>JAESFH010000017.1_pt1 | contig 699042 bp, 500 predicted proteins | sample 9269381 | NCBI WGS metagenome assembly JAESFH01 (sample SAMN14504062, study PRJNA617094) | algae metagenome | isolation source: Aphanothece sp. CMT-3BRIN-NPC111 and co-occurring heterotrophs from well... | place: USA: Clark Mountains Wilderness, California | collected 2010-04-18
CTCTCTCCAGTCGCCTTTGAGGAAAAATTAAATACCGGATTTTGGGATAAAAGACCAACTATGAGCTTATATTCCAAGAAAGTAGAAACTTGAAAGAAATGGTCAACCTTATTTAGGCATATACACAGCATCAAGAATCCAGCATCCAGCATCCACCTTACAACTATTTCACAACATTTACACAATACCCAATGCTGCATCACACCTTCTTGCTCATTTACAGAAACTTTAAACGTTTCAAGAGCACCTTTCTCATTAACCTTATTGGATTGTCGTCAGGCTTAGCCTGTACGTTGCTTATTTATCTATGGGTAAATGACGAGCTAAGCATAGATAAGTTTCATGAAAATGATGACAGAATTTATTATGCAATGGAGCATCGTGTGAAGGCCGATGGCATCTGGACTTCACCAAATACTTCTGGACCCTTAGGAGAGGCGCTCGCCGAGGAGATGCCAGAGGTTGAATATACGAGTACTGCCAGCCGATTAGGACAGGCGACACTTTCCGTTGGTGACAAAATGATTAAGAGTAAGGGTCGCTATGCTTCCAAAAACTTCTTTAAAATTTTCTCCTATGAAATTGTGAGAGGCAATAAAGATCTTGTATTGGCGGATAAGCATTCCATTGTAATATCGGAAGACCTGGCTATTCGCTTGTTTAATTCAATAGACAATGTTATTGGAAAGGTAATTGAATACGAGCACTTTGAGCAATATGTTGTTTCAGGTATTTTCAAGAACATCCCGCAGCATTCTTCCGAAAAATTTGACTATCTCCAGTCTTTCGAAAAGTTAATAGAAAATAATCAAAACCATTCAAGTTGGGGCAATACAGGCCTATCTACCTATGTGCTTCTTAAAAAAGGTGCAAGCTTACATGTCGTTAATAATAAGATTGCAGAATATGTTAAGATCAAGACCAACAATGAGATCACCTACAGAACATTGTTTCTTAAAAAGTATTCAGACATATACCTCTACGGTAATTATGAGAATGGAGTTTTAAGTGGTGGCAGAATTACCTATGTAAAACTCTTTTCTATTATCGCAGTATTTATCCTCGTCATTGGTTGTATAAATTTCATGAATTTGTCAACGGCTAAGGCTTCAAGAAGGATTAAGGAAGTGGGAATCAAGAAAGCAATTGGAGCAGGAAGAAGAACACTTGTTTTTCAATACTTAGGCGAGTCAATGCTGATGAGTTTTCTATCAATGGCAATAGCAATATTGCTTGTTGATATTCTCATTGGCAGATTTAATGAAATTACCGGAAAACAACTCACCTTAAATTTCGATTCCACTCTTGCATTGATGACTGTTACAATATGCTTAGTGACTGGTATACTCGCTGGCAGCTATCCCGCATTGTATTTATCAGGATTTAGTCCTGCAACTGTGTTGAAAGGAAAGTTAAATACTTCTATTGGCGAGCTTTGGGCGCGTAAAGGGTTGGTTGTTTTTCAATTCGCTTTGTCGATCATACTTATCGTTTCAGTGTTCGTTGTCTATAAGCAAATTGAATTCGTGCAATCCACAAATCTAGGGTATGAAAAAGACAATCTCTTATATTTTTATAGAGAAGGAAAGGCATGGAATCCGGGGCAACTGGAAACACTACTCTCGGAGATAAAAGATATTCCAGGCGTCATAAATGCTTCGAGTACTTCGCACAACATGACTGGTCATAACAGTGGTACCTGGCGATTAAAGTGGGAGGGGAGAGACGCAGAAGACAGAACAGAGTTTGAAAATGTAACAGTGAATTATGACATGATGGAAACACTGGGAGTACAGATGGCTCAAGGCCGTATGTTTTCGAAAAATTTTAGCGCTGATACAATGAAGATCATCGTTAATGAAACCGCTATCGAATTCATGGGTATCAATGACCCCATTGGCAAGACAATTAATCTTTGGGATAGAGATCTTCAGATTGTAGGTATCGCGAAAGATTTTCATTACGAGTCACTGCATGAAAATTTTAAACCGTTATTTTTCAGACTATCACCAGAAGATACTTATATCATTATGGTAAAGCTTGCCGGAGGAAAAGAGAAAGAGGCTATTAGCAAGCTTGAGAGTTTCTATCAAAAGTATAATCCTGGTTTCACCTTGGATTATCAGTTTCTGGATGAGCAATATCAATCTCAGTATATAGCAGAGCAACGTGTTGGTGTTCTTTCAAGATACTTTGCAGTACTGGCAATTTTGATTTCGTGTCTGGGACTTTTCGGCCTTGCAGCGTTCACGGCCGAAAGGAGAATAAAAGAGATGGGCATTAGAAAAGTTTTAGGAGCATCTGAATTTAGTATTGTCTTTCTGTTATCAAGTGATTTCACTAAAATAGTTTTAACGTCTATCGTGATAGCACTACCGCTAAGTTTTTATTTAACACAATATTGGCTGGAAAGTTTTGCTTACAAAATTCCTTTGTCCTGGTGGTATTTTATTGTGGCAGGACTTATTGCTTTAGTTATCGCGTGGTTAACGGTAGGAACACAGGCCATCAAGGCTGCGAGGGTTAATCCAACGAGGTGTTTGAAGGATGAGTGAGGTGGATGCTTGATGCTGGATTGTTGGATTCTGGCGGAGTAGTTACCGTGTTTTTATTTTAAGATACATTAACCGAAGCTTCTATGATTCGACATACATTTCTTCTTATTTATAGAAACTTCAAACGTTTCAAAAGCACTTTCTTTATTAATCTTATTGGGTTGTCGACCGGACTTACATGTACTTTGTTGATTTACCTCTGGGTGAATGACGAATTGCGTGTTGATAAATTTTTCGAAAAAGATAAGCTGCTTTTCCAGGTTATGCAAAACCTTCTTACCGAAAAAGGTACTGAGACAATTGATGCTACCCCTGGTATCTTAGGCGAAAGCCTGGCTGAAGAATTTCCTGAAGTAGTTTACTCTGTAACTGTTGTCCCTTCTAAATTTAATGCAAGCAAAGGCGTTGTGAAGGTTGGCGATAAAACGCTGAAATCTAACGGCCAATACGTAACTAAAGATTTTCTTAATGTCTTCTCTTATAAACTTCTTTACGGAGATAAAAGTAAAAGTCTTTCGAGTAAAAATTCGATCGTTATATCGGATGAACTTGCCGTAAAACTTTTTAAGAACATTGAAACTGCAATAGGGAAAACAGTTGAGTGGAGTGCACAAAATATAATTGGATTATGCACAATTTCTGGCGTGTTCGAATCACCACCGGCAAATGCCACTACTCAATTCGACCTTCTCTTAAGCTATGAATTATATAAAGAATACAATCCTTCAGAAGGTTGGAGGGATAATAGTCCACACACGTATGTCCTACTAAAAGATGGCGCTTCTTTGAATGAATTGGATGCGAAAGTAAAAGGGTTTATAAAATCAAAAGACAAACAAGCAAATGAAACTTTGTTTCTTCAAAAATACTCGGATCGCTATCTCTACGGAAAGTATGAGAATGGAATGCCATCAGGAGGGCGAATAGAATATGTTAGGCTGTTTTCCTTAATCGCCTTTTTTATCCTTGTTATTGCGTGTATAAATTTTATGAATTTATTTACTGCAAAGGCATCGCAAAGAATAAAGGAAGTGGGGATAAAAAAAGCAATTGGTGCAAAACGTAACATGCTTGTGTTACAATATCTTGCTTAATCTTTGTGGATGGCAGCGATATCATTAGTCATAGCAGTCCTATTGGTCGATCTTCTTTTGACTCCGTTTAATGTACTTACAGGAAAAGATCTTAGGATGGATTTTGATTCCACCCTTGGGCTACCCTTTCTGGGTGTTACCATATTTGCAGGACTACTTGCTGGAAGTTATCCAGCGTTGTACCTGTCTCGTTTTCAGCCTGCCAATGTGCTAAAAGGGAAGATCCAGATTTCTATTGGTGAAGTATGGGCACGAAAGGGATTAGTGGTATTTCAATTCTCAATATCAATAATGCTAATTGTTTCAGTGTGGGTTGTGTACCGGCAGATAGAATTTGTACAATCTAAAAATTTGGGTTACAAGAGGGACAATGTGATCTATTTTGACATAGAAAAACTGACTGAGTCTTTTCTGTCCGAGATAAAAATATCCCAGGAGTGATAAACGCTGGAGGTGGTGGTATGTCGATAGGTTATCCTTTAGGAGGAACAAACGGCCTGCATTGGGAAGGCAAAAATCAGGATGATAACATATTTTTATCGAGATTATGGTTGAGCTATGATTTAATAGAAACACTGGGTATGGAGATCTTATCAGGTCATTCTTTTTCAAGAAATTTTGGTTCGCACGAGCAAGTAATATTTAATGAAGAGGCGATTAAGTTGATGGGATTTGAAGATCCTATTGGTAAAAATATTTTACTTGATGGTGAAGAAAGGCAAATTGGTGGCGTTGTTAAGAACTTTCATTTCGAATCACTGTATGAAAAAATAAAGCCGTGCGTTCTCCTTGTTGCTCCTGTGGAATATGCTCCAAAGGTCTCTGTTAGAATTGAGGCAGGTGCGGAGAGATTAGTGCTTAAACGAGTTAAGACACTATTTGAGCAACACAATCCTGGGCTAGAATTTGATTTTAAGTTTCTGAGTGATGATTATCAAAGACTTTATGCCTCCGAAATAAAAGTATCTGTGCTCTCACGCTACTTTGCAGGAATAGCCGTTCTCGTTTCATGTCTTGGTGTCTTTGGTTTAGCTGCGTTCACAGCTGAACGTAGACTTAAAGAAATTGGAATCAGAAAAGTTTTAGGCGCGACCGAGTTGAGTATCATTAACCTATTGTCCTCTGATTTTTTTAAAATAATTTTAGCGTCAATACTTATAGCTTTACCGTTGAGTTATATCATTGCCGCACATTGGCTTGATAGTTTTGCTTTTAAGATCGAATTAGAATGGTGGTACTTCGTGGTTTCAGCTCTCGTTGCATTGTCAATCGCACTATTAACAGTAGGAACTCAAGCCCTTAAGGCGGCCCAAATCAATCCAGCCAAATGTTTAAAAGATGAATAAGGAATTGGATTGCTTAACTCAGCGCTTCTACAATACGCTGCCGTTCTTTTTCACTCGGAAGCCTACCTAAAGCTGCTCCAAGATTATCCAACAGATGCTTTACTTTCGATGTTCCTGGAATGACACAAGTCACATGAGGATTTGATAAAATAAATTTAAGAAACACTTGTCCCCATGATTCGCAATCAAATGCTTTCGCCCATTCGGGTACTGGTTTCCCTTTTACACGATTGAACAATGCACCCTCCTCAAAGGGTCTATTAATTAGAACGGCAACGTTCTTGTCTGCGGCAACTTTTAATAAACGTTTTTCAGCATTGCGGCTATTAACGGAGTAGTTGATCTGAATAAAGTCAATGGAATGTTTAGTAATAATAGATTCAATTGTTTCGTGCGCACTGTCGAGATAGTGTGTGAGCCCTACATAGCGAACCCTTCCTTGTTCCTTCCAATCATTCAATGTCTTAAGATGGGTTTGCCAGTCCATAAGATTATGAACTTGTAACAAGTCGATGGTTTTCCTTTTGAATAGCAAGAAGGATCGCTCCATTTGCTTGATACCTTCTGCTTGCCCTGACGTCCAAACCTTAGTCGCAACAAATAACTGTTTGTTTATATCTAGTTCTTGTGATAGCTCGCCAACAATCCTTTCAGCGTTGCCATACATAGGAGAACTATCTACAACAGAAGCACCTTTTGATACCAGGGTTTTTAAAACGTCTTTAAGCTGTGATTGTTCTTCACCTTTTGGAGTAACATCAAATGTTTCCCACGTTCCTAGTCCTACAATAGGAAGCATTTCTTTTGTTGATGGAATAGGTCTTTTTTGTAGATCCTGCATGGCAAAAGATAGCGCTGAAAGAGGACACGAAGCTAAACTTAGAGCGCACAGCTGTTTAAGCGATTGCCTGCGGTTCATAAGTTCATTTCATACTTTGGCCACTAATAAAAGGGAAAACTATTGTAATTAATTCTTGAAGGAATAAGGGTTTAACCGCCATTTACTTTTCTTAAAGGCCTCTGGTATTAAGGACGTCTTCATGTCCATTCTACTCCCTGCAGTAGGAACGACAATTGCACTTATATTTGCCAAAGCTCCTTCAACCTGATCAAAAGTTTGAACGACAATCCAATCTAATCCAGACGTGTCATACTTATTTTTGTTCTCTTTCGTGTATTTGGCTTCAAAAATTTCCTGAGTTGCTTCTGGTTCAAAAACATTATTTATAAAATCAATAAATCTCACTTTGAAATTTAAATCCCCTTCTCCACCGGAATAATAAACGTAACTGGTTCCAAAGGATGCGCTTTCAATGACACTTGGAATAATCATCAATTCTGGGTCAGTGTCTTTCCATAATTCAGCAGCAACTGCACGGAACTCTCCATTACTTTGCTTAATGTGCAACACCATATCCATATCAACATTTTCTTCTGCCCAGCCAAGGAAAATAACCTTTCCATCCTCCTGATCAACATTGATGGTTATTTTTCCATTAGTAGATATCGCATGTCCCGCATCTTCCTTAAGCGTAATTTCAATTGTTTCTCTGTCTTCCATCGTAAAGTCAGTAAACAACTGAATTTTAATTGAAGCCGAAGTCTGACCTGCAGGAATAGTTATGGTTGCAGCAGATCCTTCAACATAATAATCCCAATACCTTGGATGAATGCCTTCGGTGGTACCGGCCACTGTATCAATAGCTGTGCCTGCTAATTCGAAATTATAAGTAACGTCACTTGGATAAGCCTTATCTAACTTAACCTCAACTTCTATTAGCCCGTCTGATTCCTTAGCAGTCATTGATGAATTTACAAATGTTGCTTTAGTTTCTGAATCATCGTTTGTAATAGTAATAACAATCTTGTTTTCAGCAGTAATTTCAACGTCCTTACTATCTACGTCGTCAATAGAAACCTCAATTGTCTCATCACTTTCTAAAAGCACGTCATTGTACACATTGATTTCTATTGTTCCAGACGTTTGACCTTTCTCAATCTCAAGCTCTCCTCGGTCACCATCTATCTCATAATCGCCAGCAGCTTGTGTGCCGGCAGCTTCAATATCTAAAGCCGTTCCTTCAAGGTCGTATTCTATTACTATATCTTTTGAGGCTGGCTTATCCAAAACCACTTCTACAGAAATAGTACCCACTGCTTCATTTACAGTTAAAGTAGCTTCCTTCATAGAGAGCTTAGGCTTCGTTGGCGGTTCATCGTCATCACAGGCAGAGAATGATATTGTTAATGCTATGAGAGAGGCGAGAGTTAATAGCTTGGTAAAAGACTTGTTCATGATCTTAATTGTTAAATTATTTTTCGCTTGCTGCTTAAATTCAGTAAAAGGGCCTTATGATCTGAAATTATTGATTTCAATTGAAAAACACAAAACTCCATCCATTACAAGGATTATAAAATTCATAAAGACCATCCGATAACTTAAACACATACGTTTGATTACCTTGTGTCAATTGATTTATATAGATATTAATATTTTCGATATTTGCATCCGTTTCAGGATTTTCAAAGATTGAAATTTCTTCTTCGAAAGTAAAGACAATATTATTTCCGATAATTTGAGATGTAAACTGACGCAAAGCAAAGGTACTTGTTCCATCACTGTTCTGAATAGCAAATCCGAGCCCAAAGAACGGTACATCGTCGCCCAAATCGTAATTGTAATACAATTGCATCGAAGCAGCACCTGTTATATTTTGTGCTACTTCATGACCAACAGAAACGCCGTTGTTAAAAATATTACCTGGCGGACAAAAGTAAATGGTCGACTCACTTGCAAAGCCTGCACCACTTAGGTCGTGCAACGTACTGCTAAATGTAATCGCATCTGATGATGAAGTTAAGCCCTGTAGTCCGTGAAGTGTAATAGGATTGCCACAAGCCTCTGCTGTTGCCTCTGACAGTGTGTTTAGTTTTAGACTAGAAATAGTAATAGGATAACCTAAAAATGTTCCCTGTAGCGTCTCATCAAAAACAATTGAATCACCCTTTAAGTAGTAAGTTGTAGTAAAATTTATATTTTGCGTTGATGCTGTGTTTGATTTCTTGGCAGCAAGAGAAAAAGTTAGTTGCCTTATTACAGTGTTGTGCGAGATGTAAAAGACTAAATCTTTTTGTGCAAAAGTCATTTCAAGTGAGGATGAGAACTTATCGAAATCAGCTTCAAGTACATTTAAATTATTAGAAAGTTGAATCCCTAATGTACTATTTACTTCCTGATCAGTTGCAGCTTCTAACACGAGCGTTGTTCTTACGGACGTGCGAGGATCTGATTTACTCTGAAAAACCAATGCATCATCAGGCGTCTTATTCACATAATCGAATTCATATTCTGCAGGGAAAGTACCTTGGTTAAGATCGTATAGGTAGCTGAACACTGATCCACTTTCGAAGATCAGCTCCAACCCCAGAGAGTTGTCAATACGGTAGGTTATGTTCTGATCATAATATTTGCCTTCATTTTCTGAAAAATCAGATTTGATATTAACAGTATTATTCTCTTCAAAATCAAGGAAGATATAATAAGACCCAGAACCTTCTACGGGATTATATTTCACTTTCCAACCATGGGGTGCCGAAACAAGGTCTTGCTTTAGCGCCGTTATTGCCTCCGCAACTCTTTCATCCGCTGTCTTATCAAATACTTTTAGTTCATCATCTTTACAGGATGAAAACAGTATCGTGCCGATGATTAAAATGTATAATGCGTTTTTCATTACTGCAATTTTGCTTGTATTAATGCGCGAACACTTAATAAATCAACTCCAGTGTTCTCCTGGTAATGCTCAAGAATGGCGTTGTATTTTCTTCTTAATCGTGCCCTTCCTTCATTGCGTGCTTCACAATCAGCCGTTGAGCAATTAGGTTCATCATTTATATACTTGTCATAAAAATCAGGGTCATATAACAGAAATGCTACAATCTCGGCAAAGTCTTCGTTGAAGGAGCTTGTTCCATACGGTGATACAAAGCCTCTTTGCAATGCATCTTCATCGCTCAAAGTGAACCAAGAACCAGCGCTCGTATAGCCCTCAGGTGATATCTGTTGAAAATTTGGCGGGAGATTATATCGCTGATGTACGATGTGTGCAAATTCGTGATAGATAGTGCCAAGCTGCCTGAATACCCATTCTCGATTTTGTATATCTACAAAGTTAACTTCTGTCAGTGTTATTCGCGCTCCCGCATCTGCGGTACCAAGTAAAACTGTCCCGTCATCATTATAAATACTAGAACCAATTAACACGATTTCCGCAGGTATATGACTTTCAAAAAACCTTTTTCCGTTCGGGACATTAATATAAGGCTCAATCCAAAATGAATTTAAAAATTCAAGCATTGGTATTACTACGTCACGTTCTGGAGGTGAGGCACGCTTCGAAGCATCGTAATATCGATCTACATATTTATACCGTACGGCCACACCGTATTCATCCTGATAATTAGTTTGAATGTATTGATCCAGTGGGTCATCCGACTCCGTCACAGTTTTTACAGGACTTTCTACTGACTCGTCGCTATAGCAGGATACCAATAGCAGTGTGCCTATTAAGAACAGTGTTGTATATTTTAATTTCATATTCGTAATGTCTTGCATTTTATCGTGGATTAGGTTCTAATCCACCAACATCTATTGCTGTTTGTGGTATTTGTAGTGTCTTACGGTTGTCATCATTTCCAAGTGTGATGGTTGCACCACTTTCAAGGTTATGTGTTACTGATATCTGGTACCGTCTGATATCAAACCACCTGATACCTTCATGCATAAACTCTTTTCTTCTTTCTTCCAGGACATATTCGAACACATTCTGATAGTCATTATTCGATTGATAGTAATTTCTCAATGCTTGTATTGACACTATTGGACTATCAACATATCGTTTGGATACAAAACGTTGAAGATCAGCAATGGCAAGATCTATCTGTTTGGTGTAGAGATAGCTTTCGACCCTGTTCAATAAAACCTCTTCACCTCTAAACGCTGGCATCGCTGTATAATATAATCCCACGTTCGATGTTAAGCTGGTTCTCTCAAAAAGGAATTCATACTTACCTAAGCCCCAACCACTGCCTCGGACATAGATAGGATATCCTTCAGATGTCCGCACATCATCCGCATTCCAAGGATTGTTTAAATATAAATTTTGGATCAATGATGGTGAAGGCCAGTAGCCTACAGTGACAGGGAAATTAGTGACCTGTCTGATCAATAATAGATTACTGGGATCAGTTGGCGAAGTATAGAGTTGAATGAAATTTTCACCCGTAGGGCTTTCATTTAAAAGGCCAACAATATCTTTTAAATAAACATCGGGATTAGAGCCAAGCATTTGTGAACTATAGCGGATACAGTTTTGTGCTTCCCCCTTGAAGAGATAAAATCTTGAAGCAAAAGCAAGGGCTGCATTTTTTGTAAAATGATATTTGCCCGAGTTGGCATAGAAACTTTCATTTACAAGCTCTAAACCATCGAGCAGGTCGTCTTCTATTTTTTCGTAGACATCCTCAACACTTTCTCGCTCGTATTCCTTAATAAAAACTGTTTCAGGTTCGTCAACGTAAGGGATACCAAGATCATCATCTGCCGTTTGAGGATTGTAATGTTTTGCAAATAAATTTACCAGCATAAAATGACCATACGCTCTGGTCAAAAGTGCTTCTCCCTCAACGGCTTTTTTTCTATCTCTATCTCCGGGTAGATCTTCTATTACAGAAAGTACTTCATTGGCGTGTGATATTGCAGCATACGTTTCAGTCCAGAAATTGCCTGGTGTATCCTGCTCGACACTCGTTACATCCTCCCACTGATAAGATTGATTATGCTCGGGAAGCCTCGTAGTACCGGTCGTGAACACTACGTTGTCGCTCATCCATTCTGTAAAAGTATACCCTGCCTCTGAATAAGCACTGGTAAGAAGTTGTGCTGCCTTTTCAGGTGAATTTAATTCAACACGGTTATCCGGGTTTTCTTCGAGATACTTGTCACACCCAGTGGCAATGAAAAGCGTGAGAAGTGAGAAGCAAATATTTTTTATTAATCGATTCATACTGTTAGTATTCCTTTTCAAAATCCTATTGTTACGGCTGCAGTTATTAATCTTGGTTGAGGTAAGGCAACGCCACCAGAAGAAAAGAATTCTGGATCTTGTCCATTTAACTTGCTATCAGAATAAAGCAAAAAAAGATTTTGTGCTTCGAGCGAAAACTGTGCGTTTGTAGCACCAATTTTTTGCGTGTAAACTGCAGGTAGATTATAACTTAAGCGAACAGACTTTAAGCGCAGATAATCACCATTAGCAACGCGGGCCGTACTTTTGTTATAGAGGTCATAAGCACTTAGTAAATTTGCATCTCCTGTTTCCAATACTCTTTTATCAAGGATCACTGGGATGTTAGTGAAGTTTTCATCACCCGGTACGACCCAACGGTTTACGAAGTTCTTCGAAAGTGAATTGAAGTCAGTATACCTTGGACTGAAGGCGTCATCCAACCGAATTTTATAATCGAACTTATAAGAAAGAAAAATGCTGAGTGAGAAGTTCTTATAATTGAAAATGTTGGTTAAACCACCCGCGCCCCGAGGTTCTGCCGGGCCTTCGTAATGAAGAATGCTCGTGATATCTTCTCTTTGCTGTAAGTCGTAGTTGTAAACTACTTCTCCGCTACCATCGTAAAATGTTGGAATGCCTTGTGCATCTAAACCTGCGAATTTGGTAGAGAACAATCCTCTTCTTGGTCCGCCCAGTACAGCAGATCCACCTTGTACGATTGCATCGCCAAGCCTTGGATTAAATTCAAGCCGGGTAATGCGATCATGCGCATATCCGATATTAAAATTGGTACTCCAGGCAAAGTCTTTAAGTTTTAGGTTCACAGTATTAATTGAAAACTCAAACCCTTTGGAAGTCATGTCAGCGTAGTTACCCGTTTTATACGCACTTCCGCCTACACCGCTCGTTTGAAATACGCCTATAAGATCAAATGCATTTCTGCTATAGGCATCCACTGTACCACTTATTTTATTACCAAATAATCCAAAGTCAACACCAACATTCACTTCGTTTAATTTTTCCCATGTCAAATCAGAATTTTCAAGGTCTTGAATGTATAGGTAGCTTTCAACATCAGTAGGGCGTAAGGTAACTTCAGAGCGGACATTCAAAAGCGCGCTGGTATTGGGTCCAAGATTCGCGGATAATCCGTAGGTTCCTCTCAACTTCAAATAGTCAACCCAATCAAGAGAAAGAAAATCTTCCTTGTCAATATTCCAGGCGCCACTCACATTCCAGGTAGGTAGGTATCTTGCTTGTCTGCTTTTCCCCAAGCGGTTCGATCCATCGTATCGAACAGTTCCGTTAAAAATATATTTTTCGTTGAAGGAGTAACCTGCGTTTAAGAATACGCCTGCAAAACGTTCTCTGTCTGATTCTAATTCAAAAGTGCTGATACCTTGTCTATTCAGGAACTCAATCATGTTAGGATCAGTATTGACGACACCACCATTCTCATACACTACACCAATTCCATCAGCTCTTCTGCTGCTGCGATCTGTAAATTTAATTTCTTGTCCAGCCAATACGTTAATACTATGAACAGTGTTGATTGTGTGCGACCAATTGATGCTATTGCGTATATAGAAATTGAGCAATTCATCTTCGTTAACATTATTAAAACCACCTTCGGGAAGAACTACCTTTGGTTGTGAGCCTGGATCATCAGGATCTGTAAACAAGAGTTGATTGGCTTGCTGAATGTACTGTGTATCATCGGCTCTGTACGCTTCAGCCTGATTGGAATTCTCGTGAATGACGTGCTCTCTTTTTGTCGTGGCATACCTGCCTTGAAGGGTGCTTCTAAAAGTAAGGTTATTAACTACTTCGTAGTTGATGTCTGCCTGCGTTGAGATATCGCTCACGTTAATGTTGATATAATTCAAATCAAGTTCTCTTAGAATATTGAAAGGAGCGTAGTTCCTCCTAAAATATTCGAAGTCCCCGTTTTCATCGTACGGCCTGATAGAGCGACTTGTATTTAAAGCATAACTTAATGGATTGATGTCAAAATCTCTTCTGAACCTTCCGGTAATGGGATCAAAATCACGGTTTTGAGTGCCAGGTACTTTTTGATCGCGATAGTTAGCTGTTAGCTTAAGATCCAAGGATAGATCTCTAGTGAATTGAAAACTATTTTTAGCAGTTCCCGCATACCGTTTTACATTGTCCGCTATGGTTTGACCATTGTCATGAAGATAACTTAATGAGTAATAGCTATTATGTTTTTCTGTTCCTGTTGTTAAGCTTACCGAGTGTTGCTGCTGCAGAGAATAATCTTTAAAGAGAACATCGAACCAGTCTGTATTGGCAGTTTCATATTGATTTAAAAATTCTTCATTCAACGTTCCGTTTGTTCCCCAGGGAATTTCGTGGTCCGAAATCAGTGTAAACATCTTGCCTAGTGAACCATAGTTTTGTGCACGAACTGAAGTGGTAATGTCAACCAATCCCTTTTCATACATCTCGCGGTACACGGACATCTCATCTACAGAATTTAAAATATCAAACTGATTGTATGTTGGGCGCAGGTTGAATGAAAAGTTGCCTGCGTAGTTCACACGGGTCTGGCCGCTCTTTCCACGTTTGGTAGTAATGACGATAACTCCGTTTTTTGCTCTTGTGCCATACAACGCTGTGGCTGATGCATCTTTAAGAACCTGGAACGATTCGATATCATCAGGATTGATCCCGGCAATGGATGAAGCTGTTAATGTGTTCGCGTTGCCGGTGATGATATCGTCTGCATTTACGTTGTTGAGATCTTCAAGGATCACACCATCAACTACCATTAGTGGTTGTGTGTCTCCATTAATTGTAGTGTTCCCTCTAATCCTGATTTTCGGACTTGTTCCGAATGTTCCTGAAACGTTATCAACGGTAACACCAGCAACACGCCCTTCCAACATCCGGGAAGCATCGTTCATCCCTGGACTTTTAATATCAGTCATTTTTACGGTTGCAGCTGAACCAGTAAAGAGTTTTCGCTCAACTTCCTGAAAACCTGTAATGACAACTTCATCCAGTTCTGAAGTTTCCATTGCAAGCTTTACATTGATAACTGTTCGTCCTCCTGCAATTATTTCCTGCGATTGGTATCCGATAAAAGAGAATATAAGTGTATCTGAGGCAGATCGTAAAGTGAGGTCATATTGACCACCGCCGTCGGTGATAGTGCCCTGCGAAGCATTTTTAATTCTAACATTCACGCCAGGCAACGCACTACCATCCTCCATGGCCGTGATACTTCCCGATACTTGTTGCGCTTGCGCGGTTAAAAACCCCGAGAAAAAGACTATACACGTAAGTAAAAATATCTTCATGCTTGACGAAAGTAAATTATAACACTCCTAAGTTCTTGTGATCTATTTATCAGTAGGTGCTATGCTTGAGATTGGATTCAATCATTCTCGGTGAAGTAAATACACTTATTGTCATTTGCTAAATGCAAATTGGCAGTATAGAACTATGTATGGAATGACAGCTTGTAAATTTCAATTCATAGACAAATAATTGATACTTCTAAATATAAATATTAAGCGACAAAATTCAAGGTACAATTTTGCTATTGCAAAAATGGTGGGATCAGCTAAGCAACGAATGAAAGTTATTCACATTGCATCAAGATTAGAAATTTGCAAGAATAAAAATTAAACCAGCTAAACCTGTTAAAGTCCTGGTCTTATTTAAGGCAGATACTTCTACACTTAATTGTTTGTGCTTATCGTTGGGGAGGGGGATAAGGAGGGTGATTTTTTCTTGACTTGTTTGCTCTTGCTGTTTTTCGCCCTTTCCTTTTTCAGCCTGTTAAGCCACATTATTGTGCCTGTGATGGGAAAAGTGAATCCGGCAACACAGGATAGAAGCGCGATGATGCGGCCCACAATGCCACCAATAGAGCCTACATGGACAGGATAGAATGTGCTCCGGACACGTTGTCCAAGATTACGGTCTCGGTATAATGCTGTACCAATCATTGCACCTGTATACTGATCAAGAAAGTACTGATCCGATGCCTTCTCATGTTGAGGATCGGAAGATAAAACCGTAACGGACACTGCCCCTGCAGAATCACCCGGCATGTTAAGATTGTAATACTGCACATCCTTCACCTCTTGTTGAACAACTTTCAAAGCATCTTCAAAAGAAATGGTTTTCGCATTGGCTACATAAGTGGAAGCAGGTGGTTCCGGTCTTTTGTTTTCCGTTCCTGTCACCCAATAAATTGCATCATTAAACCATTTAAACGACCAAGCCAATCCTGTGAAAGCAAAAAGAAATAAAAAAATAGCGGTATAAAAGCCAATGCTGATGTGCAAATCGTGGTTCACGCGTTTCCACCCTGCATCTAGCTTCAGCTTCACACGTTGTTTCAATTTTTTAATGTTCTTTGGCCACCAAAGAACAATGCCGGTAATCAGAATGAATAAAAATATAGAGGTACTTATTCCGACAATAATTTTACCGGTATCACCCGCTAGCAACCAGCGATGCAGAGAAAACATGGTGAAGAAAAAAGTCTTACGATAACTGTACAAACTGATCAATTCTCCTGTGTACGGATTCATAAAAGCCTGATTACTTTCTCCGCCTCCTCCTTTACCACCTTTCTGTTCTTCCTTATCTGATGGACGCTTTTTCTTTTCCTGGACTTGATAGGTAAGCTCAACAGAGCGTGCTTCATTTGGATACACCTTTGCGGCTGTTATCTTGGCATTAGGAATTTCTCTTTGGAGATTTGCGGCCAACACATCAACTGGCAAACGATTGCCCTGAGGCTCCACATAATATCGCTCAGGATAGATCCACGATTGTAATTCCTTTTCAAAAACAAGTACTGCTCCCGTAAAACAGGTGATGCTGATAACAATACCTGCGGCAAGGCCTAAATACAAATGGATGTTTCTGAAAAAGATCTTCATTAAATTATAATTTGTATGCAATGGTCGTAGAGAACATGCGAGGTGCAATCGGATTTACACTGTTGTCGTCATGCACGTGGTAGCTTAGCTCGTTCAATAAGTTTGACACTTTTACCCGAACAGATATATCTCTGAAACTATAGCCTGCAGTAGCATCAAACTGGAAGAAGGATGATACTGGGATAAGTTTACGCGTATCATTGGGTACATTGATTTGCGTAGACCGCCCTGCAACCCGATCGCCCATATAAAATCCAATAAGGCCTAGATTTAAACCTTTCAATGCGGCATTATCAAAGGCATAGTAGACACTTGCATTAGCTGTATGTGATGGGTTGTAACGAAGCTTGCTACCTTCTATAAACTGTGAGCTTTTTGTGTAGCGCGTATCATTATAACTGTAGCCGGCAATAAAGGACAATCCGTTGATCGACTTAGTCATGAAGTCTACCTCAACACCCTTGCTTGTAACTTCTCCAGCAAGTTGCTGTGCATTTGGAAACTTAGGATTGGCAGGCACATAAGACTGGGCGAGATTATCATTGACAATCTGATATGCAGTTACATTAAGAGACAAAAGTCCTTTCAATAAATCATTCTTCACACCAATCTCAAACTGATCAATAATAGAAGGAGGCAGGGGAGTATCTGTTGTATCGCGTGTTGTATTTAAAGTGAATGAATTGGCGTAGCTCGCAAACATGGAAGTGCTTTTAAAAGGCTGGTAAACAATTCCAAAACGAGGCGAGAACGCGTCATCACTAAAGGAAGTAGTTTTACCTTTTGTAGCTACTGCATCATTCGAAGCGTACGTATAGGGCGTACTTTCAGATTTCATACTGCTATAACGTAAACCTGCAAGAAGTTTAAGTTTTTCAGTAAGTGTAACATGATCCTGAATATAAATGCCCAATCTATCTATTGGACTTTCAGTCAAACCGGTTTTATCTATCAATGGGATATCTTGTCTTTGTGTATATAGATTTAAATCAAAAACATTAATTGAATCATACACATTCTTGTTGCCGAGCAATGGATTTTTGTATTGGTATGCTAATGCCTCCGTTTTGTACTGATCAGCGTCTGCGCCAAAAAGCACGTTGTGCTCAATGGTTCCTGTTTTAAATGTTCCGTTTAAGTCAACTTGCGCCAAATAGTATTTCTGGTCAGTTCCACTACGTTGTAAACCTCTTTTCCACTTGCCATCGGCACCTACCATTAAGCTACTCGCATTGGGTCGGGTTGTTCCAAAAATATCGTTGTTAAAACCCTGATATGAAGCAAGGGCGCGAATCTGCCAGTTGGTATTTAACTGATGTGTAACAGTTAAACTTGTGCTTTTTTGTTCTGCTTTTGCATACGACCACGAAGCACCAATGAATCGGTCGCGCGGCAAATCAATGATTTGATAATCAACAGCGCCAATACCGTAGTCTAAAGTTCGATCATCTTTTAAATAATCGCCTTCTATTAGCACTTCTGTATTTTTACCTGCACGAACCAGTAATGAAGGATTAAAATAGATTCTCTCGCCATGAACATTGTCTCTGAAGCTGCCAGCGTTTTCATAACTGGTATTAATTCTAAAAGCTACTTTTTCACTATTATCGATCGCTCCATAAATATCTAATGATGGTTTGTAGAAATCATAGCTGCCGGTGCGGAAAGAGAATTCACCTCCTTTTTCAAACTTCGGTTTTTTAGTAATCAAGTTCAGAACACCTCCCGCAGCAACGTTTCCAAAAAGGATGGCGTTGCTCCCTTTCAAAACCTCAACCCGTTCCAGCGAACTAACTTCTGGCATGATGGCATTATTGAAACGGGAACCATTTTTAAATGTGTTATTGCTTCCATAAGAAAAACCACGTCCTGCAATCTCTTCCTGTGTTCCGCCTGTCGTGCCCATCACGTAAACACCATTTGCATTCATTAAAACATCGCTGAGACGTAAGCTTTGCTGTCTCTCAAGCACAACTCTATCCAATACAACAACACTCTGAGGAAGGTCCATTGGTTTAATAGTTGACTTTCCGATGCTAGATGTACGTTCATTAAGTGTTCTGGAATCTGTAATGACAACTTCTGATAATTGCTGAGCACTTTCGGATAAAGTGAAGTTTACATCCGTTGTTTCCCCTTCTTTGATATTAACAGATTGTTCTTGCGGCTGCAGCCCGATAAATGAGGTAACAATCGTATAACTTCCTGCTTTAATATTTTTCAATTGAAAAGTACCGTCTTCACCTGAGATGGTCCCTTTGTTAATTTCTTTGAGCACTACGTTGACATAAGCAGCAGGTTGATTATCTGCGGTTTTTATGACTCCATTAACTTTGCCTGTTTGTGCTTTTACTGTTCCTATGATAAGAATTAATGCTAGAAGGGGGTAGAATCGGTTCATGACAATTATTTAGACTGATTTTAAATAATGCACAAATAAATGAGTCGTTTAGAACCATTCCAAATAAATTAACAACTTTTTCTGTAATTCTTTTAGCGCAAAAAAAACCCTGCAAGAGCTTTGCAGGGATTTAAATATTAATAGCTCAAATGTTAGGCAAGTTCGCGAAGGTCTACGGGAACAACTCTTGAAATACCTTTTTCTACCATAGTAATACCGTAGATCACATCCGTAGAGCTCATTGTGCGCTTGTTGTGGGTCACAATTACAAACTGACTGTCTTTACTGAAACTCCTGATAATGTTGTTGAATTTATCAATGTTAGCGTCATCTAACGGAGCGTCGACCTCATCAAAAATACAGAATGGTGCAGGCTTCAACAGATACATACTAAAGAGCAATGCCGTAGCGGTAAGTGTTTTTTCTCCTCCAGAAAGCTGATTGATAGTTAATGGACGCTTTCCTTTAGGCTTTGCGATAATATCAATATCTGAATCCAATGGTTTTGAAGGATCAACAAGTTTTAGATCACACTCATCGCCCTGAACAAACAGAGATTGGAAAACTCTTATGAAATGTTCTTTGATCTTATTGAAGGCCTCCATAAAAGTAGCACTCGCAACACTTTCAATCTCATTAATAGTATTGAATAGTGATTCTTTAGCTTTTAGAAGGTCATCTTTCTGGGCAAGGATAAAGTCATTGCGTTGCTTAATCTCTGTGTAGGCTTCCATTGCCATGGGATTGATTGGACCCATGTTATCAAGTTTCTCACGAATCTTAGCAACATCCGCGCGGATTTTATCCTCATCAGCTTTCGCTAATACTTCCGCCTCTTCAGGTGTAGCTTGTCCAACAACTGAATCAAGATCAATATTGAACTCTACTGATAATCTTTCTTTAACGGAATTCAACTGCATCTTACTTTCATTCAGTGAATTCTGAAGCTCCATTAAACCAGTGTCAATATTCTGACGGGTATGCTGAATTTCGCGAAGCTCTTTTTCAACCTGATCAATTTGACCACGTGATTCGTAGTATTCTTTTTCAGCTTCACTCAGGCCTTTTTCCATGCCCTCTTTCTGCTCATACATACCAAGAAGTTCGTCATCATTGGTCTCTGTACTTTCAGCGATAGTCTTGATCTCTTCCTCGTTCTTACGCAGATCTTCCGAGTTGACCTCGATTCGGTTGCTACTCTGATCCATCGATTCTTTCTTGAATCGCATTTCCTGATCAATGCTTTTAACCCTGTTTTCCTGTTGATGGAAAAAGATATTCTGTTCATTAAAAGCTGCAGATTTCTGACTTAACAACTCTGTGTTGCTGGCAAGATTTTCAGTAATCAGCGAAAGCTTGTTTTCCTGTTCCTGTAAATCATGTAGCGCACGTTGTCCCTTAGGTTTTAAATCATCAAGCTCATTGAGTAGCGTATCTATTTTTTCAAGAATATCTTCCCTCCGAAGATCTGCGCTGTTGAGCATGTTTGAGAACTGCTCGCGTTTCGTTCTTATGGAAACGTGTTCCTCATTTACCTGACGAATTGAATGCTGCAACGCTTCAATTTGATGGCGAATCTTCGTGTTACGAAGTTTCTCAAGGTCGCCTTGTTTTTGAACTAAAGTGCTGCGGATCTCGTCAAGCTTTGTAGTAAGTTCTTTTATTTCTTTCTCCAGCTTTTCAAGGTTCTTTGCACGACCTATTTTCTTTCCTTCAAATAATCCGACTGATCCTCCGGAGATACTGTATTTTCTCCGGGTAACCTTACCGCTTTTTGTTATAAAACTATTCTCATCGCTGGCAGGAATATTCTTTACGTCACCCTCGTAGATATAGACTTTGTCAAGGATGAAAGACATAAGCTTTCTGTATTTCGGATCAAATTCTATGATCTGCGTTGCAGGAAAAGCGTTTGAGTATATTCTTGAAGATGAAGATTCGAATTTTTCGAAAGCATCCAGAATGAAGAAGTGCGCCTTTCCTTTTGAAGCATCACTTAAAATATTAATTGCTTCATAAGCTTCAGCCTCATGATCAACAATATAGTAATTGAGATAAGGTTCAAGATAGTTTTCAATAGCAACACGATACTCTTCTGATGTGGTTAAAATATCAGATAGGAGCGGAGCGTTCTTAGCTACTTTCTTTTTTAAGAATTTAATTGCTTCAGGGAAGCCTTCTAAATTCTCTACTAATGATTTGGTAAGGTTATATTCGTTCTGGCGCGCATCGAGTTTACGGCTAGTGCCATTCATCTCCTCGCGGATCATCTCGATTGTTTTTTCGAGTCCTGACGAGCGAGAGAAAATTTCTTCTTCTTCTTTCTTTAAACCATCAAGCTCATCATTCTTTTTATTGATGTCTTCCTGAAGGATAATAAGTTTCTTTTCGAATTCAACCAAACTTGCACTTTGGTGCGTGGTATCGGTGGCAGTACGTTCAAGTTCCTGCTTGAAAGAGCTCACCTGGATCTCCCGAATCTCAGAGGCTTTGCTGATTTGGAAAGATTCTTCCTGACGTTCGCGTTGCACCTGACGAATTGCGTCTGATTCAGACTGAAGTGCTGTTGTCTTCTTTTTCTGCTCTTCGTATTCTGCTTTTAAATGCTCAAGCTTTTGTGTTATGTCTTTTAGGATTCCTTCCGCAGCTGTTTTTTCATTCTCCAGACTTTGAATACTGAAACGTGCGCGTTCATTGCTTTTCTTATCCTGCTCTATCTGATCGCGGAGACTGTTAGCTCTATCGTTAAGATACTTTAAGCGCTCATTCTTGATTTGTTTCTCGCTCTCGTAAAGCCTGATTTTCGAAACAAATTCATTGATCGATTTCTGGCGAGAGGAAAGTGTCTTTTCTTTTAGAATAAGATCAGCTTTAGCCTTTTCAATAGAAGCTTCCTTCTCTGCTATCTGTGATGTAAATGATAGCTTGCGATCGTTCTCCGCTGCAATCTGTTGATTCAATGAATTGAATTTATCCTTCTGTTTATTGACAACAACTTTAGCAAGGTTAATACTTTTTTCTTTGTAGTCTTCTTTGATTTTATAGTAGTTCTCAGTCTGTTTTGCTTGCTTTTCGAGACTCTTCATATTCTTTTCTATTTCGAAAAGAAGGTCTTCTACACGTTCAAGATCGGCATCCGTATCTTCAAGTTTCTTAAGCGTTTCTTTTTTACGCTTCTTAAACTTCGATATACCCGCAGCCTCTTCAAACAGCATGCGTCTGCTATTGTCCTTATCGTTAAGCAAGTCATCAACCATGCCCAATTCAATGATAGCGTAACTATTCGAAGCCACACCAGTATCTAAGAACAGGTTAGTGATATCCTTTAATCTACAGGAAACTCCATTAAGCAGATACTCACTTTCACCACTTCTATACAATCTTCTAGTAATGGTGATTTGAGAATATTCAGTAGGAAGAATGTTTTTGGTGTTGTTGATGGTAAGGGAAACTTCAGCCATTTGCTGAGGCGAACGCGAACTTGTTCCATTAAAAATCACGTTCTCCATTTTTTCAGAACGCAAGGCACTCGTTTTCTGCTCTCCAAGCACCCATCGTATGGCGTCAACTACGTTAGATTTTCCACATCCGTTAGGGCCGACAATCCCCGTAATTCCTTCATCGAAGTTAATAACTACTTTGTCGGCAAAACTCTTGAAGCCTTTAATCTCCAGTTTCGCTAATTGCATGCTAATAGTGGTTGTAGTGGTTGTATCCCGGTTCGAGGTATGAATGACGAGGCACGATTGCCGGGCGTTATTGCATTCCTGCGTTCGCTCAACTTAAACAGCAAAGATTTTGCTCTGCTGTCAATTGCCAATTGTCAATTGGTTTAAAAGAGCGGGAACAAATATAAGTTAGCGGTCAGGGCAATTCAAAATAAAAATATGCACGTAGAATTTGCTTTTTATAAACCCTATCACCGTGAGATAGATACATTTTGTATTTAAAAAATATGACGAATTTCTTGCAAATTATGCTTCTTTAATTAATAAAACAGCCTGCTTAATTAGGGGTTCTACCTTACGAACCATTGCTCAACGCTCTAAACCACTGCCCCGGCTTTCACTTAAACTGTAAGTTTCTTCTGATTTGATAGGCTGACAGAAGGCTCTTACCCTCGATGTAGGGTCGATGAAGGTTCGATGAAGGTTCGATAAAATGGGCATTTTGTCGAATCTACATCGTCTTTACATGGTTTTTACGCCGTTCCTACGAGCATATTATCCCGAAACGATGACGAAGTGTTGGCTTTTCGCTCAAAATTTTATTTACTACCAAGATTCGGCTTGGTTCAGGCGAAATTTCGTCTTGCCCCACATGTGCCCGGACAACCCGGATATGGCCGATTGAAAAAAAAGTGCTACATTTGCACAGTATGGACTTTCAGTTTTGGCTATATTTAATCATTGGGGTGATCTATTTTCTCAGCCGTGTGCTGAAGAAACAGGTTCCTCAGGCGCCAAACGGATCAGAAAGAAGCGTACCTCAACGCCCAGCAGAGGCTAACAGGCCTCAAACAGACAAGCCCAGACCACTCACCTTTGAAGAGTTATTGAAAGAGATAACAGAGGCAAAACAACCAGTAAAGCCCGTATTTGTACCTCAGTCAAGAGAAATAAAACAAGAACCTGTAGTTGACTACGATGATGATTTAGGAGAGGAAGCGCAGGATCTTGAGACTATTGAACCAGACTACCGTACAAGAGATAACAGGTCTTACGAAGTATACGAGGAATCAAAACGTCAGGCTTTTGCAAGACCATCACTCGAAGAAACAATGAATGTGCGTGACACTGACATGCAGTTCGGGAAGTTCAAAGCCTTTGAACAGCAAAAGCAAAGAAACTTATTAGAAGAGTATACCATGAATTTTCAGGATCCGGAAGGATTGAAAAAAGCTATTGTCATGAGCGAGATTCTGAAAACGAAGTTTTGACTTAAAAAACTTATTTTTTAAACTAAAATATTACCTGCATCAGGTAAACAATTTTTTTGATGTTATGTACCCGGTTGTAATTATCACCTTTAAGGTGATGTAATGGGTTACAATAACTTGTTAAAGGTATTTATAATAGCTTTTTACCTGAATGAAACTGTTAGACTACTTAATTAAGTATCCGAAGGGGTTGCTGATTCTATGCTTCCTGCTAAGCGGATTAAATGGACTTGCTCAATGCAACTTCAAACACGAAGTTAAAATAGAGCATTCCCAAAATTTAAATGACGGGCAAATACAATTGTCCATTACTGGCTCATCTGAATCTATTGAATTAAAATTATACATCGTATATAATTCAGAGATAAAGCTTGTCAATCAAAAAACATTCCGATCCGGGTCAAACAGCAAAGTCACCTTTGATAAGCTTCAACCTGGCTTATACTATTTAGTTGCAAAAGGATCAAGCTGCGAACTTTCCATTGGCGGCATTGAAGGCCTAACTGTTAATCAAACTGAGCGGTAATGAAACATTTTTTACTAACATCAAGCCTGTTTTTATTATCATTATTTTTTGTTCATTCTGTTTCGTTTGCTCAGACTTGCCCAACTGTTGGACTAACCAAAGTTGAAGTTTGTAATGATGCAGGTGGTGCAGGTTTAATCCGAGTGGTTTTTAATGATGGAACCGGTCCATTCAATAATGGTGCAGGACAACCTTATACATATATTTTGTTTAGTCAAATTGGGCCAACTCCTGTCTCTGACCCCTTAGGCCCTGTGCCTGTTACATTTATAGCGCCCAATATTATTGAATTTAGTGCTGTACCTGATGGAACATATTTCGTTCGTGTCATTCGCGATAGCAATCCCGCTTCTGCACCAAATCCTGAATGTTCTGTAACCATTGGGGGAGGTGGTATAACTGTAAACTCAGCAAATGCCCTTGATCTAATAAGTGTTATTGATCCAGATTGTAATCCCGTAAGCGGTTCAGGTGATGGTAGTATCAACATAACAGTATCAGGAGGTGTAGCACCTTATACATATCAATGGTCAAGTGGACAATCAACACAAGATATTTCTTCAATTGATGCAGGTAGTTATTCTGTTGTAGTGACAGATGCAAATAATTGTACGATCACAAGAAACTTTGTTGTTCCAGTCTCAACACAAGCTGTAGCAGGACCCAATCAGGATGTATGTACGACAACAGCAGCATTTGCCGCAAATGCTGCAGGGGTTTCTGAGCTTGGTACATGGACTCTTGTATCAGGAAGCGGAACAATTACAGATATTCATTTGCCTACAAGTACCGTAACAAATTTAGGCGTTGGAGATAACATATTTAAATGGACCATATCAGACTCTGGAGGAGTTTGTCCAGGAACTACGAGTGATGTAACGATAAAACGATTTCCTCCTTTAACGGTAGAGGCTGGCAGTGCGAATAGTATATGCGTAGGTACACCATATACATTAGTTGGTTCAAGTGTTGGCGGAGCAGCATCAACAGGAACCTGGAGTATAGTAAATCCTGCTACAGGAGGATCATTAAACAATACCACAGCTACGGCAAATCCTGCAGCGGTTCAATTTACAGCTACTGCTTCGGGTGTTTATACATTAAGATTAACAACAGATAATCCAACTGGTCCTTGTGATCCAATCAGCGATGATGTTATTATCACCGTGGATGCTGCGGCGATTGCAAATGCCGGAACCAATAGAACTGTATGCGGAGGACCATCTATTGCGCTTACAGGTGCAAGTGTAAGCGGAGCTGCTACTACAGGAGCGTGGTCTTTTGTTTCTCAGCCGCCCGGAGGTAATGGCGTTTTAAGCAATACTTCACAAACTGCAACTCCGGCAACTGTGACACTAAGTGCTACAGCCCCCGGTGCATATGTATTGATGTTAACAACGAATGACCCTGCTGGTCCTTGCGGTCCAACAACGGCACAGGTTACCTTAACGGTAAATGCTCCTGTCACTGTTGAAGCAGGAAATCCCAATACAATATGCGTAGGGGATTCATACACGTTGGTAGGAGCTAGTATAGGAGGAGGCGCTTCTACTGGTACATGGAGTGTCTTTACCGGACCTGCCGGTGCGACATTTTCACCAAACGGTGCAACAGCTACCCCTGCAAATGTGATCTTCACACCTACAAATCCAGGAACATATACCTTACGTTTAACAACTAATAATCCCGCAGGCCCTTGTAATGCAGCGTTTGATAATGTTGCTATAACGGTAACACCTGGCGCTACTGTTAATGCAGGCCCGTCTAAAAATGCATGTGTGGGGATTGCACTTCCTTTAACTGGCGCCACTGTAGGTGGATCGGCTTCGACTGCACAATGGAATATTTTGTCGCAGCCACCATTGGGTGACGGTATTCTAAGTTCAACAGCGTTTACAAATAACCCTGCTGCAGTAACCTTTACGGCTACTACGCTAGGGAATTATACTTTGAGGCTAACTTCTGAAGATCCAACAGGGCCTTGCATCCCTGTTTCATCTGATGTAATTATTTCCATCGTGGCACCGCCAGATGCGGGAACAGATAACGGTGTGCCTGTTTGTAATAATACTTCTCTAAATTTATTTACGAGTTTAGGAGGAACACCACATGCGGGAGGTTTATGGCTTCAATCGTCAGGTGCTACAACGATCAGCATTACTGGTAACAGTGGTAACTTCACTGGAGCTGCAGTAGGCGCTTATACTTTCACTTATACAGTAACAGGCACTGCACCTTGTGCGAATGATGTATCAACCCTTACTGTAAATGTTAGCGATGCACCAGATGCAGGTACAGATAACAATGTTCCTGTATGTAATAACAATACAGCATTAAATTTATTTACAAGTCTTCTTGGCTCACCAGATTCAGGGGGAACATGGTCGCAGGCATCCGGTACTACAACAATTACGATCGCAGGAAACAACGGTAACTTCAATGGAGCTGCAGCTGGCGCTTATACTTTTACTTATACGATAATAGGTACAGCACCATGTGTGAATGACGTATCAACATTGACAGTGAATGTAGTTGATGCCCCAGATGCTGGAACAGATAATAGCGTTCCTGTTTGTAATAATAACACAGCATTAAATTTATTTGCAGGTCTACTTGGTTCGCCTGACGCAGGAGGAACATGGTCACAGGCATCAGGCACTACAACAATTACTATCGCAGGAAACAATGGTAACTTCAATGGAGCTGTAGCAGGCGCTTATACTTTTACTTATACAGTAACAGGTATAGCACCATGTGCGAACGATGTATCAACACTTACTGTAAATGTTAGCGATGCACCGGATGCCGGAACAGACAACAGTGTTCCAGTTTGTAATAACAACACAGCATTAAATTTATTTACAAGTCTTCTTGGTTCACCTGACACAGGAGGAACTTGGTCGCAGGCATCAGGTGCTACAACAATTACGATCGCAGGAAGCAACGCTAACTTCAATGGAGCTGCAGCAGGCGCGTATACTTTTACTTACACGGTAACAGGTACAGCACCTTGTGCGAATGATGTATCAACATTGACAGTGAATGTAGTTGATGCCCCAGATGCTGGAACAGATAACAGCGTTCCTGTTTGTAATAATAACACAGCATTAAACTTATTTGCAGGTCTACTTGGTTCGCCTGACACAGGAGGAACATGGTCACAGGCATCAGGCACTACAACAATTACTATCGCAGGAAACAACGGTAACTTTAATGGAGCCGCAGCGGGAGCGTATACTTTTACTTACACGGTAACAGGTACAGCACCATGTGCGAATGATGTATCAACACTCACTGTAAATGTTAGCGATGCGCCCGATGCCGGAACAGATAACAGCGTTCCAGTTTGTAATAACAACACAGCATTAAACTTATTTTCCGGTCTTCTTGGTTCACCAGATTCAGGGGGAACATGGTCGCAGGCATCCGGTACTACAACAATTACAATCACAGGAAACAACGGTAACTTCAATGGAGCTGCAGCAGGCGCGTATACTTTTACTTACACGGTAACAGGTGTTGCACCATGTGCAAATGATGTATCAGTTCTAACAGTCAATGTTAATAACGCTTCAGATGCCGGAGTTGATAATACTGTTCCAGTTTGTAATAGTAGTAATTCGTATAACCTGTTCAGTAGTCTTAATGGATCGCCAGATTTAGGAGGTACATGGGCTCAAATTTCGGGTGCATCTACTATTTCCATTACAGGTAATATCGCAAACTTTTTAAACGCCAATGCAGGCACATATACATTCGAATATACTGTTACTGCCTGTTCAAATGATGTTTCGACCCTTACAGTAAATGTTAGCGATGCACCAGATGCCGGAACGGATAACAGTGTTCCACTTTGTAATAACAACACAGCATTAAACTTATTTACAAGTCTTCTTGGTTCACCTGACGCAGGAGGAACCTGGTCACAGACATCAGGCACTACAACAATTACGATCGCAGGAAACAACGGTAACTTCAATGGAGCTGCAGCTGGCGCTTATACTTTTACTTATACGGTAATAGGTACAGCACCATGTGTGAATGACGTATCAACATTGACAGTGAATGTAGTTGATGCCCCAGATGCTGGAACAGATAATAGCGTTCCTGTTTGTAATAATAACACAGCATTAAATTTATTTGCAGGTCTACTTGGTTCGCCTGACGCAGGAGGAACATGGTCACAGGCATCAGGCACTACAACAATTACTATCGCAGGAAACAATGGTAACTTCAATGGAGCTGTAGCAGGCGCTTATACTTTCACTTATACAGTAGCAGGTACAGCGCCATGTGCGAATGATGTATCGACACTCACTGTAAATGTTAGCGATGCGCCAGATGCAGGAACAGACAACAGTGTTCCTGTATGTAATAACAACACAGCATCAAACTTATTTGCAGGTCTTCTAGGTACACCTGATACAGGAGGAACTTGGTCACAGATATCGGGTACTACAACAATTGGTATTACAGGCAACAACGGTGACTTCACTGGAGCCGCAGCAGGCGCTTATACTTTCACTTACACGGTAACAGGTACAGCACCATGTGCGAACGATGTATCAACACTTACTGTAAATGTGACGGAGACAGCAGATGCAGGCATAGACAATACAGTATCTGCCTGTAATACTGATGGTACCTTTAATTTGTTCACAAGTCTTTTAGGAACACCGGATATAACTGGAGCCTGGACTCAAACATCAGGGGCGAGTCGCACACTTACAGGTAATACCGTTGATCTTAATGGCGCGGCTGTTGGTCAATATACATTCCAATATCAGGTAACAGGAACTGCACCATGTGCAAATGACGTTGCGCAAGTAACAGTTAATGTTATTAATGGCGTTCCAGATGCAGGAACTGATAATTCAGTAAATGCTTGTAATTCCGATGCTTCATTCAATCTTTTCAATAGCCTCGGTGGCACTCCAGATGCTGGTGGAGTATGGGCCGATTTGGATGGGAGTGGAGCAACGATAACGGGTAGTACAATTAATCTCACAACGCTTTCAACTAATTCATTTCGTTATCAATATACACTATCGGTAGCTGGTTGCGGCAGTTCAAGTGCGATTGTGACAGTAAATGTTAAAGAAGCTTCAGACGCAGGGTTGGATAACGCAATTACAGAATGTAATGATAACAACTCTTTGAATCTGTTAACGAATCTTGGAGGCACTCCTGATATTGGTGGAAGCTGGACACAAACTACCGGTACTTCTAGTATATCCATCTCCGGTAACATTGCGGATCTTACAGGCGCAATTGGAGGTCTTTATACATTCATATATAGTGTAACTGGTGCAGCACCTTGTGCTAACGATGCTGCAACTTTACAAGTCACCATTAATGGTATTCCAATTGCAGGATCAAATCGTACCGTTACTGCATGTAACAGTGATGCTTCATTTGATTTATTTGCAAGCCTGGGAGGGACACCGGATATAGGAGGAGCATGGACACAAACTTTTGGCGGGTCACGTACAATTACAGGAAACCTTGTCAATTTTAACGGTGCCGCCATTGGTCAATATAGGTTCCAATATCAGGTTAACGGCACAGCGCCTTGCCCTAATGATATTGCAGAAGTAACAGTAAATGTTATTAACGGAGCTCCTAATGCAGGCGCTGATCAATCCGCTCCGGCTTGTAACAGTAATAATGCATTTAATTTATTCGCAAGTCTTGGAGGTACACCTGATTCAGGTGGCGCTTGGTCAGACTTAGATGCCAGTGGTGCCACAATAAGTGGTAATAATGTTAATCTTACCACCTTAGCTATAGGCGCATACCGTTTTCAATACACGATTACAGTAGCGGGATGTGGTACTGCCAGTGCTATTGTCACCGTTAATGTTTCAGATGCACCAAGTGCAGGAACAAATAATACTGTATCATCATGTAATAACATAACTGCCTTCAATCTTTTCTCTAGTTTAGGAGGCTCGCCAGAGGCGGGTGGAGTATGGTCACAGACCGGTGGTTCCTCACGTACCATAACAGGTAATACCGTTGATTTGAACGGAGCTACTAGCGGCGCCTATTTATTTGAATACAGAATTACCGCTGCGTCACCTTGCACAGGTGCAGTAGCAGTTTTAGCCGTTAATGTAGTATCAGAACCTAATGCAGGGACTGCTAATTTATTAGCAGTATGTAATAATGTTACAACGGTAAATCTTTTCAGTATTCTTGGCGGCACTCCTGACGCAGGTGGAAGCTGGACAGACCTGGATGCAAGCGGAGGAACAATTGCAGGAGATGTAATTGACCTAACCGGTGTTGCAGCAAATGATTACAGATTCCAGTATTCAGTTTTTAATGTGGCATGTGGCGCAAGGAGTTCTATCGCTACGGTTAGAATACAAACACCTGTTACGGCTACCTTAAGCGGTTCACAAACGATTTGTGCCGGCCAATCAGGGAATTTAAGAATTGACTTTGTTGGAGCAGGAAGCTGGACAGTAGTTTATTCTGATGGTGTAACGCCTACAACGGTAACCTTATCAACTAATCCTGCCTTCATTGCAGTATCACCTTTAACAACAAAAACATATTCGTTGGTTTCGGCTAACAGTGCATTGTGTGGCGCGGGCACAATTAGCGGCACAGCAAATGTTATGGTTAATCCAATTTTAGGTAACCAGATTTCGGCCGGGTCCGAAACCTGGATTGGCTATGTTTATGATGATAACAGTATCACTGCTCCTCCCTTCAGTAATATAAATTTTGCTTCGGCACGTTATAGAGGTTTTATCACTGAGACGGATATTGCAGGTCTTGGATTTTCTTCATACAACACAGCTACTGATAAGTTTAATTTTAATCTATCAAACTCAGTAGTACTTGCCGGACCTAATGTTTGTGGAAGCTATCTTAATAATTTCAGTGTCCGCTATAAAATGGACAAGAGTTTCACTGCAGGCGTGTATACATTTAAAGTTGGCAGTGATGATGGTGTGAGATTGATTATCGATGGTATCACCGTCATCGATAATTTTGATAATCATGCATATGAAGTTGACAATACTACACTTTGTTTAACCGCGGGTATTCATCAAGTCGTTATAGAATATTTTGAACGTGGTGGTTTTTCAAGGTTATCTTTTGACTATGATAAAGCTGCAGATCCTGATGTTACAACACCAGTAGCAGTATGTGTAGGTAGTGGTTCGGCACCTCTGTTAGCTGTTAATACTCCTGATCCTTCAGCAAGCGGTTATAACTGGTATAGCAATGCCACTGCTACAAGTCTAGTAGGAACCGGTAATTCTTTCACACCAGTAATTGGTACGGGGGCAGGTCAGCTTAATCTTAGTGTAGCTGGTCAAACAAGTTATTTTGTAAAGGCAGTTTACGGGTCGTGCATGGGAGAGGCTACAGAAGTTGTAGTGGATGTAGTGAGTTCAGCTTCTATTGCGTTGAATCCTCCGACTGTATGTGCAACTGGCGGATCAGTTGATTTACGAGACTTTGTAGATGAAAATCCAGTGGGGGGCACCTTTACTTTCGCCGGCACAAGTGTTACGGGATTTATGTTTGATCCTTCGACACATGCAGGAACAACTGTTAACATTACCGTTGATTATAGCATAGGTAGCTGTACAGCGCCACAAGCAACTTTAAATGTAACAGTAATTAATAATGCTGATTTTGATGTGCCTGCAACTGCGACACCAGTTTGTGAAAGCGGGCCAGATATAGATCTTACATCACTTATATCGAATGTGACTCCAGTAAACGGAACATTTACTTTTACAGGAGCGGTAGCAGGACCAGATTTAACTGCTAACCTCAATGGCAATTCGCTGGATCCATCCGGACTAAGCGGAAATATAGTTATTGATGCTACTTATGCTATTGGCGGGTGTGTTCATAGCGAACAGCTAACTGTAGATGTTAAAAGCATTGCAACGATCAGTACACCAACAACAGCGCCTTCTTTCTGTAGCAGTGATGCCGATGTGGAACTCAAACTTTACGTAACTGCAGTTCCTGCAGGTGGTGATTTTACTTTTTCTGCATCTGACGGTATAACAGGAGTCAATAATGACTTTTTTGATCCTTCGGCAGGAACTCAAATCATTACTGTTAATTATATTTTAGGAGGTTGCGCAGCCCCTGCTGTAACCTTCGATATTAATGTTACTCCAAGCCCTGATCTAACAATTGATGTCGATGCTTCACCTGCATTGATTTGTTCTAATTCCACATCTGCAATTGAGATCGAAGATGCTGAATCAAATGTCACTTATCAGCTTGTGAGGATTTCCGATAATGCGATACATGGTAGTGTTGTAGGTAATGGTAATGATGCAATTATAGTTACACCGCAATTGACAGTAACAACACAATATAAGGTTATTGCTATTCCTTCATCGGGTCAATGCTCGGTTGAAATAGATCAGGTAACTGTAAATGTTAGAGTGGCAGGTCATCCAGCTTGTAACAACCCTGGTGGTGTCGGAAATATTAACTGTACTGTATTTAATGCTCCAATTACTGAAAGAAGACCAACTTGTGCTGGTCAAGATGATGGTGAAATATCCATTGTAGTAAATGGGGGCACTCCAAGTCCTAACTATGTTATAACCTTATACGACAGTGTAAGACAAGTTCCGTTTACAAAGTCAGTTACCGTTGCACCGAATTCTGTTTATAAGTTCGATCAGCTCACAGCCTCTAATCATTACTTCTATGTAATAGAAGATGGAACGAATAAATGTACATTACCATACAGCCTCTCGCTTCAGACAACTGTAGATGCAACTGTCGTGACATCCAGTATGCAAGACGCATTATGCTTTGGCAACCAATCTGGTAGTGCTATTATCAATGCTACTGGAAGTCAGACCGGTCAATACTTCTACTCAATAGATGGTGTACTTTGGAAAAATTTCATCCCGGGAAATCCTGGTGAGATAAATGATCTTCCTGCTAATGGCACATATAATATTTTGGTAGGAGAGTCTCCTGGAGATGCTTGTCGTGCTACAGTGCAGGTAACGATCAACAGTATTAATCAAGAAATTAAGTTAAAAAGCTTCGAAGCCTCCGATGCAACCTGTAATGGAAATGACGGAGCGATTCGAAATCTTGTTCCTGAAGGCAGCGGAAGTACTTTTGAATTCTCTATTGATGGAGGGTTAACTTTCCAGACGGAGGAGAACTTTGAGGGCTTGTCAGGTGGTTCATATACGTTGATCGTAAAAGATCAGTCGGGCTGTCAGCAACAAATAAGCCCAGCAATTGCTGTGAAATTCCCCGGCTTTGTAAATACCTTAATTGGTACTACAGACGCTGATTGTACAAATGAAGGCAGAAGCGGTTCAATAAAAATTTCAATAGCAGATCTCGGTGCATTTAAAGTGGCACTCTCAACTGATCAGTTTAACGAACCGGATGAAGATCAATATGAAAATTATAGTGATCCATTTGTGACTTTTTCAGATCTATCGAGAGGTACATATTATATCTACACTAAGTCAAGCAGTGCGGAATGTCCGACAAGAAGTGAGGCACTTGTGATTCAAGGTATATATTCAGTGGATTTTGACATTCTTCAACAGTGTGTTGGTAAGGATGTATCACTATCGTTGATTGACATCACAGGAGATCCTTCAAAAAATATTGAGATTAAAGTGTTCAGGAAGTTTACGAATATCCAGGAAGCTTCAATTAAAATTCCTTTCCCGGCTACAGGAAGTTATTTACTGGATAAAGCCGAACAGACTTTCTTGCAATTACCTGATGAGTATAGTATTCAAATTGTTCAGGAGGAAACTTCTTGTACGGTCAAGTCTCCAATGAAAGACTATGAAGTTCCAGTGGAATTGAATGCAAGGGTAGGGCAGTATAAAGAGTCGTATCCTGATATTGCAACTGGCGCCTTTACTGTCGACCATTTGGTAGGAGGCATAACACCCTATGAGATACGAATTGAACTCGATTCAGCATCTTCACTTGCCATTCCATCCTATGCAACTGACTTTAGTGAAGTATCGATTAATAATGAGCAGCAATTTGACATGACTTATAAGAACATTCCTGCTGGGCGGTACAAAGTTCAGATCGTTGATTCGTTGGGATGTAGCATTGAAAGAATTGCTCGTGTACCAATGGATGAGGATATTTTTATTCCTAATGTGATGACACCAAATGATGACGGCGTAAACGATGTGTTTTTCATCCGCAACCTTTCTGCCTCTGGTAACAACAAGATTTCGGTAACGAATCGATGGGGTAAGGAAGTGTACGGTTCTAACAATTATCAGAACAACTGGAAAGGCGAGGGTGCAGCGGATGGTATCTACTACTATCGTCTTCAGGTACAAGGATCAGAACCAATCAATGGTTGGATTGAAATTATGCGAGGGTCTAAGCCGTAAGAGGTAAGAGATACGAGATTTGAGGTAGGAGATGAGGTAACAGAATGTAGTTTATTACTTCTTAAAAATAAGCTACATTCTGCCTGCCCTTAGTGAGTACTATTTAGAGATTGCAAGAATTTAATAATATCAACCTGATCTGCATAGTCCCATAACATCGGAAACTGAGCTTGTCCCATCTTTACATTTGCAGGTTTAGCATTACCGACTACACACTGGATTTTATCCTTTTGCGCATCGATCTTGGTGGTTGCTGACTTCCAGTCGTCATAGACTTCATAATGAAGCACGGAAATCGAGGAGAGTAAGCGCTCATTCTCCCACAACAATACAAAACCAGAGTCCATAAACTCAATTCTATTCACCAGTAGAATTGATTTTTGATAGTCGTAGTTATTATGGTACTTGTGATGCATCATCACCAATTTATACGGCTCCCAGCATTTCATCAATTTCACAAAGTCGAATTCCCTCGGCACATAAAGTTTTGAAACATTCCTGCAACCCAGGCCATAATAAGTAAACACATCTTTGCCTAATTCCAGCAGTTCTTGGTCGTTCTCGAAACCTGTAAGCAAAGCACATGAAGTTCTATTCTTGCGGATGATGTGCGGATATTTGCTGAAATAATATTCAAAGTATCTGGAAGAATTATCACTGCCTGTTGCGATTACTGCATCAAAGTTTTTCAACCTGTCCGCTACGGTAATTAGTGGCTGGAATCGCGGCTCAAATTCAATAAGCTTTGAGGTCACTGTTTTAATCAGTACAGAATCTTTTGAACTTAATTTGATCAATGCATGATTACCGGTAATTAATATGCACAGCAAGTCTTGAAACCCAACCAGCGGAATGTTACCAGCCATAACAAGCGCAATCACTTTGGGCTTTTCGTCTGTCAACGTGTAGGCTGAAAGCCAATGCTGCAGTTTTTCAGGACTTAAAAGTGAAGACAAGGCGTTGAAAGAAGTTTTTATGCTTTCTTGTGTAAACCAAGAATTTTCACCCATCGCCTGGGTTGCAATGGTATTTAGTTCAACTGCATCGATTGCATTGGCATATTTCCCTAGTTTTTCAAACGCTGCTATTCTATCTTGTAAATTCATAAACTTTTAGTATCACAATCCCGTTTTGTAGGATAATTATTTGACGTATTTTTATAACGAAAAATTCAAAAGTAGATAAAGCATGGCAATTATTATTACGGACGAATGCATCAACTGCGGTGCGTGTGAGCCGGAGTGCCCTAACACAGCAATCTATGAAGGTGGTAGAGAGTGGAATTGGGCTGGTGGAACAAAACTAGAGAAAGTAGAGCTCGAAGACGGGACAGTGATTGAAGGTAAAGCTTCTCAAACTCCTGTTTCGAACGAATTTTATTATATAGTTTCTGGTAAGTGTACGGAGTGCACAGGTTTTCATGAAGAGCCCCAGTGTGCCGCTGTTTGTCCGGTTGACTGCTGCGTTCCTGATCCTGATTACGTAGAAACGAAAGAAGAACTTACGGCCAAAAAAGCCTGGCTTCACCAAGAAGTTGAGAGTGCTTAAGACTTAGACCTAACAATAACTTGTTAGGTTTTTTTATGTTTAGCGCATTTTCGATCGCTTAATGAGATACGTTTGAAGAATATGGTTGAAATCACTTTCGACGTCAGCTTCAACAAAGTCTATTTTATACTGATTGCAGCGCATTAAAAGGCTTTTATGGAATAGCTCAGCTTCTGCACGGTATTGGTCCTTAACATCTGCTGGGTTCAGCTTTAGTCGGTCACCCGTCTCTAGGTCCACAAATTCCATCGGTTTGTCTTCGAAATTGAATAACAATTCAGTCTGATTATCCATGACATGAAAAACGATCACTTCATGCTTGTTGTGCTTCAAGTGTTGAAGGGCTTTAAACAGGTCATCCGTGTCCTCAGCACTATCGAACATGTCGCTGAAAATGATAACCAATGATCTCTTATGTATATTCTCTGCAACTTCGTGTAAAACGGATGACACCTTGGTTCTTTTTTCTTTACGTTGCTCGGCCGTAAGATTTTCTAATAAAGTGAAAATCTTGCTAAGGTGGGTAGGTGTTGATTTCACCGATGTGAGCGTTTCTATACCATCCGAGAACAGGCAAAGGCCGACAGCATCTCTTTGTTTCTGAAGAAGATAGCCCAAAGCCGAGGCCGCGTAAATACTGAAACGAATCTTTGATTGTGATTGAACCGGATAGTACATTGAAGCAGAAGTATCAATCGCGATTAAGCATCTTAGGTTCGTTTCTTCTTCATAACGCTTCGTAAAAAGCCGATCGGTGCGCGCGTAAACTTTCCAGTCAATATGACGCGTGCTTTCCCCATCGTTATACAACCTGTGTTCCGCAAATTCTACTGAAAAACCATGGTAAGGCGACTTGTGAAGACCGGTTATAAAACCCTCAACCATTTGTCTTGCCAGTAATTCAAGACTCGTATTTTGCTTTATCTGACTAAGTTTAATGCTCACAATAATTGGAAAATGTAGATAATGATGCTTATTTTGAACCCGATAAGATAGTGGATAAAGCTTTAAACTAAATTATTTACAAGTTAGTTTGCAATCTTTATGTAATGTACTATCTTCGATATAACCAAACGTAAACCTAACTCTAAAATTTGAAGGATTGTGGAAGACAACAAGACAAACGGCAGGGATGAGATTTTCTCGACAAAAGTAAAAGCCGGTAAAAGAACTTACTTTTTTGATGTTAAATCAACCCGTTCTAATGACTATTATCTCACCATCACCGAGAGTAAAAAACGGTTTAAAGAGGATGGATTTACTTACGAAAAACACAAAATTTTTCTTTACAAAGAAGATTTCAACAAGTTTGTTGAAGCTCTAAATAACACTGTCAATCACGTTAAGCATGAATTAATGCCGAATGTTGACTTTACACAGTTTGACCATCAACATGAACGTGAAGAAGCAGTTGCCGCTGAAGTTATTACTTCGAATGGTGCGCCTTCAGGTGTAGACAGTGAACTTAAATGGGACTAACCTAAATCAAACCTATACGGTAAGAGCCCTTGAGAAATCAAGGGTTTTTTTATGTCGTTTAATCCATGTGGATTATAAAAAATGCAATCCGTTGATCCTTTAATCGGGAAATCCTCTCATATTTGCGCCCTTAATTTAATTATATGGCTCTTCGGTGCGGAATTGTAGGCTTACCCAATGTTGGAAAATCAACGCTTTTCTCTGCTTTAACAAACATTCAAAATGTTGCGGCTAACTATGAATTTGCTACCATCGATCCCAACATCGGTATCATCGATGTTCCAGATTCACGGATTGACATCTTGACCGAAATTGTTACTCCTCAGCGTGTTCAAAACGCTACCATTGAATTTGTTGACATCGCTGGCCTTGTAAAAGGTGCAAGTAAGAATGAAGGTAAGGGAAATGGATTTTTAACAAACATCCGGGAAGTAGATGCCATTGTTCATGTTATCAGATGTTTTGACGATGTAAACATCGTGCGTTCTGCCGGGCCTGTGGATCCGGTCTCTGACAAAGAGATTATTGAAATGGAATTGCAGTTGAAGGATCTTGAATCGGTAGACAAAAAAATTGGACGAATCGAAAGATCTGCAAAATCTGGCGATACGAAAGCCAAAGCAGAACTTGAAACATTAAGGCAATATAAGTCGACGCTCGAACAGGGAAAAAACGCGAGAACACTTGATGTTTCTGAAGACGATAAAAGGGTAGTGGCTGATCTATTTTTGCTCACCATGAAACCGATGATGTTTGTCGCCAACGTCGACGAAAAATTTCTTCATGAAGACAACCATCACGTAAAGGCACTACAAGCTGCGGTCGCGAAAGAAAATTCTACCATGATAAAAATCTGTGCGGCATTAGAAGCCCAAATCGCGGAGATCTCTGATAAGGAGGAGAAAAAGATGTTCCTGGAAGAATATGGTTTAAAAGAATCAGGACTCAATAGAATGATCCGTGCCGGTTATAGTCTGCTGGATCTGATCACATATTTCACTGCAGGTGTAAAAGAAGTAAGAGCATGGACTATAAAAAAGGGTTGGAAAGCACCCCAAGCGGCAGGAGTGATACACACGGATTTTGAGAAGGGCTTTATTAAAGCTGAAGTGATTAAACTTGCTGATTATCAAAAATATAGGTCAGAAGCTGCGTGCCGGGAGGCAGGAAAGCTAGCCATAGAAGGGAAAGAATATGTGGTAGAAGATGGTGATATTATGCACTTCCGCTTCAATGTTTAAAGTTTCCTTACGGGAGATTCAAACCATCCGATTTTTTTTTTAGTTTTATAAACCGCTCATCACCAGACGAAAGCGCAGTTTGAGGTTAACGATTTTTTTAACCCGTTTATAAATTTTTTAGGTTGAGAACCAGGATAATTTTTTCATTGAAAAATCGGGGGGCGTATGTCCCGTTTCATCATCAATATCTTTTAGCCCAAGTAATAAAAGGTCTTTTGGTGTTTGGTCCTGATAAAACTTATCTAAATTTCCAACAATTCAATTTCTCCGGACTTAAAGGGCAGACTAAAGTAAGCAGGAAAGGCCTTCATTATTTCTCATCGCGAGTGACATTGGTGTTCGCTTGTGCAGATAAACCATTCCTTGATTATTTCATTGCTAGATTATTTGAGCAGAAAGAAATCATTGTCGGTAACCTTCATCTTGTACCAGAAAGTGTTGAGTCTGAAGAGCCAGTAAAGATAGGAGCTGAATCGAGGTTCCTTTGTATCTCACCTGTGGTAGTGTTGCCGGCAGCGTTCAACGACGACAGGAGTAAGAAATTCGTATCCCCGGATACTGACGAGTTTTCGGACATGCTTTACGAATCAACTTTGTCTCGCATGGAAGCCACTGGAAATTTCTCTTCCGAGCAGCTTACGTCATTCTACAAATTTCAAATTGTTGCTGACAGCGAATACATTCAACGTATTCAAAATACGCATAAGAAGTTTGCGCGTATTTATCCGTTGTACGACAATGATATTCGGTTTGAGGTGCGTGGTTACACATTCCCTTTCACACTATATGCTGCACAGGAAGTCCAGCAATTCATTTATGAAAATGGTTTAGGATATTTTACCTACAAGGGATTTGGCATGCTGGATATCTCTAATAATAATTCTATTAGTAATACGGCCCAGCAGGAAATGTCTTATGCTTAACGCATGTTTTTATGCAACCTTAAATACCCAATCAATAAATCTGCTTTAGGTTGAAAAGGTTGATAGTAGACAAAAATCTCGTAGCTATTCTCGGTTTCGAAGTGACTACCTTCTAAAGCATAAGGAGGAAGGCTGGAAGAATTAATTACGTACTGGTAGTCATACCAACCTTGTTTTAATAGGAACTGCGCTTTATACTCTCGGCTTACAGTGTCATAAGTCATTTTATTTTCATTGTTGAGATTCCACTGATGAAAAGCTCCTGCAACGTAGACATCCCCAGGCAATCTATTTTTAGAACCAAGTGTAAAATGAACAAAAGCATAGTTTGCAAAAGAAGCATCACGGTAGTCGAGATTATCGAGTATAAAGCTACCGTTGTAATCATCATATTGGCTATAGGCTTCATCTGCCCTTGACTTATCTTTTTCAATAAACAGTTCAAATGGTTTTACTGCTTTATTGACTCTTGCAACATTTCTACCAGGGTAATTCAACGATCTCATATCGAAAAAGCGAAATTCACTTCCGCCTTTGAACATTTTTGTTTCATCGAAAAACCTGTACTCAAGCTCCTTTTCAATTTCTCTTACAAAACTTGGTCTTACATCTGACGCAAGATTGTCCCAACGCTGGTTCTGCCTGATCACCACTTTTACATTTTCTAAAGGATTTATGATATCCAGGTTTTTATAATTTACAGTAAAGTTTATTTGCTGATTGAGTGATGCAATGTCACCAGCGCCAATTAAATTTCTTTCATTCCCAAAACTCACCTGACTATCGAACACCATAAATCGCTTACTCAGGATTAGGTCATTTTTATCACTGCCTCTATAAACGACAAGAAGATAGTTGCCTGGAAGTTTAACTGGTGGTACGCTAAACCTGTAGTGAACATATGGCACATGGGAATCGACAGAGAATTCAAAAGTGTTAATAGGAAACTCATTGAAGTCGGTCATAAAATCCAAATCCATCAATCCGGACTTCGACCAGTTATAATTGCAATGAATAATCTTGGCGTAATAAGTATCACGTTGTGTGGTCAGATCATCAAACTCTAGGATCAAATTCCATTCACCTAATTTTGTCACAGCCGGCTGCAGTAATGTCTGTGGGTCGTTAAACCCCGGGTGAAGAACTACAGTTTTAATCTCTGGCTCATATGTTAAGTCAGTAAATCGAAGTATTTTAGCTGCGCCGTTTGAATTGACGGTTGTTTGGGTAAGTGGAGTACATGCCCAAAGCAAAAGAACGATGACCAAAAAGTTTTTCATGCAGAAACTAAAGTATAAACTTATTCCAACCTTTTTGCACTGCAAGTTGTCTAAATGACAGAAAACGGCCGCATATACGACTACATGCTCAACGAACAAGAGCTTATTGAAGGATGTCGAAAAAGCAACCGAAGCTTTCAAAAAGCTTTGTATGAGCGTTATTGCCGGAAAATGTTGGCCGTGTGCCTACGCTATTCCAAAACAACAGCAGAAGCAGAGGATATTCTCCAGGAAGCCTTTATAAAGGTGTTTCAGGGTATAAAAGATTTTCGCCAGGAAAGTAAGCTAGAAACGTGGATTACAAGGATTATGGTAAACACCGCCCTTAATTACCAGCGAAAAAAACTCTACTTGTTTCCTATGGTTGATGTGCAGGGGATTGATCTTCCTGATAAGGAGATCAGTATTTCCGGACTTCATTTTGCGCAGTTGCTGGAAATGGTGCAGTCGCTGCCGCAAGGTTGTCAAATTGTATTCAACCTGTTTGCTATTGAGGGATACAATCATAAAGAAATTGCGGAATTGCTGGGAGTATCGGAAGGCACTTCCAAGTCACAATACGCAAGAGCGCGTGGTTTACTTCAAGAGAAGTTATTAAAAGAGTCATCGTACTATACAAGATATGGAGAGGCAAAAGTTTGAAGGCGATTGGAAGGATGCTTTTAAGCAAGCTGAAGTCTGCCCATCGGAAGATGTGTGGACTAACATAGAGCTTGGTCTTGAAAAAGCAGAAGGCCACAACATGAAGCGCAGGTTGTTGTTCTATCAATCGCTTGCGGCTGCTTCCGTGATATTTGCATTGGCCGTTGGCGGAGCAGGGATTTATTTTATGAAGGATAATAATAAATTCCATGCTGCTTCAAACCTGCAATCAATAGCGCTAAATGAAGACGAATTAAGATCTGAACCTGAACTAGAAAAAGCATCTTCATCAGAAGAAACCTCTGAAAATTTATCTGGTACATCAAGGCAGGCAGAAGGTGCAAGCACCGAAGAGAAAGAAATTCAGTCACAAAAAGATGTTCCGTCACAATCAGATGAGAGCCCAACTTCCAACGGGCAGGGTAATAAAACATCAAAAAGTTCTTCAACTTCTCAAACAAAATCTACTAAAATTGGTGGAAATAGTCTAACACTTCATAAGTCATCAAAAAGTATTGAACAAGTTTCTGTTTTACCTAAGGACGAAACTAATACGCGAGCTTATGCATCACCACTGTTGGCAATAGACGGCAAAAGACAGCTAGCATTTTATCAACAAAGGAAGATAACGTTAAACCTCGAAAAACAGTCTACAGCTGATCCTGTCTCAATAATGTTGGCACAACTAGCGGACCGTGAGCGGGAAATTAGTAATGTTGAAGACGAGAAAGATAAGTCGGATTCAAACACCGGTGAATCCCTCTGGACGTCCGTTGGTTTCTCTGCAGGATCCTTTAATACCTTAAGTCCAACTGTTTCTCCGACGGCCTCTAATACTTTCTTGGCATCGAGTGCAGTCGCTGATAGTGAAGTGAAGGCTTCTGGTATGGCCTATTCAGTAGGCGTTAACATGGGTACTAAAATTGCCGAGCGTTGGGTGTTACAAGGGGGCGTTAATTACCTTACTCAATCTTCAGATTATACGGCGCATACTGCAGTAGGCACTTCTAACTTTACAGCTTTTAGACCAGCATCAATTAATGAGTTAGATAAGTTAAACCAGGCAGATGCTGCAGCGGAGACAAAACTTGTTACCACTGCACCTTACAACGTTAACAATAATGTACGTTACCTAAGCGTTCCAATGCAGGCGGGTTATCTTGTTATCAACAGAAAATTCGGACTTCAATTAAATGCAGGGGTTTCAACAGATCTTTTTGTTAACAATACAAAAACCGCTGAAGGTCAGAATATTGATAAAATAGATCAGGGTAGAGGGGACGAGTCTCCCTATAGACCGATGAATTTTAGTGGATTGATGGGGACAGAGTTGAGCTACAGATTCGGTGATCGTTATCGTATTGCCTTAAATCCTGGATTAAGATATCCGTTCAGTTCTATCTACAAAACAGAACTTGGTGTTAATTCCACACCACTCACTTTTGATGTTGGATTGAGATTCAGATATATTTTTCACTAGCATTCCAACTATTTATATCGCGCCCGTGTCTAAGAAAAAAAATAACCCTATTGACTAGTATGGAAACTTTAGAGAGCAGATTGCAGAAACGAATTGATGTATCACTTTACGCGTTGGTATTCCTAATCGGGCTCCTTGGCTTAAGTATTTTATTGGAAGGTGGTATGGATAATCGTATGAGTCAAAACCGTTCGAAGGCAGTGGGTACAAAAACTACGATAATTACGCCGCGGAGATAAAGTAGTATCCTAACATTAAGCAACAACATTAACCACATCACTTGTGGTTTTTTTTTGATTGAAAATGGATAATAAAAGCTAGCGCTCTCACTTTTAGTTTCTTCTGACCTTCCAACTTTTAGCAGAAGAGACGTGTCTAAATTCAAAACACCTCTTATGGAAACTTTGGATGATAGATTGCAAAAGAGAATACACGTTTCGCTGTATGCCTTGGTATTTCTTACTGTTATTCTTGGATTAAGTGTTTTGTTAGAGGGTTGCACAGACACCTGCGAAGTTGAAAATGAATATGTCTACTACGAGCCTGTTTATACAACGCTTGATGAACTGAGGGCTTCGGTTGAACTTACAGAGCCACAAATAGTACGCGGTGTGGGTAAGATTTATATCAAGGGTAGTTGGCTGTTTGTAAATGAACCTGGGAAAGGAATTCATATTATTGATAATACCAATCCATCATCACCTGAAGCTAAGCACTTTTTGAATATTCCTGGAAACTATGATCTGGCAGTGAAGGACAACACGCTCTATGCCGATAGCTTTATCGATCTTGTAGCGCTGGATATTTCTGATATAAATAACATCCAGGAGAAAGGAAGATTGACCAATGCTTTTTCACCTTACAATACATTGGGGATTCCGTTCGATGCTGTCAAGGGTCTTATTACGGACTACACGGAAAGAAGAGACGTTAAAGTTTATGAAACTGATTGCAACGTAAACATGCAGCCGTGGGGTGGATTTTATTGCGGGGACGGAATTGCATTGATGAGTTCAGTACAATTTGATAAGAGCGCAGCCATTGCTCCAGGGACCGGCTCTGGCCCTGGAGTAGGCGGCTCTTTAGCTCGATTCACCATTAATGCCGATCATTTATTTACGCTGGACGCTGGTGAGGTTAAGAGTATAAACATTACATCAGCAAATGAGCCGAAGTTAGCTGGGCACACTACCGTATCCTGGGATATGGAAACTATATTTCCTTATAAAAACAATCTCTTTATAGGTTCAAGAACCGGGATGTACATAATGGATATTACAACTCCGGCATCACCTGTTCAACTCAGTAAATACGAACATGTACGGGTATGCGATCCGGTAGTTGTTCAAAATGATCTTGCTTATGTTACGCTAAGATCAGGAACGCAATGCGAAGGTTTCGCGAATCAACTAGAAGTAATTGACATTACAAACTTACAGCAACCAAAATTACTTGCGGTACATGAAATGACAAATCCACATGGACTTGGTATTGACAAAACTACTTTATTTGTTTGTGATGGAGATGATGGTTTAAAAGTGTTTGATGCATCAGATATCCACCAGATCAAGGCAAAGCTCCTGGCGCATTTTAAAGACATCAACGCTTACGATGTAATTCCTTTTAACAATATACTAATCATGTTGGGTGAGGATGGCATTTTTCAATATGACTATTCAAATCCAAAAGACATTAAATTTCTAAGCAAGATTGCCATTAGCAATGAAGCGAATCAATAAGATTATTCTTGCTTTGCTGATTTTGTGGCGCGAGATGGCATATTCGCAATCTGATACTGCGGCGCATTCATTCACTTATTACAATCAGCTTCTTACCGGTGCATTAGTCGGCACGCGTGAACATGGGACATACTTCACTGCTTCTATGATTCATGGGCTAAGACGAAAAAGAATTTCTACAGGAATTGGTATTTCTTACGATGCCTACGAGGAATGGAGAACACTTCCTGTATTTATAAATCTTAATTATGATTTATTCTCCATTAAAAGAAACAGTGTCTTTCTTCAATTGAATGGAGGATATGCAAAAGCATGGCATATTAACCCACAATCAGAGGGTGGATATGCCTATGATGAAAAGGGAGGAAGAATGTTTCATCCCTCCATTGGCTACAATATTAAAGCAGAGAAATGGAGACTTTACGTTCTTGCAGGCTGTAAACTTCAACGAATAAATTATAGTCAAGCCCCAAGCGTTTGGATTTGGGGACCTTCTGCAACAACTTACGAGATAAAACGCGATGCAAACCGCTTAACTATCCAGTTAGGATTTGGGTGGCGCTAACCTAATTTATCTATCGCAACAGCAACTTGTTCCCACTTCGAGTTGGCGGTATCAAGCGCCTTGCTGATTTTGTCAAACTCGAATTTTACCTTCTGAAGTTTATTGTAGTCGTTATACAGTTCTGGTTTTGCCATCTCTGCTTCAAGAATAGTTTTTTTAGATTGTAAAGACTCTATCTCTTCTTCAGTTTTTTTCAGATCTTTTTCCAATGCTTTTAATTGAATATCTGCTGAAACGGATTTTGGTTTTTGTTCTTGCTGAACTTTTTCAACTTTCAGTTTAGGTTCAGTTCTAATTACAGCATTGTTAGCCTCGTTTTTCTTTCTCCAGAATTCGTATTCGTCATAAGTTCCCGGATACTCTTTAATCTGCTTGTCTTCTATATACCAGATTTTATTTGCAATCTGCGTGACAAAGTGACGATTGTGCGATACAACAACAAAACTTCCCTTATACTGTTGAAGTGCCTGGATAAGAATGTTTTCAGAAATAAAATCTAAGTGATTGGTAGGCTCATCCAATAATAGGAAGTTCGCTTCTGAAATAAGTGTTTTTGCTAAAGCAACACGTGACTTTTCACCGCCCGACAGTACTTTGATTTTCTTAAAAACATCTTCATCAGAAAAGAGAAAACATCCTAAAACATTTCGCAATTCCTGTTCCGTTTTTCCTGAACCAGCCTGCATCAGTTCTTCTAAAATTTCATTGTCAACACGTAGGGATTCCAATTGATGCTGCGCATAAAAAGCTCTGATTACATTATAGCCCATGACACGCTCACCTTGAACAAGTTCTTCACCAGCAAGAATTCTTAACAAAGTTGATTTGCCTCGGCCGTTAGCACCAATCAACGCGATTTTATCTGTCCGTTCTATTTTGACGGAAGTATCTTTCAAGATTTCAAGCGGACCATACGCCTTGGATACATCGTTTAGCGTCACAATGTATCTTCCTGGTTGTTGATTAAACTTAAACTTGAAGTTAACAGCAGCGGTGTCGTCAGTTACTTCTTCTACCATGTCCATTCTCTCCAACGACTTAACCCTGGATTGAACCTGACGTGACTTTGTGGCTTTAGCCTTAAACCTTTCAATGAATCGTTCAGTTTGTTTTATTTTCTGCTGTTGATTCTCATAGGCATTTTGTTGAATCTCCTGCCTTAATTCTTTTTCTTCAAGATAAAAACTGTAGTTGCCTTCGTAAGTAACAAGTTGCTGCTGTGTTACATCAACAGTCTTAGTGATAACGTTGTCAAGGAATCTTCTATCGTGGGATACAACGATTACTGCCCCTTCATAATTTCTTAAATAGTTCTCCACCCACTCAATGGATGGTAAGTCCAAGTGATTGGTCGGTTCATCAAGCATGAGTAAAGAAGGTTTTTCGAGTAGAAGTTTTGCCAACATCACCCGCATTCTCCATCCACCCGAAAATTGCTTTAAGGGCTTGTGTAGATCTGCCGTTGAAAACCCGATACCTTCTAAAACTTCTTCAGCTTTAGCCTGCATTGAATATCCATCCAAATGCTCAAACCTTTCCTGGAGCTTCGACAATTTCTCTACCAATGCATCTGAATACTCGGTCTCGAGTTGATGCAGTATTGTTTCAATCTGCCGTTGTGTATCTACGGCATCTTTAAAAGCACCCATCGCAACAGTAACTATTGCATCCTCACTCTGATAGGAGAGAAGATCCTGATTTAGAAAGCCTATCGTACAATCATTGCTTTTACTGATCGTGCCCCCATCCAATGTAAAATCTCCATTAATGAGTTTTAGTAATGTGGATTTTCCTCTGCCGTTTAAGCCAATCAAACCGATTTTATCTTTCGGTTTAATAAACATATTGGCATTTTCATAAAGTGGACGACCGCCAATAAAGTATGAAAGATTTGTAATTGAGACCATAATTCTGAATACCAGCCGTTTAGCAAGCGCTGAACAGGCTACATTTTATCGTTATATGAAGTAAACCACAAAAATAATCAGATTCGTTCACTCTTTGGCATTTGTGTGCCATTGAATTGTTTCAATGAATTGATAAAGCCTTTTGTGTAATAATACTTTAACATTAGCTGGATGACATTAAATTTCGACTTCTAAAGTTTATAAAATGACAAGGTCTAATTATGTAATTGCGCTTGCCCTTGCAGCACTCATCGCCTGCAGTAATTCAGGATCAAATGAAAACAAAGAAGCGGTCGCCACTGATTCTATTGTTGCATCTGTAGCAAATCCAGAAGACGGAAGCTTTCCTGCCATAACAGAGTATTATAAAACGCTTCCTCTAGATAAGATTAAACTTCCTACAGGCTTTAAGATCAGTGTTTATGCTGAGGTGGATGATGCAAGATCTCTTGCAATAAGTCCTTCCGGTGTAATCTATGCGGGTAATAGAGATGGCAATAAAGTTTACGCAGTAAAAGATACCGATGGTGATTTTGTTGCTGACAAAAAATGGGAGATTGCTTCCGGGCTGAACATGCCTAATGGTGTTGCCTTTAAAGACGGAGATCTTTTTGTAGCGGAAGTTAGTCGCATCATTAAGTTTCCTGGAATAGAATCAAAACTGAATAACCCTGGTGCGCCCGTTGTCATTAACGACACTTATCCCACGGAAACACATCATGGATGGAAATATATTGCTTTTGGTCCTGATGGAAAACTGTATGTTCCGGTAGGAGCGCCCTGCAATATTTGTGAATCGAAGGAAGATATTTTTGCCAGCATCACAAGATTAAATGCAGACGGAACGGGAAGAGAAGTTTTCGCGAAAGGAGTAAGAAATACTGTAGGCTTCACCTGGCACCCAGAAACAAAAGAATTATGGTTTACGGACAACGGCAGAGATATGATGGGAGACGATATTCCTAATTGTGAATTGAACGTTGCATCAAAAGCAGGGATGCATTTCGGTTACCCATATTGCCATGAAGGTTCGGTGAAAGATCCTGAATTTGGAAAAAGACCTTGCAGTGATTTTGTTGCACCAGTGCAAAAGCTTGGTGCTCACGTAGCTCCTTTAGGATTAAAATTTTATACAGGAGACATGTTTCCGCAGTCGTACAAAAATCAATTGTTTGTAGCGAAACACGGTTCGTGGAATCGCTCCAAAAAAAGCGGGTATGAAGTTACGCTTGTAAAAACTCAAAACAATAAATCAGTTGGTTATGAAACTTTCGCAAGCGGTTGGTTAGACGAAGCTTCACAGAAGGAGTGGGGCCGACCTGTCGACGTTTTACAATTAGCCGATGGTTCAATGTTGGTATCGGATGATAAGGCAAATGTGATCTATCGTATTACTTATGCGAAGTAGGATGTGTAAAGTTTTTTTCAGCATTACATTGATGCTGTTGAGTATGCGCTCCGTTGCACAGCTTGCAGCTCCGGGTTCTCAACTGGTTCCCGTTAAAGCTGTTGAATACACCCCTGTTAAAAATCAAGCAAGTACAGGAACGTGTTGGAGTTTTTCTACCATTTCATTGATTGAATCACAAACGATGAAAGCGGGATTAGGAGAGTTTGATTTATCTGAAATGTTCACTGTTAGAAACATTTATACAGAAAAAGCGAGAAACTATATTCTTCGCCAAGGTGCAGCTCAATTTGGACCTGGTGGTTTAGGTCATGACCTTATTCACGCAGTATCAAAGTATGGTGCAGTACCTGAAAGCGTTTATACAGGGCTAAACCTAGGTGTTAAATCACATGATCACGGTAAGCTTGACGCGAGATTGAAATCTTATCTCGATAGTTTACTCAAAAAGAGACCAATACCTGCTGATTGGATGATTGGATTTCAACAAATACTTGATGACAATCTCGGCAAGGTGCCTAATAAATTTACTTTTCAGGAGAAGGTTTATACTCCCCTGACTTTTGCTAGTGAAGTTTTAAAATTTAAGTCAGAAGATTATGTGTTGATTACTTCATTCAGCCATCACCCATTTCATCAGTCCTTTATCTTAGAAATACCAGACAACTATGCGAACGCGTCTTACTATAATGTTCCACTGAAAGAAATGTTGAGTATTGTAGACAACGCTATCGAAAAAGGTTATTCAGTAATGTGGGATGCGGACGTAAGTAATAATAATTTCCGGCAAAAGGATGGCTTCGCGCTGCAGCTGAAAGCAGGGAAGGCTGCGACAGGGAAAATTGATCCTGATGGAGATGAAGAAGGTTTTGATCAAAATATTCGCCAGCAGCTATTTGAAAACTTGATTACACAAGATGATCATCTCATGCATTTAGTAGGGATTGAGAAAACACAGAAGGGAAAGAAATTGTATACAGTAAAAAACTCATGGGGAGAAATAGGGCCTTTTAAAGGCCTGATAAAAGTTTCTGAGGCTTATTTTGCAATCAATACCGTTTCATTAGTGGTGCCTAAAGCATCCATCAACCAGGAGCTTAAATTAAAGTTAAAGATTTAATAGATCCTACTGATCAAGGCTATTAAACAAATACAAAATCGCTTCACAGACTCAAGGATTCGTGAAAGACAATAATTGTATCTTCACTTGAAATAATTCTCCTGCATGCATCCAATTATGTTTCAGATTGGTGGCCTCACTGTTTACGGTTATGGATTTATGATTGCAATCGGAATAATAGCCGGAGTAAGCTATATGGCTATAGAAGGAAAACGTGAAGTAGGATTAACTTTTGATCAGGCTAATATATTATTTCTTTACATTTTCCTCGCTGCTATTATTGGCGGAAAATTTTTTCTTCTCCTTGAAGATCCTTCGTATTTTGTGAGTTCACCAGAAAAACTATTGTCAGGAAAAGGCTTTGTTTTTTATGGTTCATTTCTATTTGCTATTCCTACCATGTTGTGGTTTTTTAAAAAGAATAACTTACCGGTCTATAGAATGTTAGATGTGATGGCCATTACGACTTGTCTGGTACACATGTTTGGAAGAATTGGATGTTTTCTCGCCGGATGTTGTTATGGCACTGCAACTGATTCAAAGCTAGGAGTTATTTATTCCCATGAACTTTGTCAAGCTGATTCCAAAGGAGTTCCGTTGCATCCCACACAGCTCTACGAAGCTGCCTTCATCTTTCTAGTCATGATCTGTATTTTTTTCTTAAGAAGGAAAAGAAGTTTTTATGGGCAACTCTTTCTCGCTTACATGATGCTGTATGCAGTTGCCAGATTTGGACTTGAGTATTTTAGAGGAGATGCTGGAAGAGGTTATGTTCTGGAGCCCTATCTCAGTCATTCGCAATTAGTCGCTTTCATTATTTTTACGGTTGTTATTTTTATTTATTATAGAATTTCTAAACGGAACCAAATTGCAGTTTCTTAAGCGTTTTATTTACACTTATAATTTTGTTTTGTAGTTAGAAGCAGTAATTTCAATACATGAAAGTTACCCATATGATGCGCTTCTTAAACTCAACAGTTTATGTATTGTTATTTTCATGTTTTTATTCGCTAAGTTGTTATGCCCAACAGCGAGATTATCCTATTCAATCTGTCTCTTTTACAGATGTTAAAGTGACTGATAACTTCTGGTTAAAGAGAATAAAGACAAATCATACTGTTACAATTCCCGCATCTTTTGAACGTTGTGAAAGTACAGGTCGAATCAAGAACTTTGAAATGGCTGCTGCTAAGAGTGGTAAATTTTGCACGATTTATCCATTTGACGATACAGATATTTATAAGACAATAGAGGGTGCATCTTATTCACTAAGTTTATTTCCTGATAAATCCCTGGATGCTTATATCGACACGTTAATCCTTAAAATTAAGAATGCTCAGGAGCCGGATGGTTATTTATATACTGCCAGAACCATCAATCCAATGCAGGCACATTCATGGGCAGGAAAAGAACGTTGGGAGAAGGAGAGGGAATTAAGTCATGAGTTATACAACTCGGGACATTTATATGAGGCGGCTGCTGCGCATTATCTTTCCACTAAAAAAAGAACGCTGCTCGATATCGCCTTAAAAAATGCTGACCTGGTTTGTTCAGTATTTGGTCCTGATAAAAAACATGTTGCGCCTGGTCATCAGGTGGTGGAAATGGGTTTGGTTAAACTTTATCGTATCACTGGCAAGAAAGAGTATTTGCAGACGGCAAAGTATTTTATTGACGAGCGAGGCCATTATCATGGTTATGATTCCGCTAATGCAGATCCATGGAAAAATGGTGCCTACTGGCAGGATCACAAGCCCGTGGTTGAGCAAAATGAAGCGGTGGGTCATGCAGTTCGTGCGGGTTATCTCTATGCTGCCATGGCAGATATTGCTGCGCTGACTGGAGATAAGCAATACCTAAAGGCTATTGATACGATATGGGAAAATGTAATAAGTAAAAAGATTTATCTTCAGGGTGGTGTAGGGGCGATCGGACATGGAGAAAGATTTGGGGATAATTACGAATTGCCGAACAGTACAGCTTACAATGAAACGTGTGCCGCCATTGCAAACGTATATTGGAACCACAGAATGTTTCTATTGCATGGCGACTCAAAGTATATCGACATTTTGGAAAAATCATTATACAACGGGTTAATCTCCGGTGTTGGGATGGATGGGAAGTCTTTTTTCTACACCAATGCGATGGAGATAAAAAATACTTTCGACCATAAGGATATTGAAAGAGAACGGTCAGGATGGTTCCCGTGCTCATGCTGTCCGACCAACGTTACGCGATTAATTCCCTCGGTTCCTGGCTATGCATACGCCATATCAGAAAACAATGTCTATGCAAATCTGTATTTTACCAGTACCGCGAACGTTAAAATCAATAATAAGGAAGTTCAAATCGTTCAAGAAAATAATTATCCTTGGGAAGGCAAGTTACTTTTTAAGGTAAATGCAAAGTCTCCTGTAAACTTCAATTTGAAATTGCGCATTCCTGGTTGGGCTAAAGGCGAGGCAATTCCTTCAAGCCTTTACAACTATATTGAAAAGGGCAGTAGTGAAATTGAAATTAAGATCAACGGAAAAGCTACAGCGTACACTGTTGACAAAGGATATGCAGTGATTGCAAAAAATTGGCGAAAGGGTGATGTTGTTGAAATGACCTTACCAATGGAAGTAAAGAAAATTGTAGCCAATAAGAATATAAAGGGCAATGAAGGTAGGATCGCGTTGCAAAGAGGTCCGCTAATATATTGTGCTGAATCCACAGATAACAATCAAAAGGTAAGCAACCTTATATTGCCTGAAAATGCAAGTTTCAGTATTCAATTTGTTCCCGATATCTTGAACGGAGTAACAACTTTGAAGAGTAATGATGCTACTGCAATAGTGCTCAAGGATAATGGGTATAAAGTTTCAACGGTGAAACAACCTTTTGTTGCAATTCCATATTATGCATGGGCGCATAGGGGAAAAGGCGAGATGATGATTTGGTTTCCTACACGTGTAAATCATGTCGATATTATTTCAAAGTGAAATCGTCCTCAAATTACTTAAGATAATCTCTGATCGTACTGAACGATATTCCGAGATCAAAAGTCTTCAGCAATATCGTCTACTTTTTTTCCTTTATCTTCCTTCATGAGGTTGTTTACAATGAAAGAATAGTAGACCATCTCCAGCTGATTCTTCGAATGTGATCTAAACTTTAACAACATATTTTTTCCCTTCCAGAAATACGTTTCATTTTTAAGATCGTATTCCGACTTCCCGTAGATGGACTCAAGTGCTTTCATTAAACGAGGGTCCTTTTCTGTTACTACTACAATCTGATAAATAAGTCCTTTGTATGCCTTTAATTCTATCTTCCTGATCTCAACCTCACCAATCTTCTTGTAATCGGGATGGTCAACTGTATATAGCTTTGCTTCGAACTCGTCTTTTTCTTTAAAATCTTTTTTAAAATTTACACCTCTCACAGAATCAACAGATGTATTGAGTTTAATGTCCTTGAAACCATTACGCTTTTCTAGTTCTGTTTCCTGTGCCAATGATGGAACGTTAAGTATCAGCATGAATAGTAAATAAATAAAACGTTGCATGAGCTGGTTAGATAAATTTTAAGGGCACAATTACTTTTACACGATCCCAGAATATCAAAATGTCTGCCAGTTCATTCTTTTGATCGATTTGAATTGTAAAAGGTTCGTAAACGATATTATTTAAGGTATGAACAGGCACATCAAACCTGATAATATCACGTTTCTGGTTGTAGTTGTATGCGCCCCATAACCCAAAATCGCTATTGATTATGATAGTCCACTTTTCTTTATCAGGAATGGTAAACAGGGTATAGGTGCCGGCTTTAAGTACTTGGTTGTTAATAATGACATTCCTCGAAATTGTTATCTCCGTTGATTCATTCGCTCCCGTTCGCCAGACCTGGCCGTAGGGCACTAACTTTCCAAAGATCTCCCTTCCATTTTTGTGCGGCTGAGAATAAGTAATTTTTATATAACTATCCTTATAACGTGCACGGGCAATATTAACAGGGCTCGGCCTTTCTGAAACAGCTTCCTGCGCATAGGGAGCATAGAATGCGAACCATAATATAGTAAATGAGAAAAACTTAAGCATACATATTCAAAGATAAGCGGAAAACTTATTTAATCAGATGTTTCGTTGCAATTGCTTGCGCTAAAGAAAGAAGCCTAATCTTTCTGATTGAACAAATTGAAAGTAGGGCGTGTTTGAGCCAGCACGAAATTGTTGATGCTTGAACGAAAAGTGCATGTAGTCCATTTAAAGATTAAGGCTTATAAATAGAAGATGGCAGCGTCTCAATGACTTGCCATCTCCATTATTAGCTTTATGTTACTAAACACCTATCAGCAGTAAAGCTGTTATAAATTTATGCAGTACAAACATTAGCCCTATGGTCGCACTATTCCGACTCAACCTGCTGCAATTTCTCTTCAACTTTTGCTTGCAAAATATGCCCTGTGTTTTTCATCACAGCATCATCACCTTTAGATACAGACATTGCAAGGTTGTCAACTTTTTTCATCATCACATGATCGGGGAAAGGGGAAACTTCCGGATCTGTAATTGCTTCTATTAACACTGGTTGATTTGCGTTTAACGCCCGCGTCCACGCTTCGGCTACCTGTTCAGGTGAATCAATACGAATAGCTAAAAATCCAATCGATTCAGCATAAGCTGCATAGTTAAATTCTGGCGTTACCTGCGTTGCATCAAATTTTGGGTCGCCTTCCATCATGCGTTGTTCCCATGTTACCATGTTCAGATCGCGATTGTTAATAACGCAAATAATAATGTTAGCAGTTTTCCACGATTTCCAATATTTACTGATGGTTAACAACTCTACATTTCCATTCATTTGCATCGCTCCATCTCCAGCAAACGCGATAACGGTTTTCTCAGGAAACGCAAACTTAGCTGCTATGGCATAGGGAACAGCGCATCCCATCGTTGCCAACGTACCGGATAATGACCCCATCATTCCTTCTCTAAAGTTTAGCTCCCGTGCATACCAGCTTGCTGTAGAACCTGAATCAGCAGTGATGATAGCGTTATCAGGTAGTCTGGAAGAAAGTTCTTTAAATACCAATTGAGGGTTGAGCGGGTTAGCGTCCCTTTGTGCTAATCGTTCCTGCTCTTGCCTCCATTTCTGAATACTGTCCTCGATGCTCATTCGCCATTCGGCGTTAGGCTTTTTATGTATGAGCGCAATAAGGCGTTTAAGGGTTTCTTTGCTGTCTCCCAACAGGTTTACTTCCACGGGATATCGCAAGCTTAACATCCTGCCATCGATATCAATTTGAACTGCTCTTGCCTGACCTTCCTTTGGTAAAAATTCAGCGTATGGAAAACTGGTTCCGATGAGTAAAAGTGTATCACATTCATTCATCATTTTCTCCGTTGCAGTTGTTCCAAAAAAACCAATCGGTCCGGTGATAAAAGGCAGTTCGTCTGGCAATACCGATTTACCAAGCAATGCTTTTGCAACTCCGGCGTTTAATAATTCAGCAATCTGCACCACTTCCTGCGCGGCATCCATTGCACCTGCTCCAATAAGAATTCCTACCCGGTTTCCAACGTTCAGTATATGCGCTGCTTGTTGTAATGCTTCATCTGTTGGAATAATATAAGATGAAGGATGGCCAATTCCCGTATGAATAGTATAATGCTCATGAGGGGGAACGTCAACCGCCTCCAACGTTTGAATATCATTAGGAATGATAACACAAGTTACTGTTCGTTCCGCCTTCGCTATTCGTATTGCACGGTCGATAAGGTGCCTGCTTTGTGATGCATCAGATGCCATATGAACATACTCGTGCGCTACGTCTTTAAATAAAGAAATAAGATCTACTTCCTGCTGGTAGTTGCCTCCTATAGCTTTTCGAGAGGTTTGGCCTATAATCGCTACAACGGGTTGATGATCAAGCTTTGCATCGTACAGTCCATTTAATAAATGTATTGCGCCAGGGCCAGAAGTTGCCAGGCATACACCAACTTCACCCGTAAATTTTGCATAGGCACAAGCCATTAATGCAGCCATTTCTTCATGGCGCACTTGTGTAAATTTGATCGACTCCTCAGCTCTGCTAAGGGCACCCATAATGCCGTTTATTCCATCACCTGGATACCCAAAAATCCTCTTCACACCCCAGCCAGCCAGCCGTTTGATAATAAAATCGCTAACGTTCATGATAATGACTTAAGATATTATTTACTGTTTTGGATGTTAACAATTTGTCCACCAGGGCGTCTAGCACGGAGACGATTCTCAAGATGTTTTATTCCTGATACTGAATCAACAAGATCTTCCACATGTCGTTTAGTATTTCTATCATCAACTGTTCCTGTCAGCGTTACTTCACCGTTCTCCACCGTTACTTCGATATCTGTTGCATCTACGTAGGGGTCTTCATATAAAAGATCGTTGATATCTTCCCTGATTTTAAAATCAGAACGCTGATAGGAGCGAGGGCCTTTCCCTTTATGCTGACCTTGTTGGCTATTTTGTTTTGCTCTGGCTTTTTCTGCTGATTCAACTTCGGGCCATTGCCCAGTCGTTAAGCGATTATAACGGTCGCGGTATCCGGCATTTTGCTCATAGTCGTTCCCCCTGTTAAGATAATTGATGCTACCATAATTGCTTCCGTAGTAACCATCTCCGTTATAATTCTCCGCCTTACCGGTGTTCATATCATCGTACTGTGTATTTAGATTATCATTTTCACCGTATGGAAATGGTTGCTCTACTTCACTTCCCCGCCTTTCTCTCGAAGGGTAACGAGTGTTGCCGAGGTCTTGGTTAGGTCTGTAATATTCATCGGTATTGTACTCTTTGTTGGCGCCTTGTTGTCTACGCTCGTTTGAGGACTTAGGAAAATTGCCTCCTGAATTTTTATTACCCATATAGTATGATTAATGATTGAATACCATTGAGAAACAAAATTATGCCTTGCACTGCGGGCGTAGTCTGTTGGTGATGATTGGTTTAGAAGGAATAATTTTTTTCTATTCAAGATTGACGATTAGAATTTTTAATGTATGAAAAAAAGAGAATCTTATTTATTGGAAGGAATGTCTTGCAGTCTTTGTGAAAGCAAAGTAGAGCAAACCTTAAAGGGCCTTTCTGGAATTACAAATGCCAAGGCTGATTTAAAAACTTCCTCAGTTTCTCTTGAATATGAAAGTGATGATGTAGGATTAGATGTTATTAAGTCTTCCCTGAGTCACATTGGATACAAAATAGTCGGGCAACAAGCGCACGTTCAAAAACGTCAATCAAATGACGAAGCTGTGTCGTAAAGGTAAGATGTGCGGTCCATTCAAGGCTGTGTTGCTTGAATGATCCCTTTTGCTATATATTTATCTTATCTTTAATGTTTCAATTCGCGCACGTAAATGGATTCTATTAATTCTTCCAGTAAACCGCTTCACGACCAGGTAGATTTACTTTGGTATAAGATGATCTCGGAAATTGAAGATTATGCTATTATTCTTCTCGATAATGATGGCATCGTTCTGAATTGGAACAAAGGTGCCGAAAAGATTAAAGGCTATTCAGCAAAGGACATAGTAGGTCAGAACTTTAGTATTTTCTATCCTGCTGAAGACCAGGCACGCGGGTTACCTGAAGCACTTATAAGTAAAGCAATGCGCGATGGCAATGCGGTGCATGAAGGATGGCGAGTAAGGAAAAATGGCACACACTTTTGGGCCGCTATTGTAATTACAGCAATACATGATGAGGAAGGAAATACCATTGGATTTTCAAAAGTTACCAGAGATTTAACAGAACGAAAGCGCCTGGAAGATTTATTGAAGTCTAAAAATAATGAGCTTGAAAAGATGAATCAGGAATTATCGTCTTTCGCTTATATCGCAAGCCATGATTTACAGGAGCCGTTAAGGAAGATTCAGGCATTTGCTTCCCGTATTAGCGAAACAGAAAAAGATAACTTTTCTGAAAAAAGTATAGATTACTTTGCGAGGATGCAATCTGCCGCGGAGAGAATGCAAAACCTGATTAACGATTTGCTTACGTATTCGAGAACGTCAACAATGGAACGTAAGTTTGAAGAAGTAGACTTGAATAATTTAATTGAGGATGTTAAAAGTGAATTGGATGAAGCCATTCAGGATAAAAAAGCAATGATAGAGGTGACTGCATTGCCGAAATTGCATGGTATTCGATTCCAGTTTCAGCAATTGTTTACGAATCTTTTGATGAACTCGTTAAAATTTTCTAAGTCAGAAGTGCCTTCAGTTATCACCATTACGTCCGACACGAAAACTTCTGTACATCACAAAGCGTTAAATCAAAACACTGACTATCATCACATCATTATTAGAGACAACGGGATAGGTTTTGAGCCGGAGTATAATCTTAAGATATTTGAAGTATTCCAGCGTTTGCACGGACGATCGGAGTACAATGGAACAGGAATTGGACTCGCTATCTGTAAAAAAATTGTAGAAAACCATAAAGGATTTATTGAAGCCGAAGGAGAGGTAGATACAGGAGCTACGTTTCATATTTATATTCCTGTAAATCTGCAGTAATCGGTCACGCTAGCCAATCGTTAGTTAAAATTAATTCGATTAGTTTTAGAAATGGTTTTTCCTAAAATACCCTTCATTTTAATTCTTGTTGCGCTGGGTTGTTCTCACGAAGATGAATTTAACCCAGTGTACGATGTGCCAGAAGAATTTCAACCTGTTGTGGAAACTTTTATTTTTGAAGCAAGCCATCGTGGTATCGAAATTGAGATGAACAATCTCATCATCCAATATGATAATAAACTTGAGGAACCATTTTGCGGTCAGTGCAATGATGCATCGAAAGGTAAGCCTGTTCAGAAAATAATTTCAATCAATCCTGATAATATTTGTTGGCAGAATGACCTTGAGCTCGAAACACTAATTTTTCATGAACTTGGTCATTGTGTTCTTGGTAGACTTCATAGTGCTGAAGTATTACCAAACGGTGATCCTAAAAGTATTATGGTGAAGGACAATATCAGTTTATATTCTCCATGCATTTATGCCATTGATGAAGAAGAATGCAATAAGCTCATAAGAAGAAACTATTATTTGGATGAGTTATTCCTTGAGAATGCGCCAGTTCCTGACTGGGCGCAATAGATTCATTTCCACTTGCTATTTGTAAATATTTTTAAGGTCTTTTTCAAATAGGGTATACGGGTCATTGTAAAACTTCATAAAGTCCGGCACGCTAAGATGGCCAGGAAAAGGAGCATAGTAATGCGTAGGGCTTTTGGTATCATTTCTCCATACAAGTACATAGGAAAGACGCATATCTTTATCCGCCTTCATTACTTTCAATAGCGTTTCTGTCCACCAAGTAGGATTAGGAATTGATTCTAAGCCAGTTTCCGTAAACGCTGCAAGCTTACCTGCTTTTCGTGCGTAGTCTGAAACAATTTTAAGTTTTTTTGAAGCTGTTGCAATATCATATCTATCGCGGCCCATATCGCCATAGTTATCCATCCCAACCATGTCAACCCACTCGTCACCAGGATATCGGTTGAGGAATTCAGCTTCAGAATTGAATTTATTATCAGGTGAGAAAGCGTAAATAAAATTATGGACATTAAGACTGTCCCTGAGGTATGACACTGTAAAGCGCCATAATGAAACAAATTCTTCTTTCGTACAGTGTGGAGCGCCCCACCAGAACCAACCACCGTCAAACTCATGATAAGGCCTAAAGATTAGTGGTACAAGTTTTCCACCATTACCCTTCAAACTATTAGCCCACGCACCGACACCTTTGAGAATATCTTTGTACTGTTGATGTTCCTCTCCTCCAGGTATAATATACTTTACAGCAGGTAATGACAATGAATCCACCCAATAGAAACCACCTTTTGAGACTGGATTACTAAAGTGCCATGCTACTGTAGTGACACCGCCTCTATTGTACGTGTCTACTACATTTTTTTTCAATGTTTCTTTTGCTTTCTCAGCATCTTCAGATCGACCAGAAAAGCCGCTTAGGTCTACGCCAATTACTGCGGGATGTGAACCTGTCACCGATTTCACATCAGATCTTCCTTCTTCATTTCGCCATCCATGGCCGTATTCTGTTGCATGTTGATGACCAAAAAGTGTATGCTTTTCGGATAATCTCATCAAGTTGTTAAACAGCGCTTTAGTTTCTTTTGTTGCTTTTGGGTCAACGGTTTTTGCAGTTTGTGCATTCACCTGAAATGCGACCACAGCGAAAAAGATTGCTAAAACAATATTGTCTTTCATGAAGATAGTTAAAGAAGAAAAATAGGACAAATAGTTAACATTTTGAATTACATCTGAATACAATGTATCCTATGTGAGTAAGTAAGTCAGGTGAAATTCAAACACGAAAAAACTTCTAATGAAATAATGACAGTTGGAATTTAGAGTCAACAGAATTCAACCGCTTTCTTACAGAAGCACTGCTGCGGAAGGAGTTGCGAATATGATAAATTCGTGATTCACGATCGCGTGATGCAACAATAATTTCGGTTTTACCAGCGATTTTGCCAAAGGCATCTTTTGCAATCTTTGGTGAATTGTTATCTCTTGAAAGATGGGAGAGGAAGAGATGGCTCATAAAACTTGGCTTGTGCCCTAGGAATAGTTGCGCTGCCTGTGTATTAGAAAGATGACCTTTACCACCACGAATTCGGTTTTTAAGAAAGATCGGATAGCTTCCAGATTCTAACATCTGCTCATCGTAATTGGCTTCTAAAAATGCAGCATGGCAAGCGGAAAAGTTTTTAATGACATGCTCACAAGGCACTCCGATATCGGTAAAAATTCCAACCTTCACTGTATTACTCGACACGATAAAGCTATGAGGATCACAGGCATCATGAAACTTAGGGAAAGCAGTAATTGAAAGATCGCCAAAGGTAATTGGAACGTAAGCCTTGAATGGTCGAATTAAATCTTCGCGCAAGCTAATTTTCCCATTCCGTAATGTTTCTTGCGTAATATAGATCGGGAGTTGAAATTTTTTAGATAGTGCTGGAACCCCGTGAATGTGATCACCATGTTCATGACTTACGAAAATTCCTTTTACACTTTTTAATGATAATCCTAGCCGCTTCATTCTTTTCTCTGTTTCGCGACAGGAAATTCCTCCATCAATTAAAATTGCTTCATTCTGATTGCCAACGTAGTAGCAGTTTCCATTACTTCCGGAATTCAGAGACGAAACAAATAGTGACATGCCTGCTAAGGTAAAGCGTTTTGCCAATTTGTTTAGAGAAGTAATTACTATTTATTTCAGTTAAAATAAAATTGTCAGAGGTTGACAAAAACGGAAATAATATGCACCCATTTCAACATCAGTGATATCAAAAATAATGATAGACAAAAGTTTTATTTTTTGGGACAACAGCTAAGCACTCAAATCCTCAAGCAGCCTTGAGATAGACTGGAACTTCTTAGTCTTCGAGGTTTTGTGAAATGGTTTTCTTTAAATGCAAGTTAAGTGTAAAATCGGTGAGGGCATTCATGTAATTGATGAATGCTTCATAAGGTGATGAATATGGACTGAAGTAATTAGGCATAGTTCCGCCCGTAATATTTTTGGTTGCCATGTAATAGAAGTGATCACTGGTTTGAAGGTAAGTTCCTGGTGATTATCGGATCTCTTGATCATTGTCGCACTAACGCTTCAACAGATGATGAGGTAGTGACAAATAAGAATACCTGCACTTAATTTATGACAGCCTTCTCCGCCACGCGCGCTGTTGGAAGGTTTTCTTTTCGCTCTCCAATAATTAATCTCATACCTTTGTCATAGCTAAAATAGCTCCACATCCAATTCAATAGAACGATTAATCGGTTTCGAAAGCCTACAATAGAAACGAGATGTATTACCATCCAGATGATCCACGCAATTAATCCTTTGTAGCGCAGTTCCGTGCCGAAGATTTTTAAATCAGCTACTGCGCGATTTCTTCCGATGGTTGCCATTGAGCCCTGGTCTTTATACCGGAAGGGACGCAATTTATTGCCTTTGAGCAAATGGCGTAAATTTTTCGCCAGTAATCGACCTTGTTGCATCGCTGGCTGAGCCATCATAGGGTGACCATGTGGAAGTGCAGGCGTAATCATTGCAGCGATATCACCGATAGCATAAACGTTATTATATCCGGAAACTCTATTGTATTCATCAACTTTTATTCGATCGCCTGAAACGACGATGCTTTCCTTCTTTAAACCTTCAACCAGTGAGCCTGTAACACCTGCGGCCCATATCAAAGTGTGGCTATGCAAGCGCTCACCTGTATCTAATAAAATGGTATGACCATCATAAAATTTTACCTTGGAATTTAGCCAGATTTTTACACCGTACTTTTCAAGTGTATGCAAAGCTTCTCGCGAGGCTTTTGCTGACATGCCTTTGAGCAATTCATGTCCACTTTGAATCAGATGGATGTCCATATTTACAAAGTCAAGCTCTTTGTAATCTTTTGGAAAGACATGTTTTTTTAGTTCGCTCAATGCACCTGCAATCTCTACTCCAGTTGGGCCGCCCCCGACAATAACATAATCCATTAAACTATTGAGTTGTTCACTGTCATCCGTCTGCAAAGCTTTTTCAAAATTGTAAAGAATGGTATTACGCAAAGCTTGTGCTTCCTCAATAGACTTAATACTGATTGCCTTCTGTTTTATTTGCTCATTTCCGTAAAAATTTGTAGTAGCTCCTGTCGCAATTACCAAATGGTCATATCTGAAAAGCCCAATAGTTGTGTGAACATTTTGTTGTTCCGTATCAATTGATTGTACTTCAGCAAGGCGAAAAAAGAAGTTGTCTTGCGATTCAAACATTTTTCGGAAGGGATAGACAATAGATTCTGCCTCCAGGGCAGCCGTGGCGACCTGATACAACAAAGGCTGGAAGGTGTGATAGTTATGCTTATCAATAAGAACAACCTGGACATCGGCTGCACAAAGTTCTTTTGACAACTCAAGTCCTCCAAACCCTCCACCAATTATAATGACTCTCGGCTTTCCCGTTTCTGGTATGCTAACGTGTTGACTCATACTTGATGGTTAACAGCCACAGATTCTAGTCCCAGCACTTCACTGGTCATTGCCCTAACAGTTTTTAAAAGTTGCGCGTCTTTTGCAAGTGATTGGCCATATGAAGGAATAATTTCTTTCAATTTGTTTTGCCAGTTTGCGGACTTAATATTTTCAGGAAAGCATTTGTTCATCAGGTTTAGCATAATAGATACAACGGTGGAAGCACCGGGCGATGCGCCAAGCAAGGCAGCCAGTGTTCCATCAGCCGAACTTATAACTTCAGTTCCAAATTCCAACACGCCAACATTTTCTTTATCCTTTTTAATAACTTGAACACGTTGGCCTGCGTATTCAAGTTCCCAATCTTCCATGTGTGCTCCTGGAAAATATTCCTGCAACGCCCTAAACCTATCTTCAGGTGATTGTCGTACTTGATTAATGAGGTATTTTGTCAATGGAATATTATCAATTCCTGCTGCCAACATTGGTAAGATATTGTCAGGCTGTATGGATTTAATCAAATCGAAATAAGAACCCTTCTTCAAGAATTTTGTAGAGAAGCCTGCGTAAGGTCCGAACAACAGTGCTTTCTTTCCATTAATAATACGGGTATCAAGATGAGGAACAGACATTGGAGGAGAACCCACAGATGCTTTGCCGTAAACTTTTGCGTGATGTCGTTCTATAACCGCGGTGTTATTGCATTTGAGCCACTGTCCGCTGACAGGAAATCCGCCGTAACCTCTTCCTTCCGGAATATCCGATTTTTCTAATAAGCGCAGTGAACCGCCACCTGCACCAATAAAAACAAACTTAGTCTTATGCCATTTTTTTTCGCTGGTGGATCTGTTCTTTACCCTGATTTTCCAGCTTCCGTCTTTATCTTTTTTCAGATCCTTTACATCATGATTGAAGTGAACGGTAATACCTTCCATTTGTTGAAGGCAATTAAACATGCAACGAGTGAGAGCTCCGAAATTTACGTCAGTGCCAATAGACATACGCGTTGCAGCAATTTTTTGATACGGTTCACGGCCTTCAACTACCAGTGGCATCCATTCCTTCAGATCTTCAACGTGCTCGGAGTACTCCATCCCCTTAAACAAGTGACATGACTGCATCGCAGAATATCGCTTCAGTAAAAAATCAACATTGTCTTCGCCCCATACAAAGCTCACATGGGGGATTCTTGAAATAAAGGTTTCGGGGAGTTTAATTATTTTACTTTGAATAAGATGTGCCCAGTATTGTTTAGAGATCTCAAATGACTCTGCGATTTTAACAGCCTTTGAAGTGTCGATGCTTCCATCATCAAGTAATGGCGTGTAGTTAAGTTCACAAAATGCTGAGTGACCAGTTCCTGCATTATTCCAGGCATCTGAGCTTTCTGCTGCCGCAATGTCTAATCGCTCAATAATCTTGATTTTTATATTTGGCTCCAGTTCTTTCAATAGCAGCCCTAATGTTGCGCTCATGATACCTGCTCCAATCAAAATGACATCTGATCCTACAGGTGATTTTTCATTTAAATTCATAATTGAAAAAGTTAAATTTCCATGCCTTATGCGGCCGCTTATAGCAGGCATTAATATTTTATACCCGCAACCTACATTAATTATCAAATTATGGAAAAGTTAGCAATCAAAGGCGCTTGGAACGAAGTGAAAGGTAAACTGAAGCAAAAGTATGGTCAGCTTACTGATGATGATTTAATCTTTGCGGAAGGTAAAGAAGACGAATTATATGGTCGCTTACAGCAACGACTAGGAAAAAGCAAAGAGGAAATAAGAACAGAGCTTGAGAACTTGTAATTCCAATTACATTTCATCTCGACATATTGTTAAAGGGTCTGCTATAAATGCGGACCCTTTTTCTTATAACGCTAAACAAAACGAGAGGAATGGTTTTTTCGCTATAAAAGAGAAACATGTTTATGGGTACAGCAGCAAAAAATAAACACGGTGTTAAGAATTCTCTTGTCAATAACATTAATGCTAAGAAGAAAAAAGGAACTTCTAAACCCAAGAATAAATCTACGGTAAGTAAGAAAGCTTACAGCGACATGCAGAACAATTGGGGTAAGAAGTAAACAAAGATTCGATTTGTAAATATAAATCACGAAATTATGAAAAATGAAAGTCAGGAAGTTCAACATTTAGAACATCATGCATCAATAGAGAAATTTAAAGAATTAGTTAAACACAATAGCATTTGCCTATTTACCACTCATCTTACCGAAGTGCCTTTGCAGACAAGACCAATGAGTGTTCAGGAAGTAGATGATGAAGGGAATTTTTGGTTTCTAAGTCCTGCAGACAGCAACAAAAATTGGGAGGTAGATAAAGATCCAAGGGTGCAGCTGTTTTTCGCGAATAAAGGTGATTACGAATTTTTAAGTGTGTATGGCAAAGCAACTTTGCTGAATGACAAGCAAAAAATAGAAGAGGTTTGGAGTCCTGTCGCCAAAGCATGGTTTCAGGGAGGAAAGAATGATCCAAACATATCAGTGATAAAAGTGACTCCTGAAGATTCGTACTACTGGGACACCAAAAACAATAAGGCGGTTTCTCTTATGAAAATAATGGCTTCTGTCGTTGCGGGTAGAACAATGGATGATGGTATCGAAGGAAAGATGAAAGTCTAGATTTAAATAATAAGCTATCAAATCAAGGTTTGGATACCCATTCTATCAGATTGATAACTGATAATAGGAAGTGTGCTATTGCATCCTTCCTTTTTGGTTAATAGTGGGTCTATCTTATTTACCTTTTGTCTCTCAAGATGAGTTGTCGGTGTTAAATAATTATTTTCATAATTTAACTTCTGCATCAGGATGGTCTCCTTCCTCCAATGGCAAACTGAAATGCTATTAGCAACACGTACAACGCATGAAGGCATAGAAATTTTACAACTTAGGTATGGGAAACGACAATTTTAACAACGAATTCATTAAGGAAATGACACAGTTGCTTGAGAAAACCGCAGTTGAATCATTTGCCCCTGTTATTACAGAAACTACCGAAGATACTCAAGTTATGGAAGCAATGCTTACAAGCTTGAAAACAATTAATGCACGCTATGATAAAAATGATGCACTAACTCAAATGCGTGCACTAATGGAAAAGTATAATATCCAGATTGATGAATTAATTGAGAAAATAAAATATTAACAAATAAGAATCAGTAACAATACATGGAGCAAGTACTAATAAAGGAATTGATCAAGTTGATGTGCAAGAGCGGTTGCGAAACTTTTGTAGGTAATTTTCAGAAGGACATTCGAGAAGTAAACTTATCGGAAAAATGGACTGATGCAGAAATTGAAGAGGCAGTAGCGTATGTAAAATATATGAATGAGTACTTTGGAAAGGATGAAGCAGTTGCCGTTGTTACCAGTTTGATTGCAAAGTACAACATTGATGCAAAAGATCTAAACTTTAGACCTAGTGTTACTTCACCTAGCATCGTTTAGTTCAATCAAAAAACATTTTTTGATAACAAGCCGATTACATCACTTTTATAATTTCTTCCAATCGGGATATGAAATTTTCCAACTTCAATATCGGTGGCTGAGTAAGCGTCTATACGTTCTCGATTCACAATAAAGGACCTGTGAATTCTTAGAAATTTCTCTTTTGGTAAACTCTCCTCCAGGTAACTGATCTTTTGTTGTGTAATGATTTCTTTTTCAGGTGTACGAACTTTCACGTAATCCTTAATGCTTTCAATGTATAAAATGTCTGACATCTTTGTCTTGATCATTTTCTTATCAACCTTGAAGTAGACAAAGTCATCCGCGATTTCTGGTTTAGTATTTTCAATTGATGGAGACGCAATAGGTTGATGTAAAACTTTTGCTACAGCTTTAAGAAATCGCTCAAAGGGAATGGGCTTCAATAAATAATCAACCACCTCAAGTTCAAAACCTTCAATTGCATAATCACGAAACGCAGTAGTAAAAATCACCTTCGGAGGATTCTTTAAAGATTTTAGAAAATCGATACCCGATAATTTCGGCATTTGAATGTCAAGGAAAATGACATCAACAACGTTTTGCTGCAAGTAGGTAAAGGCAGATACAGCATTTCTGAAGGTTGCCTGTAACTTAAGCTGTTCAATCTTGCCAACATAAGACTCGAGAATCTCAATGGCTAGTGGTTCGTCATCTACTATTATGCATTTCATATATGATGTTGCGTTAGAACGAGGCAAACTCTTCTGTATTAATCGATAAAACGACAAGAAAGGTTTCTTCTCCGTTTATGATCTTCAATTCATGCTTTCCGTTGTAGAGCAGATCCAGTCTTCTTCTTACATTTTGAATTCCAATACCCGCATCTCCATTCTGCCCGTTTTCACCGGACTTGCTATTTTCGACTTTTATGATCAGGTGATCCGTATGAGAATCTACTGAGATTTTCACCCATGATTGAGAAAGGTTTTCGCTTGCACCATGCTTAAAACTATTTTCCACAAAGGGCAAGAGAATGAGCGGAGCAATTTTTCTTTCACCAATATTTCCAGTTATTTTTAGATCAACATCAAGTTTATCACCGTAACGCATTTTTTCAATATCAACATAGTTACGTATAAATTTGATTTCCTTACTCAGCGGTACTTGGTCACTTTTGCATTCGTAGAGCATGTAATTGATTAGCTCCGAAAGTTTAAGAACCATCTCTGGTGCTTTATCAGACTTTTTTAACGTAAGCGCGTAGAGATTGTTGAGTGTATTGAATAGGAAGTGTGGATGGATCTGAGTCTTAAGAAATTTAAGTTCTGCCTGGAGTTTTTCTTGTGTGAGTACTTGTTGTGCTTGTTGATTCGCGTACCAGTACTTCAATAGTTTGATGGCAATAGCAAAAAATGCAACTGGATAAATAGCCACAAACATCTTGACAATCTTTGGAAAGTAAAAGAATGGATCGCTAAGATATTGCGGGTAGTATAATGGGTAGTGGATAGCATACGCAATGTAGCGTTGTATAACCCCAGCAATAAAAGAAGCGGTGAGAAGCCACAGGAAGAATTCTGTATATCGGCCGGGAAGCAGAAACTTTGGTAAAAGAAAATACAGGATAAAATAAGTAAATACGATGCGTCCTGGTAGGTACAGAACTTCTTCTAAAAAAGTCTGTTGATAGTTTTCTTCAAAGCTTCCATAGAGGGTGCCATAAAAAACAACATGGGCAACCCAGAAGAGGGTGTGTTGTAGCAAACGATTTTTAAAAAGCCAATGAATTCTCCGCTTCACTATGATATTCCTTTCGCAAAGTAAAATACATAGAAATGTTACAATTGTGCGTTAAAATTAATGCTTCTTTATTACCGTATAAGTAGCAACACATAGAATGCATGCTCTACCACATCAGCAAAGCTTTTACAATGCCCAACTACATTTTGAATATGATGGCAATAGTTAAAATGTTTGTTAGGCGCCACACATCTGCCACAAAATCCGAAGCTCTCAAAACCCGGCAGCGGTGTCTTCTCCGCGTGGATCTGCACCACCTTCAAGTTTCTTATCCGGTAGTACAAGTATCGCATCAACACGACCAATACCAGACCAATAACTTTCATCGAACCGATGCCCCATTTTCACCAACGCAAGACTATCAGTAGTAGCAATCGAATTCTTTTCAGGCATGATAACATCGGGAAGCCATTGGCTATGAAAACGTCCCGCTGAAACTGCTTCTTGCATCGTCATTTTATGTTCGATTACGTTTAAGATCGTTTGAAAAACTGAAGTCATAATGGTAGATCCTCCTGGTGTTCCCACAACCATGTAGAGTTCCCCATTTCTTTCGACGATGGTGGGAGTCATTGAGCTTAACATTCTCTTGCCAGGCTCTATTTTATTTGCTTCACCACCAATTACGCCATACATATTCGGCTGGCCTGGCTTGATACTAAAGTCGTCCATTTCATCATTCAAAAAAAAGCCTGATCCATCCACAACAACTGCCGAGCCATAAGAGTCATTAAGGGTTGTTGTTACGGAGACAGCATTTCCAAATTTATCAACAACCGACAAGTGAGTGGTTTCGTGAGATTCTGTCAATTGAATGTTTCCCTCTTTCACCTCGACGCTTGGTGTTGCTTTTTCAGGATTAAAAGATTTCATCCGCCCATTAACGTATGCGTTATCCGTCATTTGTTTTACAGGAACAGGAAAGAAATCGGGATCACCTAAATATGCTGCACGGTCCGCATAGACTCTCCGTTCTGCTTCTGTCATGAGGTGTACCGTCTGCGTGCTATTTTGACCCCATTCTTTTACTGGGAATTTTTCGACTGACTTCAGGAGTTGGATCAACGCAATTCCACCACTGGATGGAGGGCCCATAGAAATAATTTTATACTCTTTATACAAGCCTTCAACTGGTTCTCGCCAAATGGCGCGATAATGTTTAAGGTCTTCATGAGAAATCATGCCGTTTCCTCTCTTCATTTCGGCTACAATATCATCAGCTGTTTTGCCTTCATAAAAACCTGCCCTTTTTCCATCTCTGATTCGCTCTAGGGTATGACCGAGGTCTTTCCAAAAGATTGTGTCTCCCTCGTTCCACTTGTCCTTGATTAGAAAAGCCGGGAGTACCTTATTAAATTTTTTTAATGTGTCTTGTAAATTTGATAAACTTCTTGCTTGCCTTTTTGTAAGTGGGAAGCCATCGATGGCAAGATCAATAGCTGGCTGTACAAGCTCTTCCCACGAAAGTGATCCATACTTTGCATGTGCCTCAACCATTCCTGCAACTGATCCGGGTACGCCTGCAGACAAATGTCCTTTTTCACTCAAACCATAAATCACATTTCCTGTTGAATCTAAATACATATTAGTTGTAGCAGCGGCTGGCGCTTTCTCTCTGTAATCAAGAGATGCAACTGTGCCGTTACTGAGTCTCAGCAACATAAACCCCCCGCCACCAATATTCCCTGCTGAAGGATACACTACCGCCAATGCAAATTGTGTAGCAATTGCAGCATCCACTGCGTTGCCTCCTTTGCGAAGTATCATGGCACCGGCCCGAGATGCCAAAGGGTGTGCAGAAACCACCATTGCAGAGTCAGCGATTGTTCCCGTTATTCGCGCTTTTGATTGTGGCATTTTACAGGCAACTGCAAGGACGACAGGTAAAAGCAGAAAAATGCGTTTGGTCATTATTAACATTGTTAAGTCATCATAAAAGTATTAATTCAAAGCGAAACTTTACCCATTCATGAGCCTTCGAAAAGAAAAAGCTGCCAGATTAAAAGTACAGGTACTAGAACACACAATAAAACTAATAGGAAAAAAGGCTTTTGATGATATTTATGTCGAAGACATCTGCGAAAAAGTAAAGATTTCTAAAGTTACATTCTTCAAATATTTCCCGCAAAAAGAAGATGTGCTACTGTATCATTTCAGAGTATGGTGCTTGGCAAGATCTGTCGAGTTGAAACAAAAGCCGAAAGAAGGAATGCAGGGTGTGTACTATTTGCTCGACAGGCTAAGCGAAGAATGCGAAACTCATCCTGGGCTGATGCTTAGTCTTATCGGTTATTTGTCAGATTTCAAAAGACCGCCAAAGCCTTTTCCGGTTAAGGCCGAAGAAAAGAAACTTCTTTTTCAGGAAACAGAAGATATCACTTCAATAGACATTTTGTCGCTGGATCAAATGCTGGAAAAGTTTACACTTGAAGCACTTTTTCGTAAAGAAATAACAAAGACAAGTTCAACCAGGGATATAACAAGTCTTTTCTTAACGGTTTTTCTTGGATCCATTATTACCGGGCACTTGATTCAGCAGAGTCCTTTAAAAATCTTCTTCCGAAGAAACCTGGATAACATTATGAAAGGGCTTGCAGGATAATTAATTTCTTACCCTCACCTTCTTAGTTCTTTTCTGCCGTTTATCGTGTTTGCGATCGAACCACCAATGGTGATACTTAGGTTTTATCACAGTAACAGTATTTCCTGATTTCTTGCTGCAAGAAAAGGTAAAACCGATGATACAAATCATCATGTATAGAACATGTCGTTTCAATGCCATAGCCGGCTCTAAATTAGACATTATGAATGATCTAAGAAGACTTCTTGGTCCGGTATTTTTAATGATAACTTTTGTTGACATTAAATGTTTCTATATTAAAGTTATTGCTATGACAGATACTACTAATGCTATCGGGTTAAAAACAATCGATACTACCGACCTTGCTAATCGTCTAAATGACCTTCTTGCCAACTATCAGATTTTCTATATGAATGTAAGAGGTTTCCATTGGAATATCAGAGGTGAAAAGTTTTTTGAGCTGCACGCCAAGTTCGAAGAACTATACACGGATGCTCTGGTAAAAGTGGATGAAATCGCTGAACGCATTCTTACTCTTGGCCATACACCCGCCCATAGCTTTACCAATTATATTAAAGTTTCTGCTATTCAGGAAACAACGCAGGTTTCAGAGGGACATAAGGCAGTAGAAACAATTTTGTCCAACTTTAGAACTTTATTGATTAAAGAAAGAGAACTATCAAAGCTGGCTAACGAAAGCGATGACGAGGGCACAAGTGCCTTGATGAGTGATTACATTCGCGAGCAGGAGAAACTTGTATGGATGTTTTCATCCTTTCTTTCAACGAAGTAATGTACTTTTAGTGCTTTCTTAACTTTGAGAACAATCAATGGAATGGAATAGCATAAAAATGGCGCAGCACTTTTTGTCAAGAGCAAATGGACTTCATCCTGAAGAGGAGCGGGGATCGGAAGCTTATGAAGTGTTGTTAGCACAACAAGACTTATATTACGAATGCTACATGACAAGTTTTAGTAAGGAAAAGCTGATACAATTTTTAGATAAGTCCATCAGCGGAGATGTGAAAATTCCTGAAGAAGAAGTTGATGAAGACCGTTATCGAAAAGCATATGCAATGCGCGCCAAAACAACATTGGGTGAAATTGAAAACAAATAGCTGTTCATCGCTTTTCTTATAAACAAACAATACTCATCTGTAGTGACGCTAGCGGTCTAGCTGGCATGCTATTCAACTCGTTGTTGATCTTGTTCAACAAATGGAGACTTGAAAAATAATTGTCAAATTAATAGAAGTTTGTAGCCGGTCACACGTTCTAATGAAGAGTTATCATTTTTAGCGCATAACGCTTGGGTTATCGGCACGCTTTTTCTCTATCATTAATACCAGCCTCTACCGTGCGATAAAATAATCGGCCTTATAAGTTGATGCGGTTGCCTGTAGGGGAGACCTGCTTTAAAAAGATAATTGGAATTTAGAATTGTGTATAACCGAAAATGTAAAATTATGGGAAAATCTAATGATAACACCGGGAGTGATTTTGTAGATCATCAGAAGGTCTTAGATCAAGCGAAAAATGAAAGGATTAAGAAAGAACAAGGTTCTGATAAAATTGATCCTGAACAGGCAAATAATCCTGCCAATCGTAATCATAAAACTGATCTGTCTCAAAAGAAAACCGGTGGTGGAAAGCAAAGTTCACCTGGAGACTAAACATTAATTCAATGGAGAGGTTTTTAGAAAATGCCTCTCCATTGTAACATTAATTCATTGATCAGACCAACGTGATGCGATCCGCATCCTGTGCCCACCTCAAAATTTCCAAAAATGACAAAACGCATTGCCTTGATTGCCCATGACAAGAAGAAGAACGAGTTGATTCAATGGGTTAATGATAACAAGAGCAAGATGGCGCAATTTGAATTGTATGCTACCGGAACAACAGGTCGTATGATTGAAGAAAAACTACAACAAAAGGTAATTCAATTACAAAGTGGACCTCTTGGTGGTGATCAACAGATTGGCGCGTTAATAACGGAGGGGAAAATTGACGTATTGATTTTCTTTTGGGATCCATTAGAACCAATGCCGCATGACCCTGATGTTAAAGCTTTGCTTAGAATTGCAGTTGTTTGGAATATACCGATGGCTTGTAACCATACAACGGCAGATTTTATCCTTACGTCTTCATTGCTATTTGAAAAGCAAGATCGGATCAGTCCAAAGTTCGAAGAATATCGCGCAGAGCAGATCGAGAAGTCAACACCTGAAAGAAAGGCTGCCTCCTAGTGAATCTTTGTAATAGGGTAGGGCCAAAAGAAGTTGAGGTCATTGTTTTCGCAGTCATACCTTTCCTGTTATCCTGAAGGGCGGACTGTTCGCTAGAGTTAATTGAATTATTTTGCAATGCACGTTGACATGCTTACTCGAAAAAGAAAAAACCTCAAAAGCATTTGCCTTTGAGGTTTTAAGCGGACCGGACGGGACTCGAACCCGCGACCTCCTGCGTGACAGGCAGGCATTCTAACCAGCTGAACTACCGGTCCTTTTGTCTTTCATTCAAGAGAGCGATCAACAATTATCGGCGATCCTTTAAATGAGGTTGCAAATATAGCCTTGCTAACCTTTTCTCCAAAAAAAAGCTGATTAATATTTCAAATTCATCGAAAGGTCGGTTCCTCGGCATGTGATTTTATTGTTGGTAGGTATGGAAAATATCATCGAAATTGTTAAAAGCACTGTATTCATTATACTTGCTATGCGCATTGCAATTGTAATTGGTCTCTCCATTATTTTCATTCGCATCGTGTTTAACCTAATCCAATCCAAGAATTTCAATTCTGGGCTCAGGCGTTTTTGGTTGAATGGTAGAAGGACGGTGGCGCGTTATAGGAATTTTATTAACCATGCACGTTAGCAAGATCTCTTTGCTTCTCACGCTGTTTTAAATTGTCTTATTAAATATTAGCCCTTTCTAAATAAAAATCATTCAGGTTTTTTGTTAAAAGCTTCCTTCTCACTATATATCCATACTTTTTCCTCAAATAGCGTCACACTTGCGTTGATAATCGAGGTGTATTAAAATGTTTAAAGCTGATATTGAAAGATAATGCATGTATTATTTGTTGATGATGACATCGAAGATCGTGAGTTCTTCCTTGATGCGCTTAGCTATGTTGATCGCGATATAATTTGTGTTCTGGCGAAGAATTGCGAACACTGTTTAGAATTATTAAGTCAGTCCAAAACATTGCCGGATTACATTTTCCTGGATATTCAAATGCCAAGAATGGACGGTAAGGCGTGCTTAGCGCTGATTAAGAATAATGAAAAGTATAAGAATATTAAAGTCGTTATGTATTCCGGATCATCAGATCAAAAACTTATGCAAGCGTACAAGAATGAAGGGGCTTCTTATTTCTTGATTAAGCCGGCTACCTTTAAAGATCTGTGTGCTTCATTGTCTGTTTTGTTCGATAAATAGGTTTGATTTACTTTACTTGATTTCATTTCATTGAATTAGGATTTAAAAACGCATCCATTGCAAAGACTGCAATTCCAAAATTCTCTTATTTTTGTCCCAGAATAACCAGAGCTAAATGAGTCTTTTAGATTTTGAAAAACCGATTGCTGAGTTGGAATCCAAGCTGGAAGCGATGAAGCAGCTCGCAATAGATAGTGATCAGGATGTTAAAGCTGCTGTAAAGGCGCTTGAAAAGAAAATATTTGAGCTAAAGAAAGAGACCTTCGAAAACCTGACGGGGTGGCAACGTGTACAACTTTCAAGGCATCCTGACCGGCCTTATACACTTGATTATATTTACGAGATTACAACTGACTTTATAGAACTTCATGGCGACAGAACTGTAGCTGATGACAAGGCCATGGTTGGCGGATTTGGAACGATAGAAGGTAAGACTTATATGATTATAGGTCAGCAGAAAGGTCGCAACACAAAACAACGACAGTTGCGTAATTTCGGAATGGCCAATCCTGAAGGATATCGCAAGGCTTTAAGGTTGATGAAAATCGCAGAGAAATTCAATAAGCCGATTATAACGCTGGTTGATACACCAGGTGCTTTTCCTGGACTTGAAGCGGAAGAGCGTGGCCAGGGTGAAGCGATTGCAAGAAACCTGAAGGAGATGTTTATGCTTAAAGTGCCGATAATTTGTATCATTATTGGGGAAGGCGCTTCAGGGGGTGCGTTAGGTATTGCCATTGGCGACAAGGTATCGATGCTTGAGAACACCTGGTACTCGGTTATTTCACCTGAATCATGTTCGTCAATCCTTTGGCGCAGTTGGGATTATAAGGAACAAGCTGCAGAGGTGCTAAAGCTTACAGCCAAAGACATGCGGTCATTGGGCCTCATAGATGATATTATCAAAGAACCATTAGGAGGCGCACACACTGACGTAAAATGGATGGCTGCAGAAGTAAAAAAAGCAATCCTTGCCCAAGCGAAAGAATTGGCCAAAATAGATCCTGATAAACTTATCGAACAACGGATTGATAAGTTCTGCAATATGGGTGTTGTAAAAGAATAGGTATTAAAACGAACTTAATAGAGAGCCATTTCATAATCGAGATGGCTTTTTTTATAGTGATGAAATCACAATGAAGCTTACAAACATTTTCACCCGAAAACAAAGGATAGGTGTCGCAAGACAAATGTTAGGTCTCATATCTCATATCTAATTTCAAATGAAGCTACACGTAATCAATACAGGTTTTTTTAAATTAGATGGTGGTGCAATGTTCGGTGTTGTTCCTAAATCAATATGGCAAAAGACTAATCCTTCTGATCAAAATAATTTATGTACCTGGGCCATGCGCTGCCTGTTGATAGAAGATGGCAATCGCTTAATCTTAATTGACAACGGCATTGGAGATAAGCAGGATGCAAAATTTTTAAGCTACTACCATTTACATGGAGAAGACACGCTCCATAACTCTTTGGCTAAAGCCGGATTTTCTGCAGATGATGTTACAGACATGTTTCTTACACATTTACATTTCGATCACTGTGGGGGAGGTGTAAAGGCTGGAAAGAATTCACCCGAACTGACTTTCAAGAACGCGACATATTGGTCTAACGCGAATCATTGGAAATGGGCGACACAACCTAATCCGAGAGAAAAAGCAAGTTTTTTGAAAGAGAATATTTTACCAATGCAAGACAGTGGACATCTTCAATTAATAGACACAACGGCGCCATCACCGTTTCAACAATTTGATATTATGTGTGCATCTGGGCATACGGAGAAGATGATGATTCCTAAGATAAATTATAAAGGTAAAACGATCTGCTATATGGCCGATCTTCTTCCTTCTATTGGACATATACCGCTTCCTTACCTGATGGCTTACGACACAAGGCCTTTAATTACGCTAGAGGAGAAAGAGAAATTCTTAAATGAAGCAGCTGACTCGGGCTATATTCTTCTTCTTGAACACGATTCCCAAAACGAATGCTGTACGGTTACCCGAACAGATAGGGGCATACGGCTAGACAAAACATTCCCTTTATCAGAATTGTAGTAATATGAAGATTGGGTTAGTACTTTCAGGAGGAGGAGCGAGGGGGATTTGTCATCTGGGAGTGATTAAAGCGCTGGAGGAGGCAGGCGTGAAAATCGATTTTTTATCTGGCACAAGTGCCGGAGCAATTACAGGTGCTTTATATAGTTATGGTTACAAACCAGACGAAATTGTTGACATCATTATAAAAACAAGTTTTTTTAAATCCCTGAAGATAGCCTGGACATGGAAAGGACTATTGAGTATAGCAGGACTTCAGGCTTTGTTATTGAAGTATATTCCCGAAAATAATTTTGACTCTCTTAAAATTCCTTTGGTCGTAGCCGCGACTGATATTAAAAAAGGAAAAATAGAGTACTTTTCTCAGGGAGAATTAATACCGCCTTTACTCGGATCAAGCTGTGTTCCTGCTGTGTTTGATCCTTTTCGTTTTAATGGCGCCCTATACATTGACGGAGGAGTGTTGGACAACTTGCCTGTAAAGGGAATCTATGATAAATGCGATGTGATTATAGGATCCCATTGTAATTTTATTAGTTCAGAGTTTGATGTCAAAAATTTACGATCAGTGGTTGAACGAACTTTACTAATGGCCATCAATGGTAATACAACCATCAATAAAACGCTTTGCAAAGTTTTGATTGAGCCGCCAGAAGTTGGGAAGTACAGTGGATTTGATCTCGGTAAAGCAAGAGAACTTTTTGATATCGGTTATAATTATACCAAAGCCAATTTTACTCCCGATCAACTTCTTGCATCATGAGCTTAACCCTTTCTTTCGCAGAACAAATTTTGCAGGGCATACCCGAATCCTTACCAGAAAAAAAACCATTCGATAATACTGTTAGTCATGCTCCAAAACGAAAGGATATTCTTTCTGTCGATGAAAAAAAATTAGCGATCAGAAATGCGTTGCGTTATTTCGATCCCAAACATCATGAAGAACTAGCATCTGAATTTTTAGAAGAGTTGATAAATTTTGGGAGAATCTACATGTATAGGTTCAGGCCCGATTATAAAATGTTTGCTCGTCCCATACAAGAGTATCCTCACGTCAGCCTGCAAGCTGCAGCGATTATGCTCATGATTCAAAACAATCTTGATCCAGCAGTTGCCCAGCATCCACATGAACTGATTACCTATGGTGGTAATGGAGCAGTATTTCAAAATTGGGCTCAGTATCTTCTCACGATGAAGTTTCTTGCAACAATGAAAGATGACCAGACACTTCATATGTATTCAGGCCATCCCATGGGATTATTTCCATCTTCCAAAACCGCACCTAGGGCTGTGGTGACAAACGGCATGATGATTCCTAATTATTCAAGCCAGGATGACTGGGAGAAATACAATGCTTTAGGCGTAACGCAGTATGGGCAAATGACTGCAGGATCATACATGTACATTGGCCCTCAAGGAATTGTTCATGGCACCACCATTACTATTCTCAATGCAGGGAGAAAAATTCTTAGGAATGACGAAAGTCTTGCGGGTAAGCTATTTCTTTCATCAGGGTTAGGCGGGATGAGTGGCGCTCAGCCCAAAGCAGCAAAAATAGCGGGATGCCTATCCGTTGTTGCTGAGGTAAACAAGAAAGCAGTCCAAAAGAGACACGAACAAGGATGGGTCGATGAGATAATTGGTGATCTCTCATTACTTGCCAGACGTGTAAAGGAGGCTATAAGCAATAAAGAAGTGATCTCAATAGCTTATGTTGGAAACATAATCGATGTATGGGAAAAGTTCTATGAGGAGAACATTTTTGTTCATCTAGGATCGGATCAAACCTCGTTGCATAACCCTTGGTCTGGCGGCTACTATCCTGCAGATTTGTCCTTCGAGGAGTCAAATCAGTTGATGTCGCAGAACCCGGAAGCTTTTAAGACAAGTATCCAAGATTCTTTAAGAAGGCATGTCGAGGCGATTAACAAACATACGGATATGGGCACTTACTTTTTCGACTACGGAAATGCGTTTCTATTAGAGGCATCAAGAGCTGGCGCAGATGTAATGGCAAAGAATGCTGTTGATTTTCGTTATCCATCTTATGTGCAAGATATCATGGGACCAATGTGTTTTGACTATGGTTTTGGTCCATTTCGTTGGGTTTGTACTTCTGGCAATGAAACCGACTTAGCTTACACTGATAAACTGGCACAAGAAATACTTGAAAAATTATTAGTTCGTGCTTCTTCAGAAATTATACCACAATTGCAGGATAATATACAATGGATAAAAAGTGCAAACCAAAATAAATTAGTAGTTGGTTCTCAAGCACGAATATTATATGCTGATGCAGAGGGAAGAATGAAAATAGCAAATGCATTTAATGATGCAATTCGTGATGGTAAGATTGGACCCGTAGTGCTTGGGCGTGATCATCATGATGTTTCAGGAACGGACAGCCCATACCGTGAGACTTCAAATATTTATGATGGATCAAAATTTACGGCAGATATGGCGATTCATAATGTTATCGGGGATTCTTTCAGAGGTGCAACGTGGGTTTCGATTCACAACGGTGGCGGTGTTGGTTGGGGTGAAGTTATTAATGGAGGTTTTGGCATGCTATTGGATGGTAGCGATGATGCAAAGCGAAAGTTAGAGAACATGCTTTACTTTGATGTCAATAACGGAATTGCCAGAAGAGCATGGGCAAGGAATAAAAATGCGATGTCCACCATAACGCGTGAGAAAAACATGAATGATAAAATCCTTGTGTTGTTGCCGAATATTGTGGATGAATTAATAATTGACAAGTTAACTGATAACCTTACATGAGGTTTTTTCGTATCTGTCTTTGTTTCAATTTTAAGGCAACTAAACACTTTAAATTTTTTATGAAAAAAACAGTTACTATTTTTTCTGTGATCATCACCTCTTTTTTTTCTTACGCTCAGGCTCAAACCTCTCACGGCAATATTATGCTTGGTGGCGACTTCAGCATTACATCTTCTAAACAAGAAACAGGAGGAGAAGATATTAAGACCACTACATTTGAATTTTCACCTAGCGCAGGTTATTTCGTTATCGACAATCTTGCAGTAGGCCTTGACCTTTCATTCTCGTCGGAGACGCAAGAAGACGATAAGGAATCATCTTTTCTTGTTGGACCTTTTGCACGTTACTACAAATTTACATCAAATGAAAAATTTGCATTTTATGGACAAACGGGATTTATGTTTGGTTCGTTGAAAGATGAGCCAGACGGAGCAGATGAAACAAAGGGAAGTTTGTTTAATTTTTATATCTCTCCTGGATTTTCTTATTTTTTTAATGAAAAGTGGGCGTTGGATTTAAGGCTTCAAGGTATCTCATATACGTCCTATGATCCAAATAAAGATAATGATGATGATAAGCGAAGCGAATTTACTTTTGGTGTTGAGTTCTTTAATCCCTCGTTAGGATTCCGATATTACATTGGTCAGTAGTAGGAAGAGGTATACGAGTGACTATTTGGTTGTTAAATACTTATATTTGCGTAACTAAATAAGTTGATATGAAAAAAAATCAATCATTATTAATTATTGCGGCATTGTCCTTCGCTTCCATAAATGCTTTTGCACAAGCGGAGCTCGCGGTAGGTATTAAGGCAGGACCAAATTTTGCAAGTGTCAATGCCGATGCTACTCCAGGAGCGAATTATAAAAACAGAACAGGTTTTCACTTGGGTGCATTTACTTTAATCAAATTCACCAAGATAGGTATTCAGCCCGAAATTCTTTTTTCACAACAAGGTACTAAGGTTGAATATAGCGGCCAGCCTACTGTCGAGAGCAACTTTAGTTATATTAATATTCCTATCATGTTAAAACTTTATACTGTTGCAGGTATAAATATTCAGGCCGGACCTCAATTCGGGTTTCTCGCTTCAGCTAAATCAAAAATTGAAGGTATCGATTCAGAACAAGACATTAAGGACGAGTTGAAAGGCTCAGACATTAGCTTAGGATTAGGCTTGGGCTGGGATCTTCCTTTCGGATTAACAATTGATGGACGATATAATTTAGGTCTATCAAAGATCAATGACAAAAGCACCAGTGGAGATGCGAAGAATCAAGTGATACAAGTATCGGTAGGATATAAGTTGTTCCAATTTGGTAAGTAATGAGAGCTCTGAATGAATAAAAAAAAAGGAGCTACGAGCTCCTTTTTTGTTTGATTGATCGTTAATCTTACATCAACTTTGCGATGGGATAAATTTTTATAACCTTTAGGAATAAATCAACTAAACAAAAACAATGAAAAAATTATTCCTTTCACTAGCTATCGTAGTTACTGCACTTGCGGCTTCCCACGCTCAAGTAAGTGGTGGTTTGAAAGCGGGATTAAACCTCGCTACGTGGGGTGCTGATGCTGAAGATGCTAAGATAAGACCGAGCCTTCATGTAGGAGGATACCTAAATCTTGGGTTAACGGAACAGCTTAGCTTTCAACCTGAGTTGCTGTATAATTCAGTAGGAGCTAAATTTGAAGGTAGCGAATCACAAGGTGGCAATAGCTATTCTTATGAAAGTACAGTAAAGGTTTCTTATATAAGCCTCCCACTAAATCTTCAGTACTCTTTTGGTAATTTCAATGTACATCTAGGACCACAAGTTAGTTTTTTAGCTAGCGCAAAGGAAGAATCTGAAGAAACGATAACTTTTGGAGGAGTTAAAGAGACTGAATCTAGTGATGAAGATATAAAGGAGTTCATGAAAGGAACAGACTTCGGATTGAACTTCGGCTTTGGTCTTAAGTTCAACAAATTAGATGTAACAGCACGTTATTCTTTAGGACTTACAAATATTTCTGATGATGAGGATAACGATGATGATAGTAAGATAACTAATAATGTAATTCAAGTATCGTTAGGGTATAGACTATTTGGAGGTGAATAATTAATAATACGTCTACTTAACATTTCGAAAAGGCCTTCAATTTTGAAGGCTTTTTTTATGATCTCATCTCACAGTATGCTTACTGTTCCTATTCCACCACAATCAAATAGTAATTCTTCTTTCCCTTCTGCGCAAGCAAATATTTATTCTGTAACAGCTTTAACTCTGGTTTCAGATTCGCGTCCTCGACTTTTACTTTATTAATACTCACGCCACCGCCTTGTATCATTTTTTTTGCTTCACCTTTGGAAGTAAAAATCAGATTATTGGTTGCAGTCGAAAGAAGATCAGTAGCGGTTTGAACACTTTCAAGTTCGCTTCTTGAAATAGTAGTTTGGGGCACGCCTTCAAAAACTGAAAGTAGCGTTTCCTCATCAAGGCTTTGTAATTCTTCAGTCGTTGAGTTTCCGAAAAGAATGTTTGTAGCTTTCAAGGCAATTTCATAATCGTCTGCTGAATGAACTCTAATGGTAATGTCTTTTGCAAGCGCTTGCTGTAGTTTTCTTAAATGAGGTGCGGTATTATGTTCTGCAATCAAGGCTTCGATTTCTTCTTTGCTTGATTGTGTAAAGATCTTAATAAAATTTACAGCGTCAGCATCAGAAACATTAAGCCAGTATTGATAGAATTTGTAAGGCGAAGTTTTCTTTGGATCAAGCCAGATGTTTCCACCTTCTGTCTTTCCAAATTTTGTTCCATCTGCTTTTGTGATCAGGCGTGTGGTTAGTGCATAAGCGTCACCATCTGCTTTTCTTCGGATCAATTCAGTTCCCGTAACAATGTTTCCCCACTGATCCGAGCCTCCCATTTGAAGCTTGCACTTTTTGTTTTCGTGCAACCAATAGAAGTCATATCCTTGCACTAATTGATATGTGAACTCTGTAAATGAAAGTCCGCTCTCTAACCGTTTCTGCACCGAGTCTTTCGACATCATGTAGTTTATGGTAATGTGTTTGCCAACATCTCTGATAAAGTCAAGAAACTTAAATTCTTTAAACCAATCATAATTGTTGACCATTTCTGCAGCATTACTCCCAGTAAAATCAAGGAACTTCTCCAGCTGACTCTTAACACGTGATACATTATGGCTGAGAACATCTTCTGATAGAAGATTTCTTTCTGCTGATTTTCCGGAAGGATCACCTACCATTCCAGTGGCGCCACCCACCAAAGCAAATGGTTTATGACCAGCTTTCTGGAAGTGTAGTAGAGTCATAATCTGGGTGAGATGTCCAATATGCAGTGAGTCTGCTGTGGGATCAAATCCAATATATCCGGCTGTAGATTCTTTGTTTAATTGCTCCTCCGTGCCTGGCATGATATCATGCAGCATTCCACGCCACCGCAGTTCTTCAACGAAATTCTTCATTCTGTCAAGTTTGAGCCCAAAGATAAAAAAGTAAAGAAGAGCAGGGGATGCCTGCTCTTCTCATTTTAAATAATCTACAAAAAACTTTTAGTGACTCCCTATCAACTCAACCTCACGAATTCCAATTGTTTCAACGGTGATGTTTTTAGATGGAGCCAAATGTGATCTGAAGTCGTGGATAATTTCAAGCACGTCATGGTCAATATGCACGGAATTAGAGCCATCAATAATTACTGTCGAATTCGGTGGAACTTCTTCCAGTTGTAATTGAATGCTTGCCTTGTTCAGGAAGGTAACTTCTTCTGACAAATGAATGGTTAACGTTTCTGCTTTACCATTGGAGTGCTTCTTCAATCGATAAGAATGTCTGAAGTTTTCTCTTAGGATATAAAAGATTGCCACAACCATTCCAATACCAATTCCTTTTAAAAGATCGGTGGTTAAAATAGCAATTACGGTTACAATGAACGGAACAAATTGATTCCATCCCAATTTATACATCGATCTGTAGAGCGATAACTTCGATAAGTTGTAGCCTACCATCAGCAAGATGGCTGCAAGACTGGCCAAGGGAATAAAATTGATGTATTTAGGAATAAAGATAGCCGATAGCAATAGGATTCCACCATGTGCAATTGTAGCAACCTTTGTTCTTCCGCCTGTACTAATATTTGCCGAGCTTCTTACAATTACTTGTGTTATGGGTAAACCACCAATCAATCCCGAAATCATATTACCAACACCTTGTGCTTTCAATTCACGGTTCGTAGGTGTAGAACGTTTTAAAGGATCAATCTTATCGGTAGCTTCAACACATAGAAGTGTTTCAATACTGGCAACCAGCGCTATTGTCAAGGCTGCGATATATACTTGCGGATTAGTTAATCCACTAAAATCAGGTAGTCTAAAAAAACTTATGAACTCCGAAACTGACGATGCAACTGGCAATTGTACTACGTGCTCTCCGGTAAGTTGCCATTCAGGTTTTAAAACTGAAAATGTGTAGTTTAGTAGAATCCCACCTAGCACAACAAACAATGCTCCTGGTAAAAATTTAAACAGCGCGATCTTTTTCATGAACCCCTGTTGAAAAAGAACCAGGAGCCCGATCGAGACTACACTGATAATAATAGCACCAGGTGAATTGTACACAAAGGCATAATATAATTCGCTGAACGTATTGTGTCCATCACTTTGGGCAAGGGCAAAATCACCCATAAAATCCTTGTCGTAGCCAAGGGCGTGTGGTATCTCTTTCAATATAAGCGTGAGCCCGATTGCAGCCAACATCCCCTTAATCACGGACGAAGGGAAATAATACCCAATAATTCCAGCTTTTAAAAAGCCAGCAATAAGTTGAAAAATGCCTGCAATAAACACTGCAAGAAGAAGCAATTCAAAGCTACCAAGGGTTTTAAGCGCTCCGAGAACAATTACCACAAGGCCGGCCGCGGGGCCGGATACACCTACTGAGGAGCCACTTAAAAATCCAACTACAATTCCACCAATTATTCCTGCAATTATTCCTGAAAATACCAGGTCAGGGCGTTGTGTTGATGCGAGGCCAAGCCCTAAACACAGGGGCAAGGCCACAAGGAACACAACTAAACTTGCTGATAAATCATTCTTTATATTTTTCAAAGGCATTTTATATCTAGTTAAACTTTTAAGCTAATAAAGGAGGGGCATCAACACGGTAGATCTCCGGCAACATTGCCTGATTATCAAAGTTCTCATGAAGATCATTGATAATCCCGGTGCCCAGATCATAAACCCATGCATGTATGGTAAGGTCGTTACCATTAGCCCATGCGTTTTGAATGATGGATGTTCTCGACAAGTCAAAAACCTGTTCGATGATATTCAACTCGACAAAACGTTTAAATTTCTTTTCTTCATCCTTAATCTCATCTAATTCTTTCGCATGGAGTCTGTAAACATCTTTAATATGTCTTAGCCAATTATCAACAAGCCCGAATTGTCCATTGCTCATTGCAGCTTTTACACCACCGCAGCCGTAGTGGCCACACACAATAACATGCTTAACCTTTAGCGCATTAACAGCGTAGTCAAGCACACTAAGCATGTTCATGTCCGAGTGGACAACCATATTGGCAATGTTGCGATGAACGAAGATGTCGCCTGGTTGTGTCCCAGTTATTTCGTTTGCCGGAACCCTACTATCAGAACAACCTATCCAAAGAACTTGAGGGCTTTGACCTTTTGATAGTCTTTCAAAAAATTCAGGGTCTGCTTTGAGTTTTTCGTTAACCCATTTTTTATTTCCCTCAAGAAGTGATTTATATATATTCATACAGTAAAAGCTTAATTTTTTAAACAATGGGCTTATCAATGCCATAGCATACAGGGCATAGAATAAGCGACTAAAAATTATTTAGGAATTCCACTAATGTGGAGAAACAGAATGGGAATTATATCCCGTTTTAACTGGTACGGACTTCGGGTGGTGGCGAAAAAATCTTTTTATGACCAGGATCAGTCATTATGTTGTGAAAGATTTTATCTCTGTGACTACCTGCAATGAACAGGATATTATGGCGAAACAAGTTTTCGGCTACAGAAAGAAACACTTTAGACTCATCAGCTTCAGAAGATTCGCTACTGTTTTCTTTCTCTTCTTCAAACCCAGATGTAACAAAATTACGAACAAGGCTGCTGTTTTTATCAATACCCAGAATCACTACTTCAGCAAGAAAGAAGCTCATGTTCAGGAAGGTTATTCCCGCAATCATGGTAAAAATCCTTTTTGCTAATATGTGTCTGAATACCTTCATGGACGGTGCAAAGTTACATCAATTTTTTAAAATTCACATGTTTCGCTTTATTGTACATGCATTCTAACGCCAAACGGCGAATTAGGTTTACCAAACGCCTGGGTGCAAAGGTTATAGAATTGTTAAATTTTTTAAAATAAATATGATACAACCGGACTCGTTAAATCTTGTAGCAGAATTTCACAGAACTTTTAAACACCCCATTTTAGATCAGCCCCGCATTCCATCAGAAGATCGGTGTAAATTACGGGTAGCCCTGTTGGCCGAAGAACTTAAGGAGCTTGAAGTGGCAATTATTGAAAAAGATATAGTTGAGATTGCTGATGCATTATGCGACATTCAATATGTTTTATCCGGCGCAATTCTAGAGTTTGGCCTTGGAGAGAAATTTAAGGCTTTATTTGAAGAAGTGCAGCGCTCCAACATGAGTAAAGTCTGCAGCTCCGAGCAAGAGGCAAAAGACACTGTTGCGCATTACCTTAATAAGGACGGAACAGAATGTTATTATTTAAAAGAGGAAGATAAGTGGCTGGTTTACCGAAAGTCGGATAATAAAACCATTAAGTCGGTTAAATATAGCCCGGCAAGTCTTGCTAAGATATTGGATACTAAGTAATTGAAACCAATATTTTTTAACTAGTCAAGCGCATTCATGGTGACCCAATACCGAAAGGCAACAATGGCTTTATCAACTTTACGCAGCTTTGTAATATCACGCTGGCTATACCGCGGCAATACTGCTTTGTTGATCCTTGCTATTATTTTAAAAATGAATTTCTTCATCACATATAATTAAGCGGCACGAATCGTTTTAATTTTTATATTTAAAATCAATTAAATAAAGATATGGAAAATATTCAGCCAAGTCCCTTCCTCGAAGCCTGGCATGCAGCAATGTTTTTTGGCGCTATTGCAATGTTTTTAGGGGGTGTGGTAGTCTTCATCTATCACCATATAAAAATATCAGCACTGAAAACCCCTAAAGAAAAGTATGACTTCGCCAGTAGGAGAGAGATCAAAAACTACGAACTGATCTTTATTTTATTCGCGCTGGGGGTGGCGTTTTTAATCAACCGGTATGGAATGGACGAACTAAAAGAAATGGGAGTCTGGTTTTTCGTAAGGTTGTTCATATCAGCTGCTGGCGGAACATTGGTTGGATATGTAGCATTTTTGATTCTTGAATATTACTATCCTTCCCAACTCCATAAAAAACTTACTAAATGGAGATACACCCCCCGTGTAAATCCAAAAACCGGGAACAAAATGCGGTTGCTTGCCGAGCATGAAGAAGACGTGCACTTGGATGCCGGTATGAAGGCAGAGGAAGATGTGTTCTCGGTAGATTATGATGTGTGGTTCGATGAAAAATCAGATGAGATTCTGGTGGAGAAATACAAAGGTCACTTACAGGCAATAGAATGTGGAAATTGCGGGTTCTTTACCTTAAAAGTAGTTCGTGAGGAAATTACCCAGCAGCCGACAGCTACAACACCGGGTGAATTAATTAAGCACTATGAATGTTCATATTGCAAATCAGTGAGGGCAACAGCTTTTCATATTTCTACCATGGAAAGTGAAGACTTCAAAAAAGAAAAACATAGCACGAAGAGCACGCAGGATGTCGTTTTGATTAAAGTTGAAATACGGTCTGCTTCCGGAAGCTCTAAGTTTTATGAGTTTGCGGATTTAACGCAGGCACAGAAGTTTTTGGCCGAAATAGACGACTAAAAGCCGGACATCGTAAACGGCACTGATTTTGGTATAAGTTTTAATACATCAACTTAACCAATCGTTTTTTCGTTTAGTAGAAGAAATTAAAAATAATTTATGAAGCGTTATTTGTCGGGAATTTTAGCGGGGCTGGCAGTTTTATTAATACAATTTACTGCTTCTGCATCACCAGCGGATACAACACAGTTAAGAGCAAAAGAAGTTTATGGAAAAGAGGCGAAGGTTATAGCCTATATCCTGGATAATAATCACTACAGAAAAATTCAATTGAACGACTCCTTGTCGTCAGCTATACTCGATGGTTATGTCAATAACTTGGACAACAACAAAACGTATTTCACTGCCAAAGATATAGCTTCATTTGAAAAGTATCGGTTCAAAATCGATGATATGACTAAAGCAGAGAATGTTGATCCTGCCTTCGATATCTATACTGTTTTTAAAAATCGATTTGATGAAAGAATGGCATATGTTGTTAAAAATCTCGTAAACCAATCCTACGATTTCTCAACAGACGAATTTTATGAAACTGACCGTGACAAAGAGCCATGGGCAAAAGATGAAGCGGAGTTAAATGAAGTTTGGAGAAAAATTATTAAGAGCCAGGCGCTAAGTCTCAAACTTGCAGGTAAGCCTCAGGAAGAAATTCAAAAAACGTTAACGGAACGATACGAACGTCTTATCAAATCGTATACAAAAGATGTGATTGCAGAAGACATCTTCGGTATTTATATGAATACCATTACAGAATCATATGATCCCCATACCAATTACTTTTCACCTTCTGCAGCGGATAGGTTTAAACAAGCTATCAGCCTTTCTTTAGAAGGAATAGGAGCAAGACTTCAAACGGATAATGACCACACAAAAGTGGTAGAAGTGTTACCTGGCGGCCCAGCCGAAAAAAGCGGCTTAGTTCATGTTAACGATCGTATTGTAGCAGTTGGACAAGGGGACGTGGCGGAAATGGTAGATGTTGTAGGTTGGCGCATCGATGACGTTGTAAAGCTTATTAAAGGGCCAAAAGGAACAAAGGTTAAGATTCATATTCTTCCTGCTGAAAGTGGTGTTAACGGACGTCCGAAAGAAATTCTTTTGGTACGGGATAAGATTAAGCTTGAAGATCAGGAAGCCAAGAAAAATGTAATCAATTATCAGAAAGAAGGTAAGAACATGAAACTTGGACTGATTACACTTCCAAGTTTTTACATGGACTTTGATGCATACCAGAAGGGTGATCCTAATTATAATAGTACAACACGCGATGTACAAAAACTAATTAAGGACTTGCAAACTGAAGGTGTTGATGGGCTTGTGCTTGACCTGCGAAATAATGGTGGAGGTTCTCTAGCTGAAGCTATTGATCTTACTGGATTGTTTATTAAGAACGGACCAGTGGTTCAGGTTAAAAATTCAGCTAACAAAATCGAAGTAGGAGCTGATGATGATCCGGCTGTCGTCTATAACGGGCCATTGGTTGTGTTAACTAATCGTTTCAGTGCATCCGCTTCCGAAATCTTTGCAGGGGCTATTCAGGATTATCATAGAGGTGTGGTAGTAGGAGAATCAACTTACGGAAAAGGCACTGTTCAAACTGTAATTGATCTTGATAGATTTATCACTGATGCAGGCAATGAAGTAGGCCAGTTGAAATTAACCTTCCAGAAATTTTACAGAGTAACTGGCAGCAGCACTCAGCATAAAGGCGTAGTTCCTGATGTGAAATTGCCAAGCGCTTTAGATCCAGAACAATTTGGAGAAAGCTCTAGTAAAAGCGCATTGCCGTGGGATGAAATCAGGGGTACACTGTATCAGAAAACTCCTGTTATCAGCGATCGTCTCTTGGCTGGTTTAAATAAGTCTTATACTGATCGTCTAAAGAATGACATGCTTTTGCATCGTTTTGCGGATGAAACTGAAGAAGCAAAAAAGAGTCTTCAGGATACAAAGATTTCTTTAAATGAAGCCGTTCGCAAAAAAGAAATGGAAGAAGCAGAAAAGAAAGCTGCTTCAGCCAAACTGAATACAAAAATTGGAGCTAAAGAATTGCCAGCAACCAGCAATCTCAACGAGGTTGATGATGAATACCTTCGTGAAGGACTGATTGTTCTTGGTGATCTTATAAATTCTAAAATAGGTTAACGTAAAATTGTAAATCGGTGTAAGCGTATAACCTTTTGCTCGCAAAAGAGAAAGTATACCTTGTTCGCCTTCAAGATGGGATATGCCAACCGCAATAAAAAGGCGGCTTGTCGTGTACCATCTTTTCTATTATTAGGCGACGTGGAGGACAATGCAAGCGGAATCATGATTGAATACTTGCTTTAAGTTTACTTGCCGATACTTTAAACTCCTGGGCAAAAAAATCCTTACTTCGCTGTAATGATCTGCGGCTAATTCTGTTTTAAGACTTTTTCTTTCACTAAAGTGAATGGCCTTATTCGAGTTAATGTTGTGCGTGGTGGTCCGCCTCATCTTCAATGGCAAAGATTTTAGATTGTTTTAATTTTTCTTCCGCTTGTTTTGGAATAAAGAATTCTTTTTCACCCAATGAATTTCAAAGTTCCCATGAGATAAGAAGGAGTCAGCAAATCATTTCCTGGAAGCTCCCATAGAACAGAGTTTATGCATGGATTAAAGAAGCCAAAACACAAATGTAAAAATGATATAGTGATGCTGAATTTTCATGTGGGTTTTTACTGTTAAGACATTAAGACTTAAAAGATGATAAATTCCGTCAATAAAAGTTTTTTGGGTTATTTCATCATTTTATTACTTATTTTGGAGCTGTACTTAATCCATGAGTGAAGAACTTCTCAAAGCTATCATACAGCTTTTTGCCATTGTTGCACGTGAGCGCATAACCGATGATGAGCGGACCAACGTAAAGGAGTTCCTTAGTGTTCATCTTAACCGTGAAGCTACTGCTTATTATCTGAAGCTTTTTGATGAGCTGATTAACAGTCAGAAAATTGATAGCGCTCAGGAGTTGAGCACCTTAGACATCGATACACAACAATTTGTTGATGATTGGGCTAAGATCATGCAGATTGTAAAGCAGGTTAATCAGGCCCTTACCATGCAGCAAAAACTCGTGCTCGTGGTGAAGATCATAGAACTTGTTTCGTCAGATAGTAGTATTTCGGACAGGCAGGGAAATCTAATTTTCTACATAGGCCAGGCATTAAAAATACCAAAAGCTGATGTTCAGGCTTTGAACAGTTTTGTTACAGGACAAGACATTGATGAACTGGCCTCGAAACACGTGCTAATCATTGATGAGGGCTCAGGTGAAACAGATTATCCGGGTCCAAGGATTGTAGAAAAAAACCTTACTGGTCTTATAGCCATTCTCCGGTTACCCGATGCTGAAACTTATTTTATCAAGTACCTTGGTATCACCACACTTTATCTTAATAGCATCTTATTAAAAAGTCGGAAGGTCGATATCTTTCCAACGGGTAGTACCATTCGAGGCGATAAGATCGAGTCAATTTATTACAGTGATATTGTCAGTCGCTTTTTAACGGGAGAGCGCAAGTCACAGATTACTTTTACGGCAGAGCATCTTTTCTATCATTTTAGAAGTGGCAGGGCCGGCCTTCAAAATATTAATGTGGCGGAACAGGGTGGCAAGCTTATTGGCATCATGGGATCCAGCGGCTCCGGGAAGTCAACGCTGCTCAACGTTTTAAATGGAACTGAAAAACCATCGAGTGGGAGGGTGCTTATCAATGGTATTGATATTCATGAACATCCTCAAAAAGTTTATGGCATTATTGGTTACATTCCACAGGATGATCTCTTAATTGAAGACCTTACAGTTTTCCAGAACTTATATTATGCTGCGCAACTTTGCTTTGGTCATTACACCAAAGAAGAGATAGAGGAATTAGCAGAACAAATATTGCTCAATCTTGGATTGACAGAAATACGCAATCTTAAAGTTGGCTCACCCCTGCAAAAAACTATCAGTGGCGGCCAACGCAAGCGGTTAAACATTGGCCTCGAGTTGTTGCGCGAGCCTGCTATATTATTTGTTGATGAGCCAACGTCAGGCCTATCTTCAAGAGATTCAGAAAATATTATGGATCTGCTGAAGGAGCTTTCCTTGCGTGGCAAAATGGTGTTCGTGGTAATCCATCAGCCCTCATCAGACATTTTTAAAATGTTTGATACGCTTATCATTACAGATTCAGGTGGCTTCCAAATCTACTATGGCAACCCGGTAGAAGCTGTTATTTATTTCCGTGATGTTATCAATGCTGCTAACAAAAGTCAGGGTGCTTGTCCCGAATGTGGTAATATAAATCCTGAACAAGTGTTTAGTATTATCGAGACTAAAGTTGTTAATGAATACGGGCGGCATACAACTACAAGAAAGATCTCGCCAGGGCAATGGTATCAATACTTTAAACAGCGTGTTAAGCTTCCGAAAGTACAACATGTAAAAGAGGAATTACCAGTGGTGCAGGAGATACCAAACTGGCTCAAGCAGTTCAGGATCTTTGTTACCCGTGACCTGCTTTCGAAAGCAGCGAACAAACAGTATCTCTACATCAACATGTTTCAGGCTCCCGTGCTTGCATTTTTTATTGCTTTCATGGTGAAGTATTACAACGTGCTATCGGGTGAGCAAAAATATGTCTTTTATAACAACCAGAATATTCCGGTCTTTTTCTTCATGAGTGTTGTGGTGGCCCTGTTCTTTGGGCTAACGATGAGTGCGGAAGAAATTTTCAGAGATCGAAAGATTCTCAAACGCGAGCAATTTCTTCACTTAAGCAGAAGCAGCTACCTCGTGTCAAAAGTCTTTGTGATGTTCTTTATCTCCTCTATTCAAACGATACTCTTTATTCTTGTCGGGAATTATATTCTGGAGATACCGATGACGGAACTGCTGCGCTATTGGTTGATTTTATTCACCTGCACTTGTTTTGCCAACATGCTCGGTCTTAATATCTCAGCATCGTTTAATTCAGCCGTCACAATCTATATATTGATTCCAATCCTGATTATACCGCAATTACTCCTTAGTGGTGTCGTCATTAGTTTTGATAAATTTAATCCTCGTGTTGGAAAGCCGGTAGGTATCCCGTTAATCGGTGAAATGATGGCTTCCCGTTGGGCCTTTGAAGCTTACATGGTGACGCAATTCAAAGATAATCCCTTTGAAAAACAATTTTATGAACTGGATAAGACAGCGGCCCAGGCGGAATATAAGCGCATTTACTTTATTCCAAAACTTGAATCAAAGCTGGCCTATTGTTTAAACCAGCGTTCCTCCTGGCGTAACCCTCGTGATCTTAAAATGGTGAGCGCCCTTGAGATGCTGCGCAACGAAATTAAGTATGAACTTGATTATGTTGGCAAAGATAAGTTTCCTCAAGTTGAAAGACTTGCAATTGGTAAGTTTGATTCAACCACTTATGTTCAGGCTTCAACATTTCTAAAAACATTGAAATTATTTTACAAGAGCAAGCTGAATAATTCCATTGCGGAAAAGGAAAAATTAATCGAGAAATTAAACCGTTCTTCTCAATCGGCCGCAATATATACAGATATGCGTGATCGGTTTGTCAATCAAGCCGTCTCCAATGCAGTCAAAAATACAACAAGCGCGGATCGAATTATAGAATATGATGGCAAGCTTATTCAGAAGATTTATCCCGTGTACATGGACGAACATCGCCCTTCACATTTATTTGATCTGTCTGCTAATTTGTATCAACCTACCAAACATTTTCTCGGAACGCGGATCGATACATTGTATTTCAACATTGGTGTAATCTGGTCAATGACATTATTCTTATTTGTTACCTTGTATTTTGATGTGCTTAAAAACATTATCAAGACATTGGATGGAAACAGAAAGTATAAACGAAGAGACCGGCATTAATCAGAATTTGATAATTTAGCGCCTATAATTACTGAACTATGAAAAACACAATATTTGTAAAGGCAACATTTCTGTTTTGTACGCTTGTGATATTCTCTTGTGGAACGAAGAAGGAAGATAGCACAGGCGGTGAGGAGATAACGTCTTCCAATGAATGGAAAGAAATGGATGAATTTCATATGGTAATGGCGGAAACATTCCATCCTTATAAAGACTCTGCTGATCTGGCTCCTGTAAAAGCAAAAGCAATGGATCTTGTTGCGGCTGCGGATAAATGGTCGAATGCTGCACTTCCTGAAAAAGTAAAAAATGATGAAATGAAGACAAAACTTCAGGAGTTAAAGAGCGAGACTGAATCACTAGCGGATGTTGTACAAACAGGCGAAGATGCGGCTATCGGTGAGCACCTTACTAAAGTCCATGATCTGTTTCATACAATTCAGGAAGAATGGTATGGCGGCAGTGGCCATGAACACGTTCACGAACATTAATCTCAGTCTCGTGTTATAGGAGGGTAGTTAATGGATCAAGTAAAACTGAATCATTAACTTCTATCCTATGTTGAAGATTGCCTGGGCTGATATTTATGTACTTCCGCTTCCTGTGAATCATCGCTTTCCGATGAGCAAGTACGAAGTATTACCACAACAACTTCTGCACGAGGGGACAATAAAAGAAGAGAATATATTTCATCCTCATCCCATTGAGGAAAGTTGGATCTTAAAGACGCACGAAGAAAGCTATTGGAGGAATCTGAAAACACTTTCACTCACACCAAAGGAAATTCGGAGGACTGGTTTCCCGCTTACGCAAATTCTTGTAGATAGAGAAGTAACAATCATGCAGGGCACCGTAGAATGTGTGAATCATGCTATTCAGTTTGGCATTTCCATGAACATTGCTGGCGGTACCCATCATGCCTTCACTTATAAAGGAGAAGGATTTTGCTTGCTGAATGACATCGCGATCGCAGCCAGCCATTTACTTCATCAGCATTTAGCGAAAAGGATTCTTGTTGTAGATCTTGATGTGCATCAGGGTAACGGTACAGCCCAGATATTTAAAAACGATCAAAGGGTTTTTACGTTTAGCATGCATGGCGCCAACAATTATCCAATGATAAAAGAGTTATCCGATCTTGATATTGGTTTGCCAGATTACACAGATGATAAGTTTTATTTAAAGACACTTGATCTTAATCTCAACAATATTGTTGAATCTTTTCAACCAGACTTTATTTTCTTTCAGTCTGGTGTAGACATTCTTGCTACTGATAAGTTGGGGAAGTTAAGTGTAACGCGAGAAGGTTGCAAACAACGAGATCGTCTCGTTCTCGAGTTAGCCTTTAGAAACAAGATCCCACTGGTGGTCAGCATGGGAGGAGGTTACTCGCCGAATTTTAGGGATATCATTGAAGCCCACGCAAACACTTATCGTCTTGCGCAGGAAATCTTTTTCTGATAAATAAAAGACCATTTAATGCCGAACCTGAAGTTGGCGAGAAACCTAATATTATTCTGAGTAGCAATAAAGCAACGACGTGTTACGTGCAATTCTCCAAGCATGGAGCGCATATGGAGCGTGCATGGACCGTACATGGAGCGTGGTTGAGGGCGAAGTGTCCATGATTAAAGGCGGCCTTTAAGAATAAATATTTGCTCTGCTTAATCAGCTCATGTTGGCACAATTATCCTCTGGGCTTAAGATTCTTGCAATAGCCTATACGAAGTAAAAATGAGGACAAGGCTGATGAAAGTAATGTAATTTATCTCTGTAATAATTACTGCTAACCTCGGTGTTCACTTTTTCAAGTTTAAAGTGGCTATGGCGCAAGGCGATGCATTTTCCACTTCTCATCTACTTTTAGATATTCAATTCTATCATGAAGTCGGCTGGCTCTTCCTTGCCAAAATTCAATCATAACAGGATCGATTTGATATCCTCCCCATTGATGTGGTTTGGGGAGCACTTGTAAACCAAGAAATTTGTTTTCAATTTGCGATACCCGATCCTGAAGTATCGATCTATCTTTAATAATAATACTCTGAGGTGATGACCAGGCACCGACCTGTGACGCGCGTGGCCGGCTTTGAAAATACTTTTCAGCAGTTGCCTGATTGACTCTTTCAGCAATGCCCTCTATTCTTACCTGGCGTTCAAGCTCGGGCCAGAAGAAAGTAAGTGCACACGCAGGATTATTATCAAGCGCCTTGCCTTTCTTGCTTTGATGATTAGTATAAAATAAAAACTTCTTATTTTCTATTCCTTTAAGTAAGACGATTCTGGAAGACGGCCTGTTGTCCTCATTCACTGTTGCAAGATTCATGGCATTTGGTTCGGCTATCTGTGCTTTTAACGCTTCATCAAACCAAATTTCGAATTGTGTAACCGGATCCAGGTTTACTGTTGTAACATCAAGACTCGCTTTAGTGTAATCCTTTCTGATATCAGCTATATTTTGCATAAGGTTGCAATTGTGGCATAAATTTTATCAAAGAAATAAGATTTGCATATATGAAAGGGAAATATTTTATTCAAGAATCGAGCTATTAAAATAGTATTGTTAACTTGAATGCAATCAGCTTTAATCTTCAAGAATATTTGAATGGAGTTTTTTCGGTATAAAAATAAATTAACACCAGAGCGCGGTCGCCTGCTAATCTCAGAGCCCTTTCTACCAGATCCTAATTTTGAGAGAACGGTAGTATTATTGTGCGAGCACAATGATGAAGGATCGTTTGGTTTTGTATTGAACAAGCCGTCAATATTGAAAGTGAATGAGGTGATGGAAGATCTTACTGGCCTGGAGAGTGTTGTGTATATTGGCGGACCTGTACAGCAAGACACCCTGCACTTCATCCATAGAAACATTGCGATTGAGAATGCGGTAGAGATAACCGGTAATGTGTTTTGGGGAGGAGATTTCGAGACTATCTTGAGCCTTTGTGATACGAAGCAGGCATCATCACAGGATATTCGTTTTTTTCTAGGCTATAGCGGCTGGGGGCCAGGGCAATTAAATGCCGAGCTAGAGCAGGATTCTTGGATCGTATGCGACTTTGTTACAGACCAGCTGTTGTTCGACACCGAACCGCAGCTTTTGTGGAGAAAAGCGCTCGATAGCATGGGCGGTAAATATTCAGTAATTTCAAACTACCCGGTTGACCCGAGATTGAATTAGTCATTTTTGTTAACTTAGCATGAAAGGAATTTTGCAAATGGATAGTTTAACCATGGAAATTGAAAAAGACAAACGCGATGAGCTTGAGCAGGCACCAGAAGCCGGGGTTCCAAAAAGCCCAGGTCAAAATGTGCTGCCATCTGAAGTTGACTCAGAACACGATGAGTTAGCTGATGATGTATTGGATGTAGAAGCTCATAAACACGTTGACTACACACATTATACTAAAGCTCAATTTGTCGCGCTCGTTAAAGATCTTGCTAAAGAAACAGACGTTAAAAAGGTTGACGCCATTGTAAGAGATATCAAGCCTATTTATGATGAACATCGTGAAAAGGAACGCGCATCTGCATTGCAAAAATTTATAGAAACTGGTGGTGTTGCTGAAGACTTTGAATTTAAAGGAGATGAACAAGATGCTGCCTTCGACGCCAATCTTAAAATAATTCGCGATCGAAAAGTCCAGTACTTCCGTCAGCAGGAAGAACAGAAGAATGAAAACCTTCGTAAGAAGCAAGAGCTTGTTGAGCGACTAAGATTATTGGTTGACTCACCGGACCAGGCAAATCAGTTTGATGTATTTAAAGAAATTCAAAGAGAGTGGCGTGCTGTTGGTCCAGTTCCTGCAACACAGGCAAAGACATTGTGGGCGAACTATCATGCTCTGGAAGATAGGTTCTATGATAACCAAAGTATTTATTTTGAACTTAAAGAATTAGATCGTAAGAAAAATCTTGAGGCAAAAGTTGAACTGTGTGCAAGGGCCGAGCGTCTTGCCAATGTTGATATTATTAAAGATGCTATTCGCGAATTAAATGAGCTCCACCACGAGTTCAAACACATTGGCCCCGTTCCTAAAGACGACAAGGAAGCTGTTTGGCAGCGTTTCAAAGCTGCATCAGATGCAGTTTATAGCAAGCGTGATGCATACTTACAAAATCTTCAGCAAGAGCTTAACAAAAACCTGGAAGAAAAGTCGAAGCTTGGCGATGAAGCCCAGGCTTATGCAACTTTTAATACAGATCGTATTAAAGAATGGAACGAGAAAACAAAAGAGTTGCTCGAACTACAGAAGCGTTGGGAAGCTGTGGGTGGACTTCCCCGTGCGAAAGCAAAGGAAGTAAACAAGAAATTCTGGTCTGCTTTCAAAACGTTCTTCAACAATAAAAATACTTTCTTCAAAAAGCTTGATGAGGAGCGGGAGAACAATCTCCAAATCAAAAATGAATTAGTAAAGAAAGCACTTGATCTTAAAGAGAGTAGTGATTGGGAGAAAACATCGAATGAGTTAAAGGTATTGCAGCAGAAATGGAAAGATGTTGGTCCTGTTCCAGAAAAATTTCGCGAGAAAGTATTTAAAGAATTTAAAGATGCTTGTGATTATTTCTTTGCGCAGCGCAGAGGCCAACAGGGAAAAGTAGAGCAAGATCAGATTGACAACCTTAATTTGAAGACTGCTATCTGTGAAGAACTTGAAAGGAATGCAACGGAGGGCACTGCAACGGTTGAACTACTCCATGAGTTGCAAGACAGGTTTAATACTATTGGATTTGTTCCTAAGAAAGATATCAATGCAATTAAGAACCGCTACCATGAAGCAGTAGATAAATTTGTAGCTTCTATCCCTGATCTTACTGAAGATGACAAGAGCCGCGTACTGCTTGAAAATCAGATCAGTGATTTGAAAAATGATCCGATGGGCGATCGTAAGATCTATCAAAAGGAGCAGGGTATCAGGAAGAAGATCACCAAAGTTGAAAATGATATTGCTTTGTGGAAAAACAATATCGAGTTCTTTGGGAAGTCTAACAATGCTGCGAAAGTTCGGGAGGAGTTCAACGAAAAAATTAAAACTGCTTCAGAGCACCTGCATCAACTTAAACAACAGTTAAAATTGTTGCGTTCAGTTTAAGGCATTAACGAGAATCTCAAAAGGTTGAAGGCTAATTCTGTTTTCATTCAGGAGAATGTTTTGTGGTACTCCTGTAAAATTAACAAGTACCATTGTTTTTGATATTCCTTGTACAATAAATCCTTGCACTTGCAATGGCTTGTTGCTTTCAATGAGTATTGCCTACGAGCCATGAAATTTTGAAAGCATTTTGAAGACGGCATAAACAGGGTAGGTTTTTTCATCATTGATAATTCCTTGGTTGCCCACAGTCTGGAAATATGTCACTATTTCTGCCCCTGCACTTGCCAAAGCACAAATGCTTCCAAGTGTCCAAACAGCAGCAAACGGCGTCTTTTGCCTCGGGTCAGCTTTATCAATGTTCGACTTAATTCTTTCTAAAGGATTTGTTGTGTATGGATTAAACCTTTTCCTTAAAGTAACAGGCGAGATATGAACACTAATCGATTCTCTATACATCGCTTTTACACTTCTAACGGTGTGATTCTGCGCTTCCAAATTTTCTATCAGTGTACTGTCATCAAACGCATGTTCCTGCGGATTAAGGGAGTAGCTTAGAAAATCAAAATCGATATTACCGAAGCGATTCTTGTTGATCTCAGTAAAGTTAAAGTTTGTTCCTGCACCAAACGCCACCATGGGCAGCTGCGATTTTAAGTACGGGATTATTTCAACAACTTCTGCTGAGGTAACATCAGCATCTTTGCTCAGTAAAAGTATTTTGCTTAAGGATAATCTGTTCTGTAAGCATAATTGAATAAATGCTTCTGATTCTTCTCTAAAATTATTGGATAAATGCAATGCAACTTCTAATGGAAGCGCAAGGGCAGCCGCATGCTCGCAATCTTTTGAAAACGACGTGACCCAACCTTCTTTAAACGGATAAACTTCTACCCGGTAGTGATGAAGGTTTAATTCATGAAGCAGTGCAATGGATTTATTCGTAAGTGCTGTGACTTCAGTAGATGCACCAATGCCAATGTAAGGAATGCGAAATTGTTTATTCGTCTCCCGTAAGATAACGTCTGATGAAGGGCTACCAAAAGAAGGTAGCACCGCCTTAGGGGAGAAGATGATTTTTTGATAGACCTGTTCACCTTGCTTTAGTAGTACGGGAAAGGGCCGGTCGAGCGGTGTACAGAAAGTTTTGAAAGATGCATCTGACCAATTCCTTTGATCTTCTGTCTCAAAAACATCTCCCTTGTAGTGAAGGGTAAACCAGTTTTCTTTCATTGCCCATCTAAAAGTCTTAATCCTTTTAAAAGGATTGTCAGAGTCAATATGGGTAGGGAAGTTACGTTTTGTTACACTGTTGTCAGGATGAATAATTTCACACGTGGTATTTAGATAATCTTTAAGCGGATGAAGAACACAGAACCCGGCCCTGTTTTTCTTAAAATCCTTTAATGCACTTCCCGAAATTTCAAACGAAATCGTACCATCAGTTTTACCTTCTATCTTACTCTTCCAATGAAAGACTTTTTCATCTCCAATCTGATTATAGGCATTGTAGGTAATGATAAAGGAATTTTGATCTGTAATAATTTTTTCTTCCTGAACAACAACATCAACAGTTCCCCAATTATCATCGCGGAGGGCGAAATAAACCATTCTTATGATCTCATCATTGCCGTATGAAATATAGCGGAGAAAACCATTCTCATACTTCAGATTGAAAGGGCCTGCTTGTAGTAATCTCATGGCATTTTAAACTTCTGTGATGCATCGTCAATAATAAGTACCCAGTCATGTCCGTAGCCTTGTGAAGGAGGAGTAAACTCTTTTTCATCTTCATTGGTAAATTTACCTGCGTCTTGCTTTTCACCATTCTTAGGATTGTACCATGTTGCAACCATCTCAGTGCCGGATATTTTCGAGACGTTCGCTTGAAATTTTTTACCCTGTGACGAATAAATAAAAATATAGTTTTTTCCGCGGGTAGCTTGAATATGATCGTGATTACTACCAACATCGCTAACGATACTTTGATCTGGAACTCTTTCCAACATTGGACGCGACTCTATCAGATTTCTTAAATATTGCATTTGACTTGCACCTGGCAATTTCAGTGCATCGTACCAAGGGAAATGAGGTCCATTAATGGGCTGCTTACCGGGAGAATACATTTGCCAGATATCATGACATCCATAGGTATGGCCGAAAGCTCCTGCGAATACATCGAAGTAGGCGTGTTTACGAATGTCATATGCGCTGGATATGCCAAGGTCTTCTGCATTAAAACAGACGGGGTGATCCTCATAAAGTGTTTCGCCATCTACCAAAGGTTTTGCAGGAGAAAGGTTGTACACAACTTCCATTCTGTCCCAAACATTGTTCTCCCGGCAATGACCAGTTTGAAACATGTTGAAGTCAAGCCATGCGTCTTGATGAAACCATTTCGCTGAACCACCATCTGGAAGCTCATTTGGCTGAGGATGAAAAGTGATCAGCGCTTTGTCATTTCCGCCAACACCCTCTACAACGCCCTCGGCCATTGCACGCCAGATCGCAACATCATTTTCATTTCTTGGATTCCGATCTCCACCCATAACCCAAATGATATTTTTTCTGTTTTTATATCGGTTGCCAATCCACTTACCATAAATCTTTGCATTACCTACATTAAACACTTCCGGACCAATGCCCCATCGATCTTTGAAAACCTTATCGCCCCATGTTGGTAGCAATGCTATATGTAAGCCCAGTTCATTTGCTTTGTCAATAATAAAATCGACATGTTTAAAATATCCTTCTCTTGGTTTAGTAGGGTCATCATTTTCAAGTGGAAGTTCTTGATAGGGATTTGGTGTATGAAGTCCGTCAAGCTCCGCCAATGCAACCGCCTGGATTACTGTAAATTTTTTTTCTGCCCGATCCTTAAGGTATTTTTCTGCATCCTCCCGGTTCAGTCGGTGAAATAATTCCCATGCGGTGTCACCAAGCCAGAAAAATGGCTTGCCCTCCTGGGTAACAAGAAAACGTTTATTTTCGCTTACCTGCAACTGGCTAAAAGACAGGTGAGAAATAAGGCAGAGCAAGAGAATTTTATAAACCGTGTTAAGCATTGATAAGTGATTAAGGAGTTTTGAAGTTAAGATAATCTTAACATTACCGAAAGTTCATCAAACTTCACGCTGCGGGGACTCCAAATCAACGTTACAGGTTGAACATCCTTCAAATAACAAGTCGTTCAACTGCCTTTCTATCTCTTTAATGTTCATTGGTATAAAAACAAAAAAGCAGCTACATTCGTAACTGCTTGATTTTCTGTGAGCCGCGCCGGGCATGAACTTCTTTGTTTTCTGGTCAAAAAGAGTTTTTTTTAGCCATTTTATTAATAGTGCAGTTTTAGTGCAGTTTTTGTGTTTGACTATCCTGAAAATTATCTCACGTTTCAAAGTTATCAATTCCATAGTAAGCCAATGCAACGGCCATGCTTCTAATAATGTTAAAGCCACTACTTGACAACTAAGTGAAGGATGGCTTCCTACTGAAAAGAAACGGTTGTATGTCTTGCTTTAGCAAGGCACTACTTCCTTCGGAATAATGTCTTAATCGGTAAAACTAGCCTGGAACTAGATGACATAACAATCGACTTGTTATTGAATCCGAATTCCTTACTAATTATCTTACAGATGAATCTGATATGATACACTCTTGCACCAAACCGTGTAAGTCCGTGGGCATGATCAAATGCTTTGTGCGATTAATCGAATTTTTTCTTTTAGGACAGATACTAAAGATTTATTCATAATTTAACGCAAACAAAGAGCACCTTCAACAATGTAATATTTCTATTTTAGAAAAGTGTGAAACGTGTATTCAGAAGAAGATCTCATAAGGTTGCTAAGAGCTGGTGATGAAAAAGCTTTCAAGCAGATCTTTGATCAGTACTACAGGCCTCTCACATTTTTTGCTTTAAAATATCTGAAGGATAATGATGAAGCACTGGAAATTGTCCAGGATTTTTTTGTCCGTCTCTGGACAAAGCACCAGGATTTGAATATCACTTTTTCATTAAAAATGTATCTTTTTCAAGGCATAAGGAACGCTTGTCTTAATTATATTGAAGCAAGTAAGGTATCTCAAAGCCGGTTGCGTTCTTATTCCGCTCCTGAGTACACACACGATAATGCTCTTGAAAAGATGATGGTGGCGGAACAAGAAGAATTACTGACGCAAATAATAGAACGGCTACCTGCTAAGTGCAAAGAGATTTTCTTAATGAGTCGGGTGGACAGATTATCGAATAAAGACATTGCTCAAAGGCTGAATATATCTATCAAAACAGTTGAAGCACAAATGTCTATCGCTCTTAAGCGTTTAAGGGATTTGCTGATCACCATCTCAATAGCTATTGTCAGTTTTTAATTCATAAAAATAAATTTTGTACTTCTTTAGGGGTAGGACATATTTTTCCTGTCTTGGAGCCAATTGAATTAATTGAAACCAGGTCATTGAAAATATTCTATGATTAAATTCTACACCATGCTTAAGCTCGTATACGGTTCGTTTCAAAAATTACCTTCTCTAAGAACGGTAAATATGTCTCTCCTGAAATGCAGCTTTTCGGTAAGTGCTTTAATTCTTGTGACTGGTTTTTTCTCTTCCATTAATGTCCTTGCCCAGCAAGCTACTTTTTACGAAGGCTTTGAATCAGCCGATGAAGGAGAACTTCCCGAGGGATGGACTGCTTACCAAAATGGAGGAGGTGGTAACGCACTACAGTACTGGGCAGCATGGAAATTTGAAGGGAATGGGGTGGAGAAATATGCATTAAGCGGAGAGGAGAATGGACGTGAAGATATGATTGACGAGGACTGGTTAATCAGTCCGCAGATCACGCCACAGGAGAGTGATCATCTTATCTTTCTGACACGCATCTCTTTCTTTCCAACTGGTGATATGTTCTATATCCTGGCATCAACAACGACTGGTGAACCTGAGGCTTTTACGGATACAGTTGCAGTATATGATGAGTCACAGCTTCCAACAGAATTTGATGGCTTAGGTAGTAAAATCAGGGTCGACCTTTCGGCTTACGCAGATATGCCGATCCATCTTGCTTTCGTCCATACTGCGAATGTAGGTGAGGAATCAGTTTCAGGTATCTGGCTGATTGATGAAGTTGAAGTGAGACCTATACAACCAGCTTACATTGAAGAAGTTTTTTTCAGACAGGTTACTTCTCCACCCCGGCCTCCTGTCATGGTTAATGATAAACTTATTATTGCCTGTGATATTTCATTCGTTCTGAAAGGTGATTACGGTAATACAAAAATCACCTCCATGACTTTTGGAACGACTGGAACAACTGATCTTAGCCTGATAAAAAAAGTTAGGTTATACTACACTCCAATGGAATATGTCTCTGATTATGACATAATCAATGAATTAATTCCAAGGCTGGGTTCTGCTGATGAAATAGGTGAGACGCTTACAATTACAGGGGATCTGGATTTGGAATTGGGATCACCTCATTATTTCTGGATGGTGGTTGATCTTGATTCTACACGTCAGCTTTCCTTTCCTTACCCTCAGCTTGATTTCACATTCGAGCAATATGTAGCCAATAATGAGGTGTATGTGCCAGAGGTTAAAAGTTTTTTTGGTGCCTTAGATGTTGTTTCTGATCATTTGACTAATGACAATCTTGCGGATGCTGCTGAAATCACTACAACAGGAGTGTATGGATCTTCAACCATGCCTGCCTCTTATGAAGAAGCGTTTGATAAACTAGCATACTGCCAGAATGAAGGCTTTGAAACAGTGCATTCGGTATGGTGGCACTTTACGCCTCAGGCTAATGGGTGGATTGACGTTGACCTCTCTAATTCAAAATTCAATTCCCTTCTTGTCTTCTTCGATGGGGACCTTAATCAGCTGGCTTGTAATGATAACATCAGCAATAGTAAATATCAGTCTGCTATTTCAGATTTTCCTGTGAAGAAAGGAAGCAAGATCTTTATCAGGGTTAGTGATCTTGGTAGTTACGAGACAGATGAGAGCCAGTATATGGCAGCAGGCGTTGTCGATTTGGATTTCACATTTACAGTTCCGGTAGGGGTGGAAGAAAAAAACACTGATGATATTTCTATGTTGCATCCGAGTCCTGCAAAAAGTCAAACTTCCTTTGATGTAGTTCTGGCTAAGCCTGGTAACGTTGATTATACAGTGGTTGATATTAACAGTGGATTAGTAGCAAGTGATAATAGGTACTTGTCCTCGACTGGTAAACATACCATAACGATTGACTTGTCATATCTTCAGACAGGAATATACCTTGTAAATATTACTGCGGACAGAAGGAAAGTAACAAGAAAGCTGATTGTAATACATTAATAATGGTGCACAACTGATCAAGAAAAAAATAGCATGCAGGAGCAAGAGTCAAATGACCGGAAGTGGTATCTGGCAGCTAAGCTGTTGTCAGGCAAGTTGGATGAAAGTGAGATAACGGAATGGGAGAACTTCAGAACCGATTCAAAATTTACAATGGAATTTGAAACGGTAAAAAAGTATTGGACTGAGATAGATGCGTTGCCGCAATTGCAGATTGATAAAGAAAAGGATTGGCAAATTATACTTGAACAGGTAAAAGATAAGCAGGGCTACAAACGTTCGTCTTTCTCCAACAATTGGCTACGGTATGCTGCTGTTATCAGTATGCTGTTAGTTGTCTCAATCTTTACTGTTCCCAAAGTTCTGGATAATTTCTCTACTGGTGACAAAGCCAATAGCCATGTTACGAATATAGAATCTCCTTCCGGATCTAGAACTTTGGTTACCCTCCCAGATAGTTCGAAGGTGTGGCTTAATGCGCACAGTAAAATATCTTATGATAATAATTTTGGCGATGGTAATCGTTACCTGATATTACAAGGTGAGGCATTTTTTGAGGTAGTTAAAAGTAAGACAGCTTTCATAGTGCATACAAGTCTTTATGATGTTTCAGTACTCGGAACAGCTTTCAATGTAACTTCCTATCCGGAAGACGAGTCTGTCGCAACCACTTTATTGCATGGATCAGTCAAGATAGAATATACTAATTCAAGAGGGGAAGAAGAAGAAATACTGTTAAAGCCAAACGAAAGGATTGTTGTATTGAAACCATCTTCTCTCGACACAAGCTCCTACAGCAATGAGATTGTCTACGAAATAAAGAAAGGAATTGATGCCAGTATGGATACAGGTTGGAAAGATGGGTGGCTATCTGTGAATGGTGAATCCCTAAAGGATCTTGCAAAAAAAATGGAACGAATATATGATATCAAGATTGAGTTTCGTGATAAAACGCTTGAAGCGTATCGGTATACAGGAAGAATAAAGCAACTTAGTTTGGAGCAGGTTCTAAAAGCGTTGTCGCTCACTTCTCCTGTTGAATTTGTAGTGTCGGAAAAAACGGTCATCCTTTCTGAGGACAAAGCGGAGAAATCTAAATATAAATCCAATTAAGCATATAAAACTTTAAACAATAAGACATGAATTCTATTTACTGGAACTACACTTAGAAGAATAAAAAAGGATCAAAAGATGCTGCACATCTGCTGATCCTTAAGGACTGCAATTTCATCTTGCCGTTGAGCAAAGATTCATTTATTGTAAACAACATCCTCAGTTTAATTCTATGGAAAAAATAGGATACAGGCAAGCTTGCGCCCGGCTTGTATGGAATAAAATTTCAATGATTATGAAAGTATGGCTTTTTGTCCTTGTCTCGGTAGGTGTGGCCATAGCAGATGATGCTTATTCACAAACACTCACGCTTGAATTAAAAGATGTTCCCTTGCGCGAAGCGTTTCGTGCCATCGAAAGGGAAAGTAGTTATTCTTTTTTCTTCAACGATACGTTTTCCGATTTGGATAAAAGAGTTTCCATTAAGGTAAAGGATCAGACACTGGAAAGTGTGCTGCAATCATTGCTTACCTCTACAAAATTAACTTACAAGTTGTTGGAAGGAAACCTGATTGTAATAGCGTTGAGAGCTACTGAAATCAGTAGCGTTAGTGGCAGGGTCACTTCTTCAAAAGATGGTCAACCAATACCTGGGGTAAATATTACTATTAAGGGGACAACGCGGGGAACTATAACAAACGTAGATGGGCGGTACATGATCGAAGTTGAAAATGGAGCAACATTGACTTTTTCATTTATTGGTTATAAACCTGTTGAAATAATGGTGGGTAACAATACATCTATCGATATTGAAATGGAGGAGGATATCACAACATTAAAGGAAGTTGATGTCGTGTCAACTGGTTACCAGGAAGTAGACGAAAGATTGTTTACCGGTTCAGTTGTAACCCTTTCAGGGAAGGATGTTAAGACAGAAGGTACTGTTGATTTGAGCCGCATGCTTCAAGGGCGTGCATCTGGAGTTTTAGTGCAAAATGTTTCAGGTACGTTTGGCGCGGCGCCAAAAATTCGTATTCGAGGTGCAACATCAATAACAGGAGATAACAAGCCACTATGGGTGATTGATGGGGTAGTGCTCGAGGATGTGGTAAACGTTTCGGCAGAGCAACTTACAACGGGTGATCCTGCTACATTGATCGGCTCCTCGGTTGCAGGATTGAATGCTGATGATATTGCTAATATCACTATTCTTAAAGATGCATCTGCTACAGCGTTATATGGAGCGCGTGCCAAAGATGGGGTTATTGTTATTACTACTAAACGTGGTAGAATTGGCACGCCTCTTATAACCTACACAGGAAATTTTTCTTCATACCTGAAACCAACCTATAACGATTATAATATACTCAATTCAGTAGACCAAATGTCAGTGTATACCGAAATGGAACGCAAGGGTCTGCTCAATCATGCTGACGTTTCAAATATTCCTGATGGGGGTGTGTTTGCGAAAATGTATGACCTCATTAATGGACCGTTTGATCCAACCTCAGATCAGTTCACATTGCCGAATACACCTGAAGCAAGACGCGCATATCTTAATCGCTATGCAAAGGAAAACACAGATTGGTTTGATATCCTTTTTAAAAATTCTTTTGTTCAGGAACATTCGCTTGGTATTTCTACCGGAAGCGATGCGTCACAGCTTTATTTCTCAACTAGTTATTATAATGATAATGGATGGTCAATTGCCGACAATGTAAAACGATATACTGCCAATGCACGCGGGAGCTTTAAAATTTCTGACAAGATAAATCTTGGGATTATCACTACTGGTTCAGTGAGAGATCAACGTGCTCCAGGCACGGTATCACGCGAAGCTAACGTTGTTGAAGGATCATACGACCGTGATTTTGATATTAATCCATTTAGCTATGCACTGAACACTAGCAGAGTATTGACGGCATATGATGAAAATGGTAATCCCGAGTATTTCAAACGAAACTATGCTCCATTTAATATTATCAATGAGGTTAATAAAAATTATATTGATCTGAATCAGATTGATTTTAAACTGCAAGGGGAACTGAACTATCAAATTCTCAAGTCCCTCAAGTATGACTTTATTGGATCAGTACGTCAGGTACGGACTACTACTGAGCATAAAGTACAGGAAGGGTCAAATATGGCTGAAGCATACAGAGCGGATGATACGCAGGTAATAAGGATCAGAAATAAATTTCTATATGTTAATCCGGACTACCCGAATGTCGACCCTGTGATCGTACTGCCGCAGGGCGGATTTTATAATCGCATTGATGACGAAATGGATAGTTACTATTTCAAAAATCAATTGAGCTGGAATCCTGCGTTCAGTAAAATACACAGCTTGAATCTCGTGGCAGGCCAGGAAATCCGCCAAGTGGACAGGCTCAATTCCTACAACAATGGTTATGGCTACCAATATAGTAAGGGTGGCATACCGTACACAGATTACCTGATCATAAAACAATTGCTTGAAGGCAACTTCAACTATTTTGGTATGGGTAACTTCTATGAACGTTACGCCAGCTTCTATGGAGGAAGTACTTATTCTCTCCAGGGGAAATATGTTTTAAATGCAACGGTTAGAATGGACGGTTCCAACCGCTTGGGTCAATCTCAGACTGCACGTTGGTTACCCACCTGGAACGTGAGTGGAGCGTGGAATATCGATACGGAGAATTTCATCAAGGATATCACTGTCATCGACTTTCTCACACTTAAAGCCGGCTATGGTCTTACGGCAAATACAGGCAATGCGAATAACGCCACCGTTGTTTTCAGGAGCGGCTCTACACGAAGACCGAATTTAAATGAAAGTGAGTCGTTGATTGGAGTAGAAAGCCTGGAGAATTCTGATCTTACCTGGGAAAAGCAATACGAGACCAACATAGGTATCAATACAGGGCTTTTCAATAAAGTCACCATAGCGGTTGACTATTACGACAGGAGGCAATTTGATCTTATCAGCATCATTAAAACTTCTGGTATTGGTGGGGAACCATACAAGGCCATCAATTATGCAGACATGAAATCTCACGGAGTGGACCTCACAGTAGGAGCTACAATTTTTGATCAGGGAGCGTGGAGTTGGAATACCAATTTCGTTTTCAGTTCTAACAAAACAGAAATAACACATTTAAAGAACGAGCCAAGAATTTTCAATCTTGTTTTTCCTGACGGGGGAGCGCTGGAGGGTTATCCTGTGCGTGGCTTATTCTCGGTTGACTTCCAGGGACTCAAAGCCGAAAATGGAATGCCTGAATTCATTAATCATGGAGGACAATTAAGCGCAGATGTATTTCTTCAAAGTCCTAATATTCAACATCTTAAATATGAAGGACCTGTAGATCCAACGGTAACAGGAGGATTTTCAAATACATTTAAATACAGAAATTTTATTTTAAATGCCTTCTTTACTTACCAGGGAGGAAATAAAATTAGACTTAATCCAGTGTTCAAAACACAATACACTGATCTTGATGCGATGCCGCGAGAGTTTCTGGACCGCTGGATGTTGCCAGGTGATGAAAACTATACGTCCATACCTGCAATAATGGATAGGACTACTATAAGCCAGTTAGGAGCTTATTATCCATATAACACCTATAACTATTCCACAGCCAGAACTGCAGATGGTGGTTTTGTAAGACTGCGTTCAGTATCGCTTACTTATAATATACCAGGCAAGATTTATGAGGCGGCACACTTTAAGAATGCCTCTCTAACCTTAACAGGAACAAATTTGTTGTTACTGTACTCTGATAAGAAGTTGTACGGACAGGATCCGGAATTCTATTCGTCAGGGGGTGTCGCCTTACCAGTACCCAGGCAGTTAACAGCAACAATAAAGCTTAATTTCTAAACAACCATTTGATTATTGGACGTGGACATTTATGCAAATGAGAAGTAAATTATTACTGCAAACAATGCTTTGCACCATCATGATAGGTTGCAATGATTTTCTCTCAGAAGTGCCTGATAACAGGGCAATGTTAGATTCGAAAGAGAAAATCGCTGAACTTCTTGTTACCGCATATCCCGAAGGAAACTATATTCCTTTCTGCGAGGCGATGTCGGACAATGTTGAAGATAACCTAAGTACTTCACAGGATGTCAGAAATTCTGATCCATATTTCTGGCGTGATGTTACATCAACAGCACAGGATTCGCCTGAGAATTATTGGAATACATGTTACGCAGCTATAGCAGCTTCTAATCACGCGCTTGAAGCGATTACACTGTCACAAGATTCAGCATTGTATACACATGAAAAAGGGGAAGCTCTGGTCACCCGTGCTTATTCGCACTTTATGTTAGTTACACTATTTGCTAAAATGTATGATCCGCTAACTTCGAAGACCGATCCTGGTGTTCCCTATGTTACAAAGCCTGAAAAGGTATCATTGCAGAACTATGAAAGGAAGACAGTTCAATATGTATATGATATGATTGAGCGAGATCTTTTGGAAGGTCTTCCGCTGATTGATGATCAGGAGTATGCAACGGGAGATGGGGATGCGACAGGCGTTGTTAATTATCATTTTACCAAAGCTGCAAGCCATGCCTTTGCTTCCAGGTTGTATCTTTTTAAAAGAGACTATGAAAAAGTAATTCAGCATGCAAACTCCGTATTCCCTAATGCAGAGTTCGCTTCAAATCTGCGACCTTGGAACAGTAGGTATAGAACTTATCCTATGAATGAGTTAATAACGTTTTATACAAGATCGTCAGAAAAGGCAAATCTGTTATTAGCAGAAACCTTATCAGATTGGGCTGTTAACTACAATGTGCAACGCTATTCAACGGGCGTGACAAAGATCAGAGACATACTTTATCCGAATCCTACAGGTGGAGACTTTGCTTATTCTGTTTTCTATAGCTCGAGCCAGGTTTATTTTGTTTCTAAGTTTAAGGAACATATTATTCGAACTGGTACAAATTCCAATACTGGTTTTGTTTATACAAACGTTCCGTTATTTACAAGTGAAGAAGTGCTGTTGAATAGGGCAGAAGCCTACGCAATGCGAAATCAACTTGATGAAGCGTTGGCTGATCTAAATACACTGGCAGGTAGCCGCATTGTGAATTTTGAACCTGCACTTCATAATCTTACCGCTAATAGACTATATAATTTTTATAAAGAAAATATCAATCAGCAGGCTACTATCCAAGCCGTATTAGATTTTAGAAGAGCTGAATTTCTTCACGAGGGCTTGAGGTGGTTTGATATACTAAGGCATAAAATTAAGGTTAGTCACCTTACCAGAGATGGTGAAATACTTGAGCTTGGTCCCGATGATCCAAGAAGAGTCCTGCAAATTCCAACAGAAGCAATTTCAATAGGAGGGCTTGAACCTAATCCACGTTAATGTATGTTAAAGATAAATTTTAGAATTCTCATAGCCTTTCTCATTTTGGCAACTGGTGCATGCGATGACGCTTACAATGACATCAACGATAGTGATTATGATTTTGTCAGCAATGATGATCCATCCCCGCCAACAGGGCTCGACTCATGGTTATCGACTACGTTCACATTACCCTATAATATAGAAGTGAAATACAAGTGGGATAATTCGGAGCAAAATCCATATCAAACTCTGGTTCCTCCTGCAGTTGAAAAAGTTCAGGCAGTGATGGGAGTTGTTAAAAATGTATGGATAGATCCTTATGGTGAAATTGCGGGCGCAGATTTTATAAAAACTTATTCTCCAAAACAGTTTGTTCTCGTAGGGAGTGCAAGCTATAATTTTGACGGCTCATTTACATTAGGCACTGCAGATGGCGGTCGAAAAGTTGTTCTGTATGTAATAAATAATTTTGATCAGGACAACCATCAAGGAGTTAAATCACTAGTGCATACCATCCAACACGAGTTTGGGCACATCCTTCACCAGACCATTGCTTATCCTAACGAGTTTAAGGAGATAACCTCAGGGCAATACACTGCCAACTGGACACAAGTGCCAATAGAACAGGCGCGGGCCCAAGGCTTTATTACTAATTACGCCATGTCTTCACCTGATGAAGATTTTGTTGAAATGATTGCTGTCATGCTTGTTGAAGGAAAAAACGGATATGAAAGAATACTGGCGTGCGAGACCAATCCCGCTTCTAAAAATTTATTGAGACAGAAGGAACAGATAGTAATTGAGTACTTCCGCAAGCATTATAATATTGACTTTTATGAATTGCAGGATAAAGTGCAGGAAGCAATAGAAGAATTCGCGCCAGCTCCACCCACAGAGAACAGGCCTCCTGTTTTGGACGTATGGGGTTATCAAAAAGAATACGCCTCAATTCGTTTCGATCTTAATTTTATGAATCTCCCTCAAAACTTTACGGCAAGATGGGCTTCGGATTATAATAAAATGCAGAGAAAAGATTACGGTCTCAATACATACTTCCGCCTTTATTTTGTTGATACTGTGCAGGTGCGCTTGCAGCAATATTTTTATAAAGATTCGATTAATGGAAGAATTTTTTACGAAGCAAATTTCACATTTGACATTTTTATAGACGATGAGGGACGAACGGCATTTGGGTATGTTGATGGAGACGATAATGCAAGACTAATGGTCGAAGAATGCGAGGCCTATGCAATCCTCGAATACTTTACCGCCAATAGTTTTGAGCTGGATTGGGAGAGGTCATCTTGTCCGTCTAGTCAATACGTTGGTTTTTATCCTGTCAATGTGCCTAATCCTGGTTCTACTTTTGGTGAGCTTGCTAATTAATTTAAACCTGCTATTCAACATGAGAAGCCCTTTATACTTTATTTTTCTTTTGTCTATTGTTACGCTGCTATCATGCAATCATGACTATGAACCAGTATTCGATGAAAATTCAGATAGTCGGATAGCTGCGGATCTCAACGAATATTCAGCATTATTGCAGTCTGTTCCATATGGTTGGAAGGCCGCGTTATATACAGGGGAAGGCGCAGGTTATTTTTATTATTTTGATTTTAATGAAAATGGAAAGGTGGTCATGCTTTCTGATTTTAATGAAACCACTGCTACTGAAGTTGCATCAGGCACATGGCGGCTAAAAGCATTGCAACGAACTACGCTTACTTTTGACACTTATTCCTACATACATCTACCTGCAGACCCCGATGGCAATGTAAATGGCGGGAACAACGGACAAGGACTGCTTTCTGATTTTGAATTTACTTTTACTGAGGTGTCGGATGATACGCTTAAACTGAAGGGATTAAGATATAATACAGAATTGGTTTTGGTGAAAGCAACGGAAACCGAAACACAACATTTTCTTGATAGTGAAATTGCTAGCATGCTATCTCTAACAAAAGAGTATGTTGAAATTAACAAAGGATTACAGCTGCAATTGCCGGGAGAAAGAATAGCAAGTGTTGCTATTGATGTAACTAAAAAGATATTTGCTGTGCAGTACGTGGCAGACAGTAAAGACTCCATACAAACTTTTATTTCACCCTTCTCTTTTACGCTTGATGGTATTGCATTGAAATCACCATTGGTGGTTGGAAATTTTAGAGCAAATAGACTTGATTGGAATGCAGACAACCAGATGTATACAATATCACTGGATCGACAAACTGAACTTAAGAATTCTATTGAGGCTTTGGTGTTAAGACCAACTAATCCTCTTGTTAATAAAATTGGAGATAAATATAAGACTGTTCTGATACCGGAAAATCCTTCAGTAAATACTGTAGCCGGACAATCAGGTGATTTTATTGAAGCATACAACGAAGCAGCTTATAGTCTATTAGAAGGACCACTGAAACTGACACTTCACGAAATGGCGTTTACAGTTGATAAAGTAAACAAGCAAATTTATTACGATGTATATATATCGCGAACTGCTGATGATAATGTAACAAGACGGTATCTCGCACAATACATATATGATTATACAGTCAATGCCGATGGGAGTATCGACCTTACACCTAATTTAACGAACGAGAATGGATCTACAATCGCATTGGATATGCGTAAAATATTACAACGCTTGGATGATGATTCTTTTAAGCTAGAGTATATAGCAGGAGGATTTCAATTAATTGCAGGGTTTTATAGTCAGCAACAACCTGACTTTACGTTTGCAGGATATTTGACACCATAGCAACAACTATCAAACCTATTTCTTTCATTGATAATTGTAATAAAGGAAAAAGCTTTCTTGTGAGTAAGATTCCTTCGTACTGTATTAAAATAGTTTTTAAACATATCTAATTCGTAGATATCATTTTAAAGTTTGTTGGTGAGTCAGCCATATCGGCCTTACTTTCGATTGCTGTACAAGCTTATGTGCGGTTAGGATAAACTTATCCCTTCTTGATAATCTTGAATCTTTCCAGCTTGCTATTGCAATGGGTGCTCTGATTTCTGATTGCATAACATCCGAGGCAAGCTGACAGGGTGTATCATACCGCTCGGCAGGCGTGGGTCACTTAAGATTCACCTCCCCCGCGCCTAGCATCCTAGAGGGGGCTCACCTTAGCTTTTCGCGCCATCCGTCTGGTCCCGTTACAGCTTGATACTTGCTGGGAGATATTTCGCTATAAGATCCTCGTAGTAAGGTTTCAGTTCCTTCACCACGGGTGGCTTTGGACTCTTCGAATATAAATCGTAAGGATTAAATTTATTTACCCACTCGAACATTTTCTGATCGTGTGCCGACATGAGGTGATCATATGCATGCTCGCGATGTTGTGAATAAAAAGAGTGGTAACGGATCATGTAAAGCGCTGGCTCGGGAAGATAATCTTTTGTTATCTGATAAAGATATTCATCATGTCCCCATGACATCGTTACATTTTCAAGTCCGCAGTTCTTTGAATAGATACCGAATTTTGAGTTGTACGTTTCGTTCGTTGCATCGGGATTCAATGGAAAGAATTCGGGATAAACGATCTTATCGGAGAACTGACAACCCACCGGGAATGTGTCTCCTACGACAGCCCATTGTGGTTCGCCAAACAAACAAAGTACTTTACCCATATCATGAATGAAGCCTGTAAGCACAAACCAATCCGGATGGCCATCGGCACGGATAGCTTCAGCAGTTTGAAGAAGATGTTGCAACTGATCAAGTTCAATATCCGGATCAGAGTCATCCACAAGTGTGTTGAGAAATTCCATCGCCGACCACACTGGGAGCTCCTTGCGGCTAAATTTTAAAAAATCATTTTTCTTCTGTTGTACGAAATCATACGACTGGTACTGATGATTCAGTCGATAAAATTCTTTCACTGTCTCACGTTTCGGATCCTCATAATTCCTGAACGCTTCTTTTGCCTTTGCAGGTTCGTTAGGTTCAGGGTAACGTGTGAGCACATCGTCTTCCCACTGTTCAATACTTTGCAACGGATTGATCTCTTTCTCAGAAAATTTGGTGTTTTCCATAAATGAAAATTTTGATGTGTGGGGCCACTCGGCTTCTACTTTGTACACTAATTTACCAAGAAAAATATAGCTTACCAAAAGACAGTATACAACGCTGTCAAAATACCCAGGATCAAAACTGACCCGATCATAAAAGCCGGTGATGTCCGAAACATTGCTGGATCAATTTCAATAATTTTCGTCTGGAATTTGCTTTTGGGACTGGCCAGACTCATTACCACCATCAACACCACCAGTGCAACAAATACAATCGACATTCGGTCCAAGAACGGGTAATCCGGGAACATTCCATTGGTCCACAGGGGAAGGAACTTGAGCAACGTTGACAGCGGGATCGTCAGGAGCGCGCCTGCTAGTGCAGCAGTTGATGTTGTACGTTTCCAGAAAATACCAAGTAGGAAAATAGCCAGAACGCCAGGTGAGATAAAGCCAACATATTCCTGGATGAATTGATAGGCCTGATCAAGTGTTCGAAGCGCTGGGGCAACAACACATGCAATGCCCATGGAGATAATCACCGCCCAGCGGCCAACACTAACGAGTGATTTTTCCGAAGCCGTTTTGTTAAAATGCTTTTTGTAAATATCCAGGGAAAATATTGTTGCAATGCTATTTGCTTTGCCTGCGAGCGATGCGACGATGGCTGCGGTGAGTGCAGCGAAGGCAAGGCCCTTCAATCCGGATGGCAGAAGATTCAACAGGGTAGGGTAAGCGTGATCTGGTTTTACGTTCCCCGCAAGGTCAAGCATTTCCGTTTGAAAAAACCCTTCCTGGTATAAAACATAGGCAGCGATACCTGGGAACACGGCGATCACGGGCACCAGCAATTTTAAAAATGCCGCAAATAAAATCCCATTGCGGGCAGTTTGCAGATTAGCACCAAGCGCCCGTTGGATGATGTACTGATTACATCCCCAGTAGTTCAAATTGTTGATCCACATTCCTCCGAGCAATACCGAAAGCCCGGGTAAGTCTTTATAAAACGGATGATCGTCGCTGAAGATCATGTGAAAATGTGTGGAGGCTTTATCTTGGATTAGCGAGAATCCTTTGAACACATCTTTGCCGTAACCAAAATGATCAGATACAAGCGTTAACGCGAGGTACGTTGTCACCAGTCCGCCAATGATCAATACTGTCACCTGCACCACATCAGTGTAACCGATCACCTTCATTCCACCCAGCGTCACCACAATTGAAAACACGGCAAGCCCGACAATACACAACGTGAAGCTGATGCCCGAGATGGCAGAGATTGCCAGGGCACCGAGGTAGATAATCGATGTCAGGTTTACGAAAACATACACCAGCAACCAGAACACCGCCATGATCGTGCTCACGGTGTTGTTGTAGCGCATGGATAAAAATTGAGGCATCGTGTAGATCTTGTTCTTCAAGTATACAGGAATAAAAAACACAGCTACTATGATTAATGTAGCGGCTGCCATCCATTCGTAGGTGGAAATAGCAAGCCCCAATGCGAAGCCCGAACCTGACATACCGATGAAATGTTCTGCTGAAATGTTAGAGGCGATCAGTGAGGCACCAATGGCCCACCATGTCAGAGATCCTTCTGCAAGAAAAAAATCTTTTGAGTCTGGGTGCTGCGACTTCTTCTTATAGTAAATGTAAAATCCATAGGCTGCTACGGCGACAAAATAAACGAAGAACACAGCATAGTCAGTAAGGTCAAGATGCTTCATGCAGGCCATTTACTTAGGCGAAATGAAAATAAGAAATCTTTTCGAAAAGAAATGCTACTAAAGCATTTTGAGCGTCATCAGGAGAAATACTATACCTTCAGATTGAAGGAAAAATGTTGATCACATACAGTTCGAAAAGTATTCAACCCGTGCTTTCTCTTGAATGATTCATATCTAAGGTGATATTTATTCTTCATGGATGTAAGTTATTGATTTGATATGCAAAAAGAATATTGAAGCAATGCTGCTTCGCCTCATTTAATTCTGTTCACAAGTTGTTACTACCTTCCGTTAGTTTTCTTTTTTACTTCTTTTGATCCAATATTCTGACATCGCGAAAAGAAAATCTACACAGTTAGGTCCTACCTGGGAAGATTATTTTCATCAATGTCCTGACAACAATTCTAAGATTGGTCCAAGGTTGGAGTTAAATTCGCATTTGAATGGAGTTGAAATCTCAGTTATTTGCAAGACATTCTTTTTCCCTGTGTAGAACACTTTGCGAAGAAATATTTTGTAAACGATACAGTTCTTAGTGAAAAAAAAAGTGCTTTTCGCGGTCCGATTGATAATCTCAATGTTCTCATAAAAACTCCTAAGTAATGTCTAATGGGAGAACGTGCTAAATGGCTCGTACCCTCGATGAAGGTTCGATCAAGGTTCGATAAATAGGGCATTTTGTCAAAGTTACATCGTATCTACATGGTTTTTACATCGTTTCTACGAGCCATTTCACCCGAATTCGCCCTTTTGTCGAATGGTTTCAGTGCTTCATGCTTGCGTTTACTTTCTGACACCAATTGTCACTGCACTTCCTGAAATTCGTCCTGATCTGTAGAAATTAAATGAACAAAAAAGACTAATAAAGCTTATGGGAAAGATCATCAACAACCCTATTACAAGCACCTTCAGCGGAAGCCTGGGCGAGGACCTGATATTCAGGCAAGTTGGCAACCGCGCCTTCTTTGTGAAGAAACCTGTCCATACAAAGAAGACCGCCACGCCTGCACAAACTAGCAACAGGCATAATTTTGCCGAGGCGCAAAATTATGCACGCACCATGCTGCTCAATCCCGAGCTTGGTGAGTGGTACAGCATAGTGGCTAAAGTTAACAGCCTCAAAAACACACATCGTGCTGCAGCGAACGATTTTTTGACCAAGCCGGAAATTGAGAGCATCAATACCAAAGGTTATAAAGGTAATGTGGGTGATGTCATTCACATCAAACCCAAAACCTTTCTTAAAATTGCACGCATAGACGTAACGATATATGATGCAGACGGCGCCATCCTCGAATCAGGGCAGGCTATAAAAAATGAGTTGAACTTTAAATACTGTGCTACGCTCCCTAACGCCCACGTTGACGGATCTAAGATTGTTCTTGTAACACATGACAGACTAAAAAAGTCGTGCAGGATTGTAGAGCATTTGTATGGGTAAGCCTTCATTACGTCAAACAAGTATTCACCGTCACCATCACCGGTTTTGAGGATAGACATTTTCGCACGTATAAAATCCTCTTCTGCTAGTGACAACGGGACGTTATACTGATGCATCTGCATCAGTTCTTGAACTACACCAGAAAATTCTTTGTCAAATTCCGACTGCTTCTTTTGTCGCTCGTCAATTCAGCTAAGTATTTTCTGGAGTATTTCATTTGTCCGTGTATATAGTTCTGTTAAAGTAGAATTACGTTTTTTCTCTGAAAGCGAAAGTGCTCCCCATACTCCACATATCCCAACTGATTTGTAGTCAACGTAGTCTTCCCAATCTTGAAATCCGGCATCACTTCATGACTATGTCCAAAAATCCAGTAATCAACATTTGATGGCTCGATCACGTCAAACAACTCGGTTGCGAAGGCTGTGTTGAGTTCGCTGTCTCTGTACTTTTCAGGATAGTTGAAGAACGTTGGCAGATGATGTGTAACAACAATCGTCTTCTGATTGGTCACATTGCTCAACGCATTAGCAAGAAATGTTCGGCAATCTTCATGAAGCTGATCATAGTCATCGACTGAGATTTTATTTCCGTTGTTCCTGACCAGATGAAAGTCGGCCATCGACTTCTTGATCACGAACTCAAAAGTCGGATTGATCTTTGACCACAACGTTGAAAACAAAAGTCGAACTTCATTGTGTTCAATTGCAGTGTTGTTCAATAGTGATACGTTGCTTCTTATTTTCTCGTGAAATGTTCCAGTTCTTTTTGTGATGTCTGAACAGTAGTACTCGTGATTGCCTGGAATCCAATACGCGTGTTCAAAACTGTCGGAGAGAAAATTAAAGAAGTCATTTTCTTTTTCGATCTCAGTAAACGGAATGATATCACCTGCAAGCAAAAGAATTTCGCCCTCGGGCTTTATTGGATTTGTCTTGAGATATTTTTTGTTGACTGGGAATTCCAGATGTAGGTCTGAGCAATATTGAAATTTCATATGCAATACATTTACCGCTGTAAAATACGGATCAAATCATCGTTTAAATAAATACTTCTGTGCCTCCTTCTTTGGCGTAAGAATTTTCGCCAGTACCAACTCGTCCATGTATTGTGATACAATGCCAAGAATGTCTAAAGGGGTACTTCCCTAGAACTCTGGTTTCAAAACGGAGATTCTGTGGCTTTTTGCATGTAGTGATGTATCGTATTCAAATAGTGAAGTGTATCATTGATGATACAGTATTGTGAACCTCTTTAAGGCTTTTTTTTATAATAAACTGAAATTCAATCGAATATAATATTGGTATAGACTTAGCTATGGCAATAACATGATAAGAAACTATCTCACGCTTACGTTCCGGAATTTCCTACGCAACAAAAATTATACACTGATCAATATCCTTGGCTTGTCCATTGGCATCACCTCGTGTATCATTCTTTTCCTGCTGATTCGTTTCGATACCAGTGTCGACAAGTTTCAAAAGCATTACGACCGTCTTTACCGGGTTGTAAAGACCGAAGAAACTGCGTCTGGCAAGGAATACGAATCGGTAACTCCATACCCCTTCGCGGCTGCGTTTCGTCAGGATTTTTCTGATATTCCCCTGGTTACGCAGTTCCATTTTCATCGTGAAGGCTTTCTCACGGTCGGAACAGAAAAACATGAGATCAAACAAGTTTTGTTCGCCGATACTTCGTTCTTTGATGTCTTCAATTTTGGCATCATCTCAGGCAACCCGGCGAAAGAACTTTCACAACCGAATAAGGCTTTCCTCACGCAATCGCTTGCGACCAAACTCCGACTCAAGGTAGGAGATGATTTAAAACTCGATAACAAAATCAATCTGGAAGTTGTCGGACTCGTCAACGATGTTCCTGCAAACTCGCACATTCAATACAACATGATTGTCTCTTTGCCATCATTCACGACAGAATTCTTCGGATGGCCGATTGACCATTGGGGTTTGAGCTCAGCAGGATTCAGTTACGTTGTTTTGCCAGCAACACATACAGAGAAACAAATTGAATCGCGGCTCAGCGCCTTTGTAAAAAAGTATTACAAGACTGAAGAAGCTGCCAGGGTAGAATATTTGCTGCAGCCTTTGAGTGAGATCCATTTTGATACCGCTTACTCATCAACGCCAGGTGACCTTGAGAATGTAGATACCACTTACCTGTATGTGCTCGCGATTCTTGGCGTGTTTATACTTCTGATCGCCTGTATCAATTTTGTCAATCTCGCAACAGCACTGGCTATTAAGAAATCCAAAGAGATAGGCATCCGGAAAACACTTGGCGCCAGGCGTTCACAACTCACGGCCTACTTCCTCACCGAAACCTTAGTACTTACGTTATTTTCCGTGATCATTTCGCTTGGACTCGTCGAGTGGATTCTTCCATGGTTACGCAATTTTATAGATAAGGATATTCATCTTGTTTTGCTTACCGACCCTTCAATCTTGTGGTTCCTGATCGCGCTTGTTATTGGAACAACCTTTGTCTCCGGCTTTTATCCAGCCGTAATACTTTCTGGATTTGATCCGGTTGAAGTCTTAAAAAATAAGATCAGTGCGAAGGGAAGTTCCGGGGCGTCTGTACGGAGAATGCTTGTTGTATTCCAGTTTATCATTGCTCAGCTCATGATCATTGGCACCTTGGTAGTATCGGATCAAATGAATTATATGAATTCAAAATCACTTGGTTTTAATTCTCAGGCGGTGTTGAACGTGCCGTTGCCAGATAATAAGGAAGACAAACTAAGAAGTTTTCGCGATCGGCTCGAGGCGAACCCTGCGATTAAGTCAATATCGTTCGCAGTCGGTGCTCCTACGGCTGACTCAAACATCGGAACCGATTTTTTTCTGCAGGAAAGTGGCCCGGATGAAGTCCACGCGATAAAGGTGAAGACGGTAGACATTCATTACAGAGAAACGTATCAACTCGAAATGAAAGCCGGAAGATGGTTCACCCAAAGTGAAGCGAAAATTGCTGCAGATACTTCCGTAAAAACTGATCGGTACACGGTGATCATCAATGAAACCGCGGTGGCCAAGCTTGGACTAAATTCTCCTGCAGAAGCGTTAGGAAAACGAGTACACGTTGGGATCAACGATATTACGCCGGTCATTGTTGGTGTCGTAGCTGATTTTCACGAACAATCACTCCGTGATAAAATTGTTCCGGTGGTCATGATCATCTACCCTGAGCTCTACTACGATGCAGGGATAGCGATCACGGGTCAAAACGTTTCACAGACTATAGAGTTCGTAAAGAAGACGTGGACTGACCTTTTTCCTGAAGAGTATTTTGAGTACGAATTTTTAGATCAACACCTGGAGAATCTGTATGAGTCAGAACAACGGCAGCTGATTTTGTTCAGGGTCTTCTCGGGAATTTCAATCTTCATCGGCTGTCTTGGGCTACTAGGCCTCGTATCGTTTATGGCGAATCAAAAGCTTAAAGAGATCGGCGTCCGCAAAGTGTTTGGCGCTTCCGTTACTGGTATCCTGGTTCTTTTTTCAAAAGAATTTATAAGGCTGATTATCGTTGCTTTCCTGGTTGCAGCACCCTTAGCCTGGTACTTCATGAACTTGTGGTTGCATAATTTTGAATATCACATCTCAATACATTGGTCAGACTATGTGATTGGATTGCTATTCACTGTGATGATTGCGCTGGGCACCGTAGCATACCGCTCCATTAAGGCAGGGCTCTCAAATCCGATTGATTCATTACGAGCAGAGTAGGTTGATGTGAGTTCCGGGCAACCAAAATCGCCCAGCGTTACAGTGTTCTACCACAGGGAACAACGTGATCGTTGAACATAACGGTCTATATTCAAGTGGCGGAAGCAACGCATAGTGGAACTTGTTACTCTTTACTTGTCGAAAAATATATTGACCTCAAGTCTCGATCTTCGTTGCAAAGTATTTTGTTGTTGACCTTGACCGGATAACACAAACTCCATTGTCTTCAACGGTCTTAGAAATCATGAGGACCATGAGATTTCTCGAAGCACAAATTTTCATTGAAAGTAAGTACAAGACGAAGATAACAGTGGAAACTTTGGCTGAACAATTTCATCTCACCCAAAGAACTTTTGAACGAATATTTAAAAAAGCAACGCACTGCACCGTACTTGAATACTTGCAGAAAGTAAGGCTCGAGGCAAGTAAAAAAGCGCTTGACGCCGGGAGGAAACCTGTCGATGAGATCATGACCGATGTTGGCCATGCTATTGCTAAACTTTCCGAGGATTATTTAAGGAAGTCATAGGCCTGACACCACTTCAGTACAAAGATCGGTATAGTAAATAGTTAAATCGTCGCAAACTAACTCCTGTCCGTTGTGTTGTTTACTTCTTCTCCAAAGCATTCTCAGCAGGACACTGGTTAGCATGCAGAGACGGCCACACCGATGTTGATGTATAAAATACTTACACGCAACTGCTTTTGCGAAGATTAATACGGATGTACAACTGTAATTTGACGAAATTCGAACGTATTGTTTCCAACTGACCTGGCGGGATTATTAGATAGAGCCATGGGCCGTTGGGGCTCAGTTTAAATTTAGATTATTATCAAGCAACGTGGCGTCCGGCAATTTGTAAATCAATAATGAGCTCAAAAAAGTTAAGTTATTACGAACAGAAATAAAAGATGAAATATTTACACCCTTTATTATTGTTCACATTTCGTCACGAAAAAGCTTCCCTCTTCTTAGCCGTCCTTCTCTTAACGCTTTTATCCTCTACAGTCGCCCAAACGCAGCAATTGAAGTTTCGTCATCTTACCACAGAGCATGGGTTATCTCAAAGTAATGTAAAAACTATTTTAAAAGACCGTGATGGTTTTATGTGGTTTGGAACTGCTGATGGTTTAAACAAGTTTGACGGTTATGAGATAACGGTTTACAAACATGATGCAAAAGACACCACCAGCTTATCTGATAATTTTGTCAGCAACGTCTTTGAGGATAAAGAAGGAAATTTGTTTATAAGCACCCGCTCGGGGCTAGACCTATTCGACCGAGCAAGCAATACTTTTCTTCATCTCAAAAATGCCGGGAAATTAATTTTTCCTCAATTAGTGATTCAGGATAAGAAGGGTAGTCTATGGGTTGGTGCAAACGGAGGTTTGGGCTTGTATGATCTTAAAAGGAAGCGTTTCACAATGTTCTATACCATCGGGCATATCTATGCCATCAAGGAAGATTATTCAAGCAATTTGTGGCTCGCCACCAGCGAAGGATTAAAGTGTTTCAACCTCGACACCCGAAATACTATTATTTACAACCACGACCCTAATGATCCTGGAAGTCTTGCAGGCAACAACATCAGAGCTCTTTTAATTGATAGCAAGGGCAACGTATGGACTGGCGCTGCGAGTACCGGCCTGGCACGTTTAAGTTTGGATAAAAAAACTTTCACTAACTATCTCCACGATCCAAACAACAATAATACGGTAAGCCATAACGACATCCTTTCATTACTGGAGGGGGATGATGGAAGAATTTGGATTGGCACCGAAAACGGTGGGGTGAGCATCTATGACCCCAACAAAGAATCGTTTATTTGCTACACAAAGGATGGGAGTGATCCTGGAAGCGTAAATAATAACTCCATTTACAGCTTGTATAAAGATAACATTGGAGATATATGGGTTGGAACCTGGGCTGGCGGAGTTAATTTTTTACCAAAATATGGAGACAAGTTTACGCTGCATCGGCAAATATCCGGGAACGAAAATAGTTTAAGCGACAACAATATCCTCTCGGTTGGCGGTGATAGCGATGGAAACATATGGATTGGTACTGACGGTGGCGGGCTAAACGTTTACGACAGAGAAACAAAAACTTTTAAAAGGTATCTTAAAGATATTAGCAAACAAACAAGCTTAAGCAGTAACTACGTTTACGGGATAGTAGAAGATAAGAAAGGAGTGATGTTCATTGGCTACCACGGTGGCGGAGCTGATTTGCTTGATGTTAAATCCGAAATATTTTTTCACCATCCATGGAGCGTTAATCCCTCTTCGGCTTTACTTGATGATGATGTTCCGACTGTTTATAAAGATAGAGACGGGGATTTATGGGCCGGAACGTTCAGAGGGTTATTTACATACAATAGAACAGATAAAAGCTTTGAACATTTAACCTTTAATGATGTTCAAGGCATCAGCAATGCAGAGATCTTAGCCATGTACCAAGACCGGGAGAGGGGATTTTGGATTGGAACAAATAAAGGATTGTATTTATACAACAAGCGCACGGGGGAGCTAGCACATTACTCCCACGACCCGAATAACAGACAAAGCATTAGCAACTCGCATATACTGTCAATAACAGAAGATTTAAAGGGCAATATTTGGGTTGGTACCAGTGGTGGACTTAATTATTTTAACAAGAAGACAAAAACCTTCGTAGCCTATACAACAAAACACGGGCTAGCGAACGATGTGGTCCAAGGCGTATTAACAGACAATAAAGGCGTTATTTGGTTTAGCTCTAATAAGGGTATTTCGAGCTTTAATCCGCTGACGAAACAAGTTAAAAATTACGAAGCTATCGATGGCCTTCAAGGTTTCGAATATAAAAGGATGGCTTGTTTTAAAACGCTAGACGGCGAAATGTTTTTCGGAGGCGTCAACGGTCTAACATCCTTTTACCCTGAAAAAATAAGAGACAATCCTATAATTCCGAATGTCGTATTAACCGGATTTGAGATCTTTAATAAGCCGGTGTCTTTAAGGGAAAAAGACACTCCCCTCAACCAACACGTGTCTCAAGCTAAGCAAATAAACTTGTCCTATAAGCATTCCGTCTTCTCGTTTAAGTTTGCATCATTAAACTATACCCTCCCGCAGAAAAACCTCTATGCTTATAAGATGGAAGGCTTCGATAGAGATTGGAATTATGTGGGTACTACACGCACAGCTACCTATACAAACTTAGATGCCGGAGCATATATTTTTCGGGTAAAAGCGTCTAACAACGATGGAATTTGGAACGAAGAGGGTACTTCAATACGAATTGTTATCACCCCTCCTTTCTGGGCAACGTGGTGGTTTAGGGCTTTAGCATTCATCATAGTAGTAGGTGGAACGATTACATATTATCGTCTTCGTGTTAATACAATTAAGGCTCAAAAAGAGGTGCTCGAGAAACAAATTCAACTTCGCACTGCGGAAGTAGTAAAGAAGTCATCTGAACTAGAAGTGCAAGCTAAAACACTCCAGTCCGTAAATGAAGAGCTGCAAGTCCAATCGGAGGACCTCCAGGCACGGAGTGAGGCGCTGGAACGATTAAATGCGAAATTAGCTGAAGAACGCGAAAAGGCAGACAAAGCTAATCAAGCCAAAAGTGTGTTTTTAGCCACGATGAGCCACGAGATCAGAACGCCAATGAATGGGGTAATAGGTATGGCAAGTTTATTGGAAGAAACTGAGCTTAATAGTGAGCAGGAGGATTATGTAAAAACTATCCGTTCCAGCGGCGATGCGTTACTTGCTGTTATCAACGATATTTTGGACTTCTCTAAGATCGAATCCGGCAATATGGAGCTGGAACACCATGATTTCGATTTACGCAAATGTGTAGAAGACGTATTGGATTTATTTGCCGGAAAAGCTGCCACGCAAAAACTTGATTTGGTGTATCAAATTGATCACGCCATCCCGGCGCTGATCCTTGGAGACGGGTTGCGTCTTCGTCAGATCATCATTAACCTGATCAGTAATGCTTTGAAGTTTACCCATAAAGGAGAAGTATTTGTAACCGTTTCCCTTACCAAGGCAATAGAGGACAATCTGGAACTCACCTTCTCGATAAAAGATACTGGAATTGGTATTCCTGAAGAAAAGCTCACACGACTGTTCAAAGCCTTCTCGCAGGTAGACAGTTCGACAACAAGGAAATACGGAGGTACCGGATTGGGCTTAGTAATTTCTGAACGCTTAGTAAAATTGATGGGCGGAAGAATTTGGGTGGAGAGCGAAGAAGGCGAAGGCACCACTTTCAGCTTTACCATTCAAACGCAAACAGGCAAACAAAGCAAAAAGCAATACGCTCACATGCATTTTGAAGCCAACGAAGGCAAGAAGGTGTTAGTGGTAGATGATAACATGACAAATTTGAAAATCCTGAGACTGCAGCTGGAGCAATGGAAATTGATTCCCGTTTTAGCACAATCAGGTAAGCAAGCACTCGGGATCTTGGCGGACGAAAAGGATTTTGCTTTAGTTATTGTTGATATGGAAATGCCGGAAATGGACGGCATTCAAACTGCCTCCGAAATTAGGAAGCTGCGAAAGGATATTCCGATTATGTTGTTAAGCTCCCTTGGCAGCGAAACAAAATCCAAATACGCTAACCTATTCAATGCAGTGCTTACCAAACCGATCAAACAAGCACAGCTTTATAAATTGGTGCAGCAAGAGCTTAAAGAGCAGGGATCAGATGCCGTTTTAGCTGTGCAAAAGAAACAAATGTTGCTGAGGGAAGACTTTGCTAAAACTTATCCGCTGAACATTCTGCTCGCAGAAGATAATCCGGTCAATCAAAAACTCGCAACACGAGTACTAAATAAATTGGGCTACCAAATTGAAGTCGCTTACAACGGACGACAAGCAGTTGACATGCTTAGTGCTAAATGTTACGACTTAATTCTAATGGATGTGCTAATGCCCGAAATGGACGGCTTAGAGGCTACAAGATTTATTAGAAAGGAAAGTACACATCAACCAATAATAGTGGCAATGACGGCTAATGCCCTTCCGGAAGACCGGGAAGAGTGCATAAAAGCCGGTATGAACGACTATATCTCGAAACCGATCAATTTAGAAATCCTGGTGAGGGTATTACAGGAGGCTGCTGAAAAGGGTAAGCAGAATTAAATATTAAAGCGCGGGCTCTCATCTAAAAAAACAGAAGTAAAAAATATTTAAAGCTTTCTTAGAAGGCTTTGGCAGGCGAGCCGAATCAGAACGACTTCTTCTTGTTTGCCACAGAGTGGTATCTTTGGAAAGACGTTAAAATCAGTAGTCAGTTTAAGCTTGAGGCCACGCACACTTCTGGAACAATGCGTTTTGCCTTAAGACACTTCCGGCAGCAACTCCAGGTGTAGATAGTAACAATATCGAATTTTTTTTTGCCAAAATATTCTTAAAATTAAAACGATACCAATAGGGCTTCAGTTGGAGTACTTGGAGTTCCTTCTGCATCCGTAATTACTAAACGATAACTGTACAATTTCCCTCTAACAACTGCATTGTCAACATAAGACTGACTCTCTTTCACTACAGATGATAAGAGCTTAAAAGGTTCGTCTTCAGTTGCGCGGTATATCTTTATGTTTTCAATACGTTTAGTATCGATACTTGTCCATTTGAGTTTAATCGCTGTGGATAGTCGTTCGTAGCCAAGCTTTTCAGGGATTATTATGAATTTATTGGTGAGGTCAATAGTAACGGGTATGCTTTTCAAGCTTTGGTTTCCTGATCCATCAATGGATGCAATAGCATATTGATATTGAACTGCAGAGAGTAATGTAGAATCAATAAAATAGTTTTGTGTAAATAGAGGCTCTTTTTTGAGTAGCGCATAATCCTTATCTGTGACTTTCTTTCTAAATAACAAGTAGCCTGCCGTAGCAGGAACTAATGCATTCATATTCTGCCAGGTTATAAAAATTTTATTGCTACGAAAAACGGCACTCACATCCGATGGAGGTTTAAGATTGGCCTCGGACGATTGCTGACGAAAAGATACCGTATCCGAGAAGATGCTCTTGTCATATGTATCGCTTTCAGCTTTCACCGTATAGTAAAATGTATAATTTGGATCTAACCGTGTAGAATCAGTGAAGCTTCCGCTATTATTTTGGATTGATACAAAAGGAGAGACCTGGGAAAAATCACCTATTATACCTTGTCTTCTAAAGACATAAAATCCCCGGGTAAAAGGATCTGAGGCTTTCCATGTTAGTGACACGCCATGTTGAGATGGTGCAGCTGAAAAATCAATTGGAGGTGTAGGCTGATGTTTACCATCGTATACGCTATGGATCTTAATACTTTTCCGTTTGTTACCAAAAAGATCTGTTAGCTCCAGGTAGTAGAAATACAATTCGTTTGCTGTTTTAATGGGATCGGTAGTAGCAGTATCCTTTGGATTGAAATGACCAATAAGTGCATAATTACCGTCAAAGTTTTCGCTTCGGTATAAGGCAAGGCTTTGTACTAGTTGTGGATCACGAAGTTTCCAACTGATGTTGAATGCACGGCTCACTTTACTCGGCTTTACCTTCACTTCAGCAACAGCGCTCATCATTGATCGTGGTATATTTGTCGCACTTAAGGTGTATCCTGCGCTATCATTTTCTCCGAAGATAGTTTGTAGCCGAAGTTGATAATTGTATTCACTAAAACCGTGCAGAGATGTATCAGTGAGCACGAGATAGGTTTGATTGTTTTTCTTTTGTGTCGATACAGCAAGTGTCACCCGGGTAAAATCAGTTTGCTTTGCTGTAAACAATTTGCGCTTGGCCTCAATAGTAATGAATTGGGCAAATTCTTCCGGATACGGAACAGTAAATTGGATCCGAGTACCTCGGGCTGAATCAGCAATGTTTGATAAATCAGGAAATGGAAATCGTTCCGTAAAAACCAGAGGTTTGCTCGTTGCTATGATTTTTTGATTTTCTTTAATCTGATATTGATATGCCACGCCTTTTCTTACATCCCTATCCTGATAAGCAGTGTTAAATACAAAGGAGAGCTGAGGAACAGAAACAATAAAAGCGCGAAGTGTATCATTATCTTTCAGGTATGCGTGCCACGCTGCTTCCACACCTTGGGCTTTTGGACTCTTGCTTGATGTAAATATTTTTTGGGCTGCATCAATTCTTTTCTCTAAATCTGCCTGAGAATTTAATTTACCTAAGGTGGCTATTTTTTTAAATGTGGATTCATTACCGGCTTTGCGATACAGGTCAAATGTAGTAGATATCCATTCTGGATTAGATAAATTTATGTACATGCCTTCTTTAGTATTTTTTACTAACAGCGCATCATCATGTTGTGCATGTAGTTGTAATGGTAAGTAAAGAGCGAAAACAAAAATCACAAAAGCTAATTTCATACATTTAGATTTAATAACCACTACTGTTAAGTTTAGAAACCTGCGGGTCGTTGCCGCAGTCATCCAACGTATACCATATATCAAAAGGATCGTTCAAGGATGATTTAAAGTGTAAAGAGATTGTCTTATCAAGATGAAAGCCAAGGCATTTTCTAAGAAAACATGCTCCTAGATACAAGCTGCCGGTCAAGCTTCCACACCCTCCAATAGATAAGCTACTGATCGTTGACTTTATCGCCCCATAGCTTAGTCCTACAGATGGAGATGCACTTTGGGTTGCAGCCAATTGCGCAATAAATTTTACGTCTGCCTCGGGTCCACATCCCAAGATGGTAGCTTCGCCACCTATGTTTACTTCGCCGTATCCGTAAAATCCTAAAAACAGATCAAAGTTGTCAGATGACTTGAAATTGACATAGTTCCGAACTTCATAATCTAACTCGGCTTTCGCGTAGGCACTCACATTTGATACCCAACCAGGAATTCCTACATCTCCCGTCATATCATAATCTTTATCTAAAGGGCTGATCTTGGCTGTAGCAGAAGAGAAAATTCCCTTAATACCATATGTCATAAAGTCGGGCAAAGTTTTGTGTACCGATAAATCAATGATTGTATTCAAATCCTCCTGCGGTAGTGCCTGTGTATAATATCCTGTGACTGAAGTAGCGGTAGTGGTAACAGGTAGTGGAAGTCCGCCAGGCAATGCCACATCACCCGTGCCGTTGTTCATAACAAAAATTCCATTTTCCCCTGCGGCCATAGACACGTTTCCCGATGTTATGTTGAACAATCCTACATGAAGAGGTACTGGTGGATTGAAAAAGAAGTTCCCACGAAATTCGTTTCGCTTAAAATCATAGAACATGCTGATGCTGCCCATTCCGGTATCCATTCCTTTCATACCAATCATTCCTGATGATGGATCTGTAGTAATAGCACCGTTGACAACTAGTGAGAGGCTGCGGTATTGCTCTTCCGATTTGATCATCTCGAAACCGTTATCACCCGTTGGTAATGTAGTTTTGATACGCATGAAGTCCCAGTTTCCATCTTTAACACGCATACCACTATTGGCGATGCCTGGGTTGATATCAAAATACTTTGCACCTAAGGGAAACTTCTGCTTGTTAGCGATTTCAATATAGGTATCACTTCCATTCTTAGTTTTCTGATGAAATAGACTTCCCTTTACCAGGAAAGATTGTTTAGAGCCGTCATCATATATTTTTACTAAACCCTCCGCAGTAAATTTTCCGGTGGTTAAACTTTGAGTCGAAGCCTGGTCTGTTGCCTGAAACGTAACTTTGCCAGCACCTTCCACATCAAAATACAGAGGCTTGTAGTTGAAGATTGCTTTTCCGTTACTACCTTTTGTATAGACAATTTGCCCGGAAATTTTCTTTCCTCCATTGCTAATGTTAGGGATATCAAATGAAGCACTTCCTAATAACGTAAAATAGTCAGAACCAACATCAACGGTGACAGGTGCAAAATTCAATACTTTTTTAAACACAAGATTGTTAGAAGCACCTCCAGAAAGTTGCTGTTGGTTGTCAGAGAAAATATTCATTGATTCAAAGGGGATAATTTGTCCATCATCCAAGCCATCAAGATTTTTTACTTCAGCAGCTTTACCTTTTGGATTCAGTAGCGATAACTTCCAATGCGGTTTGTTGTCATGGTAACAATTAGGATCGTAAGTAAAATAAAGTTGTGTTTCGGGTAATATTGTTAAAGGCACGATACCACCAAGTGAAAGCGCAGCAGCATCTTTTTTATCGAGTTCCAATTTGTCAGCAATTAAACGGTCTGGCTTGATAATCAGATTCGCTAGTGTAACGCCAATTATACCAGTGTTAACAACTACTTTTGGTATGATAATGCCTCCGTTATTTTTATCGTAAGTCCATGCATTACCTTCAATAGCGGTGGTTACAGTTGATTTCTTTCCGTCAATGTAAACAGTAGTTTGTTGGGATGACTTCGGCTTTTGTCCGATAACTTTCCATTTTTCCATAGAGAAGGTAATATCATTGCCACCTTCGAAGGGAAGTATCTGGTTCGGTAAAATGGTAATATAACCCGCTTGAATGTTAAGATCGCTGGGGGTTAGTGATGGGATGGCAGTATGCAAAATCGTAAATAAGTTTACAGAATCGTTGGAGACATAAGATCTTTCGATATCAGCCTCGGCGGTAAAATTGTGAACAGTATAAGGAAGGTTCTCGAAGTGAAACGTGTTATTCCCTCCGTTGTCTGACCCCTGTCCAACAAAAAATTTGCGTTGAGGATAATGATTAGAATTAAACACATCCACCACAGGACTATTTTTTGTTGAGCCTAAATTGATATCACCTTTAAGTTGATACGCTCCTTTAAAAGAAGCCAGATCGAGTTTTACGTTTGCCTTTAACACGGCATAATTGCTTTTTGCTTTACTTATAGCCAAACGAGATACGTTGTTATACCCACCTCCATAGCCCAAAGCTTTGCCCTGCAATTTTTTATAGATACGGATTCCTACTGCATTGTGAAGTGTGAGGACAAAATCATTCTTCGGCATGTGACTATCATACCATTTGACCTGCAACTCTTGAACGTTTCCGTATGGGGTATTTTGTGATGATGGCTTGGCTTGTGCAATAGACGTGCTATTAGGGGTTGGATTTTTAACGAACACTACATCTTTGAAATCAAGGCGTGTTTCTGAATTTAATACCCGGAAGTTCTCGTTACCAGGAAGGTCTGTGAAACTTCCTGAAACTTGATAAGTATCATTTCCAAGCGCTTTAATTTTTTCAATTTGCACAGGGTAGCCCCATATGTGATTAACCGCGAAGGCTTTTGTTTGAACTAACTTAAACGTCATTGATACTTCTTGCTGACCTTTGTTGAAATTTATGGTCTGGCTACTGGCAGTATAGCTACTTAGCCCATCAGGACTTTTAGTGACAAACACCTCAACGTTCGTTTCATTGTCGGGTATGCCTTTAAGCTGACAAATGCCTTTTACATTTGTAAATGCTTCCGTATAGTTTGTTGGATTATCGTTCCATGCATTGTTCAGTTGTTTGATATAAACTTTTGCATTTTTCGAAGGTTGAATTTTTCCATCAACCTCTTCATTCACGGCTACATTGATTACTGAACCGTAACGGAGTAAAACCTTATAGTCAATGGGTGTTTTGCTTACGGGGATAGAAATCTCTTCCTCCCAATGCTGATAACCTGAATTTTTTGGTGGCTTAACGGATACGAGGAATTTATCCCCAGGGCTTTCAAACTCAAAGATTGCTTCACCCTGACCATTTGTCTTTTCAGTTATTCCATTTACAGAGATCGCTACCTGACCCATCACCGACTGGCTATTGGCAACTTTACCCCATACGGCAAATTTAATGCGATGCCTGTTTCTATATACGACGAGCGCCCCAGCTTTAATACTGGTTAAGCCCTCATCCTTCACATTAATTTTGTAAGTTTCTTCCATGTACTCATCTGAGCGAGGAAAAATTTTCAACGTTCTTGCCATACCTGCCGCAGCTGGAATAATAAAATATCCAAAAGGTTCTGCTGTCTTATAGAATGCACCATCATCTACCTGAACATCGCATACCACATCGTTTCCGTCTTCATCCTTAATCAATCCGCTAAGCAACCCCATCGGCATTAGTTGAATCTCGTTGGTTTGTAGCAGTTGACCCATCTGCAAGGAGAATGCGCCTTCATCGCCAAGATTGAAGAGGCCTGCATCGTCAGCTTTTGCATCGGATACACCAAATCGTTTTTGTTTATATCCGTCCTTATGAAATGAAAGTATATAGTTTGCTGGTTCTACATCATTAAATTTGAACATGCCATCTTTATCAGTAGTGATTGTCTTAAGTGTTAAATTTTTTCCTGATCGTGGAATGAGAAAAACATTTACACCTGAAAGGCCTTTGGTCAGTTCAACTACCTTTCCCAGTATACGCGGTTTCTTAGATGGCATTTCAATAATAGTTACATAACGATTATATTGATAGGCGTTATTGAAGTCGTTGAAATATTGTGTTGTTTGAAATTCACCCGTGCCTGAGCTCGATGAGTAAGTGTATCCTAGTGACAATGCGCCCGAAAGTTTATCGGATTTGTTGTAACCTCCTGTATTTGCTGTAAACGCATGCACAACTATGCCTCCATCGTTAAAACCCCGTTTGATAAGTCGCGGTATAGTCAGTGAACCATCGCTACCTGTTTTGTCAATTGCAAGTACACGTTCAATTGCAGAGGAGGAGTAAACATTGCTATACTCTCCCATGTGAAGTGAAGCAATTGCTGAAGGGGGCAAGTTCGTACCTTCTTCTTTCGGCATTTCTGTCGCATTCGGTTTGATACGAAAAATTTCAAGCGTGATCCCCTGAAGACTTCCACGTTTGCCTCCCGCTTGATCTCCTTCAAGATTATTCAGCGTATAAAATTTATTTTGAAAACTCTTCACCAGAGAAATCTGATCAGGTAACGCAATGTTATCACCAGGTTGGGCATAGATCATCATGAATGGAGAACAGAAATACGGACTCTCTACAACCACAACACATACCTTGTGCATTGTTAGAGGCGATAGATACTTACTACCGGATTGGGCTGTCTGGGCCTGGTACGTAAACTGTTTACACGTATCTTTTAATGGAAATGAAAAAGTAAATTCACCATTGCTACCTGTAAATTGTGTATCCAATACATCTAATGGATCATCGTTGATTTTCTTTCCATTCATATAATGATCCAGTTCATCGGACATAGAATTTGTGAAAGCAGTAACAATGCGCCATCCCGCTCCTATGTGATAGGAATGACCTAAAAAGGAATTTGCAGTACCTGAAAATGCGTAGGTTTTTACAAGACTGACACGAACATGTTGCATTGGCTTTGTTTCTACTGCATTGCTAAGCACGTAACCCAATACCTGCTTATGATTTGTTCCTGCGCGTTGCTGCGCATATAAGTTGAAGTTGGATGACTTTAAGGTTACAGGTTTAAATTTCTCCAACATCGGGTTTGTATTGGACGCTGCCTCGAATTCATTGATTGCATAATCTTCAGGAAAAGCATACACTAAACGTCCTGTTACAGAAGTAGTCAGGTTGGATAAATCTTTTACGTTAACTTTACCTAAATCTTTATTTGTCACTGATGTTATGACTTTCGCAGGAGTGTTGTTAGAAATAGGTTGAGCAGAATTTGGCGCGTATACAAATGAATGCACTTCACTTCTTCCATTGTTACGAAAAACAGCGCGCTGCATGGGATCACGCGCTCCTACAACAAAAGCATAGCGCCTACCTGGCACCAGAGGAGGATCAGCCGGGCCATAAAGCAACGTGTTTCCTTGCACAGTTCGTTCGAAGAAGGTTGGTGTAGTAGCGGACTGTATCGCTTGATTGATATTCATACCTGGCACTACTTCGACCATGCGAATGGTGTATTCAGTATTGGGAGGGGCAGATGCTGGTAACGTCCAGGTGAAGAGTGTATTCTGTACAGGCATCTCCGGTATTTCAGCGTTTGGCATAGGAGAGATGATCATCGGAGGTTCTAGGTTAGTATGCTGAAATGCATTGCTGCAGGCTTGCTCGGAGCGAAGCATATTGCTTTGTACTGCATCAACTGCGTAAGCACAAACGTTGTATAATCCCTCCGGCAAACCATCGTCTATTTGCGTTTGGCGATAGTTAATGCCTGTGAAAACAAGTTTACGTGAATCGAATAATTCCTGGATCTCGCTGGCAGTAAGTAAACGTGCTTCGTTGCCATTCAACGTGATTACACCAGAGGCACCACGATCTTTAGCAACTACTTTTACATTGTTATCCAGACCGTTGATACTACCTACCAGCCGGAAACTTTGTGGCTCCCTTCCTAAATTGATTATTTGAACAAGAACTTGTTCCGGATGGTCTGCGTAATAACTGATCGAGACAGGGTAAGGAGGTGTTACCGTAATCACCACTTTCACCGGATAGGTTTGTGCGAATACATGCTGTACAAAAAGCACGAGAAAAGTGAGGATGAGCAAATCAGGTTTTTGAAATTTCATTATAGTATGCTGATAATGTGCTAAAAGATGTAAAGGTTAAAAGCTAAGGTTATAGGCGACTTCGCCTCGTAGTTCCTGGTATTTTGGATATCCCCCTTGCTCCGGATTTTTAGCAGCGCCTTTGTTATTGATGTAATTCATATTTAAACTAAAGGAATGTCGCTTTGCAATTCTATAATTACCCGACAATCCATGGGTGTAAAGCATATTGGATTCAGCGCCTTGTTTGTTCTCCAGAAATGAATTGGTAAGTCGTATCTGAATCTTGTTTGAAAGAAAACTCTTGCCACCACCCACTGTCACACCCTGATTGCCTGACGTAAGTAGTGCAGTATTTAGTTCTGTGTAGTTCAATCCGCCAAAAAGGCTTACACCCACACCATTGAATGTTACCTGATAGTTTAAGAAAGCGTTGGTCGCGTCGATGTTTCGTTGTGCACTTAATAAACTGAAATCGTTCAGCTTCATGTAGTTCAGCGAAATCGTGAAAACATGATTAAGTAATTTAGTAGTTATAAAATAATGAGGAGTCAATGAAAAGTTTTGTGTTGTTTGCGCTACGCGTATTGAATCGTTAAGCTTCAACACAACTGGATTTTGGGAGTTTGAGTAATTGCTATAGGCGAGATCGACACCAAAAGCTTGAGTAAAATTTAAAGAAGCATTGGCTGATGAAATTACTCTTCTTGCTGTAGTCTGTTTTTGCCCTAGTACATTATCGCGTTGAACGCCGATACTTCCGTTAAATCTTATTTTCGACCGCCACAACGCTACCATAGGGTTAATGGTGTAGTTCTCCAAATCATTCTGGAAAAAGTAAGCGCCCATGGATTGATAATTAGGATCGATCCTACGGTACTGCAAACTCAAGCCAAAGCTTTTACTTCGATAACCGATGCCTGCACGAATTGCTTTATTAACTTCTGTACTGGCGTTAACCGTCATGGCAGAAGTCAACCATCGAGGGATGTTGACTACAGAAGAGTCAATCTCTACTTTCGTTTCTACATTGTTCGTATAGATACTCACAGCACCTTCCGCTTCAATAAAGAAATGTTTTAGAAAACCAATCCTTCCTCCTAAACTCATCACGAGATTTTCCGCAGGTGTTACATAGGAAGAATCTAATCGTTTGTAATCTATACTCTGCGCATCATCCTTGGCTTTCACAAAACTGAACATCAGATTGGTCGTGTCATTGCCATAACCAACTTTTCCTGCTAACCCTTTTCTGGAAAAAGCAATCGGTTGTAAGTCTCCACTGGTTTGATTGGCTGTTATGGCGCGGTTAAGCCTGCCATACATAAAGCCTATGTGCCATTTGCCTGGTCTCAATTCAAAGCCTGCACCGAGCATGGTGTGGCCATCCAACGTAAAAGGAGAAAATGAAATATTTCTGTATCCTCCATGCAATGTTATCCATTTGTAAGATGGACTCATGCCAAATTGATTGAATGGTTGCCTGAATGAACGTTCCTGTTCAGAGAGAATAAATGAGATTGGAACGTTAAATCCGTATATATTAAATTCAGTTCCGCCTGATAAAATATATGTAAACGGTTGCCTGCGATCAGGGATACCATTTGCTTGATAAAACATAGTTCGCATATTGATTCCACCACTTACAGTCACAGCTTTTTGTTGTGAAATATTATTAACTGCCTGCGCATGAACTATAGTGTTCAGCACAAGCAGTGAAAGGGAAAGAGATAGAAAATAAATTTTCATTGGAGCGATGGTTGCGGATGATCTGAGGGCTGTAATATTTTTCAGATTTCCTCAAATGGAACTTTAAATTGTCCACCACTAACAATCACTTCTTTTTTTAGGTTGGTATTATATGATTTAAAAGAGAAGGTACCTTCCATCGTTTTGCCATCAAATTTTGTTATTGTCAAAGTGCCTGATGTGCTGTAATAATAAACCGGGCTACTGGTATTACTATTATCAGTATAAGCTCCTATTTTTCCAGAGTTAACATCGCCTAGCGTAAAGCTTCCTGTGGTTTTGTTAAAATCTTCAATCGTAAGGGAAATGAGAATTGCTCCATTGTTCCCATTGATATAAAGTGTAGTGTTATCCTTATCGAAAATACCTCCTGCCCCGCGTGTATCAGTAGGTGAACCGGGACCTGTAACGTCCAGTGTCTGACTACCCACAGTGGCTTTCATAAAAATATCATTTGTTGGAGAAGGTGAATCGTTGTCGTCACTGCCACAGGCTACGAATCCAAAAAAGAGGGCGAGAATAATTAAGTTTTTTTTCATGATAGTATTGTTAAGATTGTTGATTGTTTGAATAATTAAGGTTTGTAAGAGATGTAAAATGTTTTGACGCTGCCGTACCAATATCCATTAACTGTTTTTACATATGCTTTATAAGAATAATCTACATTGTACGAAACAGTAACGTCAAGCAGATATCCAAAAGGGAAGGAGGTTGGGACAGGAGTCGACTTTCTTATGATGGCTACATTTGCATCGCCTACTTTAAATCCACTTCTACCAATGCTGGCAGTAGGAATGTAACAAAATCCGTATTCCTGAATCGGTGATGACCCACCAGATGTAATGCTACCAAACAAAGTTTCTATTCCCGCTGCAGCGTCTTTCTCTGTTGCGCTTTCAGTAGATACAGCAGGAGGGTTAAAGACTGTAATTGAATTTACGCCACCATAAGCAACACCATCCGCATTAAAGGCATATGCACGGAAGAAATAATTGCCAGCGGGTAGCCTTGTTATATTTTGTGTAAATGAAAAAGGAAAACTACCTGTAACAATTGATCCTGCATCGGTTGCATTGTCTGTGTTATCAGGAGTGGATTTAGTAGAGGAGTAGCAAAAACCATAACGTGTTATTGGTGTGGCTCCGCTACTTTGTATAGTGCCCTTAGCTGCTATGCTATTGATGGGTTGATTGAATACTACCTGGTCTGTTGTAATGACAGGTGTCGCTATGCGTGTTACAAAACGCTTTACTTCACCATACGATGTGCCAGCACTACTCGTTGCATACGTCTTTGCACTATAGGTGGTATTAGCCGACAATCCGTTCAGGGCTGCAGTAAATCCAAAAGGTAGCGTTCCAGGTGAAGAAGATCCAACAACAACTTTACTATCAGTAATTGTAGGATTACCATTTGTTGCTGAGTACACTACACCGTACGCTGTGATTGAAGCAGTTCCGGCTGACGTAATATTGCCCAATACATTTGCGGAGAAGAATGATACACCCGAAACGTTTACAGTTTGCACCGCGGGTGGAGTAGTTGCAAGGGGAACTGTTCGAAAGGATAAAGCCGTACCATAGCTCGTACCCACACCGTTAACAGCAAAAGCACGCATATAATATTGTGTTCCTGCAAGGAGGTTGATAAGATTTCCAGAGAAAGCCAATGGAAAACTTGCTGGAGATGTAGTTCCTGAAATCAATGTCTGGTCAGCTATGGAAGGATTCGCATTGGTAGTTGAATAACAGAAGCCGTATTTTGTTATAGGAGAAGTACCTGATGCATCAATACTACCTCTCGCCACCGCTGCTGTGGTAGTAATGGAGGTTGATGGAACTTCTATTGTCTTTACAGTAGGAGGCGAGGTAACTTTTGAAATGGTTCTGAAAGTTCTTGTTACGCCATAACTGGTTCCTGCGCTACTAGTTGCAAATGCTCTCACATAATATGCAGTGCTTTCTGTTAAATTATTAAGCGCTCCGGTGAATGTAAAGGGGAAATTTTCAGTTGAAGTTGAGCCACTTTCAACGAGTAGGTCTGCAGTTGTAGGATTTTTATTGGTAGTTGAATAACAGAAACCATACTGTGTTATATCAGCAGTACCTTTTGCTACAATAGCGCCATCGATGTTTGCTGAACTGGCATTTATATTTATGACATTAAATGTTTGAACCGTAGGAGACACTGTAGATGCAGTAGCAGTTTTAAAAGAGGTTTTGTTTCCGTAAGCTGTTCCAATAGCATTGCTTGCAAAGGCTCGTACATAGTAAGTGGTATTGTCGGTAAGTGTTTCGAGGGATTGCCCAAATGCATAGGGCAGTTCTAAGGGTGCAGAAGTTCCTGTAATAGCCACAAGGTCATTGATATCAGGATTTTCATTTGTTGAGGAATAACAAATACCATAAGCTGTAATAGGAGAGTCACCATCAGCGTTTACCACGCCTTTGATGTTGGCGGATGTGCCTGTTACATTTTCGACACCATCTGTAATAACATTGGGGATAGTTGAATTGTCCGGCACTACAAAAGATATCACGGTTTCACTGTACGCTACTCCTTGTTTATTTTCTGAAAAAGCCCGCAGGTAGTACTGTGTACCTCGTTTCAACTTGGATGAAGTTAAGCTGTAGGAAAATGGAAAATCATCAATTTTTGTTGAAGTCTCTACGATGCTGTCTGAAAGTGTAGGCTGGGCTTTGATAGCGGAAAAGCAAAATCCATAACGCATTACAGAATCGGAGCCGGAAGAAGTTATGGATCCAAAAAAGTTTGCAGGCAAATTTTCAACACGTGCACTATCTGCCTTGACCGTTGGTGCTGATGGAACAAAAAGGATGGCACCCTCTGGCAATTCACGAAAACCTGGTTCTGTTCTGCAGGATGCCATGATTAAAAAAAGATACAGAACAGCGTGCCAGCGGATTACCGATAAAAAATTATTCATGAAGTGATATCTTTTGTATGTTCAGCAAAGCGTAATTCTTCGAAGAGAAAGATCTACTAAGCTTTTACCAGAACGTTGCAAAAGTAAGCTCGCACAAAAGTCAGCTCAAGACATAGGTATGTGTGTTTTGATATCAACGATTTAAAAAATTAAGGAAGTCTTAAGGGTATTGTATTTTATCTTTTAGGGATTCGATAGGAGGGAAAATCTGTTTAATGAAAATCTTAAAAGGATGGTCAGCAAATTGAATTTTGAAATTAAAGAATGTTATTGCGCAACGCTTTGGTAATGGCCTCTGACCGCGAATGCACCTGAAGTTTTTCGTAAATGCGTTTAATGTATCCCCTCACTGTGTCAGTAGCCATAGCGTGTTTCTCTCCAATCATCTTGTAGCTCAGCCCATCTACCAAACCGTGAAGTACAGCTAGCTCACGCTCATTGAGTTCAATCTTTTCGTGCTGGTCTTGTTTGCCTTGGCGTATTCTATCCAATACCTTTCGGGCAATATCTGCACTCATGGGAGAGCCGCCCATGTGTACCTGACGTATGGCTGTAAGGATTAATTCGGGGGGTTCACTTTTGAGTAAATAACCTGATGCACCAGCAAGAATAGCCTCCATTACTTTATCAGAATTTTGGAGTACACTCAGCACAATGATGTTGGTGGTGAGGTAGGCTGATTTTTTTTTGAGTTCGGCCGTACAACTAATTCCATCCAAATCTGGCATTTCGATGTCCATCAAAATAACATCTGGTGGATGAAGCGGTAGATTGTCTATCAGATCTTTCCCTGAATAGTAACAGCCTGCACAATGGAAGTCCTTTGAAAGTTCCATTAAATACCTTAGCCCTTCCCTGTAAGAGGTATTGTCATCCACAATAACAACGTTAATAGGCATGGCAGGAATTAATTACACAGTATTGTTTTGCAAAGCAAAGCATTTTCTGTCATTCATACACACATGAATATGTGCATTTCTAAGCAGACTTAAAGATAAGACAGAGGGTGGTGCCATTACCGGGTAGTGTAGCAATCGTAAGCTCGCCCTTAATTTCAGATGCTCTTTTCTGCATATTGCCCAGGCCATTGCCCAAGCGCACGAGCTTCTGATCAAAACCTTTTCCATTGTCTGATATCTCCAAACGTATTTTTCGATCAGCTTGTGTTAAGCTTACCGTTATCCTCGATGCATCAGCATATTTAATTGCATTGTTAATGCCTTCCTTAAATACCATGTACAAACTTTTGCGAATGGTCATATCAAGTTCGGCATGCCGCAACGCTTCATCTATGTGGAATTCAAAGGCGATATTCTTCGCCTCCATTAAAGGGATAGAATATTCTTTCATCCGGATTAATGTTCCTTCTAAAACATCGTTATCTGGTTTAATAGTCCAGATCAAATCGCTTATCGATGAAAGTGTTTGCCTTGCATTTTGATTGATGTTCTCAAGCAGTGGAGTTGATTTCGGAGAATCGTCCCCTTTGTTTTGCATAAGAATATCACTGTATAGTGCAATGCTACTCAGGTTTGCCCCAAGCTCATCGTGAAAATCTGCGGCGATACTACTACGCACCTTTTCCATTTCAAGCTGACTCCTGAGCCTATATCGCCTGTAGGCAACGCCAACGGTAACGCCTAGGGCACCGATACCCAGTAGCATTAAAATTTCGTTTCGTCTTTGTACGCTGAGCTGCAAGCTCTGAACCAGATTTTGTTGATTCAGCAATGCTATTTGTTGTTGTTTTTTTTCCGTTTCATAAGTGAGCAATAATTCCTGCACCTTATCAGAAGTCTTGGTTTGAAAAATTGAATCTTTGTCTACACTTGCTAGTTTAAAAAAATCGCACGCTTTATCAAATTTATTGGTATCAACATATAATTCAGCAAGTGCTTGATGGGCCGTATATAAATCATCATAGTCTTCAGACTTTTCAGCTAAAGCAAGGGCTTCCAGGTAATATTGTTCGGCAAGCGAGTATGCTTCAAGTTCTCGATACATTTCACCCTGATTGTGTAGGTTTGTTTTTAATGCTCCATCATTCTTTAATTCACGGCATAACTTTTCGCCTCTCTTGAAGTATTGTTCTGCAATTTTAAAGTTCTTTTCTTTTACCGATATCAGGCCCAGGTTAACCAATAGATCGGTCTGAAGAAGTGGGTAGTTAGCTCGCTCCGCGTAAGTCAATCCCGATTGATAATGCGCCATGGCTTCCTTCGTATTATCCATGAAATCATACAAGGTACCCAAATGATTTTCTGTTATTCCCATACCTACATAATTGCTATCGGCCTGGGAAATAGCTAGCGATTTTTCGTAATAGGGTAATGCCTGAGTATACTTTCTATATTTGGTTAAGACGCTTCCGATGGAAATGTAAGGGCTGTGATTTTTGACATTATACTGCTCCTGCACACGAATGGCTTTCAGGCAATAATGCATGACACTGTCTGGCTGATCTATTCGGCTAAAGCCCGCAGCGACATTGTTATAAGCAGCTTCAAATGACGCTGGCTTAAAGTGAGAGGGATTTGCTTCTATAACACGCATGGCGTTTATAAAATTTTCCAGGCACTCAATATCATTTTCCTGATGATAGGCTAACGTAGCCTTTAGAAATGGTATGAAATATGGAATACGTCTGTTTGGAATTGTTTTCTTTAAAAGTTCAAGTTGCTTCAGCAGAGAGTCAGCGCGTTCATATTTACCTTTTATGATCAAATTGAAAGCACAGTCTTTCATCGCCAGCGCATAGAGCGAATCGACCGGCTTTATCTTAAGAAATTGTTCAAGGGAATCTAAAGATTTAGGTACAGTAATTGGTTTTTGTGCTAATACTGAAGCACTGATTAAAAAGCACAGACTGAAAATGCGATAGCTTCGTAGCTTAAAAGACATCATTGATGTAGATAGATTATCGTTCTCCAAATTAGCCTTTTAGTTTTAATAATGCGATGCCTTCGAATTAAATTGCTATAAGGTACAACTCGGAAATGAAGGATGATGCTTGTCTTCAATTATCAAATTTAAATATCATCATTGCTTTTCCAATCCTGGATTATCATGGCATACATATTTACTCATTATGGTATTACTATCGTTTTTACGCACCAATCAAACGGTTTGGCAATTTAAGTCCCAAATACGAGTCAAGTATTGATTGTAGTTTATAATGAAGAGTGCTATAGTGTTAATAAAATGTGATGGTCAAATATCCAGTAAAAATCAAATTTCAAAGAAATTTAAATGACCCCAGTGCTTTAAATTATTTCATAAAAATACACAAGGGATGTCTCGTTTCAGAACTCAAGACGGGCAGCGGTAAGCCACAGTTTTTACAATCTGTTCCTCGGTCTCATGGATATGAGATCGATTTACTTCAAGATGCGTTGAACCTAATCCTCAAGAATGCCAAGTCAAATTTTCAATCAATCAATTTTTCTGCGGTACTTTATCTTCTGTTAGAGGAGATTACAGTGCGCAAAATTTATTCATTTAATGTAGTCTTAGGGCCTGATGGTACGTTTCAATTGTCATAGCCTTCTCCCTTCAGTTTTTTAATCCTGGCAGCATTACTGTATTTCCGAGATTAAGCTCGCTTCAAGACTGCTTTCGCTGCAAGCCGTCCAGAATAAACAGCACCTTCCATTGTTGCAAGGTAACGCTGTCGAGTGTAGTCTCCGGCAAGGTATAGCCCGGGAATTACTGTCGCCTGCGTTGGCTTCAACCATTCCATACCTGGAATAAGGGCATAGAATTCCTGTGGCTCTATCACAATACGATAGTCTGTAATTTTGTTTCTGATAGGAATATTGATCCTGTCAAAATCATCGCACACCATTTTAAGTATTTCTTCTTTGGGCATGTCTACAAACTTTTCAGGTGGCGTAAGAATCACCGATAGTCTGCCGGGTACATGCTTAAATGTACTTTGATTCTGTTCAGCAAAACTCGCAAGGCATGTTTCAGGCGCAAAGGTCGTACGATCCTTTGGTGTTGATCGTTCATTTAGCTCAAACTGAATGGTAACCGATGGCATTGTTTTCAGTCGATACATGTTTCGGAAATGAGGGTGGTCTGGAAATGCGGACTTCAGAAGTTGCTGTGCGGGATGCAAGGAAGTAGCGAGAATGGTGTGATCAGCCAAGTACTCGTCTCCATTCACTTCAACTCCTACGATTTTGTTTGCTTTGTTTATTAACCTTGTGACAGGCGCTGAATGCACAACAACTCCGCCCTTTCGCCTGATGTAATCTGCGATCGGGTTAGCCATTATTTCAGTCATTCCGCCATTAAACGCTCCAACGCGAACTGCAATAGAACGGTGTAGGTATGGAAGAAATAAACCGAAAAACACGAAAGCAGAATATTTATCCGGTTGTAGAAAGAACAGTCCTGCAGATAGTGGGGTTACCATCCTCGTGACGAGTTTATCGGGTAGGTTTAACTTTCTTGCATACTCAAGAATGGTGATGGAATCCATGAACTTTCGCTTCATCAGACAATCCTTGATACCCAAGGCCATGAAACGTGCAATCTTCAACTTGTCTTTAATATTAAAGATGTTATTGTTGCCAAACACGCTCTTGAGTGTTCGGAGCGGTTTGAATAATGGCGCAAGTCCGAACGATCCCGTATTGCCGCCTTCGAGGGTAATCACTATCTCATCCTCCCAATAAAACAATGCGTCAAGGTCAAGGCCTACCTTCTTCAATAATCGTGGCATCTCTGCATAGAAACCCAGGTAGCGATGAAGGCCTGACTCGACTTTCATTCCATTATCGATCCAGATGCTGTCCTGCCTCCAAGGTGAGGTTGCACTTCGAAAAGCGTCACTTCGAATTTACTGTCGCTCAGTTCAGCGGCACAACTTAGGCCAGCAAGACCGCCCCCGATAATAATTGCTTTGTTTTTCATCAATCCAAGATTTCACAATGTCTGCTAAAAAATTGGAGCCCGGGTTGAAGAGTATTGAAAAATCTTTACTACAATACTTTACTTGTCGCAGAGTTTATGATAGAATAAGTTATTTTCCTATTCTCTCAGCTTACTCTCCATGGCATATTCATTCGTTTGAAATGTATCTACTTGGAAGAAAGTTCAAAAAGTTGTTCTGACTAATCCCGCTTAGCACTTGTTTCATTCCTCCTGTAGTTTCTTATATGATATTTTTAGCAGTAATTATTTATATTAGCAGCTGCCCTATCATGTTGCCGAAAGGTTACTGATGGGCTTTTTGTTTTTTAGCCGTGTAACAAGAATAGTAAAGATTAAATCGACAAGGTCAGAAGAGTTTTTAATAAAAGAAAGGCAAGGCGTCCTATGGATAATAAAGTTGATGATCTAAGTTTCTCCCTGAAACAGATGCAGGATAACCTCAAGCGAATCTCGGATGAACATTCGGAAAGGGTTACTTTACAGACTGCCAAAAACACATTCAATGAAAAGCTTCGCGGCGATAAAACCCTGTATGACCTGGGCCATGAGATTTTAAGTTTTATTAGTGCTAGTTCAATTGCTCAAGTAGGTGCGCTGTATGTTGTAGAAGGAGATACGTTACACCTGCAATATGCTTACGGTCTAAAGGGTCTGGCCACATCCTCCTTTAAACTTGGTGAAGGACTTGTAGGCCAGGTGGCAATCGAAAAAGAATTAAAAGTTTTTAATCAGGTACCTAAGACCTATTTTAAAATGGTATCGGCAATTGGTGAGGAAAAGCCTGATACAATCGCTGTATTGCCTGCTTCTTTCGAAGGAAGAATAGTAGCTGTGGTGGAACTCGGAAGATTCGGAGCTTTTTCAACTCTTCAACTAAAATTGCTTGAGGAACTTTCGGAACCGATTGCCATAACAGTCAATTCTCTTCTTGTCAAAAAGAACATGGAGAATTTGATTGAGCAGTTGAATTTTAAGGAACAGGAATTAAATAATCAGATCAAAGCAATTAATAAATCGAATGCTTCTATTGAGTTTGATTTGAATGGTAATATTCTATCAGCAAATCAGATCTTTCTTGACATATTAAGTTACAAAGAAGAGGAGGTAGTTGGAAAGCATCACAGCATTTTTATTGAGAAGGGTTACGAAAGAAGCAAAGAGTATCTGGAGTTCTGGAGCAACCTGAGAAAAGGTGAATATCAGCAAGGTGAATTCAAACGCATCGATAAGAACGGACAAATCAAATGGATCCAGGGTAATTATAATCCAATATTCGATGTTTCGGGTAACGCGGTCAGAATATTAAAAATTGCTAATGACATTACGACCAGTAAAAAACAGCAAATCGAGATTGATGCCATAACAAAAGCAATTTATAACTCAAATGCTACTGTTGAGTTTGACCTTGGCGGTTTTATTTTAAATGCGAATGATATTTTCCTGAACCTTGTAGGCTATACTAGAGCAGAAGTTATAGGAAAGCATCATACTATTTTTGTTGATGAAGAAACAAAGGCCAGTAAAGAGTATAATGACTTCTGGCTCAGTCTTAGAAAAGGTGAATATCAGCAAGGAGAATTTAGAAGGACTACGAAGAATGGAGAGCCACTGTGGATCCGAGGAAACTATAACCCCATCTTTGATCTTGATGGTAAACCGTATAAAGTGCTCAAGATCTCGTTGGACATTACTACGGCCAAAAAGCGTCAGATAGAAATTGATGCGATCACAAAAGCCATCTACAGATCGAACGCTGTACTTGAAATGGATCTGAATGGTATCATTTTAAACGCCAATGACATCTTCCTTGCTATCATGGGTTATGAAAAGGATGAGGTTATTGGCAAACATCACAGCATGTTCGTTGAGCCAGGCTATCGTACTTCCCGCGAGTATCTGGAATTCTGGGAGCAATTGAAGAGTGGAGAATTTCAACAGAACGAGTATAAACGTGTCAACAAAGCTGGCCATCCTGTTTGGATCAAGGGAAATTATAACCCGATTTTTGATACGGATGAGAAAACATATAAGGTTTTAAAAATTGCAACTGATATAACGCTTGCTAAAAAGCAGGCAGAGGAATTGGCGGGTCAAACAAGGCAACTGGAAAAGCAACAGGAAGAGCTGGCAAAGACCAATAACGAGTTGATGGAAAAAACTAAATTCCTGGAAAGATCGGAAGAAGAATTAAAAACACAACAGGAGGAGTTGCAGCAGACAAATGAAGAGCTTGAAGAAAAAGCCAACTTGCTTGAAGAGCAAAAAGAAAAACTGGAGCAAACAAAGATAGATATTGAAAATAAAGCGCGGGCCTTGGAAGAGATCAGTAAATATAAATCTGAGTTTCTCGCCAATATGTCGCACGAGCTGCGCACACCTTTAAACAGCATACTGATACTATCGAAGTTACTTGCGGAAAATAAGCAAAATGTATTGGGAGAAAAGCAGGTAGAATTTGCTAGAAATATTTATAGCTCGGGTTCGGATTTGCTCAACCTGATCAATGAAATATTAGACCTCTCAAAGGTCGAAGCTGGCAAAATGGAGATTGACAACAGCGAGTTTTCCTTTGATGAGATTACTGCGGATGTAACGTCAATGTTCTCAGAAGTTGCAAAGTCTAAAGGAATCAAGTTTGAGATAACAGTACGGGTACAAGAATACAAATCCATCCGAACCGATAAGCTTCGCCTCGAACAGATTCTGCGAAATCTTTTATCGAACGCCTTTAAGTTTACTGACAATCAGGGCCATGTTACATTCACTATTTCGCGTCCTTCTCCTGGTGTTTCTTACAAAGATGTAAGGCTGAATGAAACTGATTGTATTGCCTTTGCTGTGAAGGATAATGGTATTGGAGTACGGCTGGACAAACAAGCGATTATATTTGAAGCGTTTCAGCAAGCTGACGGGTCTACGAAAAGAAAGTACGGGGGAACAGGTCTCGGCCTTTCGATTTCCCGTGAGCTAGCCAACGCGTTGGGTGGTGAAATACATTTAGAAAGTCGGGAAGGGGAAGGCAGCTTATTTACTTTGTACCTACCGGTTCAACCCTTGCAGAAAGATACTCTATCCCCGCAGCGAAAAGCCGTTATTAGTCAACGAGAAATAAAGCGTGAAGAAGTAATATCAACTTTTCAAGTTCTTTCCGAGGGTGAGCTAGGCGATGACCGCCATAGCATTCACGAAGGCGACAAAAAAGTGTTGATCATTGAAGATGATGGAGAGTTTGCCAAAATGATTCTTGGTTTTGTAAGAGAGCGGGGTTACAAGGGCATTATTGCTCAACAAGGAAATATTGGATTAAGCTACGCAAGATACTATAAACCAGATGCGATTATTCTCGATTTAAAGTTACCAGTTATCGATGGCGCTGATGTTTTACGACAATTGAAAAACGATCCAAGCCTAAGACATATACCCGTGCAAATTATCTCGAGCTACGATAGGAAAAGGGAGGGGATGGAGCTTGGAGCATTTGATTATATTAATAAACCTATTTCAAAAGAAACATTTAAAAGAGTATTTGACAGGATCGAAGATTTTATTAATAAAAAACTAAAAAAATTACTCATTGTTGAAGATAACGAGCTTCAAAATAAAGCCATCCGCGAATTGATCGCGAATCCAAATATAAAATGCATCTCATCCTATTCCGGAAGTGAAGCATATGAAATGCTGAAAACGGAGAAATTTGATTGTACGATTATTGATCTAGGGTTGCCCGATATGTCAGGATTTGATCTACTTGAAAAAATGAAAGCAGATGAAGACCTTAATAAAATTTCTGTGGTTGTTTACACCGGTAAAGATCTAACAAAACATGAAAGTTCCCGTTTGGATAAATTGGCAAACGCTGTTGTATTGAAAACGGCTGATTCGCATGAGCGGCTATTGGATGAAACTATTTTATTTCTCCATCAGGTAGAATCTAAACTTCCGGAAGAGAAGCAGAACATCATTCGAAAACTCCATAAGAGTGATGAAGTGTTAAAGAACAAGCAGGTTCTGGTGGTGGATGACGACATCAGAAATATCTACTCCTTAACCAATGCGCTGGAAGAAGAAGGGATGAATTACCTTGTTGCCGAGAACGGAAAGGCGGCTATCGCGATGCTAAAAGAAAATCCTTTATTGGATATTGTGCTGATGGATGTCATGATGCCAGAAATGGACGGATATGATGCTACCCGAGAAATACGAAAAATAAAAAGGTTTGAGAGGCTTCCGGTCATAGCACTTACGGCAAAAGCAATGAAGGGAGACCGCGAGAAATGCCTTGCTGCAGGGATGTCAGATTATATCTCAAAGCCTGTCGACATCGAACAGCTTCTTTCATTAATGCGGGTGTGGTTATACCGAAAGTAATCGTATGAATGAGTTTGACCCGACAGAATTTAAAGCACTACTTGAATCTATCCGGCTCATTTATGGCTACGATTTTACGGAATACTCAGAAGCTTCTGTGAAACGAAGGGTTGCGAATTTTATGAAAAACCACGGGTTACATGAATTGGATCAGCTCGGAAAGGTATTATTAAAAGATGAAGCGATTTTTGAGCAATTTATCCAAGAGATCTCGGTGACTGTAACAGAAATGTTTCGCGATCCTTCTTTTTATAGATCACTTCGAGAGAAGGTGATCAAAAGATTAGCAACGTATCCATTTATAAAAATATGGGTAGCAGGTTGCGCAACAGGAGAAGAAGCATACTCTCTTGCTATCGTTCTGAAAGAAGAAGATTTATTACATCGCTCTATCATTTACGCCACCGACATTAATCAAAAATCTTTGCAGATCGGAAAGGAAGGAATATACCCACTGGCCAACATGCAGGGCTATAAAGAAAGCTACGAAAAGGCAGGCGGTAAAGCAGAATCCGAACAATACTATAAAGCAAAATACAAATTCGTATTGATTCATAAATCGCTAAAGAATCACATTGTTTTTTCTGCACATAACCTTACAACCGATCAGTCATTTAATGAATTTCAATTGGTGATTTGCCGCAATGTTCTTATTTATTTTAATAAAACCCTGCAGGATAAGGTAATCAATCTTTTTCATGAAAGCTTATGTACTTTTGGTTTTCTTGGACTGGGAAATAAAGAGTCGTTGCGATTTACTAGCAAGGGAAAATGCTTTGAAGATGTAGTTGCAAAAGAAAAAATCTTCATGAAAACACAGTAGTGCATCACCATCTTTCAACATACCAGGCAATTGTAATCGGTGCTTCAGCAGGCGGGTTGAAAGCGATTTTGTATTTATTGGTTGGTCTTCCGGCTGACTATCCGATTCCTGTCGTTCTGGTACAGCATCGTACAAGAGATCAAAAGGAGCTACTCGAAGAGGTTCTTCAACACAAGTGTAAGATAGCCGTAAAGCAAGCTGACGAAAAAGAAACGATAGAGGGTGGGTACGTCTACATTGCTCCTCCAGGTTATCACCTTATGATAGAAAGTGATCGTAGCTTCTCACTTTCTTCTGATGACCCTTTTTTACTCGGTACGCCATCAATCACCATTTTGTTTGAAAGTGCAGCTCAGGTTTATAAAGACAAACTCGTGGGAATAATATTGACAGGGGCAAATGATGACGGATCAGATGGAATACGTCTGATAAAAAAACATGGAGGGTTCACAATAGCGCAAGACCCTAAAGAGGCGATGGCACCTTATATGCCGCAAGCAGCCATCACTACTGGAGCATTTGGTTTTAATTGGAGATTAGAACAGATCAGTAAATTTTTAATACAAATCGGTGTATAAAATGACAAAGGCAGATAAAAAGGCAGTGACCATTTTACTTATAGACGATAACCCTGCTAACCTTTTTTCTTTACAAAATTTGCTTGAGAAGAATGACCGTTCTTTTCTCACCGCTATGAGCGGCAGTGAAGGATTGAAACTTGCGCTGAATAAACCAGTCGATCTCATTATCCTCGATGTTGAAATGCCTGACATCAATGGCTTTGAGGTTGCGCAAATATTGAAATCAAATAGGAAAACAAAAGAGATACCGATCATATTTGCTTCTGGACATCAGAAAGAGCCAAAATCCATGTTGAAAGGATTTGAAGAAGGAGCTATAGATTATCTTGTTAAACCGCTTGACCCAGAGTTAACGAAAGCAAAAGTTGAGGTGCTGTTAAAAATACACCTGCAAAAAAAAGAGCTCATTGAAAAGAATCACTCTCTTGAAAAGGCCGCGTTGCTCATCAATAATTCTTCTGATATCATTGGAATCATCGACAAGAGGACGCTGAAATTCGAAGAAGTTAATGTCGCGTTTACATCCATCCTTGGTTATCCCTTGGAAGAAGCGAAGGAAACACCTTTAACTTTTTTTCTCCCGGCACATGAGAAGGAACTTCTAGAAAGTAAGATCAGGGAGGAAAAAGAAAAACTATCTTTTGAAACACGGATCTATTGTAAAAACAGAAGTTTGAAATGGCTTGGTTGGGTGGTAACGGTCCAAAATAACAAATGGTTTATCAATGCCAGAGATATTACTGAAGTTAAAGAGGTTGAAAGAATAAAGAATTATGTGGCGGCAATCGCAAAGCAGTCGAGTGATGCGATCTATATTCATAACGAGGAAGGGAGAATAATTTCATGGAATGAGGGGGCGGAGCGCATATACGGGTACACGGAAGAAGAAGCTTTAAATATGAAGATCTGGAATATTATTCCGGACTATATTCAACCTGAAACCCAGGAGATGGTAAACAAGCTGATGGATGGTGATAAAGTGCTTTTCCTTGAAACAAAACGTATTACAAAAAGAGGCCAAATTGTTGATGTCCTATTTTCAGCCTCTATCATTATTGATCCCACTGATCAGCATAAATCGGTGGCCATTACGGAAAGGGATGTAACGAAGCAAAAAATTGATGAGGAAAGAATACTGCAATTGAATTCCGATTTACAAAAAAATGTAGCGCAATTGGAGGAAGCAAATAACGAACTTGAGTCTTTCTCCTACTCAGTTTCCCATGATTTGCGCGCTCCCCTAAGAGCCATTCATACAAGGGCTAAACTTCTTGAGGAGAATGCAAAACTTGAAGGTCAGTCAAAGGAGGCATTGTTGAGAATTCAGTATAATGCTGAAAAAATGGGTAGGTTGATTGATGATCTCCTGGCTTTTTCGGCCGCTGGAAAAACACAAATATTGAAATCACAAACAGATATGGAAGTATCCGTGAAAGAAAGCATCGCAGAGTTAAGCGAATCGATTAAGCACCATGCAATTTTTAAAATAGGTTCACTTCCTCCTGCTGTTGTCGATCGGAACCTGATGAACCAGGTGTGGATTAACCTGATATCAAACGCTATCAAATACTCTGGGAAAAAAGAAAACCCAAAAATCGAAATTGGATCAGAGACAAAAGATAATTTTTTGGTCTACTACATAAAGGATAACGGTGTTGGCTTCAATATGAACCACGCACACAAATTATTCGATACTTTTCAACGGCTGCATTCTAGCAATGAGTTTCAAGGCACAGGCATAGGGTTGGCAATTGTCAACCGAATTATTACCAGGCACAACGGTACAGTGTGGGGAGAGGGTATGCCAGACAAAGGCGCCACATTTTATTTTACCATTCCTATTGAACGGTAGAAAGTTAACAATACAACTTAAAGTATATCTCCTTTTTTCGCTGCTCAAAGGGCTTGGACTGTATGATCATTTTTAAGAGGCAGACAGAATTTCGGTTGTATTCGGTTTCTAGCAATAAAAATCTCTTGAACCTGCATCTGTTTCCAAACTCCCTGTGTTTAAAGATTCCTTCTAGAAGTCTAAATATCGTACTGCGACATCCTCAAAATTTAGAATTAAGAATAGACCACCCGATGGCAAAGGCACGGCTAAAGCATTCGAGAACGCACCGTGATCATGGTTCTGGCTTTCTCTCTTAATTGGCGAAGGTTGAAGCAAGTCTTCTGTCCAACTGGTGAAAATAGGGGGTGCAAAGCCGTTTACATTTTTGTTCAAACTAGAAGGGGAATTTTGCAGTCTGAGTAATCGTTGGAGTAGACTCGAGCTCAAAGACAAATTCAAACCCCGAAGGCGGCACTTCGTTCATTTTCGGGGTTTGAACTAAATCAGTGAGTTTCACTTGTAATTCTTGACATAAGGCTAAGGGTAATTTTTAATTACCAGCGTATTTTGACCAGTGACTATTTTCCAGTCACCTCCTGCATCTTTCACTACAACGTAGGTAGGAATTCCAGCAGTTTCATCCAGTAGTAATTCGCCGGTATTTGTAGTAGGCTGCTGATTAATGTCAACTACAGCAATGTCTTCTTTGAGAAACCTTATTCCTGCGATCTGATACTTAGCATAAGATTTTGCCATGAAAGAGCCCATGACCCTTATTGCAGACTTGTAGATATCTTCTCTCCCGTGTAATCGTACTCCAGCTGCATTAACAAACACAGCGTCGTCCTCAAAAAGACTTGCCAGCAGTTCAGCGTCTTTTTGATTATGGGCTTGCTCCATTCTTTCAACTAAACCTTTAATTTGGATAAGATCTTCCGTTCTACCGTCAAAGACCTGAGTGCGATTTGTAATATCAGTTCCCGCGTTTTCAGGAAGATATTCAGTTAAGTTTTCTATAATCTTTTTAATGGTTGCAATAGTGTTGGTATAATCACTTTTCGTTATTCCATGAAGAGCGTTTTCTTTGATTTTTTCCTGAACTTGTAATGCCTGCCTGAATGCTTCCTTGCCTTTATGGGTGATCGTTATGTCTTCTGCTGCAATTGTTACAAGAGCGTCGTTTTCGAACCGCTTGATAGTAGCGTTAATATTCTCATGTGATTCAAAAAATTTCAAGAAATTAACTATTTCTTTTTTTGATGCATAACTCTTCTCATGTAAAAAATTAAGGAACTGCCATTCCGTTCTGTTAAAATTTCCATTCGAGGTCTTTCTAACTACCTGGGTGAAGACATCGTCTGCTTTCTTTACCACTGCACCAATGGGTTCATTTTCTATAATTGATTGATCCATAATTGTTCTTTAAGCTTGCGAAATTTTTGTCTCTTCTTTTTTCTTGTCGGAAATGGATTCTGTAAACCATAGAAATTCATCTAAAAACTTATCTGCGGACATGTTTACTGAGTTTTGGAGAGGACTGAAATCACTGTCGAACACCTTTTGTATTTCAGGTACAAGAAGCTTTAACGGAAGCGGATATGCACCTAAGCTTAATATAACATGCTGTAATTGAACAGAAGCATTTATTCCTCCCATTCTCCCCGAAGAAGCTGCAGCCACTGCTATTGGTTTTTTCTGAAACTCGCTCCAGAAGTGATCTAATGAATTCTTAAGTACCGCAGAAAAACTGCCATGATATTCTGGCGTAACAAGTATTAACCCATCAGCTTGCTGTAAACGATTACTTATTTCCTTAATTCTTTCTTTGACGGCAATGTGCTCGTTTGCATTCTCACCAAAGATTGGCAAGGGAGTTTCTGCCAGGTCGATTAAATTAGTTTGAACAACTCTTTCTTCGAGCTTCTTCTTCAAGTAGTAAGCCAGCTTGTGCGACTGCCGGCCTGTCCTGGTGCTCCCTGATAATATGGTCACTTTCATAATGTTTTGAATTTATTAAGCTGTCTGCATGATCAGCTGAACAAATATCATGGATTGACCACCATGAGGAAATTATCGAAAGGTCAGAAATGCACCTGTACTATGGTACAGAATTACATCAAGCCAATTAATCCGCGTTTAAGCGCTATGTCTACCGCTTCCGTGCGAGTACGGGCGAACAGTTTTGATAAAATAGACGTAATGTGAAATTTTACGGTTCGTTCGGACACAAAAAGTGCTTCGGCAATCTGTTTATTGGTAAAGCCTTTTTTTACCAATACCAGTAATTCAAGTTCACGGCTTGTTAATGGTGAACTAGGATAATGAAATTGTTTGTTGGTCGCGGCATCTGCATGATTAGACACTTCATCAAGAACATGAAATAGTTGTTCTCTTAATTGTTCAGTCTGCTCCAGTGAAATATTCAGGATGCTCATTGCTTCTGGTGCCTTATCTTTTACCAATACTTTAGCGGTTTCCAGGTTTTTAATCATTAATTCCAGTTTTGCAGGGAAAACTCTTTTTAATATTTGTTGAGTGGAAGAATCAGTGTGGTTCGGCATACCTGGATTTGCCTCTTGCGCCCTTGTACGTTGAATGACGATTCCGATAAGCTCACTAATTGTATTTAACAAGCAAAGCTGTGCTTTATTAAGCTGTTGCGTTTCTTTGCTTAAAAGGTTGATTAACCCAACCTTTTGATTGCCGTTGTTTATGGGAATGGTAGCATGAAATTTTAGATCAAGCGTACCGGATTTGAGGTTATGTAGACGGGTGCAGGAAATCTCGCTGATGTTTTTAGCTTTATCGATATTATTAGAGAGGTATTTCTCTATGCAATAACACCTCCCGGAAAGCCTTTCCGGATGATCTTTAAGTGCGGGAGGCAGATTGTAGGATGCAGCCAAGTACACTGATTTGTCATTCTGCATCAGCCATATCCAGCCGGTTTCCAGATCTAAGAGCTCAACGGTTTTCTCAAGGGCCTTCTTTAGAGCAGAATGTAAAGAGAATTCTTTGTTTAAAGAACTGGCAATTTCGTATAGATACGAAAAGTAATCCACGTCGCTTAACATGAAAGCAAAGTAAATAATATCGTTTGTATAAACCTATGTGTAATATGGCAGAATATAATTGACGAGCAGGGCATGAATCACATTATTGAAAAGCCTTAGAGCGCACCTCAATAGGCCAAACTTGCACAAAGCCTTCTCGGTCTTTTGCCCGACTAATGATTTTTAATGCATATTTTAAGACCTTATCCCCAGTCATTCCCGGCATGTTAATGTCTTGAAAATGTAGGAAGGGATAAAAATCAGTTCTGTCGATACAACACTGAGGCTTCTTCAGGATATATAAAACTAATGCACAAGATTGATCTGTCGATCTTGTTGATCGTTTCCTTCATAATGTCCTGGTCGTCATCAATAAGTATTACGGTTGTTGACATTAAGCCAATTCGTTATTGCAATACTAATGCTTATTGTTCTTGGCTAAATAAAACTAGAATAATTTAAAGTCCTTGCTATTTTCAGGAAAAATAATTGTGTTGGCATCAAATTTTAAAGTCGCTGAAACCCTTAATTTTGTTCATTAGTCCCCATTATGAAGTCAATAGTCTAATCATTTTTGAAGCATACAGGTAGTCAATGAAAGAAGTTAAAGGAGGAAGCTACGCAAGCTTCATTGAAGGAGGTGGGGCAACTGGTGATCTAATAAGATCTATTGATTGGTCAAAAACTTCTATTGGACCAACAGAGAACTGGCCTCAAAGCCTGAAAACCTCCGTAACGACTGCCCTCAATACACGATTTCCGATTCTAATATGGTGGGGAGACGACCTTACGCTGATTTATAACGATGCCTACACCCCAATTTTTGCAGGGAAGCATCCAAATGCCATGGGCAAAGCTGGCCTCTCTCTTTTTGGATGGGGTGAAGAAGAAGTAAAGCAGGTGATTGAGCCCATGTTACGAGGTGTGATGAAGACTGGTAAACCTACGTGGTCTGAAGATCAACTGTTGATCCTTGAACGAAATGGATATACAGAAGAGGCATATTTCACCTGGTCTTATAGCCCAATTATGGTAGAGGATGGAGGCGTAGGCGGTGTTCTTACTATTGTAACAGAGACGACTGATAGAGTTATAGCTCAACGCAGAATGAATATTCTCCGCGATTTAGGAGAAAAAACTTTAGAGGCTAAGACACTTAAAGAAGCATATAAGAATGTTAGCGATGTGCTTGATGCGCATCCGTTGGATCTGCCATTCTTCCTCTTTTATAGTTTGGAAGATGGAAAAGCAGAACTAACCCTTGCAGGACGATCAAGTCGTTATGTTGATCATCTGTGCTGTCCTGAAGTTCTATCTATTGAGTCACAAGAAACAAAGTCATGGCCGGCCTACAAGGTTTTTGCATCAGCTAAAGAAGTTGTACTTACCAATCTTGAGCAAAACATAGGAAAAATTCCAAGTATCTCTTGGCCCGAAAATGTAAATACGGCTTTCATAACAAGGATAATTGGCGCGGGCCAAAAGTTGCCTTATGGAATATTGATTACTGGTATTAGTCCACGGCTAGAATTCGATAATGAATGTAAAAGCTTTTTAAGACTTTTAACTGATCAGATAGCAACGGCAATAGCGAACGTTCGAACTATTGAAGAAGAGCGCAAACGGGCCGAAGCACTAGCTGAGATTGATAGGGCTAAGACAATATTTTTCAGTAACATCAGCCATGAGTTCAGGACACCACTCACTTTAATGCTTAGTCCTCTAGAAGAAGTTATAAAAAGCTCTGCGGTACTAACAGAGCAAGATCAGGAACATCTTCTTACCGCGCACCGAAATACCCTGCGCTTGCAGAAGCTAGTTAATACACTGTTGGACTTCTCGAGAATAGAAGCTGGAAGATTTGATGTTAAGCTTCAAAAGGTAGATTTAGTAAAGTTTACAATTGACTTGGCTAGTTCGTTCAGATCGGCTATTGAACATGCAGGCATCGCATATCATGTAAATGTCGAACCGATTAGCTTACACGTGAGCATCGATATAGACATGTGGGAGAAAATTGTGCTTAATCTGATTTCTAACGCCTTTAAGTATACTGAGAGAGGTAAAATTGGAATAACGATGAAGTTGTTAGACCAAACTATCGAGTTCGAAGTACGTGATACAGGCGTGGGAATTTCAAAAGACGACCAACTAAAAATTTTTGAACGATTCTATAGGGTTAATAATGTGCAGGGGCGAAGCCAGGAGGGGACGGGTATAGGGCTGTCAATGGTTAAAGAACTTGTAAACCTATTAGATGGTGAACTTACCGTAGATAGTGAACCTGGAAAAGGTTCTGTCTTTAAAGTTACTTTGCCAATACGTGAGTCGGCTGAATCATCGATTGATCTAGCCTTGCATGAAAATGGCAAAGAGTACTTTCAGCAAGCATTTATTAAAGAAGCCACATCATGGAATACGGAGAGTACTCCACTAACCCATCCATCAAATTTAGTTAAGCCAAAGGTCCTTGTTGCTGATGACAACAGTGATATGCGTCAGTATATAACAAGGCTCTTGAAGGAGGACTTTGAGGTGCTACTTGCAAACAATGGTGATGACGCCTTGGAGATTGCAAAAACATCTTTGCCGGATTTAGTGCTTAGCGATATAATGATGCCGAAACTTGATGGTTTTGGATTGTTGAAGAAATTAAAGGCAGGCCTGTCAACGAAAAACATTCCCATAATTTTTCTATCAGCTCGAGCGGGAGAAGAAGCTAGGGTTGAAGGAATACAAGCAGGTGCTGATGATTACTTAGTCAAACCATTTTCAGCGAAAGAACTTATTGCTAGGGTTACAAATCAAATTTTAAACGCTTCGACAAGGCGGAAAACAGAAAAAGAATTTTTTAATTTATTTCTTCAAGCGCCAGCACACATTAACCTGTTTAGGGGACACGAACATGTGGTGGAATTTTTTCATCCGTTAGCGCAGCAATTCATTGGCCGCGATATTACTGGAATGAAAGTTAGAGAAGCACTTCCAGAGCTCCATGGACAAGGTTACTTTGAACTGCTTGATGAAGTATATCGGACTGGAAAGACAATATCTTTACCGCAAAGCAAGGCCGTTTTATCTAAAGATAACGGATTGCTACAGGAGTTCTTTTTTAACATCACGTATCTGCCATTTCGAGGTATTGACGGAGTCATTCAAGGTGTTTTGCAATTCGCCTTTGATGTGACTGAGCAAGCGCAATCGGTATTGAAGCTAAAGGAAAGTGAGGAGCGATTCCGAGTTCTTGCTAACAGTATTCCGCTATTCGTTTGGATTGCAGATACAAGTGGACAAGTAGAGTTCATGTCCGATCAGTGGACCCATTATAGTGGAATGTCCACCGAGGACGGGAAAACTTTGTTCTCCTCCTTAATGCATGAGGAAGATGTGGAAAACGTAAGGGCTAGGTGGCGGGAATCCTTTCGAGATAAGAAACCATGGAAAGTAGAGTTCAGGCTGAAGAATGTTAATAGCGGGGAATACAGATGGTTTTTTGGCCACACTGTACCGCTTAATGACGATGAGGGTAACGTTATTAAATGGATAGGCTCAGCATCTGACATACAAGCCCAGAAAGAGTTGAATTTTGAACTTGAGAGACTTGTATCAGAAAGAACCTCAGAGTTAGTAAACGTTAATGATTTGCTAAGTGTAAAAAATGAGGAGCTGGCCAAGGCACAGAGTTTTCTTCAGACAGTGCTTGATTCATCTATCGACCTAGTTACATCATTTGATAAGAACCTTAATTTTACGTTTGTTAATAAACGTTTGACAGCTTTTTCCGATCAAACGCCAGAAAATCTTATTGGTAAAAATCTGCTTCAAGTAAATCCGGGATTTGAAAAGACAGATGGATACCAACATTTGATGCGAGCATTATCTGGTGAGGAGATTCATATAGAAGCCAGAAGGCCTCATGCGGACAATACATTGGTTTTCGAAACGTTCATTATCCCACTAAAACTTCAAGGTGAAATAACAGGCGTTGTAACAATGCAACGTGATATTACTGCCATTGTTAATCTAGCTGAGAATCTTAAAGCATCGAATGAACTACTGAAAAGATCAAACGAAGATCTTCAGCAGTTCGCTCATGTAACTAGTCATGATCTGAAGGAGCCTGTTAGAAAAATTAAAATGTATGGAAATATATTGGCAACAGACTTTTCACAGTTTCTGCCTGAGAAAGGACTTGATTATCTAATAAAGATAGAAAAAGCAGCAAGTCGTGTTTCTGCTATGATTGATGGGGTACTGCAATATTCAACAATTGATGAGTCAGAGCAGTTTCTGCAGAAAGTAGATTTAATAGCAACCGTGAAAAGCATTATCGAAGACTTAGAGCTTCCAATCAAGGAGCATGGAGTAAATGTAAATTACGTAGGTCTGCCAATAATTAATGGATATCCTACGCTGATGTATCAGTTGTTTTACAACCTGATTAATAACTCAATCAAATTTCGAAGAAAGGGAGTCGCTCCTGAAATTAATATTAGTTTTTCAGAAGTAGGTGAAAACGAAATTGGCGTGGCTGCTGGCAGCTATTTTAAAATCGTGCTCCAGGACAATGGAATTGGGTTTGACTCATATTACGGAGAGAAAATATTTGAATCTTTTACGAGACTGCATTCCAAAGATAAATACGAAGGCACAGGACTAGGTTTGGCACTCTGCAGGAAAATTGTACTTCGCCATAAAGGCTACATCAAAGCATCAGGAGAATTGAACAAAGGGGCATCTTTTAATATTTTTCTTCCAATGTCTCTTCTAGCCTAACTTCCATTAATGTGAAACTATTTCTCATAGATGATTAAAGTTACTTGCAGAATTTGTCATAACAAAATAAACAAGTCTAAGAGATCTCAATTCAATAGAAACATCTATTTGATGAAGAGCATCACCAAAAGTTCGGCTTCTTAGCGTCGTCATCTACGGCTGATAATGAAGTGCCTTTACACCGCCTAGCTTTATATAAACACTAAACCACATAACAACTTTTCTGAATTGTGGTGGATCTTGTGCTCTGCCACTTGCACAACACCAATCATGACGGAACCACAATACAAACAAAAAGCCCTGCCTTGCGACAGAGCTTTCTGGCCAGTCTATTCGTCATTACAAATTATCCTCCGGAGGAATGGTAACGCCATTGGAAAATATTCTCGTGTCTAGCAGTGATAGGAAAAAAAAAGGCGAGCATCGCTCGCCTCAGAATCTTTTAAAAAGATGTTCAGATAAAATTAGTGTTAAGTAAAAATCCTGAATTTGCCCTTTTTTAACACCTCTGACCAACAAAATGAGCCCCCTGCCGGAATCGAACCAGCGACCTACTGATTACAAGTCAGTTGCTCTACCAGCTGAGCTAAGGAGGCCTCTCAAAAGTCACTTAACAAGTGGCATCATGGATATCTGCTTTGAGCTGATGTTTAAGATGCTGTCCTGTTAAGGAGGTGCAAAAATAGCTGAAGATTCTTTCTACGCAAATATTTCTGGTAAAATCCTTTTGGCGATTCAACCGCTAAATTCGAATTGGGTGTTCGATATCACTTATCAGCGAGTAACTATTGTGACTTTGTTATCCTTCACCCATTCGATATTCAAACTACCACCTACTGCTCGCGCCACCACAGCCGGAGCTGCCGCCACCCAAACCTCGGCCAAATGAACTGCTGCTACTGCTTGATGGGCTGTGAACAAGCTTTGGCGTAGTGAGCGTGGATGTTTTCTTGTGTCCACAGAACTTGCAGGCCTTAACTTCTTCGTTCTTCCCGCTACTGGAATAGGTAGCACTTTCAATCCGTTTTTAAACTTACCGTGTACCACGCCATGGTTTTACACAAAGAGGTTAAGACCAGCTACCCGGCGATTCATGTTATTGGTCTGAATTCGTTTAATCAACAAAGCTTTATTCAAAAAATGATTGACAATGGCGCCTCTGGCTATTCGCTTTAGAATGCGACACGTGAAGAGCTTTCTTGAAGCTATTGAAATATTGATAGCAAAACGTAAATTTTTAAGTCTTGAAGCTGCAGCTACGATCAGGAAAAATGATGATTCGAAGATACCTGTACTTACAGGCAGAGAGAAGGAAGTGCTCGGTCTTATCGCTGAAGGCCTGACGAATCACGAGATAAGTGAAAACTTTTATTAGTACGACAAAAGTCCATATATATCGAAAAAATCTGCTCAACAAGTTTGAGGTACGCAATACCAACCTCATTAAGCTCGCAGCACAATTTTATTTAATTTAACTGCTCGGTCGGCCGAAAAAAAGGTAGTCAACTCAGCAACAAATCGCAGCTCCTTAAAATTTAATCTACATAAATGCGGATGAGTTTGGGTAAACTTCTGCAACCTGATGCACTTACAGCTACTACGTAGTACTCTGTGTCTTCGCTGATCGTTGGTGTCAATAAGGTCGATGATTCGGTGTTGATGAATTTCCTTTCCTCAGCATCATACCATTCATAGTGCCCAGGTTCAGGGATGCCATTCGCAAAAAGCGTAATTGCTGTACCTTTTTCTATAAGAATTCTTTCAACTGTGTTAACCTCTGGCCTTGGAATGTAATTCAGACTTACGTTAAAGTGCCTGGATTCATTTACCGACAATTCTTTTTCAATAATAAAATGGTTTGAGCCTTCAACTAAATTTCCAGAAGGAACTTCAATCGTCAATGGGTTATCTGTTAATGTCGAAACAGAAGAAAATCGAATTCCATTTTGATTTACAACTGTATACTTGACACCCTCAAGAACATTATTAATGATAATTTTTGCAGAGTCCTCAGCGCATACGTCTAAGGCAGTAATAGAGGTTTCTTCTTCCCGGCTTTCCCTTCCCGAAAGTTCGACATCATTATCTGCCAGCACAAGATTCGAATTACTCGTAAGGGGAGAAGCGCTATCGGTTGAGGAAGTCTTCTCCTGTCCATAGCATACACTGATCAGACAAAGTAAGAGTAGGGGTAACCTGATAAAAGTATACATGATGCAAAATTAAGCGCATCAATAGCTGCTACAAAAAGCATTCCTGCATCTCACAAATTATCTCCGAGCAACATGATCGCTTAAAACAATGCGAATGGTATTTATTTAACTATTCGAGTGGCAGATACACTTTTAAGAAGGCTAATGAAAGGGGCAAAAAATAAACATCTTATTAATCGTGCTGTTGACTTTTCTGTATTTTGTCATTTGCATGATCATTGTTTGATTGTCTCAAGATTACTTTCTCATAAGGTCTCTTAATACGTTTGCGTTTTTTTGTGATTTCCATAAAGTTGTTGATTTTAGGAATCATTTTAAAAACTTGTGCCATAGTATACGGTAAGATTTTCTCGCACTTGATATTTGTTTTCAGTTCGACTTACTGTAACGATTCACACTGTAAAACCTATAGCTTGCCAAGCGCTCTTGCTGATGAGAATCAATCGAGAAAGTTGTTGACCGGGTAGGATCAGGAGGTAGTAAGCACTTTCACCCCTCTATTTTGCTCCAGTTTAAAAGACACGATAAAGTATGAACCATCAGAACTGCTTCAGAATGGAATCAAAAAGAATAAATTTTAATAAACAATGATCGTGAGAACGCTAATTAGCATCGCTGACCGAGGGTGTATTGCTTAAAGAGAAGTCATGGTTGTGATGCGACTCCCACAATTCATAAAGAATAAAATCTTTGATAGCGCTAAGCGATTCAAGATTGGTAAGATCAAACATTAGATCCGCCTTGTGAAGGAGTTGTCCGGTGTCGTTTTTCCACATTACATTGCAAACTGCCTGATCACCATACGCTTTTGTTGGAACAACGACGCAATTCTCGGAAGGTAAATCATAATGCTTTTGATAGCGCTTGTATTTGCTCGGAAGAATCTTGTATGGAGTATTGAGATTTGCTTTGATCATTGCTGTATTAATAATAAATGATTGAAAATACCTGGCGTTAGTGGGGATCAACACCTAATTCCAGCTGGGATGGCTGAACTGAAACGAAGTAAGCATTTTTATTCGGATATCTTATCCATCCTTCTGCTAAAGTCTTATAAATTCTGTAAAAGGTGATGTTTCTATCTAAGTGCAAGCGGCAACTTCATTTTCGGCATCTTGAAAAGTCAGTTACAGCTGACCTTAATTCGATCGTTACCAACAATAAGCAGCGATATGATTGGCATCACTTTTGAATTAAATCAAGCCAATCGCTATGAGAAAACTGATCACGTATATCGTTTTGCTATTGACTTCAGTGAGCTCGTTCTCTCAGTCATCAACCCCATCAAGATCCTTGCTCGAATGGAATGAATACTACACTCTTACATGGGAGGATTTCCAAGGGCAAGCTACTGAAGGCTCAATGGGTGATGCCGGAACAGCTGTGCAAATAAAGGCAACACCTTACTATGTGAAGGACAAGGTTCGCTATAATGTCTTTGCATACTTTGACAGAAGTAAGTCATGGTCTCGTGATCAATCAACTTTATTGCTTGCCCATGAGCAATTGCATTTCGAGATCGCTGAGCTTTATGCCCGAAAAATCAGACAAAAAATTGCTGACCTGGAGAAAAAAGGCGTTAATGATGTGAAGACTTATAATGCTGCCATCAATGCAATACTTAACGAAAGTAACGAGGTGGATCAGCGATATGACGTTGAAACATTACACGGTGCAATGCAAAAAAAACAAGCACAATGGCAAAAGACGGTAAAGCAGGAACTACAATCACTTAAATTTTATAAAAAGCCAAAAAATGTTATCTCCGTTGGCAAACGGCTATCTTCCCAGCCATTGATTTTTGGTTAACTGGAATAGAAAATTATCGTAATAACGATATCAGTCACCAACACAAAGCCTTTACTGATAACGTCCTTCATTTAATCGAATAGCTTTTCAAGATGCGCTTATTATCAATTGGTCTCATTCATCTTTCGATTTGTGATGTTATCGATTTAGTTCTTTACGAGCCCAACTTTACCACCACCTCATTTCCTAACATGTTGCTTATTTTCGTTCATAAGGGCAACGTAATTTGTTGTGTTCCTGTATTTATGTTGAAATAATTTGGCTTTTATCATTTTAAGAAGTGAATTAAGGTGTAACTCTCTTTTCAACAAAACATAAAACCACCGCTTTCCTGATCCACAATACAAATAGGATCTCAGTCCTTCTCAATTTTTTTTTAAAGAATTACAATTCTCATTTCAGGAATTATAACGGGGTACCTAGTGTAAATTGACTCAATTTCATCATTTATACGATTGGCATGATAATCCTTCTTAGCCACCAAAATAATTGACGGGATGAAAAATACGGTGATTGGAATCTTTACTGATGATTATATAGACAGATTTATTTATGAAAAGGTATTTCAGAAATATGAACACAAAGTTGAATATCATGTATTTGCAAACCCTGAGGCAGGTCTTACATTTGCTAATACAAATCAACTTGATGTTGTATTTATCGAAATGCATTTCTGGGGAGAGAATTTTGGAGGGATTTCAATTTTAAATCAGCTGAAAAAGATTACCGACAAAAGTATTCTAGCAATAGCAATGACATCATTATTGCAACAGGGAGACCTTGACCATATTTTGGCGTCAGGTTTTAGTATGTGTTTTGAAAAACCAGTGAATCTTGAAGCGTTAGAATTGTTTGCGGAAAGGAGAAATAACTGAGTTTTTAATTAAAGAATTACTATTTCTTCTAAATTAATACTTGACCACTCTAGTTTCTGTTAACTTTAGTACCTTGCTAAATGAATCAAACGAGCTTAGCGTGGATATTTAAGGTTTGTCTCACCGCTTGTTTTTTTCTCGTTTTTTTATCTGTTCAAGCTCAAAAGAAATACAAGGTTGAAAAAGGAGAGGTAGCCTTTACCTCCAAAGCAGAATTAGAGCTTATTAAAGCTAAATCCTCTCAAATACAAGGTCTCCTTGATCCAGTTACAAATCAGTTTGCTTTTACGGTTGATGTAAAATCATTGAAAGGCTTTAACAGTGAATTACAGCGCGAGCATTTCAACGAAAAATACATGGAGAGTGAGGTTTACCCAAAGGCAAGGTTCTCCGGTAAAATTATTGAAAACCTCGATTTCTCATCAAATAATACTTATGAGGTAAGAGCGAAAGGCGACCTCGATATCCACGGTATAAAGCAAACACGTATTATCAAAGCAAGGCTTACTACCGAAAGCGGTAAATTAAAAATCGAAACCATTTTTTTTGTTCCGTTAGCGGATCATAATATTACAATCCCTCGTATCGTGAGTCAGAAGATCGCCACAGAAATCGAAGTTAGTATTTCAGCATTAATGTCTCCTCAGTAGTGCTATGCAAAGAAAATTTGTTCTAGTCTCCCTTTTTGTTTTGATAGGCTTGCAGGCATTCTGCCAACTTCCTTTTTTTCAACAGTATCATTTGTTAAAGAAGAATGAACAGGTTCATGTAAATGATATTCTCCAAGACAGCGATGGTATCATGTGGATCGGTACGGTGCAAGGGCTTTTTAAATTTGATGGCAAGAATAAACAGCATTTTACATTACATGATAGTCTTTCAAATATTAATGTAACGGCTCTCGCGCAAGACTCCTCTGGAAGAATATGGTTAGGTCATGGAAACGGGAGCATTTCTTTTATTGAGCATGATAAAATCAAACCCTTCAATCCGCAGGAAGGCACATCCTCGGAAGCGATAACAGATATTTTATTTGACAGTCAGGGCATCATGTGGTTCGGCACAGCAAATGACGGTCTTTACTACTTTAAGAATAAGCGGTTGTTCAGACTTGATGAAATGGATGGAATGCCAGATTTATATGTTAATGATATTACAGAAGATGATCGCGGAAATGCGTGGGTAGCCACAGACAGAGGTATAGTAAAATGTTCTTTTAAAAATGATAAGCTTTCACTTACTTCTATTGGTTATTCCCAAGGTCTTCCTGATAATATCATAACAAGAATCGTAGCGGATCCACGACTCGGGCTTTTAATGGCGACTGAGAGTGCTGGTGTATTTTCGTACGATATTAATAAAGGCAAAGCTATGCTGCTGTTGCCTCAACCATGGACCTATGGAGCGATAAAAGATTTTGTTGTAAGGGGCAAGAAGCTATGGATTTCAATTCCACAAGGTCTTATGATTTTAGATACTTCTTCTAAAGCGCTAAAGATCTATAATACCAGAAAATTACAGGGGATAACGTCTATTAAAGTTCTTGAGAAGGATTACGAAGGTAATATCTGGGCCGGTTCAAGAGCTGGACTCGTGCGTACTCCGGGAGATGAGTTAGAGTACATTGATGAATTTATCACAGCAACTGATCCAAATGTTTTAGCAATAACAGTAGATCAAAGTCAGAATATCTGGTTTTCGAATAATGAGGGCTTGTTCAAAAGAAGTATCGAATCTAGCGGTGAAACTAAGCTGGAGAAAATATTAAACGATTCCCGTTACAAAAAATATAAAATCATTAGCCTTTATACCGACAAAGATGGATACATCTGGGCGGGACTATATGGAGAAGGAGCAATGCGAATTAATCCTTCGACCGGTAAAATTCTGCATTTTCAAAAAGAATTGCGAAATGGAAATATACTGAACATAACAGGAAAAGATAACGCAGTATGGTTGTCCACGTTGGGCGGTGCCAGTAAGATTATCATTAAAGGAGAAGATGTAGAGGTTCAAAACTTTAACTCGGGAAATGGATTAATCTCTGATTTTATTTACCAAATCTTCATCGATACTAAAAACAGAGTTTGGTTTGCTACTGATGGAAGAGGAGTCTCGATGACTGATGGCAGAAAGTTCTATCATTACGAACAAGGGTTGCCCTCAAAGGTAATTTATGGAATTACGGAGGATTCAAGAGGAACTATTTTTGTAAATGTGCAGGGCAAGGGAATTTATGCATTAGATAGCGCGAACATTTTTCAGCCAGCAAGTGATTTAAACATTCGTGATAATGATGTAAGCTGTCTTGTTTCTGATGCACTAGGAAATCTGCTGATCATGCACGATGCAGGTATTGATATGTTTGATGTGGCTCGTAAAAAAATCCATTACATCGGTGAAGAGAGCGGGTTGAAGGAACGGTTTGCAAATCTTAATGCGTGGTCAAAAAATTCTGCCGGTGATGTACTTTTTGCAACGAGCGATGGTATCGTCAAGTATGGCATTAAAGCTGATTCTGCTTACGCTGATCCGCGTCCAATACTGTCCTCCATTAAGGTGTTTGACAGGACCATAGACTTCAATTCAAAAAAGCCTTTGAGTTACGATGACAATAATGTTACGTTCAACTTTTCCGGGATTTGGTATCAAAGTCCGGAGAACGTTTACTTTCAATATAAACTTGATCAGTATGATAGAGACTGGATTTCAACAAGAAACCTTAATGTAACATACTCAAGACTTCCTCCGGGACAGTACACTTTTTATTTGAAAGCCTCTGCTAACGAAAATTTTGCTGGTGCAAAAGAGATTGCCCATACCGTTGTAATCAATCCTCCATTCTGGAAAACACCTCCATTTTTTATGCTTTGCCTTGGCGTACTCATTGTAAGTGGATACGCGGTAGTAAAATATCGTGAAAAGCGATTGCGTTACGACAATCAGGTGCTGGAAATGAAAGTGGAAAGAAGAACATTTGAAATTCAACGGCAAACGGAAGAGATACAAGCGCAGAATGAAGAAATTATGGCCCAGGCCGAAGAGATTAATGGCATCAATGAGAACCTCGAACAAATTGTAAGGGAACGGACGGCCGACCTGGAACGAAAAACAAAGGCATTGGAAGAATACGCCTTTATCAATGCACACAAATTACGCAGTCCGGTAGCCAGCATTCTTGGGCTTGTGAATCTGTTGTGTAAAACCAAATTAGACAAAGAAGGTCAAGAGATAAATAAACGGTTAAGCCAGTCCGCTGAAGAGCTCGATGAAATTGTGAGGTCAATTACAAAGGCGTTGGAACGCGGTGAGAAGCAAATGCCATATTGATTTAGGTAAGAACTATTTTAAAGAAATTTTTAGCGGTATCTTTTTTAATGGTGCGTCTTCATTAAAAGTTTTTACGCTTGCAATTTTATCAATCACCTCCATGCCTTCTACTACCTCTCCAAAAACGGTGTACTGCTGATCAAGAGACATATAACCTCCTTGCTCAATATAGATTTTCTTCTGTGCTTCCGTCAAGGCTAGTCCATTGTTTGATTCTTCATTCTCCACCTGGTAGTCAGCGTAAGAACTTCCATGAACAATAAAAAATTCGGATGAGGATGATTCGCGGTTGGGATTGTTTTCATCTGATCTTGCCATGGAAAGCGCGCCTTTTTTATGGATATATTTTTTATTGAACTCTGCAGGAATGGTATAATTCAATTCTTTGGGATAGGTCCCACCTTGTATCATAAACTGATAAAATATGCGATAGAACTCTGCATTTTGATAATAGCCTTCTTTTATCAGTTTAACAAAGTTAGCACGATGCAGCGGTGTATCTTCATACAGTTTGATTCGCATTGTTCCATACTCAGTTTCGATGGTTACGCCCGTCTCTGGATTTTCCTTACCGTATTTAGCTAATACATCTTTCAGGTTATCCTTTGTTACTTCAATCGCCGGTTTTTTGGAATCACAGGAAAACAAAATCAACAGAAAAAAACAAAACGTTCGCAGAAGCATATTCATAACATTAGGCAAAGTTACTCTCATTTATAAACGGTAATTAGATCAGGTATAAGTGCTTTTAAGAATAGTCAATTGTCGTCACTATTCTCAATGCGTTTACCCATTTTTTTCAGATTTTATCAATTCCTATAAGCTTCTCTTCATACTCATGCGCGTATTTACTGGCGCATATATGCTTATTGCTGTGCTCCGCATATTGGTGCGTAAAAGCTGCGCCAAAATAAAGTATGAATGAACAATAAAAAATAAATAACAAAAGTAAGGCGAAAGAAGCAGAAGCTCCAAAGATGGTTTCAATGCGCGCGAAGATCAGCACTTTCCCTAATATAAATTTACCCGCATTATAGAGTATGGCCGTTAGAAATGCACCATTAAACGCGGTATCCCAATTAACTTTTGCCGCAGGCAACATCTTGAAGAGTATGGTAAACCAGATGGTAACAACAATAATGGAGAAAAGGAAATTAAGTACTCTAATAATGAGGATACCAAATTTCGGAATCATTATTTGAAGATAATCAAGGGATATTGCCAGTGAGTAGTCGATAAAACTGGTAATGAGAAAGAGCACTCCTGTTAATATGATGATGCCGAATAGCGTTCCACGTTCACGAACCTGACCGGTAATACCAATCTTTGCTTTTTTGATACGCCATACTTTGTGAATGTTTTGTTTGATTACCCCAAGAAGTGTAGTGGCCACAAAAACAAAAAAAACTAGCCCGCAAATAGAGATTAACCAGCTTCCTCTCACGCTCATAAAATTTTGCACAATGGACTCAATTTCATGTGCTGCTTCGCTTCCCACGGTAGAAGCTATCTTTCCAAACAATTGATTAATTATTCTATCAGATTTAAACAGGCTAAAAAAGCTAACGAGGATAATAAGAATGGGGGATATTGAAAAAGTAGTGAAAAATGCAGTTGAAGATGAAAGAATCAACGGTTCTGTTCTTTTTAAAAGCTTCAATGATTCTTTGCAAATGGTAAAAAATGTCTTTAACCGCGCCAGCATTACTTTAAGTGGATTTAAATGTAGCATCCTACACCTCAAAGGTGTTAATGATGTGAAACAAACCTTATGCCTGCAAATCGTTTTAAAGTTCTTAAATGATTCATGCAAGTCGGTAAAGTAGCAGGTTAAAAATACGTTTCCTTACGGGATAAAATCATATCAACCTGTAAAAAGCTTGGCCGTTAAAACTTATGTCTGGTTTAAACCTATCCATGACACTTAACTTATCCATAACTTTTATGCAAAAGATCACACTATTTTTTTTCCTGCTATGCTCGTGTGCGGGAATGGCTATTGGACAAGGGATGCCCAATAAAAAAACTGCTACCCTGCAGGAACATGAAGTGCCAGCTGCAATCAGATTGGCGATAGAGAAAGATTTCGATGCTATTGCAGGCGGAACATGGACTGTTTTTTTCTCGACCACACAACAAAGCGGTCGGACAGTAGCTACTCCATTGTGGTATACTTATTCTAAAAAAGGCGATGGAGCAAAAAAGGAAGTTCGCTATACGCCCACCGGAAAATTAAAATCATTTAAGGGTTTTGCTAAAAAATCTGATGATTACAATGCTAAACAGCCACAAGCGGTAGAAGAACGTTCAACTACCGGCCTTTAAATCGGTATATAGAGCCTCTAAAAATTAGAGGTTCTATTAAAACGTATTCAAATTCTGATCTTCAATTCTTAGAACGATAGCTGCATTATCTATTGAGACTCAATACAAACATCCACCTCGCTTTTGGTTAGCAACCATTATACAAGAAACGCTGTATCAAACTCCGAGAACTGTCGGATTTTATTGCTACATTCAATAAACATTACCGCTTTCGAAATGCTCAAAGAAAGCAGACTCAAAGGCAGGATAAAGTATAGCAGTAGAGGTTCGTCCAGGAAAATAATTATTAACAAATGAAATACATTGCGTTTGTGCTTATTGTGTTTTTAATGCAGGACGTTCCTTTCAAACCTAAAGAGGAATTCGAAATAAAATTGGATTATCAGTTCAAGCACAGGCCTACATCAAATCATGCATGGGTTGCGGCAGAAACAGTTGCCGATAATTCCAATAGTGTCTTACCTTACCTTGTGCTCAATGTAAAAGTTCTTAAAATCTCCAACGAAGAAGTGCGGCTGCGCATAAAGAATAATAAAGAAGCGGCATTCACAAATAAAAAAATCACGGAAGGTTCAATTATTCCAATCGAACTAGGGTTTACCGACGATGTGAAGGACAGGGTAACAGCACATGATTATACACTTACTTTTATTAACCCTGATAAAGTTGGTGTAAGCCTGATTCATATTCTTATCGACAGCGATGGAAGCTTTTACGTGAATGACGAACGAAGGGGAAAATTTTAGCAGATCGATTGTTAAGATTTGTTAAATCAAATTCCCCTCTAGTTAGTATTGCAGAATACCCGTAAACTTGTAGTTAAATCTGTTTTAATGAGAAAGTTATTCTGGTTTCTTTTCTGCTTTCCTGTTTTTGTTTTTTCTCAACCTTACGTGCAACCAAATGCGGCACAACTTAAACTTAAGCTGAAAAAACTTAACTTTCTCGGATCAGTCCTTTACATGGCGGCCCATCCCGATGATGAGAATACTAAAATAATTACTTATCTCTCCAATGACCGCCTGGCTACCACAGCTTATTTATCCCTTACTCGTGGCGATGGCGGACAAAACTTAATTGGTCCAGAAATCAGGGATTTGTTAGGTGTTATCAGAACACAGGAACTTCTGGCAGCAAGACGTGTTGATGGTGGTGCTCAATTCTTTACGAGAGCAAATGATTTTGGATTCTCAAAGTCGTCCGATGAAACTTTTGAAATATGGGGAAAGGATCAGGTTTTCGAAGACGTTATTAAAGTCTTCCGCCAATATCAGCCCGATGTTATCATCACCAGATTCCCTCCTGACAATAGAGCTGGGCACGGTCATCACACTGCTTCTGCCATGCTTGCGCATGAAGCATTCGATGCTTCGGCAAAGCAAGATGTGTTTCCAAACCAACTACAAGAATTGGGGGTGTGGCAAGCTAAACGTCTCTACACAAATACTGGACGTTGGTGGAATAAAGAGATTAATGAAAATACACCAGGAATTATCACGCTTAACATTGGTGGATATAATTCGGTGATGGGAAAATCATATTCTGAAATTGCGGCATTGAGTAGCAGTCAGCACAAAAGCCAGGGTTGGGGCCAAAGTGGTGTGAGAGGATATCAACCGGAATTTCTTGAGTACATGAAAGGTGAAAGGGCTCAAGAAGATATTTTTGAAGGCATTAACACCACTTGGAAAAGAGTTAAAGGAGGAGAGAAGGTTCAAGTGTTAGTTGATCGTGCAATTAAAGAATTTCAAGTTGAGAATCCATCTGCCATTGCTCAGCTGTTGATGCAGGTTTATAGGGAAATTAGTCGCCTTGATAACTCTGTATGGAAACAACGGAAGCTCAGGGAAACGGAGCAACTCATACAAGAGTGCCTCGGATTATTTATTGAAACTACAAGTGAACATTATCAAACAACCGCTGAAGGTGAAATTTATAATTCGATAGAAATAGTAAATCGTTCTCCAGTAAGTATTCAACTGCAAAAGATCCACTCCGCAGCACTGAAATGGGATACCACATTAACACAACCGCTACAAGATAATGTTAAGGTTCAACTGAAGTCGCGAGTGCGTCTGAAAAATGATCAAGAGTATTCCCAACCATATTGGTTAAGAGAACCTCATGGATTAGGATTGTTCTCGGTGAAAAATTCCCAGTATATTGGACTCCCTCAGAATCCTCCTGCTATTGACTATTCTTTTACGTTTTATCTTGGCAATGATACAATAACCTTCAAGGCACCTTTAATATACAAATGGACACACCCAGTAAAGGGAGAGTTGTGGAGGCCTTTTGAAATCGTACCTCCTGTTTTTATTAATCTCCAGGATAAAGTGGTGATCTTTGCAGATGACAAACCAAAGGAAATAAGAATTCTCCTAAAATCAACAATTGATAAAAAAACAACTGGAAACTTGGCCTTGGCACTTCCATCGGGTTGGAGAGCAGAACCATCATCAATAAGTTTTGAATTCACTAAACGTGATGAGGAATTGACAAGAACATTCAGCGTTTATCCCTCATCAGAAGAGTCTAAAGGTGAGCTGAGGGCGGTTGCAGAAATTGATGGCAAAACATATGACCGATCTCTTCAATTGATTCAGTATGATCATATTCCAATTCAGACAATTCTTCCTCCTGCACAGGCAAACGTTGTCAGAATAAATTTGAAGAAAGAAGGCAAAATAATAGCCTACATTAAAGGTGCAGGAGACGAAATCCCAAAAGCACTTCGAAATATGGGTTACGAAGTTTGGGAAATGAAAAACGAAGAAGTAACAGCTGAAAATCTTAAACGTGTTGATGCAGTAGTGTTGGGTGTGCGAGCGTTGAACACGAATGAACGTGTTCGTTATTTCATGAACGATTTACTGTCTTACGTAAAAGGTGGCGGTACGTTGGTAGTACAGTACAACACAAACTTCGAACTTCAGACAGAAGATTTTTCTCCCTATTCTTTAAAACTTGGTCGCGACCGAGTAACACAGGAAGATGCTGAGGTAAGAATTTTAAATCCTGATCATGAACTTTTTAATTTACCAAATAAGATTACGGCTAAAGATTTTGAAGGATGGGTGCAGGAGAGAGGCTTGTATTTTCCATCTCAATGGGATGCAGCTTTTACATCACTGCTCTCAATGAACGATAAAGGCGAGCCTGCGAAAGACGGAAGCTTGCTGATAGCAAAATATGGCGAGGGTCATTATATCTATACAGGCATTTCTTTTTTTCGAGAACTACCGGAAGGTGTTCCTGGTGCTTATAAACTATTTGCTAATTTGGTGTCCGCAGGGAAAACTTCAACAAAACAGGAATCATCAAAGGCAAAACAAACTAAAAGTAAGCGGTAGTGGGACTTTCACTTTCACCAAGCTTAAGTTAAAACTTATAATTTTAAATTGAGAAGTAACATGGAAAAAGACACTCCACCTGTCTTCAAATCCTGGCGTCACTGGTATATCATTGTTCTTGCTGTGCTATTGATTCAGATTATTTTATACTACTGGCTAACGCAATCTTTCTCATGAATTCTCTGGATTGGGCTGTCATCATAGGAACCATTGCTTTCATTGTAATTTATGGAACATGGAGCACCCGGAAAACCTCAACAATAGAAGGATACTTAAGAGGTGATAATTCTCTTAAATGGTGGATGATTGGTGTTTCAATTATGGCCACCCAGGCAAGTGCCGTTACATTTCTGTCTACTCCAGGTCAGGCGATTGAAGATGGAATGCGTTTTCTTCAATTTTATTTTGGGTTGCCACTGGCGATGGTTATTATTTCAGTTACCATGGTTCCAATCTATTACCGGCTGAAAGTTTATACAGCTTACGAATATCTTGAGAGCCGTTTTGATTTGAAAACAAGATCGCTTGCTGCAATATTATTTTTAATTCTGCGGGGCCTGTCAGCAGGCATCACGTTGTTTGCACCTGCACTCGTACTGTCAACTATATTGGGTTGGAGGATATCAATTACTACTGTAATGATTGGGACCCTTGTAATAATTTATGTTGTGTCAGGAGGAACAAAAGCTGTTAGTCTTACCCAAAGACATCAGATGGCGGTAATCATGAGTGGGATGGTGCTGGCAGGCATTCTCGCTTTTACAATGCTTCCTGAGAACATCTCGTTTGGTGATACTGTTAGCATCGCAGGGGAAATGGGAAAACTCAACCTTGTTAATTTTGAATTCAACCCAAGCGAGCGCTACAACATCTGGTCAGGATTAATTGCAGGTACTTTTTTATTTCTTTCATACTTTGGAACGGATCAATCGCAAGTAGCCCGATACCTGGGAGGTAAATCAATTGCAGAGAGCAGGCTAGGCCTCATCTTCAATGGCTTGTTGAAGATTCCTATGCAGTTCATCATTTTGTTTATTGGTGTTTTGGTGTACGTGTTTTATCTTTTTTTTCAGCCTCCGGTGTTTCACAATGTTGTACTGAAGCAGACAGCGATGCAGACTGAAAAGGCGGATTCGTTAAGAGCAATAGATGGCGCTTATGATAAAGTTTATGCACTAAAACATAAAGAAGTATTAAGTCTGGTGGATGCGATTCATGCAAAAGATGAGAATGCAGTTTCAAATGCAGCATCGAAAATCAAAGCGATAGAAAAGGATGAGGCAATACTTCGTGACTCCGCAAAGGCATTAATAAAAAGGGCGTTACCAGCAGCAAAGACGCAGGATCGGGACTACATATTTTTGCATTTTGTTTTGAATAATCTACCTCACGGTATTATTGGTTTGTTGCTCGCGGTAATGTTTTCCGCTGCAATGTCGTCCATGGCGGGAGAATTAAATGCGCTCGCTTCAACCACAACAGTAGATTTATACAAGCGATCAATTAAAAAAAATGCTTCTGATGAGAATTGTGTAACAGCTTCGAGGTGGTTCACCATTGGCTGGGCATTGTTAGCAATGGTTTTTGCTATGCTCGCGAGCTTTGCTGAAAACCTTATTCAATTTGTAAACATTGTTGGGTCCCTTTTTTACGGACCAATCCTCGGCATATTTCTTACTGCTTTTTATGTGAAGCGCGTTGGCGGTACTGCAGTTTTCTGGTCTGCTATAGTAGCAGAGATAATAATTTTTTACTGTTACTTTTATACTGACATTGCCTTCCTGCTCTACAACATCATCGGCTGCGTTTGTGTAATTGTTTTATCTCTGATTCTACAGATTATTATTGGTGAAAAAGAATTAAGGAAGGTGTAGATCTTGAATTACTGCCAGAATTGATTTTACTGAAAAGAACATGCCCGATTTGCTTTGTGCAGCGGATACTACAGTATGTTTCTTTATTCATCCATCCACCGAATTTGGTCAATAAAAGTTCGACAAGCACAGCGTTGGCCCATTATTATTAGCAGTGTGTATAACTAAAATATTGTGATATGATAACAGATAAAGTTATTTATACAGATGGGAGAGATGTAACGGTTACAGATTCTACCCTAAAAGTTAAGAACGCTGCTTATAAGATAAGTGGAATAACAAAAATGTCTTTGTGGACTATTAGGCCGGACCGTTGGCCAGCAGTGTTATTGCTCCTCCTTGGCATTGCGGGAATAGTATGCGGTTGGATGGGATTAATTCCTGCTAGTATAAGCGTGGACACGAATAATGGTACAATCAGCGGAAACACATTGGCGATGTGGATTGGTGCAGCATTGGCAATTATTGGCATTTTGATTCTGGTAGTTTCAAAAGAAAAATATGCGGTGAGAATAGCAACAGCTGAAGGCGAAAAGAACGCCGTGGTGAGCACAAAAAGAGAATACATTGCTCAAATTGTTGATGCATTAAATCGTGCCTTTAATTTTGGTTCCACAGGAGGATCATTTACCACAAGCACTGGACAATCATCATCTGCTGGCTATCGGACAGGGACACAATCTGGCGACAGCTACGTAACTATTAAAGAATAATTTATTATCGATTTACCTCAAGGTTCATCCGGAGATGAAATAAAAAAGGTCTGTCAAAGCAGATCTTTTTTTATTAAGCATTACTTGAATTTTAAAACTCAGTTATTCATCGGAAGCGCGACTAATAAAAAACACAATGTGACAGCATAAAAAAAAGAGCTTTGAGCTCTTTTTAAATATATTGGCCTTGGTAAAAATTCTATTTCAAACTTGCTACCGGCATTTCTTCAATCTCATCCATAACCTTTTCCAGGGCTTGACCACCATCAACTTTTATGAGTTTCACCGTATCGCCATTGCAGTCAATGCCTTTTCCGAATTCAATAATAGTGTACCCCACACATTTCTTTTTGGCAACCACTGCTGAGTTGAGATTTGATGATTGATCTCTTCGAATGTCAGCACCAATCAATATCACCACTAAAGCTATGATGCTAAATGCAATAAATAATTTTTTCATGCAGTTGATATTTAGTAGGAACAAAAGTAGAACTAGAAGTAAGTTAGATTCTGTTTATCAGGCACTTACCTCTTTACATCTAATTCCGGACTACAGTATATTAAATTACTGTGCCAGCTTATGAAATTGGTTTTTAAGGGATAATACAATAGCTGCTTGGGTAGACTTTCCACAACAACCAAGCTTGGTGAGCAGCAATTACATATTGGTTGGTACAGTAATTTTCCTTGTGAAGCCATACTTAAAAAGTTAAGCGTATGGGAAAAGATAGAGAAGGAACATTTCATCCGAAAAAAGGGAAACCTTCTGGAGGAGGAAAACCAGAAAGTACTACAACAGGATTGAAAGATATAAATACAGAGGACATCGAAGGTTACATGGAGGTAGCGGATAAGTACACCGTTGGAGAAGAGGAACCTGCTCCCAACCTTCATGTGAGACATAAGAACAGGAATGTCGACAAAGGCGAGGAGAAAAAAAATGACAAGCGAGATAATACCAACGACACGAATGAAAGTTATAAAAGCAAAAATGAAACTTTTGTTAATGATCGTACCTCGACTGTGCCAGAAGAGTTGCCAACTTTCTTATCCAAAGAACAGTTAACGGAGCTGGCGAGTTTTAATTCAGATGTTTGTGTTACAGTTTATCTCACCACACACACAGCTGGCGTTGAGAAAAACGAGCAGAAGGATATCATTGCTTTTAAGAATCTGCTCCAGCAGATAACCAGCAATCTCAGGCAAAAAGGTTTTGACATGGGAAGAATTGAGAATCTTCTCAAGCCAGGGTATGATCTATTGCGCAATGATGAATTTTGGTTTAAGCTTAGCCAGGGCCTTGCAATTTTCATTGCTGATAATCATTTCAAGTATATGAAGCTGCCTTTGGTGCCAAATGACGGTGTGTTGATCAACTCCTCTTTTTATGTTACGCCATTGCTGCCGATACTCACCACTAAAGAATATTTCTATGTTCTGGTGTTGAGTAAAAAGCAATCAAAATTGTATAAGGCCGATGCTTTTGGGATGACTTACATCCCTGTACCGGAGCTACCAAACGGTGTAGATGATGTAGTACGTTTTGAGGAAAAAGAAGACCAAAAGCTTTTCAGGACGGATACTGCCGGAGCCGGTCAGGGAGCTAATTTTCATGGGATAGGAGCAGGCAAGCCTGATGAGAAGAAACACCTTTCCATCTACTTTGATGAGGTAGACGAGACGTTGTGGAAAGAGATCCTAAAAACGGAAACGGTTCCATTGGTGCTGGCCGGAGTTGAGTATCTGATCCCTTTGTACAAAGGCGTTGCGGAATACAAGCACATCTGGGAACAAGCAATTACTGGAAGTCACGAGCATGATGATATCAATACATTATATCAGCAGGCGCGTCAATTGGTCGAACCATACTTCCAGCAAAAGGTTAACAAAGCATTAGAAGCTTATGGTAATCAGTCCGCTACGGAGAAGACTTCAAGTATTCCTGCAGATGTAATTCCTGCTGCTCATTATGGTAGGATCTCCCATCTTTTTGTTCAGAAGGACCAACACATTTGGGGAAGTTTTGATGAGATGGAGAACAAATTGACGTTGCATGAAACGCAGCAGGATAATGATGAGGATTTAATTGACAAGACTGTTATGAAGACGTTACTAACCGGTGGAGAGGTTCATCTTCTGGAGAAGGAGAAAATGCCAGGGCAAAGTCAGCTGGCAGCAATAATGAGATATGAAATTTAATCCCAAAGCATATGGAAAATTACAGAATCTATTTTGATGACAGGGAGCGAAATGAAGTGATCAGAATTCTTCGCAAGCACAATGATGTGGTGATCGATAATATCGATGACCATAGCGTTGGTGTTACTATTGAGCGAGACGATAGCGGTGCTTTCTACAGACAAATAATGGATGAGATCGATAAAGAAGTTTATTCGCTTCGAACAGAATCTGGGATCTAAAAATACATTATGGAACCACTGGTAATGCCAAATCAAATTCCACCCCAACATCAGGATCAACAGCCTGGGATAGAGCAGGAGATGACGCCCAGACCAATTTATGACAATGATCAGCCAGGCTTTGGAAGATTGAAAGGTAAGGTGGCTATCATTACAGGTGGAGATAGTGGTATCGGTCGTTCTGTTGCTGTTCTTTTTGCAAAAGAGGGAGCTGATGTTGTGATCGTGTATCTCAACGAACACCAAGATGCAGAAGAAACTGCAGCGTTGGTGAAGAAGTATGGAAAGGAAGCTTTATTGATTCCGACTGATATCTCTGTTGAAGTGAATTGTAAAAATGTAATTGACAGCACAATTGAAAAATTTGGTAAACTGGACATCCTCGTAAATAATGCTGCAGTACAGTATGAGCAGCACGACATCCAGGATATTACTGCACAGCAATGGGAATATACTTTTAGAGTAAACATCTTCTCGTATTTCTACATGACAAGGTACGCTACTGCATTTTTAACTTCAGGGGGATCCATCATTAACACGACATCGGTCAATGCATACAGAGGTAATGAGGCGTTAATGGATTATTCTTCAACAAAGGGAGCAATTGTTTCTTTTACAAGAAGCTTATCGCAGTCACTTGTTAAAAAAGGAATACGGGTTAACGCAGTTGCGCCTGGTCCGGTTTGGACGCCTCTCATTCCTGCATCTTTTGATGAGGAGAAGGTTGAGAAATTTGGAAAGGACATTCCGATGGAGCGGCCTGCACAACCTGTTGAGATTGCTACGTGTTATGTTTTTCTCGCATCAAGTGAGGCGGCGTTTCTTACAGGGCAAGTGTTGCACCCAAACGGCGGTTCTTTTATCAATACTTAAAAATAAAAAGTAGTTTCTAACGAAAAAGTTCGTCAGCAATGGCGGACTTTTTTTATTCGCTTTGCTGAATGATAATTCCTAAGGCGATTAGTATGATGATCATAAATTTCAAACTTGATAACATCAAATGCTCAGCATGGCAAGGTCTTTATTCAGTTCATCCTTAAGTTATCAAGAATAGAAATTAATATGGCAATAATAGGATATCATGCATCGCATGAACAATTCAAACCGAGTGAATTATTAGAATATGTGAAGTTGGCGGAGCAGGCAGGTTTTCAGGCCATCAATTGTTCCGATCATTTTCATCCGTGGAGTAAGCGTCAGGGGCAGAGTGGTTTTGCTTTCGCCTGGCTTGGTGCTGCATTGCAAAGCACATCTTTACCCTGTGGTGTTGTCTGTGCTCCAGGTCAGCGATATCATCCGGCAATTGTTGCGCAGGCTGTAGCGACACTTGGTGAAATGTTTCCGAATCGTTTTTGGATTTCTGTTGGAAGTGGAGAAGCACTGAATGAAAGAATAACGGGAGAAAAATTTCCCGCAAAGGAGGAACGCAATGCGCGGCTATTGGAATGTGTTACCGTTATGCGGAAACTTTTGAATGGTGAAACGGTCACCCATTTTGGAAAAGTAAATGTGGAAGAGGCAAAGCTTTATACCCTTCCAGAAATTCAACCACTGATCATTGGGGCTGCAGTAACGACTCCGACAGCAGAATGGGTTGCAGGGTGGGCTGATGGAATGATAACGATTAACGCTCCAATGGATCAATTGAAACAGACCGTTGAGGCATTTAGAAAAAACGGTGGAGAGAAAAAGCCTATGTACTTGAAACTACAATTGTCTTATGCAAAGCGCGAAGAAGACGCGTTGCAGGGTGCGTATGATCAGTGGAGGACAAATATCTTTTCAGGAAAGGTTTTAGGTGAGTTATGGAAAGTAGAGCAATTCGATGCTTTAGGAGATATGGTTCAACCCGACCAGATCAGGGAGATGGTTCATGTTTCATCAGATGTACAAACGCATATTGATTGGATTAAGCGCTATATAGATTTAGGTTTTGAAAAGATAATTCTCCATAACGTCAACAGAAACCAGGAATTTTTTATTAATGAGTTTGGCGATAAAGTATTGCCTCATGTTTCTGCATTAGAAACAGTTTAGTTTCTAATCTGAATGCGAGAACACGAAATAGCAGTCAGTAGCCAAAATCCAAAATTTATTAACAAATGAAAGCAATTGGTAAAACGGTATGGGTAATCGCAGAAGGATATATTCCTTCTTATGGTACTGGGAAAACTCCTGACTTCACCAGCCATGAAACGGCCTGCATACTCAATACATCCGATCAGGACGCTCACGTTAGAATCATGATTTATTTTACAGATCGCGATCCGGCAGGGCCCTTTAACATTACCATTCCTCCAAGAAGAACAAAGCATTTAAGGTTTAATGATTTAGATAATCCAGAAAAGATTCCTTTGGCTACTGACTATTCAAGCGTTATCGAATCTGACGTTCCGGTTGTTGTTCAACATACGCGCCTGGATTCAAGGCAGGCAGAGAATGCGTTGCTGAGTACCATCGCATATTCTGAATAAGTTGGCGCCAATTGCTACGGCTGTGGTTGGAACTTTTCCCTATTGATGTTTAGTTTAGAAGTGACTAGTAAAACAATCATGACTAAATTAACAAGCATACTTATTTTGATTTCAGGATTAATATTCAGTTGTCAGGATGATGCGGAATCAACATCGACCGTAGATCCTGTTGAAAAAACGCATTTCATTTCTGCGACAGAGATAGCAGACATTTCACTGCAAACATTACAGGCTTTTACAGCTGGGTTTGGTCAAGCTGACCTGGCCAGTCTTTTAAAATATGGTGTAAAATCTTATAACCTTGTTTACGAAACTACCTATAAGGGTAAGCCAATTGAAGCTTCTGGTATCTTATTGATACCAACCGGCATAATTGAGGATGCACCGATTGTGAGTGTGCAACATGGAACCACCTTTGTAAAAGATGAGGCACCATCAACCGGATCATATACTGGAATGGAGCTATTTGCTTCTGCAGGTTACATTGCTTTAGTTCCAGACTTTATCGGCTATGGTAAATCCGCAGATGTATTTCATCCTTATTATGACAAGGAACATTCTGCGTTGGCAGTAATCGATATGATTAAATCTGCTAAGGAGTTTTTGACAAAAGAGAAAATTGGTTTTAACGAGAAGCTTTTTCTTGCCGGATACTCTGAAGGCGGATACGTAACCATGGCAGCTGCTGAAGAAATTGAAACAGATGCATCACATAATATGAAGTTAACGGCTGTGGCTGCAGGAGCAGGCGGATATGATTTAGTTGAAATGCTTCGTGGTGTAACAACAAATAATTATTACGCATATCCAAGCTATCTTGCTTTCGTAATAATGTCTTATAACAATACTTACGATTGGAATAAGCCCTTAAATTATTTCTTCAACACGCAATACGCTGATGCATTAAATCAATATATGAATGGGGAGTACGGAGGTTCATTTATCAACCAGAAGTTAACAACTGATGTTACATCCCTTTTTAACACAGACTTTTATGCGAGGCTCAAGCAGCCCGAAGCCGAGACAGAATTAAAGCAGGCAATAGAAAACAACAGCATCATCGGCTGGAAGACAACTACACCAATTCGCTTGTACCATGGAACAAAGGACGAAATTATTCCTTACCAAAATTCTGAAGTTACACTAGAGAATTTGAAACAGGCAGGTAGTTCTGACGTTACGCTTACACTTATTCAGAACGGAACACATGGCAGCAGCTTTAGACCTATGATGGAATCATTTATTCCGTGGTTCCTTTCACTACAGTAACAGTAACATTGCATTCGTAGAATCCCATATGGTGAGAGAACACGGGATTCATACAGCAGAAAAATTTTCAGAAGTGTAATTTGTGCATTAGCTTTAATGCCGTTACACTTCTACTATGATTTTAAAGAATTCATTCTCCCGTAGGAAATTTCTAACTTCCTCCGTTACGATGGTTGGTGCTTCTTCATTACTGAATGCAAAAGCAATCTCCTCTTCCTCCAATAGCATTCAACCGCTTTCCATTAGTGACGTTATTGCAATCATTAAAAAGGAAATTCCTTTAGATATTTCAAAAGGAACAGTGGATACAATTAAGATAGGAAATCCTGACCAACCCGTAACAGGCATTGTCACTACCATGTTTGCAACACTAGAGGTTATCAATAAAGCTATCGCGCTTAAAGCGAATTTTATTATTGCCCATGAGCCTACCTTTTACAATCATCTCGATGAGACAAAGTGGCTTGAAGAGCACGATGTGTATCAGTACAAAAAAGATCTGATTAACAAGCATAATATTGCGGTGTGGCGCTTTCATGACTACTGGCATGCTAACCGACCAGACGGAATACTGATGGGCGTGCTAACTTCTTTAGGTTGGGAAAAATCTTATAACACCGAGAATACTCGAATCGTTAATATTCCGCAAATGAAGCTTGAAGGAATCATTAAGCACGCAAAAAGTAAACTGGGAATTAAAACCTTACGATATATTGGTGATCCAAATCAGCTTTGCAAAAAGATAGCATTACTGCCAGGAGCATCCGGTGGCAGAGGGCATATGAACGTATTGCAAAAGGAGAAGCCTGATCTTTTAATTGTTGGTGAACTTCAGGAGTGGGAGACGAGTGAGTACGTAAGAGACTTACAAACCATGGGTAGAAAACAATCATTGATAGTGCTCGGCCATGCTGTGAGCGAAGAACCAGGAATGAATTGGCTAGTGCAATGGCTTCAGCCTAAAGTTTCTCAAATTAAGGTTACGCACATTGCATCAAACAATCCTTTTTCCTGGGCGTAGCCAATCTATTTCTTAAACTTATAAATTGTATCAACAAGTCCGCCTTTGCCGATATCATGACTCAATTCCCAGAACATGATGCCGTCTAACTTTTGATCGATGACATATTTAGTTTTGTATTCAAGTGACTTTTGATCATCAAATGTTGCAAACAACTTTTCTGTGGCATTATAAGCGTATGGCGCTTTTGCTTTGTCATCCCAATAGAACCTGAAGCCTTTATCTTTTGAAAGCGATTCAGGAAACTTTCTAAAATCAATGCTCGTCTTAAATTTACCGGATTCGTTTACGCCATTGTTTTTTGCTGGAACATTTTCCCAAACCCTTGCGTAGAAGGCGGCACCAATCACAATTTTATCTCGCGGTATCCCTTTCTTTATCAGATACTGAACGGCATTGTCAGTAGATTCTTTTTGATACGCAGTAGAATACAATGCGGTATGGTGACCTGTAGTGGTTGAGTAGCCATTAATAAGATCGTAAGACATTACGTTTACACGATCCATTTCTTTCATTACCTCAGTCCACTCAACCGATTCATCCAAGAACTTTTGAAAACCTCCTGCAGCAAAGCTTATTTCGTATCGATCGCCCAATGTTTTTCTCAGCTGTTGTGCAAGAGCGGTGAAATTCTTTTTGTCCTCGCGGCCAAATTTATGACCGGGATAACCCTCAATTGTCGGATACTCCCAATCCAAATCAATTCCGTCGGAGCGAAAATGTTGACTCAGTGTAAGAACAGATTCTGAAAATTCTTTTCTGCCTTCAGCAGTTGCAAAAACATCTGCGCAGGTAGGACAACCGCCCCAACCACCGAGAGAAACAATTACTTTAAGTTGAGTATTTTTTTGTTTTAACCCGACAAGCTTCCAGAGTGTAAGGGAATCTCGGGCGTTATCAACAACAAGTTTATTGCCTTTCAAATGACAGAAACTGAAAATTATGTGCGTTAGTTTTTCCGCAGGAATGCTGTCCACGCCTTCGGGGCCAGCTGCATAGTAGGCGATAATGGTAAAATTATCTTTCTGCGCAAAAGCATTGCTGATGAGAATAAAGAAAAGAAAACAGATAGCGTATTTCATATGATCATGATGAGCGCATAAGTTGAATGTGTTCTTTTCGTAACACTTTATTTTTTTGATAGACGGATAAAACTTAACGATTTAATGCGACTGTGTTATGTGCACATCTATAAATGGGAATCGGTGTGCTTTATGTGTTTTTTTAGGCTACCTTTGCGCCTTAATTTTTTAGATTTCGTGAATTACATATCGGCAGAATCAATCTCAAAGACCTTTAACGACCGTTGGCTTTTCAAAGACATTTCTTTGGGAATATCTCAAGGTGAAAAATTTGCTTTAGTCGGCAATAATGGTGTAGGTAAATCGACCTTATTAAAAATATTAACTGGTGATATTCAGCCAGATACAGGAAAAGTAAGTGTTCGCGATGGAATTCGCACGGGCTTCCTTGTACAGCAGCCAACTGTTGATGAAAAGTTAAGCGTTAAAGATGCACTTTTCAGCGATTCCAATGAAGTTGCCAAAGTCGTAAAAGAGTACGAAGACTGCCTTCATCATCCCGATACATCTCCAGAACGCATGCAAGCTGTGCTTGAGCGCATGGAAGATTTGAAAGCGTGGGATTATGAAGCCAAAGTTCAGGAGGTTATCGGTAAGCTCGGTGTGCCTGATATGGACAAGAGATTTGGTGAGCTTTCCGGTGGTCAAAAGAAACGAATTTTCCTGGCCCAGTTGCTATTGCAGGAACCTGATCTCATCATTATGGATGAGCCAACCAATCATCTTGATCTTACCGCTATTGAGTGGCTTGAGAACTATCTTTCAGGCCAGAATATCACCCTGATCATGGTTACTCACGATCGTTATTTTCTTGACAATGTAGCGACTGAAATTATTGAATTAGACCGTGGACAAATGTTCCGCTACAAAGGTAATTATGCTTACTTTCTTGAGAAGAAGAATGAGCGTGAAGAGATCCTGAAAGCAGAAGTAGGGAAAGCCAAAAATTTGTTGAAGAAAGAGCTCGAATGGATGAGACGTCAGCCGAGAGCGAGGGGCACAAAAGCAAAATACAGGGTCGAAGCTTTTTACGAAATACAAGAGAAAGCCAGTCAGGATCTTCGGAAAGACAGGCTTGAATTAGATATTAAAGAAGCTCGCCAGGGAGGAAAGATTCTTGAAGTTGAAAAGATTTCAAAATCATACGGTGACCAAAAGATTGTTGATCGCTTTTCTTACATCTTTAAAAAGCATGATAAGATAGGAGTGATTGGTAAAAATGGTGTAGGCAAGTCAACATTTTTAGATATGCTCACCTTAAAACTGAAACCAGATTCTGGTGAAGTGATTCCAGGTGTGACAACAAAGTTTGGCTATTTCACGCAGGAGTCAATCGCACTAAATCCTGCAAACAGGCTTATTGAAGAGGTAAAATCTATTGCTGAATTTATTACGCTATCTGATGGCACCCAGGTGTCTGCTTCAAAATTTCTCGAATCGTTTTTATTTCCTCCGGAGAAGCAATACAACTATGTGAACAAACTTAGTGGAGGAGAAAAGAAGCGATTACAATTATTAAAGCTATTGGTAACAAGCCCTAATTTTTTAATTCTGGATGAGCCTACCAATGATTTTGATATTGATACATTAAATGTTCTTGAAGATTTTCTTGAGAATTTTTCGGGATGTCTTGTTCTCGTTTCACATGATCGTTACTTCATGGATCATCTTGTAAATCAACTTTTTGTTTTTGAAGGTGATGGAGAGATTAAGCACTTTAATGGAAACTATACCGACTACCGTGATTGGGTAGACGAACAGGAAGCCCAGCCTGTTGCAAAGTTAAAAGCAACACCAGCTCCTGAGCAGATCAAATCAACCATCGAAAAGAAAAAAGCAAGTTTCAAAGAAAAACAGGAATACGAGAAACTTCAATCTGAAATTGATCAGCTTGAAAAAAAGAAAACCGAGGTCACAGCTCTATTTAATAACGGCACCACCAACCATAAGGACTTGCAAAAATGGTCGTCAGAGATAAAGTCATTGACGGATCAGATCGAGCAAAAGACTTCTCGGTGGCTTGAGTTAGCGGAGATTATTGAATAATGTAACGCGAACCTGTTTTACTCACGGTTTCATGTATCTTTTTTCCATCCTGATTCACGCTATTCGCGAAGGTAAATCCTGAGCAGGCTAGGCATAGGCAGCAGCGAGCGAAGGATCCAACGGAGCTCCTTCAATTCCGAATTTTTTTCGATAAAATGCTTGCTCGAAAGTAGCAGACTGTTTTGCTTCGATAAATTTTGTTAAACCGTGTTAAAATTATTTTAACGGCTTCTGAGTATGCGAATTTAATCAGCGCAAATGTTAAATTTAGGCAAACATATTAAAACATGTACCTGAACGTAGACGCAGAAAAGAACAACACCTATGATGCTATTGTGGTAGGCACCGGTATCAGTGGTGGATGGGCCGCTAAGGAACTAACCGAGAAAGGCCTCAAAACTTTGGTGCTTGAGCGAGGCAGAATGGTTAAACACCCTGACTACCCGACAGCGACTAAAGATCCCTGGGATTTTCCAAACGCAGATAGACCCACGCAGGAAGACCTCAAACAACAAGCTGTACAAAACAGAACAGGGTATACTGTTCGCCAATCGAGCAAGCATTGGTTCGTGAATGACCTTGAAAATCCTTATACAGAAATAAAACGATTTGATTGGATGCGCGGATACCATGTAGGTGGACGCTCAATCATGTGGGGTCGTCAAAGCTATCGCTTAAGTCCAATGGATTTTGAAGCGAATGCAAAAGACGGAATTGCTGTGGACTGGCCAGTTCGTTATAATGATCTTGCACCATGGTATGATTACGTAGAGTCTTATATCGGTGTAAGTGGTAATAAAGATGGACTTCCACAATTACCTGACGGGAACTTCCTTCCACCGATGGAATTAAATTGTGTTGAACTTGACTTGAAGAAAAGCGTAGGAGAGAAATTAGGTCGGGCCGTTACGATAGGGCGGACTGCTCATGCTACTGCACCACTTCCACATAGTCCCCAACGCGGTACTTGTCAATATAGAAACCTTTGTATCAGGGGATGTCCTTATGGTGGATACTTCAGCAGTAACTCATCAACATTGCCTGCTGCAGAGAAGACTGGTAATATGACCTTGAGACCAAATTCGGTTGTATACGAATTGATCTATGATGAACAGAAAGGAAAAGCTACCGGTGTAAAAGTTTTAGATGCAGAGAGTGGCGAGCAAATGGAATTCTATGCTAAAGTAATTTTCCTTTGTGCTTCTACTTTCGGATCAACATTTATCATGTTGAATTCTGTTTCAAATCGTTTTCAAAATGGCTTCGGAAATGATAGCGGAGAACTTGGCTGCAATATTATGGACCATCACTTAAGTGTTGGTGCATCTGCTGAAGTTGAAGGCTACCAGGACCAATATTATTCTGGAAGAAGGGCCAATGGTTTTTATATTCCACGATACAGAAACGTTGGTAAAGACAAACGTGATTATTTAAGAGGCTTTGGATATCAGGGAGGAGCGAGCCGTCAGGGTTGGAGCTCAATGGTGAAAGAGCTAAGCATTGGCGCGGATCTTAAAGAATCGATTAGCAAGCCAGGTAATTGGACAATCGGTATGGGTGGATTTGGTGAAATACTTCCTTACCACGATAATCGCGTAACGCTTAATAAAGATAAAAAAGACAAGCACGGATTACCTACGCTTACATTTGATGCTGACCTCAAAGAGAACGAATACAAAATGCGTGTAGACATGGCGAATGATGCTGCAGAAATGCTCACTGCTGCAGGCTTCAAAAATGTTGGCACATTCGATAATAAAATTGGTATCGGTCTTGGTATCCATGAGATGGGAACAGCACGCATGGGCAGAGATCCTAAGACATCTGTTTTGAACAAGTGGAATCAAGTGCACGCTTGTAAAAACGTATTCGTCACAGATGGCTCTGCAATGACATCTGCAGCTTGCCAAAATCCTTCATTAACGTATATGGCATTAACTGCACGCGCAGTTGACTATGCTGTGAGCGAGATGAAAAAACAAAATATTTAATTGTAAAATTAACCTTAACGATAAACCAAAGTTATGGATCGTAGAGAAGCTATTAGACGTACAGCCTGGCTCATGGGAGGGCTCGTTTCGGCACCTGCCATTGCAAGTGTTTTAAATGGATGTACAGCAAAGCCAACCCTAAGCTGGAAACCTGTTTTCTTCTCTGAAGAACAAGCAGGAATTGTTTCTGAGGTAGCAGAGATCATCATTCCAAAAACAGATACGCCAGGCGCAAAAGATACCGGTGTTCCCGGTTTTATAGACCTGGTTCTAAAGGATGTTTACGGTAAAGAAGATCAGGAATTTTTCCTTAATAGTTTAAAAGCTTTTAATGAGGAAGCGCAAAAAGAACATGGAGATCCTTTCCTTGAACTTGATGCTGAGCAGCAAACTGCGTTCGTGAAGAAGGCGCACAATGCAGCCATTGAAGCGGAACGAAACACAAAGCCAGCCCCTAAACGACCATTCATTTTAACGATGAAAGAGTTAACGATGCTTGGTTTCTTTACATCAGAAGTTGGCGCAACACAAGTATTACAATACGATCCTGTTCCAGGAGCTTATAAAGGATGTATTCCAGTTTCTGAAGCAGGAAATGGAAGAACCTGGGCAACCTAGAAAGCAGTTAACATAGGTAAATAGGCAGTAGGCGATGAAGGCTTGCTGCCTTTTTTCTTTTTGGATGTTGTGTTCAGCGCGAATGTCAAGATGACAATCCCACGCCCAGTCATTCTGAGCGAAGGTTTGTGCAAGGACAAGCGCGAAGCGAAGAATTCGGTTCGGAAGCAGAGCCTCATCGTTACTCGAATTGCCTTCGAGTTAAATCCAGATCCTTAGTTCGCACAATCCACTTCACATTCACCGCTCAGCAGCATGACAGTTGAGTTATTGCAACATGACAAACACTTACTGCTTAGCAGGTGGATTAATCATGATATGTGCACCGTGTGTTCCAGGATCCATAATCCATGGCATGCCAGGAGCATCAGGCTTCAACGGTAGGCCCGTAGTTTCAGCGGTAGCATAAGGAATATAAATTACATAACGCAGATACCCATCTTGGATATCACCTGTTGTTCTATCATATTTTGCATCGTCAGCACTGTATACAAACAAGGTTGAAGGCTGGGCTGGCATCTTCAACTTACCAGATTTAACTTCTGCCTCACGCGTATCAAATCTTTCTTTGTGTGGCTTGCCTTCTTTCTTTAATTCTCGTCCTCGTGCCATAAAAGGCTCAAGTTCTTTGTGATAACATGAAACACTAAATCCAGGTTGCGCAGGGTCATCAGCAACACACGTCATGTTATTGGTGCCTTTTCTAAGTTCAATAAATTCACCTTTCGGTGAATATCCAAAAACAGATACCTTATCTTTTTGCTCAGCAGGTGCTGCCAGCAAAGCCGTTTTAATTTGGATCTCTTTAACTGGAATATCTTGTGCTTGCCCTCCAATAGCAGCAAGCAAGAAGAGAATTATAAATGTTTTCATATTGATGAGTTATTAATGATTTCTTGTTTGTTTAATTCCGAGGAGAGAACATTGTCGACTGCCATTTGCCAATAGTCACCTACCATCCAATGCCATAATCCTCCCCGTGGTTGCTTGACCCTCCCCAAAAGCTTCCGTGTTTCCAGTCGAAATATATTGCGTTTATAGGGCCGGAGGTTCGATCATCAAAACTCAATTTATAACCCATTTGTATAAGTTCCTTTCGCACATAAGGAGGAGTGGTTTCATGAAGCAGAATATTTCCCGGTTTTGGTTTCCGGTCTTCTCCGCCAAGGGATAAATAAAATTGATAAGAATTAATATTTGGTGCTTCAACTGCTTCTTGTACGTTCATTCCAAATTCAACAACATTCAAAAAGAATTGAAGAAGGTTCTGATCTTGTGTATCACCTCCCTGAACTCCAAATGACAAAAATGGTTTGCCATCTTTCATTGCAAGGGTAGGCGTTAAGGTGACACGTGGTCTTTTACCAGGCTCAACAACATTGAATGGATTTAATTTTGGATCAGTAACAAAGCTTTGCATGCGCTGACTCATACCAACGCCGGTACGCCCGGCGATACAAGATGGAATCCATCCACCACTAGGGACAATGGAAACGACCCAACCATCTTTGTCTGTTGCTTCCACTGAAGTTGTGCCTAGCCAAACCTGGTTGAGATACTCTTCGCTTAATCCTGTAGAAGGTTTTTCTGTTGAAGCATGACTCCATTGCTTCAGGTAATCAGTATAAGGATTTGTTTTTCCTTCGAAGGGATATGGATCACCAGGAAGAACCTTTGCATCATTCTTCTCCCAATTCAAAGTCTTCAGTCTTGCTTTTGCATAATCTTTGGAAAGCAAACCCTTCATTGGCTCCTCAGGAGCAAAGTATGGATCACCATAGTAAAAATCACGATCAGCAAAAGTCATATTCATTACCTGATAGATAGTATGAATGTATTTTGCGGAATTAAAACCCATACTTTTTAAGTCTACATTCTCAAGAATGTTTAAGGCTTGCAACATCATTGGCCCCTGTGTCCATTGCGAAAGTTTGTATACGTCAATGCCTTTATAATTTACTTTCATAGGTTCCTCCTGGATAGGTTTCCATTTGGCCATATCCTCCAGCGTGATCAAGCCACCTTGTTCTTTGCTACCACGCACGAACTCTTGTGCGATATCACCTTTGTAGAATCTTTCTTGTGCAGCGTATATAGCTTCCTTTCTGTTCTTTCCTTTTTTTAATGCTTGTTGCTCGGCCTCAACCATCTTGCGCAACGTTTCATGTAAGTCAAGTTGTTTGAAAATTTCTCCAGCCTCCGGAGCTTCACGCGTCTCGCCGAGGTGTGGAAGAAAAACAGCTTTAGAGTATGGCCACTCTTTAATTTTGTCTTTTCCTCGTTCGAGGCTGTTTGCTGTTTGGGCTTCTATAGGATAACCTTCTGCTAGTTGCATTGCAGGAGCGAGAACTTCTTTCAAACTCATTGTGCCATATTCTGCAAGCATTAAACATAAACCTCCTGGCGTACCTGGCGTTACAGCAGACAATGGTCCATACTCTGGTGGATAGTTCATGTTTTTCCCCTTGAAGAATTCAGCTGTAGCCCCTGAGGGTGCAACACCCAGAGCATTGATGCCGATAACTTTTCCTGTCTTAGGATTATAAATTAACGCTTGTGTTTCACCACCCCAACTCAAAACGTCCCACATCGTACATGTTGCCGCAAGCATTGCACAAGAGGCATCCACTGCGTTACCTCCTTTTTGAAAGATCATTGCTCCTGCAGTTGCAGCAAGTGGTTTACCTGTAATGGCCATCCAGTTCTTCCCATGAAGTACAGGTTTTTGCGTCGATTGTGCATTGATCGCTTGACTTATTAAGGCAAGAATGAAAACAGTTAAAAATTTCTTCATCTTATACGATAGGTTTATAGTAGTGGTCATGGATCAATTACTTTTTCGCAATTTCAGAATTGCTTCGTTGATATGTTCTTTGCTCAACCATTGTGTTCCCAGCATGACACCAGCAATGTTCATTGTTTCATTGATATCTGTTAAGGGATTACCGTTTAACAGAATAAGATCTGATACTGCATTTTGCCGAATCGTTCCGTGATCATTTAACTTGAGATACTTACCAACATTCACAGTGCCAGCTTGAAGTGCCTCGTAAGGTGTTAGTCCCGCAAGGACAAGATACTGCAGTTCCTGATGGGTAGAAAATCCAGGCACATTAAAAATTTGTGGTGCATCACAACCCAGTAAAATTCCAACTCCATTGCGTTGACATTCTAGAATCAACTTTCTTCTCAAAGCAACAAAATCTTTGATCTTATCAGCATTGTAGGATGGATTATTAATTAGATTTTGTTTACTGCTAATCCACTGATCAACCGTTTCTGGTTTCATATACACAGCATATGGTTCGGATTTAAATTTTTCTGCAGTATAGTCCGGATGGAACCATCGCTCAGCTAGTGACTGTGTTGGTACTACCCATATCTCGTTGTTCTTCAAAGCCTTCGTCAGTTTTGGAATTTGTGTGGTATCCGCTTGTTCAGCTACAAACATTCCAAACAGTCCTGCTTGTTGTTCTACCAGTTTTTCGATGCCTGGAACAAGGCCTTCAATGAAACCATCAAGGTGATCGATAGACGAGTACTTTGCTTCAATGGCTCTCCAGACACCAACACCAAAAGAGACATGTCCGGCAAACGGAATTTTCAATTCGTGTGCGGTGGCTGCAATAGCATCAAACTCATCACGGTTTAATCCCGGGTGAAGTTTTAGGAAGTCATATCCTGCTTCCTTTTGTTTACGCACCATCGCTGCACCGCTCTCTGGTGACGTAATACTCATACCATTGAATGATGGTCCTGTTGTGTACAACTGTGGGCCTACCAGTTCACCTTTCTGTAACATACTTCGCACCTCGAGATGCTTCGGATGTCCTAGCATTCCTCTTATTGTGGTGATACCGTTAACTGCAAACAATGTCAGCACTTCCTTCATGGGTTCGAGATCATCGATAGGAGGAATGTGCGCGTGCATTTCGGCGAGACCGGGAATCAAAAATTTATCTTTTGCCTCAATGACTATTGCGTCTTTATTGTACTTGATTTTTTGTATTGAACCAATTGCGCTGATCTTTCCCGCCTTCACAACCACCACCTGGTGTTGTAACATCCGCTCACTGTCCATGGGAATAACATTAACATCCCTGAAAACTATCTCCCTCTTCGCATTCGATACCGGTAGATTTTGGGCGATTAGTAAATGTTGAAAGAGAAAAAAAACGCAGAACAATAATACTTTCATAAGCCTTGATTATACTTGAATTTCACGAAAAGCTAACAGGTCGTTTTGTCGAAATTGGGTGAAGGGCATTAGGACTTGTTGGATGGTTGGAAAACACTTATTTTGAATTAAAAAATTCTTATCTTTAGCTCAAATTATTTGACTTGAATCAGGCGCAAACCATAATGTTATACCAGCCCATGCTTCATAGCATTGCTATGAGAATGCTTAAATGCAAAGCAGATGCTGAAGATATCGTTCAGGAGACCTTCATTAAATGGTTAAATACAGAGCAGGAGAAGATCCAAAATACAAAGGCCTACCTTATTAAAGCCGTTACGAATAATTGCATTAACCATATCCGGTCGATCCAACGCAAGAAAGAGGAGTATCTTGATAATTTTCAGTGGCCTGAATTCATCGAAAAGATAAGGGATACTGATTTCACGAATATTGATTTCGATGCAGAGCTAGCAAAAGCTTTTCATATCCTCCAGGATAAACTTGAGCCGCTTGAACGCGCTGTATACTTGCTTAAAGAAGTTTTTGATTTCGATTACAATGCTCTCCAGGAACTACTGAATAAAAAGCAGGATCATTGCCGTCAGCTTTTATGTCGCGCCAAGAAGAAGATCAATGATGAGAAGGATCATTTAAATGCCTTTATGTTGCCAAAAAAGACCGCGTTATTGGAAAGTTTCAGTAAAGCTTGTGATATGGGCAATGCCGGTGACTTCATTACGCAATTGCGGCAGGACATTTCTTTAGCCCTCTCAAAAAAATCTTAATTATTTTTCAGGTTTTTGTCACAAAATGCACCCTTATTTTGTCTTAGGTGGAGTGGTCGTAGAAAACATGCGCGGCTGCTAATGTTATAAACCATAAAAACCTGTAAAATCATTATTTCATGGCTGTTATCTTGACTTTTTTTATAGCGCACTGGTACCTGTCGCTATTCTTCCAAACATTCTTCCTTCATCGTTACGCTTCACACCGTGCGTTTACCATGAATAAGGCTACTGAGAAGGTGTTTTTTGTTTTAACCTGGATTTTTCAGGGTGCTAATTACCTAAGCCCCTATGGCTACGGCGTTATGCATCGCATGCATCATGCCTTTGCGGATACAGAAGACGATCCACATTCACCTAAGTATGATGAAAGCATCTGGAAAATGATGTGGAAAACAAAAACAATCTATTCGACTATTGCAAACAAGAGGATGATTCCGGACAAACGTTTTACAGAAGGTGTTCCTGAATGGGAAGCGTTCGACAAGTTTGCCCGTTCCTGGCCATCACGCCTGTTTTGGGGTATAGTGTATACGCTTGTTTATGTTCAGTTCGCAACAACATGGTGGTTATGGTTGTTATTGCCGATTCAGTTTTTAATGACTCCTATTCACGGTGCGATCATTAACTGGTTTGCACATAAATATGGTTACAGAAACTTTGAAGTAAAGGATACTTCCATGAATTTCCTTCCAGTGGATTTTTTGATGATGGGAGAAAGCTATCACAACAATCACCACAAAAATGGTGGACGCGCTAATTTCGGAGGCATCCGTTGGCACGAGATCGATCCAACTTACCAGGTGATCAAAGTATTGAATAAGTTAAAGATCATTAAGCTGGTTCGTAATAAAGAAATACAGCTTGAGAATGTTCAAAAGGCTGCTTAGTTAAAATAGAAGTTAATTATTAAGAAGGGGCTGTCTCACAAAGACAGTCTTTTTTTTGTTGATAATCCTTTGGTTGAATACTGGATTCTTACCGTATATCCTCCTTACGGAATTATGGATGAGTTAATCACGGTGAGTCTAAAATACCGTTTTTTTAGCGACACTGATATTCGTAACCATTTCTTGTTTCAGCTGTAAAATTTCAGTTGAGAAGATCAAACACGGATAACTCCTTCCAGGCTAGCCCTTTTTTATTTCAAAGCCGTTGCTGTAACTTTCACTTATGGCTACAAGAAGAAAATTCATACAGCAAGTATCCTATACAACATTGGGATTAAGCGCTTTCGGTAATGTCTTTTCAAAACCTCTTTTAAATAACGCTCAAGATAAAAATCAAAAGCAGACTAAAGTTTCGATATTCTCGAAACACCTCCAGTGGCTTGACTATCCTGCGATGGCTTCTGTAGCTCGAAAAATTGGCTTTGATGGGATTGACCTTACTGTTCGGACGAAAGGTCATGTGTTGCCCGAAAATGTGAAAACAAAATTACCTGAAGCGGTAGCTGCGATTAGACGGGAAGGACTTGAAGTGTATACGGTTACAACGGGGATAATAGACGCAGATACACCACACACCGAAGATATTGCAAGTACCCTCCATGATCTTGGAATTAAATTCTATCGCACGAATTGGTTCTCATACGACCCAAAAATTTCTATGTCACAAAATCTATCGCATTTCAAGTTAATATTTGAAAAGATTGTGAAATTAAATGAGCGGTTTGACTTACATGCTGCTTATCAAAATCATTCAGGAACAAGCTTCGGCGCTTCTATCTGGGACTTATGGGAAGTGCTAAAAGATTTTGATCCTAAATTTGTAGGCTGCCAGTTTGATGTACGCCATGCTACTGTAGAAGGGTCAAATTCATGGGTAAACGATTTTAAGAATATTCATCCGTATATTAAAACCTACAATATCAAAGATTTTAAATGGGTGAAGAGAGATAATCAGTGGATTGAGGAAAATGTTCCATTGGGTGGGGGAATGGTTGATTTTAAAAAATTTTTTGAACTAACTAAACAACATGAATTGACGTGCCCTGTATCTCTCCATTGCGAATACCCTTTGGGTGGCGCTGAGCATGGTACTAATACTTTGACCATTCCAGAAGAAAATGTAGTCAGTGCAATAAAGCAAGACCTGCTGAAGTTACGACAGTGGTTGATGTAAGTCTATAATGTTAACTGCCAGCAATAGGTGGAGTAGGTGGATTGTTTCCACCGTTACCTTTACGCTTTTTATTACGACCTTTTCTTCGTGCATAAACAAATGGCGCAGCTATTGCACCCGCAGCTTTATGAAAGGTATCGAGGGCTGCTTTTGCCTGTTCTTCTGCAATTTCCTTGTCCGTCTTTTTCTCCACTGGTCTATGACGGGAATTATGATCAACTTTTCGTTTGCTTCTCGCTGTTTCCGCAGCCTCTTTTTCTGCTGGTGACGGTCTTTTTGATCGGTCATCACGTCCAGTTTTTCTATGGTTAACTGCTCTGTTATCGTCTTCATCCCGGAGTGAAATGGCGCCTTCGGATGGCTCTACTTTAACGCCATACGTGTCCGCATAAACTTTCGTGAATTCAGCTCCGAACAACAAGATCAAGCCTGCATAGGATACCCAGAGCATCATTAAAATAATAGAACCCGCAGCGCCGTAAGCTGACCCAGGATCGCTGTTGCCGAAGTAAACGCCAAGCGCAAACTTAGCGATCACGAATAGGATAGAGGTTAAAAATGCACCAACCCATACATCCTTCCATCTTATTTTTGCATCCGGCAGAAACTTATAAATTGAAGCGAATAATAAAGTAACGATACCTAATGAAATTAGAATATCAGCCACTCGGAAAACGACAACCAGTGCTTCCGATAAATGCGCAGCAACCCAATCGCTCCCTGCAGTAACCGCTGTGGAGAGCACAAGCGATACAAGTAACAGGAATCCAATAACCAGGATCAAGCCGAAAGAAAAAACGCGGTCTTTAATCAACTTAACAAAAGCTTGCTTAGGCTCCGGTTTTACTTCCCACATTTTATTTAGGATCTGCTGCAGCTGATAGAAAATACCGGTAGCACCGAAGATAAGGGTAGCAACACTGAGAATTGAAGAGAGCACAGTGCCCTCACTTTTGCTAGCAGTAGCAACCATCTCCTCTATGCTTTTAGCCGTATCGCCACCAACGAGCCCACCAATTTGAGAACTAAGTTGACTGGTAACAGCTTCTGCTCCAAAGAAGTATCCAGCAAGGTTAATAATAATTACTAGCAACCCCGGTAGCGAGAAGATAGTATACCAGGAAATAATGATACTGTTGCTGAATGGATCGCGCTCCTTATAAACCTTAAAGGTTTCTTTTAATAATGATCCTAAATTTTTTACCCTGCTCCACAATGACATAACCTCAGAAAGTTGATTCTGAAGTGGGAAGGAAAAAAATGTGCCGGGCTTTGAATGAGCCGAAGTTAGCGTGTGTCAGGTCAAGATCAATAGCAACACGGAATTGAACAATAGCTCGATCTGCCGCTGAGTGAATGCAATATCCTTGTGTTATTTTAAACTTTTTGGAATAAAATCATTACAAGGATGGCTAACAGGTACAGTACCTTGAGCTGTCTAAGAAAAATCAGGAAACTGCAAATCGCATTCTTTCTCCAGGAAATCGAGAAACCTTGATGCATTGTGAATCATGTCTTCTCTTTTTGCAGCATCAGTTGCAAAGCGTTTTTCAACGCCAAGTGCCTCCTCATAACTGTTTTGAAGATCCCGAAGTAATAGACAAAAATTTTCGATGTGCTCTACACTTTTTTGTCGTTCCTCTATTTCACTTTTACGAGAGATATCTTCAACCATCTCGCTGAAGACTCTTTCATTGTCGGCAACCTCCTCGTAGAACTCGATTAACAACTTTGTGTTAATGTCTTTCTCAACAAGTTTTTGCATCAATACCGAAGCATCCATGCTCTGGCCTGAACTCATAATCGTGGGGTTTAAAAGGGACTTGTCTTAATCACTGGCAATGCTTTACACTTTGCTAATACAAAGAAGAAAGAAAAAGAAAGATAAAGTATGTCTGTTTCAATCGAAATCATACATATACCTTAAATGTGCTGAATCATAAGTGTAAATAGTGCGTTTTTTATCATTCTACAGCAGGTTACGTAATAATTTGAGCCTTTACTTTTTGAAGCTACAATGCAACTCACCTCAAGTTTACGCTTGATCTCAGGTTTCTATATAGATTTTGATTCTTGATGATGTCACTCACTGCAAATTAGATTATCTGTTTGCTACACAACTTTCCATAGTATCAAATTCAATTATTATTACATTTGCTGCCAATAACATTAACCGTCAATTGTGTCTACATCAGAGAAAATCAACATCCTTGTAACAGGGTGTAAAGGTCAGTTAGGAAGCGAACTTCATTCGCTAGCTCCTCAATACGAAAACTTTCATTTTACTTATATCGACATCGATGAGTTGAACCTTCTCGATGAAGCGGCCATTAAGGATTATTTTCAACACAGGCAGTTTCATGTTATTATCAATTGTGCTGCCTACACTGCCGTGGATCCTGCTGAAGATAACAAGCAGATTGCTTTCCAGGTAAATAGCGAAGCTGTCAGGATCTTAGCTGAAATATCGCGTAAGAATAAGATTAGGTTAATTCACATCTCTACAGATTATATTTTTGATGGCAAAGGTTATGAACCAATTAAGGAGACAGCAAACCCATCGCCACTTTCAGTCTACGGACAATCAAAGCTTGACGGGGAGAAGCATGTAACTACTCTGTTGTCCGATGCTTATATTATCCGCACTTCCTGGGTATATTCTACCTTCGCAAAGAACTTCGTGAAAACGATTAGTACCGTAGCGACTCAACGTGCGGAACTAAAAGTTGTAGCAGATCAGATCGGTTCACCAACCTATGCGAATGATCTTGCCGCTGCCATCCTCACTATTATTCATTCGGTCTTTGTTAAAAAAATTGATCAGCCTGGCATTTATAATTTCTCCAATGACGGCGCAACATCATGGTATGATTTAGCACATTTTATCATTCGATATTATAATATTCCTTGTGAGGTTAAACCCATTAGCACAGAGGAGTATAACGCCAAAGCGATACGGCCTAAATACAGTCTTCTCGACAAAAAGAAAATAAAGGAAGTATTCGGAATTACACCACCGCATTGGCACGACAGCCTTGTAAAGTGTCTACAAAAATTACCGCATCCTGTTACACCCTCAACTAAATAAGTTATTGTAAATCCGAGCTGTTAAAGACTTGATGATTAAGATCTATTAAATTAGATGGCCTCTAAATTTGCTTTTTCACCAAGCACTATCACAAGAAGTTTAGTGATGATCACCATTATTCTTTTGATCATTAATATCATCGCAATTCATTCTCTATTCTTCGCGAATAATTCTTTCCCGTTTGCATCAGTGTTTTATTTTGACAGACGTTGGAATTTGCCTTTTCTGTTCACCATGTGCATGCTTGTGTTTTGTCTGTATCTGGTTTACAGAATAGCGTCGAGGAAACGTGATGAAGCTCCGGAATTGGAATTTTGGAAAATATTAGGATTCCTATTTCTCTTTTTTGCAGTCGATAAATCTTTCAACCTGCATTACAAATTTAAGATGATGACCTTTGGTACTGTTGCGAGTTACAACGAAACGTCTCCCTCACATTACATCTGGGTTTTGCCTTATCTCCTAATTGCCGGATTTTTGGTTTTACGATTGAGAAAAAGATCTGTACACCTTGAGCCTTTACTCAACAGGCAGTTAATTTTTGCTGCCATTGTTTTTGGTTCCGGTGCTATTATCATGGAGTTTGCAGGTACGTTTTATGGTGTAGTGGTGAAAGGTGCAGATGTGTATATTCTTGGGATAAAAACGCTGGAAGAATTATTGCAAATGATAGGCCTGATCATGTTCACCAATGCTTTGGGCAATTACTACCATCAATTGAAAAGCACGAGAAGTGCAATTGGATAATTTTCTGCGAGCCAGCAGAATGCGAAACACAAAATACCTGTGATATGGTAAAATGGTAGAGGAGTTTCCTTAACACGAACAGCTACTTCCATTACACTTTTCAAATGATAAATGGAACACGTAGAGGAGTTAAGGTGTTTAGGCACAATACGGTTGTTAGTTTAATGGCAAAACCATAGCTGAATGGGTTCGAATCCCACCACCACTACCTGGGTAGTTTATGCAGGTTAAAACCAGTTATGAAACATTGTTCGAATCAATGTACAACCACTCATTACGCTGACTTAACATCGTGAGTGGTGGCATGGCAAGGTCCTTGCACAACCAAAGCATCTGCTTTCAGGGTATCTCGTTCATAGTCCTGAATACCTCAAATTCTTCAACTGTCTTTGCAGTCTGTTTTCACCTTGCACCGAAAGAAGAGTTAACTAGATGCGAGATGCCAGCCCTGTCATTAATGCCGGTTTTACAGACCATTTAAAAGCGTGACACAGTCTTCGCATAGTCTTCGCTGCCAATTCGGATATATATAAGGGTAAAGCATTATATTAGATAAGGATTAGCGCTGCTTTATTTTTTTGATAATTTGATGAGGAGAAACAGGGAAAACAAGAAATCAAACTAACATCTAGGGATCGAGAAAAAGACAGTTAATTCTTGAAAACACGTTCTAATTGATTGACTTAGAAAATATGACACAACGTTATAAAGCCACAATTTCAATCCTCCTTCTCGTTACCTTAAATTGTTGTAATGGGCAGCGTAATCATGTACATGAGCGTACACCTTCTGCTGGCGAGCAGGAACTTGTTGGCGGAGGTTGTGATGGTTGTGAGATTATGTTTGTTGATATGCCTGAAAATATCAATTCATCGGACACAAGTGCTGGTTGGAATGAAGAGGGCCAAAAGCTTTTGATTACCGGAACAGTTTACGAAGTTGATGGAAGTACACCAGCCCAGAGCGTTGTAATCTATTACTGGCAGACAGATAATAATGGATACTATTCCCCTATAGATCACATGAGTGAAAAGGCGAAACGACACGGACACATCCGTGGTTGGATAAAGACAGACGATAAAGGTAAGTACTCGATCTATACAATACGACCATCACCTTATACCAGCCGCGATATGCCTGCACACATTCATACATCTATCAAAGAACCTGACATCAACAATGAATACTACATTGACGAATTTGTTTTTGACGATGATAAATTGTTGACAAAAGAAAAAAGAAGAGCAGTTGAGAACCGTGGTGGTAGTGGAATATTGACCGTTCGGACCTCAGGAGACTTGCAAATAGCGGAACATGATATCGTTCTTGGCCGAAACATTCCTAACTATCCTGACAATTAAAATCAGCTGTACTACTCAGTAGAGTTTTTATTTTCTTTCGCCCATCTGCTAATCCCAGTCCACTGTAATTTTAGAGCATGCAAACGACAAATGTTGTAAAACATGTTGAACCCTTCTATCCTTCAATAAAATAATCCCAAAATGAAATCAATGAGGTGTGCTGAATAAAACATTTGTCCTTTCTACTTACTTTAGTGCTGGTGGCATTGATCACTACTCACCTTTCAATTCCTTTGAAGTAGGTAAGGCATGCGATAGAAATCAACATACGAAACACAAATGAACATTTATCAAACCAACATTCTTAAGTACAAGGCGCTAATAACAGCGTTAGAAAAAGATTCAAGCACGCTCTCTACTTTAAGGTTAGTTGCATTTATTTTTTCTTTCATCATCATTACTATTCTTGCAAATGAAAGACAGTTTATTCCAACGTTACTGATTGTTCCGCTTTGTGTTGGGGGCTTTTTGGCCTTGATCAAACGCCATAGCAAAGTCGATCATTTAAAGCAGTATAATTCTTTTCTAAAGGAGATTAATGAAGCTGAAGTTCTAAGGCAGGATAATAAATTATCTGGTTTTCCGACCGGGGAGTCATTTTTGACACGTAATCATTCTTACGTTTCTGATCTGGACGTTTTTGGATCACACTCCCTTTTTGCAATGATCAATAGAACAACAACAAAGTCGGGCAATGAAAGACTGGCAGAATGGTTGTCGGAACCTGCAAATAATGATGTGATTCTCGAAAGGCAACAAGCCGTACAAGAACTATCTCCTAACGTTGAATGGAGACAACATTTTCAGGCGTCCGGTATGGATTTCATACACACAAAAAACGATTTTGATAAATTGATAGCATGGGTGGAAAAGCCCATAAAGTTGCTGCCTCGGCAATCATTGTACCTGATCGTAAGCATTCTGCTTTCTGTCTTATCAACGGCTGCGGCAGTGTACTTTTTAAGTCATGTTTTAACCATCATTGCTATTGAGGAAATTGTACCGTATGTAACTCCACTGATAATTGCGCTACTTGTCAATAACTTAATTTTGAGGAGCGTAAAATCCGCTTCGGAACAAATCACTGAAAACCTGCGTCATCATATTAAAATTCTTGCTGGGTATCAGTCACTCGTTAGTAAGATTGAGGGTGAAAAATTTCTATCGACAAAACTTCAGCAGCTTCAATCAACGCTCATCCATAATGACTATTCCGCTGCCAATGAAATCAACAAGTTGAAAGGAGTATTGGAAGTATTTCAAGTGAAGGGAGGAAGACATGAGTTCAACAATTTCTTTTATGCTGCTTTTAATTCACTTTGGTTTCTTGATGTTTACCTTGTTCTACTTACGGAAAAATGGAAAAGCAAAAATGGAACTAAATTAAAAACGTGGGCGTCTGCTGTGAGCGAATTCGAGGTGCTCAGTAGTTTGGCAGGATTTCACTATTCAAATCCGTCCTTTACTTTTCCCGCAATAACATCAGAACCTTATCGTATCGAATTTGAAATGCTTGGACATCCCTTGATAGACGAAGGAAAAAGAGTATGTAATGATTTTAGTTTAAATGATCGCGGAGAGATAGCTATGATCACCGGTTCGAACATGGCTGGGAAAAGTACGTTTTTAAGATCAGTAGGCATTAACCTTGTTTTAGCATTGATGGGTGCACCATGTTGCGCGAAGGCAGGACGGGTGTCCAATATCAAAGTGTTCTCCAGCATGCGTACGCAGGATAACCTGGAAGAGGGTGTATCATCTTTTTATGCTGAATTGAAAAGGGTAGAGCAACTTTTGAAGTTGATAGAAAGTGGTGAGTCAATTTTCTTCCTTTTGGATGAAATGTTTAAGGGTACCAATTCAAAAGATCGGCATCGAGGCGGGTTCTCCTTGATCAAGCAATTGAAAGAACTTAATGCATTTGGAATAATTTCGACACATGATTTAGACCTTGCTGACCTGGCAGGAAGACATCAGTTAGTAACAAATTACAGTTTCAATAGCGGAATACTGAACAGTGAAATGATTTTTAATTATAAACTTACGAATGGCTTATGCCAGGATTTCAATGCGAGTGAGTTGATGAAAAAAAGCGGAATAAAGATCTTGACAGAAATTGAGGTGTAACGATTCAGGAATGGTGGATAAATTGAATGTGAAGTATCTCCTTAAATTTCAATTAATTCTTTATCTTCATACCACATCGGTTAGCAGAAATTAAATTTGCTTTCTGAACATAAACACCCTCTCTATGAATAAAAGTCAATATAACCTACTGATCTTTCTTTCAGGTCTTCATATTGTAATCTCTCTATTTCAAGCCCTGATCTACTTTCAACTGGGTCCGCAACTGTATACACTTGATGCATTTGTTAACTGGTTTATTCTTACCGTTGTCATGTTTGTTGTTGATTCCTTTCTTCTCCTAAAATATTATCGACACAAGGAGTATTCCTTTGCATTTACCGTTGGCATAATTGCTGCCATTGCTTCTTTTTGCTTTTTCATTATTGCGTATAATACAATCACGACGAGAGAATTGGCGCCCTATTATACGCCGGGTTACATCCTGGTGCTAGTCACGGGCATGCTTCATGGAGTCAGTATGGTTTTTTCGAAAGCAGGAGAAAGACCTTATTTAAAAATTGCTGGAGTATTCGCGGTCGTCGTTGGTCTCATCTCACTGCCTTTATTCATACTTGCTTCGCGAGAGCAGGATGCTTATTTAAGGATTACCTATGAAAAGATTATTCTATGGACATCGCTGGCTGAAAGTTTTATCCCGCTTCTGCTGATCAAGAATTTTTTAGATGAACTGAAAGTAGCAAAGAAAGAGAACTTGCATATAAAGGCGGAGGACTCCGTAGAAGGCTTAATTATATTCATAAAACTGATTGCTGTAGTTGCAACACTATTGTTTGGATTAATGCTTGGTAATGAAAGCTATTCATCCTTATACTGGAATAAGAAAAATTTTGAAAAGACACAGGATTTGGCCAAACTATTCGAAGCACATGCTTTTGTGAATAGCAAGGGAGATACGTTGCTGTATCGGTTACTAAAGCCATTGGACTATGACAGCACGAAGAAGTATCCACTGGTAGTATCACTTCCGTACGGAGGGCAACCCTCTACTGATAAAGTCCGGCAGATTGAAGGAGCTGCAGCAGCGGAGGTGCTCTCAAGCAATTTTAACAGAAAAAAGTATCCAGCATTTATCTTTATACCACATTGCCCGCCAGGGTCAGGGTGGGGGAGGCGTTCCTAATTATCCCTCTGCGGATTCATTGGTCTATGAAGCGATTGAATCATTGAAAGATCCAGGAATAGATGAGAAAAGACGTTATGTAACCGGGATCTCCAGAGGTGGTTATGGATCGTGGAATTTCATTTGTAAGCGTCCGGAAATGTTTGCTGCTGCAGTGCCAGTTTGTGGTGGGGGTGATCCTCAATTTGCATCAAGGATTGTTGATGTAGCTGTATGGGCTTTTCACGGAGAGAAAGATAGGAATGTATTGGTTAGTGGCTCGCGCAATATCATTGAAGCAATGAAAAAGGTAGGTGGTGATCCTAAGTACACGGAGTTCTCAGGTGAAGGTCATAACATCTGGTATCAGGTTAGTATGACGCCAGCTTTGTGGGACTGGATGTTTGCACAGAGACGTGATTAGAAATGCTTTTGCTCGGATTTAATTCAGCCTTTCGCACGTTCTATACAACACCTAAATAAGGTGAAGGTTATATTTTCCATTTTAAAATTCTAATACATTATCCCGAAAGAGATTGGTTCAGTTGTTTGATAGCGATTGTTTTTTATGATTAATACTTCGTGAATATATTAAAGCCCATGCCCTTAATTTCTATTTTCTTTGAAAGAAAAATCTAAAGATCTGGTACTATTTCCAAACTTTAAGTTCATTACATCGTTCTTTGTGTTGAGTCATAACTATCGCATTCAGTGATTATAGCAACAAAAAATAAAAGAGCACGCTTACGACTCTAGAGGTGCCAATGGTATGTCGATGAAAATGAAAGTGTGTAAAGGTTTAAACAGGGTACGTGAGCTTTTAACGATTGTAATACCCATTGTACTGGTCGCGAGTTGTTCGCTGTTCGAATATCATCCTTATGAGACCAATATTAGCCCGGAGGATAAGAACTTAAATAACAAAGCGATAGCAAAAATAATAAGTGCAACTACTGAAAAAGATACGCTCACCATTATCGCGATGGGAGATACGCAACGATTTTACGATGAGGTAGATGATTTTATTACCAGTGCCAATACACATGAGTTTGACTTTGCCATTCTTAACGGTGATATAACAGATTTTGGACTAAAAGACGAATTTGAATGGGTTCACGATCGCATGCGTAAACTGAAGAAACCGTACATTGGGGTTATCGGAAATCATGACTTGTCCGGAAACGGTGAAATTATTTACGAAAAAATGTATGGTCCTGTTAATGATTCCTTTATTGTTCGAAGGATTAAGTTTATCATTCTCAATACCAACTCACGAGAGTATCAATACAACGGACATGTTCCTAACATCAGTTGGCTCAACAGCGAACTCGCAGAACAAGATTTCGACCGGGCTATTGTTGTATCACATATCGCCCCATATGATCTTGACTTTGACGGAAATCTTGAGCAGGCTTACTCCAGTGCTTTGTATCAGTCAGGCAAAGTTAATTTGTCATTACATGGTCATCGTCACTCTTTTCAGGAAGGAGAACCCTACAAGGATGGGATCAGATACATAGTTTCAACAAGTATGGATGAGCGCATGTATCTGATCATAAAAGTCTTTGGTAAAAATTTTACATTGAAAAAGGTTTTTTACTAATATGGCTAAAAGACATATCACTGCCATTCTGCTAAGCTTATGTTTACTGCCCCATACTTTACGTGCACAGGAGAATGGGGTGAAACCTCATCAATGGTATGTGCCGGATTTTGTAATAGGACAATTTGCGGGAAGTATCGGGTTTATTTCAGCCGGTGTTGGTTATAATATTTTTAAAGATAAGGGCACCATTGATCTGCTAATCGGCTACGTTCCAGAATTTGCAACAGGTAGTAAAACGTTGGAATCTATAACAGTTAAATTTACAGGACACCCACTAAGTATTATTGTGAATGAGTATGTAATGTATTATCCAGTTACCGCAGGCTTTTACTTTTCTTATACTCCTGGAAGAGAATATTCGTCCGACCTGCCTTCATGGTATCCAGACGGATATTATTGGTGGAGTGAAGCTGTTCGTGCAAATATTTTTATTGGTGGAAAAGTTGACATAGCAATGAACAATGCCAAGTCCAAAAGATACTTCTCGCCATACTACGAAATAGGAACTAACGAAATCAAACTTGTAAGTTATGTGCAGAATGCAAGTTCAATAAATATTTGGGAGATTCTTCATGCAGGCATTGGTGTTCGCTACCACTTTTGAAAGAAAATTAGTGACGCTAAGATATTTTTTTATAATGCTCCCGCATACATATACTACTCATTCTACTAAGATTAGCTTTACTATTAGTTAAAAATTGCTCGCAAAAGTATCCCCACTAAAGCAGCGACAACGATAACATAAGGCTCCTGAAGTTTTTTGAATCGGAATAAGATCACTGCTGTTACAAATGCGATAACGAGTGTTGGGATATCTGTTAGCGTACGCTTTGCAATCACTAACACAGCGCCTGCAATGGCTCCAATTGCTGCAGCGGTCACTCCGTCAACAAATGCTTTTATTCCTGGATGCTTTCCATATTTTTTGAAATAAGGTGCGGGAATAACAGTGAATAAATAACATGGAATGAATGTCGCTAACGCGGCCACTACTGCTCCCCAAAAACCAGCAACGAGGTAACCAATAAATCCAACAGTAATTACAACAGGCCCAGGTGTGATCATGGCAACAGCAACTGCATCAACAAATTGTTGTTCATTTAACCACTGAAATTCTTTTACAACACCGCCATAGAGAAAAGGTACAATAGCTAGTCCGCTGCCAAATACGAATGCACCTGCTTTCGTAAAAAACCATGCTATTTGTAAAAGTTTAGTCTCAAAAGTTATCGCTTGTGCCTGCGCAAAGAAGATCGGCAAGAAACCATTGCTGGAAAACCTGAGCCATGATGGTGGACTTTTTAAGAACCACACTACAACTCCGGCCAATAAGATTAATGAAATAATCTCCTCTTCAAACAGGAAAGTTGTAATGGCTAGCACACCAAAAATTGTCCATAACAACCAATCCTTACCAATGCTTTTAGTAGTAAGCTTGTAGCTGCTAATTGTAATAATACCTATCACTGCTGCCCCTACTCCATAGAATACAGCCTGCATCCACGGTAATCCTCCATACTCAACATAAGCCCATCCAATTCCCAGCACCATTAAGAATGAAGGTAAAACGAAAGCGAGTCCTGCTAAGGTTGCACCAAGCACACCGTAGTGAACATAGCCCAGATAGATGCCGAGTTGTGCGGCAAGCGGACCAGGGGCCAGCTGAGACAACGCCATGCCTTCTTTAAAATCATCTTCACTAATCCACTTTCTGTCATCAACCAAATCACGGTGCATGTATCCCACCAGTGCAACAGGTCCGCCAAACCCTAGCGCTCCAAGCTTAAGGAAGTAGAGACACAAGTCCTTCAATAAATATTTAGGTTCCATGTATGACAACAAATAGTCTTGCTATAATTATTGTATGAACTTAGAATATCGTCTTGAAAATTATTCTAATGCTAATCAGAATTACAAGTACTCCAACAACGATCATCATTGTTTTTATTGGAAGTCTCTTCGATGCAAAAGCAGCAATCGGAGCTGCAACTACGCCTCCGAGAATAAGACCTGCGATAACATTCCAATGACTTATTCCTATGATGGAAAAGAACGTGAGTGAGCTTGCAAGGGCAACAAAGAATTCTGTAAGGTTAACTGAACCAATCGTGTATCTCGGATGCCTTCCTCCGGCAATTAATGTTGAAGAAACTATTGGCCCCCAACCACCGCCTCCAATGGAATCCATGAACCCGCCAAAGGATGCCAGCCGGGGAATGTGACGGGTTTTAATCTTTTTCTTATGAACACCAAATGCTTTTCGGATTATCATAATACCAACGTACAAGGTGTATGTGGCTATGAGCGGTTTAAGTATATAATTATATGATTCAAGATAGGAGAGTGTGAGCGCACCCGCAGCAGCACCGATGACACCAGGAAGAAGTAATGTTTTGAAAAGTTTTTTATTGACGTTTTGAAATTTAAGATGCATTAAACCTGAAACACCACTAGTAAAAATTTCAGATGTATGAATGCTGGCACTCGCTGCAGCCGGAGGTACACCAAAACTTAAAAGAAATGTTGAAGCACTGACGCCATAAGCCATCCCCAAAGCGCCATCAATCATTTGTGCAATGAAGCCAGCTAAAACAAACAACTCAAATCCTTCTCCACGATTCTCGTAAACTAAATAAAAGAATCCAGTAAGGGTTTCAAAATAAATAATGGTTAGTGCAGTTAGTAAAACTAAGCAGATAGATAAAATACTAAACCGCCACCCTAAGAACGGAGGATTTATATTAGTGTTTGAAACATAAGCCTGTACACCTTGATTCAGTTCTGTTTTCTCCATCGTTAAATTCATGATGAGGCAAAAATATTAAAAATATCTGTAAGTCTATTGACTTGATAGATATTAACTATTATGTTTGTCCCGTATTTATAATGAATAGGGGAGAGAGCAGACTCTAAGATCCTATTGCAACCTCTTCTTATTTGAAAAAGGTGCAAAATTCTGACCATGCTGGACATATAAATTTTACTAAAATGAATGATTTAAAACCATCTCTCTATTCCTGCTGCTGTTGTTGTTGTTAATTGATTAAGGATGATTTAACACAACTTTTAACAGAACTCACATGTTGCAAACAGCACAATTATTAAAGGAAGAGCAATACTTAACAATTGCTGAAAATGATACTGCCAACACTAATGTTGGAGCGTCAGAAGTGGAATTCAGTTCCAAGTCGATTACCATTAACTTATTCAAAAAGGTTTCAACATTTTACTACAGATCGCGTATCCGTTTATCGTTCTCTGTAGCGGATGAACATAAGGTTGAATTTGTTATGATCAGGGGTTTGATCGAGTTCAATCGGTCAAAAGATTTCACGTTCACATATTATCTAAAGAACCATACAATAGAAACAGACATTGATGCAAGTCATCTGGATAAACTTCAGATATTCTTATCTAACGTTTCTATATTGCTTGAACAGGAAAATCAGTTTAAGCTGGTTTTGAAAGAAGCTATTGCATTTGAGAACCGCTACAAACTTGAGCGTGAGGGAGTTTATGCCATATTAAAAACGAAGGCAACTACGTTACTTACTTCGTAGTGGTTATTGATGGTTCTAGGGTGACACATTGAAAATCCAGTTACTAGTTTGTTGTTTAGGAGTATGAAGAGGCTGTCTCAAAAGTTGAGGTGATAAAACTAACCATATCTTATTTTTTTCGTTTCGGATACTTGCCGATTTCTTGTGCGGTGAGAAGAGGCTAAAAATAAAACTTGGAAAGGAATCTAACATGAAACCTTTAAGACATCCTCTTCTACTTTTATTTAGGAAGATGCGGTTTTTTTTAAGAAACTGAAGCGATCTTACTTCTCTGAATTAAGTCTCGCTGGTAAAGCAGATTTTCAAACTTAACTGCAACTACTTTGCGATTTCAAACTTTTCAAGAAGCGTGGTTAGTATTGTTACCTGACCTTTATTACTAAGATGGCCGTGATCAATGTAATTGCTGTAGTCTGATGTGAACCAGTTATAGTTACTGGTATTAAAATCGATAAGTTTATTATTATCGTTAACCAATCCCCTTACCGTTCTCTCAAAGTTGATATAATCTTCATGTTTATCCTCAAAAACTTCTCTGGGAATAGGATGAAAGTATCCTATATAATTCACCTTCTTGTCATTTAATAATTGTATTAAATTTTGTAGTTCTTTAAGTGCTATAGGATCTATTGCTAACTTTTCATTCTTGGTTCCTTCAATGACTTTTTGGATTTTTTCTTTTACGTTACCTACTTTGAAAAGATTTTCATAATGGTTTACGCCATACTCATCCACTTGATTTTTAGGATATTTGTTGGGTAACAATTCAAATTTTCTGATCAATGCAACAAGGTACGTCTCATAAAGATTTTTAGAACCTAGCGCTCCATAGTACAATTTAATATTCAAGTCTACCTCCTTGCTTCCGGAATTTTTGGTCATATAAGGGCTGAAGCAAATGATTATGTTATTTACACCACCCTTAACAAGATTCTCGGCTACAGGTGTAATTTCCGAAATATTAGCACCCATAATGCTGGCGTTGTAAATCTGGTACTTTGAAGAGGTCTTGTTGTAAGGAGCTACATCGAGATTAGCCGACAAAGAGGTGCCAATAATAGCTGCATCGAAATTCTCAGGAATGTACCTGTAAGACAATAAATATTTCGAGACGCGCTCATTGTTGTAGATAGGGAGTTTTTTTCCTGCAGTCGGAAGGAAAAGACCATAGATATCAATCAACACGTTGGTGGAAACAATGATAGCCAGGCCAATGAGTGAAACCAGTGATATAATTTTTAAAAACTTTATGGCTGAGATTTCTTTATCCAGTAAAGATTTAAATGTTCGCTTGTGGTTGACCCTGATCACATTTAAATCTGTAAAAATTGGCTCGGCACTTTTAAAAGATTTACTATTCAAATAATTATTTTCTTGATTCATTTATGCGGCGATTAAAAATCAAAGTATAGGAAGTCTTGTTTTGCCACTGAATTTAAAAAAACCATATTCACTACAATCATGAAACATACGGCTGAAGCATATCTAATATTAAGTCGAAAACGTTCTGCTAATTCAGTGGAGTTGGGCATGAATAGTAGGAGTATCCCTGCAAGCCAAATCGGGGCATCAAAGAAAGAACTTAAAAGCGTAAATTTACCTTGTGGCTCATTTAATCCAAACATTGTTCCGAGTATGTCTACTGCAATACTGAATTCGCTTGCACGGAAAAATACTCTCACAAACATAACAAACAGGAATGTCATTGCTACGGCAACAAAATGATTCATGCCAATTTTTGTTTTTTGGAACAATCGGTGAATAACGAGTGCAAGGCCGTTCATTGCTCCCCATATTACAAATGTCCAATTCGCTCCATGCCAGAGTCCTCCAATAAGAAATGTTAAGAAAAGATTAATATTCGTTGTTAGTTCTCCTTTTCTGTTGCCGCCTAAGGGGATGTAAATGTACTCTCGCATGAAAGTACTAAGTGAGATATGCCACCTTCTGTAAAACTCCTGGATGCTGTGCGCCCGATGTGGGGAGTTAAAATTAATGGGAAGGTTAATGTTAAATAAAAGGCCCGTTCCAATGGCCATATCAGAATAACCACTAAAGTCAAAATAAAGTTGTACGCTGTATGCAAACGTTGTAACCCATCCTTCCCATCCTTCAAGCATCTGAAAACTAGCGTATCCACTGTTCGCAACTTTTCCAAAAGTATCTGCTATGATTATTTTTTTTGCCAAACCCATATTAAAAATAAAAATACCTTTGGCAATGTTATCAGGATTAATCCTTGCGTTTTCCCTATCAAGCATTTGCGGCAGAATGTGCTTGTGATGCGAAATTGGTCCTGAAATAAGCTGTGGAAAGAATGTTACAAATGCACCGTAATAAATGAAATCATATTCTTTTACCAAACCTTTGTAGCTATCAACAAGAAAAGCAATTTGTTGAAAAGTGTAGAAACTTATACCAAGTGGCAGTATGATGTTAAGTAAATTGTACTCGGAACTGAAGATGTAGTTAAAGTTGCCGATAAAAAAATCGGCATACTTGTAGTACACTAATAACCCAATGTTAAAAAGAAGTCCTAAAATTAGCAGCGTTTTTTTAAATCCCAATTTTTCTCTTTCTGATATGGCTTTTGCAACCGAAAAGTTTACAATCATTGATGTTCCTATCAGCAAGAGGTATTCGGGATTTGCCCAACCATAAAAAACAAGAGAGGCAACAAGAAGCCATATTTTTGATTCCCGATAATACTGGTGATGGGTTAAAAGAAAATAAATTGCCACTGTTACGGGCACAAAGAAAAAAATGAATTCCGGGGAATTGAAAAGCATAATCAATTAAGGTGGACAGATCACCACTCACATCTTATAAATCCTATGCCAATTAATTGGAAGTCTATAGAATTGGTAGGCATATATTTTGTTGCTATATTTGTAATCGATCAAGGTTTCATAAAACGAGCTTTGTTTAAATCGGTCTACTGTCTTATAATATCTGTACATGGCTTTACAACACTATGCGAATTGGTTTTCACAAGGCGCTTTTTCACTTCTCAACAGAATTTCAACAGTTTTATTTGGTTTTTTAAATGTTATTATCATGGTGCGGTTACTGCCTAAGCAGGACATTGGCATCTGGGTATTGTTCAGCAGTATTACAGCAATTCTCGAAATGGTAAGGGCGGGATTTATTCGTAATCCTTTTATTACTCATTTGGTAAGTGCGGAGGAAAAGGATAAACAATCGATTGTTACCTCCTCACTAGCCCTGCATTTTTTATTAGCGTTTGCCTTGTCTTTTCTTTTGCTTATAAGTGCAGGCGTAGTATCTGAGTTCTATAATTCGAAAAATCTTCAGCCTCTATTTATTATATATGCTGTTAACAATTTACTCTTTATACCATTTTTTCATTTCGAATTTCTGCAAACGGCCCGCCTTCAATTTAAGGCAGTGTTTGTCAGCAATGTTGTAAGAATGGGAATACTCACTGTTTATCTAGGCGTTATTTATTTTACCAGCAAAGAAACATCGTTAGTTGATCTGGCGATGGTTCAGCTCATTGCGACTGTTCTTTCTGCGTTTATTGCTTATTGGTATGTGAAGGATGTAAAAATGAGCTGGCGTATCGATCGCAAACGAATGGCGGATTTGTTTCATTTTGGAAAATTTACATTTGGTACAAACATCAGCTCGATGTTTATTCGAAGTACGGATACCTGGATGATTGGACGTATGATGTCGACTGCCGCGGTTGCAATATATAACCCTGCGCTTAGGCTTACGAATATTTTCGAAGTACCAACAAATGCGATCGCCAGTATTATTTTCCCTCAGGTTTTTTCGAAAATGAAAAAGCAAGGAAAAGAAGGAGTGAGGAACATTTACGTGAAGTCAGTTGGTCTGATGCTGGCGCTTACGTTGCCAATGGCCCTTCCTTTATATTTCTTCTCTGAGTTTTTCATTCAACTCATTTTCGGGCGGGAGTACATCGAGTCTGCCACTATTTTACAGGTTACAATATTGTATTCGCTGATTATTCCTTTCAACAGGCAGTTTGGCACCGTGATGGATGGCTTGAAAAAACCAAAACTCAACTTTTATTTATTGGTAATTACGGCAGTTATCAACGTTGTACTTAATTATATAGGGCTAACATATTATGGTCTCATCGGTAGTGCTTATGGTACACTCATTTCATATGGTATCGTGTTTACTTTAAATCAAATCATACTATATAAAGCTTTTAAAATCAATACCTTTAAAGCCATTACAAGTATCTTTGAATGGTATGGTATGGGTTGGGTCTTCTTAAACCAAAGATTAGTTAAGGCATGGCAATAAGAACTGTGCTATTCACTCTTTAGAATTCGCTCACGTACAAAAAGAGCTCCCGTTTTTGCATCGAGTAATCCATTTCGCTCATCTTCAATGTTGGTAGCCTGTGTATAAACATCTCCGGCTATTGGATATTTTCTAAGCTCCTCCTTAAATAAAGTGATTCGTTCCGCACGATCATCAAGATCTCCGGGTCCACCATAATCAACAAATCCAAAACCGCCCCACTCACTGATTACAATTGGCACCTGCCCTCTATAAAAGAAAGTATCTCCAACTACTAACGGAAAGGCAGCGACATCTTGTAGCTCTCCCTTTGAAAGTTTGCTGAGCGCTTTTTGCCATAACGCGAGGTCAGGAGTATAAATGTGTGCTGTTAGCAAATCTGATTTTAATCTTCCTTCAAGCGAAATGTGGTGCCATCCATCGTTGTCTACTACCAAATACTGCGGATGATTAAGCTTGAGATAATGATAAGTGTCAATAATATATTTGCGAGTATCTTCATTGGTGGTGATGTCCTGAACACCCCAGTCTTCATTATAGAGGCTTAGCAAAACGATGGAAGGATTAGTTTCGATGAGTGAAAGCATTCGCAACAATTCTTCGCGGTGATTTTTACGGCTTAATTCCGAGGAGCTGTGTGGACTTGGTACTTCAATCCAGAGCAACATACCAATTTCATCTGCTAGATTATAAATCCTAGGATCAACACCGGCAATGTGAATTCGCACCATGTTACATCCTAATTTTTTCATTCCAAGCATATGATTTTTTATCTCTTCATATGAAGCCCTCCCTGGCTGATATAGAATGGCATCAAGATAAATGCTAGTGTTATTAAGGTAAATATACCGGCCTCTAGCTTCTATTTTTCGAAGTCCAAATCTCGTTTTAATCTCTGCGATGTGTTCATCAGAACTGATTAGTTGAGCTTCAAGACGATAGAGATTCGGTTCTTCATGAGACCACAACTTAGCTTGTGGTACTTCCAGTACTAAACGTTGGTTTCGCTGCCCTACTTCAATGTGTAGTTGATAATCCGAAGTGGCCAATGGAACATCATCACGCGTTTGATCAGTAGAGAAAACTTTTAAACGAATTGTGTACAAACCAGGATCGTGAATCCTCGTGGTAAGGTCAAAACGCACCAATTGATCCTCTACTATACTCACAACACCCAGCCGTGACCGGAGTCTGTTTCGCTCGACCGTTTCAAGCCATACACTTCTAACGGCACCTGTATATGTTTGATACCAGATGCCACCGCGTTTGTATACGTGGCTCTCTTGTTTCCCTCTTGGAATATGGGAGTCCATACTATTGGCAACCCTTACCGTTAAGCGATTGACAGGTTGCAATATGTCTTCGTTGAGCTCAAAAGTAAATGATGTATATTCTCCATAATGTACCTCTTCACCTTCAATAGTTTGGAGCGGGAAGCCATTGAGCCAAACACGTGTTTCGTAACCACAAGCTCCAAATGTAATCTGAAACATCTGATGCTTTACATGTTTACGCTTAGGAAGGGGAAAGGTACGTTCATACCACACTACCACTTTATCGTGCCATGTTTTTGCTGGAGCTTGTTCATCGCCAAGTGCTAAATGATGTTCAACTGATCCGGGCCAAAATGCCTTGTGGTCATATTTGTGAGTTAAATGCCAACCTTTTCGTAATCCTTCGTCATCCGGATCCAGTGAAAATTTCCATTCTCCATCCAGAAGCACATAATCATTTGAGCGTAAAACCGTTCGCGGGAGAGATTCAGTAACATCTTTAGCGACTGGTTTTTCTTCTTTTATTTCTGTTGATGAAAGATTAAGTGTTGATGACGATTGAGGCATGGCTTATGTCTAGTGAAAGTGTTTTTTTTCTTAAAAATGGTACCGGCAATCCTTTTGACTGAAGTACAAAGCACTAATAATTTTATGCCGAATGATTTACAATGCTATTCCGCTAACGTTTGCTGTAATTAGCCAACTATATAGCTGCTTCATTTAACAGCATTATACGTTAATCCCCGACTAATCTGGAATAGTACCTGATTGAAAAATTTATAACAGGAGAAACATCTTTCTTCGCACGTCATTCCGAGAAATCATAAGTAGAAGATATATGCCACAGGTTGAACCATAATAATAATATGAAATTGAAAATCATTTCTCTCGTAATCTTAAGCGCTGCATTTTTTACGGTAGTTGCACAGCAAACAGAAAAAGTTACACCCTCACTTATTGGATACCTTGAATATCTTCCTCAAGGATATCATTCAAATTCTGAGGAATATCCTGTCGTGATATCATTGCATGGGATCAAAGAAAAAGGATCAGCATCAAAAAATGTTGACGAAATAAAAGAAAGTCTTGATAAAGTTGCGCACATTGGTCTTCCCCGGTATGTAGCATCCGGTCAGCAATATTCCTTCATTCTTATTTCCCCTCAGTTAAAAAGTAATATGCATACTTGGACGGGTAATTATTTGATGGAAGTAATCAACCATGTTAAAACTTACCTTAGGATTGATTCCCGCAGGATTTATCTTACAGGGTTAAGTCTTGGAGGAGGAGGGCTTTGGGAAATTGCTTCTGAGTATCCAGACCTCTTTGCTGCGATTCTTCCTATTTGCAGTGGATACAACGATATCCGTGGGGCTGAAGCCATTGCTGCTGCAAACATTCCCACCTGGGGGTTTCATGGTGATGCAGACCGAGTTGTTGGAGAATATGTTACCGTTAACATGATTAACGAAATCAATAAAAACAGACCGTCACCGTTAGCAAAGCTTACAATTTTGCCAGGGGTCGGGCATGCAGCGTGGGATAAAGTTTATAAAGAGACATCAGCATTGGACTGGTTACTTTCGTTTAGAAAGGGGTCTGTTCAACAGCCGACAAATGCCTCGCCCGTTGCAAATGGTGGGTCTGATCAAACTATTACTTTACCCTCGGATCGTGTAACACTTAAAGGTCAGGCAACTGATTCCGATGGAACAATTGATTCTTATTCCTGGGTAAAAAAGTCTGGGGGAACAGTTACATTAAGTGAACCAAATTCAACTACTACAGTAGTCTCCGATCTTTCAGCAGGAACTTATGTATTTACATTTACAGCAAGAGATAACAAAGGCGCTTTCGATAGCGATGATGTGACAGTAGTTGTAAAAGCCGCAAATGAGGAGCCAGTTGATAATGCTACTCCAATTGCTTACTCTGGAAAAAATCGATCTATTGATCTTCCTACAAATTCAATTACAATATATGGTACTGGTGAAGATTCTGATGGATCCATTGTTTCATATCAATGGACAAAAGTAAGAGGTGGTAGTGTTAACATGTCTGGCACAGGTGGTGCTGCTTTAAGTTTATCAGGCTTAACGGAAGGAATATATGTTTTCAAATTAACAGTAACAGATGACAAAGGTGCTGTTGATACCGATGCCATGCTACTCGCAGTAAGGGATAAAACTATCTCATCAAAATAATTTTTCTATAGGCGAAATTCTTACTCAAGGATTGCTTTTGAAATACGCTTTAGAGTATAAAAAAGATCATAGTAAAATCAGAATAAAAGGGTATGGATAAGCCTCCCTTTTATTCTGATGTAGTTTTTGTAGTTGGTGTTTAATCACTTCGAAACTTCTAAGCAATCTTCTCTGTTATAACGAGTTGTAATATTGTATCAACTTAATAACCTCTTCTTCTTTTTTTGGTGATATTTTTTCCTTTTTTACAAATTGCGTCAACTCTTCCTGTTTGTCAGGGAAACTAGCGACCAGCGATTTAATATTCTTCACTTCATGTAAATCATCTGTCCCGATTTTGACATAGAATACATCTGGAACTTTTTTAAACTCAGCTGGCTGATCACTTCCATCCAAGGCACGTCCTTTTTGCTCCGCCAAAAATTTAACAACCTTCTTTGAATATAACATCACTTTACCACTGTCGAGTAAGGCAAAATAGCCAAGCTTTGGCTTTCCATCCAACACATACTTTTCGACCCGAAAGGTGGTGTTTTGTAAATTCACTTCTTTGATAGATGGGGATGGATCGAGGGCTAAGACAGCACCATTTTGCTGATACTCAATCAAGTCCTTGAAAACGTTATAGCGTGCAGGTACTTTAAAGTTCTTGTTTGAATAGTAGACCACTGCGTCTTCATATTTCTCGTTCATGTACGGGGTACCTTTGATAGTAGCACTTGCAACAGTTACTTGTGCGTAAGAAGTTGTAATGGTGAGGAGCCACGCTACACCCATTAGAAATTTAAATTTGTTCATCATGCTAGGATACTTTAAATGTTGTGAATTGGTTACAAAACTTTCTATTAAACTTATACTAGCATGACAAAAAAAAGATGTAATGGAAAAGTAATCAATTGTAAAAATTTGTCATCAATTCGTTTTTTTTAGAGAGACCAGCAGATGCGTGGAACCTATTGCAACTTGCAGGTCTACGAAAATTTAAAAATTGTAGTTATCGTTCTGTCCAAAGAAAGGAAAAAACTCAATGGCTTTTTGCTATTTCATCTGGTTAGCAAAGAACAGACTCTGTGTTATTAAATCTAAAGATGAAATCAAAAATATCGTTGACATTCTTGGTGAGGGATGTAGTTTTCAAAGATAGAAAGGTGATGCTCAGGAGTAAAATAAAGAGGGCTGTTACATCTGTTATCTGTCTATCTGGTGAGTACAATAGATATCCAAAGTCCAACTAAGAAATCAAAGGTAATTTCTAACATTATGAAATAAAATTGATTGCTCTTATGGAAAAGCACTCTCCCTAGCATCGTATGTGAAACAATAAAAGTATGGCAGAAATAAGTCAAAGCAGTGGTCAAAGCAAAGCGTTTGAAAAAGTGCGCACAAAGAAACAATCAACAAAAATTGATATGACGCCAATGGTAGATCTTGCGTTCTTGTTGTTGACATTTTTTATTCTGACATCTACTTTCCAAAATTTAAGACTGATGAGCGTAGACATGCCAGATAAAACCATGAATGATCCAACTCCTATTAGTGTCAATAACGTTCTCAATCTTGTAATTGCCGAAAACAATAAAATTTACTGGTGGAACGGTCTTACTCCTCCTGTTAAAGTAACTGATTTTTCCAAAGACGGGGTAAGGAAAGTCCTTCTAGAAAGTGGTAAGGCGAATCCTAAATTGATTGTTCTTATTAAACCTAAAGACGAATCAAAATATGAAAATATTGTAGATATTCTTGACGAAATGCAAATTACAAAGATGGAAAAGTATGCGATTGTGGATTTTACAGAAGATGATAAAAACGTGATCCTGGAAAGCGGAACAATTAAATGATTGAGGTTTGTTCGCAGAAACTGAGAAATGTAATCTTACCAAGATATAGGAGAAGTATGGACGACAATGTTTAGCTCAGGCTTTGTATTTAGACTTATGCTGAGCTAAACAATTTAACCGTCATGCAATACGTAGTTTGTTAATACGTTGCCAGAAGATATATGATACAGCCAGTAACGCGATAAATACAATCACAAAAGTCTAAGGAGTGTTAGTGCCAACATGAGCCCAGATCGCTCCAATGAACGTGAAGGCAAATCCTGCGTAGGCCCATTCTTTAATTGTATTCCACAGGGGCACAACAAGTGCAATTGAGTCAAGTATTTTGGCGACACCCAGCAGCATGACTAAATGGAGGGGGATTCCAATTGATTCGAAATTCTTCATAAGTTCGGCGTTCTTGCTTAGGAGGTAAGAGAAGTCTCAAACGTTGGATTTGGACTTTGCAACATTCTGCGACTTGAAATTATAAGACTTTCAGGGCATCGCTTCTTTGCCAGGAATTTCTCCTTTGTCTTGTTTTTTATCTGTAACGATTTGCGCAATGGCATCGGTATAGATCAATCCAATCTTTGCTGCATGTTCGGCCGCCTCTACTGTATTATCCACAATAATCATGTCAACCTTATCGTGCAGTAGTGCTTTAGAAATTTCAATTGCTATTTTTTCGCGGTCGGAAAATTGTACATCTCGAATGTATATAGCCAATATTCTTCCTGGAAATTTTGTTACAATCTCACGATAAATTTTAGGATCATCTTGGCCAGAGTCTCCAATCAATACAAAATTCAAGTGAGGGTAGGTGAGGAGAATGTTTTTAATTTCCTTGAACTTATGACCCATATGGTCTGCGCTTTCCTTATCCACATCCAATCCAAAATCACGAAGTAACAGAGGTCCTTCCGGAATATCATTGAGGTCCAGAAAATCAATAAGCAGATCATACAAGTTCCAGGGACTGCTCGAAACATAAAAGAAGGGATTGTTGCGCTTACCATTCCTTCCTAACTGCAGAGACTTATAGAATTCAGAAACGCCAGCAAAGGGAAGTCGGCTATGCGCATTGTGTAGAAAAGTATTACGAGACATCGCGAGCAGACTTGTTGCGGTAGTCTTCACAACGGTGTCATCAATATCACTAATAATTCCATACTCAGCATCTGCTGGTGGTACAAGAACATGTGCCGCACTTTTTAGCCCAGCCGAAAAGGAAAAAGGTGCTTCTATAAGTTCAATTTCGACTTCATGCCACATGTCCTTCCATACTAAAGGCTTTTCGGTAGATAGGTTAATTGTAAAATAACCTTCATTATCAGTAGTGACAAAGTGTGGTTTATTCTGAAAATTAACTTGTAAGCGCGCACCTGGTACTTCATCGCTTTCAAAACGCTTGTACATGCTTACCAGGTTATTCCAAATCGTGTCCTTGTCAATACCTTTTCGAATCGCTTTATTTTTCAAGAGTCGGCCTGTTACATATAATCTATTAGCGGTTCCATAACTTCTGTAGGTAACAATTTGCAAAGGAGCATCGGACTTCAATCTTGTATTCAATTCAAACGCTAATTCATCAAAGTGCTGCTCAATACGTACAGCGATTTTAGTAATACGTTTTTTTAGTTCACTCATTATAAGAAGTTTAGACAGTAAAAGTAGTCATCGAATGGGTCTTTGTGCCAATTGGTGCGAAGTGGAGAGAAATCGCAGCTTTTTCCGTGATTATCCTTATTGATAAAGGGGATTTTTCCTGGTTAAATTGTCATCCTAATTGCCAAATATCGCGTTAAATGCGATAAACAGCATTAGGTAATATTTTTTCAGTTTAATAATTAGCATAATCACTTGCTCCATTGTATTTTTCTTACCCAAATAAAGTTATGTTTAAGAGTGATTATATAAAGCCCCGAAACTTCTCCTCATGGCTTTATACTATCTCAAGGGCTTTCGTCTCTTTGCCCTCCTATGTGAACGGTGAAAAAACACGGCAATTCTCTTACAAGGCAATCGATGTTAAAAAGACATGCCCTTCTATTTTGATAAGAACAATTGAAATGAAAGGAGATTTTTTAAATGTTGAATCCGTTCAGACAATTTCTTTTTTGCACTTAAATCAATTTGATATTGCCTTACATAAATTAGTTAAGGAGAGCTTTGGCGATTGTTACATCGCAGAGTGTGGGTTAAGCGGGACAGCACTTGACAATGATTTTAATGCAAAATTTTTCCAAATAATGGAATCTGAATCAGAAATTAAAAAATTTATACAGGCTGAGGAGTTTGTGGAATTTATGTTTTTACATGGATATCATACTGTTACCATTGCAACAGATAAACAGCCACTCTTCCATTGCAGAAAAAGGATATTATAAACGGTTCCAGATAGTTTTTTCCCTTCATGATATTACTTCTTCAGAATATCAGTTACTGATTAAAGTTCAATTGCAAAAGATTTACCATAAGTAAATATGGTCATCAGATCATCCTTCTATTTAACTAGAGACAACTTCCCTCCCCGTTAAAATTTGTTCTTCTATGTGTGATAGTATTGCAGGAAGAAGCACCAGCAAAGTAGGAACAAGATAAAGTCGTGTTTGAGAGCCCATTGCCGTTGATAAGTGAATAACGAACCAAATGGGAACCAGGAAGATGAAGAATACGCGCAGGTGATAATTAAGGCGGTTGTAAATAAGGAAACACCACAGTGGCAAGAATCCAAAAACACCAAAAAACTCCATGTATGTTTTAACGCTAACTGAACTTATCAAGTTTAATTTTATCATATCCCAACCTGCACTCACACGCCAAACAGCTACTGGTTGATAGCCATAAAAATTACGAACAAGAATAAAGGTGGCCACAAAGATTAATAGGGCGGAGGCAGTGATCACAATACTTCGCAAGTTCCGCTGAATCAAAAGTGGTACATTCTGAAACTCTGCTACGTTAACTTTTGTGAAAAAGTATAATACAGGGATCAGCAGTGATGTTTCCCGGTTAAGCGCGCCAATAAATGTTATTAATATAATCCAGTAAGGTGAGTAATTTTTTACTATAACAATGGCGGCTAAAAGATATAACGTAACATCCATGTAAGTGTTGAAAGTTAAGTCAGCATCTATAACTCCATTACCCATAAATAACGCGCACATCATCAGACCCAGAAGTACCAAATTTTTACTCCTGATAAAATGCGAGAAGTAAATAAAACAAAGATAAAAAATGACTAAGTTTTGTATGATCCGGAAGGCAACAAACACCAATGTATATTTTACAAACTCTGCATTTTTTAACCCTGAAATTAATTTTACGGTTCGTTCGTTTTTTTCTGTTTCCTCTCCTGGAGTAGCGACATCCAAACCTTTAATTTCAATTACTGCAAATATTGTGTTATCCGCTACCCAATACAATCCTTCAATTATCCAAGGACATAATACTCTGTATTGCCACGGATTAAAGAACATGGACTTTCCGGCAATGTGATCAAGATGGCGTTCATAATGCTCTACACCGTTTGCTTTATAGTAGCTATTATAGATGGGATACAGCGACATCCATCCTATAATTAACATTACACCCAGTATTTTTAAAACAACTTTCAAAGTTATCTTAAAATTATTCCGAGTTGGAGTATTAACATCGCTCATATGAGGTCTTGCGATTACATCCATCTTTTTAGCCACATTTGAAACAGAAGGATATGCCACAATTTCTGGATATTTTCCGGTTGACCGTTGAGGTAACGATCTCTCATTTCAATTACTTCTGCTGTATTGAAAATATCCTGTCTATTTAAAACATCTGGATTGATGTTATCAATGACAAGCTCTTTTAATTCATTTTTAAACCAACCCATAATAGGCACCACAAATCCCATCTTAGGTCTGTCCATTATTTCCTTTGGTACATATTTATGTACAATGTTCTTTAAGATGATTTTTGTACTCTTATCTTTCAACTTAAAGGATGACGGTAACCGTGCAGCGAATTCAATAATACGATGATCAAGAAGTGGCTCCCTTCCTTCAAACGAAACTGACATAGTAGCACGGTCAACTTTTGTTAAGTTATTATCTACAAGAAATGTTTTGTAGTCCATTGCCAACATTGAGTTGACTGCATCATTGTGATCATGAATTTCCCGATCGCTGTTAAAGGCTGAATCTTCTAATTCAAATGGGTGCTTTAATCTGTTATGCAATTCAGGAAGCGTGTTGAATTGTGAGATCACCTTCATTGCAGTTAACGGATTCTGGCTAGACCAGATCAGCTGCATTTTGATGAATCGCGTATAAAAATTAAAACCATGATTAGCTCCCGGAATAAGCTTAGGGTTAATGAAAGACATCCCCTTACTCATTGTTGCTTGCAACCATGGATGTAGTCTTTGTGTTAGTCTTACAGCGTTAATGTATTTAGGATATCCACCAAAGATCTCGTCTCCTCCATCTGCAGAAAGGGCTACTTTTACGTGTTTTGATGCCACACGGCTGACGAGGGTAGTAGGTATTATTGAGTTATCGCCGAGGGGTTCATCATAGATGTCAGGCAGTGAGGGAATGATGTCAAAAGCTTCTTTGTGAGTGCAGTAATATTCAGTGTGATCTGTGCCCAAGTAGTTGGCTACCTTCTTTGCAAAGGGAGCTTCGTTAAACTTGTCGTCCTCAAAACCTATTGTAAATGTTTTAAGCTTTTCCGTTTGGTTTGCTTGAAGTATTGATGCAACTACTGTGCTATCATAGCCACCGCTCAAGAATACGCCAACTGGCACATCAGCAACCATTCGATATTGGAAAGCTGACTTCAGAAGTTGCTCCAACGTTTCTTCAGCCTCCTTATAAGAAATATCAAATTTAGGCTTGTTGTAGTAGTCATATACGTTCCAGTACTGAGAGATTTTCTGGCTTTTATCTCTTAAATTAAGTTCGAGAAAATGACCTGACTCCAGCTTATACGCATTCTTAAAAATGGTATGAGGCGCTGGTATATAACTGTATTGGAAGTATAAGCCAAGACTATTGTAATTTAATTCCTTATAAAAAGAAGGGTGTTCATGAAACGACTTTAATTCCGACGCAAACAGAATTGTGTCGTTATGATGATAGTAGTACAAAGGCTTCACTCCAGCTCGATCTCTCACTAAGTATAATTTTTGCAAGCCGTGGTCGAGTAAAGCGAATGCAAACATTCCGATAAACTCTTCAATGCAACCTATTCCATAAGCGTGATATGCTTTTATTATAACCTCTGTATCTGAATTAGATTGGAAGGAGTAGCCTTTTTGAATAAGCTTTTCGCGGATCTCTTTGAAATTGTAAACCTCGCCATTGAATACTAACGTAATATTTTCAAAATGATAAGGTTGATGTCCCAATGGAGAGAGATCAAGAATAGAAAGACGTCTGTGTCCCAATGCAACAACACTATTTTGAAACGTATTGATGTAAACTCCACTATCGTCAGGCCCTCTGTATGCCATGCTATCAGTCATCTTCCTGATTACTGAGGCAGGTTCATAATTTGTATTTTTGAAATCTACAAATCCGCTAAATCCACACATAATACCGAGTTTTTAAGGCTTCAAAAATTTGATCACTTTGGCGGGTATTCCACCGGCAACACAATTAGGAGGTATATCTTTCGTAACAACTGCACCTGCAGCCACCACCGAATTTTCGCCAATGGTAACTCCTTTGAGTATGGTAGCCCTCGTTGCAATCCATACATTGTCTTTTATAATAATAGGACTTGATGCACCCTCAGCAAAATGATTAGATATATTATGAAAGTCACTATCAAGAATTATGGTGTAAGGCGCAATACGGACATTTTTGCCTATCTGCACCAATTCCTGCGCATCGATATGAACGCCATTAAGCCTAGAGTTGTGGCCCACTATTAATTTTCCTTTTTTTCCTGTATACAATTTTGCCTGAACAATGGCGGACCAAATTCTAACTTCATTTTCAAATTTCATCACGCCAAGGTTGCCAATAACTGGCTTACCATGAACAGAAACATATTTCCCAACAGCATTGCAATTTCTAAGATAGATTTTAGCGAGAACGATTCTTATGGCACCAATGATGGAGTGCGAAAGTATTGTAAAAATATTTGCTTCAGGATTGTCCCTTTGATAACTCTTTATTCTGCTAATGATTGTCATCGACTGGCTCATAAAGCATAATCATTTTTTGCGGCAGAAAAAATATTCCAACGTATGCCTCGAAGTATGGCTTTTGCTAGATTGAACTTCCCTTTCAGGAGGTAGAGTCCCATGTTTTTAGGAGTGGCGATAAACAGATAGAAGAGAACTCCCAAAATCATGGGAATCCCTGTTGAATTTCTTAACATGTACAAAAGCCTGTTTCTGTTCATGTAATAAACCTTCGTATAACTCTCTCCACCTCCAACACTAATTGATTCCTTATGTATAACAGTAGAAGTGCCTATATAGTACATATTGTACCCTCTTCTTTTTACTTGCTCACACCAGTCGTGCTCCTCATAGTATAAGAAATAAAGTTCTGGCATCATTCCGATTTCATCAATCACCTTTCTGGGAATGATTAATGCGGCACCATGGCCTAAATCGGTTTTATATATTTTGTCATACTGGCCATTATCAATATCAAACAGACCGATTCGTTTTCCTCTCCCTGTGTAAACGTTCAAACTTTGTGCACCTGCATATTGAACAGTTTTACCATCTGGATATAGAACTTTTGGAGATGCCATGCCAGCATCAGGATGGCTTTCCATAAATTCAACAAGAGGCTCTAAAAAATGAGGTTGTAATAATGTGTCATTGTTCAGGAGTAAAATATATTCACCTTTTGCCCTGGAAATTCCTAAGTTATTTCCTCCGGCAAATCCTAAATTGGTAGAACTTACGATTATCTCAGTATTCGGATATTTCTTAGCGATGGTTTCCTTCGGATTTACTTTGGAAGCATTATCAACAATGATTACCTCATAGTTAGTATATGTTATTGCAGTCAACGACTCAAGAAACTCTAATGTGTCACTAAGAGAATTGTAATTAATACTAACAATGCTTACAAGAGGTGTTCTCATACATCAACCGGGTTAGTCATTTGGAGTGGGTAGACTAGACACAGAGTGAGGTGTGTGTATAAAAGTTCTGTTTGCACCTTTTAGCTTAAACAGGAGTAGCGTCATCTTGATAAAGATCGCAGGCAATAATATTATTGATTTAAGTAAATTGAGATCATATGATTTTGCGGGAATAGCAAGGGCCATTGATGTAGCAAACATAACCCAAAGGACAACCCATCCGTAGGAAAAGATAGGAAATGCATTGGGAATGAGGCACGCGGCAATAGTAATTACAGTAATCATCCCCAGATTGATCAGTCGTGGTAACTGAATGTTTCTTAATACAGCACTGTTAAAGTATGCTACATCACCCTTTAAGAGTTTTCCAAATCCTGTTTTAAAGTATTTTTTAAGGTAATAGAACTGACTATACATCCAACGCTTTCTCTGATTTTGAAAGGCGTTACTGCTAGAGACTTTTTCATCGTACACAAATATGTCTTTAGCATAATTTACTTTGTAACCTAAGTCCAATAGTTTCAGCTCCAACTCTCTGTCAAAACCTCCTATAGAATCCATAGGTCTTAAAGTATCTTTAAGAACGTCATAAGGAAACATCATACCAGAACCACTGAGAGAAGCACAGCCTCCTAATGTAACAGTACCTTGTCTGTATATAAAGTTATTGATGCGTTCGCTCATTCCATCTAGCACAGAAAGCGATGTGTCGCTGTTCTTCGCTTTCCGCTGCGTTTGAATTACCCTTGAACCATTCTGATACAAGGAATTCATGTCTTGCAGATAGTTATCAGCCATAACGTTGTCGGCATCAATGATAATGGCTGAGTCATAATGTTTAGTTAATTGCGACATCGCTCTGTTTAGCGCTTTAACTTTCGTACTCTTTTCAAATGACACCTCAACAACTTGAATGTCAAGATCTCGCAAAGCGGTGAGCGTTTTCGGTAACAGCGAATCTGCTATTACGATCACATCAAAAAGATCAGTAGGGTAGTTCTGTCTTCTTGCTTGTCTTGCAACTTCAATAATGACACCGTCCTCTTTATAAGCAGGAATGAAAACCGCAAAACTGCTGAACTTGGTAGTTTCTTTAGCAGATAACCCGCGGTAGAAAAGAGCAGCAACGCTTAGTATTAAAGCATAACCTGTAGCGTAAATGAAATAAGACAACAATACAGACTCTAGAATTAGCATAAATTCTATTCGGTTTGAAAGTGATGATGGTATTAATTAAGAAACTTCTTTCTGTAAAAGCGCTGGAATAGTGCTCATTAGGATTTTAGCATCAAACCAGAAGGAATTCTTCATGGCGTATTCCATATCTAATTGAATACGCTCTTCTTCTGACATGTCAGCTTTTCCTCTCTTTGTAACCTGCCATAATCCGGTAATCCCTGCGGGAGCTAAAAATCTCCAAGCTATCTGATCTTTAGTAAGTTTTTCAGCTTCGTACAATGGTAAAGGTCTATTGCCTACCAAAGACATGTGACCGAAAAGTACATTGAAGAGTTGAGGTAGTTCATCAAGACTAGTTGTTCTCAGAAATTTTCCCAGAGAAGTAATTCGTGGATCATCTTTAATTTTAAAAAATGATGAGGATCCATACTGATTTAGATGTGCCAATTTTTTTAATTCTGCATCTGCGCCTACACGCATAGACCTGAATTTGTAAAAATTGAAAATTTTATAATTTCTCCCAGCACGTTTCGAAATGTACAGTACAGGTCCTTTCGATTCCAAACGTACCGCAAGCGCAATTAGCGCCATTAATGGTAATAGGATAATGATACATGTTAAAGCAAAAGCAATGTCAAAAGCTCTCTTCATTGTCCACATCTTGAAACCTGTAGCTTCAGGTAGTGTAAATGCTTTATTGCGTCTATTTCCAATTTTAATCCTATGGTGCTTAATTCGCTTCGTTATTTCAATCTTCCTCAAAAAGGAAGCATTCAAATTACCAGTGTAACAATCATCAAAGCCATGTTTAAGAATAGACTTTGATGTTACTTCGTTTAAATCAGATTCGTAATAGAAAAAAGGAATGTTATTAGCATCGCAGAATTTTTTTATTACCTGGATGGAATTAAAATCAATCTCTACATCATTTGAAAAAAGAATGGCGTGCGGTATTGATTCTTTTATTCTATCGGAACAAATGAGATTAACGAGTTTGTGAATACTAGTTGAAGTAATGAAGAGATTGTCTTTCTGTTGCTCCGTTACCTGTTCTTCATGCTGATCCTCGACAAGGATTACAGAGATGATTTTATCCACAAACAAGTTTTTGTTTGATACAGAAAAATCAATTGAGTCAGGAGGATAAAGTTCAAGCGTTGCGTTGTACATAACTTTCGCGGTTTGCTAATTGAACTAGATTATCAACAGTCTTCAAAAGATGCTTCGGCTCAAATGGCTTTTCCATGTAAGCAGTAGCACCTAGATCCATGCTTTCTTTTCTCTTCTTTGCATCCGTGTATCCAGATAAAACGAGCACAGGAATGTGCTTGAAAAGGCTACTACTTTTTAAGTTTTCAAGTAGTTCGAGTCCACTCATAACAGGCATACTGATGTCAGACACTATTACATCAGGATAATTACCCTCGGTTAACCAACACCAGGCTTCTACACTACTGGTAATTGTGGTAATTTGATACTTCTCTGCTAAGATCTTCTGAATCAGCCAGCAAAGCGGCTGATCATCTTCGATGACAAGAATTTTTTCCATATTAGATTAAAGCAAGGTCATTTTTTTTCATCCAACTTTCAAAAATAACATATAGACAAGATGTCATTTTAATCGTTGAGTGGTATGTGGCAAAGTTATACGTTAATTTCTGAATTTAGGTACACTTGTTTGAAGTAAATATTAAAATTTGATAAAATAGCGGCTATACATCATTCTACAACGTTTTCGCTTGGCAAAATGAAAATATTGAATAGTAAAATATCACTACTCCATTTTGGTGTATATTTTCGTTTATTTGAACTTTTCCTGGGCAAAACAACCAATAGAGACTCCGTTATTTATGCCTATTCCATCAATTACTGGTTAATTATAGAATAGCCGCTTTAATAAGCCATATGTAGAGTAGGTAACCGGTTAATGGTTTTATTTTTAAAATTTTTTTAAGATCATCAGGAATGAGTGAAACACGATTGAATGTTTGAACTTATACACGGTCCTACTTGATACTTAGGAATATCTTAGCATGCTTGAAATTACTTAGCGTTTTGATAGTTATTCAGTACAGCAGGCCCCAATTTTTGTTGAAGACTTTTTAAGAAGTTTAAAGATTCGGTGTCGTCAAAAGTAAGGGATGAATCAGCGGAAAATACTGGAATCACCAGATCTACAAATGAAATTAATTCCTTTGTATCAGAATAGGTATTAAGACCTGGGCCTTCCATTAGTATATAATCATACTCCTCCTGCAGCCAATGCAAAAATGTAGTAAAGTCATTGTCAGGTATCAGTTCAGAAGGTGAAGTTTGACTTTTTTTGTTACCTATAATGTCAATCCATCTATTCTGGGTATGAGAAATAAGTTTTGACGCTGGAGCTTTAGTTTCTTGATCAACATCTTTGGCTTTTGGTGCTTTACTATTACCCGGTGTAGCAGTAGATTGAGCTAACAATTTTGTATTAGATGTAAAGGTTTCCAATAATAACTGGAGACTTGGCTGCGCCAAAAAAATTTGTGTAAGCGTATTATTTCTAAAATTGGTATCAATAATCAAAACCCGTTTTTTCTGCATGCTAAATGAATAAGCAAGAGCCATTATCAAAAACGATTTACCCTGTGCCTCCTTTGTGCTTGTCACCAACACAACCCTTGGTTTCGAAGCTTCTATTTCAAAACGAATCTTTCTAAGTTCATCTTTGGCTTTAAATTGTAAGCCGTTCGGAAACGTAATGCTTTTATCATTAGTTTTCGCAGTCTCCATCCTTGGCAAGGACCCCGCCAGTTTAAGCCTCGTCATGGACTTCAAGCGCTGAGGTGTTTTGATTCGAGAATCAACTACTTCCATGACAATGATGACAAAAGCACACAGAATAAAGCTAATCGCTCCACTAAAAGTCATGAATAAGAGTGTTTTTCTTGACTCCACTTTGTCCGCAGGTTCAGCAATCAGAAGTTGAGAGACCGAAAGTTGATTTGTTAACAACTTCTCCCTAACCTCACTTAATCTATTTTGTGCTGCTAAATATTCCTCACGTGCTACTTCAACTTCTTTTTCTAAAGCAGTATTCAAGGTTTCTTTATTTGCAAATTCCCCCAAAGTATAGCGCGTAGAATTATAAATCTTGGTGATGGAATTCAAATTCCCATGAGCAATTTCAAGTGCAACCTGTGCTTCCTCTTTTCGTTCCCTTAATTTTGCTAGGTCTTCAGATGATAGGGTAGCAGATGAGCCACTACTTCCTTTTAAAGCGTTGTCAAGTCTTGCTCGGATTATTTTAACCGTGTCAAGAAGCGCTTTATCGGTTTGGCCACTCTTAATATATTTAGAATAAGCTACGTCTAGCTGATCCCGCAGTTCAACAATTAAATAATTGTTTGAAGCGTTTTGCGTTTGTGTTGCATTGCTCAGCCTTAAATCAATATTAGCAAGCGTTAGCTCTAAACTTCGAATCTTTTGCTGTTCTTGTGCAATTTGATCTTCAAGTTGTTTGACCTGTCTTATTCTAGCTTCACTTTCGACACTAGAATTGATGATATCGGTATTCGATTTGAACTGTTGAAGTTCGGCAATTTTATCATCGAGGTATTGCTTTCGCTGATTTACAATCAGCTCAAGAGAGCCCACGGATGAATTAGATCTGGAAAGTTTTATTGATGTGTAATAGCGTATAAATTCCATACACAACATATTTACGATATATGCAGAAAGGCTTGCGTTTTCAGATATACTTGATATTTCAATGAAATCTGACTGATTTATACGAAAGACTTGTAATTCCTTAAGAAGGTTTTCATAATCATACTTGTACAAGTCAATCAACAACAGTATTTGTTTCTCAGCTGGCTTGTTAGGATCAAGTAGAGTCAGTTCATCAATATGTTTTCCTAATATCTCTCTTAACGCAGGATACTGATTCTGCGAATTGATGATACCAATTTTGGCAAGATCTTCCTGCGGTGGTCTTCTAAAGGCGGCAGCGTTAAGGGTAAGATCATGCAGCAGCAATTGGTAAGATACCAGGCCAATAACAGCTCGAGACTTGATGGTTTCAGTAAGGTTGTTGAAGGTGACTTGTACTTCATATGGATTGAGATTTTTATTCCCAATCAACTCATCGGCAACAGTAAGTCCGGTCGCTAATTGTCCTGTAGACTTATACTTTCGCTCTGACATCATCCTTACTGCTAAAGCCGCAGCGACCGCAAATAGTGGAACAATGATCAGTACCCACTTTTTCTTCCATAAAGCAGCCAACAGGTTATTTAAGTCCATGAAGTATTGGAATGGATGTTAAGATTGCAAAGTTAATAGTTAGATCGTAATGGCGATATTTTTTGAATTACGTTCTTTTAGAACGCGAATATACGATTAGATTAAGCCATGGACTGCTAGGCTGTTATGTTAATTTAAAAGAATAAAGGATTATCTGGTAATTCCTCAAGAATCTAATGGGCTAATAACCAATGCATTCGGAGCTAACATAACAAGAAGCTACATTTAATTTAAAATCATGCGTAAAGGTAAATGGACGGAGTTATAATGAATGTTTGTTTATTTGTTTTTAATTTGAAAATCAAAATCAGACATGAAAAGGATCATTCTCGGTGTTATTTATTTATTAGCACTCGGTAATACTGTTGCACAAAGTATAAATAGCACTAAAACTAATTCTCTTGATCCAACTTCCGTTTCCCTGGAAGAACGCCTTGTTCAACTGGCATGGAAAAATAATGCTTCTATAAAACTTGCAACCCTGCAAAGTGAAATTGCGCAAGCTGAAGTGAAAGTCGTTGGTTCAGAGTGGTCAACGTTAGTAGGCGCAACAGGAAACTTGAACGAATTTAATATTAAAGAATTTACTGGAACACAAGCTGAGGAACAAGGCAACTTATTTTTCCCAAGATACAACGTGTATGTTCGACTCCCTCTGTCCCTTCTAGTTGAAACACCAAGGAAACGGAAAGTTGCCCTGACAAAGGTTAGATTTGAGGAAGAAAAAGTTAATTTGACAAAAATTCAACTTCGAACAGAAGTGTTAAAATTATATAGTGATTATAGGAAGTATGAGCAAATCTGGATTATAAGAAAACAGACGTTAGATGATGAGGAATCGAACTTTCTGCTATCAACACAGAATTTCAAGGAAGGTAAAAATACATTGGAGGAATACATTGCTGTTCAACGCAATCGCAATGAGCAAAGAATACAATTAGCAGTCGCGGAAAATGACTATATAAAGTCTAAGCTAAGTTTAGAGGAATTAATAGGTACTAAATTAGAAGATGTTATTAAATAATAGTTCATCCATTCATAGTAGCAGACTTACTTGCTGAACTTAGTAGGTTTTGCCTTCTATTGCAATATGTTAACTTTGCAGTCATTGTAATTGATATAATTGTTTACCCCAATGAAACCCGTCTATTTAATGTTAAATCCTGTCAAATTAAATTACAGCAATAACAATTTTATGCATCGCTAGGCTTGGTGATTGAGAATTAAACCACTCAGGTTTCACTATTACTCGCGTAAAGAACTATCATAAAGATTCACATTAGCCCAGAGCAGGAATGCCACTTCAGTCTTCTGCAACCACAAGTATCGAAAATACTTCTAAAGTAACAGCGAAAGCAGTCTTTCTGTCTGTTATTAGACTGATTAGAGTACAGCAATGGGTTAAAAACCTTTTCGTTTTCATTCCAAGTTTTTTTGCGGGGAGGTTATTTGATTTGAGCCAACTTCAACAATTAGCATTGGCAGCATTAGCTTTTTGTTTCGTTGCCTCTAGTATTTATATCATAAACGATTATCAGGATCGGCACTTGGATAGGCTACATGCGAAAAAGAAATTTAGACCGATTGCGTCAGGAGAAATAAATGGGGTAACAGCCTGGAGCCTGGCGTTCACTTTTTCATTTGTTGGGTTATGCTTAGCAGGTTGGCTTAATTTTACCTTCTTCTATTTACTATTAGCCTATTTAGTTTTGAACTTCGGTTATTCTTTCGGATTAAAGAAAATACCGATTCTTGACTTATTCATTGTATCAACCGGATTTATACTTCGCGTTTACTCTGGTGGAATTATCGCAGGCCTTCATATTTCACACTGGCTTTCGCTCATGATTCTTCTTCTTTCATTATTTATCATTATTGCAAAACGAAGAGATGATTTAATCATTCAAAAGAGAACAGGTGAAATTGTTCGTAAATCATCGCAGGCTTACAACCTTCAGTTTATCAATTCTTGTCTTTCCATTATATCATCCATAATGATTGTTACTTATATTATGTACACTGTTTCACCAGAGGTAACGGAAAGATTTCATAGTGATTATTTGTTTACCACCACTGTATTCGTGCTCGCAGGTATGATGCGATACCTTCAAATAATTTTCGTAGAGAAGGAAAGTGGTTCTCCTACAGCTATTTTGTTTAAAGACAAATTTATTCTCATCACACTCTCGAGTTGGATTGTGAGTTTCTATATCATTATCTATACGAGTTGATAATAAGGGGTAAGAAAATCGTAGCGAAGTTGTCGTTAGTGTAAATGCACACAAAAGTTATTTGAGCGCATCAGCTTGCTGATAAGTTTACCATTCCTAATTATATGAAAGGAATTTACTAGGATTTGTCAGATCAATGTTGTGCTTTAGTTGACAACGAGAAGCTATCCATCTGGCCGATACAGTGCACAAGCAAACGTTATTTGTCCTTTTTATAAAAACTCTTCATTAACATTCTCAAAGGTAAAATCTTAATACTCGGCGAATAATTTTAGCATTGGTATTCTATTTTCTCATGAGGTTTATGTTTAAAGATAAGTTTTACGATCTTTGCGGCTGTAAGATTTGTCACGGTAATGATTAAGTGATGAATTCCCCTAAGGTTAACTTTGGAGATTCGAAGTAAGGTAAGTGGAGGTGTACCGAAAATGAAGTGACTAATCTTTTAATAGATGATAGTTAAATTCGGAAAAACCAACCCCCACGCAGTTATATGAAAATGACTACAAAAGGCCTCTTCGTTCTCACTTTCTTCCCATTATTTTTATTTTGCCAGCAGGTCTACGCTCAATGTGATTGTGATCATATTATCAGTCTTAATGCAACCGAATATACTTTTGATGGTGCAAAAAAAGGTGTAAAACCTGGCGATAAGATATGCTTTACCAGTGGAACAAGAACCGGTATAGGCTTTATAAATGTCAATGGCACGAAGGAGAAACCAGTTATCATAACAAACATGTGTGATGGCAAGGTAATCTTGAACGCACCTTTAAACTGGGGTAACGCTGTTGAATTTAATTATAGTTCTTATTTCCGTTTTACCGGTTCTGGTAATCCTAACGAAGAATACGGAGTAGAAATCAAAGGGGGACAAATGGGGCTTAACCTTCATGGTTTAAGTTCAGATTTCGAAATAGATCATTTAAATGTTAATAATGTTGGCTGTGTTGGAATAGTTGCAAAAACTGACCCTACCTGCGATCAAAAGACCTGGAGAGGAAATTTCCTTCTTAAGGATTCTAAATTTCACCACAATAAAATTTCTGATACTGGGTGTGAAGGCTTTTATATAGGCAATTCTCATTATGATACAGGCGTATCTAAAACATGTAACAGTGTTACGGTAAAAGTAAATGAACACGATGTTACAAACATTGAAGTTTACAATAATGATTTGAGAAATATAGGTAATGATGGTATACAAGTAGGAGCAGCAAAAAATGCTACTATACACGATAATTATGTTTACAACTCAGGAACAAAAAATAATGCGCAGCATCAAAATTTAATTCAGGCAGGCAATGGCACTCAGGCAACGGTATATAATAATATAGTTGATACAGGTAAGGGCTATGGAATATTTGATGCAGGTGGAGGTGGAAAATATTTCAATAATATTATTATAAACGCCCAGCAGGGAGGAATGCTTTTACAAGATGTCGCTCCAAATTTTGCCCCAACTGGATTTATAGTTTTAAATAATACATTTATTAACTGTAAAGACTTCGGTGTACTAATGTTCAGTGAAAATCTTAACCCGACTTATTATCAAAACAATATAATAGTTGGGCAAAATCAGTCGACTTATACTTATGTAAACTTCAACAACCAGTCTAAGAATAAGTGGGTAGAATCAAACAATATCAGAAGCCAGGATATCAGCACCGTTAAATTTGTCAATGCTTCAGCAAAAGATTTCCATCTGCAGTCCAGTTCTCCAGCTGTCAATGCAGGCAAAGATGTAAGCAGTTATGGCGTGACCCAAGATTATGATAAGAAAGCGAGACCAGATGGACCTGCTTTTGATGTTGGGGCCTTTGAGTACCAGGGTAACAAACCTACATCGTCAGCAGGTCCTGATAGGAGCATTACATTGCCTACCAATACTATAATTCTTGATGGCTCAGGATCTAGCCCAACTGGTTCTATCTCCTCTTATGCTTGGACTAAAAAAAGCGGTGGAGCCGCCACTTTGTCTAACGAAACTACACCAGATTTAAGTGTAGCAGGTTTAGCGGAAGGCGTCTATGTTTTTCAATTGCAAGTTGCTGATGTAAATGGATCAGCAACAGATGAGGCTACGGTAACTGTATTGCCCCAGGCAGTGAATAAATCTCCAGTCGTAAACGCAGGTGTTGATAAAGCACTGGTTCTTCCAGCCAATTCCTTGAATATAACAGGCCTTGCTTCAGATCCAGATGGAACAGTTGTTAAATATACATGGACCCAAGTTTTAGGGCCTGCTACTGCATTGGGTAATGCGAATACTGCAACACTTTCTTTGTCGAACTTGATTGAAGGAATATTTCATTTTCAACTGACTGTGGAAGATGACAAAGGTTCCAGTAGTTCTGATGTTGTTAGGGTGACTGTAAGCCCTGCTGCAACCAATATAAAACCTGAGGTCAGTACGGGCTTAGACAAAGTGGTGTTCTTACCAACTAATTCTACCGTTTTACAAGGAACCGCTTCTGATGCAGATGGATCCATCGCTTCAATCCTTTGGGAGAAGAAATCCGGGCCAACGGCTACTCTAACAAACGCAAATACCTTAAGTTTAACTGCATCTAACCTTCAGCAAGGTTCTTATGTTTTTCGCTTAACAGTAACAGATAATTCTGGGGCTGATGCATTCGATGAAGTGGCTTTATCTGTTTTAGTAGGTAATCAAAATCCTGATGCTAATGCTGGAACTGACAAGCAGATTACTTTACCTACAAACTTGATAGTCATTAATGGTTCCGGTTCCGATGCGGACGGATCTATTGCTTCCTTCGCATGGGCTCAAGTAAGCGGACCTTCAACAGCTTCTTTAACTAACCAAAATAAAGCTCAGGTTACTGTAGCAAATCTTGTTACGGGAGTTTATGTTGTCGGCCTGACAGTTACTGACGATAAAGGTGCAACTGATTACGATGAAGTTACAGTTACAGTTAATTCAGCACCAGGGAACAAAGCTCCGACTGCCAGTGCCGGACAGGATAAGTTAATTCAACTTCCTACCACTACGGTTGTAGTGAACGGGTCGGGTTCTGACACGGATGGTACAATTGCATCTTATCTATGGACGAAGAAAAGTGGTCCCGCTGCAACTTTAGTAAACGCAAATACCAAAGATCTAACTGTTAATAATCTAGTAGCAGGGGCTTTTGTATTCACGCTTCGCGTTACTGATAACCTAATAGCATACCATGAAGATGAGGTTACAGTAACGGTGCTGCCCGCAACAATTAATCAATCGCCAATAGCAAACGCAGGGGGGAGTAAATACCTTACCTTACCCACCAATTCGACTACTCTAAACGGGGTTGGTGTTGACACTGATGGAACAATAGCAACATATCAATGGAGTAAAGAAAAAGGTCCTTTGGCAACATTATCGGGTGAGAGTACCAATACGTTATCAATAAGCAGTCTTTCAGTAGGAGAATATCAATTTAAATTAACAGTGATTGATGACAAAGGAGCGTCCTCATCTGATTTTGCCACGGTGATTGTAAGCTCTAATAATCTCTCTCCAGTTGTAAATGCTGGATCTAATAAAGTTTTAGTATTACCTAACAATTCTATTTCACTTATCGGATCTGCATCTGATGTTGATGGTAGTATTGTTTCTTACTTGTGGGCACAAGTATCAGGGCCATCTGCTACCTTGTCTGGAACCAACACTTCTACGTTGTCTGCTGCAAATCTGACACAAGGTTCGTACGTCTTTACGCTAACAGTTGAAGACGATGATGCCGAAACTGCAACCGCTGAAGTATCGGTTTTAGTTCTTCCAGCATCTTCAAATCTTCCACCAGAGGTGAATGCTGGAACCGATCAAATAATATTTTTGCCGACAAACTCCATCGTTTTAGAAGGAAGTGCTATTGACACTGATGGATCAATAACCTCTTATGTATGGACACAAAGAAGTGGATCAAGTGTAACATTAATTAATGAAAACACGCAAAATTTAATTGTAACAGGATTAACAGAAGGACAATTCAGTTTCAGGTTATCAGTAACAGATAATACTGGTGTCACTGTTTCTGATGATATAGCTGTGACAGTAAAGCCGGCCTCGCAGAATCAACCCCCCGTTGTATCAACTGATCTTAATCAAAGTATTCAACTTCCTACAGCTTCAATTACCCTACATGGCAGTGCCTCTGACAACGATGGCTCAATAGTAAGTTATCTATGGAGTAAAGTATCAGGGCCATCAGCGGATATGCAGAATGCGAGTACAACAAGTCTCACGGTTAATAATTTAGTAGAAGGAAGCTATACATTTCGATTAACAGCAGCGGATAATCAAGGGGCATCCGCTTTTACAGATGTAAGAGTTATTGTTTTTCCGGCCACTATAAATCAATCTCCAATCGTGGATGCCGGGCGAAATCAAATTCTAATTTTACCCGTTAATAATACGAATCTTGTGGGTTCAGGGTACGATCCAGATGGTACAATTGCTGCCTATTCGTGGAGCCAAATATCCGGGCCAACTAATTCTTCAATCACGACTACTTCAAGCCCAATTACTGGCGTGGCCGGGTTTACTGAAGGTACATATATGTTTCGTTTAACCGTAAGTGATAATTCGGGTAACACCAGTGTCGATGATATTTTAGTTATTGTTAACACAACAAATACAAATAGCCCGCCCCTTGCCGACGCAGGAGGTAATCAAGCATTGAAGTTGCCCACAAATTCAATTAATCTTTTTGGTTCAGGTATTGATTTCGATGGAACGGTTACAAGTTATCAATGGACAAAAACAGGGGGAGGAGCTGCGACTTTAGCAAATCAAGGTACACCAACTCTTACGGTTTCCGCGTTAAGCGAGGGATTATATACTTTTAGATTAAGGGTAACGGATGATAAAGGAGCGTCAAACGATGATTTTATACTGCTGGTAGTAAGTCCTTCAAATATTAATCAAGCCCCCGTGGCTAACGCAGGTCCAGATAAAACTATCATTCTTCCTGCAAGCAGTATTTTAGTTAATGGAAATGGATCGGATGGTGATGGTCAAGTCACCGCTTTTACTTGGTCCAAGACTATTGGTGGTAGTGCCACATTGAGTAATAGCACTACCAAAGATCTACTGGTAACAGAGCTTGGAGAAGGTGAGTACGTCTTAAGACTTAATGTTGAGGACAATTCGGGTTATGAGGATTTTGATGAGATGACTGTTCGTGTTCTACCCTTAAATAGTAATAACCCTCCAGTAGTAGCACTAGGAGAAAATATTACAATATATCTTCCAAATTCCAGTCATACCTTCCAACCATCTGTAACAGATGTTGATGGAAGTATTTCCAAATTCTTCTGGACGAAAGTAAGTGGCCCATCTGTAACTTTAGTAGACCCAGAAGCAGAGAAACTAGAGGTGCAAAATCTTGTAGAAGGCGTTTACAATTTTAGGTTAACGGCAATTGATGATAAGAATACCTCAGCTTCTGCAGAGATTGTAGTTACAGTATTGCCTTCAACAGTAAACCAGCCACCAATAGTAAGTGCAGGCAACAACCAACAATTTGCCCTTCCGCAAAATTCATTGATAATTAAGGGGACTGCTTCTGACGTAGATGGTGTAATTCAAAACGTCTTGTGGATGCAAGTTTCAGGAAGTCCTGCAACTTTAACTAATGAAACTAGCTTAGAGCTAACTGTTACAAACTTATCGGAAGGCTCTTATATTTTTAGACTAACAGCAACTGATAATGTGGGAGCAAGCGGTTCATCACAAGTTACTGTAGTGGTTAATCCTGTTCCACCAAATCAGGAACCAATAGTAAGTGCAGGTACAAATACAACTATTCCGCTACCTGTTACTTCTTTTGATATGACAGGTTCGGCTTTAGATATTGACGGAACAATTGCATCAGTAGAATGGTCGCAAATTCAAGGCCCTTCCAATGCCATTCTTCAAAATAAAAATAGTCTTGCTACTACTGTTTCTGATGTTGTTGCGGGTACTTATGTCTTCCGGCTCACTGCTATTGACAACGAAGGTGCAAAAGGCTTTGCTGACATCATCGTCTTCATAGACGATCTCTCAAACTCAGCTAATAAACCCCCTGTTGTTTATGCAGGAGATGATATTGTTCTCATCTCGCCTGAGAATGAATTAACAATAGTTGGTAACGCTCTTGATCCTGAGGGCTTCATCGACAGTTATGCATGGACACAGATTTCCGGTCCGCCCGCGGATTTAATTGTAAATGAGCATACCTTATTTGTTAGTGATCTAAGCTTAGGTACTTACGGTTTCAGGTTGACTGCAACAGATCGTGACTCGCTATCGGGGTTTGATGATGTATTAATAGCTGTGATTGAAAAGAATAATGAGGTGCCAAAATTTTTCTCACCTAACCAAGATGGTATTGGTGATAATTGGGTTTTCAGAAACTCTGATTTTTATCAAGACTGTAATATAGCGGTTTATAACAGAGCAGGTAAAGAGGTTTTTGGAGAAAGACCTTATTTAAATAACTGGAATGGAGTAGGAAAAAATGGGGTGCCTGTTGATGATGGAGATTACTACTATATTCTCACTTGGCCCGATGGAAGAGAATTGAAAGGTGCTCTCCGTATAATCAGATAACCCCCTATGAAGAAGAATATTTATCTGTTTGCATGCCTACTCTTGAGCAGTATATGCACTGTCGCGCAACAACATTATCCAATCTTTACTCAAAATTACGCGAATCCTTTTCAAATTAACCCCTCAATGATGGGTATGAGTAACCGCACTGAGATAAATGCGTTATTCCGGCAGCAATGGACCAGTATTCAAAATTCCCCAAAAACCATTCAGGTCGATTTCCAACATTTATTCAATTCTAAAATTTCTTTTGGATTGAACTTGTACAATGATGAAACGGTATTGCTTTCAAGTAGTGGTGCCCTTGCAACCTTTGGGTATCGCGTCAACCTTACTTCAGAGCATATTTTAGGTTTTGGCATCGGAGGAGGTTTCGTCTCTAACCGAATTGACCTTGATGGGATTCCTGATCTGGATTTGCTCGACCCTGTCTTGCTAAAGGCCTCTAATAATTTTGATTTTGATAGCCAGTTTGGTGTTCATTATAAATATAGAAACTTCGTATTGGGTCTGTCTTTACTAAAATTATTTGATAACAGACCTTTGGAAGAGAGTGCAGTTGTTAAAGAAAAATTTGATCCATTCAAGGATAGAGCTGCGCTAATTGGTTATCAGATTAGGTTGTCAGATAAATTTGTGCTATTTCCTACTGCTTATTATAGGGCGACGTTTACTGGTGTTGATTACTATGAGGGATCGGTACTTTTAAAGATAAAAAACACCATTACGATAGGTGGTGGTTATAGAACAGATTTTGGAATTCATGGGGTGGTGAGAATAAGAATTAAAGATTTACACATTGGCTATTCTAATGACATTCCATTAGGCAAGAAGAAAACTTCTCTTGGTAATACAAATGAATTTCAATTGAAGATCTTAATGGGTAGGATAGTGCCACCTCGGATTGCGAATGCCGAAAGTATTGAAGAGAACCTAGAGGCCATTGATACGACTTCCTTAGCTATTAATGAAAATCCTCCTGAAGACACAATCGAAGAGTCTGTTGAGTCAGAAAAAGAAGATGTAGATGTTGAATCATTAGAAAAAGAAACGACGTTAGAGGAAGCTACGGATGAAGAAGAGCAGCCTTTTACCAGTCCTCAACCGGAGGAAGCTAAAAGCAACTATGACTTAGTGGTGGGTGTTTTTGAAAGGAAACATAATGCAGAACAGCTTATTCGAGAATTTAGGCAAGCAGGAATTGAGTGTGCAATTAAGAAATTTGATGAAGAAAAATATCATTATGTTGTGGTTCCTAAATATGCTACACAAACTATATCCTTTGAAAAGATTAAAGAAATAAGAAAGAATAATCTGTTTAAGGAGGCTTGGTTTAAACATTTTGAAAAGTAATTTTTTGAGCGACAATTGTTGTGTTTCAGGTTATTTGAGGCTATTTATGTCATTATAACTCCATTTTTAACCGCTTTAAAGAAAAAAATTGACATGTAAGGTTTTGAAGAGTTTAGCAACTTCTTTACATTTGAGCGTCTAAAGTTGTTTGTCTTTAATCTCTTCTAATGAAAAGAATTTTACTTCTCCTTCTTTGCACGTTATGTGTGCAATTTGTTTTTAGTCAAGCTGTTCCATTTCCAACTGGCCCTCGGGATAATAACAAGTTCGAGCCATGGGGATATGACCAAGTTGGTACAACGTGGAATACATCAGCATTCCTTCCATTCATCTATCAAAACCGATGGTTGAGGTTAATGCCTCCTAATGGAGTAACTTACAATTCAGGCGCGAAAACCTGGACGTTTTCCGAACCGGGGAAGAAGTATCCATTAATTCTGTTTTTTCACGGTAGGGGAGAGCAAGGCACTGACAATAATAATCAGCTAAAGCACGGGGGCGAAAGACACAAGAATGCCGTGCTCAATAATACATTTCCTGGATTTCTGCTTTACCCTCAATCGGCAACAATTCAGCAGGCAAAAGGCATGGTGGATAAACTGATTGCGGAATTTAACGTAGATCCTGATCAAATTTATGTTCACGGTCTTTCAAACGGTGGATCAGATACATGGAAGTTTCTAATAACTTATCCAACTATGGTTGCAGCAGGTTTTCCCATGTCTGCATCTGATGACTTGGCTAAAACGGAAAACCTACTTTATACGCCGATCCGGCAAGCGCAAGGCGGACTAGATACAAATCCGGCACCTCATTGGACACAAACTATTGTAGATTGGTTCAATAATAGCGGAGGTCACCTGGAATATTTTTACCTGCCTACAGCAGGGCACAGTACATGGAATACTATGTACAACCGTTCCGATTTCTTTAGCTGGTTTTTGAGTCATAAAAAAAATAAAATTTTTGTTCGCTATAAAAGAAACGAATTATGTGAAAGTGATATAGTTAGTGTTGTCATGGGGTTAACCCCTGGATTTCAAGCTTACGAGTGGAGAAAGAATAGTGTATTAATTCCAGGAGCAACTAGTTATAAAATTACAGCTACAGAGTACGGCTCCTATACGGCTAGATTTCAAAGAAGTAATGGCGTGTGGTCTCAATGGTCTGATCCAGTAGAGGTAAAGCTGAAAGCTCCTACAGTCACGCCGCCAATACAGCTTGTAGCACTACAAAGTTTGGTAATCCCTGATGTTAATGGGAATTCAAACATTAATCTTACTTTACCAGATGGATTTGAAACTTATACCTGGAACAAATCTGACGTAGCAGGTTCTATTGGCAATAGTCAAACTATAATAGTTAACCAAGTTGGAACCTATACCGCTGTAGTAAAAGAATTTGGAGGATGCTCTAGTACCCCTTCACAACCACTTAAGGTTGTTGATGCAAACGGTCCGGTAAAACCAGATCCTATTTCAAATCTCCAGGTGACAACAGTGAGCAAGACAGAGCTGCGCTTAAACTGGGAGAATAATATTAGTCCAACTGTAAACGAAGCGGGATTTGAAATTTACAGATCAACAGAAAGCGAAGGAGTGTTTGAGTTAATTGCAGTAACAACGCCCGATGTGTTGACATATGCGGACAAAAATTTACCTTCTAACACCTCGTTTTGGTATAAAATAAGACCAATATCAGGCAACGGATCTGCTGATGTGAGTGCTGCGGTCTCAGGTCTCACTGATGTTGATGTTACCCCACCAACCCCACCAAACAACCTAACCGTAACTTCAATTAATCAAAATAGTATTGGACTAAGTTGGAGTGCTTCTACTGATGATGTAGCTGTATCGGGATATGAGGTATATTTGAAAACCAGTGCACAAACTCAATACATCAAGGCTTATTCTACTACTGCAACATCTCAAACTGTTTTTCAATTGCAGGCGAATACCCTCTACAATTTTATAGTAAAGGCAAAAGATGAGGCAGGTAACTTTTCATCATCCAGCCAGCAAGTGGTAGTTGCTACCGTATTTCAAGGGCTCACATATCAATATTTCCATGGAGCATGGAATACGCTTCCGGATTTTAGTTCTTTAACTCCTCAATCCACAGGTACTGTTAATAACTTCTCAATAACGCCGCGTACACAAAGCGATAATATTGGTTTCAGTTACTCGGGTACGATCTACTTGCCAAACTCTGCTACGAATGGCACTCCTGGACAATACACGTTTTATTTAACTTCTGATGACGGTAGTAAGCTTTGGATTAATAATACGCTTGTTATTGACCATGATGGTATACATGGTGCCACTGAAAAGGGTGGTAGTATTACCCTTGCGCCTGGTTACTACCCAATAAAAGTTGACTATTTTGAAAAAACCGGTTCGTCGGAGAAGCTTGAAGTAAGATGGCAAGGTCCAAGCATATCTAAGCAACTAATTCCTAACATATACTTACGTGAAAACTTCGCCTTTCCGACTGCACCTGCCAATCCTCCAACGCCTACTTTGACTGTCTTAAGTTACAATAGTATCAGAGTCAATTGGACAGCTTATACAGGTACAGGAACAGCCTTTGAAGTATATAGAAGTACCAATAATTCTACCTGGAGTATTATTGCTACGGTACCTACAACAGAAAGCAGTTTTACAGACGTTCGTTTGAATGCATCAACACGATACTACTATAGACTTCGCGCTATAAATTCAGGGAACATTTCAAGCTACACTGCTTCAGTGAATTCAACGACGCAATCCCTACCTGCACTTCCTGTAGCGCCATCAAATCTTCAAGTTATTTCATTCTCTACGAACTCAGCAACGATTACGTGGAATGACAACAGTACAAATGAAGCAAACTTTGAAATCTACAAGGCAACAGGAACCAATGCTTCATTCGTTAAAGTTGGGACTGTGAATGCTAATGTTACCACATTTACAGATAATTCTCTTTTTGCACACACCAAATACTTCTATAAAGTTAACAGTAGAAATGTAAGGGGAGCTTCAACATATTCAAACGAAGCACAATTTACAAGTTTAAATACTTCTCCAACCCTTGCAAGTATTGCTGAAGTAAAGCTTCACTATGATGATGAAAGTACGATACTACTATCTGCGTCTGATATTGACAATGATTTAATTATAATTGGTTCAAATAATTTACCTGCTTTTATCCATGTATTTGATTATGGAGATGGAACTGGTCAGTTGTATATAGATCCTTCGGAGTCTGATCAGGGTGAGTACTCAGGCTTACAGGTATTTGCGAAAGATCAATTTGGAGGTATCCAAACTGTTGAGTTTAAGGTGATCGTTAATGATAACCACGCACCAGTTGTAAATACCATTTCTCCCCTTTCAGTAAAAGAGAGTTACGTTGGAAAAGTGACCTTGACGGGCAGCGATACAGATAATGATGAAATCACGTGGACATTCCAAAACGCTCCAGCGTTTATGGCTACTTCAATCAATGGTAATACCATAGACTTAACGTTCAAGCCCGGCTTAAGTCATGCAGGTAACTATAATGTTTCAGTGATTGCCACAGATCCTGACGGTAGCTCGCATAGCGCAGTTTTGAATCTTACTGTCACTGACTTTGACCCTAATTTTAAGGTACTCGCTAATTTTAGAAGAGGTACAGGGGCAAATGGGCCAGCTCCATGGAATAATATTGGTCCTGGGTCATCGCTAACTTCTTACAATAATCTTCTACGAGATAATAACACCAATTCGGGAATAGGACTAATAGTGGAAAACGCCTGGAGCGATGCCGACATCAATGGAGCCTCGTCACCCGCTGCATCGCTTAATATTCCTTCAACTGTCAGTCAGTCGTTCTTCTGGCATCAACAAAACACTGCTAGGACGTTGAAGATTACGGGTTTAAATCCTGATGGAAAGTATAACTTGAAGTTTTTCCCTAGCAGAAATATAGATGGTACTGCCAATAGGAATACCATGTTTTCGGTACCTGGTTTTAGTCCTGTAAGTGTACAGGCCAATAATAACACGTCAGTAACAGCGGATTTTAACGGTGTAATTCCAAGCGCTCAAGGTGAAGTTGTTGTATCTGTTTCTATTGGTGCTGGCTCATCTTTCGCTATTCTTAATGCGTTAATTATCGAATCATACTATGATGGCAATACATTACCCGAAGCACCTTCCGACCTAGTTGTTTCAATTGCTGCCCCTGGTCCAACCGTCAAATTGGCTTGGCTTGATAATGCATCAAATGAATTATCATTTGAGGTGTTCCGAAGCACGAATAATGTTGACTTCTCTAAGATTGCTACCTTGTCAATGGATGCAACCACTTACAATGATGCGCAATTTTCCTCTGGAGTAACATATTACTACCAGGTACGTGCAGTAAATGGTATTGGTGCTTCGAGTTATTCGAATACAGTCTCAATTGTAGCGCCCAATAGAGCTCCTGTTATTAGTCCAATTGGAAACATAACGATTCCAGAAGATGGAACGAAGGTGATTCTTGTACATGCTACCGATCCTGACAACGACCAAATCGAGATGTCGCTTCAAAATCAACCTCATTTTGTTTCGATTGAATATGTAAGTAATGGACAATCAAATTTAAATATTGCGCCCACCATCGGGGATAATGGAACATACTCTTTTACATTAAGCTGTATCGACACCAAGGGGGCCGAGAGCAATACAACTGTTAGTGTAAATGTTACTAACATTAATGAAAGGATTTTCAAAATCAATTTCACAATTCCTACGGCACTTGGTGCTGCGCCTTGGAACAACGTTACAAGCACTAGCGCAAACAGTACAGTTGCAAATTTGAAAGATAACAACAACGCTAATTCAACGGTCTCTCTAACATTAGTGAATGCTTGGACCGGTACAAATCCTAATGGTCATACCACGGGTAATAACACTGGTTTATATCCTGACGCAGTAATGTTGAACTCTTTTTACATTCAAGACAATAGTACAAGAACTGTTACAATTAGTGGTCTAAGCCCAGAAAAGCTTTATGATTTTTCATTCTTTTCCAGCAGAATGGGAGTTTCGGATGTAAGAAATATTCAATTGACAATAGGCTCGAAATCTGTCACGTTAAATGGCTCTAATAATACCTCTAATCTTGGTCAAATCATTAGCGTAGCACCAAACGTAAATGGTCAACTAACGATTTCAATATTACGAGCTAGCGGTTCTTCATTTGCGTATCTAAATGCAATGGTTATGCGTGAATATGCTAGCCTAGGCATGCCAGCAACTCCTGCCCAACCCTTGAATTTAATTTCGCAAGTCCTTACAAGAAGCTCAGTCAAACTTAATTGGCAAGATGCTTCTGATAATGAAACAGGTTTTGAGGTATGGCGCTCTGATGGAAATAATGCAGGTTATGTGTTACATGCTACGCTTGGGTCAAATTCCACTACCTATACTAATACAGGTCTCGCTAATAGCAACACTTATTTTTATAAAGTAAGAGCCATCAATCTCGCGGGATCGTCGAATTATACCAACGAAACTTCGGCCTCAACTTTCGATTTTTCAGTTGCTCTTAACTTCCATGCTTATAACGGTAGCCCAGCTGGTTGGAATAGTATTACAACTTATCTCCCTGCAGGATCTGTCGTAAACAATTTGACAGATGAATTTGGAGTTAATACAGGTATTTCAATGACTGTCGTTAGTGAATTTGCAGGTGACAACCCAGACGGTATGACTACTGGAAATAATTCTGGTATTGTTCCTGATCAAGTGATGCAGGGAATGTGGTGGATCGATAAATTGACGACAGCTACCTTAAAATTCTCGAATCTGAGTTTTTTAAGAAAGTACAACTTTAGCTTTTTCGCTGCAAGAAATGGAGCTGGGGATAGGACAACAGTATATAGAATCAATGGAAATTCAGTTGCTCTAAATGCAAGCCTGAATACGGCAAACATTGTTCAAATCAAAGACATCTTGCCTGATTCTGATGGTACAATTACGGTTGATATTACAACGACCTCGTCGGCCATGTTCGGATACTTGAACGGCCTAATAATACAGGCAGTACCAAACAACACAGCAGTAGCTGGCAGAATGAACACCGCGCAATTGAAGGAACAGTCGTTTGGGAAATCCGAATATGTAGACGGGGAAGCTTCCACTCAAATTTCTGCTTATCCTAATCCGTTTGTAGATCGTGTAACAATTCAACTAAGTGAAAAAATTGCAGAAAACTATAGGGTTGATGTGATGAGCCCAAGTGGTGTAGTGGTCTATTCAAACAATTTTGAAAGAATAAAAGGGGAGAATGAAGTTGATGTTATATTAGATGTGTACCTGCCTCAAGGTGTTTATCTACTACGTATTCTAACGACAAAAGGGGCTAGTCAAAATCTAAAGCTTCTTAAGAAATAATTATAAATGTAAAATGGGAATAACAGAATGGCTCTGTTATTCCTTTCTTTTCTATGGCTTCTTCTAGACTGTACGGACTGGATGTATTGCGTGGAGTTGCAATGATACTGGGTATATTCCTTCATGCTACAATTGCTTACAAGTCCGGATATCATTACGGTGAATGGGCTTTCGACAAAGATTTTACATCCTACTTCTTTGACTGGTTATTCCTTTGGATTAACTCGTTTCGTATGCAGTTATTTTTTTTACTCGCCGGGTTTTTCTCTCACTTGCTTATTAATAAAATTGGGTTAATTCCCTTTGTTGAGAATAGAATAAAACGAATCGGCATCCCGTTGTTGATTTGTTATTTTACTATCCTTCCCCTTACCCTATTGCCATATTTATATATTCAATACAGCAAGATGGGAGAGCCGTGGATCCAATTGCGATCTTTCTTCCAGGACTTTTTCTTGCTTAAATCCCATTCAGGGTTTATGCATCTATGGTTTTTACAGCACTTAATGATTTTTTATTTTGTCATTTTTTGTTTCTATTTTTTAAGAAACCGTTTCAATTTATCTACATCCCGTCTTAAAATAACGACTGCGAGTCCGGTTAAATTTTTCTTTTTGTCATCTTGCGGCATTGCTGTATTAAGTCAATTGTTCCCAGCTCCCTTGCCTTCTATATGGACTGGTTTCGTTACTCCCATAGCACAACTTTTGTACTACTTCTCCTTCTTCATGCTTGGCGTTATGTTAGAAGAAAACAGGAGCCTATTTTTAGCTTTTAAAACGTATTATAAACCATTTTTGCTAATAGGTTCAGTTATCAGCGTATTCATTGTAATTGCAGTCGATTCATATTCATCTCTTCCTTTATTCAGTCTTGAGCACATGCTTTTAAAGGTTTTTTTTGCATTTCAAACTATGTTGCTTGTCCTGGGGTTTATTGGAATGTTTCTTGATATTTTTAAGGAAGAGAGTATCTTATGGAGATATGTTTCTGAGGCAGCTTATTGGGTATATCTCATTCACTTACCAATTGTTTTAACAGCTCAGCTATTGCTTATAGACAGCGGCGTGCCCGGTGTATTGAAATTTCCATTGGTAGTCATAGTAAGTTTGCTTTTGTCTTTTACTTCGTATCACTACCTAGTTCGTTCCACTTGGGTAGGTCTAATACTTAACGGAAAAAAAATACCTTCAAAAAAAACAAGCATTCAAAGTACTTAGTGCTTCGTTGCAATTGTATGGTTCTATTATTTTTTTCATCAACGACGTTAACAGTTTGATCGTAGTCCAGATTAATTTTTTTACTCTGCGATTCTGAAAGCTAAATAAAAGTTTACACGGCAGGTTTGGAAATGAAAATAGGCGTTGTTAAACTGAATGAGAAAGAGTTCGAATTGGACTTTGAAAACACATCTTCAGGAATATACTATGTCAAGATGCTGAGTAAGGAAGGTTAATGGTTTCCAAAATTGTAAAAGAGTAGGTATTCGACTTTACCAGTCTAGATTTTCATTGCTCGCTTTAACAGGAGATATCGATTTAATGATTTTATCAATGGCCTTCGCATCGATGTTTTCGTCAAATTTTCTAGCAAGAAAACAGTTAGACTCAAGCAAAGTTTTTACGTCATTGTTTGTAAGAACTTTTGGACTTACTTTTTTTTCAGACCAATCAATATATCTGAGATAATGAGAAATATTTGGGCGGAAATGCGAATTCATAATTAACGTATTAAAAATGAATTCATCAGGGCTCCAAGTGGTTTTTAGAAAACTAAGATAATCAGGATTTCTCTCGAAATAGTGCAATGCATATTTAATGAAATCATCAGTTGCGGTAAACCAGGCTGACCTACCATATGGTATTAACTTGCCTTTATAAAAAGTTCTTTTGCCAATGATATTACTGATAATGCGTTCGGTAAAATACCTTCCCTTTATGGTGATGTCGCACAAGTGGTATTTTTCAAATCGGTGCGCACCAGGCCACACACTTAAATCAAGAATTTCAAAAAATTCATTTTTCTCGCTTTGGTAAGAATTCAATAAATGATGGTAGAAGGACGAGGTAGATTTTATTGGCAGATCCATTCCACTGATAAGGTTTGTATAGAAATACTTTTCCTTATGAGCACTAATCATTTTCAATGCATCTAGCGTAACCGCTACAAAACCGTAACCCGCCCAAACTAGTTTTCTACTAGGTTTCACTAATGTCACATTCGGATGAGTAGCTATTTCTTTAAAATCATTAGCGTTGCATTGTTTGTCGATATGCACAAAGTTGTGAAACTGCTCCTTGTCAAACAGGTTGATCAGCTTTAGTAGCTGTCCGGGATTTTTATGGGCAATAATGATATTTGCTACTTTCATTGTTCGATACTTCGCATGGACTTACTTCTTGTTTTAAAGTCAGACTTTGCTGCAAAGCCTAGCATGGTGCTAAACAGGATTGTAAGAGGTTGGGATCGAAAGAATTCCTGGGGATATTGTGCTACCACGATCATGAAGAAAACCACAATAACAAAAGTTTGTATCAACCGCCAATCTGGATCTTTAATTCGGAAGTAAATATGAACGCAATAAGCAAAAATAGATGCTTGTATTGTGCACCAAAGGAGTAGTCCAAACCACCCAGTTTCAATTCCGATTTTTACATATTCTGAATCGGGAGGAAACGACCCTACAAATGTGTGAGGAGAATACTTCATGCCGAGATCTCCTGTGCTGCCTAATCCAAATCCAAGTGGCTGACTTCTTATGTACCCTTGAATGGTTTTCTGGTTTTGAATCCTCACGTTCATCGATGGATCTTCTGACCCTGAGAAAGCAGTTGACATCACATACAACGCTTGATTAGATCCTGGTTTCAATACCAATACTGCGCCAATAATTATAACACAGCCAACAGCGATTAATACTTTTTTATGCAAAGTTAAAACAGCAAATATTACAAAGCCAATAGGAAGCATTACCATTGAAGTTCTTGAACCAGTATAGATCATTGACCAAAAGCAAATAATAGCCGTAATGGCAGATAGTACTTGAATATGTCTTTTCTGAACAAAGAAAAATACAATAAAAGCGGCAACACCTGAGATCGCCATAAGCATTCCGAACTCTGACGGAGAGAAGAAGAAGGAGAATTTTCTTAATCGTCCCCAGGTGAATAGAAGATTATACCTTTTTTCATCATAGCTGGCCCATCTAAAATCATATGAAGGTAAGCCAATGAGCTCCTGGTACAAACCATAAAGCCCGGCGAGTAACGCAAGGATTAACCAGCCAGCGATTACGATATACACGTCCCTTTTCGATTCTACCGAAGAGTACGTGATGAAGAAAACGCAGATCATTGGTATGACGCTTCTGATGGCCCACAGTCCTGCTTCTCTAGATGCTGCATTTGGATTTATCAGCTCAACACATTGGAAAGCTATCCAGATAACGATAAGAATTCCAGGCAGCGTTTTAATGCCGGCCAATCGTTTATTAATTGCTAATGTAAAGAGGATAATTAAACAGAGCGCTTCATTGGCAGTACCAATAGGGATAGTATATAAACGCAGTGCTTTAATAAGAAACGGAATTGTAAAAGCAGTGGCGAGGAGGAGTACTACATTGTATCGAGGATACTTGTTGGAGATATAGAAAACAAGTACAGACAGTATTAATCCAAAGACAACAACATTAACGACTGCGCCAAAGAGATTATTCAGAATAACAATTACAGTACAAATGATAATCAGTACCGGAATTAAAATCCTATTATTATTCAATAAAGAAACAAGCGTAGACATTAGCCCAACACAATTTTATAAAAGAAAAAAAGGCAAACTGTTATTCCAAAAGCTATTAGAAGGAATCGATGCACTTTTTTCAGCGAAGTTTTTTCGTTTTCCATCCAAGTACAATTAAAGTTATCTAGTTGCTCTTGATTGGTACATCTTATTCAAATGTTTTAATGCATCTCTATAGACATCAAAAACCTTGATAAAAATACGGAAACCTTGTACGCCAAGGAAAGAATTGACATACCATTGCCCTACTAAACAAATAAAGAAAATAGTAATGGCAAAAGCATAAGCGGCTCCAATGATGCCGAAGAAATGAATGAGCGTAAGATTCAACAACACATTAAGAAGGTTTGAAACTAAATTAATGTAAAAGCTGATGTGAGGTTTGTTAATTACTTCGAAAACAGTACCCAATTGAACATTAAACGGAAGAAGCATGGATGCCAATAGCATAATTCGCAATGCCCCGGCGGCTTCCAAATACTTTTTACCGGCCGTTATTGTAAGCACAAATTCAGGAAAAACAAAAGCAAAAATGATTACGGGCAGGATCAGTGCTAAGATTGATGCTACTGATTTTTCATACAGTTGACCAACACTTTCTTTACCTTCTTTACTTGCACGCTCTGCAATTTTGGGATAAACGATGCTTGAAATAGAGAGCGTTGGTATTTCTATAAAATTCAATATTCTTACCGCAGCGTCATACATTGCTACAAGTCCATGACTGATGCCGCCTAAGATAAATTGTGATGCATTTTTTCCTAAAGTAGAAGTAATGCCTGTCCCTAGAATGTACTTTCCAAACTTGAAAAGTCTCTTAATCACTGTCCAATCTATTAAATATTTCGCAGGCAGCATTTTTCTACTGATACTGTAGGCCGTGAGAAGGCCCAGCAATGCACAAAAACTATGCATTGCGGCAAAGAAGAGAAGAGACAGATTCGGGAAGAATACATAGGCACCTACTACAATGCAAAAGAACGATCCTTGTCTTACAACTGTGCTCCAAAACACGCCTGCAAAGCTATGATTGGCCTGTTCCAGGTAATTAAGTTGGGTGAATGGGATGAGGATGACAGAAGTAACACAGTACCACAAAATCATCCCTCCAATAATGGTAGATTTCCAAAAAGATTGAAGGACCGGTGTGAGTGCTAGGAGTAGTATTACAAAAAAGACAGTAGAGAGTAAGTTAAGGATTAAACTACTTGTAAATAGTTTACTTCTATCTATTTCCTTTTCATTGAAAAACTTAACAAAGGCATTTTGGATAAAAGCGGACCTGGACATTTCCACACTTGTAGAGACAACCAGGTACAAAGTCCAAATTCCAAAGGTTTCGATGCTAAAATAACGCACCAGAAAAAAGTAACTGCCAAAGCCGAATACAAATGCTGCAATCCGTTGCATCATTGTGTATGCACCAGATCTTAACCAATAATTTTTTTTAAGCATCAATTGAATCCCTATCTTTGCTGTTCACAAAATATATATGAAAGTTCGCAACCCCATTACTCGTCTCAATCTCAATATCCCTTCTAGTGCTAAGGTACTTGACGTTGGAAGCGGCCACAACCCACACCCGCGTGCAAATGTAATAACAGATAAGTTTACTGACAGTAATTATCACAGAGCTTCTGATATTAAAGTTTTAAAGCACCAAAAGTTTGTTGAGGCATCTGGGGAGTCTCTTCCCTTCAAAGATAAGGAATTCGACTATGTTATTTGCTGTCACGTTGTGGAACATGTTGATGACCCAAATGTCTTTTTGAGTGAGTTAAGTAGAGTAGGCAAGGGAGGCTACCTGGAAGCTCCATCGTTGCTGGGTGAATACCTTGTGCCAAAAGAGTCTCACCAGTGGGTTATTTTAGAAATTGAAAATAAACTGGTGTTTGTTAACAAAAAGCGTTTTGGGATTAGTTATGATCATGGTTTTGGTGAGATTTTTTTAGAGTTTTTACCATCTACTTCTTTTGGATATAAGATCCTCCAAAGAACCCATCAGCAATTGATGGCCGTGAAATATGAATGGAAAGATTCTATAGATTTCATTGTTGATCCACCAAATGAAGAGCTTCTACAGTATTTTAGAAAACCATGGGATTTACAGATGTACAAACAAGTATTTCCACAGCGCTCGTTGGGTGAAGAATATATGACGGCAATGAGGGCTAGTTACGACATTTTTAAGAGTGTAATAAAATCAAAAGTGCTTAGCCGTTTCTAACACTAGGTAGTAAACCTTAATTTTACTTCATGAACGGCAAGGATATCATAATGATAGCAAACCAACCCTGGGATTATGCTTTGGGGAGCAATTGTAAAAATATTGCGGAAGAGCTAGCAAAGAATAATCGGGTGCTCCATGTGAATCCCCCAGTTGATAGAAAAGTGCTTTTAACAAAATCGGATGAAGGTTGGGTAAAGAAGGCAAAAGCAGTTCTCGAAGGAAAGATAGCACCGTTAGAAAAGGTGCAAGACAATGTTTGGGTGCTAACTCCCGCAGTAGTAGTAGAGTCGATAAATAAGATCCCAATAGCGTTTATTCATGATGTTTTTAATAGAATAAATAGCTGGAAATTTTCTAATGCTATTCGAAAATCATTGCGAGAGCTTGATTTTAAAAATACCATCATTTTTAATGATAACGTCATTGCACGTGCATTCTATCTGAAGGAGATGCTACGCCCATCTTTACATATTTACTACATTCGTGATTACCTTGTCTCGCAACCTTACTACAAAAAGCATGGTATACGGCTTGAACGGAAGCTGATCGAAAAGTCGGATATTATTGTTGCAAACTCTCTTTTTCTTCGCGATTACGCTTCCGGATTTAATCCAAATTCACATTATGTAGGCCAGGGATGTGAATTGAATATTTTTAATCACAAGGCGAAGTGGCCCAAACCAACGGAGCTGCAAACTCTCAACGGGCCGGTTATCGGATATATTGGATATCTAACATCCTTGAGATTGGACATCTCTTTAATTCACTTTATTGCCAAAAGTAAACCGGATTGGAATATTGTTTTAGTTGGTCCGGAGGACAAGGCTTTCAAGGAAAGTAAACTGCATCAACTCAAGAATGTTGTTTTCACAGGAAATAAGAATTCCGATGAGCTTCAAAAGTACGTGCAGCATTTTGATATATGCATTAATCCTCAGCTTATAAACGATCTTACGATTGGCAATTATCCAAGAAAGATTGATGAGTATTTAGCAATGGGTAAGCCAACCGTTGCGACACGCACTAAAGCAATGGAAGTTTTTTCAGCGTACTGCTATCTCGCTTCGAATAAGGAAGAGTATTTAAATATGATTTCTCAAGCGCTCGTGGAAGATAGTGGAGATAAGCAACAATCGAGAATTGAATTTGCTGCCTACCATAACTGGGGACAAAATGTGAAGGATATGGGTTCTGTAATCATTGAAAACACACATCTAAAAGAAGAACATAACATTGCAATGACGACTACCTAGTTATCGCGTTTCTAACAGGTACAGATGTAGTTGTTACGGTGTTCTCTATATGTGCATTAATCTCATCTAAGACAAATTTTTGACCAGATGCACTTAGGTGACCATGATCGATAAAGATGCTGTAATCACTTGTGGTGGTTTTGTATTTTTCACTGTTGAGATTGATTACAATATCTTCCTTCGAAAACAATTTTTTCATGTGCTCTTCAAAGAACTCATAATCTTTTCTTCCGATTGAATACAGTGGATAGGGAATAGGAGTGAAGTAAGCTACAATCTTCACATCTTTTGATTTAAGTTTTTCAATGACACCACGAAGTTCCTCATAGGCTCGGTTATCAAATTTAGGAGCCTCATATCTTCTTTGTTCAATTTTTTCTGCAATGATTTTGTTGGCGTCCAACCCTTTCATTTCTAAACCAAAGTTATTCCATCCGTTTTGCGTGATGATATCTTTTGCGTATTTATTAGGCAGTAATTCGTAATGTCTTACAGCGTACATTAAATATGTCTTTAAAAGATTAGTAGAACCTAATGCTCCATAGTATTCTTTAGGATCTATTGATGCTGATTTTTTTCCAAAATCTTTCGTCAAATAAGGATCAAGACAAATGACGACGAGCTTAAGATTTCCTCGCTCCAGCACATTGTCTAAGAGGTATTTCAACTCAGATATATTAGCTCCCATAACGCTCGCGTTGTAAGCATTATAATTTCGTATATAACTAGGATTTAAGTTGGCTGACAAGGATGGGCCAACAATAATGGCATCGTAGTTTTCAGGAATATACCTGTATGATAGAAGGTATTTGGAGGTACGCTCATTGACATAGACTTTCCTATTTGTTCTGCCAAGGAATAGCCCATAAATGTCAATGTAAATATTTAGAGCAACGAAGCCGACAATGAGAAGAATCGTAATTACTGAAAAGTATTTTAAGAATTTGCCGCTTTTCATTTCATTAAAAGTCAAAGTATAAGAAATCGTTCGCGGTAATGGAATTCATGAAAAGCAGACCTACTAAAGTAAGTCCTATAAGGTACGCCAGGTGTTTTCGATCTTCCTTAAATTCTTCTGCAAGTTGTGGAGCGTTCTTCCAGAGCAATAACAGAGCTCCGACAAGTAGCAAAGGAATAAGCATTGGATCTGTAAGCACGCTTGAGGAACCAACCTCGATACCTCTCAAACCAAACATGCCTTTCAATAAATTTATAGCGTCCGTCCAGTTAGGAGCTCTGAAAAACACCCAGGCAATATTGACATAGTTGAAAGTTATAAACCATCCCAACCAGTTAGGAATTGTGATTTTGCTTTTTGACCATAGCCTGAAAATGATCTGGCCTAGTCCATGTAGAAAGCCCCAAAAAATAAAAGTCCAGCCCGCACCGTGCCATATCCCACCAATTACAAAGGTGATCATAAGGTTGCGCAGAATCATAGCTTCCTTGACTCTGCTACCACCCAACGGAATGTATAGGTAGTCCCGAAGAAATGAACTTAAGGTAATGTGCCATCTTCTCCAGAAATCCTGGATGTTAATAGCTTTATAAGGAGAATTGAAGTTTATGGCAAGTGTAATATTGAAAAGTAGTCCTATCCCTATGGCCATGTCCGAATAACCACTGAAATCAAAATACAATTGAAAGGCGTAAGATAATGAGGTAATCCAGCTATCCAAGAATGACAACTCTGCTGTATTGGCATAGCCTCCATTTGCTAGCACTGCAAAAGTATCTGCTACAATAACTTTTTTGGCCAATCCCATAAAAAACAAATACAATCCTTTCGAGAAATTGAATGAATTAAATTTAAAGTTGGCTGCATCTTTAAATTGAGGGAGAATATCTTTATGATTAACGAGCGGCCCGGCAATAAGATGAGGGAAGAAAGTAACAAAAAGACTATAGTTAAATAAATCGTAGTCCTTCGTGTTTTGGTAGTAGCTATCTACTAAATATGCTATTTGTTGAAAAGTGAAAAAACTAATGGCTAATGGTAGGATTACATTTAAGGAAGAAATTTCGAGACCAGTGAAAGTATTTAAGTTCTCGATGAAAAAGTTACAATATTTAAAATAGATGAGTAGAAGTAGATTGGCTACTATGCCAAAGGTTAAAAGTTGCTTGCGTTTATTTTTATCATCGGTCCAGTTTAATCCTTTACCGATATAGTAGTTGAAAAGAACGGAGCCAACAATAAGCGGTAAATACAGATAGTTCCACCAGGAATAAAAGAATAAAGACGCTGCCAGCAAAAAGCCTCGTGCCTCCGTATAATATTGGTACTTGGTAAGGGTATAATATATGATGAGGGTGAGGGGAAGAAAAAAAAGGAGAAATTCGAATGAATTAAAAAGCATACAGAAAGTTTTCACACAAATCGCCCAACTTCCTTTTTTACAGGTTAATAAATTAGGAAGTGTTACAAAAATAAGAAATTGTATGCTTGTTACAATGGAAAACGGAATACAACGAAGCGCTTTTATTTTACTATTTAACCGAAAACGTTCACTAAACTTCTTTCGCGACCTCTTGCTTATAAAATCTCATGCTGTATATGCAAAAAATGAGACCTATCATTTGAAATAGTTCTTCTACTGATCTGATCATATTTACTGCAAATTCGGAATTTTTACCAGCTGTTATTCTATAGTAATAACCTAGAAATTCAAGTACAACCCCTCCAAAAATATACACTGCGCCACTCTTTAGAAGCTGCTTCCTTACAACGCGAGGTAATGCAGGGAAGCTTTTTATTAAAACGAGCCCGAGAAAAAGAAAAATGACAATGTAGGGAGTTATCCAGGAGAAGTACAGTAGTGAACTACTATCGAAGTTTGCTTTCCTCAACATTTTCATTCTCAGAAGGTTGTGTAGAAAGAAGATTTTATCAATAACAATCAATGATAACGAAACTGTGAGCGTTATCCAGAATGTCCCAGCATTGGCTGATTTTAATTGCACATTTTCTTTTGCAGTGCTAATATTAGCTGCTGAAGAAAAAATTCCGATAATTAGCAATAACAGCGAAAAGAGTGACGGAAAATTTAGTCCTCTGTCAAAGTAGAAACGCCATCCGAAAGTAAACGGATCTTCAAGAATAAAAGCAGCATAAATACAGACGAGGTTTGCAGTGAATAGAAATAGAACAATGACTATTAATATCCTCGCCAGCGATTTTGGTTGAAGGAGCATTCTGTAAGCAGCCGGCAATTTACAGTATTGTTAAACATTATGCCCTAACTATTGAAAGAAAATAAATTTTAAAGGGTTACACAAGAAAAGAACGATACAAAGTCAAATCACTTTCGTATCGTTCTTTAAATAAAACAGTAATTTCAATTAACCCTTTTTATTTTGCCAGAATTTATTTGTTGCCCATCTCTCAAAATGTGATAAATATATAACTCGCCTTCAGTTATTAATTGATCATAAAGATCCTCTGTCCACTCGCCATGGAAGATACGTTCACCCTGGCCGTTGTACAGAACTACCAAATAATTATATCCACCAGGAAGCGTATTGTCCATGAAAACAAAATCATCGGTCACTGATGGTGCTACGCCAAGCGTATCAAACACTTGCTCAGCCTGAGAAGTTATAGATGAAGCTGCAGTAGTGACATCAGTAATCACAAGCCATCCTATATATCCAAAATTCATCGAGCTTCCACTGATTTTTCTGGCCGATAGACCAACTACGCCAGAAGCGTTAGGCTTCACATTTGCATATTCAACTTGTGTTGATTTGTTGTCGGTTACCGATAATGTCTTTATGGCAGAACCATTGAGACGATACTCAAAAGTACCATACTGATCTGCACTTCCACTGCCTGAAGCCCGAGATGCACCTACCGTAATAGTATAGTAATGCGTAGGATCAAGATTCGAAATTTGTATGTTATTTCCTTGTACGACTCCGTTTATCGTGGCGCCATAAGGTGCATTATAGTTAAACCAATTGGTCTGCATAACAGTTGCAGGTTGAATATTTCCATCCTTCACACCTCCATTGTAAGATGTAGTTAAAACACCATAATTAGCTGGTACCCACTGACCCGTTGAGACACTGCTCACCTTAACATTACTTGCAGCATCTGTTGCTGAAATAACAGAAGAGTGAGGTGACCCCGCAAGATCGTTCCACCCCGCAATATTTTGTTTGACATTTGTAAAATTGAATCTGGCAACTGTGCCTGACTTAGCAACTACAAGGATGTCATCGGTGTCTACCGCACCTTTATTATCTGTCACTGTTAGTCTAAAAACATATCTTCCACTGAGTAAATTACTGACAGTTAAATTTGCGGTAGTAGTGTTAGAAAGCGTTACAGTTCCTCCTGATACTTTACTCCAACTATATTTTGAGATTGTCCCGTCTTTATCAGTGGCACTGCCTGTTAAAGTGATAGCGCTCGTAGGTAACGTAATAGTTTTATCCGCACCAGCATTTGCCGTAGGTGAACTATTAGTACTTCCCAGCGCTTGAACGGTGAGATTTACATCATCGAAAGCGGTAGCACCCAAGTTGTCTTTCACAGTTAAGCGATAAGTATAGGTACCTGCTAATAATGACGTTACCGTTAATATAGAAGTATTAGTATTGGAGAGCACTACATTAGGACCAGAAACTTTAGTCCAGGTATATGACGCAATAGTTCCGTCTGAGTCACTTCCGCTACCAGTAAGTGTAAGAGCACCGATAGGAAGTGTTATAGATTTATCTGCGCCAGCACTTGCTTTAGGTACAACGTTAGCCGGGGTGGTACTCGAAGTATACTCGTATGCGCCAATGTCAAATGATGCGCCTGAAGGGCGGCTTTTTCCATCTAGATCAATTGATACTCCTAATGTTCGTAAATCTTTTCCCTGATCGATCGCTGGTGAGCCACTCAACAAGTGGTAATCTTTTGCCGAAGGATTCGAAAATTTAATTGTTGCTAATGATGCACTTTTAAGATTATTCGATTCAATCGTTAAAGACTGTGCCTTAGGACTATTGTATTTAATAAAATTATAACCAGACAGTGATGAGTAAATAATATTATTAGTTATCGTGGTGATCGCGGGATTTTCGCTGTACATAATAATCCCTAAAGCGTTACAGTCAATAATAGTATTATTAGCAACAAAAAATCCTGTGGTAGCGTGAGTGCCGGCAACATCCTGCAAAGAAAATCCGCCTAGTGCGCCTTTGTTTGCAATGTTGTCATAGTAAGTGCTTCCTCCACCTTGATCCCAAAAGCAGTAGCCATTACCTGTATCAATCACGTTTTGGTAAATTTTTGCCCGTGTTGTTCCACTACCTGCCTGAACACCATTCATATGACCGGAAGTTTTCGCTGTTCCGAAGTTGTAAACTTTATTGTGATGAATTTCTGCACCTGAAATCGCGCCCCCTACTTGTATCCCATCATTTGCTGTATTCTTTACCTGGTTGTTATAAACCTTAACATTCACAACATCATGCTCGTTAACCTTTATGTTACTTCCGTTACATGTTTTCGTTACTCCTGTTTCATAATGCGAGTTTCCAATATAGAAACCTTCACAACCAGTATTTTGAACAAGGATATCATGGAATGATGTATTTCGCATTGTGAAATTACCGCGCCATGTTTTAGAATCACAAGTTGGATCGGTCTTCGCTACAACGCCCACGCAACCCGCATTGCTCACACTAATATGATCTACTTCAAAGTCGGTGCTTCGCTCGTATATATTCAATCCCATCTGCGCGCCTATGATCTCGATACCAGTATTTATAGAGCTGTTACCCGAACCAGTGAATCTGAAGAACGAACTGTTCTTGATCTCAACTGCATTTCCCCAATTTGATGGTGCATTCAATGTTACTTTTCCATCGCACATGTTCGTAATAATAACAGGGTTGGCTGCAGTCCCATTAATATTGAAGAACCCAAAGCCGGTTCTGACACCACTCGTAAGACAAATTTTATCTCCCGGCTTTACACCTTTTTTTGCTCCGTCAAATTGATATTCGGAACTTGAAAGGGAAATAATAAAGTCACAATCACATTGTGCGAGTGCTTTTGAAAAAGTCAGCATTAAACAAGCTGCAGTCAGTAGTATAATTTTTCTCATCGTGCTAAAAAGGTTTCCAGCAAATGTACCCGCACCATAAGGTTTGATTTGTTTGATCTCCACCGTTACGTCACTGTAGTGACTTTTTGCAATTGCTGTCGCAGAAAAAATTGAGTGCTGACTATCGAGAATACAATTCGTGGCATTAAAATTTAAGCTCATTATTTTTTTTTAAAATTCACCGATGACATCTTCTGCTAAAAGGAAAAATAGTTTATCACATCGATCTAAATTTTTCTAGCTCGCAGTTAATATCTCAGTCAGTGCGAAGCCCTATTAGGTTTAGCGTGTGTAATTTTGTAGTCCAAAGTGAACAATAATGAGAAGTGGTAGCAACCGGCATTTGGATGCAAACGATTTCGGGGCAGTTAAGCGAGTGAATAAGCAGTTATTAATTTTCTAATTCTTATGTTTTAGTTCGAAATTATGAAACAATAGGGTGGTAAGCGCCATTCCTCAGACGAATTAATCTTCCTATGCTCTGTGCGAGAATCAACAGCACTATTAACAATACAAATTAAAGTCAAGCAATGAGATTGGTAGATGTGAAGTGCAAAAGGCATCACTAACTCGCTTCCTTAATTATACAACGGTCTGAAAGGTGCAGTATAAACACATACTGCTGTTAAAAAAAACGTTTATTTTTAATCCATCGAAAATAGTAACATGGAGCAAACCCGCATTTATGGGCTAGTACTGGCAGGTGGAAGGAGTTCTCGAATGGGTTCAGATAAGGGCTTGATTCAATATCACGAAAAATCACAACGTGAATTTCTTTTTGATTCTTTAGCCAAGCATTGTGATAAAGTTTTTACTTCAAGCTCCGCAGAACAAGGCGTGCCAGCACAGCTCAATCCATTATGTGATGAGTACGATATTAAAGGACCGATGAACGGAATATTATCAGCCTTTAAAAAATTTCCTGATCAGGCATGGCTCATCGTTGCGGTTGACATGCCTTTTGTTGATGAACATGTTCTTTGTCAGTTGATCTTGAACCGTAATACCAGCAAAGTAGCAACCTGTTTTTATAATGAGGAGCAAAAATTCCCGGAGCCGTTGCTAACATTGTGGGAGCCAAAAGCATTGCCTTTGCTTTTAAAATCTTTTCAAGAAGGACAAGTAAGTCCTAAACATTTTCTTGCTCGCCAGGATGTTCAGCTTGTAAAACCACGCGATCAAAAAATGTTCATCAATTTAAATTCTCCCTGTGATGTTGCTGAATATCGGAATAACACTAAACAAGACTAAATTCTTTCATTGCCCTGGGAAAATTTCTATTCTCATGTCCTGGATAGCTAAGTTTCAAAAGCGCAAATCGTTGCAAGTCCTTTAGATTGATCCATTGCATAATAGAGAGTGTCCAATTGAATTCTTTAAGTTTCTCCTGGATAGGCAACGGTATTTCATCAATGGACCATGCTGGATTTTCCATCACTGGTATTTCGGTTGCTTCATCTCCTGTATGCATTAGAATAATCTTCTGCAAGTAGGTTCTGTAATGAACTACTTCTGCATCCGTAGCACATGGGAAAACTGCAAGGTTCTGTCTTTCTTCGTTATTCATTTTACTCCACTCTTTCAGTTTCAATTTTATACCACAGGCATCAAGCTTGAAGCGAACGATCATGGGAATGCAGCGAACATTCTCCTCAACAAAATCTGCTTCGAATTCAAAATAGTTTTCTCTAACAGTCGTAGTCATAATTTTACTGGTTTAAATTAATTTCATTATAACAAGGCCGAGTCATATCCAACAGTGTTTCTCTTTCCGCCACTACTTTACCAATAACAATAACAGCGGGTGAGGAGATTCCTGCATCATTGGCCGCAGAATATATCGTTGATGCTGTGCCTGTGACTATTTTTTCATTCGCAGATGTTGCAGCCTCAATAACTGCCATAGGCTCCGCTGCAGACCTGAGATCATAAACAATAGAAGAAATTCTTTTCAGGTGAGACAAACCCATGAGTATTACTAACGTTGCTGAAGATTGAGCAGCATATGGAATGTCTTTAGACATTTCCCCGGAAGAGAGCGTTCCTGTGATTACCCAGAAGCTTTCATTTACTCCGCGTTTAGTTAATGGAATTGCTGCCGAAGAAGGCGCTGCTATCGCACTCGAAACTCCAGGAATAACTTCAGCAGAGATTCCATAACGTGTTGTAAAGACGAGTTCCTCGTGGCCACGGCCAAATACATACGGATCGCCACCTTTAAGGCGCAATACGTTGGCATACCGATGAGCATAAAAGACAAGGAGCTTGTTGATCTCATCCTGCGGGAATTCTTTTTTACCTTTTCGTTTTCCTACGTAAATAAACTTGCATCCACGTGGCGCATAACTCAAAAGGATCTCTGACACCAAAGCGTCATAAAGAATCACATCAGCTTTCTCAAGAGCCTTCAAACCTTTTACAGTAATTAGTTCCGGGTCACCGGGGCCTGCACCAACAAATGTCACTTTTCCTTTTTGCATGTCATCTTATCAATTACGTATTTTATTTACGTAAATATTGTTGTAAAATTTAAATAAGTACGTATAATTACTTAAAAAATTAACAATACTTACTTAAATCGTTTGCAATGAAACGTATCATCGTAGTTGGTAATGGAATGGTTGGTTTCAAGTTTTGTGAGAAACTCCGGAGTCGCAATAAGGACTTTGAAATAGTGGTATATGGAGAGGAGCCAAGGCCGGCCTATGACAGAGTTCATTTGAGCAGTTACTTCTCTGGCAAGTCAGCTGAAGATTTGCTGATGGCACCAGCGCAGTGGTATGAAGAAAGTCATGTAAAGCTTCATACCGGAGAACTTGTTACAGCAATCGATCGGCATCGCAAAACGATCCATACACATTCGGGAATAACAGATCATTATGATTATCTCGTGCTGGCTACTGGCTCAAGCGCATTCGTGCCGAACATTCCCGGAGTAGACAGACATGGTGTATTTGTTTATCGCACTATTGAAGATCTTAATCAGATAACCACCTATAGCAGGAATATTTCGAGGGCTGCAGTGATGGGCGGAGGTCTTCTAGGTCTTGAAGCTGCGAAAGCATTAATTGATCTTGGTTTGCAGGCACACGTGGTGGAGTTTGCGTCAAGACTTATGCCACGCCAGCTTGACGATGCGGGAGCTTCCATCCTCACACATAAATTATCACAACTTGGAATAACCACTTATACCAACAAAAGCACATCATCCATTGAAGGCAACGGAAAAATTGAAGGTTTAAGATTTTCTGACGGAACGCTGCTTGATATAGAAATGCTTGTGATCTCCGCAGGCATTAGACCTCGTGATGAGTTGGCAAAGGCAAGTGGATTAAACGTTCATGCAAAAGGTGGAGTATTGGTAGATGACCTGCTTCGAACCAATGATGAAAATATTTTTGCCATCGGAGAAGTAGCTGTACACAACAATATGATCTATGGACTTGTTGCACCAGGTTATGACATGGCAGAATGTGTGGTACGCCAGATCGTAAATGAGACGCCAAAATTATTTACCGGCTTTGATATGTCTACGAAGCTAAAGCTTATTGGTATTGATGTAGGAAGCTTCGGTGACCCATTCGGAGAAACTCCTGGGAGTATTCCAATTGCTTATCAGGACAGACGAAATGGCATTTATAAACGAATCAACATTTCGGAGGACGGAAAATATCTTCTCGGAGGAATTCTTGTAGGTGATGCAGCGCAATACAATCTTTTCCACCAGATGGTGTCGAATAAAATGCCTTTACCTGGGCAGCCCGAATCACTCATCATAGGTTCACCTGGACAGGCTGTAACGGAAGGTGGCGGAGTAAAGGGCTTGCCACCAACTGCACAAATCTGTTCTTGTGAAGATGTAACAAAAGGAGCGCTCGTTCACTGCATCACCGAAGGTGGCGCAAAGACAATCAACGATCTGAAGAAAAGCACAAAGGCATGTACGGGCTGTGGAGGATGTACACCTATGGTAAACGACATTCTTAAACTCACGCTTGAATCGATGGGCGTAAAAGTGAAGAAAAGCCTCTGCGAGCACTTCGATTACACTCGGCAGGAGTTGTATGATATTATTAAAGTTAAGGAGTACAAAACCTACAACGAAGTACTCGATGCGTACGGTAAAGGTGATGGTTGCGAAATATGCAAACCAGCAATTGCATCCTTGATGGCAAGCATCTGGAATGATCTGATCCTTAAACAAGACACGATCCAGGATACGAATGATCGCTATCTCGCTAACATTCAAAGAGGCGGAACTTACTCTGTTGTACCAAGAATAGCAGGGGGTGAGATCACGCCTTTAAAACTCATGGCTATCGGAAGAATTGCGGAGAAGTATAATCTTTACACTAAGATCACTGGTGGGCAGCGCATCGATATGTTTGGCGCGAGAGTAGATCAGCTTCCTGAGATATGGGAAGAACTGATAGCCGAAGGTTTTGAAAGTGGCCAGGCTTATGGAAAATCACTTCGGACCGTGAAAAGTTGTGTTGGCTCTACGTGGTGCAGGTTTGGCGTACAGGATTCTGTATCCTTCGCTGTGTTTATAGAAGACCGTTATAAAGGGTTACGCGCACCACACAAATTGAAAGGCGCTGTCTCCGGTTGTATCCGCGAATGCGCAGAAGCACAATCAAAAGATTTTGGAATTATTGCAACCGAAAAAGGATGGAATCTTTATGTGTGCGGTAATGGTGGAGCACATCCACAACATGCAAAATTAATTGCTTCAGATGTCGATACAAATACTTGTGTGAAGCTTATCGATCGTTTCCTGATGTTTTACATCCGCACTGCCGATCCGCTCACAAGAACTGCGACATGGCTTAACAAAATGGAAGGAGGACTAGATTACTTGCGAGAAGTTATCGTAAACGATTCGTTGGGAATAGGGAGTGAGCTGGAAAGAGAAATGGAGGCGCTCATCAATAACTATCATTGCGAGTGGAAAAAAGTGGTTGAAGATCCTGCCCTTCGTGCGCGCTTTAAACATTTTATCAATGATGAAGGTGAAGATGAAACGCTTTCTTTTGTTGAAATGCGCGGTCAAAAATTTCCATTAGACTGGAATAAAAAATAATAATGTAAAGAATTGTTATGGAAGAGTTAGAACGAATCAATGTACAATCTATGGAAAGCAAATCAGATGCAAACTGGTTTAAAGCTGCGCGTGTCTCCGACTTTCCCGAGGATGGCGGAGCTTGTGTTAAATATCAGAACAAGCAAATTGCTGTTTTCAACTTCAGCAGAAGAAATGAGTGGTATGCGTGTCAAAACATGTGTCCTCATAAAATGCAAATGATTTTGTCAAGGGGAATGATAGGGTCACATGAGAGTGAGCCGAAAGTTGCCTGCCCTTTTCATAAAAAAACATTTTCTCTTAAGAGCGGAGTATGTCTAAACGCAGATGAACAAAGCATCCAGGTTTACCCTGTAAAAGTGCAGGACGGATATGTGTACATCGCTGTGTAAATCAACAATAAGTTTTTGGTGATCTTAAGAATGTCAGGCAGGGATACCTGGCATTTCTTTTTCTACATCCATCAAACTACGTATTCCCCTTAATTTGCGTAAATTGCTAAGTAATGAATCCAAATTTCAGTTCGGATAGCAAGAAACAATTCAACCGGTTCAGCAAGCTGGGTTTATGGTACATACTGGCACTCAGTATTATCGCTACCATTGCTATTGTAGGTCAGGTATTGATTCAGCGCCATTTACAAACTCAGGTAAGTGACTCAAGAGTTATCAATCTTGCTGGTATGCAGCGTTATAAAAGCCAATGGATAGTGAAGATGTCGGTTCTGATTTATACTGGCGTTGGTAACAAACATTCCGGTGATAAAATAACGATACTCCAAGACTCACTGTTAAAATGGAAGAAAGGTTACGAAGGGTTACAACGTGGTGACACAGCTTTAAATCTTCCGGGAACCAACAGTGATCAGGTTATCTCGATGTTCGCTGATCTCGATCCATATTTTCATAATGTTTATAATAGTGTTGAGGAGATCATAGCAAATAAGAAAGGCGTTAATAGAGATAGTATACAACTGGCCAAAGCCCTGCAAAAACTTCTGCATAATGAAACTGTTTTCCTGGAGAAGATGGACAAGATCGTTTTTCAGTATGATCAGGAAGCACGCGAGAAAGTCGCCATGCTTAGCAAACTGGAATATTTTCTCCTTGCCATTTCCATTATTGTCATCACGCTGGAGATCTTTTTTATTTTTCGCCCCACCACTATTCAGGTCAATCAGACAATTAATCAGCTGATGTCATCTGAAAAGAATGCAAGGAAACTTTCAAAAGAGATTGGCGCATTATATGCTTCGCTCGAGAAGACCTACGAGCAATTATCCATTGTTAACCAGCCGGTGGAGAATCCAAGACTATTTGCAAAAGCCGACCGCGGAGGCAATGTTACTTTCATGGCAGAGGCATTAACGAATTTAACGGGAAGATTTGATGTGCGCGAAGCTGCTCCTCTCTCTGATCTTTTTAACGGAATGGCTGATGCTGATGATTGGATGGACGAAGTAGTTGATACTGTTTCAGAAGGAGAGACGTGGCAGGGAGAAATACAATTCGAAGGTTTGACTGGCGCGAAGTGCTGGACACAGGTCGTTGTTACTCCTGTTTTCAGTGATAAAAATGAAGTTGATGAATTGGTGATCATGGGCGCTGATATTACTAAGCGAAAGGAAGCAGAGCAGAACATGAATGTGAAGAACAGGGCAGAGATCGAGAAGAAGATCAATCAGCAAAAATTTCGGTCAGTACTTATCCTCGAAGGGCAGGAGGAAGAAAGAAAACGCCTTGCCATGGATATCCATGATGGCATCGGGCAAATGCTCACTTCTTTAAAATTTCAGATTGAATCAATTGACCTGAAAAAAGAAGAAAAGGCTGAGCAGAAAATTTTTGAGGTGCAACAATTGATTAAAGAAGTAATCCGGGAAGTGAGAAAAGTAACGTTCAATCTAAAACCAACAGTGTTGGGTGATTATGGCTTACAGGCTGCTTTAAACGTTTTTGTTCAAGAGATCGGAAAGCTTACAGACATAAAACTTATTTACAGTTCTTCTGGAGAAATTGAGCGGCTTCCACAGAAAACAGAGAACAATATTTTCAGAATCATCCAGGAAGCGATCAATAACGCCATTAAGTATTCCGGTGCAGATGCTATTTTTATTGATGTAAAACAATTTGAAAACGAGTTTACAATAGACGTGAGGGATGATGGAAAAGGGTTCGATGCGAAAATGGTCGAGTCGCGAAACATTAATATTGAATCGGGAAGAGGTTTCTTTAATATGTACGAGCGTACAGAATACATTAATGGAACATTGAAGATTGATTCCGAACCTGGCAAGGGAACACGCATCACCTTAACAGTTCCGGTTCACAACGCTATACCTATCGAATAAAGATTATGAGCAAAATTAATATTGTATTGGCAGACGATCATGTATTGGTTCGCAAAGGTATTAAAGCAATGCTTGAGTCCGAGCCTGATATTAAAGTAGTAGGAGAGGCAGGCAACGGAACAGAAGCCCTCGAAAGCGCAAAAGCTTTGAAGCCAGACATTCTTGTTCTCGACATCAGGATGCCGCACATGACTGGACTTGAAGCTGCACTAAAACTGGGGAGCTATGCGCCAAATACCAAGGCAGTAATTCTCTCGATGCACGATTCAGAGGAATATGTTATGCAGGCATTATCCTCAGGTGCATATGGATATTTGCTGAAGGATACTGACAAGGATGAGTTTATCAAAGCGCTGAAACAGGTTCATGCAGGAAGTAAATATTTCAGTGGTGCTGTTTCAAATGTTCTCGCGAATCAGCTATTGAATTCGAAACCGATGGTAACATCAAATTCTCCGGTTGAACATCCCTACCATCTTACCAAAAAAGAAAAAGAAATTCTTAGGATGGTGATTGACGGAAAACAAAACAAGGACATTGCCGATACTTTCGAAAAAAGTGTACGCACCATCGAAACACATCGCTTCAACATTATGAAAAAGCTGGGCGTAAATAACGCTATTGATATGGTGAACAAGTCGGTAAAAGAAAATCTGGTTTAAGGCTATTGTTAAACCGTTCCCTTCATTCTTATTTCTCTCGTTAACGTTGAATCTTATAAGAAGCCATACATTAAGTGAAGAACGCAAACGATTTTTGATGCAGTTAAAACCATTCCGGTAAAATATTTACGTAGTATTACGTATTAATAATGGATGTTTACTTACTTTTATTACGTATAAATTACGTATATGGAAACAGGCACATCACTATCGGAAAAAGCAAATCGCATAAACCTCCTTGATTTTAAGACACGCCCCATGAGAGCGTTTCACGTCACGTGGTTCACATTCTTTCTCTGCTTCTTTGGTTGGTTTGGTATCGCGCCACTGATGCCTATCATCCGAGAAGACCTCCATCTGACAAAACCACAAATTGGAAATATCATCATTGCATCAGTAGCCATTACGGTTTTCGCCAGATTTTTATTTGGATGGCTTTGCGACAAAATAGGTCCCCGAATTTCATATTCTATACTTCTGATCCTCGGATCAATCCCGGTAATGGGTATTGGACTGAGTGATAGTTACGAATCATTTTTGCTTTTCAGACTTGCCATTGGGATGATTGGAGCATCTTTTGTGATCACACAGTATCACACATCCGTAATGTTTGCACCTAACGTAGTAGGTACTGCAAATGCCATGGCGGCCGGGTGGGGGAATATGGGTGGTGGTGTCACGCTGATGGTAATGCCATTGGTTTTTGCAGCCTTCACGGGATTAGGTTACCTCAATGCAGAAGCATGGCGTTATAGCATGATCGTTCCAGGATTGGCGCTTTTGGTGATGGGGTTTGTTTATTATTTTTTTACTACAGATACACCAGCTGGCAACTTACGTGATCTGCCTCCTGTAAGCCCCGATGGAAGTAAAAAGTCGCAGGTTAGCTTCCTTAAAGCTTGTAAAGATTACAGGATCTGGGTACTGTTCCTTGCCTATGGCGCGTGCTTCGGCATTGAGATTACTATTGACAACATTGCTACACTTTATTTTGTAGATAACTTCAATTTAGGATTACGTGAAGCTGGCATCATTGCTGGGCTATTTGGAATGATGAATATTTTTGCCCGTGCATTGGGTGGATTCTTTGGAGACAAAGCAGGAAAAAAATTCGGACTGCGGGGACGCATTATTATACTAAGCGTTTTTCTCTTACTCGAAGGAATCGGTGTTATTCTTTTTACAAACATTGATGTTCTTCCACTAGCCATCATCACCATGCTTGTGTTCGCCTTGTTTCTTAAAATGGCAAATGGTGCAACATATTCTGTTGTTCCTTTCATCAACCGCAATGCGATAGGAACTGTCTCTGGCATTGTAGGAGCTGGAGGTAATGTGGGGGCTGTGCTTGCGGGCCTGTTGTTCACTTCTGAGAAACTCGATTACCGCGAAAGCTTATTCATCATTGGTGTTGCGGTTATGGTAGTATCTGTTATTTCCTTTCTGTTAAGCCTGCCAAAAACATCGGCTCAGGAAGTTTTACATCCCGAATTGGAATTGGATAAGGCTGGGGTGAAAGAATCTTTAGCACTAACATATCCTAAACATGAACCCGGAAAGTAGCGATAACAATTCGGGTAGATGTCAGTAGTTAATTCTATAACAACATTGATAAGCCTGTAGCGTAAAACCTGAAATTGATCAAGGACAACTTAGCAGTACACTCAATCCTCGAAAAATATGAATAAGAAAATTTACTTGCTCTCATTCACTTTATGTGCACTGTTACTGATGCAAAATTGCTTCGCACAATTAACAATTTCAGGACAGCTCCGTACCAGAACAGAATACCGCGATGGTCAGGGAACACTTGCTGTCAAAGATACTGTCCCAGCATTCTTTACCTCACAACGCACACGTCTTAACGTTGCCTTCGCTGCTTACCGATTTAAAGTATACACCTCTTTGCAGGATGTTCGTGTGTGGGGTCAGGACGCTTCTTCCATCAACAGAGTTACCACAGACGCCTATGATGCTTTTATGATGCATGAAGCCTGGGCTGAAGTGAGTCTTGTGGATACTGGTAAAGTTGTTAAAAACTTTACTTTCAAACTTGGGCGTCAGGAATTGGTTTATGATGATGTTCGTTTACTCGGAAACCTCGACTGGTTGCAGCAGGCACGCAGACATGATGCCGCCTTACTAAAATTTGAACACAGTGGCTGGGCAGCACATGCTGGTGTAGCGTTCAATCAAAATACGGAACGAAAATCAAACACCATTTACAACGGTGTACCCACAGGCTACGCGGCCAGTACGAATGGAATGAGTTCCATGTATAAATCCATGCAGTTCCTTTATGTTGGTAAAAAACTTCGGTTTGGTAATCTATCCATGCTGGCTTTAAAAGATGACTTCAGTAAATTCCATTTCGCGGCCGCAGATACAGATAGAAGAACTCCGATTTACGAGCGAAGTTCATGGAGCCGATATACTGCAGGTGTTAATATTTTCGGAACAGCAGTTCAAAAAGTAGGTTTTGCTATCACTGGTTTTTACCAGGGAGGAAAATATCGGGAAGGTACTTCACTAAACGAGTATCTGTTATCTGTTTCAACGATGTACGCTGCAGGAAGACAATTTAGCATTGGACCAGGCATTGATATTACCTCTGGGAACAACGGCAAAGATCCTTCTAAAAAGAATCAGCGGTTTGATCCCCTCTATGGCACACCTCACAAATTCTGGGGTTATATGGATTACTTCTATGTTGCAGATGGCTTTGGATCTAACGGTCTGGTTGATGCTTATGTGAAGACAAAATACAAGGCTAAAGATAAACTCACGCTATCGCTCGATGCACATCAGTTCTCGCTGCCAAACTCCATCACTGATGAATCTGGAAAGGCAATGGGAAGAACTTTAGGCCATGAGTTTGATTTCATCTTTAATTACGCCCTCACCAAAGTTGTAAACATTGAAGGTGGCTATTGTACAATGCTTGGCACTTCTACACTGGCTTCTGCCAAAGTTAAAAACGTAAAGCATGCCGATACTTGGGCCAACTGGGCATATTTCATGATTTCCATTAAACCGGAAATTCTTGTTAAAAATTGAAACCAACAAAAAAAATAAGGGCTTAACAGGAGGGATTTGACCCTTCTAGCAATTAATGTTTAGAAAAGGGAAAATCGGTAAAGGGCAACTTGGAAATTTTTCGAATAAAATATGAATGTGAAGGAAAGCAATGAGCCGATTTACAGAACAACATGTTCTTACTGTGGTGTTGGATGTGGAATTATTATAAAGAAAGACAGGAAGAATAATCTTATACTGGAGGGTGATCCTGATCATCCCGTTAACAAGGGAATGCTTTGTTCGAAAGGTATGAATCTTCACTATGCCATGCAAGATCACAGTGACCGGTTGCTTTATCCGGAAATGCGATGGAGTAAAAATCATCCGATGCAACGGGTGAGCTGGAGTGATGCAATCAAACGAGCCGCGGCAGTGTTTTCTTCACTGATTAAAAATTATGGTCCTGATTCAGTGGCATTCTATGTTTCAGGGCAATGCCTTACCGAGGAATATTATGTTGCAAACAAACTTGTAAAAGGATTTCTAGGAACGAATAACATTGATACGAATTCAAGGTTGTGCATGAGTAGTGCTGTTGCGGGGTATGCACAAACACTTGGCGAAGATGCTGTTCCGGTTTCCTATGAAGATATTGAGCTGGCAGATTGTTTCTTCATTGCAGGTGCTAATCCTGCGTGGTGTCATCCCATACTCTTCAGGCGAGTTGAAGCACACAAACAAAAAAATCCAGAAGTAAAAATCATTGTTGTTGATCCTAGGAGAACTCAAACTTGCGCTATCGCAGATCTTCATCTTCAAATTACACCTGGCACTGACATCTATCTCTATCACGCCATTGCAAGACTTTTAATTGAGAATGGCGAAGTGGATTATTCTTTTATTAAAAATCATACAGAAGATTTTGAAAAGTATCGTGATTCAGTGTTAAGTGTATCGCTTGAATACGCAGCAAGGATTTGTGATGTGAGTATAAATGACATTCGCCTTGCAGCATCATACATTGCTGCTGCAAAAGGTTTTCTCACGTTATGGGCAATGGGATTGAATCAAAGTGTGATAGGTGTTAAAAAGAATATTGCACTCATCAGTCTTAATCTCCTCACAGGCCATATCGGAAAACCTGGATCGGGTCCCTTTTCACTCACCGGCCAGCCGAATGCTATGGGCGGAAGAGAAGTGGGCGGCCTTGCAACAATGCTTGCAGCACACAGAAGTATCAGTAACGCCGAACATAGAAATGAAGTAGCGAATTTTTGGAGTGTGAGTAAGATCTCGGAAAAGCCAGGTTTTACAGCAACGGAAATGATTGAAGCGCTTGAACGCGGAGACCTTAAGGCCATATGGATCTTGTGCACCAATCCTTCAGTGAGCTGGCCTGATGCAAGAAGGGCAGAGGCGGCACTGGCCAAAGCAAAGTTTGTTGTTGTGCAGGATATTTCAAGAAGGTCAGATACGTTGCAATTTGCTGATCTGATCCTCCCTGCTGCAGGACATTTCGAGAAAGAAGGAACAATGACAAATTCAGAAAGGCGCATCACACATCTTGACAAAATCGTTGATCCTCCTGGTGAAGCGTTACCCGATGCCGATATTCTTTGCATGTTTGCAAAAGCTATGGGTTTCAAAGGGTTTGACTACAATTCTCCTGCTGAAATTTTTGAGGAGCACACCAGGCTGACCAGAGGAACGAACATTGATATGAGCGGTTTGTCCTACGAGAAGTTGAAATCTGCGCGCTCAGTTCAATGGCCAGTAACCAATTTGAAACCCGAAGGAACACCACGCCTTTTTACCGATCACGATTTTTATACCAGTTCTCGGAAAGCAAAATTTCATGCGCTCGCTCCGGAAAATTTGTCCGTTGAGCCAACGCCTGAACATCCGCTCATTCTTACAACGGGCCGTATACGAGATCAGTGGCATACCATGACTAAGACCGGGAAGGTTAACCGGCTGAAGCAACACATTGATAAACCTTTTGTTGAAATCCATCCAGATGATGCGATGGAAAGAAATATTAACGATGACGATGTGGTAGTGGTAAAGAATAAACTCGGCGATGTGAGGGTGCGTGTAAAAGTTACTACCGAAATAAAACGTGGTGTTGTTTTTCTTCCTATGCACTGGGGAAAGCTGTTGATGAAAGACTCCGGACGCGCAAATAATTTAACAACGATGTTGGTAGATCCGGTATCCAAAGAACCGGACTTTAAATTTTCGACGGTAGAAGTTGAACGGTACGAAAAACCGATCGAGCGCATTATCATTGCTGGAGCAGGAGCTGCCAGTTACCGTTTCCTTTGTTCTTATCGCGCCTTGAATAGCCAGGATCAGATTCTAGTAATCTCAAAAGAGAAAGATCCATTTTACAACCGCGTGCTTTTACCGGAGTATGTAAATGATACTTTATCATGGGAAAAGTTGCGGAAATTCAAAGAGGGTGAATTTGAAGAGTTGAAAGTATCGCTCCAGCTGGAAAACGAAATTGTTTCAATCAACCGATCTGAAAAATACGTTATCGACAAATTCAATAGAAAATACTTCTACGACAAACTTATCCTGGCAACAGGAACACGGGCAAATATTCCCAAGGATGCACCTGTTCATCTGCCAGGTGTTTTTTCTATGCGCACCCGTTTTGATGCTGACAGATTGAAGCAATACTTAAAGCCTGGCGGCGATGTATTAATTATTGGAGGAGGATTGTTAGGCCTTGAGCTTGCTGTTTCTCTCAGTGAAATTGGTATTCATGTCTCAATCCTTCAGCTTGGAAGCAGGTTGATGGAAAGGCAAATCGATAACGTCGCAGGAGAGCTCTTACTGGATTTTATCGAAGAAAAAAATATTACCGTTTATATTAATGATCAGGTACAAACCGTAACGAATGAAGCTGACGGAAAACTATGTGCAAAACTTAGAAGTAGTAAGGTTATCAAGGCAGACGCGCTGGTTTATGCAGTAGGCACACGTCCAAATATAGAATTTGCGCAAGAAGCTGGTATTGAAAGTGCACGCGGAATTATTGTGAATGATTATTTGCAGACCAGCGACCCTGATGTTTTTGCGATAGGAGAAATTGCTGAGCATAACGGAAAAACTTTAGGCATTACCGCTGCAGCGGAAAAACAGGCTGATGTGCTAGCGAGATACATTCATGGCGATCTTCAAAGTTTCTATGATGGAGCCGTGCCAATGAATATTCTTAAACTCTCGGGTCTGGACCTGTGCTCTATTGGTATTGCTGAGTCTCCGCCTAACAGTACTGATTACGAAGAGATATTATTTATAGATAAGTCGCAGCGCTACTACAAGAAATGCATTATCAAAGATGACAGGCTAGTTGGGGCGATATTGATTGGAGATAAAAGTGAGTTTGCGGAGTTTAAAACACTCATTGAAAACAAAGTTGAATTGTCTGAACGGAGGATGCAGTTGTTGCGATCTGGAAAGACATCTGAACCGGTCATTGGAAAACTTGTCTGCTCTTGTAATCAAGTAGGAGAAGGGAATCTTCAGAAGCTGATCGATTCAGGTTGCAGCGTACTTACTGAGGTATGTCAGCGCTCAGGCGCTGGGTTAGGATGCGGAAGCTGCAAGCCCGAGATCCAGCAAATGATTATAAAACATGCTATTAAGGTTTAAACGCCGGGGCAGAATGATTGAATCAACAGAGAAAAATTTGAGTAAATTGTCGGCCAATATTTTTAAGAGAGAGAAAAAAGTAAATTACACATCAGTTTCAAACACTGATATGCCAGTAACTACAAATTCAACGACAAAAAGTAATCTGATCCGAGTTTTTGTAAAAGGTGGGTTTCTCTCACCAGCCGACATGCTAAAGATCATGAATGTTTCTCGCTCCCTTGGAAACCGGTATATTCTTTTCGGCTCGCGCCAGGATGTGATGTTCCCTTCCAATGGTGCACAGGAAAGTATGTTGACGGAGGCCTTCAACGAGATTGGTATTGATTTCGAACTGGGAAGTGATCAGTCTGTTTTTCAAAATATCATCACCTCATATGTTGGTGTAAATGTAGTGGAGACTACAAGCTGGGTAAAAGAAGATACATATAACGTGTTGATAGATAGTTTCGACTATCGCCCTAAATTGAAGATCAACATTGTTGATCCGCATCAAAGTATTGTGCCTTTACTTACTGGTGAATTAAACTTTATAGCTTGCCGTGAGGAGAATTACTGGTATTTATATATTCGTGATCCCCGTAAGGGAAATATCATTGAATGTTGGCCTCGTTTAATTTTCAGTGGAGACATTTCCAGGCTATGCAAGGAACTTGAAAGTATTTTTCTTGAGCTTGCGCCTTTTACCTCGGAAGAGCTGCACATGGTGCTCAAAAACAATAACGTACGCATCAACTATAAATCCATTACAGAGAAGCTCGCCTTTCATCAGAATCCTTTTCCTTACTATGAAGGATTAAATGCAATGCGCAACAACCAATACTGGCTGGGTTTGTATTGGAGGAATAATCAGTACGATATTGATTTTTTAAGTGCAGCATGCAGGCTCTGCCAGGAAACAAATATTGGTAAGATCAATATTATTCCATGGAAAGCTTTTATCATCAAGGGCATCAAATCAGTTGATCGGATTCGTTGGGAAAAGTTGATGGGAAAGTTCGGGATTAATGAAAGACATTCATCACTCGAGTTAAACTGGCATTTGCCTGTAGCCGACCAAGATGCGCTTGAACTGAAACGTTTTCTCGTTCGCGAGCTAGATCAGCAGGACATCAGCACGCATGGACTTACTTTCACCATTAAAACCAATCGAGAGATTTTTTACTTTACTTCCATCGTTATCGAAAAAATAAAAGGAAGCGCATCATCAGATTTATATAACATACTTTACGCTAAAAACTTCAATCCCAATTCAATCGCCTATAATACTTACGCCAGGAATGTTAAGAGAGAGATCATCCCAACATTGCTGATCGAGTTGAGTAAACTTTACTTCAGGCAGCTTAATCCAGACAAGGAAGTGATGGATGAAATTAAATCAGAAAAAGTAGTTGTTGCTAAAGCTATCATTTATCAATGTCCTACATGCCTTACTATTTATGATGAGCGCTACGGAGATATTGCATGTAGCATCCCTGTTAATACAAAGTTTGAATCACTGCCTTCAAATTACATTTGTCACGTGTGCGGTAACCCTAAAAAGTATTTTCAGAAGCTCGAAACTGATATCTAAGAAACCCTTTGTTAGGAGTATGAGGCAATGGAAAGGAACGAACAATGAGATGTGCCTTTGACTCAATAAATCCATGCCCTATTACCGGGGTTCCGAAAAATGGTTTGCAAGTGTGGCAGCAAATTGAGCGTCTTAAGTTGTGGCCGTAAGACAGCGGCAGGCTGCATTAGGTTCTAGCAATACTAGTATCAGTAATTGTACTTAGAGGTGATATCCAAATTCCCAATGCAATTGCAGACTCTTGTCGTTAATTCTTGCAATGTATGGTTTAAGCCAAAACAAAATTGTAAAAAGCGAAGCGCGAACTTGACGTTTATTTTTGTACACCTTTCGTATTTAAAAAAAACAACTTGAGTGATTTTTGTAAATGACGGGCAGATTCATGTCAATTCTTTTCGTTAATAAATAAGGTTATTTCGAAAAATGGTGCGTTCGCATAAATTCTTGCGTCAGTAATCCGGCAACATTCTTTAACAAGCTTAAAGTGAAAATGTATTGTTATTTCGTTTCCGTTCTGGAGGTCCAGCACGATTAATCTTGCATTCGATTTAACATGAAACTTGCTACTAACATTCTCCCTTATCGTATTGTTAACATTAACGAGATCAACCAGCTAAAGAAAACTGTCGAGCGTCTTGATGCACAAATCAAATCCGCACGAGCTTTCATTAAAGACATTGAAAGTGGTAATCTGAGCTCTGACGTTGACAATACGCTTGCATTAGGAGAGGATGAGCATGTATTGGGCGCTTCACTTTTAAGCATGCGCGACCAGATGAAGAAAATTGCGGATGACGAAAAGCAACGTAATTGGGCTACAGAAGGTCTTGCAAAATTCGTTGACATCTTGCGATCCAACAACGATAATCTAAAGGATCTTGGCCAGGTCATCATCAGCAATATTGTTAAATACACAAATTCAAATCAAGGTTCCATATTCATTTTGAACGATGAAGATCCTGCAGATATTCATCTGCAAATGATTGCCTGTTATGCCTACAATCGCAAAAAGCATCTTGATGTAAAGATAGGATTGGGGGATGGCTTGGTAGGGCAATGCGTGTTGGAGAAAGCTAGTATCTATATGACTAACCTTCCGGAAGGCTATCTCAAGATTACCTCAGGTCTTGGAGAAGCGCTCCCTAAGAACCTCTTAATTGTGCCACTCATTATTAATGAGAAGGTTTATGGTGTAATGGAAATGGCATCTTTTAATGTTTTTGAAAAGCATCACAGAGATTTTCTTGAAAAGCTTGCCGAAAGCATTGCATCTACAGTGTCAAACGTGCGTGTGAATGAACAGACGAAAAAGCTTCTCTATGAAACCCAAGCACAAGCTGAACAAGTACGCTCTCAGGAGGAGGAGATGAGGCAGAACATGGAGGAATTGTCTGCTACGCAGGAAGAAATGCAACGCGTGTTAAGAGAGGTGGAAGGTAAAGAAGCATACCAGAATCAATTGCTGAATGTTTCTGCTGATTCAATCTCTACCATTGATAAAAATTTTAATCTTGTAAGCTGGAATAAAGCTTTTGCGAAAACGTTAGAGCAAGCTGGACTTCAGCTTCGGAAAGGAATGAATACGCTCGATTGGTATCCTGGTGATGAACGTAAAAAACAGAGTGACTTATACAACCGCGCATTTAATGGTGAATCTTTTGATTTCACAGCTTCGAGTGAGCAGAACGGTGGCACGTATTATCACTTATCAACATATGCCCCTTTGAGAAAAGAGAGTGGTGAGGTGTATGAAGTGGCTTGCTTCAGGAAGGACATTAGCCAGATGATGAATGCGCAGAAAAATGCAGAGAAGCTCAGACAGGATGCGCAGAACCAGACTGAAGAACTAAAAGCACAGGAAGAAGAACTTCGCCAGAATATGGAAGAACTTTCCGCTACGCAGGATGAGATGCAGCGGATTATCAGAGAAGTTGAAGGAAAGGAAGCATACTTGAATCAATTATTGAACGTTTCTACGGATTCTATTTTTTCAATTGATAAGGAGTATAAACTTGTAAGCTGGAATAAAGCTTTTGCAGTAACGCTTGAAAAATTCGGGATGAAACTTGAAAAGGGAATGAATACTGTTGATTGGTATCCCGAAGCGGAAAGAAAAAAACAAATTGAAATTTACAATCGTGCCTTAAGCGGTGAATCATTTGAACTTACTGCTAGCAGTAACCAGAACGGCAGTGCCTATCATCATTTATCTATTTATGCTCCTCTAAAAAATGAGCAGGGTGAAGTCTATGAAGCTGCAGTTTTTTCTAAGGATATTACTGGGATGAGCAACGCACAAAAGCATGCTGAAAAACTCGCACGTGATGCACAAGCGAAAGAAAGTTATCTTAGTGCCTTAATCAATGCGTCGAAAGATTCCATTTTTACACTTGATAAAGACTTTGCCTTGATCAGTTTCAATAGTGCATTCAGCGAAGGCATTCGCCAAATGGGAATTCCCTTGGATAAAGGTTTTAAAATGCTTGATTTGTTTCCTGACGAAAAGCAAAAAGCTGAGCAGTGTGCGCATTACACCCGCGCTTTTAAAGGTGAATCATTCGAGGTTACGAGTAAGTTCGATTTCGATGGAAAGGTTTCGTATTATAATTCTGTGTTCTCCCCGTTGAAAAACGCAAATGAAGAAATAGATGCAATTGTTGTTTTCGGTAAGGATATGACGGATCTCATCGTGAGCAAAACAACAGCGGAAAGCTTGGCGCAAGAAGCGAAGGAAAAAACTGAAGAGATGAAGGCGCAGGAAGAAGAGCTTCGCCAGAATATGGAAGAATTGTCTGCAAGCCAGGATGAAATGCACCGGATTATGAAAGAGCTAGAACTGAAGGGCGAGTATACCACCGATTTGCTGAATGCTTCGGAAGACATGATCTTCACCATCAACAAAGACTTCAGACTTGAAAGCTGGAACGAAACATTTGAACATTCTACAGCAAAGTATGGCCGCAAGATTGAAAAAGGATTCAATACACTTGAGTGGTATCCAGTGGATACGCAGCGACAGGAGCAGATCGCTATTTATAAACGAGTCTTTGCAGGAGAATCATTTGAGACAAGTTTTAGCACTGGGATTAATAATCAGACTTACTATTTTAAGAGCTGTTATAAGCCCCTAAAAAATAACATGGGGCAAGTTTATGAAGTTGCTACGTTTACGAGAGATATTACTTCGTCAATGAAGGATTCCGTCCAAAAGATTGAAAGTAACACAAAAATTCTTCAAGGAGAAAAAATGATCATGGACCTGATCAGATCCAGCAAGTATAATATTTACACAATTGATCGCAATTTTAAACTTCTATATTTCAACGACACCTTTGAAAAAACAATGGCCCACGCTGGAATAACTATTGAAATTGGAATGGACATGCTCGCAATCTTGCCGGAGAAAAAAGAACGACTGGATGTTCAGAAACAATTGAAGAGGGCATTCAATGGAGAAACATTTGAGCAAGTTCAGGAGTTTAACGCTAATAATGCGACGGCTTACATGTGGCAACATTACAAGCCTATCAAGAACATCGATGGTGAAGTAATTGCCGCAGGTGTTCATACGGAGGATATCACTGAATTTATGACACTCAAAAAGACAAATACATTGTTATTGAAAAAAATAGGGAACAATAATTAACCTGTTAAGAAAGGCATTCAATAATAATAGTATACGGCCAAGCTAATTGAACTGAATAACGCGTTGCTTTTTCAATTTTTTAGCCGTTCACAACCACTGAGTACCTAATTCAGCCACATCTTAAAACAATAAGTCCACTTCTTATTGATTTATGCCATTCCTTTATCCATAAATCGGGATAAGCAGATCACTTTAGTTTCCATCCTTCAGTGAATTAGAGTTCCTTCCCCCGAATTCGGGATTGAAATACTTTTGCAAGTGACATACTTTCACGCTGCAAAGAAATCAAGATCGTGCTCTCCTCTATGTCTAAAGCCTACAGCTATCTTACGTTTGTTCTTTTCCTTTTCTTCTTTCAGTCCGTTATTGCACAAGATGTTGCGCAGCTAGGTAGTTCCAAACCTTTTACTTTTCATGGCGGTATTGATGCCAGGGTAATGGCTTATTCAGCCAATGGCATTCCCTCACGTTATTTGCCTTTCAATTATCTTATCTCAGGCTCGCCAGTACTTTCACTTTATGGAGTAGAGGTACCTTTTTACTTTAGCTTTAGCAGACAACAAAATTCGTACACACAACCCTTTAATCAGTTTGGTTTAAGTCCGCAATACAAATGGATTACACTGCATGCCGGATATAGAAATCTTAACTATTCTCCGTTCACACTTGCAGGTCATACTTTTTTAGGTGCGGGTGTTGACCTTCGTCCGGGAAGGTGGCGAATAGGAGCGATGTACGGACGCTTTAATAAAGCGACAGTATTGGATACGTTACAAGGGATATATTTTGAAAATTTCTCCTACAGGAGGACAGGATATTCCATGAAGTTAGGATATGGAACAGACCATAACTACTTTGATATCATCACACTTAACGCCAAAGACGATGTTGCCAGCGCGCCTTCATCACAACATAGCCTTTTAGATTCTTTAAAAATAACACCTGCGAGTAATTGGGTGAATGGCTACCAAACACGATTATCTATTCTTGATGACAAACTTGTATTTGAAAGTGACGGAGCATTTAGTTTATATACTTCTGATACCCGGCTAGGGACTGTCGAAGACAGTACGATAAGAGAGAATATTAAACCTTATGAAAGGTTTACCACCATTAATTACAGCAGCGAATTGTATGGCGCTTTTCAGGCAAGTATTAAGTACAAGCTAAAGTTGATGAGCATCAAGTTGCAATATCGCTATGTAGAGGCTGGTTATAAATCAATGGGTGCTTACTTTCTAAACAATGACCTGGAGAATTGGACTATCAATCCTTCCTTCATGGACGCAAACGGTAAGATCAGATTTAACGGGAGTCTTGGATTTCAGCGTGACAATTTACAGGAATTAAAGCACTCCACATCAAAACGTGTGATTGGTGCCGCAAACCTTTCAGCCGAGTTCACCGGAAATTTAGGGCTGGATCTTTCTTACTCCAACTTTAGCAATACGCAACGCGCCAATGTGGTTCGCTTTGCCGACTCACTTCGTATTGCCCAGTCAACAACGAACCTATCACTTTCACCGCGTTTTATTAAGACCACCGCTACCCGCAGTCATTCAGTTGTGGTGTCGGTGAATTACAATCAGTTTAAAGAATTGAATTCTAACAGAGAGCTTCCCCAATCCGGTAACGATCTTATTACGCAAACTTATTTTGCCACCTACCAGCTTGGGTTTCTGGCGAGCCGATCTTCCTTATTCGCGACTTACAATTTTGCAAAACTAGGTAACGATCTTATCAAAGATCAAAACACAGGAGTTACGATAGGAGGAAGTAAAACATTTCAAAACAGAATGATGCTTTCAGGTTCCAGTAGCTATTTGTGGAGTAATCGCAATGGAGCATTAGGACATATTCTGAATGAATCAGTGCAGCTGAGATTTACGCCATACGCAAAACACAGCTTCCAATTTATGCTCGTTTTCATTGGTAACTATCCAGATACACCTTCTGAATTCCAGAGGAAGTTTACCGAATTACGAACAGAGTTGGGATATAGCTTCAATTTTTAATACTGACATGAATCGCATAATAATAGTAGCAAGTCTTTTAATAAGCTGTCTCTCAATCAATACATCCCAGGCTCAACTGCGAATTCAGTTGCAGGTAACAAAACCGTATCCCAATAAGATCACGGATTTCCAATCAAACCCTAACCAGATCGTTGTATTGATTAACAATACTGCAAACACTTCTTATCGGATCCAACTAATCGGTTCAATAACAGGAGATAACGATGTATCAGTCCGTACTTCGAATAATTACAGAAGTGCTCGGCCAATCGATATTGCACCATTATCAGTAACACGCGTCACCGCAGAGGATGTGGCGGAACTGTTCAACCCTAACAGTCTTCTTTTTTCTGGAATATCACGAGAGCAGGCTATCCGCCTAAATGGTTTACCGGAAGGTATGTATCAACTGTGTGCGCGCGCCATCGATTACACTTCACGCTCACCCTTGTCAGAGGAAGAACCACTGGGATGTAGCAATGTTTTTACGGTAAGCAACCTGGAACCTCCGGTGATCATCAAACCATTTGCAGAGGAAGAGCTGAGGGTTAATACTCCGCAAAACTTGGTGTTCAGTTGGTCGATGCCTCCGGGTGCCTCGCCTACAACACACTATGTAGTTCAAATCGCAGAGATGATTGATCCCAACAGAAATGCATTTGATATCATGCGTTCGTCACGCCAGCTCTTTTACGAAACTACGGTTGTAGGTGCGCCTACACTGCTCTATGGTCCTGCAGAGCCACCTCTTGTACCAGGAAGAAAGTATGCGTTGATGGTAACGGCTACGGATCCATTCGGAAATTTAATTTTCAGAAACGGAGGAAGGAGCGAAGTGATTTCATTTAATTATGGAATAGTGTCAACAGAAACATTAAACCCTGGAAGGAAAACAATTGACCGTGATCGAATAACAAGTATACCACGTACTACTTTAACAGGAAAAATAAAGTGGTCTTTCAAAGCCACTGAAAAAAATCAAGGATTACTTTCTCTAGGAATTGGTCCAGCAATGACTATTTCAGGTATCGAGAACAACCATATTATGGAAGCCTTGCTTGATCCCGCTACAGGGCCAGCAATGAATTCTGTTGTGCAGTCTGCGGTAAATAATAACACTGTTACAAATGCAATGATCAATGCTGCAGTCCAGGCCTCGGCACAAAAACCACAGGCAAGTGTTGTTCAATCGGCAAGCAGTGTCATCAGCATAACACAATCTCCCGGAGTTGTTGTCTCAGGTGGAGGAAAAGTGACATCTGTGACTGGTCCAATGCTTAGTTCGGCAGTTTCCGATGTGGGCCGTTATGCAGACCTTGCTTCGCTTGGCACCGATAATTATCCCCTTCAACGGATACCCTTAAAAATTTATGCTATTAATAAAAATGGGTCACATAGTCTTCTAGCAACGGTGATGACAGACGCAGAAGGAAATTTTTCTGCATCATTTCTCAGTACAAAATTATATAATCCATCTCTTGGTGATCAATTAAAGGTTACAATTGACCATCCTGATTTTGTTCTTCAAAAAACGTTTACATTGCTTCCTGCTGCTGATTCTACCGGGAAGAAGGACCTTGGAACACTCATAGCTGGAGCAAGAAGTTTTCGTTTCAAGCCTACTGTTAAAGATAATGAAGGAAAAGTTGTGAATGATGCTGTTGTCGAGGTTTATCGTTCTGTATTGTACTACGATCAGAATCCAAATCACAAAAACGAAGGAACAGGATCATCATCAGCCTCGGTAATTTTAAATGGAACGTTATGTACGAAGGTCGGCGAGGTGCGATCTGGTCAAACAATTGGAAGACTGTTTTACAGTGATGACTGGATGGATGAATATCACATTCGTGTGGTGCATGATCGTTTAAATACACTAAAAACAACCCTCAAGGTAGCTGCTGAAGGAAGTGCAAGGGAAGAAGTCCTGACTATTGAAAAGGAATTTAAGGCCATCATAAGAATGCCTTCCCTTAAAGGAACAGTTTCAAAAAAGCTTGAACCTATTCTTCCCGTTGCAGGTGCTATCGTTACACTGCATATTAATGACGATGCCGAATACGGGCCTTCTCCATCTTTTGGAATAGAGTATATAGGTAATCAATTTAACCAAGGTGTAACAGTTAATACAATTGGAAATCAGTTGCAAAATAATATCACACCTATTACTACGGATAAACCAAATTACTCAAATGTATCTACAACTTCTGGCAACAAGCCTGCTTCCGCTATCAATTCCGGGCCTACTACATTGATTGGAAACAGTAACATATATGCACCTGTACAGCCATCCTCAGGAATGATATCAGCAAGTTTTGTAGGTTCGTTTGCTACCAGTATCAGCGCAGCTTCGTTACTTGGCGAAACACGTTCGGCCACCACAGACTCTGCCGGACATTACACCTTCACCAATCTGCCGACCAGTGCTAAGATTACGAAGATATCTGTGCGGATTCCAGGTTCCAGCGAAGTTTTTTATGACTCTGTTCTAATTAACACAAAAGGTGTAGATCTTCAAAAAGATATTATGTTGAACATGACTGTGTTTACTTTAGGCGGGATTGTAAAAAATGAGGAAACACAATCTATTCCCTATCCTGTATTGCGATGGGCTTCTGGTGGTTCAACATTTGAAGGTGATGAGCAGGGAAGATTTTTAGCTACGAACACAGCGGGTAATGATACACTGATTATTACCAAGCTTGGATATGAAGTAAAGCGTGTACCAGTTTCGTTAAAAGCACCTTCGAAAAATGATTCTAAAAATAAAGCAAGTGCTGCCATTGTAAGCTCTCCTTTCCAATGGTCAACAAGTGTTCAGCAAATGGAATCATTTGTTAACACTACACCAGGAGCGTCTGCATTTAGCGCTATTGGATTGGGATATCAAGTGCAACCTAATGTTTCAATTGCTCCAATTTCCGTAGGCACAACTACGGATAACAACAAGGGAAATTCAGGTGGGAAACTGAAGGACAACGCTTCAGCGATATTGCAAAGTAGCTTCGAACTTGGCCCATTGTATAATTCATTAATTACACCAGGGCAACAACCTGTTCCTGCCATTGACTTGGGTACCGTCATATTGAGAAAAAGAATTGGCAGACTACTGGTAAAGGTAGTTAGGGAAAAGGATAGCAGCGCGATTACAAATGCAACGGTGAGCATATTGGATACGTCAAAAGCAGGCAAAACTAATCAACAAGGATATTTTTATTCTGAAGTTCCAGGAGGAGAAGTGCTCGTAAAGATAAATGGCCCGGAAGGATCAGCATGGATTACAGTTCAAAGACAGGTAGCCACCCAAGACACTGACACTACGTTTCTCCGAGTGGCTTTGAAGACAGGTGTCCGTGTTAATGGAACAGTACGTGCAGCAGGCCAGCCAATTCCTGATGCAAGAATTCGAGTGGATGGAATAGAGTACATTGATGCACTTACAAATGATGAAGGCAAATATACTTTAATAGTACCCACTGGCGAGTACACCATTAAGGCAACTAAATCAGGTTATATCGGCGCACAAAAACAACAATTATTTTCGGGAACACAAGCGCTAGTTGATCTTGAATTGTCGCAGGCAGGATTTGACATTAGCAAGATTCTCGGCTTTGACGTAGAGATTGAGTCAATGACAGGTACGGGAAACTCACGAACCATCACAGGCGCTTTTATTAACCTTCCTTCAAATTCAGTATTTAGTTTAAAACCAGATACTCGTCTGCCTTTTGATAATGTAGTTGTCGACCTCGTCAACAATATCCCTGTACCTAAAAACGGCACAGTTAGGCTTTCACTCACCAGTCTCGATGCAAAGGTTTTTGATTATCTCCCTGTTCTAATTAAAAATAAAGAGCAGGCCTTAGTGATTAAACAACGTGGTGGAAATAATCAGTCAGGTTTATTAGCAGGTATGCCAGAGATTAACTACAGCAAATTTATACCGATCCCATTAGGATACGTCTTGTCAAATGATGTTAAGCACACACTTTCAATGACAAGTGGTTCCGCTGAAGCCACTATTTTGCAAACAGGGGATGCGTTGCCCTCGGTCGAAAGCATGGTGCTTAGCTCACCTTCTGCTATAGCGCAACTATATGGATTCTCCGTTACACTGGATTTACCTGCAAGTCAGGTAAAAAAAGAGGGCATGTTCCTGAAAGGTCAATTAGGTTTTGATGGTGTTCCCTTAATGAATAACATTAAGATCGATATCAAAGAACTTGTTATTGGTAAGGATGGTGGTATTGCAAAGGCTGAAGTTGAAATACCCGTAGGGCAGTCTCTCAGCATGGCCGGCTGGGGAGTAGAACTTCAGTCCTTGCGCATAAATGAAAATGGATTAAAATTATCAGGAAACATTAAAGTAAAAATTCCTTCTTCAGCAGAATCTACAATAGGATTTTCAAATCTCTCATTAAGCAGAACAGCACTATACGGTGGGGAATTTACTTTGCCAGACCAAGGCATTGATATCTTTAATATTGTAAAAATGAAGCGAGGAGCTCGTGCGCTCTCATTTGGACGTCTTGGTAATACTTCAGTATATTATGTTGGCGGTTCCGGTAAATTCAATCTGCCAAAACTCATTGACAAAACACTTGAAGTAGAATTTTTCCAAATTCAAACAGATGGAAAATTTGCAGCAAGTGTGCCTGCAAACTTCAATGCTTCGCTTTTCGGGCTTGCAAATCTCACCATCCATACAATAGGGTTTCGCACGATTGGTGGGGCGGGCATCGACCTCAAAGGGGACTTTAACCTTGAGGCTATCCCTTTCTTTAAGGCAACTGCAGGTGGTATACATTATGAAAGTAATGGTTCCGTCTCGCTTGAAGAGTTGGGGGTGGGTTTTGATTTAGTAGGTATAGCAAAGCTAAATGCACGTGTGCGCTTTGTTGATACTCCCGAACGTAAGGGATTTGAAGGAGAGGGATACATAGGTATTAACGCTACGCCCATTCAATTAGGCATGGGATTCAAATACTACAAGTTGCCTAACGGAATTGAAGTTGGTGCCAAACTTAAAGTTGGTGTTATGATTCCGATAGGTGTAATAACCCTTGCTGATCTTGAAGGAGAATTCAACCTTAATACCCAGGAGAAATCATGGATGGCGCGCATGTCCGGCTCTGCCAGTATCGGTGGAGTTAACGCACTCATTGCATTAAAGCCACTGTCTATCACTGTACGCAACGGTCCTGTCTTTGAGCTTGATGCAGCGCTTTCAGTACTTGACCAAAAAATTGCTAGCGCGAAAGGTTTGTTAGATTTTCCTAAATCGTATTTCAGTATCACATTCGAGCAAAAGATGGATTTCCTCCCTCAGTTGTTCACGACCAAAACAACAGGAGCTTTTATAATCTCCGCAGCACAGAATGATACTTACTGGATGATGGGAGTACATACTGATGCAAGTATGTTGGGCGGCTTGGTGAAAGGTAACGCTAACGTCACGGTGGGTTGGGGCCTACAGGTAAGCGCGCATCCTGAGCTTTCTGATTATACAAATTATATTGATCCGGCTTACCTTGACAACGGTGCACTAAAAGGAGTTCATGTCGCCACGTTTGCAGGGATTAATTTTGATTCCGGCCATCGTGGTTTCGCAGGTGTAGCTACTGGCCGTGTTTATTATAAAAATTTCGCTGCAGTAAATCTCGACATGGGCTTTGGAAGGGGCAGGTATGGCTTCCGTGTTGCTGCAGGATGGGAGGCTGGAGGCGAGATTCGTATCATGGATCAAAGTATCGCAGGACTCGAAATAGGGATGACAGGTGAAGTCAAAGGATACTATGATTACAGCAGCTCCAATATTAGTCTTGAAGGTTCACTAAAAGCTAAACTGGTTGCATGGTTTGGATGGTGCTCACAAGAATGTGCTACCAAGATCTGTTGGGGAGCGTGTTTCAATGCATGCGTTTTTGGTTGTGAAATTTGTCCTATCCCCGTTGGTGGAAAAATTTGTCTTCACCCTGGGGTTCATGCGGGATACAATTCACATGACGGCTTCAATTTATCCCTTGATCTATAATCTGAAAGTGTATGAAAATCTGCATAACAATATTGCTCTTATTTTCTACGGCCTTAACTGTTCGCTTATTTGCCCAATCAGATAAGTCATTTCCTATAAGGTATTCACCAAAGAAGGGTGCTTATTTATATTTCGCTAACCAGTCTTTATCGGCCCAAGCACCTTATCAAAAAATTGGAGGCGTTCGAATACACAGGCGAACTGGAAAAAATTTTAAAGAGCTGGTCACCTTGAGTAGGCCATCTTCCGTGGAAAATTTCATAGCGATTTGTGGAGAAGAAAGCTGGAAACAGTTTTTGTTAATGAAAAACTTTAAAACTGATCAAGAAGGTTGGAAATTCATTCTCGCACATACTGCTATGGATGACTATGGAACGCTTTCCTTCGACATGAAATTCAGGCAAGCGATGGGTAATGCATTTCTGGATACAGAAGCAGCGAACCTTTCAGATGGAAAACAATGGACGTATAAAATTGAGATGCTGGATGCCAGTGGTCAGGTGACACAAATGCTTGAGGGAGCGATCACCGGAGGCGATGTTACTTTTCGTTTTGACAAACCGCGGAAGGCTCGTGCCATCGCTACAGATTCTTCTGTATTCGTGCGCTGGTATATTAAATCAAAGATTCCGTTATCAGGTATTGTGATGGCCGATGTTTACCGGCAGGAAGGGGGCAAGGGCTCTTATAAAAAATTGGCAACTCCGTTGTTAGCCACTACAAAAGAGGACTCTATATTATTTTTACTCAGTGATGAAGTTCTTCCTGCTACACTTTATAGATACTGCATTCGTCCTACTGATGAGTGGGGTAATGCATCACAACCATCAGATACAATAAGCCTGCTCACTTTCAATTTTGCCAGGCTGCCTCTCCTCGAAAATATGAAAGCAAAAGATACGCTTAATGCGATAGCCGTAAGCTGGAAGCCACTAGGCGATCAACCTCAGTTGATTGGTGTTGAAATTCAACGATCACGCGACGCGAGAGGTAATTATGTCGTGCTTGATACCGTAGCAGTTTCTGAAAGCAGTTATCTTGATATTCGTGTACTTCCCTCCATTCCGTACTTTTATCGCCTTCGCCCGATTAGTATCAAAGGCATGGAGCGTGAAAAAGGATATTCAGGCTTTGTCAATGCATTTGTTAGAAATACTTTAAAACATCCTGATCCTCCCTATGGCCTCATCGGCAACTTGGTAAACGGAAAAGTTTTATTAAACTGGCAGAGCGTTTCAGATCCAGATGTGTATGGCTACTTTGTTTACAGAAGTACATCACACAATGGAAGGTTTGAAGTCATTTCACCTTCTTTAGTCGCGACTTCCTTTACAGATACTTCATCCATTAGTGGGCGTACCCAATATGTTTACGCAGTCAAGGCAGTAAATAAAAATAGTTTAGAAAGTGATTTTTCAAATCAGGTAACGATGCGTCAGGCATTAATGGAATTGCCTGCAACACCGGGAGGCCTACAAGCTTATGCTGACAATAAAAAAATCATTCTTCAGTGGCCTGCTGCCAATACTGTGGATCATGCTATCGCAGGATACAATGTATATAGGAGAGAAGCTCAACCAAAAAATGATTTTGATCTCAAACAGTCCGCTGCTGCACAGGCGTCCAATCTAAAATTTACTTTACTCAATCGCGATTTGGTTATACAACCATATTACGAAGACATGCTGGCAGTCGTGGGAGTAAACTATGAATATGCAGTAGCTTCTGTTGACGTATTCGGAATGGAGGGAACATATTCTCCTTTTGCCAAAGTTACTGTTCCGGTGATTACACGTGTGATCAGCTCGTGTACCATTCGCAAGGTAAGCGCTGGAGTAGAGTTGGGTTGGGATTATGAAATGGCTGCGAGAGCTGACGCAGTCATTATTTATCGTAAGAAAGCTGGGGAGTTGAAGTTTCAGAAGATTGCTACCGTTCCTAAACTTCAAGTTATCTACACTGACAAATCAATTCAAAAAGATACACTTTACATTTATGTGATCAGTGCTGAAAAGAACAACATGGCGCTGGCAAAAAGTGAAGAAAAGAATATCCGATATTGAAAGAACCATTATGAACTTGAAACTATCATATAAATTTAACGCAGCAACGGCCGCCTTATGTTTAAGCTTTTTTCGATTATCTAAAATATTTTTATTCATCGCTTCATGGATTATGGTTATAGCCTGTGCACAGGAAAACATAATTCATGATGGACGAAATGGTATCTCCATTGATAGTATTTCTCCTTCACAAGGAATTGTAGGAACACTTGTTCATTTATATGGGAAAGGTTTTTCTATTGATCCTGAAGAGAATTCCGTTACTGTAAATGGTGTAAAAGCAAAAGTACTTGACCCTGCCGCACTAAGTGCATTGCGCATTGAAATACCTGTTGGCGCGAAAACTGGAAAAATCAATTTGAAAGTAAATGAACAACAGGTTGCAGGACCAACATTTACAATACTTCTTCCGCCAGTCTTCGCTGAAATGAAACCAACAAGTGGATACGAAGGAACAGTAGTTACACTCTTGGGTAATAATTTAAAACAGGTTAAAACAGTATCATTTAATGGTGTTACAGCTTCTATTAATAAACAAGATGAAGAACGGATAGAGGTAAAAGCACCTGCAAGTACTACAGGTCCCGTTGTTCTGGATTATGGATATGGACAGATTGAGGCAGGTGTGTTTACCTTTCTTCCTGACCCTCCTGTGTTTCGGGAAATGAGACCCAACAGTGGATATGAAGGAACAAATGTTATCATTACAGGAAGTAATTTAAAAGGGGTAAAAAGTGTATTATTTAATGGAATTGCTGCGACAATTACGCTGCAGCAAGATGGACAACTAGAGGTAAAAGCGCCAGCCAGCACCACCGGAAATGTTGTACTTGACTACGGAAATGGACAACTCCAAATTGGCCAGTTTACATATCTTCCTCCCGTATTCCGCGAAATGAAACCCGCGAGTGGTTTTGCAGGAACCGTTGTGACTATTACAGGAATTGGATTGGGACAAGTTAAAAGTGTTTTGTTTAATGGTGTAGCAGCGTCCATCAATGTTAAGGAGCACGAAAGACTAGAGGTAAAAGCACCGGCAAGCACTACAGGAAACGTTGTGTTAGAATACGGTGATGCCAAAATTACGGCCGCGTTATTTACATATCTTCCAATACCATTCATTGCGGATGTCATGGACGGCCAAAAGGGACTTGAACTTTCTGCAGCATATATAAACCCAGTTGTGTCAGCATTGAAGGTCACGTATAATGGCGCCACTGCAGATATTGTCGCAATATACGGGGAGAGTGGAAATACGGCAAAAGTACTTGCAGAATATCCTGCGGATGATATTGCGAATCCCTTTGATGTTATCCTTTCCTCAAATGGAATTCAAAGCTTGCCATTCCGCTATACCATCAGGCCTTTAATTGATCGCATAGCATATGACATTGTCTCCAATACTCAAACCACAATTACATATGACATTGCAATATATGGCAGGTATTTTGGCGATACGACACAAGGCAATAGTGCAACCATCACCATGGTAAGTAGGCTGCCTTCTCCTGTCCCCAATACAATTCAATCCTGGACGCCTACCAAAGTAGTCACCAGGGTAACGGTTGATATATTCTGGAGCATAGGGGGCCAAGGTGCTTACCGCGATTATTATGGAGAGATCACTGTAAATGGTGTTATCTCTAATCAGATAAAATTGTAAAGCTTGTGAGTGAAGAAGAGTATATTGAACCGTGAAATACTTGATAATCCTGTGTATCTGGTTCGTCTTGTTGTTGCCAGTGGTGGTAACTGCCCAAAAGGTTATTTATAATTTTGAACGGCTCTCAACTGAAGACGGACTTCCTAGCAATACAATTTACGATATCATCCAAGACCATCAAGGCTTCTTATGGTATGGAACAGACAAGGGACTTTGCCGGTATGATGGTTACCGCATGAAAGTATTTGTTCATGATTCAGATAATCCCAAATCCATCAGCAGTAATATGGTTAAACGTATTTTTGAAGGGAAGAATGGGAAGATATGGATTGCATCTTTGCAAGCTGGCCTAAGCTGTTATGATCCCTTACTTCCTGAACAAGATGCATTTACAAATTATCCAAGTAATCTGAAAGACAGCAGCAGCCTGCTCAATAACGAAATCTACGATGTGTATGAGGATTCTGAAGGTTATATATGGGTAGCAGGATTGGATACTGATCTGCAGCGCCTTGATCCTACAACGGGAAAGTTTGAGACCATTTCACTAGGGGAGGTTCGTAGCAGCCACAAAAGTTTTTTTCGCTTCCTGCCGGACAAGGAAAAAAAATATCTATGGTTGGGCTCCCGTCATGACGGCTTTTTTAAATTCAACCCTTCTACGCGCAAAACCTTACAATTTAATTATCAGCACCTATCCAAAGCAACAGAAAACAGTATCGGTGCTTTTGCTATTGAGGAAGATAAACTTTGGGTATCCTATTATAATCTTGGGTTGAGTGTACTCGATACAAAAACTAACACATTCACCCCTGATGTTTTTAAACTCGGTAGAAATGTCAACTTCTATGATAATGTACTTCTTACTTTATCATTCGGTCAGGACCAGGTACTGTGGGGCGGCCATGTCAATAAAGGTATTTATCTTTTTAACACTGAAACAAATCAATCACAACGCATCACCTGGAGCGAATTGACACCAGGCGACACATTGGCTTCTCGAGTTGAAGTTATTTTTTTTGATAAAAGTAATATTGGTTGGATCGGGACATCCGGAAAAGGGTTGCTTAAATATGATCCGTATCACAATCAGTTCAACCAGTTCAATACGTTCTCAAATGATCATTCATATGGCAATGTTCTTCAGCTTATTCAAAAGGGTGATGACATCTGGTTTCGTACAGAAAAAGGGATAGGAAAGTATAACACTGTTTTAAAGCGGACAGAGTTTTTTATCAGTTCCAAAGAAGAAGGACTTGATATAGGACAGATCAATTTTATCAACGGGCAGCTCTACGTTTCAAGTACAAACAAAGGATTGTGGTATGTTGATCAAAAAGCAAAAAAAATGAAAGCAATATCATTGCAGGGAGATACGAAAGGGCTCGAGGTGGCAGATATCAATACCGTTGTAGGAGACTACCGTGATGGAGATTCCATTTTATGGATCGGTTCCTGGAGTGGCGGTCTCTACCAGTATGATCAGAAGAAGCAGACTGTTAAACTTTTTACTACTAAAGATGGATTGCCTGATAATAAAGTAATTGAAATAGCGCAAGATCACAGAGGATACCTATGGGTAGCAACACAGGGTCATGGGTTAGCCTGTCTTCGAGATAAACGCAAGATAGAATTTGAAGTTTTTATCAACGATCCCGGGCAACCAGAATCATTGCCAGCAAACACAGTGTATTGTTTTTACACCGATCGACAGAACAAGTTGTGGATTGGTACAAGCTTGGGCGGAATCGTAGAAATTATCGAAGAAAAGTCACGCTTTCATTTCCGGTATTATAAGGATGATAAAAAGCTTGCTTACCAGGGATTGCATGCCATCACACAGGATCGAGATGGAGACTTGTTGCTGTTTACAGACAATGGTATTGCAATATTCCATCCAAAAACTGGCCGCATTAATCATCAATATGAGAAGACGTCCTTGTATCCTTCTTCATTTCCAATCACAACGGTTGCATCACATAGTAGTTATAATGTTCTTCTGGGTACGAATAACGGTTTCTTAAGTAGTAAGCATAATACATCTCCTCCTTTAGACATTATGCAGGTTGCTATTTCCGGCTTCAAGGTTTTCGATCAGGACCATTCTCATCTGCTGCATCAGAAGGAGATTGTTCTTCCTTATAACGAAAACTTTTTTACGATCGACTTTACTGTACCACAATATTCTGAAACTAAAAATTTAACCTTTGCTTATAAGCTCATTGGAGTAGACAAGGATTGGCGGTATACAAATATCGACCGATCGGCCACTTACACCGATATTGAGGGTGGTAGCTATACCTTTGAGGTAAAGGCCGCGAACAGTCAGGGCATTTGGAACGAACAAGTGACTAAGCTGAATATTTCCGTTACACCACCATTTTGGGGAACTACCTGGTTCAAGATCATTGCTGCGATCATCCTTGCGCTTATTATTTATATTATTCACCGTTACAGGATGCGTCAATTGTTGGTCATTCATCGTATTCGAAACAACATCTCTAAAGATCTTCACGATGAAGTAGGGGCTACGTTGAGTAGCATTCGTATATTGAGTGAAGTGGCTCACCAGAAGGTGAAAGAAAATCAATTGGATTATTCAGGTCAACTGATGGCCAAAGTTTCCATACAGGCAGCAGAGATGGCTGAAAACATGAGCGATATTATTTGGACATTCAATCCTTATAATGATCACCTGGGAAAAATGATTCAGCGTCTTCAGTTGCAGTTTTATGATTTATGTGAAGCTAAAGAGATCAGGTTGCAAACTGCCATTAGTGATAGTGCAATTGCAATATCACTGAGCCTTGAAGTTCGTAAAAATATCTATCTCATTTGTAAGGAGGCAATTCACAATGCAGTGAAGTATGCAGATGGGGATTTGATCGAGTTAACAGTGAGTGGTGGGACTAGGCTTTTAAAGATTGACATTCGTGACAATGGTAAAGGATTTATTAACGATCCCAAAAGTCAAGGCAATGGTATACGTAATATGACATTGCGGGCAGAAGAAATTAAAGCAGAATTAAGTATAAAGCCAACTAGAGAAGGAACGCATATTAATATTAATTTTAACCCAATGAGCAATGGCTACACGTATTTCAATATATGATGATAACGCGCGTATACTGGAAGCGTTAGAAATATTGCTCCTCACGCATCCTCTCTTCGAACTGGTTGGTGCTTACAATAACACCAAAGAGCTACTGAATACCATTGATCAGTCGCGGCCTAACATCATTTTAATGGACATTAATATTCCACCTGTTGATGGCATTGAATCTACAAGACTCATAACCAAAGCCTTCCCCGAGGTAAAAGTTGTTATTCAAACAATCTTCGATGAAGACGATAAAGTTTTTGCCGCTTTATGTGCAGGCGCATCAGGTTATATTCTAAAAAACACTCCCTCACAGAAGATCATTGCTGCTATTGAAGAAATTCTTCAAGGTGGAGCTCCAATGTCACCTGCTATTGCACATAAAGTGCTTCGCCTTTTCAAGGTGCACATAAATACCGGTCCAAGCATCTCTGAGCAATATGAGCTAAGTTCGAGAGAGAAGGAAGTACTCCGTGGCCTGGTGGATGGATTGAGTTATAAAATGATTGCTGATAAATGTGGCGTATCCTTCGAAACGGTTAAATCACATATTAAGCATATTTATCAAAAATTAAAAGTTGCTTCCATGACGGAAGCTGTGGTCAAAGCAATCCGTGAAAGAATAGTGTGAGTTCAATCCTTTGCCAGCTTTAGCTTCTATTAACTTTGATTAGTAAAAATAAAAAAGCAAGACGCGCGATTAGTGCGATCCTGCTTTTTGGAAACCATTAATATATACTGTTAACTATTTTTTCGCTAAAGGTGTTGGTTTAATCTATTATTTCAGACATTCCATCACTATCAAATAAAATTCTTCCTTCTCCATTATCAATCCAGTACTCCGACTCATCACCGCCTTCAAGCATAAAGTTCCCCACGTGAAGATCTTTAATTCCAGTATCGGTGATGGTACCAGAAAGAATCTGAATCAACCGTGCTTTGTCTCCTTGCGCTTCACCATGGATTTCTGCAAATACCGAAAAGTTATTACCCTCTCCAGAAATAAAACTTCCTAAACCAGTACCAGTCTCCGGGCCATTTTCATAATCCATTTTGATGGTTAATTTATCATTGTTCTGTTCGTAAAAATTGCCATAATAATCTGCGAAGACATAACCTGGTCGATATACATCATTATTAACATTTGTTTCTTTCAACACGAGGGGACTACAATAAAACTTCAACTGGAGGTCCGGCGGGTTTAACCCTTTGTGTATCGGCATCCCCAAGTTTTTCAATTCCTGCAAAACCTCAGCGGGAACCAGATCATTAATTTCTTTTGAAAGACCATTATCTGCTGGAGCCTTGTCATCATCATCATTGTTGCAAGATACAAGTGCGGCAGAGAGAATAAGTATCAGAATGAGTCGTGAAAATTGTTTCATAGGAGATTATTTATTGAAGCTTGTTACACTGCAAATGAACGTTCACAAAAAACAGTAATCAATAACGATTTCGGGGGATACAAATGCTCGCTTCAAGCACCTGCTTATTGGTATTTTAAGGTACTGACGGTTATGGAATGAACCAGTTTGAAATAAAAAGTTAGGAGGATTAATCACCAATTGAATTATCAGTTCTTCCCTGATACCATTACTACTTTTTCTAACATTCTAATAAACGGCTCTTGCTGCCATGCTGCTGCGCCATGACCAATGGAAGTATAAAAAGTTTTTCCTTGGCCTGTGTTTCGATACCATGCTACCGGATGATCTTTTCCCATACCGAAGTTCTTATCTTTTGTCCAGAGAATATTTCCATTAGGAATAATCTTTTCGCCATCAATAGTGTACAGAATGTTAAAACCTTTTACTCTCGGATTCTCAAAGAAGACATACCACTCGTCAGTGTGTTTCCAGGTAGTTACCAAACCTTGGGAAGTTATACTATCTGGTACAGCATTGAGTGTAACATCCGCTTCTTGTAATTGTGGATCAAGTGGATGATGCGAAAACTTTGTGCCGAGCAGGTTTTGTTCATACCATTCCCAATGATGTGAATCATCTCCCGCGCCATGGATGCCGAGAAGTGTTCCTCCCTGCTCAACATATTCTTCAAGCGCTTTTTGCTGCTCATCATTTAGCACGCGGCCTGTCGAGTTGTTGAAAATTACCACGTCGAATTTTACAAGTTGGTCAGCATTGAATACTCCTCCTTCTTCAGTGTCGTGAAGGAACCATTCATTCTTGTTCGCCAATTGTGCAAAGGCCATTTTTCCAGCTTCAATAGATTCGCCATGACGAAAGCCAGTAGCTTTAGAGAATAATAACACAGTCGTACGGGCTGCTGGAAAATTAATGGCAGGAACTTCAGTTTCAAATGAAACCGGAAAACCATTTTTTATCTTGTAGATAAATCCCGCCATCAACACAGTTGATATAACAATGATGCTGATGATCGACAAGAGCAGAATTTTTATGAATCGGTTCATGTGTTGCTTTTTTTTGTTGCCTTATTTAGCTTTTCGAAATTCGAGCGTGGCAATACCAGCGAATATTTTACTGGAATCTTTGCACTTGAATTTTAAAATCAGATCATGAACTCCTTGTGTAGTGTTGATGTTGATCAGCAGTTCCTTGAAGCCTAAATCGGTCAAGCCCACTTCCAGATCAGCGCTACCAATGCGTTGACCATTTTCGTTATCAATAAACAATTCTAAAGTACCTCCGGAAAAATAATTGGGAGCTACCGCTATACCGAGCTTGATTTGCCCCACATCTGTAAAATCAATATCACCGTATCTGAGTACCGCCTGATCGTTTGGAAGTACAATTGTCATTTCTTCTTCAAGCGCTGCCCATACATCTTTTGTTACCAGAAAGGTCATGGCCTTTTTCTTTTCCTTAAATTGATCTGCGGAAATCAATGGGTAGGAAAGTGATATCACCTTAGTGGTGGTTAAAGGTTTTATTCCTTTCGAACCTTTATCTGTATAAGACGCTGTGAAAATGTACGTGCCTTCTTTATCAGCAAGCTTATGTTTATTCAATTCGTATCTACCTTTGTAGGGTAGTCCTGCTTTCGCTGATTTTTTATTTAGAGACAAAATATACAGAATCATCTTCTCGGTTTCTTGAGGACTGAGTTGTGGATGAGGAGACATCATCAAGTCCCCCCAGACACCGGAACCTCCTTTAATTACTTTCTCCACCAAATTTTTCACCATAGTTTCATTGCCAGCGTACTTATCAGCAATTTGGGTAAACGATGGGCCAACAGATTTTTCTATGATGTTATGACAGGACTTGCAATCTGAACCTTCAAGCAATGCACGCCCTACCAGGTGAGCCGATGCCTCCATATTGGCTTGGTGGCCTTGAATGACTTGAGTAACATCGTGGCCTCGCTCAAGGTAATCTGCTGTGAATGTTATTGCCGAAGGACTTATACCATTACTAATCCTTCCATCCTCAGTGTCTGATACGTCAACGCTGTACTCGAAAACGGAATTCTCCCAATAGAACTTGCTATTACCTTTGAAGTTCACTGTGACCTCGGGAAGATCGTTGCCTGCTATTACCAATACTTCTTGCGTTGCACGCTCACCCGATGGGTCAGTAACAGTCAACGTAGTCTTGTGCTCTCCTGGATTTTTAAAAATGTACGTTGGATTTTTTTCGGAAGATTTTCCTTCCTCGCCAAATGTCCACTCATACTTCAAATCATCTCCATCGAAATCCTTCGATTCGTCAGCGCTGAATGTGATGGTAAATGGAGTGTTCCCAACGGTCTTTTCAGCTTTAATAATTGCGAGGGGAACACGGTTGGCTGAAGAGTAGGTGAGGTGAACAAGCCTCGCGTCCATATTTTGCGAGAACCAGTTTGTTCCATACTCAAGCGCATATATATCTCCTGTAGGACTAAACACCATGTCTACGAGATTATTGAATAACATGTTTGGCAGAAATCTTTCCATACGCTCATAATCTCCATTCTCATTTAATGTCACCGCCATTACCCATCCTCTCATCCAGTCGTACGTGAAAAGTTTTTTATCGTAATACTCAGGGAATCTGTTTTCACTGTCCGGGAATTGGTCGAGGTAAAATATAGGTCCAGCCATAGCGTTGCGGCCTCCTTCACCCACCAGTGGAAATTCCTTTGACCCTGCATATGGATAATAGATCAACGGTGGCACAGCTTCCGGCAGCTCTTTTACCCCAGTATTATTAGGCGATGTGTTAATGGGTTTTTTAGGATCGAACAATGCCCCGGACATATTTGTAGTATAATCATGGTGATTATACGCAAAGTTATTTCCGATAAAATACGGCCATCCATGATTTCCGGCTTTTCGTGCCTGGTTAATTTCATCATAGCCCCGCGATCCAAAGCCAACGCTGTCTTTACCCGCATCTGGGCCTACATCACCCCAGTATAAAAATCCGGTTTTTTGGTCAACCGAAATCCTAAATGGATTTCTTACCCCCATCACATAAATCTCTGGTTTTCCTTTGGCAGGATCAGTAAAAAGATTTCCTTTTGGAATTGAGTACGTCCCATCATCTTCCGGTTTGATACGTAAAATTTTACCCCTGAGATCATTTGTGTTTGATGATGATTTTTGAGCATCCCAGGCCGAGCGCCCCTTTGTTTCATCCATTGGTCCATAGCCTGTTGCTCTCGGACTTGTATTGTCGCCAATAGAAACATATAGTAATCGATCAGGACCAAATTCAACTGATCCTGCTGAGTGGCAACATTCCTCACGCTGTGTGGGAACAGTTAGTAATATTTTTTCACTTGATCTATCCAATGAATCGCCAATGAAGGTAAAACGGGAAAGCCGTTGTATTGCTTCCTTGCTGGCAGGGGAGTAGTAAAGATAGATCCAGTGGTTTTTTTCGTAGTCTGGATCAACGGTAAGACCGAGCAGACCATCTTCCAGGTCACTGAACACAGGGAAAGTAGTAACTAATTTTGTTTTGTTTTCTGATTTCTTGAACAGCTTGATTCCACCTCTTCGTTCAATGAATAAAACATCTTCATTGGGAAGAACGTCAAGCTCCATCGGTTCATTCAAATTGAAATCAAGAACAACTTTTTGGAACCTGTTTTCCTCTGGTGCAACTCTTGAATTATTATAATTCACATCAGTGCCAGGACCAGCGGCATACTGAATACCGCCATAAAGCATCTCAAGAAAATTCTTATCCTGGTAGCATTCATTAGTATGACCTAAGCCGGTGTACCAGGTTCTCCCGCCATCGAAGTCTCGGTACCACGCCATCGGATGGTTGTCGCCATTTGTTCCTCCTTCATATGATTTTTCATCAAGGTTGAGTAACACATTGACTTCAGGTTTTATGTCTTTGTAGTTATACCACTCATCAGTACGTTTCCAAACCTCAGGCAGATGCTTTGATGAGATGTGCGTTTTGTCTATCACCTTTACAGTTGCATCGCGAACATTAGGGTCACTGGGATGTCCATTAAAATATGCGCCCACCACCTCCCCATACCATGGCCATTCATACTCTGTATCTGCTGCAGCATGAATGCCAACAAAGCCACCACCAGCTTGTATCCATCGGTTCATTTCCAACTGTTGCCCATCTGTTAAAACATCGCCTGTTGTATTAAGAAACACGATTACGTTGTAATTTTTCAACGTCTTCTCATTAAATGAATCACTGCTTTCAGTAGTATCAACTAAAAAATCATGCTTTTTCCCTAGTGATCGGATAGCTTCTATTCCTGCAGGTATCGACTCATGACGAAACGATGCAGTCTTCGAGAACACCAGTACTTTTATTTCCCGGGTATCTCGTGTAAAATATAAATACGCTGCACCAAGCAGTACAAGCAATGTCAGAAGAATGACATAACGTTTTTTCATAGGACTGGCATGGTTTAAAATCCCTTGTTGATAATTTGAGTCAATATGACTTAAATTTAAAATTTAATTTGCTTGTAAACAAATTTGTGCTGTTCTTACATCGTATACTATTTCTTAATAAAATTTGGAGTTGTAGCGAAATGATTGAAAAAATCAAAAAATATATCAGATCAGTAGAGAAGGAAAGTATTGCACAGTTGTCCATCAACTGTGTAATATTTGGGTTTCATGAAAAAACACTGAAGGTAGTGGTGAACAAAATATTGGTTGGAGATGCAACGCTATTGGTACTTCCGGGTGGGTTCATCAAGCAAACTGAGGATATGACAGCTGCAGTAGAAAGAATCGTTAAAGACAGCACAGGACTACAGAAGATATTGTTCAAGCAATTTAAAGTGTTCGGAAATGCCTCCCGTTCCTTCGGGAAAGAATTCGCTTCGATTGGAAATTCCGTTGCCAGTGTAGACAAAGAAGTATTGAAATGGCTGTCCACACGTTTTGTCAGTATTTGCTATCTCGCGCTAGTTGATTTTAATAAGATTAATTTGAAGCCAACACAATTTCTCGAAGCTGCTCAATGGCTTTCCGTTGACAAAGCAAAAAACCTATCCATGGATCACAGCGATATTGTGAAGAGTGCCAGACTATCGCTCATCAGAGAGCTTCCCCATTCTCCAATAGCATCAAACCTTTTGCCCTCCAAATTTACCCTGCCAGAACTGCATGCCTTAACCGAGGCAATCATAGGGCGAAGCATTGACAGACCGAATTTCAGAAGGAAAATTTTAAAATCGGATTTAATCGTGAAGGTCGGCCAGGATGTTTCGAGTAAACGGAGGCCTGCAGATCTTTATGCATTCAAATACGGCAAGAAAACAAGCCTGATGGATGAGTACAAGTTTGGGTTTTAGGATTTTGTCGGACGACAATTCTTTGCCTTGGCATGCGTGTCAATTTCCTGCGTGATGAGTGGATACTGGGACGCTAGTTCGTCGTTAACTTGCCCCACGTCTTCAATCTTCAATCTTTACCCTTTCTACATTATCCTCCATTTCCAGGTCGATCATCAAATGATTGGGATCAATGCCTGCGCGAAATGGTTTCCATGGCACAGTGACTGTGATAGTCTGTTTGCCGGATTTAATTCGATGCATTTGTAAATATTTTGATCGATTTTCCTCTTTGCCCGTTTCAACTTCTCCGAAGATACCAATCTGCAACCAATCTTTCATTGGTAACTCAATCTCTGCACCTGTGCTGTGGACAAGCACTTTTCTCGCGTTTACGTTGAGGGTCACCTGCCAGGTGTTTTTTTCGACCTCCTTCGCGCTAGCTTGTTCGGTCTTGAGTTCCCAATAGGTATTTGCTGCAAAGAGATCATGCACGAGGTAATGAAGAGAATCTGGTGTAACGGCCCGTAACTCACGATATAGATCGAGCGTTGTAGGCAGCGGAGGTTTTCCTGATCCAAAATCTTTGAGCAATTTTCTCAGTACATCATTGACATTGTCCTTGCCGATGTATTGTGTCATTGCATGCAACGCAAACGGACCTTTACGGTAATTCATAAATGAGTTGTTGGCTTGAAGTAAAGGAGGAGCAAACCGTGAACGGGGCGTTTCATATTCTTCACGCACTTGCCTCAAGTATAAACGAAGGTGCTCGTGCCCCAACGTTTCTTCAACAACCTGCATAGCAGAGAAAGTTGCAAAGCTTTCAACCAGCACACCTAGTCCTTCAACAAAGGCGGGTGTTAGTTGCATGCCCCACCACTGGTGCGCTACTTCATGGGCCATGATGTGGAAAGGGAGATCGAGTTCTCGTGGGTTCATGAGTGAATATCCTTCCATGTAATCAATCGTTGTGGCCTCTGCATGCATACCACGTCCCGCACCAGGACGTTCGATGACCCTGAAGAAATTATATGGGTATGGACCAAACTGCTGCGTGTAGTACTGCAGTGATGCTTGTATACTTCGTACCATGCGGTCAATATTTTGATGATGTGTTGCATGATGGAAGATTTGGATTCGTACAGGTGATCGCTGTGAGTCTGTTGCAACCCACTCTGCTTCAAGTACTGCATACGTTGCTGAGAAGAATGCATATTGATTTCGGATGGGTGCATTGGTAGTGTAATGAAAGTAACTACGTCCTCCTTTAGTCCACTTTCGTTGCAATGCTCCGGGGGCAATGGCGATCTGATTTTCAGTTGTGCTGACAATAGCTTCGAAACCAATGCCTTGAGCATGATCGCGATACTCCCTTGTTTTAACATTGTAGAGTGACGGAAGCTCAGGACGAGGAGCGAGTCCATACTTTTTTCGATCCTGCGCGTTACGAATCCTCCGGTTTTCCTGATAGCCTATGGCAGGCAACACATCCTGACTTCTTAAGTAGGTGCCATTTTCTACAATGGATGGATTAACTCCGTTGTTATCAAATCCGTTTGGCTTAATATGCACTTCGAAATTAAGATGTAGTGAATCGCCTGGCTGAATTGGTTCCTTCAGTGTGTAGATGTGATGATTTAATTCGTTGTCTAAAATTACTTCTTTGGTTGGTAGATTAAATGAAATCGCTTTTATCTCCACATCTGAGACAGCCAAATGAATGGTATCAATTGCATGACCGGTCATGTTGGTGAGACGATAAGTGCCACGGATCTTTGCCTCACGTTCACCCGGATAAATATCTACATACAATTTGGTTCCAGTGATAATGGGTTGTGGGATGTTCTCGTATCGTCCATAACGTCTTTCATATTCAGCACGTTGCTCCATTCTTTCTGATGCTGTCGAATATTTGTTGAGTACATTGGTGTTATAGAAAATGAAACCTCCCCATATAAGCAGAAATACCACTGCAGTCAGCGCAGACCAGCGATGGTTAGCGAATCGATGATGAGCAAGTTTCAACCTGGCCTTGAGTTGATGTTCTTTACTTCGCACCCATAATAGTATTGCCGCCACTGCAAGTAGTAATGCCCATGCAGTCCAATAGAGTTTGAACAATAGCCATGGCCAGATGAACGGGCTGAAGCCACGCATGTCGCTGTACGACCATCCGGTATCAGACCCATAGACAAGCAACTTATGCGCAACACCTAGGGTGGATGAGAACCCAATGAATATAAGAATGATGAGCGCCACCATATGTCCAAGGTATTTCTGATTTATTAAAACGTGGACAACGAGGGAGAGCAGCGCGAACAAGATGTAGTTAACGAGTTGAAGTCCGAAGAGCGCTTTTACGAATACTGATAATTCGAAGTTGTCATAACCTAGATTCACTTGAATGAGTACACCGCCCGCCATAAGAAGCACCATCCAGGTGATAATCATGAATGTAAGCGCGAGAAATTGACCAATAAAAAGTGCTGATTCAGGTATGGGTGTTGTATCAGAAAGCTCGTTCACACCAGTTTCACGTGCACTCCAGAGAATTTCGCCAACATACACAATGGTTAGAAAAGGGATTACCACCCATAGCGTTTTTAGATCATGAAGATGTGGTGTGAAGAACCGAAGTACTTCTTCAGTGCGGGGAAACAGTGGAACGCCCAGAAATTGCATCCATTCACTTGAAAACAATGCTGCTCCTAGAGACAACACGGCAATGAATATGATTCCACCACGGCTTTTCGCGATGACAATGAATGAGCTCGAGCCAACAGCGAGCACCTGGTGCGCATATGTGCGCAAGCCGAACTTGCGTTGAGGTTGTGCTACGGGTTTGGCTTCTTGGACTTCCGTTTTTCCAGAATCCGCATTCTGAATTTTTAATTCTGAAGGATTTTCCTTGCGTTGTTTGACGCGGCCTCGTTTGCTCGATTCTCCTGCAACATGGCTGAATTGAAAACGATAATAGGTAAGGGCAAGTGCGCCAAAAGCAACGCCCATCCACAAAAAACGACTCCAAAGTAGTGGCCCTTTTAATTCGATCAGTCGTGTGTTGCTCTCGTATGCCGTCCATGTTTCTAACTTAGACGCTACATTGACGATTCCGACAAGATCAAAAGCCTTCTCTAGTTCTAGCCACTGCAAGTATTTATCCAGCGAGGTGCTAATGACATGTGAAGCAATTAGCAAGAACACACTGGCAATGTAGCTGCTCATTGCTCGACCACTTCGCTGAGCAATAGCAAACTGAATGGCGGTGACAACGAATACATTGGGTAAAGCAATGAAACCGTAGGCGGTGAGATAAGCAGCAGGGATGAAGGGACCTATCATTTCTGTCCTTGTACCAGGACTATAAAAGGAGAGGAGCATCCCGGCAGTGATGCCTAACTGGATCAAAGCATTGAGTACAAAGGCAGCAAGAAATCTGCCTCCAAGATAATTTTCCTTACTTATGGGAGTAGTGTATATCATGGAATACATACGCGTTTGTGTATCTAGTGTGGCAGCATCACCTGCAATGACACCAGATATTAGAAACCATAATACTCCGCTGAATACGGTGATGAACGCAATGAACGCATTTGAATTCAAATAAACTCCGTCAACAGGTGTGCCAATTCTCGGCATTAAAAACCCGAATAGAAAAAGAAAAGTAAAAATGAGCCAGGTAGAAACATGGCGTAGTTGATAGCCAAACTCAAAACGAAAGATCTCGCGAAACTTCATGTCTTTACCTCCTTATTCGTTTTTAAAGCTGCACGTCTAAAATGAGAATCTGTTTATCCAAAAAACTTTCTGTTATGCATCTCCATTACTGCGTTTTTACCTGCACCACATTGTCGTCCGTCTTTAAATCGATCAGCAAGTGGTATGGATCGATGCCTGCACGTTCAGGTTTTTGTGGCACCTTAAGTTTTATAATCTGCTTTCCGGAACGAATGCGGTGCTTCTGCAGGTATAGCGGTACGTTTGAATCTCTGTCCTTGGTAAAAACTCCAATCTCAATCCAGTCATCCATCGGTACGGAACGTTCAACGCCTGCACTATCGGTTACATCCTTGTGTGCCTGTACATCCAATGTTATCTCCCAGGCACCTCCTGGCAACTGCTTCTCTAGAGCACGTTCCGTCTTTAGCTCCCAATAAGTGTTCACCTCGAAAAGATCGTGTAGCAGATACTTCAGGGAGTCAGGGGTCGCTGCTTGCAGGTCACGATAAAGATCGAGCGTGGTTGCGAGGGGAGTGCCATGGGATCGATGCTTCTCCAGCAGATTTCGAAGTGCTTTATTGATGCGTTCCTCGCCAACGTACTCGCTCATCGTATACAGCGCAAAAGGTCCTCTTCGATAAGAAAGATATTGGTCCAAGCCTCTTAGTAGAGGTTCCCCTCTGCGGATGGGAGCGATTGGATGTGGTTGCCTCATGATGCTTAGAAGTCCACGCAGATGCTCAAGACCTTTTGCTTTCTCTACAACTTTCATTGCATAATACCAGGCAATGCTCTCAGACATTACGGGAGCTCCCTCTACATTTGCATAGGGCACTGTCCATTGATGAGCCACCTCATGTGCAACTACTGCAAAAGGAAAATCGATGCTTCCTTGATGGTCTTTTGGATTCCAGAGAGCGAACCCTTCTGAGTGTGTTAACATGCTCGCCTCAGCGTGTAGCCCTGTTCCTTCTCCTGGGCCCTCAGCCACAGTGAGATGGCTGTACCGGTATGGACCAAATTGCTCTGTGTAGTACTCAAGCGAGGCGCGGATACTTTTGACCATACGATCTAAATGCGCAGTGTGATCTGGCATATGGAAGATCTGGATTATAACCACCTGACTAGAGCTGTCTGGGTTCTTCCACTGTTCTTCGCGCAAGGCGTATTTGGCTGAGAAGAATGCCCACTCGCTACCGATAGGCCTACTGGTTGAGTAGTGGTAGTAGCTTCTATCTCCTTCGGTCCATGTTCGTTTTAACAAGCCGGGAGCTCCGGCAACTTGATCTTTGTTAGTGCCTATCACTGCTTCAAAGATTACGCCCCCGCCACGTTGCTTGGGAGCTTGAGTATCGTAAAGAGAAGCAATAAGCGGGCGCTGAGGGAGGCCGTGCTCCCGTCTGTCGGTGGCGCTGATAAGTTCACGATTCTCTTGATAGCCGATGGCAGGCATAAAGCCGTCCGTGAAAAAGGTACCGTTGTCTACAATTGAGACATCAACTCCGCTTTCTCGGAAGCCCTTTGGTTCTACATGTAGTCGGAAGTTGAGTATCAATGAGTCACCAGGCAGAAGGGGCCTGCCAAGTACGTAGACGCGGTGGTTAAACTGTTCATCTATGAGTACAGGCGCTGCCTGCCGGTCAAACTTCAACTCTTCCACCTGAACGGCCGATACCGTTGTCACAAGCATGGAATCAATCGCGGTTGCACTCTGGTTCACAAGCCGGTACGTGCCCTCAATATTAACCGACCTCTGCTCCGGATAGATTTCAATATTTAAACTTGTTCCTGTTAAAGTGGGCTGGGCGATGTCCTTGTACCGTCCATATTGGTGCTCATATTCCGCTTGACGCTCTTTCATTTCTGAATCAGTAAGGTACTGGTTCAGCACGTTAGTGTTGTAGAAGATGAAGCCACCCAGGGTCATGATCAGAACTACTGCTATTCGAGTAATCCAAGCTGTGCTATGCTTGAAACGAGCTTGTGCGAGTTTGAGTCTCACACGGAAACCACGCTCTTTGCTGCGCACCCAGAGAAGCCTCGCTACCACGGCGAGAAGCAGTGCCCACGCTGTCCAGTAAAGCTTGAACCACAGCCATGGTACGAGGGACGGCCCAAAGCCACGCATATCGGTATAAGACCATCCTGGCCCAGCGCCATATACCAGCAGGTTATGTTCGACTCCGAAAAGTGAGGAGAGTGCAATAAATACATAGATGATGATGGCCACCATATGACCAGTGTATTTTTGATCTACCACTACATGCACTACAAGGGCGAGCACCACGAAGAGGAGGTACTCCGGAAGCTGAAGCCCGAACAGAATTTTCAGGTACAGCCCGAATTCGAAGGTATCATAGTCCATTAAAATTTGCGCTAGTATTCCAGCTATCATCTGAAGCACAGTGAACAACGCAAGCACAAGGCCAAGCCCTAAAAACTTGCCAAGCAAAGGGACCCATTCCGATCCTGGAATTGCATCCGTGATCTCATCTAATCTAGCATCCCGTTCTCGCCAGATCAGCTCACCTGCAAAGAAAATTATGAAAGCCGGGATGATGACCCATCGACTTAACTCTTCCGATAATGAGCTCGTCAATTCTCGGATCACGCGTATAGTCGTGGGGACAAGCACACCGCCCCCGGATTCCATTTGATCAACTACCACTGGTACCGTTATCAACGGGATAATTAATAGCAATGCGAGTCCGGACCAACTCGTAGCGATTGTTTGGAACGAACTCCAAGCAATGGCAAATGTCTTATGTGCATGGGAGGCTAACCCAAATGCTTGACTTCCCAGGGCACCGGAGGGCGTAGCGTATTTTATTTTATCCGAAGAGTTAACCGTATTTCCAATTTCTGATTTCTCATATGAAACTTCGGGTTTCCTCTCGGGATTTTTGGTATTCCTGAATTTTAAACTCGGAATTCGAAGTTTGATACTTCGAGCAACCTGATGGCTGAATTGAAATCGGAAGTAAGCGTATGCAATAAATCCACCACCAATGCTTAACCAAAGGAGACGGTTCTTGAGTACGATACCGTCCATCTCAAGGAGGCGCGAACTCTTCTCAATTGTTGTCCATAAATGTGCTATATCTTCTACGATGAAGCGGATACCAATAGGGTCCAGGAGGGTTCCCAAACCCCGTTTCCAAAGCAGGATAGAGGCAACAAAGAAACCCATGAAAACGAGGAGTACACTGCCTAAGTAACTTGCCATTGGCTTGCCACTTCGCGTAGCCAATGAAAATTGAATGGCAGTAGCCACAAAGGCATTTGGAAGTGCAATGTAACCATAAGCAGTGATGTAGCTGACCAACCTGAACCGTCCGATAAGTGTTGCATCTACGCCAGGCGAGTAGATGGCGAGGACGATGCCGATCTGAACGGCAAGCAGAATCAGTGCGTTGAGAACCAGGGCGGCGAGAAAACGCGCTCCAAGGTACTCGGTCTTGTTAATGGATGAAGTGTACAAGAGGGGATGCATTCGTGTCTCCACGTCTCGCGCGGCAGCAGTACCAGCAATGACAGGGGCCATCACCAGCCAGATCAGGGTGCCAAACACAGTAGTTTTCGCGATAGCGAATGGTGAATTCACAAGAAACTCGTCATAAAGCGCTTCCGAGAGTGCGTTGTCTCTAGTCATCAGGAAATTCAGTATGACCAGGATGGCAAAGAAGAGCCATGGCAATGGCCTCCGTATCTGGTAGGCAAACTCAAACCGAAAGATCTCTAAGAACTTCATAGCTCCTTAGGTTGTTGTCCAACCCTCTGGCGGTAATGACCAGCCATGGCGCTGAAGTAAACATCTTCGAGGTCAGGCTGCACGGCCTCAAAACCACCAGGTCCTTCTTCGCTGTAAACATGGACGACCGTGCGTCCGCCCAACAGCTTAGTAGAGATGATCTTATGCTCACGCTCCAGCTGGGGCAAAGTGCTCTTCTCAATAATCTTCCTCCAAATGCGGCCTCTTAGTCCTTCCATTGCCTTTAGCGGTTCCGCCTCGTGTAAGATTTCGCCCTTGTTGATGATGGCCATGCGCGTACACAGCTCACTCACATCCTCAACAATGTGTGTGGAGAGAAGTACAACACTGTTCTCGCCAAGCTCACTTAATAGGTTGAGAAAGCGTACACGCTCTGCAGGATCTAGCCCGGCCGTTGGTTCGTCAACAATCATTAGCTTAGGATCTCCCAACAGGGCTACAGCAACACCAAAGCGTTGGCGCATACCTCCGGAGTAGCCACCGAGTTTTTGTTTACGAACATCCCAGAGGTTTGTCTTGCGAAGCAACGCCTCTACGACTTCCTTGCGTGACTTGCGTTTGGTGAAGCCCTTCAGAATCGCAAAGTGCTCAAGCAACTCCTCCGCCTTTGCTTTTGGATAGACACCAAACTCCTGTGGCAGATAGCCCAGTGTTTTGCGCACTTCGTCTTTTTCTTTAATCACATCGATGACCTTGGCTGGCAATGCCTGTCCACTTGAATCCGATGAAGGGCTGGACATTGATGAAGGTTCAATCAAGTGAACGAGACCTTCATCTGGCTCTTGCAACGTCGCCAGTATACGCATTAGTGTTGACTTACCTGCTCCATTAGGTCCGAGCAGGCCGTACATACCATTAGGAATTGTAAGTGTTACGTTCTTCAACGCTTGCACGCCATTCGGGTAAGTTTTGGAGATGTTCGTAATCTTGAGTGTCATAGTTTTCGAGGGCTCAATCTTCAAATTGCGGTATCAATCCGTTTTAATCGGTTCTTCTCCCGCTTCGCATAAAGATATTGAAAAGTACTTTTAAGTACAAAGAGCTTTGTTTAAAATATTTATATTCGAGTCTTCGACTACCAATATCTTACCTCACTAGACTTTAATTAACTCCATAAACGATTCAAATCGTGTTGTTCCGAACAACAAAACGGTGTCCGGTGGAAAATTAACGGCATAGGCACATGATACTGAGAGAATACCTAATAGGTCGCTTGCCGCATGCAGTAGTTTCATAAATTACAGGTAGGTTTTATTGATAGATTAACAAACAGTGTTTATATGAATGATCAAATTTATAGGGAGCTGCGCGCATTAAAAGTTTATTCATTCGTGCTTACCATGGTACTGATTGCGTTACTGGTAATGTCTTTTAAAAGAGAAGAGCAAAAGCAAGCTTTTACAGAAATTGATGTGGAGCGTATCAACGTCATTGAACAGGACGGCACGGTGAAGATGGTGATCAGCAATCAAAAACGACAACATCCGGGAATGATGGACGGAAAAATGCTACCAGAGCGCGCTCGTGAGGCAGGCATGATCATCTTTAATACGGAAGGTGATGAATGTGGTGGACTCGTCTATGATGGGAACAAGCATGGAGCTGGTATGGCACTCTCCTTCGATCAATACAAGAACGATCAGGTGATGCAACTTAATTATGGTGAGGAGCTTTCTGCAGGCAAACGGATGAAAACTTATGGATTAAAACTTTGGGATAGATCAGAAGCATTTCCACTCAGCCGAGCGATGACATTCTTTGACTCTCTAAAGAAAATGAATGACACCTGGTATACAAAACCGAAAGGAAAAAATTAATCGAAAGCGGATTAATCGGACAACAAGACTTTTTATTGGAAAAAGTAAAGAAGAGAATGTAGGATTGTTTATTAATGACGAGCAGGGGAGGCCGCGGATAAAAATATATGTTGACAAGCATGGAAATCCCCTAATCGAATTTTTAGATACAAAACGGAAAGAAAATGCCGGTTAAGTAATTGGAGCAAGTTGTCGCATTTCACCCCAATGTTGTCGTCTTTAGCAACCCTCCATTTGAAAGATATCATGCATTTTTGTATTGTCAGTTTTTATTTTACTGGCAACGAACAAATTGTCGAACCATAAATACTTATCAACTATGGAACATCTTGAGTATAAAATTGTGATTTCCGCACCAGCGAAAAAAGTGTGGGGAACTATGTTGCAGGAAGAAACTTACAAGCAGTGGGTAGCGAAGAGCTGGCCTAACTCATTCTATGAAGGCAATTGGGTAACGGGGGAGAAGATCAAATTTATCGGAACAAACGGAAGTGGTACACTGGCAGAACTTGTTGAAGTGAAACCTTATGAAAGAGTGTTAGCCAGACATATCGCAATCCTCCGTGCAGGTGGGGTGGAAGACCGCACCAGCGATGAAGCAAAGAGTTGGATCGGCATCATAGAAGAATACCGATTCGATGAACACGAGGGAACAACAACGCTAACGGCATCTATGGAAACGAATCCCGAGTGGAGCAAGATGTTTGATGAAGGTTGGCCTACTGCACTGGAGGAACTGAAGAAGTTGGCAGAACAACAACTCGTTGTAGCATAGAAGTGTTTTATGTGTAAGACGCTCTAATGAGATAGACCTGCGGATAAAGAGACGCGCTTCGTCCGCAGGTTTTCTTTGCTATCTAACTTTGCTCACAATAAATAGTTGTTGTTCAATAAGCTTTGACCAGGAAAACTTTCACTTACTTCAAAATAATCAAGGTTTTTTGATGAGAAGAAAAATACCTAAGCGCCGGTGAAATTGCAACAAGAGCGTGAAGTGACTTCTGACGATAAGTGAGGTCAAAAATGGCAAGTGAGGCAGAAGTGATGATCTTGGGCGTGCCCCTCACGCCATCACTTAACCCATCAGTGTTCGGGTCGGGCCATTCGTTCCAACAATCCACGCGCGTTCCATTTCGGTTTCCACTTCTGTCCCTCACGCGTGACGGGGTGTATGACAAAATAAAAGCCCGTAACATGCGGGCTTTTATTTCTGTGTGGCAATTGTATTATTGAGCTACAAGAGTTCCCTCAAATGCTTCTCTCAACTTTTCGACATCAAATTTTTTCATTTGAAGAAAGGCTTGTGTTACCCGCCCAACTTTTTCTTTATCATCATCCTTTAACATCCGTGTAAGTTCAGCAGAGTCAACTTGCCATGAGACACCGAACTTGTCTTTTACCCATCCACACGCAACCTCTTCTCCACCATCTGCCGTAAGTTTCTCCCAGTAATAGTCTATTTCTTTTTGTGTCTCACAATTCACAATAATTGAAATGGCTTCGTTGAACTTAAAATCATGCTCTTTCATTGAGCTGTCCATGATCATAAATTTCTGTCCCGCCAATGTAAACTGTGCATGCATTACATTTCCTTCGGGTTCCGTTCCTCCCGCAGGATGTTTTAGAATTCCATCTACTGAGGAGTCCTTAAAAATCGAAGTATAAAAATGAATTGCCTCTTCAGCGCGACCACATTGTTCTTTCACAAATAAGAATGAAGGGGCAATCTTCTGACCAACGTCCGAAATCTTTCCGTATGAAATTTGCCACGATAAACCATAACGGTCCTTGAGCCAACCATATTTTTCACTCCAGTCATATTTCTGATATGGTACCATCACCTCGCCCCCATTAAGAAGCGTGTTCCAGGTCTTGTCTGTTTCCTCCATGGTCTCGCAGACCACAAAGTAAGAGAGACTAGGATTGAAAGTGAAGAGCGGTCCACCATTAATAGCAACAAACTTTTCACCTGCTAGTTCAAACTCAACCGACATCACTGAACCTTCCGGACGTCCGTGAATTTCGAATCCTTCCTTCCCGTATTTTACAATGTCACCAACTTTCGAATCAGCAAATACGGAAGTATAAAATTTTGCAGCCTCTTCAGCCTGGCTGTCAAACCAGAGGCCATTTGATATTAGCTTCTTTGTCATAACATATTATTTAAGTTTTGTCTTTCTTAAAGATAGTTCAATGAAATTAATTCCGAGGGTTACAAAGACGACAAAGAAAGGGTTGATTGCGACAATTATAGCAGACAGAAGGTGGGCTAGTAAGAGAGCAGGGGAGGAAGGATCTGCTCGTACTTCTTCAAAACACCGAACGTCTTTATTTGCCTGGAAATGTTTAACAACCTGTAATCATCCTCACTAATGGATGATAAATATAAATACGCGACATCCTTTAACTTAGGCGAGCAGGAAAGGAGGTTCTTTCATTACCTTCGGATCTCCATAACAAACAAGTATGAAAAGATCCTTCGCTCGCTGCTGGCCTTCACACATTCCTTACCGGAGATGTGGGGTGAACTAAAAGGTTGATCAACGAATCAATTATTTAATTAGAAATGACGTGCTTTGATTTTCAACACCTTGTCTTTTTAAAGGTATGTCCGTCCACGGGCGAATTATACCATGAACGGTCAGTGATGATTAGCATATCATACATTTTGCCGCGTATTGCGTATGGCATAGTTGTTGAAAAGAAACTGTTATGAAAAAAGATCGTTACCTATCCATTGTTGTCCTGATTCTTGCTTGCATGATAGGAGCAAACGCACAGATGCCAGACCCGAAATATTTCAACGAGCTGCCCCCTGGCACAACGCCTAAGGTATTTGCGCCCGAAAAGATCTCGAAGAAAGACCAGTTCGAATTCGGAGCTGTTTTCTCAAAAGAAAGGAACGAGTTCTTCTACGGAGTTGAGATTAATGGCAAAGCAGAAACCCGAATGGTGAAATTTGAAAACGGAAACTGGAAGCCAGCCGTCACGATTCTGACACATGCAGTGTATAGTTATAATGATCCCTTTCTAACCCCTGACGAAAAGAAGCTGTTTTTTATTTCAGACAGACCGCTCATTGGGCAAGGTGCAAAAAAAGATTACGACATTTGGTACATCGAACGTGGGCCTGAAAAATGGTCTGAGCCCATTAATGCCGGAAAGAACATCAATACAGAAAAGAATGAATACTATATTTCATTCACTACAAGTAGTAAAATGTATTTCTCCTCAAACATCCCCAATAAAGAGGGAAGGGACAACTACGATATTCATTCTTCTGAATTTCTAAATGGCGAGTTTCAGCCTGCTGTGAAGCTTGGAACTACTGTGAACACACATCATTATGAAGCAGATGTTTTTGTTGCTCCTGATGAATCCTATCTTGTATTTGCTGCCAATCGTCCGGAAGGATTGGGTAGCGGTGATTTGTACGTAAGCTTTCGCGAGCCCAACGGCACCTGGACTCCATCAAAAAGTCTCGGACAGACAATTAATACGGACACGGATGATTTTTGTCCATATGTAACTCCCGATGGTAAGTACTTGTTTTATGCCAGTCGTGGAGATGTTTATTGGGTTTCGACAAAAGTGATTACGGAATTAAGATAGACATCACATCTTGAAGTGGCGATCTTCATAAAAGAATCGTCTTCAAAGCAAAGTCTCAACAAAGCCCATCACTTCACTCAAATGTGTTGATGGAGATGCCTTGACAAGTTTCCGCATTAGTAAATGACTGGAGCTGAGCAAAAGCGCATACGCTAGCATATCTTGCCGCAATGCCTGCAGAAAATTTCAATTTCAAGCCAGCTGACTCTGTTTAAAATTTCGCACAGCAGATGATTCATCTAGCAGAAGTGAATATTTTTCTGATATCCATGGCCTCAGCCACTAAGCCGCCCGCATTTAAATGGGCTGACTTTGGCCTTACAGCTTCATCACAAACAAAAGACTCGGTATCACATTATGTAACAGAGCGCTACGACTACTGCATAAAAGGCAATTGGTAAGTGTAAAACAGTTCTTAGATTTATACTCGCCTATTACGCTTTTGATTCACGAGGCAGTTTTGAAATATATTTTTCAAGCCTCTCAACGTTTTCTTTTTGTCCCTCATCAGCTTTATGTGCTTTGACTATAATTTCACGCATTTCCGCTGTATCAAATAATAGTGTCCAATCCACTAAGGTTTCGTTGCCTCTAGACTCGAAAAGAACAGTCGTAATAAAATGCGGATTGAAGTGCTCAAACACTATTTTCTGAAACGGAATAATTTCCTTGAAAACACTGTTGTTCGGATAATTTGTCCCGTCAGGCCCGTGCAACGTTAAATTCCATTCTCCATCCTTTTGAAAGTCCATCGTATGAATCGTGCTGGTAAATCCATTTGGTCCCCACCAGTTTACAATGTGTTCCGGACTCGTCCAGACTTCCCACATAAGATTAATTGGCGCCTTAAATACTCGAGTGATGCGCATCTCTCTGCTTTAAATCATCTTACTTTTTCATTATCGTTGGCTCAATTGATTTTTTTCTGCCAGTATATCATATAGCGTGCATCATGTAATTTGTAAAAAGGAATCAGTTCCAGGTTTTTGAATGTTGCTGGACTGATAAGCTCAGGAGCAATAAATGTTTGTGGCTTTCCCTCAACGGGTTTCAGAAACTTTGCAAGGTCTGGCCGCTCGCTTTTTAGAACTGGCATAGAATCTAACGGATACATTCGTCCTCTTGCACGATAACCGCCCCATTGATTTGAGTCACCAATTAAATTATCAAGGTCTGTTGTGTCTGTTTTTGCAGCCAATACGATTGGGCCATGCAAAAATGCTACATAGTCAGAACCATCCGGTAATGCTTCAGTTGTAAGTTTCATTGGTAAGTGAACTTCAATTCGATCGCCTTTTTTCCACACGCGATTGATTTTAACATAAGAGTCTGGTTTCTCATCAACGGCTATTTTAGAACCATTTACTTTTATTTCTAACTTATTTGCTTCCACCCAAAGTGGATACCGAACATTGATGCTGATGGCGCCTGATTTAACAGATTCGACTACAAGCTGCGTGGTCTCTTCATCAGGGAATTTTGTTTGTTGAGAAAGAACGAGTCCATTAGCTTTCCAGGTAAGCCGCGATGGAATAAACAGGTTCACAAAAACGTCATTGTTCTGATAGCTATAGATAAGTTCTCCGTATTTGCCATGGTTTTCCATACCAGAGCCTACACAGCACCACATGGTTTCCTGAGGCTGAGAATAAACTCGATAATGACGAGGTCGCATAGGAGTGTAGTACACAAATCCCCCACGCGTTGGGTGTTGACTTGAAAGAATATGATTATATAAGGCTCGCTCGTAATAGTTTAAATATTCGGGCTTACCCCATGTCTCAAAAAGATGACGTGTTAGTTTAAGCATATTATAGGTATTGCAAGTTTCCGGGCCTGCAATATCTGTCATCATCCTGCTGAAATTGTTAGTAGGATGAAAGTGCTCTTTTACGCTATTTCCACCAATTACAACGGAACGATTTCCTACAACCGTTTCCCAAAAGAAGCTCGCAGCCTTTGCATAATCTGGATCAGCTCCAACTTCTGAAATTCTTTGGTAACCAATTGCTTTAGGGATCTGCATATTTGCATGTAATCCATCAAGTTGGTCTTGCCTTTGTATCAATTGATTCAAAAGCAATTTGTGAGAGAACCTGCGCGCTAACATAAGGTACTTTTCATCACCAGTGATATAGGCGACATCGGCAAACACTTCGTTTAACCCTCCATGTTCTGAAAAAAGCATTGTCTGGATTTGATCGTCAGTTAATCCTTTGGCAACGTTGTCGATATAATCAGTTAAACGAATGAGAATAGTTTTAGCATGAGTTTTTCCTGCAATCACATAAGCGTCCCGAAGGCCAGCAAATAGTTTGTGAATGTTATAAAGCGGAACCCATTTTTTATTGAGGGCAAATGTATCTGACTCAATTTTCCCCGCAGCAATTTCCTTCCACATTGTTGTGCCTCCCGGAGTGCCTCCAAGGTATCCGCTTCCGATTTTATCCTGACAAAGCTTTAACTGTCCTAGCAGATAGTCTAAGCGTTTGTTCAATTCGACGTGGTGAGTAGAAGCATACATTAGAGATAGCGCAGACAGGTAATGACCTCCTATGTGTCCGTCAAGTCCTGTATTTTCCCAATTTCCATAATTTGGTTTTTTCGGTGTCAATCCTGCTTCAACAAGATAAGGCGCTAATAAGCGGTCGGGATCTAAGGCAAGAATGTAATTTAGATCCGTAAGCTGGGCATCCTTAAATACTCCGGGCAGTAAAGTCACCTGTTGAAGGGGGAATGAATGAAGTGACGATTGTGCCCCGGTTGGAGGTGGTATAGTTAGAATAAAGAGGATTGAAAATAAAAATAAAATGGAACTGTTTATTTTCATGTTATCAAATTTTAGGCTTTTCAAAAAATAATATAAGCAATGAATATCAAGTTTAAAGATGACCTTTATTTTTAAAAATGCTCAAAGCGGCAGAAAATCCCCGAACCGTGCTAGGTGTTATAAATTATAGTCTAGGTGTTTTAAAGGAGTTACCATGGCCAAAAAAAAAGTATTGATGAGAATATTCAGAAAAATTATCAACCTTTGCGTTATAATAACGGAGAATGCTGCTGAAGTTAGCCAAAATAGTGACCTGCCTAGTAATCCTGATCATGACCATGGAGTGGTTTGGAGCAGCTATTACCGCTTGTCCGGTAGATTCTCATCAAAAAGTTAGTATTCATTCAAAAGTCGCTAAATCTTTTTTCGCTTCGATATTGGTTCAAACAGCTGAAGAAGAAACGGAGAAGAGCGAGGAGGAACGCGACAGGTTTATAGGCGTTGAGCTAATCGACCTTACGCGCGTCGCAAGATTGCTTTCAATTAGCCATTCTCCTCAAGTACATATCAAACCTTACGAACAACATTATGATGTAAGGCCTTCTTTATTTACCCTTCACTGCGTTTTCATTATTTGATTTAATTATCTCCTGGCTAATCTAAGCCATTTGAAATTGTTCCATTGCAATTTCATCAACTTTTTTAAGGCTTTCGAGTGTGTAAAATAATTCGTTTGTCACACCTCAGCCAAACATTCATTTTTCAAATACACTTTATTTTATGAATAGAATTCCTATTCTCATCATTACTGCAGCACTTTATATTTTTACAAGCTGCCAACATGATGAAGAAAAAAAACACGAAGAAACGAGATTCCTTGTAACCACTCCTATTAAAAAAGACACGCTGATATTTCATGGATATGTTTGCCAAATCCAGGCTATCCAGCACATAGAATTGAGGACGTTGGAAAGGGGCTACCTGCAGAATACTTATGTCGATGAAGGGCAGTCAGTGAAAAAAGGGCAATTGATGTTTCAGATTATGCCAATGATCTACCAGGCAGAGTTGCAGAAAGCCGAAGCCGAAGTCACGTTTGCTGAAATAGAATATCTCAACACAAAAAGCCTTGCTGATAGCAACATTGTATCGAAAAATGAGCTTGCCTTGGTAAGAGCAAAAATGGATAAAGCCAAAGCTGAAGTGTCGTTAGCGAAGGCGCATCTTGGATTTACAAGAATAGTGGCACCGTTCAATGGCATCATGGACAGGTTCAATGTGCGGCTAGGTAGCCTTGTGGATGAAGGTGAACTGCTCACAACATTATCGGACAATAGTAAAATGTGGGTCTATTTTAATGTACCCGAAGCAGAATATCTGGACTACGCGATCAGGTCAAAATCAAATGGTCCGCTCGAAGTAAAACTTCAGCTCGCAAATAACAAATTGTTTAAACATGCCGGTGTTGTTGAAACGATTGAAGCAGATTTCAATAATGAAACTGGCAACATCGCCTTCCGTGCGCTCTTTCCCAATCCAGACGGCATACTAAGGCATGGTGAAACAGGGAACATACTCATGCCTGCTTTTCTTGATGATGCATTAATCATTCCGCAAAAAGCAACCTTCGAGATCCTTGATAAAAAGTTTGTGTTCGTGGTTGATGACAACGGAGTGGTTAGATCAAGAGAGATTAAGGTAGGGACAGAAATGCCACATTTGTATGCAGTAAGCGAAGGTCTTAACCACAGTGATAAGATTCTTGTAGAAGGTTTGCGGAAAGTTAAAAACAACCAGCACATCGAATACGAGCTTCGAAATCAACAGCAGATCATAGCGCAGTTGAACCATTTACACGCTGAATAGATAACAATCTAAAAATCATTCACATGTTTAGTAAATTTATTCACCGGCCAGTGCTGGCGATTGCCATTTCTGTTGCCATTATTTTCCTGGGAATCCTGGCTATTACGACAAGACCGGTATCTCAATTTCCGCAGATTGCACCACCAAGGGTTAATATCTTCATTGCGTATCCAGGATCGAGTGCAAAAGTTTTGGTGGAGTCTACCTTGATTCCGCTTGAACGTGCCATCAATGGTGTTCAGGGAATGCAGTATATTATCTCCGATGCTACCAGTGCGGGAGAGGCTACGGTTCAAATTGTATTCGAACCCGGAACAGATCCAAATGCTGCGGTTGTCAACGTAAAGACAAGAGTTGACCAGGTAATGAATAACCTTCCGCCTTTGGTGCAACGCGAAGGTGTGATCATCTCACCAATTCAACCTAGCATGCTTATGTATGTGAACCTCTACAGCACAGATAAAAATGCGGATGAGAAGTTCTTGTACAACTACGCAAATGTACACATCCTGCCAGAGCTGCAACGGATAAGCGGGATGGGACGTGCGCAAATACTGGGAAGCAGACAATATGCCATGCGCATTTGGTTAAAGCCAGACCGGATGCGTGCTTACAATATTTCAACTGAAGAAGTAATGGAAGCGATTAATGAACAAAGTGTCATTGGGCGACCGGGTCGATTGGGACAAGCTTCAGGTAAAACACCTCAGTCACTTGAATACGTGCTCACCTACAAAGGAAGATTCAACAAGCCAGAAGAGTATGGCGATATTATTGTCAAGGCAAATCCCAAAGGAGAAATCCTGAAACTTAAAGATATCGCAGAAGTTGAGCTCGGTAGTGAATTCTTCGACATCTACTCCAACAAGGATGGATACCCTGCTGCGTCGATAGTATTGAAACAAAACTTTGGAAGCAATGCAAGTACGGTGATAGAGGGTGTCAAGGAGAAACTGAAAGAACTTGAAGCTGACTTCCCTCCTGGAATGAGTTACGAAATCAACTACGATGTTTCGAAATTTGTAGATGCTTCTATCGATAAGGTACTTCACACACTTGTCGAGGCATTTATTTTAGTAGCGCTGGTAGTATTTCTTTTTCTTGGAGACTGGCGCTCAACACTTATTCCAACAATTGCTGTTCCTGTTTCGCTTATAGGAGCCTTTGTGTTTATGCAACTGTTTGGTTTAACAATAAATCTGATCACACTCTTCGCACTCGTGTTGGCAATTGGTATTGTGGTTGATGATGCAATTGTTGTGGTGGAAGCTGTTCACGCAAAAATGGAAGAGGAGCATTTGTCGCCTTACCATGCTGTGAAAAAAGTATTAGGAGAAATTAGCGGAGCCATCATCGCCATTACTTTGATCATGACTGCTGTGTTCGTGCCGGTGGCCTTCATGACCGGTCCTGTCGGAATCTTCTATAGACAATTCTCCATTACCATGGCGAGTGCTATTGTTCTCTCAGGTGTAGTAGCCCTTACGCTTACACCTGTGCTGTGTGCTATGATTTTGAAAAATTCACATGGCAAACCTAAAAAGAAAACACCAGTTGATAAGTTTATCGGTTGGTTTAATGGAAGGTTTGAAAAACTTACGGGCAGGTATACGGGGTTGCTAAACCTGATCGTCAATAGGAGGGCCGTTACATTTGGTATACTAGCATTATTTGCCCTCGGCATCTTTTCCGTAAATGAAACTTTGCCTGCTGGATTTATTCCAAATGAAGATCAAGGTATGATCTACGCAATCATTCAGACACCTCCCGGCAGCACGCTCGAAACAACTAATGATGTCTCACGGAAGCTACAGGAGATTGCAGAAGAAGTGGAAGGAATTCAATCTGTTTCTTCCTTGGCGGGATATGAAATTCTCACGGAAGGCAGAGGCTCTAATGCCGGAACCTGTATCATCAACCTGAAGGACTGGTCCGAAAGACATCACTCTGTAACCGAGATCATTGAGGAGCTTGAAGAGAAAACAAAAAATTTTGGAGCAGTGATTGAATATTTTGAGCCACCTGCTGTTCCTGGTTATGGCTCATCAGATGGTTTCTCGCTGCGTTTGCTGGACAAGAACAGTACCGTTGACTACCAGGAATTCGACAGGATCAATACTGAATTTATGTATGCGCTTCAGCAACGAAAAGAACTCGCAGGGCTCTTCACTTTCTTCGCCGCCAATTATCCGCAATACGAGTTGATCATAGACAATGAACTGGCCATGCAAAAAGGTGTTTCAATCGGCAAAGCCATGGAGAACCTTGATATATTGATTGGCAGCACGTATGAACAAGGCTTTATCAGGTTTGGAAACTTTTTCAAAGTATACACACAATCTGCGCCTGAATACAGAAAGATGCCTTCCGACATTCTTGATCTATTCATTAAGAATAACCGTGACGAAATGGTGCCATACTCGTCATTTATGAAGATGGAAAAAACTCAGGGCCCGAATGAGATTACCAGATTTAATTTATATACTTCTTCTTCTATCAGAGGAATTCCGGCACATGGTTATACCAGTGGTGACGCCATTCATGCTATCCAGGAAGTTGCTGCGCAAACACTCCCGCAAGGTTATGACATAGCGTGGGAAGGTCTTTCTTACGATGAGGCAAACCGTGGAAATGAGGCACTTTACATTTTTGTTGTCGTGTTGATATTTGTTTACCTCGTGTTGGCAGGTCAATACGAAAGTTTCATCATCCCGCTGGCAGTAATTTTTTCTCTTCCTGCAGGAGTCTTTGGGTCATTCATACTACTCAAGTTCATGGGACTGGCGAACGATATCTATGCACAAATCGGGTTGATCATGCTCGTTGGATTGTTAGGCAAGAATGCAGTCTTAATTGTGGAGTTCGCAGTGCAGAAACACCAACAGGGAGCAACGGTGCTTGAGGCTGCGATTGAAGGTGCAAAAGTCCGCTTTCGCCCCATCCTTATGACCTCTTTTGCCTTCATTGCCGGGTTGATTCCTTTAGTAATTGCTACTGGCCCTGGCGCCATAGGTAACCGTACAATCGGTTCGTCCGCGCTTGGTGGTATGTTGTTCGGGACTGTCTTCGGGGTCATCATCGTTCCCGGACTCTATTTCATTTTTGGAACACTTGCAGAAGGCAGAAAGTTGATTCAGGACGAAGATGAGAAACCGTTGAGTGAAGACTATGTTGAAAGCAGCGAAGAGGCCTCATTGATAAAAAGAATTTTTGACAAAAATCAGATTTAAAAATGAAATCAAGAATAATATATAAATGCGTTGCATTGTTCTGTTTTTCTGCGTTCCTGTCTGGGTGTATTACATCCAACCAGCGGATTAAAAAGGAGAATAAATATGTGCCATTGGCTTACAATAGCTCTCACGACTCTACAAACATTGCAAGTCTTAACTGGAAGAAATACTTCGCTGATGAAAATCTGATTGCCTTAATTGACACTGCTTTGCAGAGAAACCAGGAGTTAAACATAACGCTACAGGAGATTGAGATCAGCAAGAATGAGATACGTGCAAGGAAGGGAGAATACCTTCCTTTCATAAGCATTGGGGCCGGGGTCGGTGTTGAGAAAGAAGGAAGGTTCACCAGGTTCGGCGCAGTAGATGATAATATTGATATAGAGCCAGGTAAGGCGTTTCCTGAACCTTTCACTGACTACAACGTTGGGCTATACGCTTCATGGGAAGTTGATATCCGGAAAAAGCTGCGAAATGCCAAGAAGGCTGCGTTAGTAAGATACATGGGGACAGTGCAGGGACGAAATTTTATGGTAACAAACCTTATCGCTGAGATAGCGAATAGTTACTATGAATTGATGGCGCTTGACAATCTTCTCGATATCATCCAAAGAAATATTGCAATTCAAACTAGCGGGCTCCAGGTAGTGAAGCAACAAAAAGAGGCTGCAAAGGTAACACAGCTTGCCGTAAACCGATTTGAAGCGCAGTTGCTCAACACCACTAATCTTCAGTTTGACATCCGGCAAAGAATAGTAGAAACAGAAAACCGGATCCACTTTTTGACGGGAGGATTTCCGAAAATAATACTACGGAATTCAGCAACCTTCAATGGTATTGTGCTTGAATCCCTATCTGTAGGGATTCCTTCACAATTACTGGCAAACCGTCCTGATATAAGGCAGTCTGAACTGAATCTGGCTGCCGCAAAACTGGATGTAAAAGTGGCGCGCGCAAATTTTTATCCATCGCTCACGCTCCAGGCAGGCGCAGGATTCCAGGCATTCAATGCATCGTATCTGCTCAGGCCTGAGTCAATGCTCTTTAATTTGGCAGGTGATTTAATGGCCCCGCTTGTCAATAGAAATGCAGTCAGTGCAATGTACAAGAGTGCGAATGCAAGACAACTTCAAGAAGTGTATAATTACGAGCGCACCATTTTAAATGCCTATCTTGAAGTGGTTAATCAATTATCACAGGTAGAAAACCTTGAAAAAAGTTTTCACACCAAATCTGATGAAGTCGATATTCTAATGCAATCCATTACCATTTCTAATAGTTTATTCACCTCAGCAAGGGCGGATTATCTCGAGGTTCTGTTAACACAACGCGAAGCATTGGAATCTAAGATGGATCTGATAGAAATAAAAATGAAGCAGATGAATGCAAAAGTGAATATCTATCGATCATTGGGTGGCGGCTGGAATTAACGATACATTTTGAAACTGCTTGAAAGCGCTTTTCATAAATGGGCAAGGTGTCTTTCAGCAGTAGAATTTGTATATGAAGCATGAGTTTTTTCCCTGTTTAAAGATTAAGTTCATACAAACTGAGTCTCGTTTGTATAAACTTAAATCTCTTCAAACTAAGTATTATGACAACTCGTGTGGAAGAACGAGAAGAAATCCGTTCAACTGCTGACTCGGGAATCACTATGAACATGTTATTTGCACCAATTTTGTGCTTTTATTTTACTCGCAATAATGCGCAAGCACTTTTGATCCAAGCAATTCATTTGCAATTCGCAAAATGATATGTGCTGTTTTTCGTTTCTGGTTACTTCTTTCACGGCTCAATTGGAAAACAGGATGGATAGAAAATGCTGTGAAAGTAAATCCTGTGCAGTCTTAAGCGGAGCGGGCTCTCAAGTCGCTCAAATGGGGTATATAACTAACTCCTTACAACTTCGCTGCCTATGGTGCCTCTCTAAGGAGCAAACTCCCGGTTAAAACTGTTAAGGCCGGTATTTTGTGATTAAAGCAAAGTGCACCTTTCCCTCAAAACAATCGTGTACAATCAAATTCAAAGCCGGCATTTTTTAATCTGCGGAAGTTGTTTTCCTGCGTGTAAAAAGAAATAAATTACGGTCCGAAATCGTTAGCGCTCCCCACACGGTTTTTGCCTTTTCCTAACATAAACAACAAACACATGATGAGAATTTTTACATTCAGATCAAACCTTATTGGTGCGTTTCTGCTGATGAGTCTTGTCTCGTTCGCGCAGAACGTTTACCAGACGGTAGGACTAATCGGAACTTCCACACCTGCTGGCTGGGATGCATCCACTGCTATGGAGCTGGCCAACACCAGTGATCCGCATCAGTGGACAATTACTTTACCATTAACACAGGGTGAAGCGAAGTTTCGAGCAAATGATAGCTGGACAGTGAACTGGGGCGGAAATGCCTTTCCTTCAGGTAACGGTGCTCAGGATGGTCCTAATATCCAAGTGCCAACTGCGGGATACTACACGGTTACATTCAATGATACAAACGGTGCATACAATTTTCAAAACCTCAATTCCCCGATGTATACAACGGTAGGCCTGGTAGGTAATGCAACGCCACAAGGTTGGGACACCTCAACAGCAATGACTGCTGATGATAACGACCCACATCAGTGGACCCTTGATACGATCTCGCTTACACAAGGTGAAGTCAAGTTCAGGGCGAATGACAGTTGGGATGCGAGCTGGGGAGGAAGTGGTTTTCCGGGAGGTACCGCATTTCTAAATGGACAAAATATTCCTGTATTCGCAGGTGAGTACCAGGTAACGTTTAATGATGTTACAGGTGACTACTTCTTCAAAAATCTTGATCCTAACATTTTTGAATCAGTAGGTATCATTGGTTCGTCCACATCGAAAGGCTGGGATTCATCAATACCAATGAAACTTGTGTCGGCAGGAGATCCTAACAATTGGGTTCTCACCAGTTATTTACAAACGGGCGAGTTGAAATTTCGCGCTAACGATAACTGGGATGTTAACTGGGGCGGCTCGGAATTTCCCGCAGGAACAGCTGTTCTCAACGGACCTAACATGCAGATTGCCGAGAGTGGTTATTACACCATCCGGTTCAATGATCGTACGGGTAGTTATACCTTCGAGAAACTTAATCCGCCTACTTATGGGACTGTGGGCCTGATAGGCACCGCGACAACCAATGGCTGGGATGCTTCAACAGCGATGACACAAGGGACTGACGGACATACATGGACACTAACCGACATCACGCTCTTTTCTGGTGAAGCAAAATTCAGAGCAAATAATGCATGGGATGTAAACTGGGGGGCAACGGATTTTCCTTCAGGTACTGGTGTTCAGGGCGGACCCAACATTCCGGTAGGAGCAGGGACGTACAATGTTGCCTTCAATGATGTTACGGGTGACTATAATTTTAAGCTCACCGGTGTAGAGGTTGATCCCATCGTGTTGCTGATTCCTGAAATACCGACTGCTGATGATTCTGTTACTATTATTTATGATGCCAACCAGGGCTCGTCCGGCCTTCGCGGCAGTGAAAAGGTTTATATGCATTCTGGCGTTGTACTTTCTGGTCCAGGCGGATTAGCATGGAGCAACGTAGTGGGTAACTGGGGACTGGATGATGGTATAGGTGAAATGACTCCTGTTCCTGGAGAAGTGAACAAGTGGCAGATAACCATTCCAAGTGTGCGTGAATATTACAATATAGAAGAAGGTGTTCCAGTGTTTCGCTTGGCAATGGTTTTCCGAAACGCCAATGGATCGCAGACGGGAAGATCGGCAACAGGGGGAGACATCTACGTGAACATTGACGCAGGAGATTTTGTAAGATTTACAGCGCCAACTGCTGACGAAGCATTTGGTCTCTATGGAGAACAGTTATTGATCAGTGCAGAAGCTTCTGATACTGCGGTCAACATTACCCTTGAGATTAATGAAGGCGATGGATTTGAGGTTGTTGCGCAAGTGAGTGCAACGGATACGATTGCTTACCGTTATACCATCATGCAGTCTGCTGCACTTCAGATCCGTGTTACAGCACAGCTCGATTCTGCAATAGTTACTTCATTAAAGAGCATCAACGTGAGGGTACGTGAGGCGAATACCGTTGCAGCGTTGCCGGAAGGAATGCACAATGGTATCAACTACGATTCGACTGATGCAACACAAGCAACACTTGTACTACTAGCACCTGGAAAAGAATTTGTGTATGCTGTAGGTGATTTTAATAATTGGCAGATCAATAGCACTTATCAGATGAATCAGACACCCGATGGTGAATATTTCTGGATCAATTTAGATAGTCTTGAACCTCAAAAAGAATATGTTTACCAGTACTGGGTAGAAGGAACGGTGAAGATCGGAGACCCGTATGCTGATAAAGTTGCTGATCCTTTCAATGACCCTAATATTCCGGTTGACGTTTATCCAGATCCTGTTGCATATGATAAAACAGAATTTGGAATTGCTACGGTTCTGCAAACCGGTCAGCAGTCTTTTCAATGGACGGCACCTGAAGTACAGGGAGGACAACCTGCGAAAGAGAACCTTGTTATCTACGAGCTCTTGCTTCGCGACTTCCTCGGATCACACAGCTACACCGATCTTGCTGATACACTTTCGTATTTAAAACGACTTGGTGTAAACGCAATCGAACTATTACCGATCATGGAATTTGAAGGCAACGAGAGCTGGGGATACAACCCAAGTTATTTGTTTGCACCAGACAAGTACTATGGCACCAAGAACGACCTGAAAGCTTTTATCAACAAAGCACATGAAGAAGGTTTTGTTGTGTTGCTGGATATGGTTCTTAATCACCAGTTCGGACAAAGCCCAATGGTGCGGATGTATTTTGATGAAGCGAATTCAAAGCCCACTCCTGAAAGTCCGTGGTTTAACGTTGAGCCTACACACCCTTTCAATGTAGGCTATGACTTTAATCACGAGAGCGCGTATACCAAGCGTTACGTAGACGATGTGAACCGGTATTGGCTCACAGAGTTCAATTTCGACGGTTACCGTTTCGATCTTTCAAAAGGTTTTACACAAGTAGACAACCCAACCGATGTTGACGCGTGGAGTGCTTATGATCAATCACGCATTAACATTCTCACAAGAATGGCCGACGTAATTTGGGCAGCGGATTCGGATGCTTATGTGATCCTTGAACACCTGGCTGTGAAAGAGGAGGAAAAAGTTCTCGCCGACTACGGCATGATGCTTTGGGGAAATATGAATTTTGCTTACAACAGTGCCATGAATGGTTTTGTGAACACTGACCTGAACTGGGCACTTTCAAGTAGTCACGATTTCAATGAAAACAATCTTGTGCCTTACATGGAAAGTCATGATGAGGAGCGATTGATGGTAAGAGCAGAAACGGAAGGGCAAAGCAATGGAGAATATGATATCAAAGATAAAGAGACAGCGCTTGACCGTGTGAAACTCGTTTCAGCTTTCTTCTATCCGCTCCCAGGACCAAAAATGTTGTGGCAATTTGGAGAACTTGGTTATGATGTGTCTATCAATTACAATGGAAGAACAGGCAACAAGCCACTACCATGGGGAGACCAGGACAGTTTACATTACGACCGGGATGAAAACAGAATAAAACTTTACAAAGCCACTGCTGCCATCATCAATCTTGTGAATGATCACAGTCGGGTGTTTGAAGAAGGTGATTTCTCGTGGACACCAAGTGGTCAGTTCAGAAGAATCAATGTAAGTCATGAAGATATGGATGTGACCATTGCAGGAAATTTTGGTGTAACTGATGGTAGTATGCAACCAGAGTTTCAACATACCGGTACATGGTATGATTTCTTTTCTGGGAGAGCTTTTGAAGTTACTACTACCTCAGCAAGTGTGGCCCTTGCCGCAGGTGAATTTCATATTTATGTTGATCAACCTCTTGAGTTTCCTGAACGTGGATTAGTTAAAACACCCATTGATATTTATACTCCGACAAACCTAATTGCGCAGGTCGCTCCGCAGGGTGCTGTTTCACTTTCGTGGGATGATAACTCAACTGGCGAAGAGGGACACGTGATTGAGCGTAGGAGAGAAAGACAATCAGAATTCAAAACGCTGACCAGCGTAGGTGAAGATGTCGTAGCCTTTACGGATACTTCAACATTAGATGGTGTTTCTTATGAGTATCGAGTAAGAGTCTTAAGCAGTGTGCAACCGGACTCCGCCTATAGCAATGTTGCTGCTGTTAATTTGCCGTTGCACGCTCCTTCAAACTTGACTGCGGAAGCTGTTAATAAGAAAGCAATCGCGCTTCAGTGGCACGACAACTCAAAACACGAAGCAATTTATATTGTTGAGCGCGCTGAGCAACAAGGTAATCGAACAAGAAGTTTTATAATCATTGCGTTGTTGCCATGGAATACTGAAAATTATACAGATCGAAACATTCGGAATGGTACCGAATATAGGTATCGTGTTCGTGCAAGGGATTTTGACGAGTATTCAGCTTATAGCAACGAGGCAACGGTTGAATCACAAAATCAAAAGCCTGGAGCTTCAGCAATTACCATGTATCCAAATCCAGCTTCGAGTGTTTTAAATATCACGGCCAGGGAGGATGAGAAGCGCGTGAGTGTTCAAATCATTTCTTTACAAGGTGTTGTGGTAAAAAGATTTGAACTCAAAGGAGGAAATTCATCCATCCAACTGGATGTAAGTTCATGGCGGGAAGGCCTGTATATTGTTGAGAGTCGTTCTTCAGATTCACTCTTCCGCGAGCAGTTAATGATTAAGCGGTAGAAGTTTTATAATGCGCTGTCTCAAAAGCCATGTTAGATGCAAACAAATTTTATTTAGCACCACTCAGCGTTCCTCCGTGTCTTAGCGCCATTGCGGTCAAATTTCAACCGCAGAGCCGCAAGAGCCGCGAAGTTTTCGCGAAGGAAAAATAAAATAGGTTAAGCTTCCGACACTTGGACTTTTGAGACGGCCTTTTTTTTAAGGAGTAATAGTTGGGAACTTGCTATAACATCATTCGAACATACTTTGAAAGCATTTGGTGATCCTCTACTTCCTTACGACTATTGAATTTCCGCAGCAATTTCTTTTCACCATTCGTGCACCATCTGTACGACAACGTCCACGTTCGGTTCTTCAAGGTTAGTTTCATCATTAGGACGCAGAGCCAAAGCGAGTAAGATGCAATTAGTTTTCCGCCATTATCAATGATTATCTTTTCAAGATGTTTTTTAAAGCATCTATCGACCCTGCACCAAGCGTAATGGCAACGCTCGGAAGATCATTTGTAGTTTGGTGGTAATGCTCGAGATAATTCGTGATTGCCCAATCGGGCCTCCGGTTATAAGTGTTCGTGCAGTAAATCATCACATCTTAGTGAAATTTTCTAATGATGTCAGCTACAGCTACCGTTGCAACGGTGACATTAGTTCCATTTTCAGCCAAAGCTTTTCCAAATGAGATCGAAACTTGTTCATCGAGATTGTAAAACGGTCGGGGTCGAAAAGCACAAGCGCAGACTTGCTAGCATTTTCATTCAGAAACGTCCACTGCTTTGATGGTCCGTTTTGTTCTGCGTAGAATGTTAGCGCTGTCCATCGACTGCCACGACTATTAATGCAATTATTGAATATTGAATTAGAATTTTCTTTACCATAACGTTTTCAAAACTACCGGCAGCTGTTATCTATTTTCCTGACGGAAGTCATGAAGTGTTGTGATTGCTATCAGCTATTGGTTTTGCTGATTGCCATAGCTTTGTTGAATACAATAAACATGAAAGTATTTGTTTACAGCGCACGCCCATATGATGAACCCGTGCTGCAACTAGCGGCCAAAGAAAAACAACAATTGTTTTTTACTGAAAAGACTTTAGATCGGCAAACAGCAAGGTTGGCGAAGGGTTGTGATGCAGTTTCACTATTTACTTCTGATGATGCTTCTGCGCCAGTGCTTGAAGAATTGCATGCGCAGGGAGTCAAATATGTTTTGCTAAGATCTGTTGGTTACGATCATATCGATTTGAACAAAGCGAATACGTTAGGGATACGCGCTGCCAATGTTCCTGAGTACTCACCTTATTCGGTAGCTGAACATGCAGTAGCCATGCTGATGGCGCTGAACAGAAATATTGTTGAAAGCCAAAGATTGTTGGAGTTACAGGATTTTAGGATTGATTCTCTCATGGGCTTTGATATCCATGGCAAAACGGTCGGCATTATCGGCACAGGTAAAATCGGAATTGCATTGGCAAGGATAATGCTGGGTTTTGGAGCAAGGGTAATTGCATATGATCCACAGGTTAATGCTGAGGCGTTAGGTCTTAGAATTGATTACGTAAACTTAAAAGAGGTGTTGAGTAGTAGTGATGTCATCTCGTTGCATTGTCCATTGAACACAGCCACAAAACATCTTATTGGTAAAGCAGAATTCGAAATGATGAAGAGGAGTTCTATTCTCATCAATACCTCAAGAGGCGCGATCATTAACACTTACGATCTGATAGATGCATTAGCTAATCAGAAGATAGGAGGGGCCTGTCTTGACGTTTATGAATTCGAGAAAGGATTATTTTTTCAGGACCATAGAAGGGTGCTCCTTCAAGACTTAAACTTTGTCAAGCTGCGAGCTTTTAAAAACGTGCTCCTTACTTGTCACCAGGGGTTTCTAACTTCTGATGCCCTTACGCAGATTGCAGAAACAACAGTGCATAACATCGAATGCTTTGAAAAAGGTATTTCTTGCGCAAATGAGCTCTTTGAAAAGGCGTAATAAAAGGTGAAGCAAACAGTAATAAGATCCTGACATAAGTCATGTTTTTGGGTGACCTAACTCAAGCTTGCCCTGATATTTCGCTGGTAGATTTGAATGTAATAAAACACAATTGTCTATGAAAAAAATATTGGTACCCTGTGATTTTTCGAAGCCGGCTATGAATGCCTTCCGCTTTGCGTTAGACGTTGCCTTAAAATCCAAGGGCACCATTCACCTGCTGAATGTTATCGAGCTTCCAATCATGCACGATACGGTGTTGATGCCAGTGTTGAACTTCGAAGAACAACTTCTTAAAGACTTGAAAGAAAACGCGGAATCGAGATTTAAAAAGATTACCGATAGGTACAATGCAGTTGATGTGAAAGTGATTGTCAAGACACTGTTCGGTTCTGTTACCAGGATGATCCAGGAATATATCGCGAAAGAATCGATTGACCTTATTGTGATGGGATCACATGGTGCAAGCGGAGTACGCGAATTCTTCATTGGCTCCAATGCAGAGAAAATGGTGAGAAGTTCCACTGTACCAGTTTTGGTGGTCAAGAATTATTTTAAAGGACCGATCAAGAACATTGTATTTCCAAATACCCTTGAAACCGAAAATCAGGAAGACCTTGTGACGAAAATAAAGGCGCTTCAGAATTTTTTCAAGGCGTACGTGCACCTGGTGTGGATCAATACGCCCGTGAACTTTACTTCTGATACACTGACAAAACAAAGACTTGAAGCGTTTGCAAAACGATTTATGCTGAAGGATTATACTGTCAGCATCTTTAATCACACAGATGAGGAAAGGGGCATTCTTGAATTCTCCAATGCGATCAAAGGCGATCTTATTGCCATGGGTACGCATGGAAGAAAAGGCATTGCACATCTTGTGAATGGCAGCCTCGCAGAGGATATCGTCAATCACACGAAAGGTCTCGTGTGGACTTATTCTCTTCAGAACGAATTGGTAGAGGCATAATCAAGGTTGATTGTTAGCATCTATGGAAGCGGAAATCCTTGAGTCAGTAAAATGTTTTCACTGCGGGCAGCAATGTGATGAGGAGATATTTATAAGCGATAAACCTTTTTGCTGTGTTGGCTGCAAAGCAGTATTTGAAATTCTGAATGAAAATAATCTTTGTGAATATTACGCAATAGAACAACGTTCAGGAGTTTCGCAAAAAGAAATTCTGCCATCAATATTTGATTATCTTGACGATCCACAGGTAAGAAAAAAAGTGCTAAGCTTTGATTCAAAAGATCTGGCAAAAGTTACGTTCTATATTCCTTCGATCCATTGCATTTCGTGTATCTGGCTTTTGGAGAATCTGCGCAAGCTCAATGAGGGCGTTCTGCATGCTGAAGTAAGCTTCGGAAGAAAAACTGTGAGCATTGATTTTAAACCAACGCTTGTGAAATTGAGTTTGCTTGCAAATCTTCTTTCTTCGTTGGGATATTCTCCACTTGTGAACCTGGAGTCGAATGAAGAAAAAAAGCAGGGCACTGACAAATCATTGGTCTATCGCTTGGCTATTGCCGGATTTTGTTTCGGCAACATCATGCTGTTTAGTTTTCCTGAATATCTCGGACTTGATCAGCACGATGCGTATTTAATGAGCGTGTTTTCCTTTTTGAATTTGCTGCTCGCTGTTCCCGTATTTTTTTACAGCGCGAAAGGATACTTTGTCTCGGCACTAAAAAGTTTTAAGCAAAAGCAGATCAATATTGATGTCCCTATTGCGGCCGGGCTGCTCGCACTTTTTTTAAGAAGTAGCTATGACATTATATCCGCAACCGATGCCGGCTATCTAGATTCTTTCTCTGGCCTGGTGTTTTTTCTTTTGATAGGCAGATGGTTTCAAGGCAAGACGTACGAGAGCCTTGCATTTGATCGCGACTTCAAATCTTATTTTCCCTTGGCTGTAAGTCGACAGGTTAAAGAAGAATGGAAACCGGTTGTCATCTATGAGTTGAAACGTGGTGACAAGATCCGGATCAGGAATATGGAAATCGTTCCTGCTGATTCTGTATTATTTGATGATCATGCTTACTTCGATTACAGTTTTGTAACGGGTGAAGCGAAGCCCGTAAAGGCTATGCGCAGCGATACCGTTTATGCCGGTGGAAGATTGATCGGGCAACCTGTTGAACTTATTGTAGAAAGGAAAACTTCTCAAAGTCATCTTACCAGTTTGTGGAATAGTGGTTTATTTAAAAAAGTTGAAGAAAGCCATTACCAAAAAATCATAGACAGGGCAGCACGCAAGTTTACATGGATTGTCATGGCGCTTGCTGTAGGTACGGCAATCTTCTGGTACTTCTACAAGCCTGAACAGATGTGGCTTGTTCTCACTTCCGTGCTCATGGTTGCATGTCCGTGTGCACTCGCGCTCGCGGCTCCCTTCACCTATGGAAGTATGTTACGTGCCTTCGGACGAAACAATTTGTATCTGAAGAATGCCGATGTCATCGAACGGCTCGCCATGGTAGATGCAGTTGTTTTTGATAAGACCGGAACGGTCACCTATGGCCATGTACCTGATGTTAATTTTACAGGCACATTGACAGAAAGTGACCTTGCTAGCATTAAACTCATTACAAGTGCATCGTCTCATCCGTTGAGCGCACGGGTTTCGAAATCAATTCATGGAAAGACTTCTGCAGAGCTTTCGTATTTCAAGGAGATTCCAGGCAAGGGAATTCAGGCGATGATGAATGGAAAATTTGTTCAGGTCGGGTCTGCAGACTTTGTTGGATTTACCAAGCCAACTGATTCCAATAGTTCACTTGTTTTTGTATCCATTGATGACCATGTAAGAGGATACTTCACCATCAGAATTAAGACCAGAGATAATATCAAAAATATGCTCGACCGCCTCGGAAAAAAATGTGTGGCGTTGCTCTCTGGTGATAATGAAGCAGACATGGTAAAAATGAAATCACTCTTTCATCCAAAGACTCAGCTGCTTTTTAATCAAAGCCCTCATGATAAAATGGCATTCGTGTCAAGTCTCCAGAAAAAAGGAAAGAAAGTGCTCATGGTAGGGGATGGACTAAATGACTCCGGTGCATTGAAACAAAGTGATGTCGGCATTGGCGTGACAGATGACAACGGTGTGTTTACACCTGCGTGTGATGGAATACTTTCCGGAAACAATTTGCTGCAGCTGGATAAATTTATGAGTCTTGCAAAGACATCTTCTCTCATTCTGAAGATCGCATTTGCCATTTCATTTTTTTACAATGCCATCGCATTAACCTTTGCTGCAACCGGTCATCTCACTCCGCTTGTCGCAGCCATCTTAATGCCTGTCAGTAGTATCAGCGTTGTTGGTTTTTCAACACTTGCCGTGAATTATGTCACTCATAAAAAATTCAAGTAATGGCCATCATCATTTTGCTCATATCGATCAGTCTTGTTATAGCCGTTGGGTTCCTCGTTTCATTTTTATGGAATATGAAGAGCGGCCAGTACGACGATACGTATTCCCCCTCAGTGAGAATGTTGTTTGATGATAAGATAAAAGATTCCACAGCCAATAAAAAAAAGCATGATACAAAACACGCAATCGCTCACAGCGCTATTAAAAAAGTATGATGTTCCCACGCCTCGTTATACGAGTTACCCGACGATACCTTGCTGGGATTCGACTTCATTTAAAAATGAGAAGTGGGTAAAGGCTGTGCAAAGGACTTTTGAAGAATCAAATAGCTGCAAAGGAATCAGCTTGTACATTCATTTACCCTTCTGCGAAAGTTTGTGTACCTATTGTGCCTGCACCACACGGATTACACAAAACCATAAAGTAGAAATTCCTTATATCCAATCTATCATTAAAGAATGGGAACATTATAAAACATTATTTAGTGGAAAGCCTGTCATCCGCGAGATCCATTTGGGTGGAGGAACGCCTACATTTTTTAGCGCACGGAATCTTCATTGGCTGATTTCAGAACTGCTGGAAGGAGTTGATATTCATCCTGATTATGAATTCAGCTTCGAAGGTCATCCAAACAACACATCACGTGAACATCTTCAAACATTATTTGATCTCGGTTTTTCAAGAGTAAGTTTTGGTGTTCAGGATCTGGATGAGAAAGTACAGAAAACAATCAATCGTGTTCAGCCTTTCGAAAATCTTGAACGGGTAACAAACCTCGCGAGAGAAATTGGTTACGCATCCGTAAGCTTTGATCTGATCTATGGACTGCCCTTTCAAAATCCCTTTACGGTGTCCGATACTATTGACAAAGTTCTTTTGTTAAAGCCAGACCGTCTTTCATTTTACAGCTATGCGCACGTACCCTGGCTGAAACCCGGACAACGCGGCTACGAAGACGCAGACCTTCCATCAGGTTCTTTGAAAAGACATCTGTACGAAATTGGCAGGCATAAGCTGAGACAGGCAGAGTATACTGATATTGGCATGGATCACTTTGCTTTGCGAAATGATTCGTTGTTCAAAGCCCACATGTCCGGTGAGCTTCACAGAAATTTTATGGGTTACACAACTTCCAATACTGAGTTATTAATTGGCTTAGGTTCATCAGCGATTAGTGATGGGAAATATGCCTATGCCCAAAATCTGAAGAAGGTTGAAGAGTATATGACTTCAGTAAAAGAGAATGGCGCAGCAGTTATAAAAGGTCACGTTCTTTCTGATGAAGATTTACTGATCAGGCAATGTATCCTGGAAATAAGTTGCAGAGGTGAACTCCGCGAAGATTTATTATTACAAGTTACAGATCGTTCTATACTGGATGAGCTTGTTGAAATGGAGAAAGAAGGAATTCTCTATTTGTGGAATGGTGGGTTGAAAGTGACTTCAGTAGGTGAGCCATTTACCAGGAATATTTGTAGGGTGTTTGATAGGAGGGTAGGAGAGAATGGTAGAGAGGTTTTTAGTAGGGCGATTTGAAAGACTTAAGTCATTTGAGATCATTCGCTTACCACAACTCTGTCAACAGATTCCCGCGCTGAATAACGGAGATCAGCAAGGGAGTGACCGCTCACGCTTTACGACCTTCATCCAGGGCGAAGCGTGGTTGAGTGGCAGCGAAGGATCTCCGCCCAGTTGCGATTTTGCAGTTAAATTTGCGTTAAGTTTTAGTAGAGTTCTTCTTTTATCAGCTTTCCTTTCTTGTAATATTCTCTCTTGATTATATCGCCTGATTCAGACCAAAATATTTCCTCTCCCTCTTTCTGACCCTTAACAAATGTTACTTCAGCTTCTTTTTCACCATTTAAGTGAAACCATGTCCAAACACCGACTTGTACATTGTTTTTAAAATTTCCTTGACTGAGTAGTTCCCCTGTTTCATTATAATTTTTGAATTCTCCCTTGTATATGCCATCGCGATAATTTGCCTCCTCCAAAACAGATCCATTTTCGCTTCTACGAAGCATCAGCCCGTCAGGTCTTCCATTGTTGTAGATAGATTCTTCAGCAACAATTCCATTATCGTAATATGATTTATGGTAGCCGTTGCCAGACTGAACAAGTATCTTTCCTTCCGGATCAAAACTTGTAATGAGATTATAGCCACCCGTTGAAAAAGTGCTTGTCTCTTTTAGTTTACCGTCCGGATACCATAAAGAACTCGCCCCGTCATACAAGCCGTTCTTAACACGGACCTCACTTCGCTTTTGATTGGTTGCATAATATTCGGTATACAATCCATTTCCATCTTTAACCAATTGTTTACCATTGTTGTCGAAAGAAGAAATAATATACGAGATAGAATCTTTAAAGTTTGTTTCGCCCCTTAGTTTACCATTGTCAAAATAGAATTTCCATATTTCAGATTTTTGTCCAGAAACAAACTCACCCTCCACCATTTTATTCTGGTTTTCATACCAAAATGTCCATTCGCCATGTTCGAGGTCACGCTCAAATTTACCTTCCGACGATTTGCTACCAATGTCATAATATACCGTTGACAGGCCTTGCCTTCTATTATCCACAAACATATGTTCTTCCAATAAATCTCCTTCATCGGAATAAAACAGCCATTTGCCCTGGTACCTCCCTTTGTGATATTCTCCTGATTTGACTTTGATTCCCTGTTCATTGTACCACGTCCACTGCCCTTCTTCCAGCCCATTGAGATAGTTTTGTTCAGTCTTAACTTTTCCATTTTCATACCAGAAGGTCCATCTTCCTTCTGCCTTTTCATTTACATATTTTCCTTCTGACTGTTTGTGGCTTGACGGATAGTAATGCGTGGTCTTACCGTCATACACGTAAAGGATGTAAGAAATACCAATGATGAGGATGGCTAACCCTGAAAATACCTGCCATGGAAATGATGCCCGACCGCGAGCTCTTTCCATGTCCGACAACAATGATTCTGGGATAGATTCCTGATAATCAATATGGCATTTCTCGCAAAAAGCGACCCTGCGGCTACTGTACGGAAAAACTGGTATCCAAAACAAATGGAAATATTTTTTAAAAAAGTGGAATGTAATTTCAAATTCACCGCAATGCGGGCATTTTGACTTTGCTAAGGGGAGGTTGAATGTTTCACTTCTCCCGTTCCATAAATGATCATGGCCAGTTTTTAGGTAGCCACAAATAACTATTAGATCGACCAGCGGGAAAATTTAATTATTTAAAAAAAAGCACATGCAAGTCTAAAAAGTTAGCAGAGCATACTTTTTGAGTAGTGAAGTGATGAGGCCAGGGCGTTATGTTAGCTTTCTGCAAATGTCATCCAGCGAAGGCATATTTGCTCTACTTCTCCTGACAAAAATCAGTTTTCTCTCAAACAATCGTCAGGCTGGCGGTGAAGCTTACATTTTACTTTTATGCCGAAGTATTTATCGCTTAAATCCCCAGAAGCTCTGTTATGGAAATTGAAAAATTCAGTTACGACAACAAGATTGTAAAGGCATTCATGATTGCCACTGTTGTATTCGGACTTGTAGGTATGCTTGTTGGACTGACGGCAGCCATCCAGCTTGTCTACCCGATCTTTAATTTTGATACGCAATACACAACGTTCGGAAGAATTCGTCCGTTGCACACCAACGCAATCATTTTCGCTTTCGTGGGTAATGCGATGTTCGCAGGGATCTATTACTCCATGCAACGTCTGCTGAAAACACGGATGTTCAGCGATAAGCTAAGCTGGATCCATTTCTGGGGATGGCAGTTGATCATTGCTGCAGCAGCCATCACGTTACCTCTGGGGATGACAACATCAAAAGAATATGCAGAGCTTGAATGGCCAATTGATATTGCTATTACAATCATCTGGGTTGTGTTCGGATGGAACATGATCGGAACAATAATAAAAAGAAGAGAACGGCACATGTATGTGGCCATCTGGTTTTATATCGCAACGTTTGTAACAGTAGCAGTTCTTCACGTGGTCAATTCTTTCGCGATACCGGTGACAATGTTTAAAAGCTATTCATGGTATGCTGGTGTTCAGGACGCGTTAGTGCAATGGTGGTACGGTCACAACGCGGTTGCGTTTTTTCTTACAACGCCATTCCTGGGAATGATGTACTACTTCCTTCCGAAAGCTGCAAACCGTCCTGTTTATTCTTACCGACTTTCAATCATTCACTTCTGGTCTCTAATCTTCATTTACATCTGGGCTGGGCCTCACCATTTGCTCTATACTTCGCTGCCTGACTGGGCACAATCACTTGGGGTTGTTTTCTCGATCATGTTGATTGCGCCATCATGGGGCGGAATGCTGAACGGGTTGATGACGCTTCGTGGTGCGTGGGATCGTGTGCGTGAAGAGCCGGTCTTGAAGTTCATGGTTGTGGCTATCACTGCATATGGTATGGCAACGCTTGAAGGTCCGCTATTGTCATTGAAAAACGTAAACGCTATTGCTCACTTCACAGACTGGATTGTTGCGCACGTTCACGTTGGCGGATTAGGATGGAACGGCTTTATGATCTTCGCAGTGTTGTACTGGGTAATTCCACGGATGTGGCAGACAAAATTGTATTCCACAAAGCTTGCGAATGTCCACTTTTGGCTCGGTACGCTTGGAATTATTTTCTATGCAGTGCCCATGTACGTATCAGGTGTGGTGCAGAGTTTGATGTGGAAAGAATTCAATGCGGAAGGATTTCTCGTATACAAAAATTTCCTTGAAACTACTGTTCAGATTCTTCCGCTGCATGGACTAAGAGCACTAGGTGGGGGGTTGTATCTCACTGGTGCTTTCATTATGACGTACAACCTGATCAAGACTGCTTATGCTGGAAGCTTTCTGGCTAACGAGGAAGCAGAGGCAGCACCGTTGGTGAAAGAATATGTTGAGAGAACGGGAGGATGGCATCATCGTTTACTGGAACACAAACCGGTTTTATTTACCGTGCTGTCATTGGTAGCAATTCTGATTGGTGGATTGATTGAGATGGTTCCAACATTTCTAATTAAGTCGAATGTGCCGACCATCACAAGTGTTAAACCTTATACACCACTCGAGTTGCACGGAAGAGATATTTACATCCGCGAAGGTTGTGTGAATTGTCATACACAAATGGTGAGACCATTCCGCTCGGAAACAGAACGATATGGCGAATATTCTAAATCGGGTGAGTTCGTATATGATCATCCGTTCTTGTGGGGCTCGAAAAGAACAGGTCCGGATCTTCATCGCATAGGAGGGAAGTATTCGAATACTTGGCACTACAATCACATGCTCGCACCTGATGCTGTGTCTACGGGATCGATCATGCCAGCCTATCCTTGGTTGTTCGAGCAAAATATCGACAAGGGAGAAACGTCCGGGAAAATCTCTGCGTTAAGAACAATCGGCGTTCCATATGAGGATGGTTTCGAGGAGATTGCCAATGCGCAGCTTGAGGAGCAGGCAAAACAAATTGCTGCGTCTTTGAAAGCAGATGGCGTTGAGGTTGTGGAAGATGCCGAGATCGTTGCCCTGATCGCTTACCTGCAAAGACTTGGACAAGATATTAAGGGTGAACGATCAGCTGAAATAAAATAAGACTAGCATTTAAATTTCAAAGATATGTACAAGAACGTTCTTCAGAGTATAGAAAATATCGAGATCTGGCCAGTAGTCTCATTTGTAATCTTCTTTGTTTTTTTCCTGTGCCTTCTGCTCTGGGTCTTTACTACAGACAAAAAATTCATCGATAAAATGAAAGGTCTCCCCATAGAAGATGAGCCGAATAACATCACTGTAGCTGACGTAAAATCTTAAGCCATGAGAAGAATACTCACATCTGTAATGATAATGTTGGTGTCCTTTAGTGCTTTTGCGCAAGAAAATGCTTCAGTGCAAAAAGGTGTCTGGGATGACCCAATGACGCCGTTGTATCTGGTCTCGGCTTTTGTTTTGCTCGTCTTGATACTGGTTGGTGTTGTCGCAATCTATATGATCAAAGTCCTGAACATGATGACGACTCAGGCAGAACAGGAAAAAGCAAAACAAAACGGAACAGTATATGTGCCACGACGAAGCTGGTGGTGGCAGTTCTCACAAGCCATGAATGCGTCAGTGCCGATTGAGCAAGAGAAAGACATCGAGATGCATCATAGTTACGATGGAATTAAAGAGCTGGACAATCACCTTCCGCCATGGTGGAAGTATCTTTTTTATGGAACGGTTGCCTGGGGTGTGATTTATTTCATAGTCTTTCACGTCTCTGATTCATTGCCACTTTCCATTGATGAATATCAGACAGAAGTTGCAATGGCTGAAGAGCAGGCGCGAAAACTAAAAGCCTCTCAACCACAAGCAGAGATTGACGAGAACGCACTGGCATTTTCACTTGATTCTGTTTCGCTCATCGCGAACGGTAAGTCTGTCTTCATGGATAACAATTGCGGATCATGTCATCGCAATGACGGTGGCGGAAACAGCATCGGCCCAAACCTTACAGATGACTACTGGTTACATGGTGGACACATCAAAGATGTTTTCGCGACTATCAAAACTGGTGTTGTTGAGAAAGGGATGCCTGCGTGGGGAAAATCATTAAGTCCTCAGCAAGTACGAGATGTTACGTTTTTTGTTCTCAGCCTTCAAGGTACAAAACCTGCCAATGCAAAAAATCCACAAGGTGAGGTGATGTTAAAAGAAGAAGCTGTTCAATCAGATAGCATTAAAGCACAGGCGTCACTATAAATATTTGTTGACAGACAGAAGATGGAAGGCACCTATAAATATGACATCCGGAAGGAAAGACAGGAGAACAGCAACAAAGATTCTTTGACAGTTGCTCAGGAGGAATTCCGTGACACGATTGGTACCGTGGATGAAAAGGGAAAGCGAATCTGGGTGTATCCAAAAAAGCCATCTGGTAAATATCACAACTGGCGAATTGTTGTAACAGTAGTTTTGCTCTCGTTGCTTTTTGGAGGCCCATTCATAAAGATTGGTGGTCAACCATTCTTATTGCTGAATATCTTCGAACGTAAGTTTGTTATTCTTGGTCAGGCCTTCTGGCCACATGATTTTGTTTTACTGGCAATTGTGCTCATTACGTTCTTTATATTCATCATCTTATTTACAGTTGTGTTTGGCAGAGTCTGGTGTGGTTGGATGTGTCCGCAGACGTTGTTCATGGAAATGGTGTTTCGCAAGATTGAATATTGGATTGAAGGTGATGCCGCAGCACAACGAAGATTGGCGAGAGCGCCATGGACGGTACACAAGATCTGGAAGAAGACGCTCAAACATTTTATTTTCATGGCTATCTCTGTTGTAATTGCCCACACCGTAATGGCCTATATAGTTGGTATTGACCAAACCATTTCGATAGCAAGTCATGCGCCTTCCGAAAACCTCGCGGGATTTATTGGGCTCATTTCATTTACAGCAATTTTCTATGGTGTGTATGCAAAGTTTCGCGAACAAGCGTGTATAGCTGTTTGTCCTTATGGGAGATTACAAGGTGTTCTTTTAACGAAAGAATCAATTGTTGTTGCGTATGATTGGCTTCGCGGGGAACCTAGGGGACATTTGAAAAAAAGCACGACTGAAATAAAGAAAACTGGTGATTGCATTGATTGCAATATCTGCGTACATGTTTGTCCTACCGGGATAGATATCCGTAACGGCACACAACTCGAATGTATCAATTGCACGGCTTGCATTGATGCTTGTGACGATGTGATGATCAAAATAGGAAAACCAAAAGGACTTATCCGTTTCGCTTCTTACAACTCGATTAAGGATGGCATTCAAAAAATAATCACCGGAAGAGTGCTCGGTTATTCCGTCATTCTTATTGTGTTGATGGGAATCCTCAGCTTTGCACTCATTACAAGATCTGATGTAGAGACCACAGTTTTGAAAGTTTCAGGAACGCTTTACCAGCGCAGTGATGGTTTCATTACAAACCTTTACAATGTTGAGTTCGTGAACAAAACATTTAGCGAGATCAAACTTGAGCTGAAGGTATCAGAGCCGAATCAAGCTGAGTTAGTAAATGTTAGTGGAAAGCCAATTGTGATACCGGGAGAAGGATTTGTGAAAAGTGTTTATTTCATTCGGGTTCCGGAGATGAATGTCATGAATGCGCGCACGGTTGTAAAGGTAGGCGTTTATGAAAACGGAAAATTAATTGAAACTGTAAAAGTGAAGTTCATCGGACCGGTTAGAAAAGCATCTGATGCTAAGAGATAAATATGACACTATGAATTTTGGAAAATGGATTGTTGTTGCCTATGTTGTTTTTGCGTTGTTCATTGGCTCACTCGTTACTATATGTGTTCGGCAGGATATCAGCCTGGTATCGAAAAGCTATTACAATGACGAGTTGGTGTATGAGGATCAAATCAAAAGGATCAATAATACAGGGGAATTAGTAACAAAGCCAAACATTAGTAAAGTCGGCAATAACACGATTCAAATTGTATTTGATAAACAATACAATATTGAAAGTGGTAATGTGGAACTCTTCTGTCCTTCAAATCCAAAGTTAGATAAGGACTTTAAGTTAAGCGTCTCTAAAAATATTCAGCAATTTGATATTACTTCTTTACACACAGGAATGTATAAGGCAAAGTTGCTGTGGGTTATGAACGGAAAAGAATACTACTTTGAAGAGATAATTTATATCTGATGATGTGGACAGCGTTGATCATGGGTTTTGCAGGCAGTTTCCATTGTCTGGGCATGTGCAGCCCACTTGCCATGGCCGTAACAAACATGTCTCCATCAATCCTGATTAACCGTTTGCTTTACAATCTGGGAAGGATTTTTATTTATGGTTTGTTAGGAGCAATAGTAGCTTCAGTAGGATTAACGTTGCCTATCACTAACTATCAAAATCTCCTTTCAATACTATTAGGTTTTTTATTATTAGTAATTGGATTTGCAGGAGTATCAGCAATAAAAATCCCAATCATCACACGGGCACTTGGAACATTCAGTATATTTCTAAAAAAATTATTTGGCACATTTCTTCAACGCAAAGGATACATTTCAATTTTTCTCCTTGGCTCACTCAACGGCATTCTCCCATGCGGATTATCCTTTCTTGCCTTAACCTATTGCATTTCTCTCGCCGGCCCATTAGATGGATTTATGTTTATGATTTGGTTTGGCGTTGGCACCTTACCCGTAATGCTGGGATTAACCACTGTCTTCTACTGGTTTCTAAACAGATTTGAGTTCAGTCTAAAGCGCTTTACAACCGCAACGCTTATTATTTCAGGACTAGTCTTGATTGTCAGAGTCTTTATCATCCACATTCCACACCCCACATCGGTTCAGGAAGGCGTTGTAGATATTGTGCTTTGTAGGTGATTGTTTCGTAACGTTCCAACCGCTTCAGATTAATCTCACGATTCAGACTTTTTTCTTCGCGCATCAGAGGATGTTTCAAACGTCATGGAGGGAAACTCAGTTCAAATGAATAGTTCTGATACTTACTTTGCAGTACTTAGCGTGAATTTATCTTTGCGGTCCTCTGCGGTTAAAAAGCAAACCGCGAACAACTCGGAGATGCGCAGAGTTTCGTAAAGCGATACTATTTTGCGAGCACGCCTGCTGTTCTTTTCAAATTACCTCGCTACATTCCATCTCACCACCTTCTCCAGCTTCCCAACCTGAACAATTTTTATTTTTCCACCTTCTATTTCAATCAATCCCTCATCTTTAAAATCGGAAAGAACCCTAATCACTGACTCTGATGCTGTGCCCACCATCTTGGCAAGATCATCACGCGAAATTTGTATGTTTTCTTTGTTGTCTTTGAGGTCGCGAACTTTCAGCAACGCTTCAGCTGTACGTTGTCTTACTGAGTTATAGGCGAGATTCAGAAGCTGTTTTTCTTTTTCTGCTACCTTCTTGCTCAACAAAGCAGTGAAGCCTTTAGAAACTTCAGGATTACGCTGCAGTAATGTTAAGAAGTCGTGCTTTGGAATAGTAATGATTTCTGAATCCTGCATAGCCACCGCTGACTCGTGGTAATTATCACCTTCGAGGATCGGCTCAAATCCAAAAAAATCATTGGCATTGTAAATACTTGTAATTAGCTCTTTTCCTTCCGGATGCGACTGATATACTTTAATGCTTCCGGATTTGACGAAGTAAATATTGACTGGCGAGTCACCTTCGGAAAACAACCCGGCCTTCTTTTTTATAGTTTTGACTTTCTTATCCTTGCAAAGATCTTTCAGGTTGAGAACCTTTTTCGCATCTGAAATAAATGCATCTAAACCTTCGGGCGTTGTTTCATAAAGTTGTTGCTGCATTGCGGCTTTTCGCAGGCGCGCTTCTATTGCATTTAATAGATCGGTATCATCAAACGGTTTTGTGAGGTAATCATCCGCACCGAGGTTCATTCCCTTTCGGATGTCGGTCTTTTCTGTTTTTGCGGTAAGAAAGATGAAAGGTATCCCCGCGGTTTCAGGCTTCTTGTTAAGGATATGTAAAACACCATAACCATCGAGCTCAGGCATCATGATATCACAGATAATTAAATCAGGGTTTTCTTTTTGCGCCTGTTCAACGCCTAGTTTTCCATTCGCTGCTGTCAATACATCATAGCCTGCGAGCTCGAGAATTTCGCTTGTATTTTCCCGGACTTCCGGGTTATCTTCAATCACTAATATCTTTTTCATGTTACTGCTTTTCCGGTATACTTATAGAAAATGTGCTGCCTTTTTCAGGTTCACTTTCAAATGAAATTTCACCTTCAATGAGGTCAACGTAACGTTTTACAATGTTTAGTCCCAACCCTGTACCCTGAACATTTCCAGCATTACTCGCTCTATAGAATCGGTCAAATAAATGTTTTTGATCTTCTTTCGGAATCCCCATTCCTTCGTCTCGGATACTGATGATAATCCTTTGGTTGTTTCTTTCGCAATCAATATGTATGGTGGTACCAGCATCGGAATATTTACTGGCATTGGAGATGAGGTTGAATAGAATATTCCTCAGAATTCTAGAATCGGTCTGAACCTTGCTAATGTCTACAGGACACGTCACATTAACTTTTTGTTCCGCTTTTAAGAACGAACTTACTTCTTCTCTTATCTCTTCGAGGAACTCTTCAAGTTCTATGACTTCAAAGTTTACATCGATCTTGCCTTCTTCGAGTTTACCTAGCGATAAAAAGTCATTGAGAATTTGCGTCAGGTGATTAACAGAGGATTTTATCCTCAGAATGTGCTTGTCTTGCTTATCGTAATCCTTTTTTTCTTTGTATTGCTGAATCAATGCTGCAGAGCTCAGCACGGCACTCAATGGCGTTCTGAATTCATGGGAAGCAATGGACACAAATTTGGATTTCAACTCATTCAGCTCCCTTTCTTTTTCAAGTGATTTTCTTGCTTCTTCTTCCGCTTTTTTTCTTTCAATTACTTCTTGTTCCAGTTTAGCAACAGAATTATTCAATGCTTCTGTCCGCATCTCAACTTTCTTTTCCAGCTCCGCTGCATACACGATCAGCTGCTCTTCACTTCTCTTTAATGCATCTTCTGCTTGCTTTCTTTGAGAGATGTCGCTGATGAAGGCCATCACAAGCAAACTGCCTTGGACCTGGGTGAAGCTTAAGCTGATCTCAACTGGAAATTCCCTTCCGTCTTTTCGGAGTGCAGTAAGATCTCTTCCAAAACCCATTCTCCTCGGATGTGGGTTTGAATTGAAACCTTTTCGAAAATTGATGTGGCCTTTACGATATCGCTCAGGTAATAAGTTTTCCATCATCATGCCATTCAGTCCATTTTTCTCGTAGCCGAAAAGCTGTTCGGCTACGGGATTAGCAATGGCGATCTTCCCGTCCTGATCGACCATAATAATCCCTTCCGACATGCTTTGAAAGATCTCACGATACGCCTCATTGGTCACCACAGAAAAGTCCATACATACACGTTTCTAGTTCAAAATACAGCAATTTAATCATCTTGGACTCATGATAAAAATCAGGATCTCCTATGACAAACACCGTCTATTTCGGCTGATCACGAAGGTATGTTTGTACACAAAAAAGATTTATTTGTGAACTGGGATATGAACAAAGAGATAATATGTACAATAGATTTTTCAGAATCTTCGAAAGAAGCTTTAAAATGGTCGGTGTCTCTTGCGGCTTTACTCAAGAGTCATTTAACGATCTTATATACCTACCGGCTGATAAATTCTTACAACGGAGAGGCTGTTGAGATTAGAAAGAAAATGGAAGAAAATGCATTTCGCGAATTTGCCTTATTAAAAAAAGACATATTAGATGGCGAGGATATTTCGTATGATTTTAAAGTAGAAGTCGGGTTTATGGCAAACCGAGTGAAGCATTATGCAACTAAAAATGATGTTAGCTTTCTGGTGATGAGCAACAAAATGAATTCGAGTGATAAGGAATCCTTGGATGAATTGGCGGAAAATCTTCAGGTGCCGCTCGTGATTGTACCCTAGATATATTCACAAAATAAATTCCGGAAACGATTCTCCTGCCGCTCTGAAATAATCTAACTGTGCCTGCCCAAAGAATCAGTAGGTAGGAGTGAAATTAGAAAATAAAACCAGGCACTGATTTCTCCATGTAAGGTTGGTCAATGTTTTATTCAAGGAGAGAATGCAGTTGTAAATTGGTTACGCTGTTTTAGACTCCGGCGAGAATTGCATAATTTGGCAGAATTGAGAACTCAGTACCGTATCTAAATTATCGCGTGTCAAAGGCCAGGATCACGACATATAGTCCGCAAGCATTCCGACATAGTTACATCCAGCCTGTCAGGGAATTGGATGAGATACTGAAGCCTGATTTCGAAAAGTTTTTTTTAGTGAAGGTGGAAGACCTTATCCGCCTGATCAAACTTCCAGTCCCTCCTGTAAGAAGTACCAACCACTCGTTTATTTATCTTACGCATGGGGAAGCCACGATGACCGTTGGAAGTGAGCGTTACAAAATTTTAAAAGATGAGTGTCTTTTTGTTCCCGCAGGCCAGGTATATTCTTTTGCCAAGCACGATAAGAATAGAGGCTATCTCTGCAACTTTCACAATGACTTTGTTATTGGAAAATTCGGTACAGCTGAGTTGCTGAATGATTTTGAATTTTTAAGTGTATGGGGTAATCCGCATGTCAGGCTAGACAAGCAAACGTCAAAGTATGTGTTGCATCTTTTTAAAAGAATTCTGCAGGAATATTCAGGCAGAGGCTTGAACAACGTTAGCATCTTGCAATCTTATTTCATATCACTTCTTTGTGAAGTAAACAATCTCTATAAACCACTTTCAATTAGTCGGCAAGCCAATGCAGTAAAGATTACCAATCGCTTTAAGGAGTTGCTATTTGCAAATTTTAAATCAAAACACCTGGTATCAGATTACGCTTCGTTATTAAACATTTCTCCCAATCACTTAAACAAAGTAGTGAAAAACATTTCCGGGAAGTCGCCCACGAGATGGATTGATGAGGCAATTGTGCTGGAGGCAAAAGTTTTGTTGTATCAAAGTAACTTCAAGGTGAGTGAAGTGGCAACCGAAGTGGGAATTTTTGATCAGTCTTACTTTAGCAGGCTTTTTAAAAAATACGAAAGCGTCACGCCATTGCAATTCCGTCAAATGATTGAAAAGTCCTTAAAATAGATTCTTCGATCCTAACTGTATATTTAAAATATCAGCTCCTTTGCATTGAATCTGAAACAACAATCAGTGCATTCACATAAAGCTTCACGAATAACATTCATTAAAACAATTGAAAAGCCAATTGTTTATTTTGATTCATCTTGATCCATCAGCTGGGCTGTCGCAGGCCCGGTAATTGATATCTGGTTTTCTATCACGTATCATCCGTTTTTAAACTCGTAAAAGACCAACGATTGCATAAATGCACCCGACACTTTTATATACACATTCCCTCTTTCGCTGGATCGTATTATTGTTTTTACTAGTCGCAATCTACCGTTCTTATATTGGGTGGTGTAGAAACAAAAACTTTTCCAGAGTCGATAATTCTATCAGACATTGGACCGCTACAGCCGCGCATATTCAATTGGTCATTGGAATTATTTTGTACACGCAAAGTCCTTTAATAAAATATTTCTGGAAGAACTTCAGGGATGCTGCTCAAGATAGCAATACGCTTTTTTTTGGCCTGATTCATATTGCATTAATGTTTACTGCAATCATTGTTATAACTGTAGGCTCCGCATTGGCAAAAAGAAAACAAGGAGATGCTGAGAAATTTAAAACAATGTTCCTATGGTTTTCAATCGCATTGGTCATCATACTTGTCGCGATTCCGTGGCCTTTTTCACCATTGTCAAACCGTCCTTATTTCAGATAAAAGAATGAACTTCCTGACTTCAACCGTTACTCGACTTCGCATTTTGGCTTTCCTTGAAGGAGTCTCATTGCTTATTTTGGTATTTATAGCTGTACCGCTAAAATATCTTTATCAAGATCCCTCCCTAACTAAAATCATGGGGCCAATTCATGGAGGGCTGTTTCTTCTGTTTGTATTTAGCACACTAAGTGTTGGTGTAGAACGTAACTGGAAATTCTCCCAAACTACATGTAAGGTCATCTTAGCCTGCTTTATTCCCTTTGGCACTTTTTATATTGATAGAACAATTTTAAGAAAGCTCTCCACTGAATGATGTGTTAAAGTAATATCACTACCAGGGATGTTAAAGCTTAAAACTTCATTCTTTGGATTCTTACAGCATTTAAAATAGCTAACAAAGCAACTCCCACATCTGCAAACACCGCTTCCCACATCGATGCAACGCCCCATGCTCCGAGAGCCATAACAATTATCTTTACACCGAATGCCATGGTAATGTTCTGCCACACAATTGCATTCGTAGCTTTTCCGATTTTAATGGCGGTAACTATTTTCGAAGGTTGATCTGTTTGAATGATGACATCAGCCGTCTCAATGGCCACATCGCTTCCAAGCCCACCCATGGCAATTCCAACATCACTGATTGCGAGCACGGGAGCATCATTGATGCCGTCACCAACAAACGCAATAGCTTCCTTTTTGCCTCTTTTGATTTCTTCTACTTTCTCAACTTTGTTCTCCGGCAGCAGATTGCCATAAGCCTGATCAATATTCAATTCCCTCGCAACCTTCTCGACCACTTCCTGTTTATCACCGCTCAATATTACTGTTCTCAGACCCATGGAATGCATCAAAGTGACGGCTTGTTTTGAATCTTCTTTCAGCTCATCAGAAATCGTAATGTAACCAGCAAGCTTCTTATCAATGGCCACTACAACAACCGTGTCAACTATGCGGAATACATTATCATCAACAGGCACGTTAAATTTTTGTAACAACTTAATATTTCCGGCTAGCACTTCTCTTCCATTCACTAAGCCCTTTAGTCCATGACCTTTTATTTCTTCCAATTCTTGAACCGTAGCTTTTATATTATGGGAATATTCGACAACTGCTTTCGCAATGGGATGTGTCGATTGTGATTCAATCGCCGATACAAGCGGAAGCCATTCATGTTCTGGCAAACCTTTACTGACAACTTTCTGCACCTTAAATACACCTTTTGTTAACGTCCCGGTTTTATCCATCACTATTGTATCAACGCGAGTCATCCTATCAAGGTAACTTGAACCCTTGAACAATATTCCATTTCTGGATCCTGCTCCGATCCCTCCAAAATATCCCAGTGGAATTGCAACCACCAAAGCACAAGGGCATGATATTACAAGGAAGATTAATGCGCGATACAACCATTGATCAAAGTTATAGTCAGCTACAAAAAAGTAAGGAATGAAGGTTAGACCAATTGCCAAAAAGACAACGATAGGGGTATATACGCTTGCAAACTTTCTGATAAACAATTCTGTTTTTGCTTTTCTTCCCTGGGCGTTTTGTACGAGTGTAAGAATCCGCGCAAGCGAGCTGTCATTAAAAAGCTTCGTCACCTTTAAATCAACTACTTTCGCTTCGTTGATCATTCCCGCGAGAACAGTTTCACCTTTTTCAATCGATGATGGCCTGCTTTCCCCGGTAAGCGCAGCGGTATTAAATGAGCTTCCATCAGTCAGCATCATGCCATCAAGCGGAACGCGTTCACCTACTTTTATTTGAATGGTTTCGTCCACTTTTACCTTCGTCGGGTCTACAGGTGTGTATCCTCCATTTCTGAAAACATTTGCAATCGCTGGCCGCACATCTAGCAGTGCTTTAATGCTGCGCTTTGCTTTGTTTACAGCAGCACCTTGAAACAACTCGCCAATCGCATAGAATAACATCACGGCAACTCCTTCAGGATATTCCCCAATATAAAACGCTCCGATAGTAGCAATGCTCATAAGTATAAACTCAGTAAACAGTTCTCCTCTCAAAGCAAGCTTAACTCCCTTTATCAGGATTGGCATCCCGACAGGAATATAAGCAACAGCATAACAGATAAAGCGGGTGCTCCCTGCAAACCATTCGGGTTTAACCCATGTATCCAGGATCAGGCCAATCCCTAAAAGTACAAAGCTGATGATTGCAGCTAACCATTCATTATTGACCCAGCTCCTTTTGCCACTATGGCCACCGTGATCATGACTGTCTGCTTTCTCTGCTTGTTGCTCTACGCTATGGTCAGCAGATGTTTTAATATTCTTCGATTCTTCGTTCATAGCTATCGTTAATGAATAAAAAATGATGCAAGGCCAGTAAGGACTAATGTGATCCCGGTAATAATACCAGCGTTATGTTCAAGGGCATGCCAGTTCAGTTTCAAAAGTCCTCTATAGGTAAGTCTTACCCAAAGGGCCATCCCTGATACTGTTACAACCGTGTATAGAATTGCAGGTATTATTACCTGGTGCCATCCGTGCGCTCCTGCCATTAAGAAATAAGCCTCGATCTCGAAACATGGCGAGAAAAACATAGCAACGACCAACCCGAGAATCGCTTTACTTTTAGATAGCTGGCGCTGCTGCGGATGAAGATGAAAATGTTTATGTCGATGGTGCTGATATATATAAAATACGCCGAGAGCAACAAGGATAAGAGGAGCAACAAAGTGCGAAAAATGATTGATGTGATCAGCAAGCGTTACACCAAGCAACGCAATGCCTACTCCCAGAAGAACTGTACTTAGGGCATGTGCAAGTCCTGAAATAATGGTAACAGAAGTTGTCTCTGATAACGTCCAATGTTCCTTTTTACTGATAGCAAGAACAGGAAGCCAATGATTGGGGATCAGCGCATGCAGCACGCTAAGAACAAGACTGCCCAAAACGAGTGTGACCATTATATTTTTAAGTAGGGCTTCATCATCTCTTGTAAATCCATTGGAATCTCCATACGCTTTAATGGGGGCACATTCGCGCCACCTGTATTTCCACCGGGAATCTTTCCTACGAATGACTTCACTCCTCCAACTAGCAGTCGGGGTATTTGACCAATGATCTCACTCCAGTTCTTAATGCTGAATCCAAATTTGAGCATAAGCCAGTGAACATGCGTATGTTCAACTGCCCATGGCTGCCCTAAGATATGTGCTCGCTCCAACTGTCGCCATGCTTGCTGTAATTCATTTTGAAACAGGTAATCGTTGTACACCTTAAGTTCTCTATTGTATTCCTGCCTCAAGCCTTCCGGCATTTTCAAAAAGAATTTCATCGTTGTGCTATTAATCGCACAAAATTACAGGATGGGACAATGCAAGTAAATTGCATTCTTATACCGTGCATTTGTCACAGACCCCTTTCACTACAACATTCGCCTCTTCAGGAGCAAAGCCGGCAGGAAGATTAATTGCAGGAACTTTAACTTTCGGTAGGCATTGTGTTTCACTGCAAACCTTGCAATAAAAGTGAACGTGAATATCTTGGGGATAATCGCATTCACAGGGCTCGTTGCAGATCGCATATTTTACCGAGCCGGAGCCATCATCTATACTATGGATAATTTTGTGATCTTCAAAGGTCTTTAGTGTTCTGAACAACGTCACTCGGTCGGTAGACTCCATTCCTGTTTCAAGGTCTTTCAGACTTATTGCATGATCAATGTTCATAAGGAAATCAAGCACAAGCAATCGCATCGAAGTAGCTTTGATCTTCCTGCGCACTAGCATATGCTCAAGTTGTTGCTGCTTACTCATATTCATCCAACAAATTAACGAAAGACCTAATTCTAAACCATCGTTAATAACTAAACCATCAACAAGAGCATAAATACAATAAGTGCCATGTAAATAAAATCAATTGTGTTTAACGAACATCTAAGAAATCTTTAAGGTTGATGAATAGAGAAAGATGTCCGAGAGGCCCAGCCCTGAATCCACAAATCCGATAATCTTTTCCGCATGCTGTCAGTTGCACTGGAAATTTCCGGAATCATTTTCCTTATTAAGTCTATGTGCGGCCTTCAGTTCGATTGGCCAAATCCAACATATTGCTGGTGTCAACAACGCTTACTTCAACATTTCCCGCCATATCCTGCACAGCCACTATGATTTTTTTGATCATATCCTTCTGCGTCACAAATCTATACTTCCAACTGCGAAGGTCACCGGCAACTTCTTTTTCTTCAAGAGCACTTCCATCAGCTCCCAACGTGGTCACCTTTAATAATTTGGTAGCAAAGTCCTTTTTCAATACTTCAATTTTTATTTGCACTGCCGGACCATCGACGCCTGCTTTAAGTCCAGTAATTTTTGGTCGGCGTAAATAATCAGCAATTGCTGCAGTGTAAGCATTGGGTAACTTCAGCTTCTTCGCTTTCTTCCAGTAATACGCCTTCCGCTCAGAGTCTTGCATCATAGTCTTTGCATAGCGCGTGGCCATTCTGAATTTAGAGCGGTTATCACGCTGCAAGTTACTCTGTGTGTTCAAAGGCTTTGCTCTTCGTGCAACAATCGTTTTTCCACGGAGCTGCTTGAATACCATCTTCTGTCCAAACCTTCCGCTTAAACCTTCTGTAAGGTCATTTTCTCTCACGTATGCCATAGTGCTGAATGAATTTTAAGTGAATGTATTTGATGTCAATGACAACCTATGTCAAAAAAATGGTCAGCTGCGCAGGAAGAGCGTAAGACATAGAGTGTATCAGGAGTGTAGAAAGAGTGTAGAACAAAGCAGGGGAATACGAGCTAAGAAGCACTCAAACAAAAGTTTAAGACGTCTCTGTACGATTCAGGTACTATAACGCGCTTCTCCTACACCCTGAGAAAAATGGTCTTTTAAACAAAGCAAAGTTGGCCTTTTAAACAAAGTTGAAGGCTTTGGCGGTCTATACCTTTGTTTCAACAAAACGAAATAATTATGAAAACAGCATTAGAAGTTAACAACTACAATGGACAGTTGCAAAAGCCAGTAGGCTCCGGATTTAACGCCAAATCGATAGCAAGTGATATCATGAAAGGCAATGATCTAAAAGGAAAGATTGCCATCGTAACAGGGGGAAACGCTGGCATTGGTCTCGAAACTACCAAGGTACTCGCGGCAGCAGGAGCAACAGTGATTGTACCCGCGCGTGATACGGAGAAAGCAAAGAAAAATCTACACGGCATTGCTAATGTTGAATTAGAAGCTATGGATTTAATTGATCCTAATTCAATCGATGCCTTTGCTGAAAAGTTTCTGGTATCGGGCAGACCGCTTCATTTGCTCATCAACAACGCTGGCATCATGTGGGTACCATTGCGCAGGGACGTTCGCGGTATTGAATCACAACTGGCGACCAACTACCTGGGACAGTTTCAACTTGTTGCAAGGTTATGGCCTGCGATTAAAAAAGCGAAAGGTGCAAGAGTGATCAACGTCTCTTCACAAGGACATCAGTTCGCGCCCTTTAATTTTGATGATCCGAATTTTCTTCATCGGGATTATGAGACGTTACAAGCCTATGGACAATCTAAAACGGCAAGCAATTTATTTTCACTTGAACTGGACGAACGAAGCAAAGCATTTAACGTGAGAGCTTATTCAGTACATCCTGGTTCTATCCATGGAACAGAGCTGGGAAGAGAAGCATCGCTGGAGTTGTTTCAGCAAATGGGGTTCTGCGATGCTCAAGGCAATATTGTTCCGGAAGTACTTGCTTCTCTAAAAACAATTCCCCAGGGCGCGGCAACTTCTGTTTGGTGTGCTACTTCTCCATTGCTCAATAATATCGGAGGGGTGTATTGTGAGGATGCAGATATTGCTGCGTTAGCCACTGGCTCACCTGGTGAAAGTGGTGGTGTACAGCTTTATTCTTTAGATGAAACCAATGCAAAACGCTTGTGGAAGTTAAGCGAAGAGATGACGGGGATATCTTTTCATGTCGGCTAGACTTCCTGACAAAAATTAAACCATTAGGTCAATCTGTATACACAATGCATAAGTAAAATGATAGGAGAGGAGGTCTTAATCCTCTCTTAATCTTACAACTTCTCCATTCGCACACACTTGAAAAGTTACAACAAGTAAATTTATAGTAACGCAATCCTTACCGATAAACTGTGGGCAGGCCTTTGACTGTATCAGAAACACGAATAAACATAGAATGGAGATCGAGGCTTTATTTATCTTGGTTATTGCGATGTTGCAATGCCTCCCGAGATAACTATTTTTGAACGGCAAAGACTGAGAGCGGTGAGCAGGATTAATAAGTTAAAGCGTACATTTAATAAACAAGAATCATTTCATGGATCATATATCAAAATACCTGACACCGGAAATAAAGCTTTCATGCTACGATGATAAATTTTTCAAGTCAGAGATAGTATTTGATCAGCACATGTTGATCTGGTTCATTTCCGGAGAAACGAAAATTGTACAATCAGAGGCAACCCATACTTTTAAGACAGGCGACATTTTTCTTATCCCTAGAAACAAGCCTGCAACAATCATCAATTATCCAAAGGATGGTCTACCACATAAAACAGTGGTCATGCTTCTAACTACAAAAATCCTGAGAGATTTTTATAGCAGTATCGATATCAAAACAAAGACCATACCCGTGCCGGGAATCCGTAGCTTTAGCAATCATCCATTATTAGAAAGTTGTCTCGCTTCTCTGATTCCATACTTTGATGTAGAGGGCGTATTTCCGGAAAACCTGGCATTCTTAAAAATAACAGAGGCACTCAGCATACTTAGGACAATTGATCATAGTATTGACAGTGTGCTGGCAAATTTTGAAGATCCGCATAAAGTGGAGTTAGTGAGTTTTATGGAGAAGAATTATATGTTTAATATGCCGTTGGAAAAGTTTGGTTACCTGACAGGAAGAAGCCTCACAACGTTTAAGCGAGATTTCAAGAAGGCATTTAATACAACTCCACAAAAGTGGCTTACCCAAAAACGATTGGAGTTAGCGCACTATCAGCTGTCTGAAAAAAAACGAAAACCAGTAGAAGTATGCTACGAAATTGGATTTGAGAACCTGTCTCACTTTTCTTATGCCTTTAAGAAACATTTCGGTTATGCCCCGACAAGCATGGCATAAAAAATCCAACAAGCTATCGCATGATTAAGCAATTTGAGTACACAACGCTGGCACAACGCTATACGGCAAGATTTCCTGCCATGACTTACGTGGGCACGCAAGTCAACTTCTGGATGCTGGCTAACGTTCTGCTGGTAATCATTGTCCATCTCTACGCTAAGATCATCAGTGAAGCATTTAAGATACCAGTGGCAGGAAAATTTAGCACCACGCTTCTTATTGGAACTATATTAGGTCTATTATACGGACTGGGAATTGGATTTACTGCATATTATCTCGATAAAAGAATTTTTAGAAAACTATCGCTTGGAAAAATATTACTGTTCAAAACAATGATATCGGTCGGGTTTCTTGCGATTATATTATTGCTCTTGCGCTTTGTGTTGTTCGATCGATTGGTTTCTCCATCACTAAACATCGCTGGCATTGCATTCAACGAAAAGTCGTGGGATTACTTATTTTACCTGCTGCTGATCTATTACTTTTTTATGACCCTCGTCATTAGTTTCATCAATCAGGTAAACAACAAATATGGTCCAGGCGTTCTTGTACCATTGCTATTAGGACGATACCGAACACCAAAAGAGCAAGAAAGAATTTTTATGTTTATGGACTTAAAGTCCTCAACAACAACAGCTGAAAGGCTCGGACATTTAAAATACAGTTCATTCATTCGTGATTGTTTTGCAGATATCAATGAAGTACTTTATCCATTCTGCGCGCAGGTCTACCAATATGTGGGTGACGAAATTGTTGTCATGTGGCCAGCGAGCGAAGGAATGAGAGATCACTGTTGCATCAGATTTTACTTTGCCGTGAAGAAACAATTTCAGGATAGATCAGCACACTACTTGGCAAACTACGGATTTCTTCCTGTCTTCAAGGCCGGTCTGCATATGGGTAAAGTAACGGCCGTAGAGATTGGTGAAGTTAAGAAAGACATTGCCTATCACGGCGATACCTTGAATATCTCTGCCAGAATCCAGAGCGTTTGCAATGAGTACGAAAGAGATTTTCTCGTTTCTGAATACTTGATACAAAAAATCGGAATAGATCAAAGCATGAAGGTGGAACACCTCGGCATGGTACTGCTCAAAGGTAAAACCGAGAAGGTTGGAATTCTCAGTGTCGTAGAGGTGTAGGACGATCTATCTTAGGTCTCGTCACCCAAGAGCGGCTGCGTTTATCTTATAATGGAAAGCTTGCTGGACTGCTACTTTAAATTCTATGATGTTTAACTAGCAGCGTTGTGTCGCGATAGAATTAGGAGCATTTAAAAATAGGAACCGTGTTATGCATTTTGATCATTCACATCAGGAAGAAGAAATCGATCCGTTAGAAAGGTATCTAGGGTAGTATAGTCTAAAGGTGACGAGCCTGTAAAATTATAGAAGTCTTTAATGAGGTGCGATTGGTCGAAGTACTTGAACTTATGAGTAATATCGAGCCAGGAAGTTTTGGGATGCGTCATCAAGTACCGTTGTACAGCGCTAAAGCGTACCGTTCTGCTGTAATACTTCGGACTGATCCCAACCTTTTCATAAAATTGCTTCGATAACCCTCTACGACTGATGTTAAAATAATTAGACAGTTGCTCTATCGAAACCATGCCATCATATTGCCGGATCAAGTTCACCGCGTTCTGCGTAGTCTTTGGATGGCTCGCCACGGTGTTGAAGTATTTTATAAAGAAATTCTCCACCAGTGCAATTCTGTATTCAGGTTTGATCTCTGACAGTTTTTCAAGAAGACAGCGAATTGGTTTATTGCCTAGAAAAGCCTGTGGTTCTATAACATGACCGATTAACTCATTCATACTGGTTTGAAATAGCGTATGAAGCGAGCCGGCCTTAAAGAAAACACCTATAATACCCGAGCAACCTGTTGTAACCACTGTCCATGGGGCCAAGGGTTGAATGAACATATAAGCTTCGGGAAGAACTACGTCTTCACCATTTAAAATAAATTTTTGCGCTACTTTTTGATAGGACAGTATTAATCCTTCCGTACCATTTGGCGTGATCATATGTTCCATCGGATAGGCATCTCCAGGTCCAGTTTCGAGAGACCAGATCTTTTCAATGTAAGGCCTAAGGATAGCGGAAGCTTTGAATTCCTGATAAAGCATTTTAATGAGTGTAGATTCAAGTGTTGGGTCAAAATTTAAAGGAATGAATCATGATTATCAAGACTAAAAGCTGTTGAATCGTAATGCACGGCTTTGAAGGTAAGTAGTCTCCAATAACTGCTGCTTCATGTACAGTGCATTTTTTAGTTGCGTAGTTCTCATTTTTACAATGCACGAAAATAGGTAAAGACTATTTTCGAAAAATAATTGCTTTATGCAAGCATGATTACAGACTACCTTTACTATACATTTTTTAGTCCTGTTAGAATGAATTACTTACTATCGCTAAGGAAGCCTGTCACCCGCCTCATCTTGATTATTTTTATATCGCTGAAGGTGCAACCAATACCTGCTCAACAAAAACCAGATGAAAGCAAAACAAGTGCTTTATTTGAAAAACAATACCACATTGGTGTTCCTATAGAAAAATTCCTCCAGGATGAGCAGATGTTTTCAGGATTTTTAAAGGAATTAAAAACAGATGTGGAAGATTACCTCAATCAAGATCCTACTGATAGTTCAGTATTAGAAACTTGCTATTTTATATTAACGGATATAGCCATCGCAGAACAAAGATATAGCGAGGCGCTGGTTTATCTTAATAGGACTGGCGAGCTGAAAAAAGGCCCTACGGCTATTTCAGCTTATAGCTTGTTAACAACTAGTTTGCTCGGTGCCATGATAAAGGATGAGCACAACTTTACTATTTCTTTTCAAGAAAGATTTACAGAAAATATTGGTGCCTTGCAATATGCTTCCTCAGAGGAAGTCTTCAAAAATTTAAAAAAGCAAATCAAATCGTTTGACAAGGAGACATTTCTTGATCCAGTTCAACACATACTCAACTCGTCCCCTGAAAAGAAATACCTTGGCTTTAAAGACGCACTCTGGGTACCGTATTATAGTTGGTATCTTAAATTTATACCAATGATAAAACCTGTTGTGGTGGAAGTGCTGCATGAAAAAATAAAAACCAATGCGATGTTGAAAACGTTTTCCCGCGCTGATTCACTTAGGGGCACGTTAAATGAAAGGCGTTCTTGCTACGATGTTCAATTCTATCATTTAGCAATCAAAGTAGATCCCGACAAACAATCTATAGAAGGTAGTAATAAGATTCATTTTTCAGCTACAACAGACTTTGATCAATTGCAGGTGGATTTATTTGAAAACATGCAGGTGGAGCGTATTGAGTGGGACGGTCGACTCTTAAACTTTCGCAGAGAATTAAACGCCATCTATATCAGCTTTCCGCAGAAGATAAGGAAAAATGAAAACCATGTGATTACTATATTTTATAACGGCAAGCCAAAGATTAACCGTAACCCACCCTGGGATGGAGGCTTTGTCTGGTCAAAAGATGCCCTTGGCAATCCATGGATTGGGGTGTCCTGTCAGGGCATTGGCGCCAGTTTGTGGTGGCCAACTAAAGATCATCCCTCTGATGAGCCGGATAGCATGGCCATTAGCGTAACTGTACCTGAAGGATTGATTAATGTTTCTAATGGCAGGTTGCGTAGTGACATATCGTTGCCTAATAACTGGCATCAGTTTAACTACTTTGTCAGTTACCCCATTAATACCTACAACGCTACCCTTACTATCGGCAAGTTCGCGCATTTCAATGAACAATATATAGGGACAGACACCTTAGATATGGATTATTATGTGCTGACTGAAAATCTGGAGAAAGCAAAAAAACAGTTTATGCAGGTTAAGCCCATGATGACATGCTACGATAAGTACTTTGGTTTTTATCCTTTTATAAGAGATGGGTATAGACTAGTAGAGTCTCCGGTGGGAGGAATGGAGCATCAAAGTGCCATTGCTTATGGATATTATCAAAATGGAATACAGGGATGGTCGCCTTCTGAGGTAGGAATGGGCTTCGATTACCTTATTATTCATGAGAGTGCGCACGAATGGTGGGGCAATAGCATTTCGCACACTGATATTGCTGACATGTGGATACACGAAGGGTTTGCTACCTATGCTGAATCGATATACGTGGAAGAAATGTATGGCTATGAAGATGCCCTGGCTTATATCAACGCATTTGCAGCCCTTGTTGACAACGATGAACCCATCGTAAGCAGGTATGGCGTAAATAATCAGCCTACGCAGGACATGTATCAAAAAGGAGCATTGATGCTCAACACGCTAAGGCATGTTATGGATAATGATAAGCTGTGGTGGAGCATTATACGCGAGTTGGGCAGTAAATTCAAATTTACTACTGTTGATCATCAGGATATCGTACAATTCATCAGTGAAAAATCTAAAACAAACTATCAATATTTCTTTGACCAATACCTGCTACAGGCCGATATTCCCCAGCTAGAGATGGTTATCAATGACAGCGGAAAAAATGTTAATATTTCCTACAAGTGGAGCAAAGTGAATGAAAATTTTCGCATGCCAGTAAAAGTGACTACCTCAAAAGGGCATTTTGATTTTATTTATCCTACTACTGAATGGCAGACAAAAAGAATAAAAAATATGCGAAGCTCTTACTTTGAAGTAGCAAAAGATAAATTTTACATCGATGTGGTAACCAGAATAAATAAGACGACTGAAGAAAAGTAAAAAGAAGTTTCGCATAATCTGGAGACTATCAAGACGAATGATGACATGATGGTTGAAATGGCTCTCGTTCTTGCGTGTGAATGCGCAGACTTAATAAAATTGATGTACAGGAGCTTCAGTGAATAGCCTGGTATATTTCGTCCATTTAGCGCATTAAAACAGACGAGTGAATTTATCTGGTATTACCAGGCTAGTATTATTAAAATCATTTCAATCGCAGGGTATAAACCTTCTACAATCCCATCAGGTAATGATATAGTGGTACTATCCAAAACATAATGAGTATTAGTATGATCATGTATCCGAGTTCAGTTCTTGTGTGTTGCATGGTTATACTGTTAGTTGTTCTGTTTCTTCCATTAAAATATTTTTGATGAACAGAAAGGATTTTACATGTTGTCCAGATTCATTGTAGATGTTAAAATGTCCATCGCGCTGGCCATTCACATAGTTGCCTTCGCTTAATATCTTGCCGTTTAAATGATAAGTGGTGTATCGGCCGTGTTGTATACCATTCTCGTACTCTTCCTCGATCATCAATTCGCCAGTCTCGTAATACTCTTTCCATAAGCCATGCTTTCGGTCACGCAAATAATTACCCTCAGCAATTAGAACAGCCTGTCTACTAAACTCCTTCCATTTACCATTTTTCTCCTCTAGTGTTTTTTTTAGTATTGTTTTAAACATTGCTCTCGTTGTTTATCATTTATATTCTTCGCAGTGCCATACTCCAAATTCCCTATCAGGAAGACGGCACGTATCTGCATGGAAACAGTTAAGACACAAACCTTTTAACTTATCTGTTTCCTGCTGAGCTGAAGATTGACATTCCTCGTCAGCCAGTTCATATAGTTCGCACTGAATAATAACTTTTATGGAGTTTTTCCGATACGAGCACTTCTCGTACTTAGCACAGTTTATGCATAACCCCTGAAGCTCTTTTTCGAATAAAACTTCAATTAATTCTGTTTGTGACATGATCAGTGGCTTTATGGAATGAATCCAAAATGCATACCACTAATAAGATTGGAATGTGAGCTAATTAGGCAGGTAGCCCTTCAGGTAGATGGGGAGAATTTATTCAGGTGGTACATTTTGTACCACTTACGTTGATGTTTTATACTTTTTGATTTTGTCGCGAAGTGTTTTTCGATCAATGCCCAGGATAATGGCTGTTTGTGATATATTATTCTTGTTTGCAGCCAATGCATCCGTAATATATTCACGTTCCACATCTTCAAGTTTTCGGTCCAAACCTTTTGAACGTGATGCGGAAAACCTAAATGATTCTGGTAGATCCGGGATGTCGATCGTATTGTCATCCGCCATGATTACAAGTCTGTGAACAAGGTTTTGTAGCTCTCTCACATTTCCTGGCCACATGTAATCCTTTAAAGCCTTAATCGCCTTTGGGCTAAATCGCATGGTTGCCTTTCCTAACTCGCGCACATATTTTGTCAAAAAGAAGTCAACTAACTGAAGGATGTCGTTTCCTCTTTCGCGCAAGGGAGGCAGATCTATTGAGATAACGTTAAGTCTGTAATAGAGGTCTTCCCTGAATAATCCTTTTTTTACGAGCTGCATAAGACCCACATTTGTTGCTGCAACTATCCGAACATTTACCTTAAGAGATTTCTTTGACCCAATCATATAAAACTCTTTCTCTTGCAATACGCGTAGCAGCTTAGCCTGCATTGCAAGGCTCGTGTTACTGATTTCGTCAAGAAAGATTGTTCCTCCGTCTGCGGTTTGAAAAAACCCGGCTCTTGTTTCTGTTGCCCCTGTAAACGCACCTCGCACGTAGCCAAACAATTCACTCTCCAGAAGTGAGTCAGGTATACCACCACAGTTTACGGGAACAAAAGGAGCGGCTGAAGCATTGCCGCCATAATGTAATGCCCTCGCGACTAGTTCTTTTCCTGTACCGCTTTCTCCGAAAACCAGAACGGTAGCATTGCTTGACCTCGCTTTGTTTATCGTGCTAAAGACCTTCAACATTTCTTCAGATTGCCCTATTATTCCGAAGTTTTGAGTCACTTGTTTCTCGACTTCTTTTTTATTTTTATACGTTTTTGCGAGTACACCTTCTACCGCTTTGAATAATTCCTCATCTGTAAATGACTTCACCAGATATTCTTCAGCACCGATTTTAATAGATTCAATGGCACCTTGAATGGAGGGAAAACCAGTGATGACAAGAACACCTATGCCTTTATAATTTTCAGATACATGACGAACAAGTTCAATCCCATTTTCTCCCGGCATTTTTAAATCTGTAATAACAAGGTCGATATTTACAGATCTTAAAAGTTTAATGGCCGATTGGACATTACTTGCCGTATAGATTTGATACCCTATTGTTTGAAGATTTCTTTTGATCAATTCAACAGTCTCGGGAGAATCGTCAACGACCAGAACATTTATATTTGAAAAAACTTTTTTCTTCATGCTTTAGACTTTTTTATCGGTAACAGTATTTCGAATTTTGATCCTTTCCCTGGCACACTGTTAACTATTATTTCGCCATTGTGCGATTCAACAATTCCATGAACAACTGATAGCCCTAACCCAGTGCCCTGACCTATTGCCTTTGTTGTGAAAAATGGCTCAAAAATCTTTTTCTTTACGTCAGCAGACATTCCTGTACCGCTATCTTTTACAGTAAGGCTTACACGATTTCCTTTTTGTTTCGTAATCACTGTTACTTTTCCTCCATTTGATAATGCATGAATTGCATTAGTCATGAGATTCACAAGGACTTGGCTCATTTGCACAGCGTCCGCTTGAATTGGGGGCAAGTTTTGATCAAGCTGTTGTAGGATCTGTATGCCTTTGCTTTGAAACCGAACATCTATAAAATATAAAATGTTCGACACGACAGTGTTGAGGTTGACCGAGGTGATCTGTTGCGGCATTTGCCTCGAAAAGATCATCAGCTTTTTAATGATTTCCCGAGTATAGAGGGAGGCTTTTACGATTCGTTCAATATCGTCACTTTGCTGATTATTGAGATCGCCTGCTTTTTTTATCAGCTGCGCAAAGCCAAGTATTTTTCCTAATGGCTCGTTCAGTTCATGCGCGATTCCCGCAGACAATTCACCTACAAAAGCAAGTCTTTCCGCATGCTGTAATTGCATTTTTAACTTTTCCTTTTCTTGCTCTACAGATGCACGGTTGATGTAACGCGATAGTTGGCTGGCGACCATCTTAAGAAGTTTCTTTTCTTCCTGGAGGAATGGGGTCTTCAGATGATTTGTCTTGGGTGACGCCTGATATCCTACCGTGATGTAACCATATTTCGATTTGTCAAGAGCCAGGGGTGATGTGATGGATCTTTTATGCTTTGCAAAACCTGGCGTTGAGTAAATCTGTTTATTGACACTGATGCTTACTTCTGCCGCGTCCGCATATCGCATAGCATGTGGCAATATTGTTAATGTCTTTGAAAGGATTGTCTTTAAATCTTTATCCGCTTCCCAGGAGATCTTGGATAACTCGTAAAGACACTTTAGTTCTTTAACCCTTTCTTTCAGCTTGATGTCGCTTGGGATTGTTTTCATTTATGGCCTTTGAACAAAGCTATAAAGTATCAATAGCTTATATAAATTTTAGATTAATTATTAACAGTCCGGCAGGTGAGTACTTTTTACCCACCGGGTACAATTGAACCAATAGCTGAATGGCAAAGTCTGTTTTGGGATGCTTATGGTGAAGGTTAATCTGGCATAGATACTGTAATCTAACTTTTACAAATGTATAATGATGGAGAAGAGAAGGTCTATAACAACAAATGATTATCAGCGATTAACTGGACTAATCGAATTTTCATTATTAAAAATCAGAATGCCGCAATTGTCGAAAGGTTGTGCCATGAATTGAAAGTAGCTGAAATGTTACCGCAAGAGCGAATATCTGAACGTGTTATTACAATGAACTCACGTGTTCTTTTAAAGGAAATGTCAAACGGAAGAGAGACTGAAGTTACAATAACCTATCCTCAAGATGAGGATAATATTGAAAGAAAGGTTTCGGTGTTTACAGCGATAGGCATTGCATTATTAGGACGCCAGGTTGGTGACATCGTTTCATGGAATGTACCTGCCGGAATTGGCCAATTCGAAATTGTCCAGATTACCTGCCAGCCCGAAGCGGTTGGTCATTATTACCTATAACAAAGGCCACCCGCTTGCTCCTGCCGATTAAGTTTTATCCCGGCTAAACGGGCAGTATATCATTTTTCAATAATTATTTTTCAATTGATGCCCTTGAGCATCCAAAATAAAATTATTAGCTATGGGCGGTACAAAGTTTAAACAGAGCATGCTTGAATATTGCAAGATCATTTTGACTAAAATAAGTTTTAATAAGAGGTTATTCAGAAAAGAATACAAGAAAACATTTAATTACCTTGAAGCAAACGAGCATGTTGAATTAAAGAAATGGATTCGTGAACAAAGGAAGCGTGGTGGTCGTTTATCCCTTGATTCCACTGATCGTTAATTGTGAATCCTTAGTTATACTTAATTAAAACGAAGTCCTTTCTGTTGTGATGTTATATCCGAGATCCTTAATTTAGAATTACAATGAGTGAATCACTAATACTTTGGGGAGCGTTTAGTCTGTTTGTACTTGGAATGCTGGCATTAGACCTCGGTGTCTTTCACCGAAAGTCGCATGCTATATCTGTAAAGGAAGCACTTACATGGACAGCAGTTTGGATTACCCTCGCCATGCTATTCAACCTCTTCGTTTATTATTACTTCGATAAGGAAAAAGCACTTGAATTTTTTACCGCGTACTTGGTTGAAAAATCGTTAAGCATCGATAATATTTTTGTGATCATTATGATTTTTTCGTACTTCAGTGTACCTGCTTCGTATCAGCATAAAGTTCTCTTTTGGGGAATATTGGGTGCGCTGATTATGCGGGTGATTTTTATTTTCGCCGGCATTCAGCTGATCCACAAATTCCACTGGTTGATTTACATCTTTGGTGGATTTTTAGTAGTCACCGGAATAAGGATGGTGTATGGTGAAGACAAGCCAATGGATCCTGAGAAGAATCCCCTTGTTAAATTAGTTCGCAGAATATTACCTGTTACCGAATCGTTTGAGGGTGACAAATTTTTCATTAAACGGGATCACAAGATCTGGGCGACCCCATTATTTATTGTAGTGGTGTTAATCGAAGCAACGGATCTGATCTTCGCGGTGGACTCAATACCAGCGATCATTTCAATTTCTGACGACACATTCATCGTTTACACGTCTAACGTTTTTGCTATACTCGGTCTCCGCTCGTTATATTTTGCCTTAGCAGGAATTGAAAAATACTTCCGTTATCTGAAGTATGGACTGGCAGCAATTTTGGTTTTTGTTGGTGTCAAAATGTGCATTGCTGACTTCTACAAAATTCCAGTTGAGATCTCATTGATTGTAATTTCGTTCCTGCTAGCCATCTCTATGATCGCTTCTGTGGTTGTTAAGCGGAAATAGATTGTAGTGTACAAAGTAATGAATACGAAGTGAGATGTTGGTCCGCACTACTTATCATCAAACTTTTCAGCCCACACATAAGCCCGTTTGGTAGCATACTCAACATCCGGGTAGGGAAGGCGTTCTATCGTATCAATTATTCTGAAGTTGCTATCGTGAAGTAATTTCAATATTCGTTCTGTTTGCAAAAAGTGCAAGTCAATATCAATATCAATGTCATGTGCTTTATCAAAATGCACTGTCTCTTCGCCCACGTGAAATGAGAATAAAAAATGTGCGCCTTTCTTCAAAACGCGATTTACATCCTTGAAAGCCTTGGAAATTTGATCATAATCAAAGTGGACAATAGCATAAAACGCTATCGCGGATTCAAAATAATTTGCATTGTATGGTAAGGCAAGAAGATCGCCTGTCTCGAATTTGATATATGGAAAAATTCCCCTTGCCACTTTCACCATTCCTGGTGAAAGATCAATACCAACGATATCTTTTACACCAGCGTCAAATAAAAATTTGGTTGTCTGGCCAGGGCCGCAGCCAAAGTCTGCACAAATACCCTTGTCCTTATTGAGCCGCGCAAACTCGTTTAAAATCATACGATCAAGATGCTTTTTAGACAGTTCATCAATGCGGGTCGCTGCATAGCTTTCAGCGGTAGCATTATAGCTTGTTATTACTTTTTCTTGTGGCTGCATTTTTCAATCTGTATGTTGTAAAACCAATCTCATCGCAACTTTCCCTGATTTGACAAGCTCGATTGCTTCATTCATTTGGGAAAACTTCATGACATCTACAATGCTTTGAATATTATGCTTAGCTGAAAACTTCAACATATTCGTCATATCCCTGCGACTTCCGGTATAGTTGCCATAGATAGTCCGTTGCGCGTAATCATACAACAATCCAACATTAAGAGGCATTTTATTTAAAGGCTGAGCTACAACACAAAACTTACCTTGAGGTGACAGCATTCGCAAATATGAATTCAAATCAAAATCTACGTTTAATGTAGAAAGGATAAAGTCAAATTTCCGGAGGTGATCTGCAGTTCCACTAGGGTTTGAGCTATCAATAAATTTTCCACCCAGACTACGAATCATTTCACTTTTTTCGCGCGTGCGTGAAAAGGCTGAAACTTCATGCCCCATCTTATGAAGAAATTGAATGGCTAGGTGACCAAGGCCACCAATACCCAGGACTGCCACTTTAGAATTTTTGGGCAGTTTTGCACGGGTAATTGCTGAGTAAACTGTGAGGCCTGAAGATAACATTGGAGCCGACTTCGCTGAATCAAGATTGGATGGAATCTTAAATGCAAATCTCCAATCCACAATGATGTGCTTTGCAAATCCCCCATAAAAGTCAACGGCAATTACTTTTTGTTTCAAACAAAATTGCTCGTTACCATCCTTACAGAATTGGCATTTGAAACAGGCATCCAGCTGATACCCAACACCAACACGTTCGCCATTTTTAAAGCCCACTACATTTGGACCTGTTTGTTCAATTGTTCCGATAATCTCATGGCCGGGAACTAAGGGAAATTTCGAATCGCCCCATGCATTGTTGATCATCTGAACATCGCCCGTTGCAATGGCGCAATGAGATATCCTTATCAAGACATTATTCTTGCCGATCCTTCTTTCATAAAAGAAAGGTTCTGCTTTCCCACCTGACTGCTTCACAGCATACGCGGTAATTCTCATAGTGATTTAATATCCTTCGCAACAATTGTAAGGTCGTTGTTAAGGTGATGTCCGCCAACTGAAATTTCGTGGAAGGAAGCCCATGGAAGTTGTTCCTTATAAATGCTCAGGTGATCAAAAGGTACTTCTTTATCATCACGACAGTGATAAAAAAACAAAGGTACTTTCTTATCAAGCTGTTTTGCAAAATCGGGCTTCAGTTTCAAAGGTTCAACCCAATCTTCATTTCCATTCCAAAAGGGTGTTGCTAAAAGAAAGATACCGGCAATTTTTTTCCTGATCTTGTTCTCCGAGAGGCACGCCAGCAACATGGACGCGCCCAACGAATGGCCAACTAAAATAACGTTGTCATCGCTCGCGGAAATTTCGTGGCTGATCTGTTTGCGTCTCCCAAAGTCTGGTGTTTCCTCTTCAGGCAGTAGGGGATAGTGAACGGAATATCCTGAACCTAATTTTAATTTAAGCGAAGCGACAAGTTTTGCATCCGCGTGATAGTCTTCTTCAGATCCGCCCCCTTGAAAAAATATTATTTGTTTTACCATAGTTGTAGCATAAGTATTGCGATTACTGTTTCAAAATTAGTCTTCCATCCCGAAATGAGGAGGGTGAATTCCGCCAAGTTAAGGGTCGAGTGCGGCAACGACAAAAACATTTTCGTGTGATCACTGAGCCACCTTGCTTAACGGAAGACTTTCTTATCTTTAATTTACGATGAATGTAACTGCAGAATATTTGTCATATAAGCCTTACCTGCTTGTCATTGCCTACAATATGATTGGACAGGTTCAGGAGGCAGAGGATCTTGTGCAGGATTCCTTTGAGGACATTCTTAATATTAAGCCAAAAGATATTAAGAGTGTGAAGTCATACCTAACACGTATTGTAATTAATAAATCCATTGACAGGTTGACTTCATTGAAAAAACAACGTGAGAATTATCCTGCGTTATGGCTTCCTGAACCCTACATCACAATAGAAGGAGAAGATCAGGAAAGCAAGGACATACTTCCCTATTCATTTATGCATTTATTGGAAAAGTTAAATCCAGTAGAGCGCGCGGTTGTTATCCTGCGTGAAGCGTTCGATTACGAATATGAACAGCTTGGAAGCTTGTGCGATTTAACAGCAGAAAATTGCCGACAAATTCTACATAGGGCAAAGGCGAAGCTGAAAGGACATTCAGAAAGTGTAAGCGGAAAGACTGAAGCTAATAGCAAATTATTGAACTCGTTTTTGAGAGCTTGCTTAAGTAACGACACAGCGGCTTTATCCACTTTGCTGAAAGAGGATGTGATGCTCTACTCAGATGGTGGCGGAAAGGTTGTTGCAGCCCGGAAGTTGTTGCAAGGTATCTCAGGCGTTGTCAGATTTCTTCTTGGCGTGACGCGTAAAACGTTGGATAAATGGTCGGCTGCGAGACAAGTTGTGGTAAATGGTGCCCCGGCACTTTTGATGCCGGACAATAATAACGTTTACATGATATTTATTCCACAGATAGAGAACGGGCAAATCTCAAGGATCTTTCTCATGCGCAATCCAGATAAAATTTTTCTCAAGAATCCTGTCACAGAATAGGGAAGGTGGGGACTTAGGTATGAACATCAAAATATTTAAGTTATGAAAACTCGCTTTAACATGGAAGAACTTGAATCGAACGCCTATTCAGCAATGCTAAACCTGGAGAGCTCTGTTCGTAAAACATCATTGCCTTATGCTTATAAAGAGCTGATCAAAATTCGCGCTTCGCAGATCAACAGCTGTGCTTATTGTATTGAGATGCACACGACAGACGCGCGAAAGCATGGAGAGACGGAATCTCGTATTTATGCAATAAGCGCATGGAAAGAATCACCTTTGTTTTCAGCGGAAGAACGGGCTCTGCTTGCATTAACAGAGGAGGTTACGCTCATTAGTAACGCAGGCTTGACGGACCAGACCTATGCCGAGCTTCAAAAATACTTTGATGAAAAAACTATTGCCCGGGCGTTAATGCAAGTGGTAACTATAAACGCATGGAACAGAATTGCTGTAGCATCGAGAATGATGCATGGCCACCAAATGGATGCGCGAGTCACAGCTTAAAAGCAAACACAACGTCCCCTTATTTTTTGAGGGGCGTTGTGCTATAATTTCTAGCTCGCCGAAAAAAATGTCGTTCGTTAAGCTTATCACGTATGTTCTTTCATGAACACTGGTGCTCTCCCTCCCGGGATTCTGAGATACGTACAACTGATGCATTTAAAACCATATTGATTCCAGTTGAATTTTTTGCTAACAAGTCAAACTATCCAGCCGAGGGAATGTTTTTTTAGTACAAGAAGGAAGCAATAAGTATTGAACGATTAGTAAACTCATGCTTTTTACCTCCGAATTATTCGTCCAACTACGTTTTCTCTTTACTTCAACGTCATTCTTCTTTTCATGATTGTTTCATCTTTAATTTTCAAAGTAAAAATTGAAATCCATGAGTCAGCAGGGAAATAATGGCGGTGAGGCTGATAACGCACCCTAACTTGCACGGTATATCAACGGAGAACTACCGGCTGATCTTTGATAACATTGATGAAGGTTTCTATTTATTAGAGGTAATATTTGATGAGCAAGGCAAGGCTATCGATGTTCGTTATCTGGATGCGAACCCTGCCGCCATTCGCATGAGCAAAGGGGACCGTGGTGGCAAGACACTACGCGAAGTGGGCAACTATGAAGAGTATTGGTACGAACTTTACGGGCGTGTTGCTCGCACGGGTGTGGGTGAACGCCTCGAGGCTTTTTCTGGTCCCGCTGGTATGTGGGTCGATACGTACACCTTTAAAGTAGGAGAAGAAGGCAACCGAGTAGCGCTTGTGTTCCAGGATATTACAGAGCGTAAACGGAGGGAAGCGAACCTTGCATTTCTTGCTGATCTTGCAGATGAAATGTCCCGCCTTTCAAGTGTTGATGAAATCATGAAAATGACCGGTGCAAAGATCGGCTCATATCTCAAGGTTAAATGCTGCCTTTTTGTAGATGTAGACGATGCGCATGGCGAGGTTATAACCTTGATCAATGATCTGTTCGATACTACCAAGATATCAGAGGGGCAATTAAAATATCAATTCACAATGGTTGACATCAATGAGCTGATAGAAGAAAGATTGCAAGAGATAAGGCGAACGACAAGCCATCAATTCGAGCTACGAATAGAGAAACTTCCTATGGTTACCGCTGATCCGGAGCGCATTGGGCAAGTCATAACAAATCTTCTATCCAATGCCATTAAATATTCTCCTCCTGGCAGCATGATAGGCATCATCACAGAGTACAATAAAGACAGTATTAAAGTAAGCGTTAAGGATGAAGGATATGGTATTTCTGACGCTGATCAAAAGAGAGTATTTGATCGCTTTTTCAGAGGCACAGCAAACAACATGGATACTTTCCCAGGCATGGGACTAGGACTATATATTGCTGCTCAAATCATGAGCCGACATGGTGGCGAGGTGAGCCTGGAAAGTAAACTTGGGATAGGCTCGGTTTTCTCATTCACATTACCTATAAACTTATCGTAATTAGACAATAGTTTTACTTAGAAGAAGATGCAGTGATACGCGATGTTTTCTCACTCGCACTGACGTTCTCGAATGCGAATTGGATATTATGAAAATGGAAATCAGTTCCCTAAGATTATCGCATTAATTTGCTCACACTTCATCCCCTTTATTTCTTTTCTGCATCTTCTTTCATGCGTTGCCGGATCTTTGCACGATGTTTCGTACCCCAGTCATGTAATGCATCTAAAACTTTCTCCAGCGTTAGCGCATAATCTGTCAGTTCATATTCGATGATGACAGGAGTCTGAGGAATAATATTTCGTTTAACGAAGCCATTCAATTCTAACTCCTTCAACTCAGATGCAAGCACTTTCGATGAGATGCCTGTAATTGTTCGCTGCAGTTCATTAAATCGACTTACCCTTTCAATAAGCGCCACGACTATTCGTAGTTTCCATTTGCCTCCTATGGCATACAACGCGTCTCCAATTCCCGCTAATCGCGCCATGCATTGCTTGTCATCTTCGGCTCTCCATTTAGGTTTCTTCTTTTCCATAGTTGTTGAACTAATGACTTACATAAAGGTAACTACTTACCTTTTGTATAGTGCTTACTTTTTGTAAGCAAATTACAATAGGTTTGGTGTTATAGAAACAAAAACAACAAAACATTATGGCTACAACATCGACACAACATCAACCTAAAGTTCTTCATATTGTTATTTGGATCGCCCAGATAGTGCTAGGCGGCATGTTTCTCATGGCCGGATTTATGAAAGCACTTACACCTATTGAGGAACTGTCAGCAACGCTTCCTTTTGCAAAAGACATGGTGGGTGGGATTAACAAGATTTATAGGAGTTACTGAAATACTTGGCGGACTGGGTATCGTTGCACCGGCAGCGCTGCGAATTGCTCCTGAGCTTACGGTGTGGGCGGCCTATGGTCTTGCAGCAATTATGATCCTTGCAGTGATATTCCACATCTCGCGGAACGAGTTTCAGGCACTACCAATGAATTTTTTTCTTGGATCACTTGCTGTTTTTGTAGCATGGGGCAGATCAGTTAAAGCGCCAATTCTGAGTAGATCCAAAGCTTAAGATTAATAATTACCAATTAGAGATAAATATGAATACCACAAAAAAAATATCCCGGGTATATACTCCTCATGGAGCGCCTGGCTTTTTAGGACGAGGACACATAGCCCGCCCGATTCTTCAAACTGAATTTCTGAATAGTGATCCGTTTATCATCCTTATCGATGACATCCTCGACAAGAAAGACGATATTCCAGTGGGGGGACCACACGCGCATGCGGGCTTTGAGACAGTGACACTCGTGATTGAAGGACAATTAGGTGAAGGATCGCACCTCATGAGGGCTGGCGATTTTGAAATGATGACGGCTGGCAGCGGCATCGTTCATACTGAAACAATAGCTGACCCAACCAAACTTCGTCTACTGCAGCTTTGGCTGAATCTTCCTAAAAAGGATCGATGGACCCAGCCTAGAATCCAAAAGATGAAAGCTGAACACGTACCAATAACCATGATTCCTGGCGGAAGGGTGAGCGTATACAGTGGCACTTTTGCCGGAGTAACTTCACCGGTTCAAAACTATACACCTTTTATTCTATCTCAAATTCAACTTGATCGGGGAGCATCATTGCGAGAGATCATACCGGGTAGTTATACAGCCTTCATTTACGTCTTGAAGGGTAGTGTATCAGTTGGAGATGAAAATGAGGTTGTAAACCAAGATCAGGTTGGGTGGTTCAAGCATTCAGATGAAGCATTCGATGAGCTTCAACTCAGCGCGTTAGCGGAAGGAACTGAACTGGTACTCTACGCAGCGAAGCCTCAAAAGCATGAGATTGTGTCACACGGACCATTCATTGCAGATTCAATGGATGAAATTGAAGACCTTTACGCAAAATATCGGAGAGGAGAGATTCAACACATCAATGATGTAAGTGAAGCTCAAAGGTTTATTTATGATAAAGAAGTAGTACAATAATGGAAATAGGAATAGACAGTTTCGCATCTCAGATGTACGGAAATCAAACGCTAAGCAGTGCTGACGCAATGGAGCAATTACTGGAAAGAATTGCTTTCGCTGATGAAGCTGGATTAGACGTTTTTGGTATCGGTGAGCATCACCGGAATGAATTTTTTGATTCTGCAACGGCAGTGATACTGGCTGCTGCCGCTGGTCGTACAAAACGCATTCGCCTCACCAGTGCTGTAACGGTTCTCAGCACGGCAGATCCTGTGCGCGTGTATCAGAACTTTGCTACGCTGGATTTAGTATCTCAAGGAAGGGCTGAAGTGGTCGTTGGACGGGGATCATCTGTGGAAGCCTATCCACTCTTCGGATTCAGCCTGAACGATTATGATGCACTTTTTCAGGAAAAGCTTGATCTGCTTTTGCAAATTCGGGATAATGAATTTGTAACATGGTCAGGGAAGTATAGGCCAGCAATTCATAATCTCCCGGTATATCCAAGGGCTTTGCAGCGTAAACTCCCGATATGGCTTGGTGTGGGCGGCACGCCTGAGTCATTCGTTCGCGCGGGAAAGTTAGGATTGCCACTGATGGTGGCAATCATTGGCGGGTTTACGGAGAGGTTTCGTCCTTTAATTGATATGTACCGCCAAGCAGGGTTGAAGGCTGGTTTTACTTCAGATCAACTGAAAGTAGGACTGCACTCTCCAGGTTATGTTGCCATCTCGGATGAACAAGCCGTTGCTGACTACTATCCAGGCTATGCCGAACTTTGGACTAAACTTGGGCGCGAAAGAGGATGGCCACCCGTAACACGAAATCAGTTTGATTCACTTGTAGGGCCGAAGGGTGTATTAGTAGTGGGAGGTCCGGAACGTGTGGCCGAGAAATTAATGCGTCATAGTGAAGCTTTAGGTGGCGTTGACAGATTTACATTTCAGATGGACAACGCGGGCTTAACGCATTCGCAATTGATGACATCAATTGGTATAATTGGTAAGAAAGTCATCCCGCTACTGAAAGCATAAGGGAGAAATCAAGCAGGTGAATTTATGAAGTTAAAGTTGATCCATTTTAGCTTAACCATTTGATTATTAATATTTAACGGATCAATACATATATTAGATTGGTAAGTGCTCTTTCAATGGATTGATTGATAATTAGGTCTAGAAAAGGCGATCAGCATGAAAGGGGTTAAGACAGACTCTGAATCTCAATATTATGTTGTTGAGATTAAAGATACGGAATCGGTTTTGAGCAGAGTGATGCCGAGCGCATCTTTCATGTCTTTACCAGGCTGCATGGCGGCAATGAGTTTAAAGGAACAGGTGTGGGCCTTGCCATCGTACGCAGGGTTATGGAAAACCATAATGGTTTTGTCCTTGCTGAAAGTGAACCTGGTAAAGGAGCTTGCTTTAAACTTATTTTTCCAGTCAATGGTGGCGGGGATTGATTGATAAATGATGATTGGTGCTAATGTCTTCTTTAGGAGCACAATCATCATTGTTAAGAATCAGTTGTTCGTTCACCTTGTTAAAGGATCGACCGCTGCTGCCCAATACAAAACAGCTTTTTGCTTTTCATATTCAGAAATTACTTTAATCAATTTTGATTGCGCTTGAAATAGTTTCTCCTGCTGTACATTAATTTTGAACAGGTCGCTTTCACCATTTTCCAGATTGATCAGCTCGGCATTCATGAGTCGGAAGTAATTCTCAACCATCAATCTTTGTTGCTGAAGTAATAATCCATTGTTCAAAACATAATTGTGCGCTGTATTGATGTCATTCATAACTTGTCGCGTAGCAAGGTCCCGTTCAAATGTTGTAGACGCGATCTTCAATTTTGCCTGCGACAGTTTAGCGCGTTCTTTTCTCAGAAATAATGGAATGGAAAAATCGACGCTTAATTTATAGTTTTCACTTAAATTGATGGACTGGTCTAATCCTTCAGGATTGAATGGCTGATTAAGCATGTAATAGGATACATCAAGTGTGGGTTTCAGGTATTCCCTTGCAAGCCGTTTATCCAATTCGAGTTGCTGAAGTTTCAAATTCAATTTCTGCAATTCCGGGTGATTAACGCGTGCATTGTTCAACAGTTCCTCTACAGCGTTTTGAGATAATATAGTGGAATCTGCAACGGGAGTAAATTCCATAGGAAGGTCGACTGGATTCATCAAACTATCCCAAAGGTACGTTGACACTTTTAATGTGCTATTCCTCCATTCAGCATAAGCTTCTTGCTGCGTCACCTGTCGTTCAAGCAATGTTATCTTCCCTTGCACTGTATCAATAGGGGACGCTTCTCCTCCTTCAAAGTTTAGTTTCACTCTTCGAAAGATCTCCTCACCAATCCTGGTCGTATTGCGTGCAACGCGGTAGTTGTAGTAGCTATAATACCATTGCCAATAATCTTTCGCAGCCTCTAACAAAAGCTTATTAATGATTTTTACTTGTTCAGCCTCCATCAGTTCACTGAATACTTCAGCTTGCTTAAGCGCAGTTCTTCTCTCGTCCGTCAATAAACCTTTCCCAAGAGGAACGGAGATACCCAAATACGTTTGACTATAGTTGAACTCATCCCCAAGATAATTTTCAGGATTGAGGTACTTACCTTCATTCTGCTGCAAGCCTGCAACTGGGCTAACTGGAGACCGTGTCGGAAATTTTAAGGAGCCATCAAAAAGCTGATAGTATGTTGTGTTGTTATACTGTTTTGATGAAAATTGTGATTCTAGTTTTGGATCAAAATTTCCTCGCGCTAGTCTGATCTCTTGCCTGGCAACTTCGGAAAGCATCGCAGCTTGCTTTGCCACTGGGTGATTGAGGATCACCAGTTTATAAAAATCCCCAAGGGTAAAAGGTCGTGCAGTATCCGGAACAATAAAAATGGAATCGGTTGCCAACGGCTGAGCAGGCGTTGCCGTAAAATATATTAAACAAAGGATAAGTAACCACGTCTTCTTCATATGATCTCACTTCATTTCTGCTTCTGACTCATTCCCAGTTTCATCTTTCTTTGCATTGACTGCATCTTCCAACGGAGCTTTATACAGACTCGGAGGAAATCCATTGAGCTGCCTCCAGATTTCATACCATATCGGAACGTTGTCAAGCATCACCCAGCCCCTTGTTCCCGAACCAACCCTGAGTTGTGCAGGCCATGGCTCATCATTTTTATCAGGCGTAATCAGAATTCTAAATTCACCAGGCTGCATGCTCACGTAGTCAATCACTTCAACAACACCACCAAATGTACCAACCGATACATTCGGCCAACCCGAAAACTGAAGGGATGGCCATCCATCAAATTCAATTCTAACTTTACGTCCTTTGGACAATAGCGGAACATCCATGGCCTTCACATACATCTCAACAGCCTGATCGCTAACTTCTGGCATCACTGTACAAATGATTTCACCTTCTTTAATCGTCTCTCCGATACCAGCCTTCATCGTTCGCACCACATGACCATTTTGTGGCGCCAGTATTTGGTATTGGCCACTTCGTATTTTCATGTTAGCGTATTCGTTGGTAAGCTTTGAGATTTCACCCTGCGTTTCAAAGATCTCCGATTCTGTGGTGTTTAATTCCGACTGCGCCTTACTAAGTTTCTCGAGGTTCTCAGCCCGTAGTCTTTCAATTTCAACTTTTGCGTTCTGAAAATCAGCAAGGCTTCCCTGGTACTTGTATTCAATGTCCTGAAATTTTGTAAGGGGAATGTTACCTGCCTCGAATAACCATTTATTCCTTTGATAGAGATTTTCTGCGTTATTAAATTTAACACGATCCGCTTCAAGCTTGGCAGTAGCCTGTTCAATTTTTCGCACCATGCCAGTACTCAGCGCATCCAATTGCTGTTGCAGTGCTATTGCTTTTTTCCTTTTAGCCTCCAGGCCGTTTTCCTTTGCTGCCAATTGCTCTCGTAATCTTAGTAGAAGTTCCGGGTCAAAGTATTTATCCTTCACCTCGCGTATGGATACAATCGTGTCGCCTGCATTTACAAATTCGCCTTCTCTTACATGCCATGATTGAATCTGCCCTGCTATCACTGATTGAATCGTTTGTGGGCGGTTTGCAGGATCAAGCGCAGTGACTTTGCCTTTACCGCGAATATTTTGTTGCCACGGAAGAAACAGGAAAAGCAGCAGAACCAACCCCAACAGCATTAATAATTTTGCCAGTAAAATTCCTGCTGATGGTGTTTTTAATGCTCGTAACGAATGAAGATTTTCTACTTTGACTAGTTTGTCAATATGGTGTGTTGATAGTTTCAGCATATTCTAATCAATGTAATTCTTAATCGTTTCTTTGTTCAGCAATTCATTGAATGGCCCTTGATCGGAGACGGTTCCCTCATCAAGAAGAACTACCCTGTCACATGACGCCATAATCAACGGATCATTCGATACTGCAATAAGTGTCCAATGATCTTCTCTGTTCATCACCGATTGAAGTAAATCCAGTTTGTCTTGTTTTTTTAATCCTGAGAAGAAGTCGTTGAGAATAATAAGTGCAGGCTTCTTCGCGAGGCATCGTGCTAATATTAACCGGTGAATGAAGGAGCTTGATAAACCTTTTCCTCCGCTCACAATGCGGGTACTCAAACCTTCTGGAAGACGATTAATCTCATCGTCAAGTTTCACTTTTTGAATGGCAGCCAACGCATCATCTACTGTTCTCGTTGCACTACCTAATGTTATATTTTCCATGATCGTTCCATCAAAAAGATCTTCGGGAGAAATGTTCTTGGCAATACGGTCACGTAAATGCCGGATGTCTAGATCACGCAAAGAATATTTGTTGATTGTAACAACACCTTCAAAATCTGAATGCAATCCAGCAATGAGGTTAGTAAGTGTTGTCTTGCCCGCGTTACCTGGTCCTGCTATACAGATTTTTTCACCAGCCTTTATATGAAGGTCTATTCCTCGTAATACGTAGGACTGTGACGCTGGATATTTATACTTAAGCTGTTTGATATCAATCGAATATCCTGAGATCGGAATTTTCGGAAAGTCAAGCCCACCGGATTTCTCTAATGGTAAATCGGTGATTTGCGCAATCTTATCAACAGCAGTGAGAAGATCATACACTACATCCATGTACGTAATAACTTTTTCAACAGCGTTTAACAGTAAAATGATAATAACTTCAGAAGCAACAAATTGCCCAAGCGTTATTTCCCGGTTTATCACCAGGACCGTTCCGATGATGAGCAGACTTCCAATGACGGCCGTCTTAAATATCACAATGAATGAAAACTGTGTAAGAAGAATTTTAAAGTGAATCTTCCGGTACTTCAGGTAATCGTTTACAGAATTGTCGGTCTTCCTCATCGGAAGATCTGTATTCCCGGCAAGCTTAAAAGAGTTAAGCGCTCTTGCAAGCTCTTCCAGCCACTGCGCAACCTTGTACTTATACTTTGATTCATTGATAGAAGATCTCAATCCACCTGGTCCGGTTAACCAAAAGATCAAGACGAGAATTGTGACCAGGACGAAACTGAAGAAGATAAAGAATGGGTGATATAATGATAGCAAAATAAGACCAAATATTATTTGAATGACAGAAGAGGTGAGATCGATTAATAGTTTCGGTAATCCTTTTTGGAGTGTGATCACATCGAAAAAACGATTCACGAGTTCAGGCGCATAGTTGTTCAGGATTGACTCCATACGAATGCGTGGAATCCGAAATGCAAATTCAAGTGCAGCTTTTGTAAAGACCCGCCTTTGTAAATATTCTACAAGCGTGATTTGGACAATTTGTAAAATACCGGTGAAAAGCACGCCAAGAATAACGACGCCTATCAGAATGTAAATTGAACTAAAAAAAACACCGCCTGAAATAAGCTGAACGGTATTTTGAATGCCAACAGGCAAGACCAGACTTGTTAATCCAATGACGATAGAGTAGAATAAGATATAAAGTATGTCTTTTCGTTCTGTTGAGAGAAGTCTGAAAAATCTTTTTACGGGGCTCAACGGCTCCGGTACTGAATGCCCTTCGAACGAATACTCACTTACAAGGCTATTATAAGAATATAAAACGAAGGCTATAATGTCGCCTTGCTCATCCTTATACAAGTCATTCACGTCCAGCCCTAAAAAGTTTTTAACGCTTGTCCCTTCTTCGTCTACTTCAATAGCCGACATCCTATTTTTGTCAGGATAAATAAGAAGAGGAGATAACCCTGCGTCATTGTTCCTAAATACTAGTGTTACTGTATTACTTGTTGAGACTAATGCTGGCAGGCTGGCTTGGGATACTTTTTGCTCCAATAAAAGAATCCTAACGCTATTACCCGATTCGATCAGATCACTTTTTAATTCCGGGAATTCTGCGCTTGTATAGTCGCGGTTGTTGATCTCCACAAAGCGTAGGGCAACAGAGTCGAACTCATGTTTGAGTAAGCGGGAAGATTCACGCAAAATGCGTATGATAGCGTGGTTGTTCATTTGACTTTAGCACCGATTGTGTGGAAGACCATGGTTGCAAGAAATTCGGCCAGCTTATTATGCTTTTGTTTCGAGTCCGCTTTGATATCCGTGAGAGAAGGTAGATGTTCAGCATAATACATTTGATGATTTGCGCTGAGAAGTATCGTGCTCACAAGGGAATGCGGAAAAGGATACTTCGGGTTAATTTCTTTAATGATCGCAGCAATTTTTTTGCACAACGACTTGTACGGAAGAAAAAGGCCTTCCTTATTGTCGGTGTCAACTTGCCTGGTAAGATAAGTCTTTTCGAACTCAGTGTTTACAATGCGCTGTAGTTTTTGTTCATCAACAAATGGAATTTGCGGATCAATATTTTTCTCCTCCACCAGCAGGTGAATACAGTTTTTAACCCTTTCAAACGGACTATCAATATTCTGATTGTTAAAATCAATTTTGTATTCGAGCCAAGTCCAATACCAGTCTATCAGGTAAAGCAAAAGTCGATGCTTGTTTTCGAAATATCTGTATACCGATGCTTCGGGCGACCCGATTTCAATTCCTAATTTTTTAAACGTAAAGTCGTCAAAGCCTGCCTTTTCTACCATCTTTATGCTGGACTGAATGATATTTTGGCCCAGTTGCGTGGATTGGGGGTCGCGTAAATAAAGGTTTGAATTAAGCTGGAACAATAAGATAGCCATTCTATCAAAATTAATAGTAATACTATCATAAAACGGATGTATTACGATATTGTTTCGTCGATTATTTTAAAAATAATGCGCTTATGAAACCTGCTACAATTAATGAACTACGAGTCCTATCGTGACGCCCCTGCACCCAAACGACTGGTGGTCGGATGTAAAGCTGCGTAATGAAGTCGAACTTAGCGGGAATGTCAACAAATGCTTTCAACTCTAATATGCTATGTTGTTGATTAGAATTATCCACTTTAATGTATGACGCCGTATCAGCTGTCGCTTGTTTTAGACCTTAGTTTTTGAATTAAAGACTAGACTGATTAGAAAGTAAAATCACCGCCTTTCCTAGAATTTGTCGTTGAGTAGCTTCCCGATAGGCATTTTTAAACGAGGCGAAGTGATATGATTCGCCAATGATAATATCGAGTCCGTTTTTCGCTTCTTTTGCCATGGCTTCCAGATAGCTAACAGAAGGTTTTAAAACAAGTACTTTGTATTTCTTTCTTGCAATCAAATTGTTGACCATTGACCCAATGATTTCTTTCGGACTAGGAATTGTGTTTACATAAGTAGATGATGGCTTCATAATCGACTTCGCAATTCTAAATGGCATTTTTCCGGAAAGGTCAATTACCACATCATATTTCTTTTCCGAAATGATCACGTTTTCTTTTCGGTAATCGATGACAAAATCACTTTTCCATTGGTGTGCTAATGCAAGTCCGTTTTCACTTACAACAGACGTAACAATTCCTCCTTGTCCTTTTATCAATTGCACAAGGAACATTCCAATACCACCCGTTGCACCATTGATGAGAACTTCGCTGCCTTTTCCAATTGTTACAAGCTTATCCAAAATTTGAAGGGCAGCTGACCCTGTCACCCCAAGCGCAGCTGCTTGCGCAAAAGAAATTTCTTCGGGCTTTAAGGCAATGTCGTGTTCAAACACAGTAATGTAACGCACCGCCTTTGAAAACATCTACAAGTCCGAAAACTTCCTGACCTTTTTTAAACTTACGAACAGCGCTTCCGACTGCTTCCACAATACCACTGAAATCAATCCCCACACTTTTTGGAAAGGCCGAGCCACTTACCATTTTCATCTGACCTTCACGAATTTTCCAATCGAGAGGATTGATGCTTACTGCGCTAATCTTCACCAGGATAGTACTGTGTTGCAAGGTGGGTATGGGTACTTCAGCCATTTCTAACACCGATACACTTCCAAATTTTTTATAAATAACTTTTTTCATTATTCTTTACTTTTTAGTTCTACTGCAGGTACACCCTTACAACACCCTATTATCCTGTACCTTTTATAAGCTGAAATATTAAATTGACGACATTGCCTGTTGGGTTATGAAAGGATAATCAGTATAACCACCAGCGCCAGGTGTATAAAGTGTTGTATAATCTGGCTGATTAAGCGGAGCACCTGAAGAGATTCTTTCGGCCAGGTCCGGGTTTGCTAAAAAAGATCTTCCGAATGCTACTAAGTCTGCAAAATCTTTGTGAAGTTCAGTTTCCGCAGTGTCAGGACTGAGTCCATTGCAGAGTATGATCGTGCCCTGAAATTCTGAGCGGATTACTTGTAAAGTTTCATTTGGAATTTGGGCAGATACACCAATATGAATATAAACAATACCAATTGTATTGAGCTCCTGTGCTAGGTACTGGTAAGTCTTAAGTACTTCTTCCTGAGCATAAGGTTTAAGATCACCTAGCGTAGAAAATGGAGAAAAACGAATCCCTACTTTTTCTTTTCCGATTGCTTCAGATATGCTTCTTGCAAGTTCAACTATAAGTTTGCTACGCCCTTGAACAGAACCACCAAATTCATCTGGTCTTTTATTCACGTCAGGATTGAGAAATTGTTCGAGCAGATAACCATTTGCGCCATGGAGTTCAATCCCATCAAAGCCTGCTTCAATAGCATTCTTAGCAGCTTGCACATGGCCTTCAACTAAAGCGTATATGCCTTTGGTTGTAAGCTCTACGGGTTGTGAGTGGTCTTGCATTCCTTTTGTGTCTGTATAAATTTGTCCTTCTGCTTTTATATCGGATGCTCCAACAATCACTTGTCCTTCAGGAAGATTATCCTGGTGACCAATCCTACCCGTATGCATGAGTTGTAAAAATATTTTACTTCCTCCGCTATGCACAGCATCCGTGATTTGCTTCCATGCATCAATTTGTCTTTGAGAGAATATCCCTGGAATTCTTGGATAGCCTAAGGCTTCCGATGATGGAGCAGTGCCTTCAGTGATGATCAAACCTGCGCCGGTGCGTTGGGCGTAGTATTCTTTCATCAACTCGTTCGGAACATTGTCGATGGCACGACTGCGTGTCATGGGTGCCATGACGAGATGATTTTTTAATTTTAGTTTTCCTTTGGAAAATGGCGTCAGAATTTTTTTCATTTGTTACATTCTTTTGATTCGATGTAACAAATGTATTGGAGGGCTAGAAGCTTAAATAACAGTATACGACTGAAAAATAGTCTTATCCGGCAAGCATATACTTCTTAGGTGTTAAACCATAATGCTTTTCAAAAAGCCTGCTGAAGTAGCTGAGGTTTGAAAAGCCTAGTTGATGCCCTACCTCAGAAACAGATAGCCCTGCATGTTTCAAGAGGAAAGCAGCTTCTTCTATCCTTGCCTTCAGGTAATAGTTATAGATGGTATCACCAAAAGTTTGTTTAAAAAGTTGTTTCATCTTGGTTTCACTCATGCTGCCTAGGTCGGCAAGTTTAAAAAGTACCGGTGGCTGGCTGAGGTCAGCAAGAATAGCATTTCGAATGACCATCAATTTTTCCAAATCCGCATTGTTGATGGGCTTGTGATGGTAAGGATGACGTGATGATAGTTTTGAAAAGAGAAGGTACAGGAGTTCTTCGACTTTAATCTGGTAGTAGAAATTTTTCAGCTCATCCTGGTCGCTGATCTCGGTAAGTTGTTTCAAAACCTTTTGCGTGTCGGCAGACATACTTTCAAAAAACAGGAAGCTATCTGTGCCACTGATGATTCTTTTAATTAGGGGATTTGGCTTTGTGACACGCAAAAGAGAAGACAAGCGTGCTGATGTAATTCCTACAACAGTAAAGTAAATTTCAGTATTGGCCGGAAAACGAATTTCTGAATTGAGATCGCTTGTGGTAATCTGGACTGCTGAATCACTCTTTTTTGTAAACTGTATTGTTTTGTCGGCATCAAAAAGCAAATTCAGCGGTAATTCATTATGGTAAAAAAATATCGTAATCAAATCGTGAATGACAGGCGAGGCCTTCCTCATGATGATAAATTCTTCTTTCATCTTATAACGATGAATCAGTAATCGAAAGTCACTACCAAATTCCACGGCTCGTATCGTTCCATTTCCCATTATGGAAGGAAGTTTTAACGTATCGTGTGTAGCCTGAATTTTATATTTCTCGGCAAAAGCGCGAAAGAAGTTAAATCCAGGAAATGAAGTAAATTCGAAGATCATGTCGCTTAAAATCCAAATATAGGGAGGGAAGTCCAATCCTTAATATCTCAGCAACATGAGATAAATTATTAAGTGTGAAAGCCACCTGCAATTGCATGGGTTGCACCAGTGATATAACGACTTTCATCAGAACTTAAGAATAGAACGTAGTGCGCCACTTCCTCAGCTTGTGCATAACGCGCAAGCGGAATGATAGCTTCTATTGGTTTCACGGCACCCATGATGCCAGCGTTGTTCAAGAAAATATCTTTTTTACCAAATCGTTTTACAGTCTCCTGCACATAGCGTTTCACATCATCAGCTCAAGACACATCAGCTACACAGCCATGTACCAATGCAGAATTAAGTTCCGCCACAATACGTTGCAGTTCGGGTTCATTGCTATCTATCAGCATCACTTGAGCTCCTTCTGATAATAATAGTCTTGCGGTAGCTTTTCCAATACTACCGGCTCCACCTGTAATAAGGGCGACTTGTTTTGTAGCTTTTTCATTAATTTGTTCTTAACTATTTTGCTGTACTTATAATTATTCAACTTCAACAATCATTTCTACTTCCACTGCCATATTTAAAGGAAGTACATTCGTACCCACCGCTGTGCGAGCATGTTTGCCAGATTCTCCAAACACTTCAATCATGAGATCCGAAAAGCCATTGATCACTTTTGGTTGATCCTAAAAGGAATTTGTAGAATTAACGAAACCATTTACCTTCACCACCCGCTTCACTTTCTTTAAATCACCCAGTTCTTTTTTCAAAACTGCTAATTGATTGATGCCGGCAATGCGCGCGGCTTCATAGCCTTGATCTATGGTAAGATTCAATCCTAATGTACCTTTGATAAATTCGCCATTGCTTTGTTGAGGTCCTTTACCGGATAGAAAAATTAGATTCCCAATACGAACTGCATGGACATAACTGCCTAAAGAAGCCGATAATTGAGGTAAGGTAATTTTTAAAGCACTTAGCTTTTGTTCGGGAGATTGAGCAAAGGATTTTAACGTCATAAAGGAAAGCAAGATGAATAGTAGGACTTTCATGATCTGCTAAGGAAAGTGTTTGTGTGAAGTATGAACTAGAGAACAGGAGGTTGTTCTTCTAGAGGACAACCTCCTAAATTCCCTCACGATGCTTTTTGAATAAATTTCAAAAGCTCGCTATTGAATTTTTCGCGTTCCTCGATAAATAATGCATGTCCACTGTTTTCTAATGGTATCAATTGTGAGGTTGGCACAAGTGCATGCATCTGCTCGGCCAGTTCATAAGAACAAATTTTATCAAGTTTGCCATGAAGGATGAGCGTTGGGATTTTAATCTTCTTCATGTCGGCTCTCAAATCCGTATCTCGAAGTGCTTTCATCGATTCGCCCATTGCATGAGGGGAGGCTTGAGCCTGTATGGTTCCTAACCATGCGCCATGTCCTGGAGAAACACTTGTTTCATTTGCAGGGAATATCTGTCCGAAGTTCTCAAATAATTGAGGTCTGTTTGTGTTGTTGAGGTTGATTAAACCATCAACATCCGCTTTAGTCCAGATGCCATAATTGCTTAACTTAAAGCCGACAACCCTTGAAGCAAGAATGGAAAAGTTGGGCATTAGGCAAATCTGATATTTGTGAATAGTTTTTGTTTTGCTTGCTACGTATGATTTATTTCTTTGATCCTATCGGAGAGAGGAGAAAGAAACATCGATTGGATTACAAAAAAATGACTGCCGAACGTAACTGTAGCTAACTACAAATCGTTGACTGATGAACTGGCTTTATCTTCTTGCACCTCAAATGTCCCCATCAATGATTTATAAGGAGCGAACATCCAGACGTTAAGGGGTGTAACTATTCAGCTATCTTTAGGAACTGGATAATTGTTAATTCAGTGTGCTTTATCCTAATCGCTAGTTAGAATATGCAATTACTCAGTATTGGCTTTTCCGATTTTGATGGCGGTAGCACTTTTCAAGGGTGATCTGTCGCGATTACAACGTCTGCCTGGTATCCGTTCCAAATCCAGCAATAGCAATGTGAACGTCACTGGTCCCAAGAACTGGGGCATCGTTGATTCCACTAGCAACAATGCCAAGGTTCAAAATGAAGAGACATAATTTTCCTTAAAGTGAAAACAGCGGTCATCTCGTACTCACTTGCTCTTCTGTATCCACCAGTGGCATTTGTTCATTTCAATTTCTGATAATTATTCAGTTTTGCTTCATGATGCGCTGATAGTTCGGCGTTAGTGAGGGTATTATGCATACAAATGATTTGCTTGATTATCTTTTAGCCAAAAAGAGACAACCAAGATAACATTCCATCATCACCGCTGCGTTTCAGTCTTGTTTTCTCTTAATGAATTTGTTGATACTACAGATGTAAGAGTACAAGTCGTTGGAGCAATATAATTTAAGAGATCCTACTTAGCTTAAATAACAGAATAAGACCTTCTTTATCGAGCAATTAAGTTAGTTAAGGCAAAAATTACATCAAATGCTAAAGCAAAGGTTTCCGTTATTCGTCATTTTCCTTATCGTTATTGTATTTCAATCATGTATTGTTTCCAATACACATGGCAAAAAAGCGCCTCCTGGTCAGGCAAAAAAGGTAACGGGAAGTCAATCAGCTAAGCCATATGCTCCTGGGCAACAGAAGAAAAAGCATTAGGCGGTATAAGAACATGCAAAATCCGTCAATTAAGAAGATACACATTAATAATCATACGAACCAACAAATTGTAATGGTCATATCAGCAATTAACCCCTTAATACCTCTAAAATGAAAAGTATCGTCAAACTACTCTTACTGATCATGCTAGTCACTCCGTGGATTAGTAATGGTCAAAAAAAACAAGCGTCTGCCTGGTCAGCAAAATTCAAAACGCCCATCAACTGGCAGCGCGTCCATTCATTAGGTTACCTCATCGTAAGTAATAATGATGGCCTGTATGGTGTTAGTCCGTCAGATGGAAAAATACTTTGGGAGAATAAAAATTACCCTGCTCTTAACCCCGAAAGTTTTGAAGAAGTTGCAGGCACTGAGTTCGTCACCATTGCTTACAAAACGGAAAGCAGTTCAACAATTCCTATGCAGGCTATTATAGAAGTTGTGACTGGTAAAGTATTGTTTGATTCCAGGAAAGAAAGTATTGGTGTGCTTAGTAGACATGTATTGCCATCAGCTGGAAAGTTGTTAGTAATCGGAATGAGACCGAAGAATTTAGTTGCCTCGCTGTTTATGTATGACATTGCCACAGGACAACAAGTATGGTCTAATGACGAATTATTTAAAGCTGAGAAGCCTGCAGGAAAAGGATTATTGGCAAAGCTTCAGGCTGTAGGCGATGAGTTGAGCAGTTTACAAGCGTTAACAAGTGAACCTTATGAGCTGGATCAAAACAATTTACTTTTAACCCACCCTAATTACGTTATCCGGATTAATACTTCGAATGGCGAAGTGGTTTGGAAAAACAAGATAGAACCTTCAAAACATGGGCAACTTTATTTTTCGCCATTTAAGAAAGGAATAGTCTATGTGGGCACAGATATCGAATCAACTACCGGTTCAGGATTCACTACCTCATCTAGCAGTCAAAGCGGGCCTCAGAAATTTTATTATAATCTCTATTATGCTTTTGATGTTAATACTGGTACGCCTGTATGGAAAGCACCAGCAAAGGAAAATGATTTACTTAATGAGGTTATACCACATGAAAAAGGTTTAATCATTTGCCCACGTTCTTCTCAAAAGCCAACGATCAATCTTGTCAATTATGAAACTGGCGCTACAGTATGGGGTAAAAAAGGTAAAGGCATTAAGGCAGAAGGAAGCGTTGTAAGTTATATTACAACGGAGAAGGGTATTCTCATCACTACCGCATTTGACAACGCATGGAACAATAAAGCAGAAGAATATTATTTGAATATTCTCGATCCAAATACTGGTACCTTTAAATTTGAAAAGTCAGTAAAACTAAAAGGTGACTTGATCAGAAGTGAACTTACGCCTAAAGGTTTATTATTCGTTACGACAAAAGAAGTAAATATCCTCGATACAAATACGGGAAGTCTGTTGTGGGCAAATTCAATTGAAGCGGGAAATCCATTTAATAGTGATGTAATTCGACCATTCCCTACCGGTGATAATGGAGCAGGAAAGCTGTTTGTTTATTCTCCAAAAGAGAAGGCAGTATTTGAAGTTGATAAGCAGGCAGGCACTAATAAGAAAATTACAACAGCTAAAATTGAATTCGAGGGTAAAGAAATACCAAGTATAATTGATGTGGTTAGTGACGGAATTATCATGTCCTCAGAGCAGAACATTATGAAACTGGGATTCGATGGGTTACTTAAATACTATAAATATTATCCGGCACCGAGAGAGCCAGCTCTAATGAGAGCGTTATTGGCTGCCCAAGCCGTAAGAGCAGCATATATCGGGGCTGCAGCTGGAGCCTATTCAGCTGCATTTGCACAAGGAGCACAGCAGACCACAGATGCAACAAGTAAAGCTGTGGGACAAGAATTATCAAAAGGTTTTGCAGGCTTAAGTGACGCTGGGTTCGCTTACTCAGCAAGTGCAATGAAACAATTTACTGCACGTTACAAGGCATCTTTGTCTACGCCTGATTTTATGATGATGATGACGAAACAGGAGAAGAAGGGAAATCAACTGATTCAGGTCAGTAAATTGAATAGTGACATTGTAAATGCAATTGATATTAAAAATGATAAAGAACCAGAGTATGATGTTGATCAAATTTACAACTATGTATATTATAGGCCCACACCATCAGAAATAGTTTGTTATAAATTAAACTAAAGTTGAAGGACTCGAACTGTTTAAAATGTAACTAATATGTTTGAGTAAAAAGGCTGTCGTCATGATGACAGCCTTTTTCATGTTATAACTAGAAGTTGTCGATCTTAAGAATCAAATTAAATATACCAGCGGTCAGTGCGCCTCTCGCCCTAGCCATTCTTCATAGTAAAGTCATGAGATCTTCCATGTAAGCGAATCAAATACCGTGACTCAGACCTTATTTTCAGAAGTGGCACTGCTGTCTTATGGCTTAGTAGCTAAATCGCGTTAACAAAGCAATGGCTGTCGCTAAACGTGCTACAACAACCAACAACCATCGGGAATATTTAATGGACGTGCAGCTATCGTTAATTATGATGGCAATTTACATTCTCTGATTCCACTCGCTAATTATGGCATAGCATTTATAAATAAATGCAAAAAATAATTCCTCCATGAAAGCATCAGAGCATAGTTTGAAGGGCCTCGACTGGGTTAATCTGTTCATGGCGGATGTAAAAGACGGAGTAGGAGTGTACCTCTCAGTCTATTTGCTTACAGTGAGAAATTGGAAGCCTGACGAAATTGGATTAGTCATTGCAGTACCGGGACTAATTGGAATTCTTGTACAGCCTTTAGCAGGTGCACTTATCGACAAAACAATTTATAAAAGATGGTTGCTCGCTGGAGCTTCAACGATCATTGCCTTGTGTTGCCTTGTCATTATTGTCACTGAGGGTTTTTATCCTACGTTATTCTCACAAGCTGTGGTAGGTGTTGTACAAAGTGTCTATTCACCTTGCGTTACAGCCATTACGCTTGGTATGGTTGGCCATGCGATCTTATCTAAAAGAATAGGGCGAAATGAAAGCTTTAATCACCTGGGAAATATGCTTGCAGCAATTATTGCCGGCCTCATTGGGCGATTCATTTCTTACGAAGGAATTTTTATTTTTTCAATTATACAATGTCTGGCCCTTGTGGCTGCGGTCGTTTTTATTCGCGAAAGGGATATTGATCATCAACTCGCAAGAGCAGCGGAGAATCAAGAAAAGACTACTCATGATAAATCAAACATTTTAGGTTTATTAAAAAATCGAAATATTCTCGTCTTCACTATTGCTATGGGTTTATTCCATTTAGCAAATGCAGCAATGCTACCCCTGGTCGGACAAAAGATGGGACTTGTAGATAAGGAAAACTCTTCTCTGTATTTGTCTGGTGCTATCATTATGGCACAAGGGGTCATGGTGTTTGTTGCATCCTTCTCCGGGAGAAGAGCGGAACACGGTAGAAAGAAAATTTTATTGCTGGCATTTTGTCTTCTGCCTGTAAGAGCCCTACTGTTCGCGTTCATTGATAAACCTTTTATTCTCACTGCTATTCAAATCCTCGATGGTATTGGTGCAGGCATCTTTGGAGTAGTGAGTATATTAATGATTGCTGACTTAAGCAGAGGTACAGGAAGGTTTAATCTCTTGCAAGGAATTGTTTATTCAGCAATTGGTTTGGCAGCTTCCCTAAGCAGTATCATTGCTGGCCTAGTTGTAGAACAATTTGGCTATACCATAGGCTTTATTTCATTAGCCGGCATAGGCATGTTAAGTATTCTCTTCTTTTTGTTCTTTGTTCCTGAAACAAAAGTAATACATACGTCAATAGAAGCATCTGGTCCTGTGGCAAATTTTGGGCATACTTAATTTCCAATGATAAATCTTGCTACTTTAATTAGCTGTAATTATTCGAAGCAAGGTCCTAAATACAATGCATCATTTAGGTATTTTATATCTAGTTAAATGAACTAATCAGAAAATATCTCTTCAAAAAACTTGCGTAACTTAAAAGTTACGTGTTTATTTACGTAACTTTTAAGTTACTTATATGACAAAGACTATTAAACATCAGTTTTTCTTACCTCATCCAAAGGAAATAGTTTGGGAATATCTGACCAAATCTGAACTGCTGGAGCAATGGCTCATGAAAAACGATTTTCAGCCTGTCGTAGGGCACGACTTTCAATTTCGAACGAACCCAATACCAAGCCTTGATTTTGACGGGATTTGTTATTGCAAGGTATTGGAGATCATTCCCTTCAAAAAACTTTCGTATTCGTGGAGAGGTGGTTCGGGCAAAGGTGAGATTACACTTGACACACTGGTAGTCTGGAAACTCGTGCCTAGTGAAAAAGGCACCGAGCTATTCTTAGAGCATAGCGGTTTTGGAAAAGAAGAAAACCTGAATTTCTACACCGGAATGACTGATGGCTGGATTAAAAATGTACAAAAGATTATCAATCTTTTAAACGCTGCGCAACATGACACAACCAAGGCTTGACGCATTTCAGGTTATTGGAGATCCAAGCAGAAGAAGGATGCTGATGCTGCTTTCCAAAAATAGTTTGACGATCAATAGTCTTGCAGACAATTTCGAAATGAGCCGTCCCGCTGTTTCAAAGCATATTAAAATCCTGTATGGAGCGGGGTTTATTTCTATCCACGATATCGGTCGCGAACGGTATTGCACATTGAAGAAGGATGGTTTTGAAGAATTGCAGGCATGGATCTCTCACTTCGACACGTTCTGGACATCAAAACTGAAAAAGTTAGAAACATTATTAAACAACAAGTTACCGAATAAAAAAAGTTAAAGTATATGACAACAAAAACAACCGAGGAAGTGGCCACAAGGTTTAACGAACTTGCACAGCAAGAAAAATGGTTTGAAATACAGGACGAGTTTTTCGCAGATAATGTAAGGAGCATTGACCCACCGAATTCTCCCTACTTTGGATATGCCGAGGGTAAAACTCAAGTTCGTAGAAAAGGTGAGGACTTTGTAAAACGTATAGAAGCATTTCACAGCGCTCACACTACTGAACCCCTAGTGGCGGGCAATCATTTTACAGTCGGAAGATCAAAAGACATTACAGTGCAGGGACATGGACGAATACAAATCAATGAGATCATGCTGTATGAAGTGAGGGATGGTGAGATCGTATTAGAACAATTCTTCTATTAAAAATATTTCTCATTTCATAACTATAATCAAACAGTAATATGGCTACATCAGATTTTACCATTACCCTATCAGTAAACCGAACTCCAAACGAAGCGTTCAATGCTATCAATAACATTCGTGCATGGTGGACCGAGGATGTGGAAGGCAGTTCGCAGAAATTGAGTGATGAATTCACTGTTCGTTTTTTTGATGACATCCATGTATCTACCCAAAAATTAGTTGAAGTTATACCAGATAAAAAAGTGGCATGGCTTGTTACGAAAAGCAAGCTTAATTTTTTAAAAGACCAAAATGTATGGACGGGCACAAGAATCAGTTTCGAGATAACGGAACACAATAACAAAACACAGATCCATTTTACGCACCTTGGATTAGTACCTGAAGTTGAATGTTACAAAGACTGTTCTGTGGGATGGACTCGGTATATAACAGGAAGTTTGCTTCACTTATTAACAGTGGGAAAGGGAAAGCCCGAGTTAAAATTAAATAACTTGATGCCGACATCGGAAGCGATTTCGTGAAGTAAAAATTTCGTAATAAACGAATAACGAATAAGCAAAAATCGCAACTGCTACAAACAAAAATCCGACAAGCAAAATTCGGAAATTATTCCCACTGGTGCGGCTTCGGTCACCCGGCTATTGCGGGCGCGAGTGTCAGCAAAAATGGAAATGTTTACATGGGAGGAAATGGTGTCTATGGTAGCCCGAAAAAAGGGGGTGGTATTCGTCCCGCATTATGGCTAACACTGCAAAATTAATAATCGTCTGCTTGTCCTAATGAAAAATTGTTTCAATAAATAACAAAGGACTTCCACATGGAAGTCCTTTTTGATATAATTAAGATCTCTGTTAAACTTCTTCTAAAGTTGCTTCGTAATTCACGTTATTCTCAGCAATAGTAGTGAGTAATTCATCCGTCTGCTTTTCTTCGTCCAAAGTAGCACCAAGAATATTTTTAATATCCTCTCTTCCTAAAGTTTTTGCAAGTTGTGCAAGACTACCATAACTAGCAATCTCATAGTGTTCTACCTTTTGTGCCGCCATGATCAGTCCTACGTCACGTGTTGCAGTACCTTTTTCAGTTTCCTGAATTATGCTTGACGCTTCTTCAACCAATCCTGCCATCGCATCACATTTTTTTCCCTGTGCCCTTTGATCCAACATCTTAAACACTTTCTCTAACCTCGTTATCTGACCATTAGTTTGCTTTAAGTGGCTCGCAAAAGCCTTCCTCAATACATCAGATGTAGCTGCCTTCTCCATCTTTGGCAGCGCCTTTGTTAAATGCTTCTCCGCCCAATAAATGTCTTTAATCCCATCTACAAATAACTTTAACAATGCAGAAGTTATTTCCTCCTGCGATTTAGGGTTTACCTTTGCTTTCGACCTAGAAGTTTTCTTAGCCGGACTCTTTGCTGATTTTGCCATAGTGTTTTTAATAGAATTGTTTAATTACACTATTAAAAACGAATGCCAAATTCAATTTATAGTTCGAATTCTGTTTGGATTTGCATTTACCATTAACACATAAACATGTATAGCGCTAGCCGGGCTACCTTCAACGGTAAAGGTTTTTCCAGATCGGACAAAAACGTGTCCCGCGACTACAGGCCTCCTATGAAATAAAAAGCTTCACCTGAGGGAACCGCCAAACATAAAACCATAGACGAAGTGAGCATGCTCCCCACAATTGTTTTTTCGAAGGAGGATTGTCAGGAGTGTACTGCTTTCTGTTGAACGTTTGAAATCGAGGGAGGCCGTAGATATATCGAGCACTTCAACTAACACTTGCAGTTGCGCTATGCGGCTTCGGAAAAACGTCATCTTCGACTACACGCCTCATATGAATTAAAAGCTTGACTGTGTGGGAACCGCCAAAAATGAAACCATGGCCGAAGTGAGCATGCTCCCGATAATTGTTTTTTCGAGGGAGATTGTCAGGAGCGTACTTTCTGTTGAACGTTTACAATCGAGGGGAGGCCGGGGATATATTAAGTGCTTCAACCAACACTCCCAGTCGCGGCATGACGACCTCGCAAAAATGTCATCCCCGCCTACCGTCTCCTCGTCCCTTATCAACGGAATTGTGTAACGATAATCGGAAAAGTGTTCGGATTCAAAAGTCAGTAGCACCAGCACGATGCGCTGCATTTAGGACTTCTAATTGAGAATAACTTTGAGACTAACCGAGCATGTATCACTATTCTTGGTCTGTCGCTTCTCTTTTGTTTATTTTTATCAATGCCATTGAACCTCTAAAAATGTTCACTCAAAGTTGAAATCATTCTTTTATCGACGCATTAATTCTACAATCGTTAAAACTGTAGAACGGCCTTATTCTTCCCTAGGTAGTAAAAAGATCGTCATCATCAGCTACGTTACAAGGCATGTAATTTCATTCAGAGTCAATAAACAATCCAACTACTAGCTTATGGGCAATTATCCAAAATTTTTTACAGCTGTATGGCTATTCGCAGTCGCTTTATGTTTGCAGTCTTGCAATGAACAAGGCGTTCAGTTAGAAAAGAAGAAGGTTCAATTCACGTTGAATCCAACGACTACGTCTAACGGAAGAGCTGGCGATATTGATTTACCTGAAAACGCTCGGGCGAGGATCAGCGTTGCGAGCAGCAATGGCGCTTCGGTTTTGTCGGATCATGAAATTTCGGTGTTAAAGGTTGATAATAGCTACATCACTGATCCGGTCGAACTCCTGGCTGGCGCCTATACCGTTACAGACTTCATGATCGTGAAAGATTCTGCAGCTTTATATGCTACACCTAAAAATGGAACTGAGCTTAGCACATTGGTAACGCATGCTCTTCCCTACAAATTTTCTATTAACGAAAATAGTGCTGCCAATGTGAGCATGCATGTGGTCGATGTGCGCAATGAAGACCCGGAAAAATTTGGATATGCTTCCTCGAAAATAAAAGCTAATGCATTATCCATAGCTGTATACGAGATAAAAGCTGGTCAGACAGTATTAACAAGTGCTACTGCTGAGCTCCGTCAGCATAAGAAAATAATTAAGACATTTTCATTAAATGCGGCTGTAAATACTATAACAATTGGAGGCGATCACAAGGCACCGTATACCCTGACCGTCTATACAGGTGAATCGGCTAAGACACAAACTTTCTACCTTAAGAAGTTGAAACAAGAGATTGGTAAGAAACCATTAAGCATAACACTAGAGCCTGCGTTGGTTTTAACAATAGAATCATCTGTAGACGAAGGTAACGAATACGAAGAGTATTTTGAGTTTGCTATGGAAGGCACAGGAGCAGTAAATATAAATTGGGGTGATGGTGAAGTATCTGCCGAGATGTTGCCATTTACAACTTCGCATGAATATACATATGGTAGTTATACCGCCATCATTACTGGTAACCTTAGTAAAATAACAAATCTCTATGGTTTTTCTTATGGTTCTATTATCTCCGCTATAACAGGGCTTACAAACTTAACATCTCTAAAAACATATAGTCCATCATGGGGAGCAGTGCCTATCAAAGTCGATCTAAGCAATTGCAAAAAATTAGAAACTATTAACATTGCCAAATACGGTGCACCTTACGAATCGATTGACCTGCGAACAGACTTCAAACTTCCTAAGCAACATTATATTAAAGAATTCATATTTGATGCACCCAGTTTTGATATAAACCGGGAGTATATTAGTGCAGAAGAACTTGAAGCAATGGTAGCCAATATTTATAATAACGTAATAAAGCGTAACATCTATAATGGTAAGTTCTTTGTTAATCCGGTGGCTACGATAGCACCAAAAACGCAACAAAAGTTAGACGTTCTTGAAAATAAATACAATTGGGATATTCGATTTAACGATGAGATATATAACGAATACGATTCTGAAGCTGGAAGAATGAGAACAGATTTAGAAGCTCGTAGAGAAAACTGGCTGCGTGACAAATTCCCTAATAGCCAGCGTAGATCTCAAAACGCAAAATTGGCATCGTGGGAATGAGCAGTTTAACTTATCGAAAATGCTAACAAAAAGCCTGCGATTGCAGGCTTTTTTTATTCAGAAAAGAATGCGGACATGTCGAGCGCTTGTTTTCTTTAAACATTCGTATTCGCTTACGTTTCTCTTTGCTCACTCTCTTACTGCTAAAGTATGCTTGTGAGCTTCGTGTCTTCAGCTGAACTGAATGAAAGTAAACGGAGCCGCGAGGTAACCACCTTCCTCTCCTAAAAGGTTTAGTCCTCCTTCTTAATGTACACTACATCACCTTTGCCAAACTACTCTTTCACCTCCTATTCGAGGTATTCGGTTCAAGCCTACACAGGTTTGATAAAAATCCTTGAAGTTAAATTGTTTTTGCTCTTTATCGTAGCTACACTCGATTCTGATTCTGCTTTACGCTTCGCAGCTCATAATTTTATTTCGTTTTGTTTTAACCATAACGACACAAAAATAAATTAATATTGGACTGGCAAAAGAGTGCCACAATTACATAAGGTGGTAGTCCAACTATGCTTAGACCCTGGGAACTTCAGATTACAATTGATGCGAATTGCGATAGGGCGGTGTATATCCAAATTGCGGATGCAATAATCAGTGCAATTAAAACTGGCAAATTAAGGGGAGGGGACGCACTTCCTGGAAGCAGGCAACTCGCAGCCAAATTAAAGCTCAATCGAAATACAATTGTAGAAGCTTTAGATGTGCTAATTGCAGAAGGATGGCTCATGTCCAAAGAAAGAAAGGGCATCTTCGTTGCTGAACGCTTATCAGGATTTCAAGAGGCGAGGCTGAATTCTCCAAAAGCCGCAGAAAAAGTTAGTGTGAAAAAACCTGCCATCATTTTTGACGATGGATTGCCAGATAGTCGGATTGCACCAATTAATGAACTAGCTGGTGCATACAGGCAGATATTTAATCAAAAAGGCAAATGGCAACTTATGGGCTATAGTTCCAGTTCAGGTGATTTGGAGTTTCGGAACGCCATTGTACAAATGTTAAATTTTAAGCGTGGCATGAGGCTTTCACCTGATGAAGTGTTTATTACCAGGGGAAGTCAGATGGCAATGTATTTAACGGCCCATTGCCTTGTTGAAAAAGGTGATTACATCGTCGTTGAAAACCCTGGATACAAACCGGCATGGCTCGCCTTTGAAAATGCTGGCGCCAAACTTTTACCTACAAGTGTGGATTCAGAAGGAATTTGTATCGAAAATCTTAAGACGCATTTACGTTCGCTCAAAAGGATCAAAGGAATCTACTTGACGCCTCATCATCAATTTCCTACGACTGTAACATTAAGCCTGCAAAGAAGATTGGAGCTTGTTACTTTATCTAACCATTATGGCTTTACCATTATTGAAGATGATTACGATAATGAGTTTCATTTTGGGCAACGTCCGATCTTACCAGTAAGCAGCTTTGATAATGTAGAAAACTATATTTATATCGGAACGATGAGCAAGATTGTGGCGCCTGCATTAAGGATAGGATATCTTGCTTCATCAAGTAATTTCTTGCTAAAAGTCGCGCAGTTGAGAAAGATCATTGATGTTCAGGGTGACAATATTATGTCGCAAGCGGTTCTGCAACTCATCAATGAAGGTCGTATTAAGCGGCATTTAAGACGGGCAACGCTTTTATATAAGAATAAGAGGGATTTCTTTGAAAAGACAATCAACGAGAATCTTTCTAACAAGGTCTACTTTACTAAACCCGAAGGCGGTCTCGCATTTTGGCTCGTACCGAAGAAACCTGTCAATCTCATTAAAATTCACCAGCTACTTATGCAAAAAGGCGTTCAGGTAATATCGCCGAGGGATTTCAGTTATAGTGAACCGATCAATGGACTTCGGCTAGGGTATGCCTCCTTAAATGAAAGTCAGATTGAGGAGGGTTTAAAAGCGATAGCAAAGCAATTATAATTCCATACACTTACTATCATGATGGATTTCAATCGGGCTGCTTCTTGCAAGGTCGTTCAGCTAGGAGTTTAATTCTCGATATAAGCGTTCTGTAAAGAATTTATTAAAAAACTTTCATCCTAAACTGACAAGGGATTAAATTGAAAATCGTCTCTTTAATTTCAGGCAAGATCTTAAAGTCAATTTCACTTATCAACATGTTATCGTTTCAGTGTCGCCAACACTGTTACAGATTTAATTATTAATGCCGCAAATCATCCATACTACTTCTATTACTTCTTAGAGAGTGGTGCCAGATCGTTAGGGGTATTTCATGCTAGTCCAGTTTCTGTCGTTTTCCGATAAACTGGAACAGTTGCTTAGCACTCCTAACTGATAGTTTTGTACAAGTCAATTAAACAATTAACATGAAACAAATCACATTCTTATTTGTTACCGCTCTTGCTATTTCAACCGCATTGGGTTGTGAGAAATGCAAGTTTTATAACAACAATCCTGATTTTAAAATCAAATCAGCTACTGTGAAGCTGAATAAAAAATTTGGTCAACTTGAGTTTGAAATTACAGTGGAAGGTGTTGCAGGCAAAACGGTACCAAAAGCGGTTGGAAAGTTGGATGGAGCTCCTGTTCTTGGTTACGTTTTTCCAACAACATTGAAATCAGAAGATATTGGTTTTGGTAAAACAGAAGGTATAGTAGCACTTGCCCTCACAGCTCATCCTGACTTTGATGATAGTCCGCTTTGGGATGAAAATGCTGATGGCATTTTTGACAATGACGGTATTGTATGGCATCCACATTGGGTAGTGTTGACTAAAGACGACCGGGTGAAAGGAGGCCTATCTGTTAAGGAATTCGATCAGAACGACAAGTCTGTTAAACTTCCTACTACAGCTCCAAAGATGCCAATGTATATGGACTCACCAGGCTTCGCTGTGGTCACTGAGGGAAATACAATACGTGTAGCAGTACCAACTTATCGCGTGAACAATCAAACATCATTCAAGTTCGATGCAGTAGCATGTCACATGGAAGTTAGCGCGCCAGCTGAAGGCCATTCAGCAGGTATGAAGATGCCAATGCTGGGTGTATACAATGTGTATAGCGTGCTTTCAAAAGATCTGTCGCTGCCATACCCAGTACAATAAGTTTAGGGCTTGCTTTCTCTGCGACTTCGTCTCGTTTATAATTGATGTTGCAGAGAAACCATCTCCATAAAGATTTTAAATCAATAATATCCAATTATATGCAAGTAGCAGTTTTTGATACATATTTGACAAAGAAGGACGGCAACCTCATGCACTTCGATATCATAGTTCCTACTGGAACGGAAGAGGCATTGGTGTACACATTCGGGAAAAAGTATTTGAATAAAAAAGGTCAAGACGGACAAGAGATAGCTTCGAAGCAATGCCAGTTTTGCCACGTTGAACATTTACAATCATATATGGAAAATGATATTAAAAAGCATGGGTACTATATTCTTGAAATGCAGGGATGCTAACAGTGAATCATGAAATTAAAGATTGGTTTCCAGCGTTGTCTGCAATATCGCGAAGGAGAAGCAAAAAGCGTTTTCAAAAATCTTAAAAACTCGCTTATTGAGATTTATAAACGTTTAGAAAAACAAGGCAGTACGCACTAAAACTAATTTGGCCATGGTTGACGTTATTCTCTATGTAGATTCGAATCTTTATCAATATGACTATGGAAAACGATAATTTTTATACCCCAGTTGCTTACGAATACAGAGAGGTTATACAGGAGCAAATAGCACAACAGGCTTCAGGAAAAATTTTCTTTTGGTCGGCAGAACAAACAGTAGATGAGGTGATCGGGAAAGTAATCAAGCTCGAGGAGGTGTCAGGTAAAGGGATGTTCATTACGCTTGACTCGGGTGCCGCGGTAAGAATTGATCGAATCATAACACTTTTTGGAAAGCCTGGTGCTGCTTACGATGAGTACGACTCGTTTGCTAATCAATGTCTTTCCTGTACTGCAGGTGTACCGTTATAGCTTACACCTTTCCTTTTTATATTCCTATCAAGATGTTTCTTATGGACATCAAAAGGAATTAGTTGAGAAAACTATGAGGCTCTTTGGCTATTAAATTTATCCGGATGGAGTTGCCTTTTGCCTGCACGGTTCCATTAAATGTCCGTGAAGTACCGGGAAGTTAACTTTTGCATCAGAAATTTAGAAAGGGAATACGTTCCGATTCAAACTCCAAAACTTGGCATTCAACGAAGAGATTCCCTAATTCGCAGCTATTGTCTCCAGCTTTAAAATGGATGAATTCGCTGCTTGCTGTACATTTGTCATTTATATGACTGACTTAAGGCAGGGAAAGATAAGTTTTCAACGGGCAATATATTTGGCACTGACTGTGCTGTGTATCTATTATCCTATTACAATAGCTTCCAATATCCCACTGGAACATTGGAAGAATGTACGGTTCCTTGCGTTGCCTGCGACTGCTCATTTCGTATTTTATACTTTGCTCATCATAGCCATTGATCGGATTATTGACACATCCGAAAAATTGATAGGGCCACGCATACTTGAACTCCGACTCGGAACAATTGCCTTGTCTATTGGTGTTGCCGTAATGGCGGTATTCTTATCACAACTCCTCTTCAAGCTCGCCTTCAACATCGCCAGAACATTAATCGAATCTATGGGTCTAGATGCGTTCCACCAGCTTGGACCGCCTGGTGCATTGTGGAATGCCTTAGGGCGAACAAACTTTGGGCTTACCCTTGTCATTTCAATTTCCATTTTTTACCTGATCCTCAATCGCAAGGCTCATTTCAGAATGCGCTCAATGGAGATTCAGGCGGAGCAACTTAAAAAGGAGAATGCTCTGGCCCAATTTGATGCATTGAAGAATCAGGTTAGCCCACACTTTCTTTTCAATTGTCTGAGCATCTTATCTTCTCTCGTTCATATTGATGCGAACCTTTCTGAAAAATTTATTGATCAACTTTCCAAAGCATACCGTTATATTCTTGAGCAAAAGGACAACGATACGGTTTCTTTAAAAACAGAATTGGACTTCCTAGCGTCGTATGCCTTCCTGCTGAAGATCAGGTTTGAGAACAAGTTTGATGTGAAGGTCTCCATAACTGATCAGGAAGCTGAGAAATATCATATTGCTCCATTGACCTTGCAGCTCCTGCTCGAGAATTGTGTTAAGCATAATCGTATGTCGAAAAAAGAACCTTTGATTGTCACGATTTTGATTAAAGATGATTACCTCGTTGTTATAAACGCTGTAAGACCCAGAAGTGAGCTCGAGAAAATCACATCAACAAAAATCGGTTTAGCAAATATTAAAAATCGATATCAACTTCTCGCCAAAAGTGCTGTACTAATTGAACAGGATGAGGAGTTGTTTACAGTAAAAATTCCGCTGATATGAATGTCGTAATTATTGAAGATGAATGGTTGACAGCGCAACGGCTGATTGCGTTAGTAAAAAAGTATGATGCTTCAATCAATGTGCTTACTCAAATCTGTTCGGTAGCTGAAGCTTTATCATGGTTCGAAACTAATCAGATTGCTTCAGTTGATCTTATCTTCATGGACATTCACCTTGAAGATGGTGACAGTTTTCAAATTATCAGCAAATTGAACTTAACCACTCCGATAATTTTTACAACCGCTTTCGATGGCTACATGATCAAAGCCTTTAAAGTTAACAGCATAGATTACCTACTTAAGCCAATCAATTACGAGGAACTTGCTGCCGCCCTTAGTAAATTCCTGTCCTTGCGATCCAACTACGAATCCCAATCGATATCAATGCAAGTAGATATTAAGGCCTTGATGAAACAGTTAAGCCAACAAAGCGGTTCGCAGTTCAAGGACAGATTTATGATCACCGTTGGCACCAAGATCAGGTCGATCAAAACTGACACTATAGCCTATTTTTATTTGGAGGAAAAAACAGTTTTGGTAGTTACAAATGATGGTACAACGCTTCCGATTGATTACAGCCTTGACAGACTTATGCAAATCGTTGACCCTAGAAAGTTCTTTCGCGTGAGCAGGCAATTTATCGTGTCACTGAATTCGATTCAATTGATACACACCATTTCCGCAGGAAAACTTAAGCTAGACTTGATTCCAAAAACAAAACAAGAAGTTGCCGTAAGCGGAGACAGGGTTTCTAGCTTTAAGGAATGGTTGGGGAAAGATTGAGCACCTATTGTCCTCTCCAGGGCTACGCCTTGGACCTTGACAACGTAGATACAATGTTGGGTACGGAAACGGAGACCCTTTTGGATAATAGGTAGAGTGGTGTCCCTTGCAAATCCATAGCAGCGACACTTTTTTAGTCAATAAATTTTGTGATGCAGAAAAGCAATTACTCTACTTGATTAGGGTCCGGATTTAAAATACTTTTTCCTTAATGAACGGTTATTCAATTTGAATAATTTATCATAGCTGTCTTTTAAAGACTTAGGCATCGCTCCGTTATATTCAATTCTGAAAATTGAAAAGCCATCATGTGGGATAACGTTTTCATCTGCATGCATGGTTACTTGCTTTTCAACACCTTGCTCAAGAAGAATTGACTTAAGAGAATTTTGTCGCGCCTTCAAGAGCTTTTCATAAACTAAAGCAACTGTATTATCTCCAAGAAAATGACTACACTTATCTTGGATTGTAAACATGGTAGTGTCGCGGGTAATTGTGGTCAAATCTTTAGTCAGATGCTTCGCGATTTTTTTGATTGATATGTTTTCAACTTCAACTGAATCTTGTGTTGAAAAAGTATTGCCGTTTTTCTTTTGCGTGAGCAGAAAATATTTCTTGCGTGTTTCAAAGAAAAGGATTTGTTCTTTTTCTTTTACCGCAAACTGTTGCGGGTAAATATCAATGGAGGCCTCTTTGTTTCTTTTAAGGAATTTGGCCATTTGTTTTATGAATCTGGCTTGCTTGTTTTCAAGTTTTGATTGCCCAATCTTCCAACTAATTGCTACTGATGACGCTATTGATTTTTCAGCTGTGCTCACCTCAAGTCCATAAGGTAAGGTAGGGGGTTTGATAAATATATTTTCGAATAGGTCTATAATAACATCACGTAAGTGAAATTTCGGATTCTTCAGATTACCCGAGATCGGAATCTTGTAGTCAATGATATTCCCACGCTCTCGAACAAAAGCCATGATAATTGGAAGCGGTATCCACTTCCCGTCTTTTGCCTTAATCCTACCAGCGATGCGTGGGTCAATCAGTACAAGATGATTGGTGCTTTTAATGTTGCCATGACGAACTTTCCAATTACCATTCAATTGAATAGTCCCTTTATCCAAGGGATACGATGTGTATGAGATGAAGTATGGATTGAATACTGTTACCGGTAATTTTTCAATTTTATAAAGCAAATCCAGATCGCCACTGTCAAGTGGGTTCATGCTCAAAGTAGCACTAAGATTGCCATAAGGAAATATTTGGGATGTCAGGAAGAATTTTACGCGCTTGTTGATTTTAGTGATCGAGTCTGCCTTTAGTGTAAAATTCCGGGCTCGTAGTGAGAACTGTTGCGACAGGGAATAGTCACTAAAATTGAGATCTGCATTTGTAACTGCTAATGAATTAATGCGATACTGGCTGGCGAAAAAACTTTTGGATAGACTTTCAATGTATCGGCTGATTTGAATTACGAGGTTGAATCGCTCGGGCTGGCTCGTGACATCCGATATATTCTTCGCTTCTTTTCCAAACATTGCTTGAACGTTATCGAGGGAGTCAAAACGTTCAAAAAGGATAAAAGGATGATCAAGCGTAACGGAATCAAAAAAATATTTTTTATGCATCGGACTTAACTCATCGATGACAAGCGATAATCTTTTAAACGATGTGTAGTCTTCATCAACAGTCTTGCCCAAGTGGAAATCTTCAATTGCCAATCGGCCTTTTAGATTTATGTCATTTATACTTTTGAAATTCCCCGACGCTTTTATGTTTGCCTGTAGCTTTGCTCGAAACATCCCATAGTTAATAAGCTCCCACAGATATTGTCGAATGAGTTCAAGATCAAAATCACGAATAGATGTTGTTAATCGATAGTCCTGGTTGCGGACGTTGATAGTGAAATTGCCACTGGCGATTCCGTTTCTGTTTGCGGATTCAAAATAGAACGCTGCTGCTATTGTATCAGCGTCCCACCGAAATCCTGAGCCTTCCATTTTAACCTTCCGTATGGAATAGTCAATGGGGATAATTTTTTCACGATAATGAAATTCACCATTCGTTATCTTAAATCGTAAGATACTGAAATGAGTGGGTGAACCGCTATTGCTCGAGTCAGTAGGCGTAAACCTTTTGATAATATCATCAAAATTGAGGGCTTTTTTCTTTTGAATAATATAGCCTGTCGGATCGTTGATGTTCAGATCAGAAATTTCATATTCATCGAAGAAAAGTTTTCGAACACTAAAGTTGGCCTCAACACTTTTAGCTGAAAAGAAAACGGTATCTTTTTTATGTTCGAATATTTTTAGGTCGGTAATGGAGACAAGACCGGTGAATGGATTAATATAAATACGATGGACTTTTACCTCTCTACCAAGTATTTTGGTGTCGTATTTTTCAACAAGATACTTTGCCAAGGGGGAAAGAATGACAATGATGATTACAGCCAACGCTGCGAGACTAACCATCACTATGACAAAACGATTTCTGATCTTAATTTTATTCAAGCGCATGCTGCCTTAAAATTCCTTTAATAAATAGTTGTCAGCAGTCTTAATTGCCTTTAGCTTTTTGGTTTTTCTCTTTCTCTTCAGCCTTTTTCTTTTTCTTGATGTAACCTCTTAGCAGCACGTTGTGCCCGGCAGCATCCATGTTTTGTTTAAAGCCACCAGCGCCTTCCTTTATATTAACTAGTGCCTGGCCGATGTTCTCTGCAAAAACGCTATCCATTAAAAGCTTTCCAATTGTTCCATTGCCTTCACGCATGTGTTGAATAATTATTGCCAGGTCACCCGTAATCATCGCGGCGTGGTCGGTAGTAAGTTTGAGATTTAGCATGATATCATCCATACTAACGGTTTTTTCAGTTCGAATGAAATCGTTGTCTGATATTGGTGGGTTGCCTGAGAGTCCGGCAGCAATGGTAACAAGTTTGCTTCCCATAAGCCCATCTGAACCGATGATCGCTTTAGCATTTGTTTTAATGAACTTCCGGGTATTCTCTTCAATCTGCATATCAACGCGCACAGTTGAATCAGTCATTTGTGTGATCTCATGAACGATACCTACGTTGATACCGGAAAATCTTACGTTGTTCCCAACCTGGAGTCCGCTGATATCAGCAAATATTCCGCTAATCTGGAAGGTGGTACTGAATAATTGTTGTCTCTTTCCCACGAAGTAAATCGCGATGATGAGCAGTATCATACCCGCAGTAACGAATATCCCGAGTCTTACTTTATTACCTGTTGTCTTTTTCATTTCTAAATCTTTTAATACAATGTGTTTGACTTTAACCGATGGACTCTCTATTATTTTTTCTATTGGAAGAAAGAGCGTATCCAACTGTCTTCCGATTGTGCTAGTTCTTTAAATGTTCCTTCAGCCTCTGGCGATCCGTCTTTTACCACTATCATCCGATTGGAAGTAAGACGAGCGCACTCAACATCGTGCGTAATAATTACAGACGCAGTGTTGTACTTCTTTTGGATTTCTAAAATCAACAGGCTGATTTCCTTAGAGGTTATGGGATCAAGACCTGTTGTCGGTTCGTCATAGAAGATAATCTCCGGTTTGAGAATTAAAGTTCTAGCCAATCCAACCCTTTTTCTCATCCCGCCTGAAAGTTCAGAGGGCATTTTGTCAATCGATTCTTCAAGGCCAACATTTGCCAACGCTTCTTCGACCAATTCATTCACTTCTTTTTTTGAAATCGATTTTAAATCACGCAAAGGAAATTTTAAGTTTTCTCTCACAGTCATAGAGTCATACAAAGCTGCGCTCTGAAAAAGAAAACCTACTTTTTTTCGCAACACGTTTAACTCATCTGGGTACAGATCAGCAATGGTTTTTCCAAGCAGGATAATTTTTCCTTCATCCGGATCCATCAAACCAACAAGACACTTGATCAAAACAGATTTTCCACTTCCGGATTTTCCGAAGATGACCAGGTTTTCACCTTTATGTACTTTAAGATTGAAGTTTTTTAAAACATCATGTGTTCCAAAGGACTTATAAACCTCTTGAATCTCAGCAACTATCGTTTCCATTAAATTATATTATTAGGCTTGTAATCTGAACGGCAATCATATCGATAACGAATACTGACAATGAGCCTAGAATAACAGCTGTGTTAGAAGCGCGTCCTACACCCTCTGTTCCATTGGTAGCGTTGTATCCTTTATAACATCCAATTAAGCCGATTGCAAAACCAAAGAAGAAAGTTTTGATGATCGCAGGTAAAATGTCTGTGAAGGACAATTTCTCAACAATTTGTAAAAAGAAAAGCTGAAGACTTACATCACCTTGAAGGTTAACGCCCACATATGTGCCGTAAAGAGAAATTGCATCCGAGACAATGACCAGAATCGGCAACATTAGTGTAGCTGCAAGTATCCTAGTAACAACAATGAACTTGAATGGATTATTTCCAGCAACTTCCATTGCATCAATCTGCTCCGTTACTTTCATGGAACCAATTTCTGCACCAATTCCAGATCCAACCTTTCCAGCGAAAATCAATGCTGTTATCACAGGGCCGATTTCTCTAATAATTGAAATGGCAACCATCGCGGGTAGCCAAGACTCTGCTCCAAACTGTACAAGTGTAGGTCTTGACTGAATTGTCATTACCAACCCCATAATGAAGCCTGTTAAAGCAACCAGTGGAAAAGACTTGTAGCCGATGAGATAACACTGTCGCAGAAATTCGTTAAGCTCAAATGGTGGTTTAAAAAGTTGCCTGAAAAATCGCAGTGAAAACAATGTAAGATTCGTCACATCTTCAAAAAAAGATTTGAGACCTTTCGTATAAATATTTTCTAAGGGTTGAATTGCTCTGCGCAATACTTTTCCAGGTCTGTTAATATTCAATGCCATAGTAAAATATAGTATTAATCATTTTGATTTTTTAACAAATGCAAATGCTGACGATGTCGGGACAATATCTCCAAGTAGGAAGCCCCATGGTTTAAGAATTTCAATCTGATCGCAAATAACTTTTACAATGGCGATTAGTGGGATTGAGAGAAACATCCCAGAGACGCCCCAGATTGCACCTCCGATAAACACAACAATAATTGAAACTAGTGCATTGATTTTTACCCGGGAGGCAACAATTTTTGGAATGATAAAATTATTGTCAATAAACTGAATGAAGAGATAAACACAGAATACAAGTATGGGGTAAGTCAAGGTGTCTTTGGTAACGAAAGCAATGATCATTGGCAACGCTATGGCTACTATACCACCGATGTATGGAATAAGATTGAGGACGGCACCAATAATTCCTAAAATGATAGCATACGGAATTCCCAGTAAAAGCAAACCGGCACTATTTAATATGGCAACAATAACTAATTCAAAAAGTAGTCCCTGCAAATAAGTTTGTATTATTCTTTTTGAACTGGTTAGAATTTCATTGAGAACGCTTTGATGCTCTGATTTGAAAAGTCTTCTAATAAACTCGAGCAATAGTGGTTTATAATACAGAATCAAAAACAAGTAAACTGGCAGCAAAAGAAACACCATTAGCATCTGGCCAACTTCTGACAAGCTTTCTGCCAGTGCAAAATCATCAATCGCATCGCTTTGAGTTTCCTTTTTCCAAGCATTGATCTTTGACACCCTGATGTTGAATGTATCAGAGATCCAACGAACAAATTCTGCGCTTGACTGATTAAACTTTTGCTTCAATTCAGGATAAGACTCACCGAACATGCTTAATTGAGTAGATAGTATATAAAAACTAGCGAGCACGGCAGTGATAGCAAGTGTTACGGCAATAGTGATAGCGATAAGTTGATTGAAATTCTTTTTGAGAAAAAAATTAACGAGTGGATTAAGTAGTATTGCAATGATGGTTGCGTAAATAATCGGAACGATGATGTCCTGTCCAATGTGCAAAGTGAATACTAGGGCAAACGCACTAATAAAGATCAGCGCGGCCTTGGCATAAAAAGGAATGTTAACTGTTCGTTCCATGGCAATATTTCGCGCGTTAAATCTTTCTGTTTTGAATCACTCTCAACAGAACTGCAATGACGGCGATGACGAGCAGAACATGAACAATCTGACCTAAAGCGTATCCTATGAAACCAATCAGCCAAAAAATGACAAGTATTATCGCGATAATGTACAATAGGTTTCCCATAAGAATTTGAGTAATCAAAATTGCAAAGTCACAACCAGCAGCGTGTTACACATTCGGTTAAGACTGTTACATAAATCACTGTATTTCATATCGTATAAACATTAACTTACTTAATTAGATGTTATTGATTTGAGTAGGGGTGGAGCACAAAGTGCGTGGAGCTTTAAGGAATGGTTGGGAAAGATTGAGCTTCATAAACTGTATAGGACTGCACCGCACGAACTACACCTGTGCCGAAAACAGAGACCTGGTGTGGATAAAAAAACGTGAATGGCAGCCAGACTTTTGAAGCGAGTGACCTTTTTCCCCTGTCTGAAGTAATTCACAATTAGAACCGAATTAGTTTTACAATGAGAGTCTAAGCGCGGTTCAATTCAGAACCGAAAAACCGTTATTCTGCATTCAACTTTCGCGATCCAATAAAATTTTTTTTCTTCCAACAATCCTCTATGCCAATTTGCATCGGACATTGAAGGATTTTCATATGGGCCCTTTCGAATTTAAGGATCTTTTAGACAGGTACACACGTGGTGAGTGCAGTCTCCAAGAAGAAGAACTATCTACAAATGGTATAAGCGGATAGGACACGAAGGAGAATCAGAAAGGGATCTACAAGAACAGCTACAAAACGGCTTTTCTTGAAGAAATTCTATGGTCGAAAATAAATCAATTTTTGGAGGAGCCTGAGAACAGAGGTGACGGCGTCTAGGTGAAATGTCGCAGCCGCCATTCATGAATAGGGCGTTAGTAGATTTAAGTTTTATGGAACTTATGCGGTATTCACACTAAAATTTGTAAACCTTTTAATCAAGTGGATTATGATCGGAAACTACATCAAAACATCGGTGCGCAATGTAGGGCGCAATAAGCTGTTCTCAATAATCAACATCCTTGGCCTTGCAATAGGCATGTCGGTCGGCTTGCTGCTCATCGCTTTCACGCACGACCTCCTCTCGTACGACAAATTCAATGAGAAGGGGAGTCGTATCTATCGAATTACCTCGCATGCGAAGTTCAGGGGAGGACACAGTGGCAGGTTTGCGACTGCCTCCATAAAGATCGGTAAGTTGATACAGGAAAAAGTACCCGGTGTAGAAGAGACCGCGATGATGCGGACTGAATTCTCTCGCGATGCAATCATCAAAGGCAATGTCGTTCCATTTACTGGCCTCTATGCCGAACCCTCAATGCTTCGGATCTTCACGTTACCGATGTTGAAAGGTGATGCGGCCACAGCCTTAAAAGAACCTTATTCCATCGTACTCACAGAAACCTCCGCGAAAAACCTTTTTGGTACAGAGGATGCTTTTGGTAAGACCATTCACTTCGATACCCTCGATTACCAAGTCACTGGCATCTTAAAGGACGTTCCATTCTTTTCACATCTCCAATTCGAATCGCTTGTTTCTTTTAGCACAATCGAATCCCTGATAGCCAAAGATCAGAACCTTCTTAAGTGGGGACATGTTTGGCAGAGGAACTACGTTTATTTATTGCTCCCGAAAAATTTAAGTGCGTCCAACATTCAGGCGCAAATTGATGCGATCGGTGCTGAGGAAAATAAAACAGATGACGAAGCAGAGATACACCTCACCCTGCTTCCATTGTACGACATCACATTGGGTGAAGAGCTGAGCAACTCCATTGGGCCTGTTATGCCGGGCATTGTACTTTGGATCATTACTGGATTGGCATTGGTAGTGATTCTGTCGGCATGTTTCAACTATACCAACCTTTCTATTGCCAGATCGATGAGACGTTACAAGGAAGTAGGCTTACGTAAGGTGATCGGGGCGGGAAAGACCCAGTTACGACTGCAGTTCCTTGCTGAGGCGGTGATCGTATCCCTTCTTGCTCTTCTTCTTTCTTTCGGAATGTTCCTGGTGCTTCGTCCGCAATTTATCAGCATCGCCCCTGAGCTCCTGAAAATGGTAAAGCTCCAACTAACAGTGCCGATGACGTTGACGTTTATTGCTTTCTCCATAGTGGTTGGGCTCGTGGCGGGATTCTTACCCGCAATATTCTTCGCGAAAGTGAGCATCATTAATGCACTGAAAGATGTTTCTTCGGTAAAGGTATTCAAAGGGCTTAGCTTCAGGCGCACGCTGGTGGTAGTTCAATATACACTTACGTTGATCTTCATTACCAGTACGGTCATCGGTTACGTTCAGTATAAAAACATTCTCGCTTTCGATCTCGGTTTTAACACCGAGAACATTCTCAATATTGACCTGCAGGGCAATAATCCCAACGCATTGATCGACAAACTCAAAGCCATACCCGAAGTGGCCGGGGTCTCGCAGTCGAAGATTGTAACCAGCGTTGGCAACGCGTGGGGTGCCTTCGTGAAATACAAAGACATGCGCGACTCGGCTCTTGTATTCAGCAACATCATCGATGAAAACTATATACCCCTGCATGATTATAAGCTCGTCGCTGGTCAAAATTTTATTACCAGACCAGTAACCAAAGACGCTACCAGCGAAGTGATCGTAAATGAAAAAACGCTAAGGCTATTCAACATAGCCAATGGTGATCCGGAAAAAGCAATTGGCGAGGAGATAATCGCGAATAATCATTTGGAGAATAAGAAGTTTACTATCGTTGGCGTCATAAAAGATTTTCATTATGGAAAACTCGATGAAGACATCAAACCAGTTTTGTTTACATACCTGACTCCCGATACATTCATCAGGCCAGATAAGAGGGACGGACTACTGAACGTGCGTGTTAACACCAGCAACGCGATTGAAACTATGGCAAAGATCCGGGAACTTTGGAAAAGCGTTGACCCCATACATCCATTTGAGGGCCAATTTTACGATGATGCAATTGAGGATGCTTACAGCGAGCTCTCTGCTATGCTAAAGGTTATCGGGTTCCTTTCATTCATCGCGATCTCTATCGCTTCATTAGGCTTGCTTGGCATGGTGGTATTCACCACCGAAACGAGACTTAAGGAGATCAGCATACGCAAGGTATTGGGTGCAACCTCCAGTAACCTGGTGTTCTTACTAAGCCGCGGATTCTTGGCTCTGCTTACGATCTCAGCACTGATAGCCCTTCCCATAACCTATCTCTTCTTTGAACGTGTGGTGCTCACCAATTTCCCCTTCCACGACCCGATTGGCATAGAGGAATTGTTTGGTGGATTACTTGCCGTTTTGGCTATCGCATTCATCATGATCGGATGTCAGACGATGAGAGCTTCTCGAAGTAACCCAGCGGAGATACTGAAGAGCGAATAGACAAAAGATGAAGCGAACCGAGCAATGCCGTAAGGGCGGCTGAACAATTTGTAGAATGGCACGATGAGTCAGCGGCTCAGAAAAGATTTTATTGGAGATTCGTTGAAATAGGCTTTAAACTTAAGACGTTAACCTTCTAGGAAATAAGTCCCAGCGTTGTGCCGGGACTTATTAGAAGAGACTTCCCGAATTGTCGGATTTATTTGATCATTAGTTTTTTAACCAACATTCCGCTTTGATCTTTAAACTGCACCAGGTAGAATCCTTTCCCTAAGGTGTTGATCTGTTCTTTTCCATCAATGAAGTTTGAATACAACTCTTTTCCATTCATTTTAAAAATCTTCAGCCAGCCTCGTCCTTCAATAGTCACGTTTCCATCTGAGGGATTTGGATATAAATGGAATGCGGACAATTGCTCTGAAGCCGTTTCTGTTTCGATGCTAGCAGAGGCTATCCGCGCTGCGGGATTTCCGGTGTTATAGATGCGCTGGATTTGATTAAGCGTTAGCACCCTATCGTACGTCTGAACATCATCCATCTGCCCGTGCCATGTATTCCAGGCCTGGTTGAGCATCGCTCCTAACCACATCTGTTTATTTACGCTCATTCCCGATTGCAATGTACCAGAAGCTTTTTCAACACCATTGACGTAAATTTTCCCAACGCCTGTTGTCATATTACCGGTAATGACAAGACTATTCCAGGCATTAAAGGGGAAACTTCCGGCTGGCGCTGTAATGTAGCTCGACGTTGTACCATTACTAGACCTTATTGTGATTGACCCATCATTCGTTTCCCACCGGTTAACATTTACATAAAATCCAGCGACAGGCGATGCGTCACTGGTTGAAGCGATGACATAATTCTGATGAATTTGTGTACCCGGATTGTATAACCAGAATGCAAGGGTAAAAGTGTTAGTCAGGTTAACCGTGCTAAGATCTGCATAAGCAGTTGTTGAAGTTGCAAGATTCAGGGAATGCGTTCCTTCTTTTTTATTGGAAGAAGAATAGCCTGCAGCGTTTGCCAGTACCGCGGCGGTTCTGCCAGCCACGGCATTTGCTCCACTATTGTTAAATAGCCATCGGTTTGTGAAGCTTGCAGTTGCCGTTGCAAATTGAACCCAGTTGACGTTGATACCTCCCGTCGAGGTGGTTAACCGTAATGTTTGTAAGCCTGCGCTCAGGTTCACCGTTGCGTTAACGGTAGTCCAGGTCTGCCATCCTCCTGTGACCGGAACGGTAATCGTACATAAGGTTGTTGTTCCGTTTCTTAATATCAAATTCCCGCCACTCGAAACGCCACTCGCTACTCTGAAGCTTAAATTGTAAGTGCCAGACGAAGCAACGTTTACACTATAATCCAGCCAGTCATTCGTTTCAAAATATCCAACGTTTAATCCACCTCCAGTGTCTGTGCATGCCTCCGTTTGGATGCCACTCATCGCAGTATAACTTTCTGCCTCCATCGTTCCAGGAATCGCGACAGCAGATCCCGTTTGACAGGAATTGGAAAGTGGTACAGTGCCAAAAATACCGGGGTTCGTCCAGGCAGAGCCATCAGTAGCAAAAGAGGTGAGTTGAGAATCTCTCGTTCCTGAGTTATCATCGTCATCCACTGCTACATCAAAGCCTATAGCTTTTCCTGTCGAAGGCATGAAACCAATAGTAGACCATGGGATAGAAACTTCCAGCGCATATCCAGTTCCACTGGCAAACATGCTGAAGGTTATTCCTGTTGTATTGGCTACAGAACTTGTCCCCGTTTTCACAACAGCGTCATTCCACCGGAAGCCGTATTGGAAGTCATCCACATTATCATAGCTCATGCCTTTATTATTATTGCCGTCAATGAAAATTTCTACTGCATCATCCTCCCACCAGTTCGTGCCAGAATCATTGATGCGAGTGCCATCTCCTACTTCCACAAGCATATATAAATGCGTACTCGTATAAAGTGCTCTCCATTGTCCTGTGTAATCTGCAGGCCGCGTTCCGGACACTGCATTGTTAATATTTCTTGCAGGAGTATTTAACCACGCTGACTCAATCGTTTGGTTGACTGAAGGCGGAGTCGAAGTAAAAGCAATTACAGGAGAAGTACATCCGGAAGTAATGGAAACCGTAACCACTTTCGATCCTGTGCCTCCTGCATTTGTTGCCGTTACAGTTGTATTGAAAGTACCTGCAGTGGTTGGCGTGCCACTAATTAGCCCTGTAGATGTATTAACAGTTAGTCCTGCAGGTAGACCAGATGCTCCATAGCTTGTCGGGCTGTTGGATGCTGTGATTGTATAGGAGAATGCACTCCCTAATGTTCCGTTGGCTGTGCCTGAACTACTAACCACCGGGGCTCCTGTTGTTCCACATGAATTTGCAAGCGGAACGGTACCGAATATCCCTGGGTTTGTCCAGGCAGAACCATTTGTAGCAAATGAAGCCAACTGCGCTTCTTTTACACCTCCATTGTCATCATCATCTACACCTACGTCAAGGCCGATCACTTTTCCTACTGCAGGGTTGAAACCGATGGTTGACCAGGGAATAGAAACTTCCAAAGTGTATCCGGTTCCGGCAGCATACATATTAAAAGCAATTCCTGTTGTATTTGTGACTGAATTACTACCGGTTTTTACTACTGCATCATTCCATCGGAATCCATATTGAAAATCATCGACCCCATCGTAGCTGAATCCCTTACTGTTATTGCCGTCAATGAAAATTTCGACGACGTCATCTTCCCACCAACTGGTTCCTGAATCGTTCGTAGGTGTTCCATCACCAACTTCAACCAGCATATACAAGTGCGTACTGGTGTAAAGTGCTCTCCATCGCCCTGTATAGTCAGCCGATCTTGTTCCTGTTATTAAGTTATCAATCGTTCTTGCCGGAGCTATTGACCACGCAGATTCGATGGTTTGATTAATGGCAGGAGGGGTTGAGGTAAAAGCAACAATAGGAGCGGTACATGGAGGATTTGGATCACCTGCAATGCTGATGGTAACTCCTTTTGTTCCGTGGCCGCCTGCGTTCGTAGCAGTAACGGTAGCGTTGTAGGTTCCAGCTATAGTAGGTGTACCATTCAGCAAACCTGTTGAAGTATTAACTGTTACGCCGGCGGGCAATCCTGACGCGCCATACGATGATGGAGAGTTGGACGCAGTGATCTGATAACTGAATGCTTGTCCGACTGTTCCTGTTGCTGTTCCGGAACTCGTTACCACAGGATATGGTGTACCACCACAAGAAAAATCATCGGGGGTGGAAATCCTTTGTTTCGCCCAATGACCTGAAGGGGTTAAATCGGACCATCGCCCGAGGTCGCAAGCAGTTTTATTTTCAGAGGTTGCGCCCAACGCTGAAGAGCCCTCATGCCAGTCCGACCAATGCCAGTTAACCCAGCCGATCTTTTTCTCCCTCATCCAATCTACCCACACTTGGCTTTCTGCTTCATAAATACCTCCGCCTCCGGAGGCATTTGTCATACCCCATTCGGTCACAAAAATTGCCAGCCCTTTACCCATCGCATATTCGATCTTAATTTTATTGCTGTTGTCGCCATTGGCATCATGCGTGCCTGCGTAGAAGTGATAAGCATACATGATATCAGAATATTGGAGAGGGTTGTCGGCAGCCTTATCGACTCCCGTGCTCCAATCTGGTGATCCAACAATGATCACTGTGTTTGGATCTCTTTGTCTTATCCTCGGAATGATGATATCAGCGTATTCTTTTACCCTTGCCCAGTCCACCGGGTTTCCGTCAGGCTTATTGCCATTGGGCTCATTACAGATCTCATATATAACATGCTTTTTACCGCTGTGCTCGGTAGCCATGTAATCCCAGAATTCAATTGCATCATTCACATCAAACATTGGGTCACCCCGGTAGAGAATATGCCAGTCGATCATGCAGTATATTCCCCTTTTTCCGGTTTCTTCTACCATATTGTCTACCCATGCTTTCCACCTTGGACGGTCTGTTACATAACCTCCAATTAAGTCATCAGGCCCGGGCCAGTACGTTCGGTTGTATACCGCCATACGAAGCACATCTATTTTCCACTCATTGTCCAACACCGCAAGACCTGCCACACTTGCACACGATGGCGCAGGTGAGTCTGCACTCATGCCACGCAATTGAACTGGTGTGCCACATTCATTGACTAAGAAATTTCCTTGCACCCTCAATTGGCCATTGATGGCCACCGGGGAGCCTACCGGATACTGCGCATTCGCAAACAAGGGGAACAGTAATAATAATACTGTCAGAATTTTGTACTGTTTGTTCATAAATTAAATATCTAAGTGATAAATTTTCAGACATCCTGAAAATCAACCTCAGATGAGCAGGTAGGTAAATTAGGAGCGCAAAACTTTACAGATTCCAGGTGTTTTAAACCATGAGCTGTTAATCTAAAATATCAGTTAGGCTGATGGAGAAAAAGAAATTGCTTGTGCAAAATGAACGCAAAGCTTATGCAAAGTTTTTGCTTTGCATTAAAGGCTTTTTTTACAGGGCTAGCACAGATCAAAAAGCTTATTAGAAGTTGCATATATAGAACAACATACCTTTACATGGAATTCGGTTGCTTTGGCGTTTCATCTACACTTAAACTTTAGAGATCAAAAAATGCGTTGACGAGTCTTTTAAATTTCAACACGGTAGATGACGCGCATATCAGTTTAAGATCAGAGTAGGCTGCAATAAGGAAGTAAAACTAATAACAGTGGGATTTAGCTTGAAGAGGTTCTTAACAGCTCGGAGGATAAGTTGTTAGTCCTGAAATTCATCCGAAAAAACCACTTCTTTACTGCCGTTATACATTTTTACGAAGTCAGCCATGCCGCGGCCTTTAAAACTCAATTCAACACCCTTTACTTTTCCTAAAGGCGTGTTATAGGATAGCCGATAGATCTCCTTCTTGTCGAAATAAATGATAGTCTTTTTTTCAACGGTTCTTATCTTAAAAGTTCTCCAATCTGAAACGTCTTGACCAAGAGCAGACAAGTCATTGTTATGCCCTGCCAGCGAAACTTCGCTTACTTGCACTCTGGCGTATTTATGGCATCCGGGCTCGACAAGCAAGACGAGAATGTTTCCATTTTCACAGATGATCTCGTACTTAACATCAAAGCAGCTCTGCCCTCCGGTTTCTTTCGTATTCTTGGCTCTTAGTTCAAATTCAAAATTATCGCCACTAACACCAAAATCTTTATAGTTCAAGAACTTGACAATGTGAACCAGGTTCTTATCAATACCGGTGTTCTTAAACTCCTTGTCGGAAACGTGAAGTACTCCTTTAGAAATGTAATTCGAATCAAGTTTCTGTCTGATACCTGTAAAAGTAGAGATTACAGATTCCCAATCCCGCGTAAGGACGTGTACACCCAGCGTTGATTTTGGTTTATTGTCCACCAATAATTTGACATGATAATAGCCTGGTTCTCCATGCATTGTAGTAATCGTGTGGCCGTTCTTCTCAAGTTTTTCAATCATGGGATTACTCCAGTCATAATCAATAGCCACACTGTCTGATTTAATCCTGGTTATATCGTAACCGAAGATAGATGTATGAGGCGGATAACCTGTCAGATTTTTGCCGGTAAATTTGAAACTTTCGGGATAGCTTCCATTGTAAAATATAAATAAGATCATAGCACCTAATGCAAAACTGCCTGCTATTCCAAAAAAGATTGTCCTTTTGAATTTGATCGATTTTATCCTATACGCCAGATCGGGATCCGTATGAACAAGGTCGTTATTCAGGCTCTTGAAGGTCTCCCAATCCGGGTAGCCTAAATAAATAGCCATTGCCTTTTTTGTCTCGTCCTGAGGATTATAGTATGTCTTGTATGTTTTTAATTTTCCAAAAACGCGCTTCAATGTATCAGCACTTATTGAGATCTTTGAAGCAGTACTGATTTCATGACTGAGATGAAGGAAATCCTTGTTTTTCCAGTTCTTGATATCATCCGACTTTACTTTCTTCTGAATTAGGACTTTACATCTTTCCAAGTAAATTGAATCGTTCATAATAAATGTTGATTCTATAGATCCATTAAAAAAGTGGGGATTTTGTTTCTATAAAATAAAACATTTTAAACAACTACTCAAGGATTTCTTATATTATTGGTTGAGTATATATTTGCTTTGAAAGACATAGCGAGTCATTAAATGTTCTAATGATTTCCAACAAATGCGTGGTCAATAAAAGCTTCTTTTCAAAGTCGGTCTTCTCTACGCATGGTTGCTCTTTGAAGCTACCTAATAATCGCCATGATGACATTTCCGGAGCGAGTAAAAATTGCAAGTGCCAAAAGACGATCCAATATAAAGATGCGTAGTCCGATCACCGACATCACGGATAATCCTGTTTCAACATTTTGTGTTTCAATTTCGTTTTTAAACTTAGTTACTCAGCTTCAGTCAGTTCTCCTTATTTATTTTGTTACTCATTAGTGCCTTTAGGTTTTTGAGTAACACACTACTAGTCTTAGCTAGAACCTTTCTTGTTATCGATACATGAGAACATGTTAGTAAGACGCAGGTACTGTTCTTTGTGAAAATGAAACTTTTATCGAGAACAGAATAGCTAAGTTTAGCAAATTTTACTGGTAGATGTTCCCCACAAAAAGCTTCCTTATTGCATTGCTGTTTTTAGGATCGTTCCATATTTCACAAGCAGCTCAATTCTTTATTCCCAACGGTGATGTTGCTGCTTTAAAGGCTGCAATTAATACATCAAATACCAACAACGCTCCTGATACGATTCATTTGGCTCCCTTTGGAGTATATTGGCTTAGTACGCCTGACAATACTTTTGTTCATGGCAACAACGGGCTGCCTGTTTTCATTAAAGATGGTAGTGATACAAATGATCTCACCATTCTTGGTAATGGCGCTACGTTAATCCGCGATTCATCCATTGCAAACCTTCGTTTGCTCTACATTCTGGATTGTAAGGTCACTATTTATAATATAAGCTTAAGGAACGGCCAGGCCGAGGGTGGTCACCCAGGCGGTGCAATATTGGTAAATGGCGCGAGCGTAAGTCTTTATAATTCCCTTTTGCAAGGCAACACCGCTAACCAGGCAGGAGCGGTTTATTGTTCAGCAAGTTCAAACTTCTCAGCAACAGAATGCACGTTTACCAACAATATGGCCACACTTGGTAGTGGTTCAGCGTTAGTTAATTTTAGCGCCGTTGTATTCTTGACAAGATGTGTTGTTGTTAATAACACTTGCGTGAACACGAGCGGCCCGGCAGCACTCTTTAATTACACCCCTTTGAACTCTCCCAGTCAAGCTAACATATATCTTCAAAAAACGATTGTAGCCTTAAATAAATATGTTAATGCAACTTCACCGGATAATGGAAAAGAATTTGACCTATTCGGTGGTGCCTATACAACGGGTGGAAATTTCATAGGGGCATATCCCGTGGTTACTTCAGGTGTCAATCCAAATACTTTTAGTCAGGGCTTGCCAAGTAGCGGGAATGATTACGTGGGTACCGAAGTTAGTCCGATTGATCCGCTGCTAAATGGACTTGGAAAAAATGCATGGTTTACGAACTCCTATTCTTTAAAAGCTGGAAGTCTTGCACTGAATAACGGAGCCGGTACTACCCAAAATACGAATCAACCCAGGATTGCTTCCAATGGACTCGTTCCTCAATCTGCTTATACCGGTGACGTATTTACGATCATAGGTACCAATTTGAAGAACATTAACAAGGTTCAATTTGCGGGTGTAGCAATAACAACTGGATTTATAACTACGGATACAACGATCACAATGAACCTCCCTGTTGGTGCACGTACTGGTAAAATTTTAATCTGGAACCCGTTAAACAACGTTACTTTGAGTGAGCAGGAATTTAAACTGAGACCAATTGTTACTCCTCCTGTTCCGTTAAATGTAACAGTATCGAGTACAAGTACCGCTGCCATCTCCCTTCAATGGCAGGATGGAATTGAAGAAACGGGTTACCAGGTTGAGTATAAAGCAGATGGAGATCTTGTGTATAGCATTGCGGGCACTACCAGTGCGAATGCAATTTCTTATGCTCTAAACAATCTTGCCTGCAATAAAGAATATACACTGCGTGTAATGGCAATTGGAAGAGGAACACCATCAGCCTATTCAGCGGAGGTCAAAATTACAACGTTATCACTATCAGCTCCTGTAGTTTCAGTTTCGTCAGTACCTGCATGCACAGGCAACTCAATTGAGCTCACAGCTCCAGCTGGTTTTTCCGGATACTTATGGAGCAATGGAAAAACTACGCGAACGATCAATGAAACGACTTCGGGGGACTATAGTGTAAAGGTGACGGATAATTTGACTTGCGTAAGTCACTTCTCTTTGCCAGCTTCAATAACTTTCTACGATTATCCAGATACTGCTACCACCATTGTAAATGGTATAATAGCAGCAGAGGAAACAGGAGCACAATTCCAGTGGTATCGCGACAACGCACTTATTTCTGGTGAAGTAGATAATACCATTTCTTTGAATGAAAGCGGTACATATAAAGCAAACATCACAAAGAATGGATGTACGGCTACTTCCCGTGAAATCCCATTCACAATGAATGGCCCAATAAGCTTCACAGGAACCGCCATGAGCTCATCTTCTATTAAATTAGATTGGAGCAACGTAGACAATAGTACGAGTTACGAAGTTGAGTATAAAGGTGTAAATGACAATGTGTATAATATAGTCAGTACGGAAGAAGCTGGCGCACCCTCATACATATTAAACGATCTGCTGTGTGACACAGATTATAAGGTTCGTGTAAAGGCTATAGTAAATGGAGATCCAACGCCATATTCAAAAGAGATCATAGTGAAAACATTAATAATACCTACCCCGTTGGTTACATCTTCAACAACGCCACCATGTGTAGGTGATTTTGTGACACTGGAAGGACCTGAAGGATTTACTTCTTATTCGTGGACTACTGGAGAAACTTCACGCACAATTCATGCTACTGCAACTGGCGATTATGGTGTGAAAGTAACAGATAAGAGTGGGTGCGAAAGCAGTAGATCGGAAATGTTGTCATTAATCTTCTACCACTATCCTGATACCGCAGTTAATATGTCTATTGATGGTATGGTAGTTTCTCAGGCCTTGGGAGCAGATCATTACAAATGGTATCGCAACAATGCTATAATATCTGGCGAAACAATGAATAGTATTAAGTTGAATGAAACTGGCATTTACAAGGTAGAGATTTCAAGCCACGGCTGTACATCTTTTTCAAGAGACATCGCGTTTAGTATTACAGGGTTGGAAGTGCAAGCAATTTCTGTGGTAGAAGTTTTTCCGATACCTGCATCGAATACGATAACAGTAAATTTTAGAGACCACTTTTCAAAAGCACAGGGATTCATTTCATTACTTGATTTAAACGGTAAAGTTTTTCTTACTCTTGCTAAAGCAGAAAACAAGCAGAATTTTGAAATTAACACCGCTTCAATTCCATCCGGAATGTATATCCTCCAGCTACATCTCAACAATGGTAATACTTACCAAAGAATTATAAGTAAGCAATGAGGGAGTTATAGATACGCTTAATGCACTCTTATCCAGTTACGCCTACTAATTGTCAAAAACTACCTTTTTTAAATGCTCAACTGAAATCCATTTCACATTGCCCTCACTGGTAAAAAAGAAATATTTAGAATCAGGCGGAAAGTAAGCGCAATAATCCCGTGTTCGTGTATTGAATTTTCTGCCGAGATTAACAGCTTTTAGCCAGCTTTTATCATCGCCTAATTTAGTACCATAAAGATCGCCTGCACCAAAAGTGTCTTCCCTGTTTGATGAAGTAAAAACAAGGACCTCTTCATTTGCTGAGATACCAGGATCATAGTCCGATTTGTTACTATTTATGGCAGTACCTAAATTCTCCACATCAGTATATGATCCTCTGGCAAATCTGCTTACATATATGTCTAATTCTCCAAAACCACCTTTTCGGGAAGAAGAGAAATATAAATTTCCATTTCTCGAAAATGAAATGTAAAATTCACTGCTATCAGAATTTAGCGTTTTCATATTCTCCGGTTCCGACCAGCGTCCACTATTTAAAGGTGCCACAACCCATATATCGTAATCTGCTAAAGTATCAGAAAAATTTTTTGGTCTGTTGGAAATGAAATACAGTTTGCCATCGGGAGCAATAGCCGGATCTGCATCTGAAAATCTTGTTTCTCCAAACGATATGGGTGCAGATGCAGTCCAGTTTTGTCCATCATGATGCGTAACATAAATCCTGGATCGCTTGTTCTCTGATCGGGTAAAGTAAAATGATTTTCCATCCAATGAAAAGGCAGAACCAAAATCAACGGAGTCTGTTGAAACGAGGCCTGGCAAAAATGGTATCACAATTGAATCAGGACGGGGTAGAGGGTATGGAATATTTACGCCTACGTGTCCTCTCTCACCACTATTGCATGAAAAGATGATACAACCGAGCAGGAAGAAAGTAAATGCTGCGTGAATTAATTTATAGGGAATATTTTTCATTTCACTTCCCAGTTATAGACATTGTGTTCAGTGTCGTGTTTGAGACCCATATTTTGATAAAGCTTGTTTCCTATATTATTGGTCTTCGCTGTCTCCAACATAAATCCACATGCATCACTTAACATACATAGTTCTTTCGCTTTGTTTATTAATGCTATAGAAAAACCTTGTCCACGAAATTTTTCAACGACAAACAAATCATTCAATAACCAAAGTTTTTTCATTCTTGTAGAAGAGAAAAGCGGGTAGAGCTGCATAAAGCCTGTAATCGTAGTACTGCTGAATGAAATAAAAATTTCTGAATCATTATGCGCAATCCGATCTGCTAGAAATTGCTCCGCGCTCTTAGAATCTGGTTCCTTTCCGTAAAAGATCCTGTATTGGTTAAACAATTCAGCAAGTCTCGGCAGGTGATCCATTGTTGCCTTTCGGATGTCAATTGTTTCCATTTTAACGCTTCTTATTTTTTCCTATGAGATACATTGATGCAATTCCACTCCCAGGTTTTACCATTGTCCGCAGAAAAGGCTTGGCTCCATATTGGATAATCTTTATCCCGTTTATCCCAACGGAACATTACGATCACGTTCTTCCCTTTGTAAATATCTTTGCAGAAAAAATGGCCTACTCCATTTTCAAACGAACCTACAACCGGAGGATCCATAACAGCAACATCACTGGCTATCCAATAGAGGCTCCAGAGCCTTGTTGCCGGATCAAATAACCTAATCGTTCTGCCTTCCCAGGGTTTACCATCAACAGATGAATAACCAATATCCATATTTCCTTTTCCTTCCAGAATGTTGAAATCTTCAACACTGGTTTCAAACTCTTCCCATTCATTTGAGTTTTCCAATCTAGCTTTAAGCCTTCTGTGCTCCAAAGTCCATTTACCCTTTAGATAGTCAAAGTCATTTTGTGAAGAAGTTGCTGATGACTCAATCACCAGTTCACCCTTAACATCAAAAATTAATTTCGGGATTGGTATGGCAAAATTGTTTTCTGCTATTGTTTTGAGTGAAGGTTCTGCAATTCTTTCTTTTACATTATACCAGTTCCACTCCCAGGTTTTACCCTGGTCAGGTGAAAAGGCCTGGCTCCATTTTGAATGTTCTTTGTCTCGGGCGTCCCAACGGAACATTACAATTATTTCTTTGCCGTTGTAGATGTCTTTACCAAAAAAATGACCAACACCATTTTCAAATGAACCTACTACAGGCGGATCCATTCCGGCTGAGCTACTGGTCATCCAGTATAAACTCCACAGTTTCGTCTTAGAATTGAACAACCTTAACGTTCTGCCTTCCCATGGTTTCCCTTTAAAGGTTGCATGACCAACGTCCATATTTCCAACACCTTCCAGAATCGCGAAATCTTCGACCACCGTTTCAAGTTCTTCCCATTCATTGTTGTTAGTCAAGCGTGACTTAAGCTTTCGGTGTTTTAGCTTCCACTTGCCTACAAGGAAATCGAAATCATGTTTAGAAGATGTTGCAGATGCAACAACCATTAATGCACCCTTTGCGTCAAAATCTAATGTTGGTATGGTCAACGATTCATCAGTTGTTAAAGCATTGTTCTGGGCATTTAGTATCATGCCTGTTCCAGTCAGTAATATTGTAAGCAGATATTTCATTGCTTGTTTCTATAATTTTATGCACAATGCTATATTTTTACTGGGTTATTTATATAGTCCAGTTTTTAGATTTTAACTAGTCCAGTGATGAAGGGAATGCCATTAATAAAAGAGCTTCTGATAATCGATAAGTCATCTGATATTCCTGTGTATTTACAACTCACCAATGCCATCATTCAAAATATTCACCATGGAAAATTCAGGAAGGGATTAAAATTGCCCGGCACAAGGGAAATAGCGGACATGTTAAAGATTAACAGATTGACAGCGGTTGCTGCTTACCAGGAATTGGATGCTCAGGGTTGGATAGAAACGTTATCACGCAAGGGAACTTTTGTAAAAGTAAACCCACCCTTATTATCTCCGAAACAAATAAGTAATAACTCCGCCAAATTTAAATTGCCAGAAAGGGCTGCGTTCAGGCATGACGCAAAACAAATTGTACTTAGCCCTTCGGCCGATCTTTTATCAACAGGAAAAATAGTTTTAAGAGATGGTGGTTTTCCCGATGTGCGTCTGGCACCTATTGAAGATTTAGGCAGAAAGATCAGAAGCCTCTCCCGCCTATCTGCTAATAAAAAGTACCTGATGTATGGTGATCCACAAGGATCATTCTTTCTAAGGGAAACGCTTGCTGAATTTCTATGTGACACAAGAGGTTTGTCAATAACTGCAGATAATATACTTATTACTAAGGGTGCACAGATGGGCCTCTACATTACCTCATCGATACTTATAAAGCAAAGGGAACAAATCATAGTAGGTACTCCCGGCTATGGTGGAGCTAATTTAACCTTTGAGCAAGTAGGAGGGCAGATTAACTATGTTGCTGTAAATGATGATGGCATCGATGTTGATGTGGTAGAAAAGATCTGTAAAAAGAAAAGGATCAGAATGATATATGTCATTCCACACCATCACCATCCTACCTCAGTAACCCTTACCCCGGAAAAACGGATTCGCCTGCTTGAACTGGCATTGAAATTTAAATTTGCGATTATAGAAGACGACTACGATTATGATTTTCACTATGCAGGAAGACCAATGATGCCAATGGCCAGCCTTGATAGAAATGGAAACGTTATTTATATCGGTACACTTACGAAATCTCTAGCGCCTGCCATACGATTAGGATTTATCGTAGCACCAGCAGCATTTATACGCACGGCTACCCACGCACGAAAATACATTGATAGCCATGGCGATAGCCTTATAGAAAATGCTGTGGCTGAAATGTATAAAGACGGAACTATTGCAAGGCACCTAAAGAAATCTGTAAAACTTTACAAAGAGAGAAGAGATTACTTTTGTGGTTTACTCAACAGTGAATTAGGCAAGTTTATTTCTTTTAGAATTCCTGAAGGAGGATTGTCAGTGTGGACTGCTTTCTTAAATAATAATCTGCCTGATATTTCGAAGAGCGCATTTAAGAAAGGCCTTATCATAGCCGATGGTACGGATTACAATACAAGGAAAATCAAATACAATTCAGTAGGACTGAATTTTGCATCTGTAAATGCTAAAGAGCAGGAAAAAGCAATTACAATATTAAAAGGCATTTTAAAATCATGATACAATTCCCTTCATATTATCTAATTCGTTTCTAGAATAGTAGCGCACCACGTTACTTGTACTATTAGAGACAGCATCGAGCGGTAATATACGATCTGTCGTGGGCCTTGGTTGTTAAAAGAATACAAATCCAATAACGTCATTAAGTTTGTTTTCATTTTAAGATCCGTTGCCGTCAACCGGCTTGTTGGAAACGGATAGCTTAATTTATTTCGCTAAATTTGGATGGACGATGCAAGACACTTTCACCGCGACAGTACAACCTTTGATGATTATTTTATCGCTTCCATTTGCTCCATGATTAAGTTACCATGAAAACTCCCTTAATTACTCACGAAGGTTTAGAAAAGTTAAAAGCTGAGCTGGATTATTTGTGGCGCGTGGAACGGCCCGATACCACACAAAAGGTAACGTGGGCCGCAGGCCTTGGAGATCGTTCTGAAAATGCAGATTATCACTACAATAAAAAGCGCCTGCGTGAAATCGACAGGCGCGTGCTCTATTTACGCAAATGTATTGATGATTTAAAAATCGTGAATTATTCACCCTTTCAGGATGGCAAAGTAATGTTTGGTGCATGGGTAGAAATTGAAAATGACAGAGGCGAACAAAAACGGTTTCGTATAGTCGGTTATGATGAGATTTTTGACACAAAAGATTACATCTCTATCGACTCACCTATGGCCCTCGCACTGCTTAAAAAAGAAGTGGGTGATGAAGCAGTAGTGAAAACAGGTGCAGGTGAGTTTGTCTGGCGTGTTACCAAAATTGAGTACCAGAAGTAAAGTTTGTTTCTTGCAATCAGCGCCTCCGTCACTGTTGTAAATCCAAAGCTAATATTGACCAGATTTTGATGGTTTAAACCATTAAATACTCTTGTATACTGAAAAACGTCACACCATTATGGTGTGACGTTAACAAAGGGAGGAGCGCATAACGACAGGCCATACGCGGATTACAGGGTATTAGAAATGTTTTTTGGCCAACTCCGTCCTTATTTATTCTAATGACAGCTGATAAATCTTTAAAGTCTGCGATGCCAGCACGATGCCAGCACCGTTTGTGCGAGATGTGTGCGAGAAACTAACCCTATTTCTCGCAGACATGCCGCAGACATGCCGCACGCAGGTCGCAGGCACGGTGCTGGCAGGAGTCATTTGGAATGGGCCAGGCATTCAATGCCACCGGCCATCCACCCATACTACCGCTTGTTTTTAGAGTTTGCAGAGCGGCTGACTCCCTCTTATTTCAATAGTCCTCGATTTTCAAAGATTAATATTTTTTTCGTGCCATTAACCCTGTTTTAACCCGGATTTTTAACCAGGTGATGGTAACGTTTGCATCAAGAATGCAATCGATACTGACTTCACATTCAACCATGAACGGAGGCGGCTATATGAAGGCAACTGAATGTTAATCCTTAACCAATCTTACCCATGTTGAATCGAATTTTACGAACCATTACCTACGTCATGTTGCTAGGAATGTTCCTTGTGACTGTAAGCTCCTGCGACAATGAAGATGAAACAGTTAAAAACGAATTTGGAACAATAACCGGAGTTGTTACCGATGGTACGGGACAACCTGTTTCCGATGTGGCGGTTGTCGTCACAGGCATTAATGAAGAAGATGTTTCTGCGACTACCGGACCAGATGGCAAATTCACTGTTGAAAATGTATCCCTGAAATTGCATGCCCTGACTTTCTCTAAATCAGGATGGCTAACGGTTAGTAAGTCGGTTGACGTTACCGATTTCAATGATGATAGGGTAGCAACAGTAAATACCGCGCTGGTGAATGCTTCTGCGAAAATCGTGGGTACCATTACTGATGCAAAGAACGCTGGCGCACCCCTCGCTGATGTAACTGTAAAGGTAGTCGGGGCCGGCACAGCGCAAAGTGGAGCAGAGGGAGCCTATGTTGTCGAAAATCTTATTGTTGATAATTACACTGTAACATTTACAAAGGCCAATTATGTAACCTTAACCAAACAGGTAACGCCAGCAGAATTTATTAGCGGAGTTGTGACGATGAATGTTACCATGGGCAGCCATGAACTTCTTCGCGACCTGACTGCCGATGATCTGTTAAGTACTGACAAGTGGTACTACAACGAATATCGTGGTGGACGCAACGCTGACGCGTATCCTCACTGGGACTGGGCGTGTAATTACATGTCTACCCTTAACTTCCATGGTACTTGGGAGGAACAAAATGAAGGTACGACTTTGCAGATCCGTAATAACGAAGATCAACGTGCTAACCCTGCTGATCTCAATGTATTCGATTCGTATGTGTACGGCAGCAAACTCATTACCGCAGACAATAAAATTTTGTCGTTGAGATTACGTACACACAATGCCGATGCAGCAAGTCCTGCACATTTCGGAGTGCAAGTTATTGACCTTTCTGCGACTGAACCTTCTGCCATAAAGATTGGTGAGAACAGAACCTACGGATCAGGAGATTATGCTGACTTTGAATTTGACCTGAGCAACTATGTTGGCAAAGAAGTGATCGTTGCCATTGGGATTTATCGTGAGTCAACTGGAGACTATTGGAAGCAACTAGTTCTTCGTGCCATTCGCTTTGCGGATAGAAAAGTTGTCAACTGGGACTGGCTGCCCGGTACTGAAGTTGTACCTGGATGGAAGTTGAGCCAGGAAACTGCTCGCTCCACCATGCCCCATACAAAAAAATCTTTTACAGGTTTAAGTCCCGTATCCGGCAACCGTGATAATTATGTCGATGCATATCGTGCGTGGCGCGAGGTCGGCCACATCGGAGCAGAATGGTCTTTCGTTCCTTTGAAGAAAGATCCAGAAGTATTCCCATCCGAAGGTTACATCATCAAAACACGTAACACACCTGAAGTTAGCACCACCGTGCCGGAAGCATACATGTATGCAAAATTTGCTATCGGTGCAGGAAGCAATCAGCTGACGTTTACCACGCGTAATTTCGGTGGCGGCTTTACTTACTTCAAACTTACCGCAATTGAGGATAATGGTACCGTTACACATGTAGAGCCTAAGTCGAATACAGCACAGGAAGCCAGCGCAGCTACAGAAGGTTGCTGGAAGTTTAAACATGATGACGGAGGAGCGGGTAACCCCGAAGGCTATGCTTCATTTGTGTATGACTTATCACAGTTTGACGGAAAGAATGTCACCCTTGCTTTTGGCGTGTATAATGGCGAAGCAAATTCGGGTGAAAGCAAACTCGTTTTCCACACGATTCAATTGAAATAAGAGAGAGAATGAATTATACCATGAACGTTTTTCGTACTATGATAAATGCGTGCAGCCTTGGTTTGCTGATGTTTGTGGCTGCTTGTAGCGATCCAGCCTCTGATCCCGCTCCTGAAGAGCCACAAGAAGAAGTAAATGTTTCCGAACAAAATCTTCTTCGTGCCATGGAGCTTACAGACAATGCCATCACGTCTCACTTTACAGGAGACGGGATGGCGATGGCCAGATACTATAACCCATACACTGATGTTCGTTCCGAAGAAAAAGGAAGTGTGTGGATGTACACCAGCGCCATTGAAGCGGTGAATGCTGTCCTTCACGCGCTCCAAGCTCAGAAAGAACACGGTAACGCAACGCTCTACAACGAGCACTTCAACAAGTATTCAGAGTTGCTGAGCAGTTTGTATAGCAATGTGGATTATTACCTTGGCACCTTCCAGTTGGTCTCCTACACCCAGACAAGAGAGTGGTCGGTGTATGGTGTGAATCGTGGAGGTTCCAAAGGTTCAGCGAAAGTTGAAGGGATCGAAAACGTGTATGACGATCAGATGTGGCTCATTCGTGAATTACTGGAATCGCACAAACTCACCGGCAACAGTGTGTATTTGGAAAAAGCAGAGTACCTCACTGACTATGTGCTTGACGGTTGGGATGCTACGCGCGATGCCAATGGCGCAGAGCGTGGTGGTATTCCATGGGGACCTGGCTATGTAACGAAGCATGCCTGTAGCAATGGACCTATGGTGAGTCCATTGGTATGGCTCTATGAGATCTACAAAGACAAAAGCGATGAAGTAACCTATCGTTTTATAGACGCGGCCGACAAACAAACGCGCGTGGCAACGCAGGTAAAGAAACGCGACTACTACCTCGAGTTCGCCAAGAAGTTGTACGAATGGCAGAAGAATCAATTGCTTCGTACAGACGGAGTGTATGATGATATGCGTGGCGGCTGCTCGCCGGGAAGTCCACAAACCGAAACGATTAATGGAACAGTGTTCCGAATAGGAACTACTTGCCAGGACCGTGTTGGCCCCGCCATCAGTTACAACAGCGGAACAATGCTTTCTGGCGGAGCTGACTTATTTCGCGCGACAGGCGATAATGTTTATCTCGAAGACGCGAAAAAATTATCAGATGCCAGCTTTCAGTATTTCGCCAAGCTCGGGCAAACAAAAGCCGACTACTACACCTACGACATTAGTGGTTTCAGAAACTGGTTCAATGGTGTTCTGATGCGCGGATATGTAGATGTGTTTCCAGCTCACGCATCTGTTTCCAACTACATTGACTCTTTCCAGAAGAACCTTGACTATGGATACGACAACTTCCTTTACAAAGGTTTTCTTCCGACAAATCTATTGGTTGGTTGGAGTCGCGACAATGGTAAAAACAACACAGAAGGCATGTTCAATTTTGCTTTTGCAGCAGAATATGCGGTACTATCAAGATATGAACTTGAAAAATAAATAAAACTACTTGGCATATGCAGAATAAATACAAACAACTTTTAGAAAAGCTGATTAAGCCATTCATGTTGGGAATCATTGTTCAGTGCATTGTTTTTGCTTCCGCTTTTGCTTCAAGAACAATGCCGCAAGAAATAACAGTGACAGGTACAGTTACAGACTCTGGAGAAGGATCCAACGGTCTACCTGGCGTTAATGTTTTAATTAAAGGGACGAACAGGGGTACAACAACAGACGCTGACGGAAAATATACAATACAGGTTCCTGATGGTAATGCAACTCTCGTCTATTCGTTTATAGGTTATACAACGCAGGAGATACCCGTTGCTGCACAATCAGTAATTAATCTGGTTCTGGTAGCCGATATTCAACAACTGAACGAAGTAGTTGTAGTTGGCTATGGTACGCAGGAAAAAGTCACATTGACAGGAGCAGTAGCAAACATCAAGGGTGATGAAATGCGTCAGACGAAAAACGAAAACCCGCAGAACATGCTTACTGGCAGAATTGCTGGTGTACGTGTATGGCAACGAAGCGCAGAGCCAGGTACTTTCAACAACAATTTTGACATACGTGGACTTGGAGCACCGTTGATTGTTATCGATGGTGTTCCGCGTACCATGGCGGATTTTCAACGGCTGAATCCCAATGATATAGACGATATTTCAGCATTGAAAGATGCATCAGCAGCAATCTACGGTGTACGTGCAGCAAACGGCGTGATCCTGGTAACGACAAAAAAAGGTAAGCCGGGAAAAACATCGATATCCTACAATGGTTCATTTACACTCCAGCAACCTTCCGGACTTCCAAAGCTTGCAGACCCTTTTGAAACGATGACGCTTTACAATGAGAAGTCGATGAACAATATCAATGGAGGAAGCATTATTTACGGGCCGGAAAAATTCGAAGCATATCGTAGTGGTGCACTTCGTTCTGCGGATTGGAACTCATTGATCTTTAATGAAACTGCACCACAAACACAACACGATATCAGTATCAGCGGAGGTACAGAGAAGACGCAGTACTTTATTGGTGGTGGATATCTTTACCAGGAAGGATTTTTCAAATCGGGCGATTTAAATTATAAAAAATTTAACCTGCGTTCCAATATCACAACAGAGATTTATGAAGGACTCACATTAAACCTCAACCTCGCAGGAATATCGGATCAGCGGAACACTCCGTACTCAAGCGCAGTTGATGTAATCAGAAACTATTGGAGACAAGGTGTATTGTTCCCTGCTTATGCTGACGCGGAAAATACCATGCTCAGCTACGAAGGATTAGACCTGGAGCAAAACACAGTAGCCATGATGACTTCGGATATCTCCGGTTACCGCAGGTACAGTCAGAAAAATCTTCAATCTACTGCCTCTCTTGATTTTGATCTCGGAACATTATCAACAGCCCTTGAAGGATTATCAGCAAAAGCGATGGTAAGTTTTGACTATCGTATTGACGATAATAATTTCAACCGTAGAGAATATTATCAATATATGTATGATGCGAATTCGTCTACTTATGTATCAAAGCTTTACGATCTTAGCTCACCAAATCAGATAAGGAGAGAAATGTTTAACAGACAACAGGTTCTGGGCCAGTTCCTGTTAAATTATAAACGTACGTTCGGCACAGATCATGGTGTAACCGCGTTGCTCGGGTATGAAGCGCAGAAAAGACAAGGAGATAATTTCTTCGCACAAAACAACCTCGCTTTCGGAATGGATTATCTCGTAGGGGGGACAAACGATGCTATGACCACTGGTATGTCGCCAACTACCGATAACCTTTACAAGATTGCGAACTCGGCATTGCTAGGAAGATTGAACTACACTTTCGCAGATCGCTACATTGCTGAGTTCCAGTTTCGCTATGATGGGTCGTCAAAATTTGTTGAAGACAACCAGTGGGGCTTCTTCCCATCAGGATCAATCGGATGGCGTGTTTCAGAAGAACCATTCTTCAAAAATATTTCAGCACTGTCATTTGTTGATCAGTTGAAATTCCGCGCGAGCTACGGTGTAACGGCAGATGATGGATCTTTGAATTACGAATGGTATCCAGGTTATATTTATCCTGCAACAAGTGGTAACGCTGAAAATGGATATTATAACCAATATGCTCCTGGTTACACGTTCGGTGGAGAGTTTGTAAATGGTGTATCACTGATCGTTCCTAACCCAAACATCACTTGGTGGACGGCACGTACATTTAACGTTGGAGTAGATTTTCAAGGCTGGAACGGACTGTTCGGCTTTGCGCTCGACTACTTCGAACGTGAGAGAGATGGGCTTTTCTCCAGACGCACAGGAGAAGTTCCTACCATAATTGGTACTGGCGCACCTTTAGAAAATACAAACAGCGATCTTCAATTTGGTATTGATCTAGAATTCTCTCACCGCAATCAGATCGGCAATCTTAATTACGGTATCAAAGCAATTGCTACAATTACACGTAATAAGTATTTGGTTGGAGTAGAGAAAGGTCCCTACGGTAACTCGTACGACCGCTGGCGCAACGACAATTTGAACGATCGCTATCAAGGTGTACAGTTCGGTTACGAAGGCGATGGACGTTATGAAGACTGGGAAGACGTCTGGTCATATCCTATCTATAAAGAACGGGACATACTTCCTGGCGATTATAAATACGCTGATTGGAACGGTGATGGTGAGATCAGCGGATTGGATGAGCATCCATTTGCTTATGACCAAACGCCATGGATGAACTTTAGTTTGATCTCTGATTTTTCGTACAGAAGTTTTGATTTGAACTTCCTCTTCCAGGGAACTGCCATGGGTTCGATGCAATACAGAGAACCGCTCTATTCGATCTGGGGACCGAATGGCGGTGGAACACTTGAGCAATACCTTGACCGTTGGCACCCCGTAGATCCGCAGGCAGATCCTTACGATCCTGAAACAGAGTGGGTGAGTGGATATTATGGCTTTACAGGAAGATATCCGCGTGAGAATTCGGAGTTTAACCGTGTGAGCACAGCATACCTTCGTTTGAAGAGCATCGAGGTCGGTTATACTTTGTCGAAGAAAATTAAAGCACTGTCTTCCATGAATGTGCGTGTATTTGCGAATGCTTATAACCCACTCACATTTACAAAGGTGCGATTCGTCGACCCGGAACATCCAGATGATGATCTCGGACGAATGTATCCACTCAACAAGACGTACACAGTGGGGCTCTCAGCCCGTTTTTAAGAGTTGATCGATGAGGACTTACGACTTAAAAAATTGGATTTATAATACTATGAAAAGGATACACATATTTTTCCTGGTTGGCTTGTTTTGTTTCTCAGCATGTAATGATCTGGACATTCCGCCACCAAACGTTGTGGGAGATGAAACACTGTTGGCAAGTAAATCCGGGATGGATGTTTACATGGCCCGGCTGTATAGCAGAATGCCGTTTGAAGATTTCAAGTACATGGCGCAATGGGGCTTCGAGTACAACTCATGGCTAGGCGCATTGGGGATCGAAGGTACGGGAGAGGCGGTGAACCGCGATGGAATTTCGGCAGCCTTTACAAGTGAGCGGACACCGTACTGGACAGAAGCGTTTGTATTAATTCGTGACGCTAATTACCTGATCGAAAACTTGTCGAGCCACCAAAGTGCTTTCCCTGAGGTTGACTATAATCACTATTTGGGAGAAGCCTACTTTGCGCGTGCTATGGCATTCACCGCTATGGCAAAACGTTTTGGAGGAGTGCCACTTGTAACGAAGATCATTCAGTATCCTTCGCAGGAGGAAGTAGAGGTTCCGCGTTCTTCTGAAGAAGAAACGTGGAATCAGGTGTTGGCTGATTTTGATCAGGCAGTGGCATTATTGCAACCCGTCAGCCCAAAAAGCGGATATGCAAACAAGTACGTTGCATTGTCGTTCAAGTCTGACGCGATGCTGTACGCAGGCAGTGTAGCAAAATACAATGAAACAGTGCCAGGACGACTCACTGGTCTGGGGTTGAAAACAGGAGTGCGTGTAATGGGTTTTGCTGCAGAATCTGCACAAGCTGCATCAAAGAAATATTTCAGAGAGGCGTACCTCGCTGCGAGACAAGTAATACAAGACGGTCAGTATTCGCTATATAAAAGAAGATGGGCAGCAAATGATCGGGAAGCGCAATACCAGAACATGGTTGACATGTTCAGCGATTTGACAAGCCCGGAAAATATCTACATGAAGCAATATGTTTATCCGACAATGACACACGGCTACGATGCCTATAGTGCACCTTTCATCTTCAAAGCTCCGCTTGCATCTGGTACGTGTCCAACGCTAGATTTTGTTGAGTTGTTCGATGGCTTCGAGCGTTACCCTGATGGTACGATAAAAGTTACTACAGGAAACACAAACACGGAAGGCGAATATCTCATGTTTGATTCGCCTGATGATTTCTTTGCCAATGCAGAACCTCGTCTTCGCGCCTATGTAATCTTCCCTGGTGATGTTTTCAAAGGAAAAGAAATTGAAATCAGAGGTGGCGTTTATACAGGCTCAACACCAGTAACCCCATTCTTTAACGACTACTCGTATGCAAGTGCTGAAACACGTTATCAAAATTTGTCCCTGTATACGGGAGCATCTAAAACACTTTACCTCAGCCCCCGCGAAGGGAACGGTCAGGAAATAGTTCCGTTGGAAGATGGCAGGATGACGGCTGCCGGAGCAAATGGCCCTTTCTATGACAATGGTGAGAGCTCCCTTACAGGATTATATGGACGCAAATGGCTCAATCCGGATCCTTCATTCCAGGCGGGTGAAGGCAGGTCATCACAACATTTTGTTTTGATGCGTTATGCTGAAGTGTTGTTGAATGCAGCGGAGGCTGCTGTTGAACTTTCACTTTCCGGAGAAGTTTCTCCTGACGGATCCGATTTGATGCAGACCGCTACATCAGCAGTAAACGAAATCCGAGAAAGAGCTGGTGCAATACCGCTTGTAGGAAGTGTTACACCAGACCTCAGTGGTCGTAACATCGTTCGGAAAGAAAGACGTAAGGAGCTTGCACTTGAACACAAAACAAAGTGGGATCTCCGCAGATGGAGAGTGCAGCACTACGAAGAGCGAGACGGCTTCTGGGGCGAGTATAGAAATAAGGACATCTTCAGTAACAATGCGCGCTATCGCTTCCGAGGACTATACCCGTTTTACGCGACACAAGCCGGAAAGTATTTCTTCGATGCACGTTTCCAATGGGTGAGCTTGAAAACGTTCGAGTATAACATCATTGACTACTACTTCCAAATTCCTACGGGAGAAGTTTCGAAGAGTGAGGTAATCGACCAGCAACCGAACCGATAGAATGACGGAATTATTAATAACTAAGAATAACAAGAAGATGAAAAAGATATCATCATATATAATAATGGGCGCCTTGCTTCTTTCCACTTCATGCAGCTTGTTTGAGTTGGATAATCAGGACGTGCCTGCTGAAACGCTGCAAGGCGAAGTGGTAAATGTCGAGACTGGTGAGCCAGTACTCACGGATCAGGGAAGCGAAGGCATCCGTGTGCGTTTGACCGAAGTAAGTTGGGGAGACAACGTCACGCCAAACCCTGACTTCTTTTGTATGCCAGATGGAAAATTTCAGAATACAAAACTTTTTAAAGGAACATATAACATCCGCATTGACGGACCATTCATTCCTATCGTCCGGGAGGACGATCGTGGCGTTCCGCTAGCCGATGAAAGTCAGACGATGGATATCAACGGTGTCACCAACGTTAGGTTCGAGGTTCAGCCTTTCCTCAAGGTAGAGTTTTTAGGAAAGCCTGAAGTGATCAACGGAAAGGTGAGAGCGCAAGTGCGCGTTACACGTGCAGTATCGGAAGATGATTTTCGGTCAAAGATTGAATCGATGGGCGGTTACGACGATAGCTTTCTCAATGTTACCGATATTCAATTGTTCGTGAGTTATTCTTCTTCAGTAGGCTATCGCGCACGAGATGAGCGGTGGTCAAGTCAAATTGAATATTCAGGTTCAGCATTCAACTCATTGTTAGGTGAAACGATCACCATTGTGTCCAATGGAACCATTCCTTCAGGCAGAGCGGTGTTTGTCCGCGCAGCTGCACGTATCAACTATGATACGCCTAAAGGTAGCGGAACCAGAAGATGGAATTACAATGAAGCTGTGCAATTGCTGATACCTTAAAAATTTGGTTCGGGTTAGAAGTCACCTCGTAATGGGGTGGCTTTAACCCTAATCTCTTTAACGGTCTCATGATTGACTATCCGGATCTCACGTGCAAGAAGGTTACATGACTTCAAGCTCCTTCAACCGGAGAAATGATTTTTGATTTTAATACTACTAATCAATGCAAAAAACGATTATACATTTTCTGCTCCTTGCGGTTTCGTTTCAAATTCATTCTCAAGCACAGCAAAAGGAAAAACAATCACAAAGTGTTTCAGGAGAAAAGACTACTTTTCAAACTGCTAATCCCTGGAAACCAGTAACGGATACACGAGCAGATGTTGCAATTGTTTACAGTGTGAAAGAACACCACGAGAAAGGTAATTTGACTTTTGAGCAACGTGTGAAAACGTGGCGTGACCGCGGATACAAAACACATTTCATGACAGGAATTGCCTGGGGAGAATACCAAGATTATTTTACCGGCAAGTGGGATGGAAAATGGCATCTCGATGAAGGACAGGTAACTCAAAAGGGAGATACTATCTGGCACGGACGCATGGTGCCGTATATCGTGCCTTCCGAAAATTTCATCAAGTACGTAAAAGAGGTAGTTATCAAACGTGTGATCGATGCAAGAATTGATGCAATTTATCTGGAAGAACCTGAGTTCTGGGCACGCGCGGGCTATAGCACTGCATTCAAAAGCGAGTGGAGAAAATACTATGGTTTCGACTGGAGACCTCAGCATGAATCACCCGAGAACACTTATCTCGCTAACAAGTTGAAGTATCACCTTTACTATCGTGCATTGAATGAATGTTTCACCTATGCAAAAGAGTATGGTAAAAGCAAAGGAATGGATGTTCGCTGTTACGTTCCAACCCATTCGCTCGTAAACTATTCGCAGTGGATGATTGTGAGCCCTGAAGCTGCTCTTGCATCCTTGCCCTGCGTTGACGGTTACATCGCCCAGGTTTGGACGGGAACTTCACGTGAGCCGAATTTTTTTAACGGACTGAAAAAAGAACGTGTATTTGAAACTGCATTTCTCGAATACGGTTCTATGGAATCAATGACCGCGCCAACAGGAAGGAAAATGTTTTTCCTCACTGATCCGATAGAAGACTGGCCCCGCGACTGGGCTGACTATAAGAAAAATTATCAGGCAACGTTCACAGCACAACTTCTTTATCCAATGATCGCTGATTATGAAGTGATGCCCTGGCCGGACAGAATCTATGAAGGTCGCTACCGCACAAGTGCGAACAGTGATAAGAAGGAACAGATCCCGCGTTTCTATTCAACGCAGATGCAGGTAATGATCAATACGCTCAACAACATGCCACTGTCTGAAAACAAAGTGAGTGGCTCGCAAGGTATTGCTGTCCTGATGGCAAACTCATTGATGTTTCAGCGTTTTCCTACACATGAGGGTTATGAAGATCCGCAGCTCGCTAATTTTTACGGACAAGCGCTTCCATTGCTGAAGCGAGGTATTCCTGTTAAAACGGTTCATATTGAGAATGTGTCTTTTTCAAAAACATGGAACGATGTCAAGATCCTGATTATGTCTTATTCGAATATGAAACCGATGGACTCTGCCGCACATGAACACATTGCAGATTGGGTAAAGAACGGTGGTACGCTCGTTTACGCTGGAAGAGATGATGATCCATTCCAAACTGTGCAGGAGTGGTGGAATACAAATGGAAATTCTTTCAAAGCACCATCTGAGCATTTGTTTAATAAACTTGGTTTAAAAGAACCTTTCATCGCTGGCGAATATGCTTTTGGCAAAGGTAAAGTTCACATCTTTCGAAATGATCCGAAAGAGTTTGTGCTGAATGAAAATGGCGATCATGAATTTATGAACACCATCAAGGGCTTGTACGAATCTGGAAAAGCAAAAGGAAAACTTGAGTTTAAAAATCACCTTGCCCTGACAAGAGGCCCTTATGAACTTGTTTCAGTGGTCGATGAGAATACGGATAAATCTCCGTACACTTTGAAAGGTAAGTTTATTGATTTGTTTGATCCTGAAATTCCTGTGCTCAATGAAAAGCAGGTAAATCCGGGAGAGCAATCATTTTTGTACAACATTGAAAGCGTTAAGAATCAGAAAACGCCTCAGGTACTGGCAGCCGCTGCAAGAGTTTACGATGAAAAAGCTACAAACAAAGAGTATTCGTTTGTAGCGAAAAGCCCATTGAACACCACGAACGTGATGCGGGTTCTCCTTCCTGCAAAAGCAAATAAAATTGACGTGAGAGATGCAGGTGGCAAAGTTTTACAATTCGATACAACGTGGGATGAGTCAAGCAAAACTTGTTTTCTTAAATTTGAAAACAGTCCTGAAGGTGTTTATGTAAAATTAAATTGGTGAAGAACAACTGATAAAGAAAAGAATTGAATTAATATCGAAAAAGAGTTGAGAATTTAAGATGATGAAAAAAGTTGGATTACTAGGGCTGATCTTTGGATGGTGTCTCTCCCTGAATGTAAATGCTCAGGTTTCGGGCCCTGTAGATTATGTAAGTACGCTCGTTGGAACCAATTCCAAGTACGAGCTTTCAACAGGTAACACCTATCCCGCAATAGCCCTGCCGTGGGCAATGAATTTTTGGTCGCCTCAAACCGGGAAGATGGGTGATGGATGGATGTACACCTACACTGCCGATAAGATCAGAGGTTTCAAACAGACACATCAACCCAGCCCATGGATGAATGACTATGGTCAGTTCTCTATTATGCCTATTACCGGAAAAGCTGTGTTCGATGAGAACGAAAGAGCGAGCTGGTTTTCGCACAAAGCAGAGATTGCTAAACCGCATTACTACCGTGTTCATCTCGCCGACTACGATGTGACAACGGAAATAGCGCCTACAGAAAGAGCAGCAATATTCCGTTTTACATTCCCTGAGAGTAAAAACGCATACATCGTTACTGATGCATTTGATAAAGGATCTTTTATAAAGATAATCCCAGAAGAGAAAAAGATCGTTGGCTACACAACTAAGAACAGCGGGGGAGTTCCTGATAATTTCAAGAATTACTTCGTTATGGTGTTTGATAAGCCGTTCACATATTTCGCTACTGTGAAGAATGGTAAGATAACAGAAGGAGAAAAGGAATTTAATGGAAATCATGCAGGAGCCGTTATCGGTTTCGCAACATCGAATGATGAGCAGGTACATGTACGCGTTGCATCTTCTTTTATCAGCGAAGCGCAAGCATTTCTTAACCTAAAGGAATTAGGCAATGATGACTTTGATAAGATTGCAGATAAAGGAAAACAACGTTGGAACGAAGTGTTAGGGAAAATTAAAGTTGAAGACGATAACATCGACAACCTCAGAACATTCTATTCGAGTTTTTACCGCTCGATCCTGTTTCCAAGAAATTTTTCTGAAATCGATGCAAGTGGTAAAGTGGTTCATTACAGTCCATACAATGGTAAAGTGGTGCCAGGACATATGTTCACGGATACCGGATTCTGGGACACGTTCCGCAGCTTGTTTCCATTCTTGAATTTTCTGTTCCCTGATGAGAATGTGAAAATGCAGGAAGGTCTTGTGAACGCATACAAAGAGAGTGGCTTTCTTCCGGAGTGGGCGAGCCCTGGCCACCGTGATGTCATGGTGGGAAATAACTCAGCTTCTATCGTTGCTGATGCTTATCTAAAGGACTTGCGCGGATATGAAATTGAAACATTATGGGAAGCACTAAAAAATGGTGCGAACAATGTGCATCCTAAAGTTTCAGCTTCTGGAAGAAAAGGTTATGAGCATTACAATAAATTAGGGTACATCCCTAATGATGTAGATGTTGATCAGAACGTAGCGCGTACGTTGGAATATGCTTATGACGACTGGACAATTTATCGCTTAGGTAAAGCACTCAATAAACCGAAGAAGGAAATTGAGATATATGCAAAGCGAGCGCTGAATTATAAAAACATGTATCATCCCCCGCGTAAGTTGATGGCAGGCCGCGCAACGAATGGTTCGGTGTCTGATGCATTCAACCCTACAGACTGGGGTCGTGATTTTACCGAAGGAAACAGTTGGCACTACTCATGGTCTGTGTTTCAAGATCCTCAGGGATTAATTGACCTTATGGGTGGGCAAAAAGAGTTCGTAAACATGCTCGACTCAGTCTTCATCATTCCTGGAGCAAGAGGAATGGAAAGCCGTTCGATGATTCACGAAATGCGTGAGATGCAGGTGATGGACATGGGGCAATATGCGCATGGCAATCAACCGATCCAGCACATGGTCTATTTGTACAATTATGCAGGTGAACCATGGAAAACACAATACTGGGCACGCGAAATCATGGATAAACTTTATACCGCGGCACCAGATGGATATTGTGGCGATGAAGACAACGGACAAACTTCTGCGTGGTATGTTTTCTCTGCCTTAGGCTTCTATCCGTTGTGCCCTGGTAGCAATGAATACATAGTGGGATCACCGTTATTCAGATCTGTAAAGGTTGAACTTGGAAACGGAAAGCAGATCGAGATAAAAGCGGATAATAATTCGAAAGAAAACCGCTATGTTGCAGACATGACGGTTAATGGAAACAACCACTCAAGAAATTACCTGACCCACGAAGAACTGATGAAGGGAGCAAAAATCAACTTTAAAATGAGTGCATCTCCGAATGAAAACAGGGGAACAAATAAAAGTGACTTCCCATATTCTTTCTCGAACGACAAATAAACGCAGGAGGAAAAAAACAACATGTTCAAAACACGTTTAACTCGAACACTGGCAATTTTTGTAGCCTTTATCACACTTGGGTCATGTGCCCAGCTGGACACACAAAACAAAAAAGGAGAGGAAACAGGACAGGCGTTTAGAGCACCAGCGTATCCGTTGATCACAATAGATCCCTATACAAGTGCGTGGTCAACTGCTGATCAATTGTTTGATGCACCGGTAAAACATTGGACTGGCAAGAATCATTCGCTGATAGGCGCCGTTCGCGTTGATGGTAAAACTTACCGTTTCCTTGGCAAGGAGGAAATTCCATTGCAACCTGTTTTGGCCAATGCAAAGTATGAAGCATGGGATGGGAAATTTGTGACCAAAGAACCTGCAAAAGGTTGGGAGAAAGCTACCTTCAACGATGCTTCCTGGCAAAGCGGAAAAGCAGGCTTCGGTACACCAAACACTTTTGACACTAAGACATCTTGGCAAACAAAAGAGATCTGGGTACGCAGGGAATTTACTTTACCTGCAGACCAGAAAGGCGAACTGTATTTGAACTATGCCCATGATGATGATTTCGAATTGTACCTGAATGGAACGCAGATTGTAAACACCGGCAACCGCGCGAGGGGTGATGTCACGGAAAAACTCGACAAAAGTCTGTTGCGTGCTGATGGTAAAAATGTCATAGCCGCGCATTGTCTGGACCGTGGAGGTTTAGCGTATGTTGATTTCGGTATTTTAAAAGAGAGTGATCAAAAACAAGTTTTTGCAGAGTCCGCTGTTCAGAAAAGCGTTAAAGTTACAGCCACACAAACGAAATATGATTTCACTTGCGGCCCGGTGGATCTGCATGTTGAATTTGTTTCGCCCTTGCTCATGGATGACCTGGATCTGCTTTCGCGCCCTGTAAATTATATCAGCTATGAAGCAGTTACAAACGATGGACAATCACACGATGTGGAAGTATATTTCGATGCAACACCAGAATGGGCAGTGAACGAATTGAATCAGGAAGTTGAAATCACCACCGGAGAAACTGGAAAAATCGACTTCGCTAAAACAGGAACCACGGAGCAACCTATCCTCAAGAAGAAAGGTGATAACGTTCGTATCGATTGGGGATATTTCTATCTGGCTTCCGAAGATTCTGAAAGTAATTCAATTGCCGTTGGTGATTTTTCAGCTTTGAAGAAATCTTTCCTGGATAATGGTAAAATAAATTCTTCCAATGATAAAGTCACCGCTGTCATGTCGCACGCTATGTCAGTGCTTGCCTATACAGACAAGCTAGAAAAAGTTTCTTCGAAACCTGCTACTGGCTACGTTATGCTGGCATACGATGATATTGAAGCCATCCAGTACTTTGGGACAAACCTGAAAGCGTGGTGGACCAAAGGCGGAGAAGTTAGTTTTGATCAAGCGTTGGCCTCCGCTGCTGCTGACTATCAAAAAATAGTAGCACGTTGTGATGAGTTTGATAACAAGGTTTACAACGAAGCCCTTGAGGCAGGAGGTGAGAATTACGCCCGACTTTGTTTGTTAGCTTACCGCCAATGTATTGCTGCGCATAAACTCGTTAAAGATACACGAGGCAACACACTCTTCCTTTCAAAGGAGAATTTCAGTAATGGCTCAATCGGAACAGTTGATGTGACGTATCCTTCTGCGCCATTGTTCCTGAAATACAACCCGGAACTCCTCAAAGGAATGTTGAACCCGATATTCTATTATTCTGAAAGCGGAAAGTGGACAAAACCTTTTGCTGCTCATGATGTAGGTACCTATCCGCAAGCAAATGGACAAACATATGGTGGAGATATGCCAGTGGAAGAATGTGGTAACATGTTGATTCTTACAACGGCGATTGCAAAGGTAGAAGGGCATGCTGACTACGCTCAGAAACATTGGGAAGCGCTGACTACTTGGGCGAACTATCTTCTAGAGAACGGACTTAACCCAGATAACCAACTTTGCACAGACGACTTTGCAGGACACTTTGCGCATAATGTAAACCTTTCTGCAAAAGCAATCATGGGTATTGCAGGCTATGGAAAATTGGCAGAGATGCTCGGTAAAAAAGATATCGCTGAGAAATATACTTCGGAGGCAAAAAGCATGGCGCAGGAATGGGTGAAGATGGCGAATGATGGAGACCATTTTCGTCTAACATTTGATCAGCCCGGAACGTGGAGTCAGAAATACAATCTCGTGTGGGACAAAGTGTTGAACCTTGGCATCTTCCCGAAAGAAGTGTTGGAGAAAGAAATTGCCTTCTATCTCACGAAGCAAAACGAATTTGGATTGCCGTTGGATAACAGAAGAACATATACAAAAGCGGACTGGATTGTTTGGACTGCTACACTCGCAAATGACACAGCAACATTTAAAAAGTTCATCAACCCGTTGTATGGTTTCGTTACGGAAACGCCTGACCGTGTTCCAATGGGCGATTGGTATGAAACAACCGATGCTAAACAGGTGGGATTTCAGGCGCGCTCAGTAGTGGGAGGATATTACATTAAATTGCTGGAAAAATAGTTGTATGGCCAACAGAAGAGATTTTCTTAAGAAAGGGACATTCGCTGTTGCAGGAGTGTCATGGATAAGCACTGGTAACGCATGGGGAAATATTTTATCTCAAGATAAATTTGCGACTAAAAGACCTGCTGCGGATAAAAGAAATTTTACTTCTGCTGCGGTGGAAGAAACAATTAAAACAACGAAGGCCAAGATAAAAGATCCGAAGCTCGCGTGGATGTTTGAAAATTGTTTTCCCAACACGCTCGATACCACTGTAGAATTTGGAACAAAGAATAACAAGCCCGATACGTTTGTTATTACCGGAGACATTCATGCAATGTGGTTACGTGATTCTACAGCCCAGGTCTGGCCCTATCTTCCACTGACAACAAAAGATGACAAGCTCAAGACTTTACTAGCGGGAGTTATTCACAGGCAAACACAATGCGTATTACTTGATCCGTATGCCAATGCCTTTAATAAAGAGTTGACGCCAGGTGAATGGATGAGCGATCAAACGGAGATGAAGCCAGGGTTGCACGAGCGTAAGTGGGAAATTGATTCACTTTGTTATACTGTTCGTCTTGCGTATCACTACTGGAAGACAACCAATGATGTTTCAGTTTTCGATGCTGATTGGAAAAAAGCAGCAGTTGCAATCGTAAACACATTCAAGGATCAGCAACGCAAGAATGGTTTGGGTCCTTACAAATTTGAACGCAATACAACGCGTCAACTAGATACGCTTTCGAACAATGGTTGGGGTCAACCATTAAATCCAGTCGGTTTGATAAATTCTTCGTTCCGCCCGTCAGATGATGCAACGACTTACGGATTTCTGATTCCATCAAACTTATTTGCTGTAACCTCATTACGACAGTTATCCGAAATAAGCACGAAGGTGACACGCGATGAAGTTTTTGCAAAATCATGTTCGGCATTGGCTGATGAAGTTGAAAAGGCTATTCAGAAATATGGCGTGGTGCAACATCCGAAGTACGGTAAAGTTTATGCATTTGAAGTGGATGGATTCGGTAACGCTTCCTTTATGGACGATGCAAATGTTCCAAGTTTGCTGGGCTTGCCTTATCTCGGTTGTTTAGAAAAGAATGACAGCGTTTATCAGAATACACGCAAGTTTGTTTGGAGTACTGATAATCCGTATTTCTTTAAGGGCACAGCAGGCGAGGGGATAGGTGGTCCGCATGTTGGTTACGATATGATCTGGCCCATGAGCATCATCATGCGCGCCATGACGAGCGTTAATGATCAGGAGATTTTCTGGTGCATAAAAACACTTTGCAACACCGATGGCGAAACTGGGTTCATGCATGAGAGTTTTCATAAAAACGATCCTGCAAACTTTACACGAAAGTGGTTTGCCTGGGCTAACACATTGTTTGGTGAATTAGTATTGAAGCTCGTGAATGAAGGAAAAACTAACTTACTTTTCGGATAGCAGGAGAGTTGATTAAACTTTATAAGGATGGGGATAATCAGTCCCCATTATTTTTTTATACTCAATAATAAAAGCCTGATACCGGATTCTCGCCTCATCACTCATCTTTAATCGTTGCATTGCTTTGGTTTGAAAAACCAGTGCAGTATCATTTAGTGGATCAATATTAAATATCGCTTCCGCGAAGGCAAGTGTTGTTGAATAGCGTTCGGTATTAAAGCATCTCTCCATTTCAACAAGTAACACCGGCTCCAATTTCTTTTCCATCTCCTCTTTGAATGCATCAAATAATTCGTGGTCGGAGAGCTGCAGAAACTTTCCGCGGGACAAAATTTCAACCAGTTCTTCTCTATGCTTTTCTGCTTCGTGTGAGGAGATAATCTCGAGGCATCGCGTGTAGTCAGAATAGAATGCTTCGGACATCTCTAATTTGAAATGACCTTTTTTGTCATAGATCAATTCTATTCCCTCAAGCTCACTCAACACTTTACGCAAGTGATTGATGGTAACGCCTCTTGAATTTTTCACTTTATCCGTAGGCTTATCCGGCCAAAGAATACTGCTGAGGCGCTGAGATGCAATGCCACCTTCGGTTGTGCTGTATTGCAGTATAAGGCAGAAGATTTGTTTCAGCTGCGCGCTAAACATGTAGGTGATATCACGATTTTTTTTGTCGTGTACTGTGAATTCTCCGAAGAGATAGATTGAATTCGGCCTTGTCTTCGTTTCGGTCTTGCTCACTGTGGCCGGGGTGGGAGCCAAATGTTCAGGATCAACACCGTGATAAACAGTTCTCTTATTCTTTATCTTTCTATAAAAGAGATAACCAACGACAGCGGCTAATGAAGTTGAAAGAATAATTATGGCTAACGTGTAGTTAGTTTTGTCTCTGGAATAATTTGCAAGTTGCTCTACTGTAAGAGGAGGGAATGACAGCGAGTAAACTTTCAGGTCTGAAGAAATATCGTCTTCAAATTCCTGCACAACAGCAAATAAATTGTTCAGTGCACTATCATAATATAGGTTGGCGTTGGTCGTGATCTTATCAGAGCGAATGGGGATCGAATCGCCAAGAATTTCATATTGGCCATCCTTCAATGAAAACCGGTAGAGTTTCAGAAGTGATTCAGAAAAATGTTCTGGGTAACATAACGTATAAAAACTGGAATCATTAAGGATAACCATTCCTCTTACCGGAACAATGTTATCCTGCTTCCATTCGATTTCCCAAAGCTTTGAAATTTGCTTTGTGTTCAAGTCTACTTTATAGAGATCGTAATAGTATTTTCTTCCCACAACCTGTTCTCCGGATTCGTTGCCCATCCCACCAAAGATGTATATTGAATTGGTCTCTTTCCGATAGCCCACGCATGAGAAGTAACGTGGTGACAGAAAATCCCCTGCGAAGCCGCTCAACGTATCCCACTCCTTCTTGTTTAAATCATACGAGAAAAACTCATTACTGTAATGCATGTTTCCAAACCCTCCGAACAGAATGTATTGTTCTGTGGCAGGATTTAAGAAGGAAGCGTTATGATGGAGAGGACTAGCAAGCTGCTCTGAATTTTCAGCTGTCCATCGATAGGTATCGAGATCGAGACTGGCAACCGTTGGGCCAATATAATTTTCTACGTAGGCCTCGTACGAATAGAGCTTGTTGCTTTGCGCTGCTATGAAGTTAGTTCCCAATTTAAGTTGGACTGGCAATTTTTCTTCGAAGACCTTAATATCAGTATTGCCGGATCTCACGTTGTATATGCGCAATGAATCCTTGTTGAAATAATACAGTTCTTTCCTTGCGGGATTATAATTGGCGCCCGCTACGGACTGCGAGTGAAATGAGACTTTGTGTCTCCAGTGATAGGCATCATTTACCAGCCACTCAGGATTATAAACTTCACCAAATGCTTTACCATCAATGTCGTGAACGATCGTGCCTTTGCTTTCTTTTAACTCGAAAACATACTTTTCATGGTTGCCAACAGAAAGATCTCTGATTGCGAATGAAGGCACATCAATAATATGATCGCTTCTTCCGAAAAGAATGACGGGTGAATAAGTATCAGGAAGTTCATTGTTTGCTGTGCTAAATGTTTGGTTGTGTATTGTCAAATGTATTGAATCGCTTTTCAGGTCAAATGAGATTTTCATTTTAAACCAGGGTAGATTTAACAACGCTTCCCTGTTCACGCTCGCAGCGATCAGGTTGTTCTTGCCTTCTTCATTAAATCGAAATGTGTGATTGCCACCCTGCCCATCGTAAAACAGATTATAGATCGTATTATTTTCTTTATTTTTTATCCGCAGAATATATCCAATCTCGGTTGTCGGATAGAGCGCCATGTTGAACTCAATGGTAAAACGGTCGGAAAATGTCGCCACTTCGTTTCCAAAAACATTATAAGAAGTCCGCTGATTAATCGGCTGCTCACTGCCGTGAAAATTCAACCCACCGGGGGTTGTCGCGTACAGCGGCAAAAAACCTAAAATCAGGAATACATAGCAATATGATTTTACTGAAGAAAGCATAGATTCAAACTCCTAAAGATAACGCTTACATTCTCTCGCATTATAATAATAAGGGATGATTCGGCTGTTTTCAAAACAAAAAAAGAAACAGGAGCGTTGAAAAATTAAACTGTAAGAATCTGTCTTCTGGCCGCACTTCCTTATAATAACGGAGACAGCACTTATGAAACAGGCGCAATTGTAATAGTTCAGGTAAGGCACTTATTACTGGGAAGTTTCTGAATATAACTAATGACTTATTGAATTTCTGATAACGATGACAGTCGGTTGGCCTCTTAGGTCAACGAGTTCATGGTCAAGAAATAAGCCATCCTTCTCATCCGGTTTTGAGCATGCAAATGCACAAATAAGGAAAGCTAACCAAATGGGCCTAAAAAGCATGATGTAACTAAGTGTTTAGTTCAAGTAACGAAGTATTTTCTTTAGATGCAATCCTGTTGGATACCTTAGAAGTACAAATTGAAATTACCGCGCCTCCATTAACATTTTATCAGCTTCAAGACAGGAAAAGATAAGTTGAACGGACGATAGATCTGGCGCTGCCATACTCTGTACATAATATCCCATTACAATCATTTTCTCTCTCGATACGTTGTAAAGAAGAGATATATTTAGTTTACAGTTCTTACGTGACTCCTCATGAGAATGCTTTACATCTACATAGCATTTATCAAGTCCTAATTGTTTCGGACTATTAATTGTGATTGCAAAATCCTTTGCACAAAATAATTTTTATTCCCTGTAAGTAGTTCTTGCTAGATTCCTGTCATTACTAGTTGAGAACAAGAACTAGGAATGGATAACGAACGATATCACTGTCTAATTACCAAAAGCATAACTGGGGAGATAACTTCGGAGGAGAGGAAGGAGCTGGATATTTTACTTTCAGAATCTCCTTCGCTTCAAGAGCGATACCGGCTTATAGAAAAATTTTGGAAACAGGAAGTATTCTATCATCAGTCCTCTGATCCGGACGAGGCTTTACAAAAGATTTTAGATAAAATTAACAAGGATAAGAGCATCTCTAAATCAAAACATCTTTTCTTTCCAAGATTGAAGCAATTGGCAGCAGCGGCCGTAATCATCCTCATGATTGGCATCGGCATCTTTTCCTATCAGCACTTTTTTCTTCAAAATCCAGTAGCACTGATAGAGAAATATAATGGCACTGGAACAAGATCAATGCTTACCCTGTCCGATGGTACTCAAATATGGCTGAACGCGGATTCAAAGATTAGCTACCCAAAAATTTTCCATAGTGAGTCTCGGGAAGTTTATCTCAAGGGCGAAGCCTTTTTTAAAGTCGCGTCAGATACAGCGAAGCCATTTTATATTCATTTGAGCAATGCTTCAATTAAAGTATTAGGTACGTCTTTTAATGTAAAAGCCTATTCCAATGAAGAAAGGATACAAACCTCCGTTGTGTCTGGCAAAGTTGCATTTATGCCTAGAGTACCTAACTCAAGTGTATATGCAGATACCCTGCTCTTAACAAAAAGTAATAAGGTGACTTATGCTATTCCTTCAGGAGAAATTCTAACCGAAACCACAAATACGCTTGACGATAAAGAATGGATCAATGGTAGATTGATCTATAAATCAGAAACGCTTGAAACGATTTCAAAAGAACTGGAAAGAAATTTTGGTAAAAAGGTGTCAATAAAAAATCCAAAGTTAGCCCAACACAGGTTTACTGCAACATTCGACGAACCTTCATTGAATGAGATTATGTACTACTTATCACTTACCAACCAGTTCAAATATTCTATTACAGATTCTACCCTGGTAATTTATTGACAATGTAAAAAGCTAATCTTAATGTATGATAAAATTTATACGTTCGTTTAATTTAAAGCAAGTTATCAACAGGTTTATTCTCGTAACCCTGATGATTCTTTCTTTTAATCTCGCAGGTGCTACACCATTTTCTTCCCAAAATGCAGTAACTAAAAAACATATTTCTATTGATGTAAAGGATGGGACTTTGGGAAAAGTGATGGAGCAGATAGAAAATGTTACCGGATACTCTTTTATCTATTCTAATACATTAATCGATGTATCTAGAAAAATATCTTTCCATGTTAAAAATGAAAGTCTTGAAAACACTTTAAAGAAATTATTCCTTCCATTGGGGGTTGCCTATGGTGTTGTTAACAATAAAATCATTTTAAAGGCACCAAGTTCCTCGCAAGCCGATATACCTCTTAACACTGGTGCCAATATTATTACTGGTCAGGTAAGAGATGAAGTAGGCGAGGGGTTGCCAGGGGTTACGGTCATCGTGAAAGGAACAACACTAGGTTCTTCAACTGACTCGAATGGTACTTATAATATTTCTGTAAATGACACCACAGATGTTGTCCTTATATTTTCCTTTATCGGATATAATACACTTGAAATACCCATTAACGGAAGATCTGAAGTTAATGTGTCCATGACGCCTTCCATTGAGTCTTTAGCAGAAGTAGTTATTGTCGGATACGCGACTCAAAAGAAGATTAATCTTACAGGTTCAGTTAGTACCGTTGCGGAAGAAGCTTTGCAGAGCAAACCTGTCACTACTGTCGTTCAAGCCTTGCAAGGTACAGCTCCCAACCTGATTATTCAGCAACAAAGCAGTGAGCCCGGTGCGCAGTTAAACATAAACATTAGAGGAATCGGGACCTTAGGCGATAATTCTCCTTTAATCGTCATTGACGGAATTCCATCAAATTCAGGTGTATTAAGTTCAATCAATCCAAACGACATTGAAAGTATCTCGGTATTGAAGGATGCTGCATCTTCAGCTATATATGGCTCAAGATCCGCGAACGGTGTTCTTCTGGTAAATACAAAGCAAGGTAGGCTTGAAACAAAACCAACTGTTACTTATAACGGCATCCTTGGATTCCAGGTGCCAACCTTCAGACAAAAGCCTGTCACTGCTTACGAGTTTGCTATGCTAAAAAATGAAGCTTTGGTTAATTCAGATCAGACTCCTCAATTCACGCCCGATGATCTCTCCGCTATATACAATGCCGCACCTAACGCATCCTACATGGATGAAATTTTTAAAGATAAAGCTTTACAACAAAGTCACAACCTAAGCCTTACTGGCGGAACAATAAATACTACCTACTTAATCTCCGTTGGGCGGATGGACCAAACCAGTAGTTTTGTTGGCCAGAATTTCGGTTATAAAAGGACCAATGTAAGAACCAACATTACAAGTAAAATAAGCGAGAAATTAAAGGCTGGCATTATGCTGGCCTATACTAATAATTACATCAAGGAGCATGCTTATACTACCGAATTTATAGTGGCTGATGCTAGCAGAATTCCAAGGTTATATCCAATTAAAGATTCTCTTAACAATTACTACATACCACCTACTTCATCCTCTAATTCATTAGCAAGACTAGAGCAAGGCGGTAATCGTACTTATGATAATGATAATCTTACCGGAAATATTTTTGCTGAGTTTAACATTTTAAAAGACCTGAAGATCAAAGGCGTTTTCGGAGGAAATCTTTGGAACTATCAGACGCATGAATTCAGAAAGGCTATTGACTACTTGCCTTACGTAGGTGGCGATGGCCAAAATTTAATTAATGATTACAATTCAAGGACCTTACAAACCAACTTTCAACTTATAGCAGATTATAAACTTGCACTTAATGAGCATGCCTTTACTATCCTTGGCGGATATTCTAGCGAAGGCTATTCGGAGAGTAATTCGCAGGTGAGGAAACTTAATGTTGACAATGAATTCGGTTTTTCTACGTCCGATACCGAAATCGATTTCATTGAATCCTACAACAGGAGAGGAACTCCATGGGCTATTAACTCTTTCTTTGGAAGACTTAATTATAACTTCATGGAGAAATATTTATTTGAAGCAAATTTTCGCTATGATGGTTCATCCAGGTTTGCAGAAGACAACCGATGGGGATTTTTTCCTTCTATGTCCGCCGGCTGGAGACTTACCGAAGAGCCTTTTTTATCTGCCGTAAAAAGTATCGCAAATGTAAAAATCAGAGGCTCGTGGGGAAGATTAGGTAATCAGAATATAGATGCGTTTTTGTATACAAGTAACATCAATGATGTCCTGACTAATCCAGGACTTAATACCGGTAATTACGGGTTTAACAATGATGTTGTAGCAGGAGCGTACTTTAGTTCTTCAAATCCTGATGTAACATGGGAAACGTCAACCATGGTAGACATAGGAACAGAAGTAGACTTCTTAGAGGGCGCTGTATCTTTCACCTTCGATTATTTCAAAAAAAGAACAGAAGATATACTCTTGGATCTTGCCGTCCCTGGAGCATATGGTGCAGATGCTCCTGTAGTAAACGCAGCTGTTGTTGATAACGAAGGATGGGAGGTTGCGGTAACTTATAATCGCAAGGGCGCTATACTACATCACAGTCTTTCTGCTAACCTAGCTGACAATCTCAATACTGTAATCGATGTAAAGAGCAAAGAAACGATTGAAGGAGGAGACAGGGCTGTCATCCTTCGTGAGGGGTATCCAATCAATTCATATTATGGATACAGGTCAGATGGATTGTATCAGAACCTGGACCAGATTGAAGCGGGGCCTAAGCCAGGTTTTGTAGCCAACGGAAATGTCTTGCCGGGTGATATCCGATACGTTGATAAAAATTCTGATGGCGTCATCAATGAAGATGATCGTTTTGTTATAGGCAACCCTTTTCCCAGATATACTTTTGGGTTAACCTATGGAGTAGGATGGAACGGATTTGATTTCTCTCTTTTTATTCAGGGTGTCGGAAAGAGGAACTTGTATCTGAGAGGAGAATCAGTAGAAGCTTTTCATAATAATTGGGAAAATGTATATGAACAACATCTCGACCGGTGGACGCCAACAAATCCAGATGCTTCTTATCCCAGGCTCACTATTGGCACTGCATCAACTAACAACAATGCAGGCTCAGACTATTGGTTGTTGAATGCTGCATATGCACGTCTTAAAAATGTGCAGCTAGGATATTCCCTTCCAAATAAAGTATTAAAAAACATCGGCCTTAGTAATTTGCGGATATATCTCACCGGTCAAAACCTCTTTACACTAACAAAAATGAAGAACGGATATGATCCTGAAATATCCGAGTTCAACAGCAGCCTCGATACTTCTGATGGTAAAGTGAACAGTGGAAGAGTATATCCTAATCTGAAGGTTTACGCAGTGGGTATAGATATCAGTTTTTAAATTTTTCAACGGTGCAAATTATTATGAAAAATATTAGTGTGACCTTTTTATTGATTTTCGGACTGGCACTCCTTCAAGCGTGTGAGGACCTTGATCTAGTTCCAGCTGACAGAGAAACCGAGGCAACATTCTGGGATAAACCAGAAGATGCACTGAATGTGCTGAACACATGTTATGAAAATATGTACAATGCAGAGTATTTTTTCTTTAACGAGACATTATCGGATAATGCGTATAACAAGAGTGAAGTAGACGGCTCCAATTCCAGGAACATCGCGGAAGGAAGTTATGATCCTTCGCAGACCAGGATTACAAATGAATGGAGTTATCATTATACTGGAATACGAAAGTGTAATATCCTATTGGCCAATATTGACAATGTTCCAGAATTAGAGGTTGCCTTGAGAGAGCGTATGAAAGGTGAAGCTAGATTCATAAGAGCTTTCCATTATTTTCATCTGACTGCCTGGTATGGTGATGTACCGCTGGTTGATAAGGTACAGTCTGTTGAAGAGTCACAGAACATTAGCAGAACGAGCCAGGCTGACATTATAAATTTTATTACCAGTGATCTTGACTTTGCAACGGATAATCTACCTGCAAATGCCGAGTACGCTGCAAAAGATCGTGGACGGATCACCAAGGGAGCAGCTATTGCATTAAAGGCACGTCTCGCACAATACCTTAATGATTGGGCAGGTGTTATTACATTAACAGAACAGATCTTCAATGGAGAAGCAGGAGCCTATACATTATTTGGAAATTATAAGGGATTGTTCCAGCCGGGTAATGAGTATAATCAGGAGATCATATTGGATCTGCAATACGTCCCAGTACAAAGAACGCATAACATTCAACGCTACTTTTTACCAAAAACAGAAGGTAAGTTGGTAACATCAATTGCTCCTACGCAGGAGTTGGTAGATGCTTACCCTACGATTAACGGAACCCCTATTACCGATGCAGGGTCTGGATACAACCCAACAGATCCTTATACAAACCGGGATCCTCGACTTCAGGCTACTATCGTGTACGATGGATATGAATGGCGAAGACCAGATGGAAGCACTACAATAATAAGGACAGTCCCGGGATTAGGCGATAACAGTATCGACAAGGATGATGCTAGCCCTACTGGGTACTATTTCGCAAAATATTATGACCCTACCGCTGATGCTGATAATCGTTCAGGCTTGAATCTGATCCTAATCCGCTATGCAGAAATACTCCTGATGTACGCTGAGGCGAAGAATGAGTTATCTCAAATGAATGCAACTGTATGGGATAATACAATTAAAAAAATAAGGCAACGTGCCGGATTTACTGATCCATCAGCTTTAGAGTTTAACAATGCTTGGGATCAGTCAGCGCTACAGAATATTATTCGAAATGAAAGAAGAGTTGAATTTGCAATGGAAGGCTTAAGGATCTTTGATATCAGGAGATGGAGAATAGCAGAAGTGGTAATGAACGGTTGGGTTCATGGTATACAAGTTGGTGATCCAAATGTGGATAATGGTTTCAAGCGGGTAGACCTAAGATCATTTGATCCTGCAAAACATTATCTGTGGCCTGTACCTCAACGTGAAAGAGATTTAAATAAAAATCTTGATCAAAATCTTAACTGGTAATTTGATAGTATCTACATTAAAACCTATAAAATGAAAAAATATTTATTTACCAGGTGTGCCTTCATCGTAGGGATCTCGCTTATGATAATCGGATGCAATAGCGATGATGATTCCATTAATACCAACATTACTTCAGTCAATTCACTTTTTGCACCTGAAGACAATTTATTTGTAAAACTTGCTCCAACAACAGAAGCTAGTGTTGTGTTTGAGTGGGAACAATCAAAAGCTGAAGATGGAACACTCGTATTATATGAAATTGCTTTTGACACCGAGGCTGGCGATTTCTCATCACCAGTTTACAAAATGGTTTCTGATAACCGAGGACTTGAAAACTCATTGACGTTAGGCCATAAAGACCTTAACAGAATTGCAAATTTTGCCGGCATTCCTTCGCTAGGAATTGGAAAACTAAAATGGACAGTGCTTGCATCAAAAGGTATTAACGTTAAGCAGTCAGAAATGGTACGTACCATTGAAGTAGAACGGCCAGCTGGATTTGCTGAAGCCCCTGCAGATCTTTATTTAACCGGGGAGGCAACAGAGGCAGGAGCTAGTGTGGCTGAGGCAATAAAGTTTAAACAAACCTCATCCGGTGTTTTCGAATTATATACTTCTTTAAAACCAGGATCATATCAATTTATTGACCGCAATATTGAAACCCACAAAACCTTTTACGTTGATGGTTCGCAATTGAAGGAAGACGGGTCTACCACTGTTACAGGAGAAAGCAAGGTGTATCGTATTCGTTTGGACTTTAATAATGCCGCTGCATCAATAGCAGAAGTTACGAAGGTAGAGCTGTGGTTCGCACCAGAGGCAAGATTTTGGTTTGAGCTTCCTTATACAGGCCATAGCACTTGGCAGGCATCAAATGTTCCTGTAGTATTTAAGCAGGAGAGTTGGGGAAGAGATGAGCGGTACAAATTTCGATTTACTCTTACAGAGGGAGGGTCCGAAATGTTTGAATGGTTTGGAAGCGTTAACAGTAATAATTCAAGACCTGAGAATTCTACTCCTGCAGCATATTGGTTTATGCTTCCTGTAAATGACTCACCATTTGATTTCTCTTTTAAGTTCGGCGGTGCCGCTGATAATAAAACCTGCGATGTTAAGGTTGTCTTTGATCCGTCTACAACTTATACCCATCAAGTAATTGTAAAATAACATGTGTATATAACTAATTAATACATAAATATTAATTCACTGAGTGATCCAAGCAACGAAAATGAACAAGATTGATTGCAAGTTGAAGACTACAAAAATGAAACACATGGCGTTTTTTACATCACTTACAACTATGGTATTATTGGTTACTTCGCTTGGGTGCTTGCAAGAGAAAACCGATGAAAAGATTACACCCGGACCTCCATTGGAGCAAAGCCTTAATTACGGTCAACTAGCGGATAGCCTGCAGGATGCTACTTATACTAACTTTCTTTCGTCAAACGGTAAATATTTTAACAAGGACAACGCTGGCAACACTGCTTTTAACTATTGGTGGAATGCCCATGCATTAGATGTACTTGTTGATGCTTATATCAGAACCGGTCAGGAAAAGTATGTAGACAGGATGAAAACGTTGATCGCCGGAATTAAAGACACAAATGCTGGAACGTATCTTAATGACTACTATGATGACATGGAATGGCTGGCATTGGCAAGCCTTCGTGCTTACAATGTAACTAACGACACTGAATTTCTTGATTTGACCAAATTGCTCTGGTCCGACATTCAAACAGGTCTTAATGATAATCAAGGCGGAGGTATCGCCTGGCGTAAGACGCAGCTGGACTATAAAAACACTCCAGCAAATGCACCGGCAATAATTCTTGCGAGCAGGCTGTATAAATTAGAATCAGATGGTCTGAATCTTCAGCTGGCAAAGACAGTTTATTCATGGTTGAAAACTACATTAATTGATTCGTCAACCGGCCTGGCGTGGGATGGGATTAACCGGAACCGAGATGGGCAAATAGACAAATGGATGTTCACTTATAATCAGGGAGTCTTTATCGGTGCAGCCCTTGAGTTGTATAACGCAACTAATGAGCAGCTCTACCTGAACGATGCTATTAGAACAGCGGATTATGTAATAAATGACGTTCAATACTTTCCGGAAGGAGTAATGAAAGAAGAAGGTGCTGGTGATGCAGGTTTATTTAAAGGTATTCTCGTACGATATCTCTCTCTTCTTTCAAATGCGAGTAGTGTGCCAGTTGTAAAAAGAGAAAAATATAAAAGTGTAATAAAATTCAATGCAAAAACTTTAGCGACTAAAGGGATTAGAAGACCATCGATGCTGATCGGTACCAATTGGACTAAAGCTCCTGTTTCAAGTACAGATTTTTCTTCTCAGTTGAGTGGATTGATGTTAATTGAAGCAATGGCATCTCAAGAGTAATCAGATTACGTTTTCTCAAATTTAAAATGAAGCGAAGAGATTTCATTCAACGATCAACACTACTTTCAATAGGAACGTTAGCTGCTAACTCCCCCTTTGCTGCGTCTGTACTTTCAAAGGATCAGCAATTGTCGCAAGTAAGAACGCCAAGTAAGGAGATTATGTAATAAATGATATGAAGATCGATCAGCAATACATCAGTATTTTACTGGAACAGATTAGCAAAGACGACCAGAAGGCATTTGGTGTTTTGTTCAAGATGTTTTATAAGCGATTGTTGAACTTTGCTTATCAATACGTGCACACCAATGAAGTAGCGGAAGAAATTGTTTCAGATGTATTTATCAGATTATGGAGTAAGAGAACCGATATCGTAAAGATTGAAAACATTGAAGCATTTCTCTTCATTTCTGTTAAGAACGGAGCGCTTAATTACCTTGAAAAATTTTCATTGTATCAGGTCTGCCAAATTCCTGATAACTACCAAAGCCAATTGGTTAATCAAAATAATCCTCAAAAAGAACTGGAGTGGAAAGAATTACTCTTCAAAATGGATGAGGCTATTTCAACTTTACCTGCTGAATGCCAAAGGATTTTTAGATTAAGCAAGGAAGAAGGTTTTAAAACAAAAGAAGTCGCTGAAATTTTAAATATTTCTCATAGAACCGTCGAAACGCAACTTTACAGGGCAATCAAGAAAATCGACATGTTACTTTCACGCTATCTCAAGAGGTCTTTCAAAAGGAAAACACAGGAATAGAAATATAAAATCTGCCCATAAATGGTTCATTAATTACATGTGGTTAATTTACTTCAGTTTGAAAGATATTGGTAGTGTACTCTTTCATCGATAAAAAATTTTAGATCGTTCTTGGGAGAAGAAGACAAAAGAAAATGTCATTATGATTAAAAACAATCTTACTACACTTGAAAAAGAAGCTTTGATTGAATTACTGGTCATGACTCAAAGCACTATTCAAAAGAAAAATTACCTGCTAAAGAAAACCAGAGCGAAACTTTCCTTTGCGAAAAAGCGAATCGTAAAAATGAAAAGCATCATTAGTGATCAGCGGCAGTCTATATTAAAAAGAAATGAATAATTTATTATGGAAAGACGAGTTCTGCATAACATGACGCTAAACATCTGAATGGAGTATAAGCATGTTTGCAATTGGAAAGTTTCAATACAAGGTGTCTAAATCCAGATTGAAAGTATTGGTCATATTATTTTTTAGCTGAAGTTAATTTTTAATGAAACAGCTTTACAGCTTCTTAAAGATGTTATCGAGTAATAAATTTAGATCCGTAAGCCTGGCAAGACCAATTTATAAGTATTTTGGCTTTAGACTAATTACTTAATTCAACCCGACATTACCATGAGATATTATATCTTACTCCTCTTTCTCTTTGCATGCAATACTCTTCAAGCGCAAGTAAAGATCGATCTGAACAATTTCAACAGTAAAAATGGTGCATCTGCGGTAGAGAAGGGAGACAGCTTATTGGTATCATGGCCTGTCGGAAAGAACCGATCCGGCAAACTTGTTTTTGATCTTTCGCCTCAACAACCTGTCTTCAAAAGTATTGAACTGCAAGAAGGTAACAGGAACCATCAGATAGCATCGAACCTCGACCCTGTATACATATTAACCGTTGGCAAAAGGGATCTCGTACCGGAGAAGGGATGGGATATTTTTTTTGATAAAGTGCCCGACAAACCTTACAAATCATATAACATCACTGTCAGCAAACGGTCAGCCTCCGTCAGTAGCATTGGAACAAGAACGGTGATCACCATTGGTTCATTAGAGGCTCCCGGATTTAACGGAACCTTGGAAATAACTTTATACAATGGAAGTCCACTGATGAACATCGCTGCTGTAATGTCCACAGACATTGATTCGACTGCTATTTTATACGATGCGGGATTGATTTCAAAAACTGCAACTTGGGAAAAAATCGGATGGAGCAGTATAGATGAGCAAATGAAATCGATGAAGCCGAACTTCAACGATAACGCTACTGATTTACAGGTAAAATATCGAACCATTATTGGAGAGAACACCAACGGAAGCTTAGCAATATTTCCCGCACCACACCAGTATTTTTATCCATTGGACGAAGCGTTCAATCTAAAGTTCGTGTGGGCTGGCAATCACTATCGCGATCTAGTAAACGGTTATGGAATCGGAATCCGCCAGGATTTATACGGTGATCGCAGATTTGTCCCTTGGTTCAACGCTCCACCAGGAACGAAGCAACGATTGAATTTCTTTGTTTTACTCAACAGCCAAAATTCGTCCGTGGCGTTAGATGAAGTTAAGAAGTATACAAACGACGATCGGTATACTGCACTGCCCGGATATAAAACCATGACCAGTCACTTTCATAATGAATTTATTATGAACGTTGTTAGGGCTAACAAACCTATTCCTGAAACACCTAGCTTTATAAACGTTTTTAAGCGAACAGGTATAGATATTGTTCACCTTGGTGAGTTTCATTACACCGCCCATCCCACAGGTCCTGATAGTCTTCGCTTACTGGAATTGCATGCTTTGTTTCAACAATGTGAACGGCTCTCATCAAAAGAGATTTTATTGCTTCCTGGAGAAGAACCAAATGAATTCTTTGGGGGACATTGGATGCAACTTTTCCCTAAGCCTGTATATTGGATTATGTCAAGAAAAGATGAGATGCCGTTTGTAACAAAGGAGCCGACATATGGAAAGGTTTACAGGATCTCAAATGAAAGTGAAATGCTTGATCTGTTGCAAAAGGAAAACGGCCTTGCATGGACAGCCCATCCTCGTATAAAAGGTTCAACAGGTTATCCTGACAAACATAAGTCTGCTGCCTTTTTCAAAGATGAACAGTTTCTCGGAGCAGCTTGGAAGGCAATGCCTGCAGACCTTTCCCTTCCTTTTCTTGGAAAACGTGTTCTCGACCTAATGGATGATATGAACAATTGGGGAGACCGCAAAAAAGTATTGGCGGAAGCAGATCTATTTACGGTAGAGCCTGAAAATGAAATGTATGCACACCTGAATGTCAACTATCTAAAAATTGACAAACTACCGGATTACAAAAACGGTTGGCAATCTATTGTTGATGCATTGCAAAAAGGACAGTTCTTCTCATCTACTGGTGAAGTGCTCATTCCTGAATTTACTGTCAATGGAAAATCCACAGGCGAAGAAATTACTATCGATGGCAAAGATTCAAACATCGTTTTCAAACTCAGATGGACTTTCCCAATGAATTATGCTGAGATCGTGTCGGGTGATGGTGAAAAAGTTTATCGGGAACGAATTGCTTTGGACAATACTCATACTTTTAGCGAACAAACTTTCAAGAAGTCAATTAAACTTGCTGGAAGAAAATGGGTTCGACTAGAAGCCTGGGATGTTGCTGCTAATGGCGCATTTACACAAGCAGTTTGGATTAAATAGTAGAATTTAAAATAAGTTAGCACAAATTTCAAAGCCGCTGACATTCAATTAGAAATCGCGAAATCAGAATTGAAATTTAGTTCACCACATCAACTTTACCAACACTTTCCTGGAGTATCAAATGCAATATCACTCGTACACTTTGCCTGAACACTTGTAGTCGTGGCATGACGCTTCACGGCAACCCTCATCCCGCGGCTGAGCGCCTCCTATGAAAATGCAAACCCTTACCTGCGGGAACCCGATGATTACGGACGTCATCAAAGCGATGAACTTTCCTCGAGAATCTCCTCCCAAGCAGACTCTCTTGTCAAACTTGAGCATTCAGGGGATATAGCAGAACTTTGCTTAGCTCTTAGGCATATGAGTATCACACTTAAGAACTCAAAACCAAAAACATATACAACCTGATAATTCTTATATTAACGCTCTACTGACTTCTTACAAACATCAGAAATGAACTATCAAACATTTCAACCGCATTCAAATTTAGAATCACTTGTAAAATGTTATTGGACGTTAGAAGTTCCGAAAGAAAAAGATTCTCAAAGACAACTCATTATCCCTGATGGTTGTATTGAAATGATTTTTATTCTTGGAGACGATATCAAGCGATATACTTCGGAGGAACAATTTATCATCCAACCACGTGAACTGGTTCTTGGTCAAATTACTGAGCCATTTTTTATAGAACCTACAGGATATGTCAATTCTTTTGCAGTTCGATTTTATCCCTACGGCTTTGCAAACTTCGTGAAGATGCCCATTAAAGAATTAGCAAACAGAGAAACGCCAACGCGGTTGTTGTTTGGCGAAACATCTTCAAAGGCGTTAGGAGAAAAAATAGTAAAGGCAACTGATACTAAAGAAAGAATAGAAATCATAGAAAACTTCCTTTTGGGTAAGCTAAATGATAAAACAACAATTGATAACATTGTAAAAACAACGATCGACACGATACTGCTAACAAAAGGTAGCGCTCCCATAAACACCGTCCTTAAAGATGATCTATCAAAAAGAAGACAACTGGAGAGGAAGTTCATGAAGAAAGTTGGTATTAGTCCAAAGCAATTAGGTAGAGTAATAAGATTGCAGACTGCGTTAAAAATGTTGCTTAATCGACAACCGGAAAACTTGACGCAAATCGCTTATGAGAGCGAGTACTATGACCAGGCTCATTTCATTAAAGATTTTAAAGAATTTACTGGAACTACTCCAAGCGAGTTTTTAGAAGACAACAAAATGACACTCTCGTCACTTTTTTATAAAAACGATTAGGTGTCGCAATTTTACAATTTCAAGCCTAATGTGTGCTGTAACTCTGCATTGTCAAATTAAAACAAGGTAAAAATGACAAGAACAATATTAAGAACAGCGATAATCATTGGAGTTGGTCTGACTTCGTGCACGAGGCAAAACAACGCTGATTTGCAAACAGAACAGGTAGATGCAACCACAATTAAAACAAAAGGTGATATGAAAAATGTAATTTCCATTGTTGAAATCCCTACTGAAGACTTTTCAAGAGCACAAATATTTTATCAAACAATTTTAGACATTAAAATTGAAGAGATTGAAATGGAAGGAATAAAGATGGGATTATTTCCTAACGCGGGTGAAGGTGTTTCAGTACAGCTCATCAATGGAAGTGATTATAAGCCATCAAGTGATGGCACTGTTGTCTACCTGAATGGTGGTGACGACTTACAAAAGATCGCAGACAAAATAGAAGCAAACGGAGGAAAAATAGTTGTGCCTAAAACAGCGATAGGACCTGAAATGGGGTTCTTTGCAATTTTCACCGACAGCGAAGGAAACAAATTGGGCCTGCATTCTTCCAACTGAAAAATCTGAATTTAAAGACTTTCGACTATAAAGTATCTTAGAAGCGAATGGCCTACAACAACGTTCATAGTCAATGGTGCTCGTGAGTGTGAATTGTAGTTTAGATTTCAGATTAAGTTTTGTTGTTTCACGGACAGTAACAACAAAACTTAACCGTATATCTTATATCAATCACGCTAGCGTCAAGGTTCAATCTGATACTTCAAAACTTATGCTGATAGCAAAAGCACAAGGCATACATCGAGAGCCAGCTTATGATTAAAGAATATCAGTATAACATTTGTCCTCTACACTTTCCATTGGCAGACGAAATTTTGACGGGAGGTTTATAAAGGCCACAGGAAATACTCCTCTTGAATACTCCCAAAGAGTAAAAATAGAAGCTGCTAAAAAGTTGTTTGAAACAAGTCGTATAATTGTAAATGAAGTAATATATGAAGTTAACAAAGGTTTACAATAATGGCGGAATAGGGATGCGTAATTCGATTCGGTATGAGAAAATGCTGACAATAAAAATTCATGCATCAATTTTTATGAGGACTACGTTAAGTATGCAGTTCGAATCAAAATATCATGGTAATAAAACAAGTTGCTCCAACTGATCCCGATATTGAATTGCTCATTGAAAAAAGTCAATCAATATCAAATTGGGTTATACGGAATAGAATCTTGTAACCTGGGGCCCCTGAATCTTTGGCAAGGAACAATGCATTTATGGTGGGGCATTCTCAGGGGAAATAATTGCAGGCATTGGCGCTATTAAATTGGTGGATGACTACGGAGAAATTAAGCGAATGTAAGTGGATGAACCTTACCGTGGTTTGTCTGTTGCTGAAACAATTTTGAGTACACTAGAAACTTACGCTACGAGGCAAGGCATCTATTCAATATATCTTGAGACAGGTAAATTGCATCATGCTGCAATCCGGTTCTACCGAAAGTTGAGTTATAGGTTGTTGAGCGATTTGGTAATTATCATCCTAACGCAGTAAGCATATATTTGGAAAAACGCTAACGAGGAATGGAATATAAGAATTCTATAGACTTTGCTGAACTAGTGATTTGAAAGTCGTACCCATTTTTGTCTTTTCTATCAGAGGAACAATTAAATGCAGTTGATTTAAACTTTTTGCGGGTGACTTCTAAAGAAGACAAAACACTGGTCGATGAGTTCAGCGCTAGACTTAGTAAGCACGTAGTTATTTACAACAGTGACTATGAATCACGAAAAGGTCACTTGTGTCGCATGATAGAGCCGCGCCTCTTGATTCGAATGAAATTAATGAAGTCCAGGCAGCCGAGCTAAGACTTACTGCAAAGAATAAAATACTGGTTGTGTATGAGAAACCAGTAATACTTTATCAGGATTTTAAGGCTGTCGAATAAACTTGAGTAGCTCGCCTTCAGGCATCATCCCGATGACGTTATTGCCTCAAGTTTTTTGATGGTAATGCCATAGAGGAGTTCTCTATTTCTTTTGCCGTAAAGCAGCGCTATCAACTTTGATCTTCATGCCTGGAATCAATGACACTGTTTCCACAAGCTCAAGTGATTTCACCATGTCCTTTGTACTCGTTTTGTATTTGATAAAGTGCGGAGTTTGTAAATGCGATTTGTATGCAGCTGAGTCAGCGTAAATTTCCAGGATGGTAAAATGAGTTGGATTTTCTTTTTCTGAAACAGGGAATATGGTAAGTACTCCCGGTTCCAGGCGCACAGAAGCTTCTGCCTCTTCTTTTAAAATAGCTTTGTAACTTTCAAGTTGAGCTGGATCAATAATGAGTTTTGCAAGACGAACCATTGGCTGTTTCTCCTGCGCGTAAGCCATTTTACTTGATAGGAGTGAGGTAATTGCTATCCCAACTGTTAATAAGATTTTATAGGCAAGTTTTATTTGTTTCATATCTGATAGTATTTCTTCGACTAACTCCCTTTCAAGCTCGGCAATTGCAGGTGAAATTTTATTGCTAAAATTCGGATAATAATAATCAATGCTGATGAGATCGGAATGTTAGTGTTTCTCGGAACATCGAAACTGTGGAGAACAAGATAAATGCTGGCACCAGCCAGACATGCCGTTGCATAGATTTCTTTATCAAAAATTATTGGCGTCTTGTTCGTTAGCGTGTCCCTGATTACACCTCCCATTACTGCCGTAAACATTCCCATGATTGCCGCAATTTCCGGCCGCACACCAAGACTTAATGCTTTTTCTACACCGACGATTGTAAACAATGCTATTCCTACCATATCAAATAGGAGCATAGTTCTCTTTAGCCGAGCCAGCCTCGAAAAAAAAATAAAAGCGATAATTAAACCACCAATGATTGCATACAAGAAATGAATATCACCAATCCAAACGAGGGGATAGCTTCCTAACAACATGTCTCTGAGACTTCCCCCACCTATTGCTGTTACAAAACCAGTGAAAGACACGCCAAACCAGTTTCGATCTTTATCTTCTGTTGCCAGTACCCCCGAGATTGCGAAGAAAAAGGTGCCGGCAAGTTCGGACGCATATTGAATAGTCATGATTCTTAAGTCACTTTATATTCAAATATAGCAATGCTAAGAGATGTCTTCAATTCCAGACAGGAAGTTGATTTCAATGCTTTTACACGAAAAAAGCGGGCTATTGCCGTGATATCTCATCTCAGTAATTCAATGCATCCTGAGCAATGACTGTGCGAAAGCCAGCAGCGAGCGTGAAGCATTATAATTCTGCTTCTCTGCTAATCTCTATTCGTATTGTTCGTCGGTCACTTTCTCCATCCAATCAACCACTTTTCCATTGAGCTGCTCTTGTGTAGCGATGTGTGTCATCGCTATTGTAGAAGAGGCCCCATGCCAATGTTTTTCTCCTGGTGCAAACCAGACCACATCGCCCGCGCGAATTTCTTCAATCGGTCCACCTTCTCTTTGTGCCCGGCCGACTCCAGAGATGACGATCAGTGTTTGTCCTAGTGGATGTGTGTGCCACGCAGTTCTTGCTCCGGGCTCGAATGTCACAGTAGCCGCAGCAGCCCTTCTGTGTTCATTTGGTTGGAATAAAGGATCGACACGAACGGAACCTGTAAACCAATCTTCCGGTCCTTTTCCTGAAGGCTGAGAACCTAATCTGATAATTTCCATTGCTTCTAATTTTGTTCTGTTAGTATACGAATTCGAATCTATCATCATCAATTGTTAGTAATCGATATTGCTCATCCGTGATAAATTCCATCCGTGTCACAATTCCCATCTCCTTATTCAGCGGGTATTCATTTGTGAAAGACTACTGCTTTCAGTCCTCTGTGCCAGTGCTATGCTTCTAGTGGGGATTTTACTACATCTCCTTTCTTCATTGTCTGCCGTGGTCGTCCTTCAATCTGATGAAAATGAAACACCTGTGATCTCTTTGCACAGATTTAAAAATTGATCCTGCAAAAAGATATCAACCGCTTCAGCATTATACCGCGTTTTCTTTCTATGATAAAAAAATTGTCCGCTTTTCTTCGCCTGCTCATCGTTGCTCACAGCAAGCCATACCTGAGTTTCGTATCCTTTATGCAGGTCATCAGGTGCACCACGCCCGCCCATCTTTGTAGGAACCCAACCGGGATTAAGTGTATTAGCATAAACATTTGACCAATTCCTCGCGACTGCCTTGCAAAGCAAAAGCACATGCAACTTCGAATCAGAGTAAGTAATCCGACTAAGGTCAGTTTTAAAACTCCCCAGTTTTGCATGCCCACTCAAATGCATATTGGAACTTAGGTAGATCAACCGTTTTGGTTTATCTATAAGGCACGTTAAAATATAAGGTGCCAATGTATTGACAGCGAATATTTCTTTTGCAGAGGCGTTATAACACCAGCATTGTGAATCACGGCATCAAAGGTCCCTAAAGCATTCACTTTTGATGCCAACTGTTTTGTCTCATCTATAATGGCAAGGTCTGCTGCAACTACACCTTCGGCACCCGACACTTTATCCAATGCCTCTTGCGCCCTCTTCTCGTTGCGTGCGTGAAGTACAACATGGTGACCTTGAGCAATCAGTTCCTTTGCTGCCAATTGTCCCAAACCATCTGCGGAGCCGGTGATAAATATTCTTGCCACCGCTATTTTCTCAATGATGCCATGTCAATAACAAAGCGATACTTTACATCACCTTTTAATAAGCGTTCATAAGCCTCATTGATTTGCTGGATGTTGATCATCTCGATATCTGAAACAATATTGTGCTTGCCGCAGAAGTCAAGCATCTCCTGCGTTTCGGCAATGCCACCGATCATTGATCCGGCAAAGTTCCTCCGAAAAGGTATGAGGCTGAAGGCAGCTACCGGAAGTGGATGTTCTGGTGCTCCAACCAACGTGAGTGAACCATCAACACGTAACAGGCTTAAGTAAAGATTAATGTCGTGTTGGGCGGAAACAGCATCCAATACAAAATGAAGTTTGCCTGTATAGCGCCCCATTTGCGCTGCGTCTTTTGATAATACAACATCATCAGCACCCAATCGTTTCGCATCTTCCACCTTTGCGGATGAAGTAGTAAACACAATAACCTCTGCGCCCATAGCCTTTGCGATTTTAACGGCCATGTGACCCAAACCACCTATCCCAACAATCCCTACTTTTTTTCCAGGACCTATATTCCAATGCCGGAGCGGTGAATAGGTAGTAATGCCTGCACATAAGAGCGGTGCAGTGGCCGCGAGATCAAGATTTTCCGGAACGCGCAAAACAAAGTCTTCATGAACGACGATGCTTTCTGAGTACCCACCATAAGTTTGACTACCGAGGTACTTGTCAGGCGAATTGTACGTTTGCACATTAGCCACTTCACAATATTGTTCTAATCCATCTTTACAATACTGACACTCGCGACAGCTATCAACCAGACAACCTACAGCAGCCGCATCGCCTGGTTTAAACTTTGTAACATCGCTGCCTACACTTACAATTTTGCCTACAATTTCATGACCGGGCACACAGGGGTAAATTGTACCATGCCACTCGTTTCTTGCCGTATGAAGATCAGAGTGACAAACACCACAAAATTGTATTTCAATTTCAACATCATGTGGGGTTGGCTTTCTTCTCGGAATGTTTATCTGTTGTAGATCAGCGTTCGCTGCGGCCGTGCCAAATGCTTTTACATCTTTTGTTTTGATCTTTGTTAAACCTTCTGCTGTTGTTCTTACTGCTTCCATATGACTAAGTTTATCACTAATGAAATAAAATAACAAGCCTGACCATCTGATACTTTCTTTTTAATGTGTTGGAGTAACCATGATCTCGTTCATCGGTATGTGCCACTGCAGTCATTGTCGTTTAAGATGCCATTACTTTCTCAAGTTCCACCACACGAGCTTTAGCTGAAGCTTGTGATGTTAAGTTGTCATTGAAGAACTTCTCCAATTTGTGAAGGGAATCAAAATTGTTCTGTCGTACAGATCGATGTGCCTCGCACCTGGTACGATATATAGTTCTTTTGGTTTGGCCGCTAACTTGTACATCTTGTCCGAAGTACGAGAATGGCATGACTTAGAGCTAAGGAATTCAAACAGAAAGTTATACTGTTCAAATAATCGGTAAGAACCAGCCTGATGAAGGCTATAAATTAAACCAGTAAGTAAGTTTAAAAACCAACGCCCTGTTTTTGCTAAAGAGATTTTCTGGTAGGTAATTTTCGGTATACACAATAAAGAAATCTGACGCGGGCTTATACCGCCATTGAAAGCGCGCATTCAGGTTTACATTATCCAGCAGGTTATTGTATTGAATGTAAGTGGTAAGAAAGATCTTATCTGTAAATGTTACGTCAAACCTGGGGCCGATCAAAAATAATTTTTCTTTACCATAATTGCCCGGGAGGTCCAGATCGTTAAAGTCAAACCGCAAGGATACGTTGCCATAAGGTTGGTAACGCGCATTCAACTGGCCATTCACATTTAGGTTATGTCCGTTGTAAAAACCACCATAGGTAGCTTGAGCAGTAAAGTTTATAATTCTTCGTGTATCACTCTGAAAGGTGGCAGAGAAATTCTGCCACGAATATTTTTCACCCGTGACGTAACTTGTGTACTTATCACTATTCACAGGATTGAAATCGTTTGTCATCCGTTGGAAAATATAATTATAGGAAAGTTGAAGAATAGCGGTATTCAAAAAATTGAGATTGTATCCAATCTTGTAATTTTTATCACTGAGAACTCCTCCAGGCAGATAGGTATGTGTGATGGCAAGGTTTGGTGACATTAAAACCACCGCCTTATTTTTCGGATAGATCTTATAAATTAACTCACTAACATAGTTCAACTGTCCTGGATAAACTCTGTAGCTAGGCACATAGCCCATTTCGGCGTTGAAGTTTTTTCCAATGGTATAGTGTCCAGCAGAAACATTGATATGCCGCACGGAATATTGAAGAAATGCTCCTCCCGATCTATTGTGATTATTAGTGAGTGGATTAAACGATTGACTTATGTAGGCACTGCTATACCACCGATTATCTTTGCTCAGCGTTTCAAGATCAGCAGTGATCACCCGGTTGTACGTGCTCTTCTTTAAAAAACTTTTGCCGTTTTCCGTAACGGGTTGAAATATACTTTCATGAAAGTATTGTGTTGAATCCCCGGCCCCTACACCTAGCGTCTCTTTGTCTGCATATGTTACTGCCAAACTCGACTGCGACCAGAAGTTACGTTGCACAGTGGCTACGCTGTAGTTTTGTGCGGGCAAGCCAATAGAGCCTTTCTCTTTGGTTTGCATATTCAGTAAGTTGAGTCTCCAGTTTTTATTAATAGAACCGCTCAACCTTGCACCGTAAGCAATGGGAATTCGGGTATAGAGACCTGTTGAATCTTTTATCAAACCTATTCTCCTGGAAAAAAATGTTCTTGTATCCGGAAACCCGGTCTGATCAAACAGATCGCTATTCTCGAGGAAGAATTGTCTTCGCTCCGGAAACCTGAATTCAAAACGAGTAAGGTTAATAACCTGTGCGTCTACTTCCACTTGCGAGAAATCAGGATTCACCGTGAGATCAAGATTCATCGAAGGCGTCACTGCCACTTTTGCATCAAAGCCCACTTGCAATTCAGAAGAATTTGTTTTGGGGGTCACGTCATTTTCCGCAGAAGTAGTGCCTGCTACAAATGGAATAAAAGAAATATTGGTATGCGGCTCAGGAATGGGATCCTCCCACACCAACTGCCCTGAATAAGCGAAAGAACCAGTGGTGTATTGAATAGGCGTGTGGATCCATGCTGATCGATGATTACGCTTTTTATCAGATCGGTCAAAAGCAATATTCCATTCCTTAATGCCACCTTTGTACCGGAAACTTTTAAAAGGTATCGCCATTTCCGCAATCCATTTATCCTTATAGCGCACCACTTTCGAGTACCATTTATTATCCCAACTCACGTTAAACGAATTGTCACTGCTTCCTCCGCTGGAAACCGTACCCTCCATCTGAATTCCTTTGGGTGTGATTACAAAGAAAAAGCCATTGATCTTGTCGTTGTAAGGGCCGATGTTAAACCCCACGTTATCATTCCTATCATAATCAAAATCCCTACGAAGAGAGTTGATCAGGTCCGGACTTTCATCATCGTAGCAAACAAACGAAATGTAGAGAGAGTGCTCGTTGAAAGTAAGTCTCGCCTCACTTTGAAATGGAGCTTGTGCAGTATCTACGGGGTAATTCAAATACCAATCATCAGCAACATCGGCATCAACCCAATCGCTTTCGTCCAGAACTCCGTCTAATTTAATATCACCTTTAGCCTTTCTAATTTTTAATTGCGTCCCCGGCTCGTTCTGAGCCATCAGCAGGAACGGAAACAAAAATACCGTAATGAAAAAGATAGACTTCATTGCAAATTTATTCTCGGTAGAGATAGTCAGCCAAGAGCCTGCAAAATAGATAAAGAATTAGATTAAGCGGAACAATCGTTAACGCTGCTTAGTTAAAAATTTGTTAATGAGCCGGTACATAAGGTGACAGCGTTGGTTGAACGGGGTAGGGAAGCGTAGGTGTCGAAAAACTTAAAGAGTCCGACAGCGACCTCGCAACAAGAGGACTGCTTTCTATCTTTTTTGCAATGTTCGCATCAGGACTTGTAACCTATTTTCAAGAAAGGCATCGTATTGAAAATTCTAAGGGCTACTTGCATAGGCTCCCAACACGAAAAAACCGGAACAATGATTTTGGTAGATATTTGTTGAAGAACCACAAAAACAAAAAGCCTCCAAATTTTGAAGGCTTTTCGTTTTTTACAATGACAGGAAGTTTTACATTTTCGACTTGACAATTTTTTGAATTATTCTACCTTTTTCCGTTTGAATAGTCAATAGGTAAATTCCTGGCGACCAGTTGGCGCCGAAACGATAGGTCTCATTATAGAGAAGATCGTCGCGTTTCTCGGAAAATAATCCATTCACATTTGAGATACGCAACCTATACCCCTTGCCTTCCTCCCCGGGAACAGTAATGGTAACCTCACTCGTAAAGGGATTTGGATAAGATGATACTTGCATCTCGTGATCTATGGCTGTATTGTTATCTGTATCCATTCGTCCCTGCATTGCAATATTGCTATCTACACAGGAGCCTGCATTGTCGATATACCGATACAACTCGGTGCCTAGATTACCATCAAACGCAGGGAAATATAAAATGTCATTCAGCGTCGTTAAATAGACATTGGCAATCGCTCCACCTTCATCAATTCCTAAAGGAACAGAGAAGGTGCCACATTCTGATCCGTTGGATCGGACGATAAAGCTATCTTGTTGGTATCCACCAGAGATATAGATGGTTTCCCCATTGACTGCATAGTGATTTGGCGAGAGGCTTGTGATAGGGCCAAATTCATAAATGACATTTGTACCTGCTTCTGTTCCATCGGAAGTCCAGAGAAAAGTCTCCGCCATAGATGAATGTAAAATGAAATAAAGTCGAGATGCGCCGGAATACATGGTTATCTCCGGCTCTCCGTAAACAGGACCAAACGGGATTCTTTTGATCATCGTTGTTCCTGCAGCGGTTCCATCGCTTTTCCATACACCGTGCGAGTTCAGGTCTTCCTCTTCTGAATAATCCAGCGTCATTACGTATACCATGTTGTTCGCAACGGCCAGACGATTTATTGGATTAAATGGCCTTCCTGATTCGTCATTTTTAACCATTCTCGTCCCTGCTGCGGTACCATCTGTTCTCCACAACTCCATATTGGTATCTCCTCCCGCATTGGCGAGGAAGTACGCGATGCCATTTAAAGTTACAGCGGCCTTTCCTCCAGGTTGCGCACTTGCAATTAGCGACGAGTTTGCACCAGTCCAAATATCACGCAACAGTACTGTGCCTGCAGCTGTGCCGTTGCTCTTCCAGAGTTCGTAACCTTTTACGCCATTGTTGGCTGCGAACACAAGCTCGTCACCTGCATCAGCCATCCAGCCAACATGAGCAGGAAAGCTTTTAAGAGAAAAAGTCGACGCTGATGTTCCTGTTGTTCTGATAAGGACATTTGCAGTGGCGACATATACGATTCCGTTGCCCGTCATGACATAATTCACTGGCAAGGTCTGTGTATTGAATAAATACAATGAATAGGTGCCATTTACCGTTCCGTCACTGCGCCAAAGAACCTGCTCACCCGATAAGTTGTCTTCAATAAAGTATAACAATCCGTTCCCGGCAAAAAAGGATCTCAAGTTCTTGCCTGGGAAAGCTTTCAGCAAGTCAGTACCTTCTTTTGTTCCATCACTTTTGAATAATCCGTATTCGTCTGCTCCGTTCTGGGCAGAAAAGTAAAAGTGATTGCCGACAGTGGTTAAGTGTGAAGGATAGCTTGACCCATAGGACATGCCATAGGGCAGGGGTGCAGTGTTTGCTGAAGTTCCATCTGTGTACCAAAACTCTTCAATGGAGCCAGAAAAATCTGTCCAGGTGGTGAAGTACATGAAAATCGATGACGCTGTCAATTCCATGTCTTTGTTCAGGAATTTTCCGAGATCATTTCTCACGAGCTGATGATTACCTTCCGTGCCATCAGTTTTCCACATTTCCATAAAACCAGTAGGGCCGTTCACCACATAGTAGAGAGAACCCTTAAACACAGTAAGGTTTGGATTGATCTCGATAAAATTTCGGTTCAGGGGACTAACAGGAATTGTGCCTGCCGCGGTGCCATCCGTTTTCCATATCCTTGGACGATCGGTATAAGTGATAAAATACAAAGTGCCATTAAAAACAGTGAAATGTGAAAGATGGGGGAACCCACCTCCAGAATAACTTGCAGCACCAGGATTGATGTCTTTTACCAGAACAGTGCCAGTAGTGGTCCCGTTGCTCTTCCAAAGCTCACGCCCATTTGTCCCGTTGTGTGCCCCAAAATATAACGTACTACCTACCGCGGTAAGATTATCTGGAAAGCTTTCTGCCGAACCGGCATAAATATCTTTAACCAATGTTGTCCCTGTAGCCGTTCCATTACTTTTCCAGAGCTCCCGGCCATTGATGGCGTCAAATGCTGTGAAATAGAGCGTTCCATTCACATTGGTAAGATGTTTTGGTGCGCTGCTTAATTTCGCCCCAGTCCGAATATCTTTCACCATCACAGTGCCAGAGACTGTGCCGTCAGATTTCCATAGCTCGTATCCATTTGTACCATCGTTCGCAGCAAAGTAAAGGGTGCCATTCACATTTTCAAGATCTCCGGGATTACTTGAACCTACTCCCCGGAGAATATCTTTTACCCGTACAGTTTGAGAGATGTTGCCATCTGTTTTCCACAGTTCCCTTCCAGATATTCCATCCGTTGCGCTGAAGTAAAGTGTTTCACCAACCAGCATTAATGAAGTGGGAGCGGGAGAGCTTCCCATTTCCGTTGACACTATATAGGTCCCTTCCGATGAACCATCCGAGATCCATAGGTGAGATCCTGTTTCAGGATGATCGGCAACAAAATAGACCCGATCCCCGCTTGCTGGAGTAAGCTGATCAATTTTTATAAAACCTTGATATCCTTCGATTACCGGTTGTGTGTGGACTGCTGAACCGGAAGTTACCCAGAGCATACTGTCTTTTACAAAATAAGTTAGTCCACCAGAGTTTGTAAGGTGTTCAATTTTCCCGGTAATTTTTGAGTCACTGCCATTGATGTCTTTTACAAGCGACACTTGGCTGAAAGCGGCAATAGAAGTAAGAATAAAAAATGACAGCAAAAGCTGACGACGTAGAGCATTCCATGGATTTGACATAGCAAGTCCACTACTGAAGTGTAAAGGTGTTATCATATTAAGAGAGTTTTTGATTTTTGTCCGAGACAGCAGCAGGTAATAATACCCAGATTAATCCCGGTTATAATCTGCCTAATAAAATGCTGCCACACTTCAGAATAATCTAAGGAGGCTAAGACGTTGAGTATGACGGTATCGTTCAGCGCAAGCAAATAACATGAGGTTTAATATCTACAGTGTCTACGATTAAGGTGACCAAGCTATCACAGAAGACTTGAATTGTTGAAAGCTAAACCTTGACTTACCAAGTCAACGGATGTGACACGTGTTATTGATTCCAGAGTACTTCATCCAATTAGCAAACTTGTAGTCATGCATACGCATAAGCGTTTTTACGAGGTCTTAGAAACATCTATTTAGTTTGAATTGGAAATGAAGAGATTTAATGAGTTTGATAAAACAGATATCAGGGCGTTCCCCTCGTACCGGGCCATCCACGGCTGCGCTATCGCTCCGGTACCACGAAGCGTGGTACTAAACCGTTCCTGTCCCTAACGCAGGGCACAGCGAGAGATATTATTAAGTGTTGCGGGTGCGAATACGTGAACATATTTCTGTTCATACCGAGAGGCCGTAACTCAAGATTGTTAAGAAAATTAGAAGCGTATGCTAAACTAGATTGCTCATAAAAAATTAGAATATGTTCGTGATGGAAATGATGAATATAGAAATCAAAAACATCACTTTACTTCGATCCCACAATCTTAAAAGGCACTATAGAATAGCCATAGCAATCTGACGACATCGTTCAACTATTTTTTTATACGAAAATTCATGAAAGCAGGTAGTAAAGCAAATTTTACCATTTCATTGCTAATGACTTATTAAAACACTATTTTTTTGCTCGGTTCACATGAAACACTTATTGCTGCGCGGCATACAGAAACGATTACAGAATATGAAATAGAGATGATTAATATTTGACACTGCGTATAGCTTACGGGGTGAAGTGGTGATTCGGGCTTTACTGCATTTATCAAACTCTATACCTCGCACAAAGGAAATTGCTCTGAAACCCCACCGGCCATATTCTCAACGTTATGCTTCAACATACACAGAACTTGGTTAAAAGAAAATCCAATGAATTACCAAACATTTGAACCGAGCCACGACTTGACGACACTTATCAAATGTTATTGGACATTGGAAAGTCCAAAAGAAGAAACTCCCGAAAAACAAACCATAGTTCCTGACGGTTGTATGGAGATGATTTTTCACTATGGTGACTTGTACAGACAATACACGGAAAACGGAAACAGCATTACCCAACCAAAATGTTTTGTCATTGGACAGCTGACACGACTGCTTGAAATAGAACCGGCAGGCGAAACAGGAATTTTTTCTGTTCGTTTTCATCCAAACGGTTTTTTGTTTTTTGCAACCATTCCGATAAAGGAAATGGAAAATACAGCAGTTTCATTGGAAAAACTGTTTGGAAAGGACGGACAGGAAATCGAACAAAATATTTTAAACGCTAATTCAACTTCGGAAAGGATAAAACTGATTGAAACATTTTTGTTAAGTCGATTGACCGATACCAAAACCGTTGACCAGGTTGTAGAATCAACGGTTGAATCCATATTGACGGCTAATGGGCAGCTCTCTGTTGATGAACTTTCCAGACAAACGAATATCAACCGTAGACAATTAGTACATTTTCATCAGCCATTGGTTTAAGTCCGAAACAGCTTTCTAAAACGATAAGACTACAATCGACACTCAAAATGTTGCTGAACAAAAAATACACAAGCCTTACTGCTCTGGCCTATCAAGGCGAGTATTACGACCAAGCACATTTTATCAGAGACTTCAAAGAGCTAACAGGATTTACACCTAAAGAATTTTACGGAAACAACTTAAAAATGTCATCGCTTTTTTACGGAACGGATTAGCGTGTCCCATTTGTACAATTTTAGGTTTCATACTCATCGCAACTTTACAACCTAATATAAAATAAGTTACCCTGTAAAATTAAATCTATTGTTTGAATTCAGGCAACGGATTTCTGTAGAGCAGTATCTTTCTATAAAATCATTTAAGGTTTGGATATTAAGAAAGCAGGATGTTCGGAACAAAAAACGCGCTTCTTCCTGGCTGACGGAGCAAACGTGTCTGGAGCAATCGTTCAAGACGAAAATTACGAACCTTCAATGGGTGGAGTAATCACTTAACTAAACGGAGGTGGCGACTTGCAACGGTATGTTCATTAACATCAAAGGAAACAAAATGACAGTTCATTCAATCATCTAAAACTATGAGAACAGGAAATAAACTCTTCATTGCTATTGTCAGCTTGACTATTCTTTGTGCTTACAACAAAGCAGACAAGTAACATCAAAAAAGCGCGGTGGCTTATCGGAACGTGGGAAAACAAAACCCCGAACGGAAGTATCTACGAAACCTGGAGCAAGACAAATGACAATAAGTTTTCGGGAAAAAGTTACATCCTAAAAGAGAAAGACACGGTCGTTTTTGAGAACATTGTATTAGTACAAGAACAAGACGGATTGTTTTATATCCCGACCGTTAAGAACCAAAATGATGGTTCGGCGGTTCGTTTCACTACCAAAACCATTTCAGAAACACAATTGGTTTTTGAAAATCCACAGCACGGCTTTCCTCAAATCATTTCTTATACAAAGATTAGTAGCGACTCATTAGTAGCTGAAATTTCGGGAACGAAAAATGGACAAGAACATCCGCAAACTTTTGGAATGAAACGAGTCAAATAAAGGAGGAGCGAATAACGAGGTATTGCCACAATGAGGTGCTGATGTGCTATAATCAACGTCAGTCCTTTTGTACATTTGTGCCGTATTGAACATTAGTGCTTCGGCGTTAACACGGCAATACCCGAAGCGTTTTAGTCGATTTCGCGGAGACGAATAAAAATAGCTGGCTTCCTGCCCGCAACATATGATCATAAAACAAATAAGCCCAGAAGATACCTGGCCGATAAGGCAAATCGTGATGTGGCCTGACAAACCGCTGGAATTCATAAAACTTAAAGAGGATATAGAAGGTTTGCATTACGGGCTTTATCAGGACAATAAATTGGTATCAGTGATATCATGCTTTCAGACTAGTAATGGAATCCAATTTAGAAAATTTGCAACCTTGGCTGACATGCAAAATCACGGATTTGGAACGAGCCTTTTAAGTTACATCATTAGTGAAGTTAAGAAGAAAGGAGCTAAAAGACTTTGGTGCAACGCAAGACTTGATAAAAAACAATTCTATCAAAAGTTCGGATTGGCGGAGACGAAAGAAAGATTTTTCAAAGAGGGAGTAGAATTTACAATAATGGAAAGTAAATTTCACTAAGCCTTGCGTTAACATTAGCTGCAAGATCAAATGTGCAGGGCATTGAGCTGAAGACATTTAATTGTTCATGGATTTGTACAATGGTAATTTAGCACGGGTTGTTTTTATAAACTTTTGTTGAATTATCGAATACATGAAACTAGCCCGAGGCTTTGGAATTCTTGCAATTTTCACACGGATATTATAAGAAATAGCAAGAGCGCTCGATTTTTATATTCTTATCCTATTTAATAAATTACACATCGGCAATTTAGGAAATAGAAGCGTTGGGGTAAAGACTAGCATTGAAGTTGAAAGATATCTTAAATAAAAATATCCTGAAAAAAAGTTTGCGCATCACGACAGCAACGAAGAAATCTACTTTCAGTTGACAAAAAAAAGAGAGGCGCAAAGTGGTTTAAAGGTAAAAAGCTTTAATAAAAACTGCCTCTATTAGTAATTCTATTGAAAATAGTACAGCAATACTCGGCCTTCAGCAATACCCAAACCGTTAGCAGTGATTCTAAAATGATACCAACAAGCAACATGACTCAGATGATGTATAAACTATGCAAGACAAGAATCTGAAAAAAACGGCAAAACAGTCAAAACGTTATCCATTTATTGCGGAACATCGTGGAGGACCTCTCACAAAAGAGAATCACCGTAGGTTAATCAGATGGTCAATAGACTGCTGTGTGCATGTACTGTATCTTCTTAACGAAGAAACTGACAAAAGACTAGCATATGCCTTAGACGTAGCCAAAGAATGGGAGAATGATAATATACCAACAAGCGCAGCAATGAAGGCCTCGCTTGGTGCACATGCTGTAGCAAGAGAAACCTCTAACCCTGTGTTAAAGGCCATTGCTCGTGCCGTTGGACAAACAGTAGCAACAGCTCATATGGCTGACCATTCTCTCGGTGGTGCATTCTATGCCCTTAAAGCCGTAAAATTTGCGAATAAGAACATAGAAAAAGAAAGGGCCTGGCAAGTTAAAAAGTTAAGTGAATTGCCATCCGAAATTATTGAAATCGTTCAAACCATGTGGATAAGGAAAGAATTAGATAAAAGAATATGATAAGAGAAAACATGACATCAAACAGGTTTGCGTCATCAAGCTTGGTGTCGATCGTTTACTAATTGAGTGGCTTCTCATAATAAAAACTTTGATGTGACTATTACATTGCGTGCTCAGGATGATGGATCAACTAATCCCCGAGCTCCAGTGTAGCTGGCTTGTAGCATTAGATGTGGCTGGAGCGGCTATAGATGTTGAATAGATCGGTGTGCATTTTTCTATAAATGTTCCTTCATATATTCATTCATTTTCTCCAGTTGTCCATGCTTCCGCGTTCATGGTTCTTTCATTTTTGTTTCATTATCCATTAGATCCATCCAGTGAATGTCTAGTATACGCTTCATAAATTGGGGTGTTTATAAAGCAATATCTAACCGTACACTAACCTTACATCGATGAATATCTGACTTCATCTTTTGTTTCTCAAATTCATTTCACAGAACAGGGACTGACAATGCAACTAGATTCAAAGAGTAATGTGCTCAGCACATCTTTGAGGTTTTTAAAAAATCATTCGCAAAAAAAATACAGAAGTTCAAGCATTGGATTGGCACTTTCTGAAAGAATTGTAATTATTCACAAGGATATATATACAATGACGCAATCCGGGCAAGGAAGTACAACTCCAATGTTCTACCTCGAATGGAATTCGTCAGCTCCCTTTTTATTTGACACGGAGGATAATGATGATAAGAGGTTCACTGTGAACAACGCATAGCGAAATGGGCATAAGAATTTAAGGTTGGTATGTGTTAAACTTAATTTTAAACTTAATCTATGTTTTATCACGTTCAATCACTCATTAATGAAATAGTAGTAGACGAACCAGATCCATCCGCAGCAAATGCGCTTCAGGAAGGGCTAGGTGGGCAGTTCGGAGAAATGCGTACGATGATGCAATACCTTTTCCAAAGTTTTAACTTCAGAGGAAATGCTACGCCTTATCTTGACCTGATACAGGGTGTGGGCATTGAAGAAATTAGCCATGTTGAACTTATTTCCAAAACCATTAGTCAATTGTTGGACGGGTCTCCAGCTTACAACGGAAAGAAGTTTGATGTTCCGGGTAAAGGAGGCAAGGCTACGATGGACATGGCCAAAGAACAAATGAATCCGCATCACTTCATTGTTGGAGCCCAAGGTGCCTTGCCTGTTGATGCAGCAGGAAACCCATGGAGCGGTTCGTATGTTCACAACCACGGAAATCTTGTGTTAGACCTTATGGACAATCTTGTTTTAGAGGCAACGGGACGCCTGCAGAAATGTAGGATCTATCAAATGTCAGAGAATAAAACATTGAGAGCGACCGTTGCGTTCCTAATCGTGAGAGATGAGGCACATCAGGCTGCATTTGCAAGAGCCTTAGAAACATTGGGCGTAAATTGGAACAAAGTATTGCCAGTACCGAAATTTGATTCAACCAAATACCCTGAGGTAAAAAGATTGATTGATGCAGGAATACACAGAGAGCAATATCATTTCAGATTAGACGGCTCTCAAATGGAAAAGATATTCCAAGGTCCTGCGCCCCTGGGAAATAATACTGAACTTGTCACAATGAAGGAACCACGGGAAAGCTATCCGATACCGATGGCACCTGAAAGACCTGAAGAATTTGCACCAGGCCTGGACCCGGAACTTCAGGAGCTTGCTGATGCTTTTACCGATTTTAAAGAAAAGTTGATAGCAACTAAAAAAGTTAATTTAGTAAAGAAGAAAATCCTTAAAAAATAAATTGAAGGAGGCTGTCTCAAAACTCTAAGTGTTTGGAAGCATAACGCGTATTTTATTTTTCCTTTGCGAAAACTTCCGGCTCTTGCAGCTCTGCGGTTGCGAATTTTACCGCAGTGGCGCTAAGGCACAGAGGAACGCAGAGTGCTAAATAAAATTACATAAGCATCTAACACAGAGCTTTCCAAGACGGCCTCTTTTGATACCTACCGGCCAGTCAGGTGCGGAAGCTTCGTCTGTGCTTTAATAAAATCTTTTAGAAGAATATCTTGATTAACCCACTTTCGCACGAGCTGAACTTTTCGAACTATATTTACAAACAACAATTTTTTCTACGCCCCCAATAAAGCTCACGTTCGATAAGTATGACACAAGCTTTCATAGACTTTATCAACACCATAGTCACCTTACCGAAAAATGAGGAAGAAAAATTGCTACAGGTAGCACTACCTGCAAAAATTGTTAAGGGGGATGTATTTATAGCAGAAGGTTCAGTACCAAGAAAACTTGCTTTTGTGCTGAAAGGATTATTCAGGTATTATTACACAAGTAAGAAGGGTGCTGAATTTACGAAAGGCTTTTTTTCTGAAAATTCGTTTATCGCGGCATACAGTGCCATGGTACAGCAAGTTCCATCCACATACACCATAGAGGCGCTTGAAGATTCGGAAATTCTCATAATTGACTATTACGACTGGAAACAATTATATAATGAACATCAATGCTGGACCGCGTTGCTAATCGCCTATCTTCATAAAGGCTTTTTTAAAAAGGAAAAACGCGAAAGAGAATTTTTGTTATTTGATGCTAGCGAAAGATATCAATCTTTCCTTGAGGAATATCCCCAACTTGAGCAACGGGTTAAGCAAGCCGTGATTGCTTCCTATCTTGGCATCACTCCAGTCGCACTTAGCCGCATCAGGAGTCAGCCAATCAAATTAACATAGGTTAATGGAAATGAGCCATGACAGGTTTCTCTTTGTATAAAAGTTACTGGTCATGAAATTACAAGGCAAAACAATCCTAATTACAGGAGGTAGTTCGGGAATAGGACTTGCACTCGCAAGAAACTTAAGCATTAAAAATACGGTGATCATTTGCGGGCGGTCCCAGCAAAAGCTTGACGAAGCAAAGAAGCTTATGCCGGAGATTTTTACTTTTCGTTGTGATATTTCCTTACCTGGAGAAAGAGCAAATCTGTTTCAATACTTGCGAACGAATCACCCGTCCATCAACATGCTAATCAATAACGCAGCTATTGTCCACAAAACAAACTTCTATACGGATGAGAACATAATAGAGAAGGCTCAAGCAGAAATTAATACGAATCTTATCGCGCCTATTGTACTTTCAAAAATATTTTTAAGTACGGCTTCACATCCAGCAACAATCGTCAACATAACAAGTGGGTTAGTTTATGCTCCTCGCGCAGTATACCCCATCTATAATGCTACGAAAGCCGCGTTGCATGCCTTCACGCAGGTGCTCCGGCACCAGATGAAAAATGAAAACATCCGGGTAATCGAAGTGCTCATGCCTGTGGTAGATACGCCATGGCACCAGGGCAGTGCTCCGGAAATTGCTATATCACCAGAGAAAGCGGTTAGCGAAATGCTGAAAAAACTTGAAAATGGAGCAGTGGAAATAAAAGTAGGCGCTGTTAAATTTCTGCACCTGATCGCTCGGCTGTCACCTCGCCTTGCCTTTAAAATCATCAACCGTTTGTAAAGTTGAGATAACAAGCCGATCCTTGATAAGCATTTCAGCAATAATAAATTGCTATTGTATTAATACAAAATCCAATTGATTTGATGGTCATATCCCGATGTAGCAGGTTTCGCCAATGATACTAGAAGTATTGCTTCAATTCAAAATAAAATAAACCAAGGCTTGAGTCCACGAATCAACATGGTCGAGAAAGCATGTGTCTCTACTAATTCGAAGAAGTTTGCCCAGTTGAAATCATTTCTCTTAGTCTTTATTGAGCGTTGCTGGCTTTCGTTGTAAAGTGACCGACCCATAACCGACAATTTGTTCAACCGAATTTAAACTAAGAAAAAATGAAAAAAGTTGCGCAGCTAAATAACTGCGTATATATTTGCAGTCAAATAACTGCATAATGAAATCAAGACGAGATGTATTTCAGGCGATAGCTGATCCTACCCGCAGAGCAATAATTACTTTAGTCGCTCTTCAGGCTATGACGCCAAGTGCCATAGCTGAGAATTTTGAATCGTCCAGACAAACAATTTCGAAGCACATACAAATCCTCGCGGAGTGTGAATTGCTTGAACAAGAGCAAAACGGTAGAGAAATATACTATCACATCAATGGAAAAAAAATGAAAGAAGTAGCTGACTTTATTGAACCATTCCGCAAAATGTGGGATGACAGGTTTAATAAATTGGAATCTATCATGAAAAAATACAAATCAAAAAAATAGACCCTATGGAACTGAAGACAAAGATCAATGCCAAAGACGGCAAACAGGAATTAGTAATTACAAGGGAATTTGATCTGCCAGTGGAATTACTTTTCCAGGCGTACATAGAGCCGGAAATTGTCGAGCAATGGATGGGGACAAAAGTGCTAAAGCTTGAAAATCAAAAGCACGGTAGCTGGAAGTTTGAAACATCAGATGCTAAAGGAAACGTAGTACTTCAGATGAATGGTGTAATTCACGAGTTTATTCCTAACAAGAAAATCACGAGAACATTTGAAATGGAGAATTCTGGTTTTGAAGTTCAGCTTGAATTTCTGGAGTTTGAGAAACTCAGTAACGACACTAGTAAATTGAACATGCACATAGTATACAGATCAGTTGCGCTCAGAGATCAAATGCTGAAGCTACCCTTTGCACAAGGCTTAAATATGGCACATAACAAATTGCAAGACGTGGTAAGCAAATTAAAATAATGTATTATGACAAAGAGAAATAAAATTATCTATTGGATTGCTACCATCTGGCTGTCATTAGGAATGGCATCAACTGGAGGTGTACAGTTATTCAAACTGAAAGAGGAAGTAGATGTGATGTCACATCTGGGTTATCCACTCTATTTTCTAACCATACTTGGGATCTGGAAAATCTTGGGAGTTGTTGCCGTGCTTATTCCTAAATATCCTTTGCTAAAGGAATGGGCTTATGCAGGCTTCGTTTTTTCAATGTCCGGTGCTATCTTTTCTCACTTAGCTGCTGGAGATAGCGCCACGGAACTTTTTGGGCCGACATTATTGCTAATCCTGACGGGCGTGTCATGGTATTTAAGGCCTGCAGATAGAAAATTAATTAATCCGTAAAAAAAGATAGCATCTTCAAATAAACAAAAAAGGTTATGTCAAAAACAAAAAAGAAATTGTCTTCAGAACAACGCGAAGAATTACTCTTAGCTTTAAGAGCGCGTTTCGAGAAAAACATGAACAGGCATAAGGGCCTCAAATGGTCTGACATAGAATCAAGGCTGGATGCGAATTCAGAAAAACTGTGGTCACTCAATGAAATGGAAAGAACGGAAGGAGAACCGGATGTTGTCGGGTACGATAAAAAGACAGGTGAATATATTTTTTATGATTGTTCTGCAGAAAGTCCTAAAGGACGAAGGAGTATTTGTTACGATCACGAAGCATTAGAATCAAGGAAAGAACATAAACCAGGAAACAGCGCCATCGGGATGGCAAGTGAAATGGGTATTGAAATCCTAACAGAGGAACAATATCGCGAATTGCAGAAGCTTGGAAAGTTTGATACAAAAACTTCCAGCTGGATAAAAACACCTCCGGATATTAGGAAACTTGGTGGTGCCATCTTTGCTGATTGGCGCTATGGCCATGTCTTTGTGTATCACAATGGTGCTGAATCTTACTATGCTGCCAGGGCCTTCCGTGGGTCGCTTATGGTGTAAATAAAGGCGGCATATCTTATCCTATTGACAATTAGAAACGCGTAATAGGTTCATTTAAAGCATCAGTTTAGGAAGTTCCATTCTAATTCTTTAGGTGCGTAGGAGAGCAGCGAGCTAATCCTGAGCATTGCGGACTGCTGGGCTTTAGGCGAATTCTTTGCCTACTAGTTAATGAGTAGCATCGCCATCCATGCCATATTTATGGGGACTCATCAACCGTAGCAAACTGCTAGATGATAAGAAACTTGTAGAGCGTAGATTGCTATGGCTATTAATTCATAAGTTTTTTGAGGAGTGAATGAATGTTTTATAGAAATCTCTAGCAATTCTTTTGGACATGGCTTCTAGTATGCAAAATTTCTCTTAAATTTTGCTTTCTTATTTAATGAACGATACTGAAGGCCTTATCGCAAGCACATCTCGTAACCCTTTTATCAATGGTGTTGGGGAGATAGGCCGTCCGGTACGAAAACATAATTGGCACAAAATAGCTATTCCCTCATTAGAGAAATGTCCGCTTAGTCTAAATTCTATTGTTGATGATGTTCGAGGGTTTTTTGAACTGGCAGTCCTTGAAATAGACTTATCCGCTAATGCTTATCTTGTTAACAATAAACAAGGTGTTTTCACAACCCTAGAAAATAGCACTACTACCTAATGTCTACCAACAATAAAACGAAGGAATATATTCCCGAATTTCTATACAGTCCTGAAGCCATTCACGCAACGTTGGCTTCAGCCGGTTTTGGAACATGGGAAGTCAAGCTGGACAACAATACAGTCTCATGGGATGATCGCTGCAAAGCATTGTTTGGTTTAGCGGAAGACAACAATCTTTCGTATGCTGAAGCCATTAAATACATCCATCCTGATGACTTGAATGACGTGACCGCTGCAGTTGCGAGGGCATTAAAAGGTGAGAACAATGGCAAATACAAAAAGCTTTATCGGACAGTAGGAGCTGATGATGGGAAGCTAAGATGGGTTGACTTTACCGGTCAGGCGTACTTTGATGACAACGGAAAAGCAATACGATTTGCAGGAATTGCGAGAGATGTCAGTGAATCGAAGAAGTACGAGGCAATAAACTATATCCATAAAGAAAGTGAAGAACGCCTTCGAAGCATTATTGATCAGGCCCCTATGGCAGTAGGTGTTCTGAAAGGAAAGAACCTCATAGTAGAAATGGGAAACGACAAGATTTTTGAGGTTTGGGGAAAGTTAAAGGTTCCATCGATTAATAAGCCTTTGATCGAAGTGCTGCCCGAAATAAAGGGGCAAGGATTTATTGAATTATTGGAAGGGGTGTATGATAGTGGCAACGCCTTTCAAGGCAATGCTGTTTTAGCCCGACTACTGAGGGGAGGAAAACTAGAGGATGTATATTTCGATTTTACATATGCTCCATTAAGAGATGAAGATGGCCTTGTCAATAGCATCTTGATATTAGCAATGGATGTGACGGAGAAAGTACTCGCTACAAAAAAGTTGGAGGAAAGCGAAAGAGAATTCCGACAACTAGCGGACTCCCTTCCTGAATTAGTTTGGACTACTGATCCAACAGGCAAGCAAACATTTGCATCCAAGCAGTGGCAAGCATTCTCAGGTCTGGAGCCAAATGATCAAGACACTTTTCAGAAGATAGTGCATCAGGATGATATGGATAGTGTCATCAAAGTTTGGAGTGAATGTTTGGCTACCGGAAGTTCTTATAGGACTAGTGCTCGACTAAAACATAAAAGTGGTGAGTACCAATGGTTCCTCATTCATGGGGAACCGATTAAAGATAAATCGGGAAAAATTGAAAAGTGGATTGGAGCTTTCATTAATGTTCATGAACAAAAGGTAGCGGAGGAACGACTGATTGAGGTTCAGAAACTTTTGGAAAGTGCAATTGATCTTGCGCAGTTAGCAATATGGCGAATGGATGTTCGAAGCGGAAATTTCACTTACTCTCCGCGATTTATGGAATGGCTCGGTTTAACTGAAGAAACCATAACGAGGGAAGAGGCTTACGTTCCTGTTCCTGATGGGCATAGGCAACAAGTTATCGATAGGATTAACAGTGCGGTTAACGGCAATGCTTCAGGGGTTTACGAAAATGAACATCCCATAGTAAATCAATTGACTGGTGAAGTGAGGATCATTCATGCACATGCACAAGTTATTTACGGCAAGGATAATGAACCTGTAGAATTAAGAGGAACTGCACAGGATGTTACCATACACAGAAATCTTCAACAGGCATTAGAACGTGAAGTTCAAATTCGAACGGAAGAAGTTGCCGCAACAAACGAAGAATTACAAGTTACCAACGAAGAGCTGATTGCAACAAACAATGAATTGGAAGAGAAGAATCAAACTTTGATTCATACCAACGAAGAACTTGAGCAATATGCCTACGTAGCAAGTCACGATTTGCAAGAGCCATTGCGAAAGATCTTAACATTCTCTGATCGACTTGCGAAGCTCAATGATCTACAGCCTGAGGGAGCCAACTGGGTTTCGAAAATCAGTAGTTCTGCAGCACGCATGTCGTTACTAATAAGGGATCTGTTGGATTTTTCAAGGTTATTAAAATCAGAAGATTTAATTAAGGCCGTTGACCTTAATTCAATTGTGTCTAATGTAAAAGATGACTTCGAAATCGTTATTGAAGAAACCAAGGCACAAATTGAAATAGGCAAACTTCCGGTGATTGAAGGAATTGGACTACAGCTCAATCAGTTGTTCTACAACCTTCTCAGTAATTCACTTAAATTTATCAATCCAGGTATATCACCCGTGATTAGTATCAGCAGCCGCCCAGTCGGTTTGGAGGAGGTGAGTCAATATATCAGTAGCCCTAACAGTATGATGAATTATCATCAGATTACTTTTTCCGACAATGGTATTGGATTCGAATCTGAATATTCAGAACATGTTTTTGAAATCTTTAAAAGGCTACATACGAGAGGTGCATACCAAGGCTCTGGTATTGGACTGGCGCTGTGCAAGCGTATCGTGACAAACCATAAGGGTTATATCTACGCGAAATCGGAGCTAGGAAAAGGTACCAAATTCAATATTATTCTGCCCACGAAGTTGCGTTGACAAGAATAACTTAATTAGTGGATTCGGTGATTTAGCTTTTGAAATAAGGGAGGAAGCAATAAGCCATGATTTGAAATGCAAGACATTCACTTTGATCCAATGCGATCCATCTATGTCACAAATTAATACTCGCTTTTATTTTGCTTGCCTAAAAAGTTAGGTGAAACACAGCAGCTAAATGACATTATATCAAGGACTCAAAAGTAAATGAAATTGTAGGGCCCATAAATTTTAGGTGCTTGAGTTGAAATGCCTTGGATACGAAAACCTCTATCAATTAGTAGTAACATTACCGGCAAGACGACTATTAGTAAGCGTTAATCTGGTAACAAATATTATGAAGACTATCGTCATTATACTTTTGCTTTTTGTATCGCATTTGGCGATGGCGCAGCAATCAAATTTCAGCCATGTTGAACCTGCGTTCTGGTGGGTAGGTATGAAAAATCGTTCTGTTCAAATTCTATTTCATAGTGATAAAATTAATATAGATCATTATAAAGCAACCATAAAATATGGTGGCGTCACACTGAAGGAAATCAAACTTGTTGAAAATCCCCACTACCTTTTTTTAACATTGGAGATCTCACCAACAGCTAAGGCAGGGAAAGTGCCCGTAATATTTAATGATGGTAAAAATTCTTTTGAGCATTTCTACGAGTTAAAAAGCAAATCAGTAGATAATAATCGTATTCCGGGCTTTACCGCTGCTGATGTTGTATATCTCATTATGCCCGATCGTTTTGCTAATGGTGATGAAACGCTTGATTCTGTCGCAGGAATGTATGAAGGCACACATCGCAATGAGCCTTATGGCCGACATGGTGGTGATTTAAAAGGGATATCCAATCATATCGATTATATAAAAGATTTAGGAATTACTTCCATCTGGCTTAACCCTGTGCTTGAGAATAATCAACGCGCTTCAAGTTATCATGGTTATGCTATAACAGATCTATACAAAGTTGACAGACGCTTTGGTACAAACGATGATTACGTCCAACTGATTAACCTGTGCCATAAGAATGGTATAAAAATGATTCAAGATATGGTGTTTAATCACATCGGTAATGACCACTGGCTAATGCATGATCTTCCTGAAAAGGATTGGATTCACCAATTTCCAGAGTTTACGCGTACTAATTACAACGCTCCAATTATTTCTGACCCATATCAAGCCAGCGAGGACGCAGAACTTATGAGCAATGGATGGTTTGACGTTAGCATGCCCGATCTGAATCAAAAAAATATGCTCGTAGCAAATTACCTTATTCAAAACACCTTATGGTGGATTGAATATGCAGGCATCGATGGGATTCGAATGGACACTTATCCGTATCCTGATAAAGAGTTTATGTCGCGATGGTCAAAAGAAGTAATAGCGGAGTATCCAACATTTAATATTGTAGGTGAAGTATGGATGCGCAATATTACAGCAATGGCCTATTGGCAAAAGGGCATGATAAACAAAGATGGGTATCAATCTAATTTGCCTTCACTTACTGACTTCCCGTTATATTATTCTATAGCTCAGGCGTTGAATGAGCAGGGAAGTTGGAATACTGGCTTAACAAGATTGTACGATGTGTTAAGTCAGGATTTTATTTATCCAGCTCCAAATAGCAATTTAATCTTTGCGGACAACCATGATGCAACGCGATTTTACACAGCCGTTGGTGGCGATCTGAAGAAGTTTAAAATGGGCTTAGCTTTCTTATTAACCACGAGGGGTATTCCTCAACTATACTACGGCACAGAGCTATTGATGGAGGGAGATGAAAAAAGTCATGCAGAACTGCGAAAGGATTTTCCAGGGGGCTGGAAAGGTGATACGGTAAACGCCTTTACCAAAGAAGGGAGGACGACCGAGCAAAATGAAGTATATGATTTTTTGAAGACACTTTTAAATTGGCGAAAAAATGAAAGCATCATTCACAATGGTGTGCTTACGCATTATACAGTGCAAGATAATGTATACGTCTATTTCAGGCATAATGATGAAAAATCTGTGATGGTCATGATGAACGGTAATCCAACCGAGAAAATAATAAACACGAAAAGATTTTCACCGAATATCGGATCAACGAAAAAGGGAACCAATATAATAACCAATGAAGAAGTGCCGGATCTAACCAGTTTGAAGGTTAGTGGGCAAAGTGTTTTAATAATTGAATTTAAAAGATAGGACCTAATCTTAGAATACCTAATAACCTTTACTGCAGTTTATTCAACCGTCTGATGAAAGGACTTTCTAGTTAATTACTGACTTGTTTTTACTTTAATTTCTTAAGGGTCGTTACATAACCTTATAGCCGCTGGCTTGACCATTATCTTCAGAAGTGTTCTTCAATTATCGGTGAACAAGAACCTTATAATACGTGAACTGACATTCACTTTACCAATGTAAAAAGGCGCTCACGCTCGTAAACTAATTTTAGCAGCAGTTAAATAAATTTACTGCCCACACCCATAGCGTTGCTCCTCCTTTATCTTTCCATTAAAGTTACAAAACTATCATTTTATTACTTGCATCGATTTAAACCAACTTCTGCAAAATCCTAACAAACTAATTCTATTTATTTTGTAAACAGTTATTATCAATTTATTACTTCCGTAGCCACGTGTTGATTCAATTTTTCTAAAAATTGTAAAGACGCAACGCTAATTTTTTTAAACCCCACTTTTTCATTCCTTATGAAAATAAGATTAGTTATTGCCTTGTCTTTAATATTCTTTGGAAGTTTTTTAACGTTTGCGCAAGAACTCAATTGCGTTGACGGAATTGATGATGACTCGGATGGTTTGATTGACTGTCAGGATCCTGATTGCCCTAGCTGCGCAGCAGTTTTTGCTTGTACCGCGCCCTATTCATATTATATGCCTCCGCTTTTTGGAAGTAGAGCAGGCGGATCGTATAGTGCTAGTCTATACGCAGCAGAAGATCTGGTGCTCTCTACACTTGGAAGGGCAGCAACAGTTACGATAAGAAGACCTGATGGAACTGTACTTCAAACGGTAACGGTACCAGTCGCAAATCCTGTAAATATCGCCATCGATGGAACAACCATTCCTACAGCGCAAATCATGCGTCCAAATGGTGATCTTAATAGAGTGCTGTCTAATGTTGGGTTGATAATAACCTCGGATCAGCCGCTCCAGGCTGCCTACAGACATTTGGCTGCAAACAATCAGGACCTTTTACAACTTCAAGGAAGAGCTTCCCTTGGCAGATCCTTTTATGCGGCTAGCCAGACCGATATGAATGCCGGCGCAGGCTCTGCTTATGAAAGGCATTTTGTTTCTGTAATGGCCATTGAAGATGGAACTCAGGTTTCTTTTAAAGTTCCCACAACCGCCACACTTCATAACGGTACTTCTGTTAACGTTGATATTTCAAATGGCTCCGATAACACGACTTCCGCTTTAACGCTACCTGCAGGACGAACGATTACAGTTTCTCTTAACAAAGGAGAAACGTATATGATCGCCACCATGCGTGAGGATATTACCGTGACAGGAATTCTGGTTACTTCCAATAAAGAAATTGTAGTTAACTCGGGATCTCAACATACCGGAACATCACAAGGTACCGATCAGGATGGAGGGTTCCAGCAATTGGTTCCAACGCAAGCACTCGAAACCAGTTATATTGCAGTTGATGGTGGAAATACCGCTGTTAAAGATTATGTCGTTATTGTCGCTATTGAAAATAGCACAACTTTTACTGTCAATGGTGTTGCTGGAGGTACTGACGGAAGAAGTAGAGCTGTTCCAACTTCACTCAGTGCAGGACAACATTTTACATATTACTTTGATGACACAAACAGTAAGGCTTACTATGTTTCGGCTAATAAACGTATTTATGTTTACCACGCCAGTGCCTATGGTACGAGCGAATTTGGGATGGATATTCTTCCGCCCATCAATGAGTGTATCGGTAGTAAACAGTTAGATTTTGAAAGGCCGGGAACAAATGCCGCTGCGTTCGTAATCATTCCGACATCAGGATTGTCTTCCTTACGGTTCAGGAATCAACCCTACACTACCTATGCAGCCAGTATAGATCCTGATGGAACAGGTCCGTTAGGCACTGCTCAGGCAAATACTATTGGAACCTCAGGATACTCATATATTGTTTTTAGTAATGCTAATATCGCGGCTGCTGGTATCAATAATAGGGTAACAAGTGACGAGAAATTTCATATTGGGGTAAATTCACGTTCAGGTGGTACTGGTAATTATGCATTCTTTTCGAACTATGAAAAATCAATTGAAATTCTTGACCCGAACAGTTTACAAACAACAAACTATTATATAGCAGGACAAGTAGCACCTGGTACACCGGTTAAACATTGTGTCATACTCTCAGGTTGTGGGGCAAGCAATGTTATTACAGAGGCAACAGTAAGTGGTTGGGGCGGCCCTGGAACTGAAGGTACTGTTACATTCGATGGATCATGTGTTACCTATACCATGCAACTTTCTGCGCCATCGTGTGCTACAGAAACGGTAAGTCTGGTTGCCAAAAATGAATTTGGTATCGAAAGCCAGGTTTGCCTTGTATTTGAAAACAGTACAAGACCATTTACGATTGGGGACATTACACCTTCCAATGCGTTTTTCTGTAGTACCGGGTTTCCAAATTCAGTTACGCTCAGTGCGCCAATTAATGTTCCTTCAGGCACACCAATTTTTACATGGACAGCGCCTAATGGAACATCCGTAACACCTACTAATTCTGGAACATCACCCTCCTATACTACATCTATTTCAGGGACACAGTCCGGCACGTACAAATTAAACGTTGCAGTTGGCGGATGCAGCCAGACAATTGAAGTCGTGGTGGGATCATTGAATTGTACAGATAAAGATGGAGATGCGGTTGCAAACTTTGCTGATCTCGACGATGACAACGATGGGGTTACTGATTTGATTGAATCTGGTGGTTATGATCCCACTTCAGACACTGATAGTGATGGAACAGAAAACTATCGCGATGCTACTCCAGGAGGGACACTTCCTGTTTTTACTGATCTAAATGCAGATGGCATTAATGATACCTACGATTATGATCTTGACGGAATTATAAATGCTTTTGATTTTGATTCAGATAATGATGGCATACCAGATGTAATTGAGTCAGGTGGGGTAGATGCTAACGGAGACGGAATCATTGACACCTTTACAGATACTGACACGGATGGTTTATCGCAAAATCTTGATGGCAATAATACAGGAAGTGCATCATCAGGAAATGCGTTAGGAAGTATAGATACAGATGGTGATGGCGTTCTGAACATTTTCGATTTAGATTCTGATAATGACGGCATTCCAGATATTATAGAAGCCGGTGGTGTTGATAACGATAATAATGGCTTAGCTGATTCTCAATCAGACGCAAATGGTAATGGTTTTGTTGATGTTTATGATTCTAATACAGGATCTACAGGTACTCCTTTAACCGCTACCGGAGCAGATACTAACAGCGATGGTAGAACTGATTCCTACGTGCAAGATAACCTTGATAAGGATTCAAGACCGAATTATCTGGATATCGATTCGGATAGTGACGGCATCATCGATTTTATTGAAGCTGGATTCACTGACTCGGACAACAACGGTGTACCTGATGGCGCAGTAGGTATTGATGGATGGAGCGATGCAGTGGATATCTTATCATTAATTGGCCTGCCAAATAGTGATAGCCACGGAAACGAGGATTATCTCGATACTGATGCAGACAATGACGGTATTCCGGATATCATTGAAGGACAAACAACGGCAGGCTATATTGTGTTTGCCGCAACGGATACAGATGCGGATGGTCTAGACAATGCTTTTGATAATAATGACGCAGCTTATGGCGGTAATATTAATAATGGAATTCAACCCGTAAATTCTGATGGAATAGATAACGCAGATTTCAAAGATACAGATTCAGATAATGATGGTGATTTAGATAGGCTAGAAGGTTGGGATACTGATGGAAATGGCCTAATCAATGGAACAGAAAAAAATCCTGGCACATTGGACAGTGAAGGTGATGGCCTTCTTGATAATTACGATGCAGATGATGTAAATATCAATCCGACTAATGCTACAACACCATTAAGTTATCCTGATCTAGATGATGTAGGAAATGACCGGGACTGGAGGGAGCCGTACAACTATTTACCTGTTGCAAATAATGACGCAGGATCTACCAATGAAGCTGTTACAGTATTGGTTAAGGTAGTTTTAAATGATACAGATAGTGATGGCACGGTGAATGTAGCTTCTGTAGACCTAAATCTGACTACTGCAGGGATTCAAAATACTATCACTACACTATCAGGAACGTGGAATGTTGATGCGCTTGGAGAAGTTTCATTTACACCAGCAGCAAATTTTAGTGGTGCAGCTGCCGTACAGTACAAGGTAAACGACAATGAAGGCGGAACTTCAAACGCAGCAACAATTACAATAACAGTGAACGACAGTCCTGTAGCTGTAAATGATAATCAAACAACAAATGAAGATACACCTCTAATTTTCGATGTACTTGCGAATGACACTGACTCTGACGGCACGCTTAATACTGGCTCCGTCGATTTAGATCCCTCTACTGCAGGAGTTCAAAATACATTGAGTGGAGCAGACGGTAACTGGAGCGTGAACGGAACCGGTATAGTAACCTTTACGCCTCATGCCAACTTTAATGGATTAACTTCCTTAGGTTACACTGTTGCTGATGACGACCTGGCCACTTCAAACATAGCCACCATCACCATCACCGTAACGGCAGTAAATGATAACCCTGTCGCAGTAAATGACAGTGGTTCAGGCAACGAAGATAACGCAGTAACAGTAAATGTTACTACCAACGATACTGACTTAGACGGAACCATTAATGTTGCAAGCGTAGACCTTGATCCATTAACCATAGGCATTCAAACAAGCTTCACAGATACAAATGGATCGTGGAGCGTGAGCAACGTTGGTGTAGTAACGTATACACCAAATACCAACTTCAACGGCACAGAGACAACAACTTATACTGTTAATGATAATTTCGGTGGCACTTCAAATGCGGCTACAATATCTGTAACGATCAATGCTGTAAATGATGAACCTACCTTTGTAAAAGGATCTAATCAGACAACAAATGAGGATGCAGTAGCACAAACTGTCAACGCTTGGGCAGCATCAATCCTAAAAGGAGGAAGTGATGAGAGCAGTCAGACTTTGACCTTCACACTAACTAATGATAACAACAGCTTATTCTCAGCACAACCAGCGATCAGCGCAACGGGAGTATTAACTTACACCCCTGCAGCAAATGCAAATGGAAGTGCAACAGTATCGGTAATATTAACTGATAACGGAGGTACAGCAAATGGAGGTGATGACACTTACGCTACCCAGACATTTACCATTACCGTTAATGCAGTAAATGATGAACCATCTTTTACGAAAGGTGCAAACGAGACGGTGAACGAAGATGCAGTAGCGCAAACCGTCAACGCCTGGGCAACGTCGATCCTAAAAGGTGCAAGCGATGAGAGCAGTCAGACTTTGACCTTCACACTAACTAATGATAACAACAGCTTATTCTCAGCACAACCAGCGGTCAGCGCAACGGGAGTATTAACATACACGCCAGCAGCCAATGCGAATGGAAGTGCAACAGTGTCAGTGATATTAACAGACAACGGAGGTACAGCAAATGGCGGTGATGACACTTATACAACCCAAACCTTTACGATTGCAGTCAATGCAGTGAACGATGAGCCATCGTTCACTAAAGGCGCAAACCAAAGTGTGAGCGAAGATGCAGGAGCACAGACAGTGAGTGGTTGGGCAACAGTGCTTTCCAAAGGCCCGAGCAACGAGAGTGTTCAGACCTTAAGCTTTACCATGTCCAATGACAATAACAGCTTATTCTCAGCACAACCAGCGATCAGCGCAACGGGAGTATTAACTTACACCCCTGCTGCCAATGCAAATGGAAGTGCAACAGTGTCAGTAATATTAACTGATAATGGAGGTACAGCCAATGGAGGTGATGATACTTATACAACCCAAACCTTTACGATTGCAGTAACTGCAGTAAATGATAACCCTGTTGCAGTAAATGACAGTGGCTCGGGCAATGAAGATAACGCAGTAACAGTAAATGTTACTACCAACGACACTGACTTAGACGGAACCATTAATGTTGCAAGCGTAGACCTTGATCCATCAACCGTAGGCATTCAAACAAGCTTCACAGATACAAATGGATCGTGGAGCGTGAGCAACGTTGGTGTAGTAACATATACACCAAATACCAACTTCAACGGCACAGAGACAACAACTTATACTGTTAATGATAATCTCGGTGGCACTTCAAATGCGGCTACAATATCTGTAACGATCAATGCTGTAAATGATGAACCTACCTTTGTAAAAGGATCTAATCAGACAACCAATGAGGATGCAACAGCGCAAACTGTCAACGCTTGGGCAACATCGATTCTAAAAGGTGCAAGTGATGAGAGCAGTCAGACTTTGACCTTCACACTGACTAACGATAACAACAGCTTATTCTCAGCACAACCAGCGATCAGCGCAACGGGAGTATTAACTTACACCCCTGCAGCCAATGCAAATGGAAGTGCAACAGTATCGGTAATATTAACTGATAACGGAGGTACAGCAAATGGAGGTGATGACACTTACGCTACCCAGACATTTACCATTACCGTTAATGCAGTAAATGATGAACCATCTTTTACGAAAGGTGCAAACGAGACGGTGAACGAAGATGCAGTAGCGCAAACCGTCAACGCCTGGGCAACGTCGATCCTAAAAGGTGCAAGCGATGAGAGCAGTCAGACTTTGACCTTCACACTAACTAATGATAACAACAGCTTATTCTCAGCACAACCAGCGGTCAGCGCAACGGGAGTATTAACATACACGCCAGCAGCCAATGCGAATGGAAGTGCAACAGTGTCAGTGATATTAACAGACAACGGAGGTACAGCAAATGGCGGTGATGACACTTATACAACCCAAACCTTTACGATTGCAGTCAATGCAGTGAACGATGAGCCATCGTTCACTAAAGGCGCAAACCAAAGTGTGAGCGAAGATGCAGGAGCACAGACAGTGAGTGGTTGGGCAACAGTGCTTTCCAAAGGCCCGAGCAACGAGAGTGTTCAGACCTTAAGCTTTACCATGTCCAATGACAATAACAGCTTATTCTCAGCACAACCAGCGATCAGCGCAACGGGAGTATTAACTTACACCCCTGCTGCCAATGCAAATGGAAGTGCAACAGTGTCAGTAATATTAACTGATAATGGAGGTACAGCCAATGGAGGTGATGATACTTATACAACCCAAACCTTTACGATTGCAGTAACTGCAGTAAATGATAACCCTGTTGCAGTAAATGACAGTGGCTCGGGCAATGAAGATAACGCAGTAACAGTAAATGTTACTACCAACGACACTGACTTAGACGGAACCATTAATGTTGCAAGCGTAGACCTTGATCCATCAACCGTAGGCATTCAAACAAGCTTCACAGATACAAATGGATCGTGGAGCGTGAGCAACGTTGGTGTAGTAACATATACACCAAATACTAACTTCAACGGTACAGAGACAACAACTTATACTGTTAATGATAATCTCGGTGGCACTTCAAATGCGGCTACAATATCTGTAACGATCAATGCTGTAAATGATGAACCTACCTTTGTAAAAGGATCTAATCAGACAACAAATGAGGATGCAGTAGCACAAACTGTCAACGCTTGGGCAACATCAATCCTAAAAGGAGGAAGTGATGAGAGCAGTCAGGCTTTGACCTTCACACTGACCAACGATAACAACAGCTTATTCTCAGCACAACCAGCGATCAGCGCAACGGGAGTATTAACTTACACCCCTGCAGCAAATGCAAATGGAAGTGCAACAGTGTCAGTGATCTTAACAGACAACGGAGGTACAGCTAATGGCGGCGATGACACTTATGCTACCCAGACATTTACGATTACCGTTAATGCAGTAAATGATGAACCATCATTCGTAAAAGGAGCCGACCAATCGGTGATTGAAAACGCAGGAGCACAAACAGTAAATGGTTGGGCAACTGCAATTTCAAAAGGTGCAAGTGATGAAAGTGGTCAAAGCCTCACCTTTGCTGTCACCAATGATAATAATGCTTTGTTCTCGGCACAACCAGCGATCAGCACGACAGGCGTCTTGACTTACACACCTACGGCTAGTGCGAATGGAAGTGTAATAGTCACTGTCATTCTGAGTGACAACGGAGGCACAACGAATGGTGGCGATGATACATATGCAACACAAACATTTACCATAACAGTCACACCTGTTAATGATGATCCTGTTGCAGTAAATGACAGTGGCTCGGGCAATGAAGACAATGCAGTAACAGTGAATGTTACTACCAACGACACAGACTTAGATGGAACCATTAATGTTGCAAGCGTAGATCTTGATCCATCAACCGCAGGCATTCAAACAAGTTTCACAGATACAAATGGATCGTGGAGCGTGAGCAACCTTGGTGTAGTAACATATACACCAAATACCAACTTCAATGGCACAGAGACAACAACTTATACTGTTAATGATAATCTCGGTGGCACTTCAAATGCGGCTACAATATCCGTAACGATCAATGCTGTAAATGATGAACCTACCTTTGTAAAAGGATCTGATCAAACAACCAATGAGGATGCAACAGCGCAAACTGTCAACGCTTGGGCAACATCAATCCTAAAAGGAGGAAGTGATGAGAGCAGTCAGACTTTGACCTTCACACTGACTAACGATAACAACAGCTTATTCTCAGCACAACCAGCGATCAGCGCAACGGGAGTATTAACTTACACCCCTGCAGCAAATGCAAATGGAAGTGCGACAGCGTCAGTGATATTAACAGACAACGGAGGTACAGCAAACGGCGGTGATGACACTTATACAACCCAAACCTTTACGATTGCAGTCAATGCAGTGAACGATGAGCCATCGTTTACTAAAGGCGCAAACCAAAGCGTGAGCGAAGATGCAGGAGCACAGACAGTGAGTGGTTGGGCAACAGCGCTTTCCAAAGGCCCGAGCAATGAAAGTGGTCAGGCCTTAAGTTTTACGGTGTCCAATGACAATAACAGCTTATTCTCTACACAGCCTACTATTAGCGCAACGGGAGTATTAACATATACTCCAGCAGCAAATGCAAATGGAAATGCGACAGTATCGGTTGTGCTTAAAGACGATGGCGGAGTAGCGGATGGTGGTGACGACACTTATACTACCCAGACTTTCACGATTGCTGTAGGAGATACCAATGACGAACCAACGTTCTCTAAAGGTCCTGATCAAGCGATTGACGAAGATGCGGGGGCGCAAACAGTAACGGCATGGGCAACTTCAATTACGCCGGGAGAAAATGAAAATACTCAGACGATAACCTTTGTCCTCACAAATGATAATAACAGTCTTTTCACCGTTCAACCAACAATTGATGCAAGCGGAAATCTTTCATACACACCTGCTGCAAATGCTAGTGGATCTTCTATTGTTTCAGTTGTTCTCCAAGATAATGGTGGTACCGCCAACGGAGGTGATGACACTTTTACTGTTCAGACATTTACAATTACATTCAACGCTGTAAATGATGAACCTTCATTTACAACAGGTGGTAATGAAACTGTTAATGAAGATGCCGGATCAAAAACTGTTTTAAATTGGGCCACAGATATCTCTCCAGGGCCGCCAAACGAAAGCAGTCAAACCGTGATGTTCAATGTGACGAATGATAATAATGTATTGTTCTCCACACAGCCCGCAATTGATGCAAATGGAAATTTAACCTATACGTTAGCTGCGAATACTTCAGGCAGTGCGAATGTATCGATAGTAGTAACTGATGACGGAGGTACGACAAATGGTGGAGATGACACATTCTCGACTCAAGTCTTTACGATCAAAGTCAATCCCGTTAATGACGAGCCAAGTTTTGTTGTTGGTTTTAATCAAAGTGTAACAGAGAATACGGGAGCACTCACAATAAATGCATGGGCAACTTTAATTTCAAAGGGAACTAGTGAAGAGTCAGGTCAGACGTTGACATTTACAGTTACAAATGACAACAACAGTTTGTTCTTGGTTCAGCCTGCAATTGATGCCAATGGAAATCTAAGTTACACCACTGCAGAAAATATTTTTGGTACTGCCATAGTCTCTGTTATTTTGACAGATGATGGGGGCACAGCCAACGGAGGAGACGATACATTCGCCACCAAAACCTTTACAATTGTCATCATTGATGCGGCTGCAAATCCTGTAGCGAACGACGATTCTCAATCAACAAACGAAGACGCAGAAGTAGAATTTGATATCGCATTAAATGATGTTGATGACAACGAAAATCTTGACGTGCTGTCTGTTGACCTTGATCCTTCTATTGCGGGGAAACAATCAAACATGATCACGACAGAAGGAGTTTGGTCAGTGAGTAATGAAGGAAAAATAATTTTTAAACCGAATTTGAATTTTAATGGAACAGCAGCGATCACTTATACAATCGGTGATACGGACGGAAATGTCTCTAACATTGGCACTGTTACAGTTTCTGTACAATCCGTTAATGATGCACCTGTGGTGGACGATAAGGAGGTAAACGCAGTTGTAAATTCTTTCGTAACTGGCTCGCTTATCGCGGAGAACGACCATGATCCCGATGGTACCTCAATTATTGTGAACCAAACACCGCTAGCAGGTCCGACACACGGCACAATAATCATTAATAGTGATGGCACTTACACGTACACAGCAAATCCAGGTTATACGGGCATAGACATCGTAACCTTTGAGGTTTGCGACAGTGGCTTACCCTTACCTGGAATATGCGTTACAAGAACCTTGACGATAACTGTTCTTGGTGATTCCAGTGGTGATACAGACGGAGATGGAATTAATGATCTTCTTGAGATCGGATCAAATTCAAATGCTCCTGGTGATGCAGATCATGATGGCGTTCCTAACTATTTAGATATCGATTCAGATAATGATGGGATAACCGATGGCATGGAGAATAACGCAAATGCTACGCTTTTAGACTCTGACAATGATAATATTCCTAATTTCTTGGACGATGACTCCGATAATGATGGGATTAAAGATGCATTAGAAAGTGGCGGACAGCTTCCTTTAAACCTTGATTCAGACAATGATGGCATCGATGACGCTTTCGATTCAAACTTGGGAAATTCTTTTACATCTCTTCTTCAAGATACGGACGGAGATTCCTCACCTGACTACCTCGATGAGGACGATGATCAGGATGGTATTCTGACCGCTACTGAAAGCACTTTGCCAGATCAAAACTTAGACCATGATCAAGACGGTCATAAGGATTACTTAGACAAGGATGATGACAATGATGGAATACTCACGGCAGCGGAGGATGCAAATGGAGATGGTGATTTCTTTAATGATGATTGCGATGGTGACCAGCTAGCAGATTATTTGGATCCTGACCAATGTAAGCTGAAAATCGAATTAGGGTTTTCTCCAAATGGTGATAACAATAACGACACGTGGCAAATCACAAACATTGAGGAGTACCCAAATAACGCTGTCAGAATTTATAACAGATGGGGCAACTTGATTTACGAGGTAAAGGCTTACAACAATGCTAACCATGCATGGGGTGGTGAGTCGAGTGGAAAGTGGATTTTATCACAAGATTTAAAAGTGCCCGATGGAACGTATTTCTATGTCATAGACCTCGGTGATGGATCAAAAACAATTGGTGGATTTATAGTATTGAAGCGATAGCAGAATGAAACGTATACTCACAATTTTAACAGCAACGGTAGGGTTACTTTACCAAGTTACATGTTTGGCGCAGCAACAAGTTATGTTCACGCAATATATGTTTAATGGCCTGGCAATTAATCCTGCTTATGCAGGATCACATGACTCGTTTAGTGCTAGTGCATTATTCCGTGAACAATGGACAGGTTTAGATGGCGCTCCTGAAACACAAACTTTCTCTATCCATTCACCTATAAAAAATCAAAAGATGGGATTGGGAGCATTATTTCTGCATGACAAAATTGGTGTTACCGAGCAAACAGGAGCTTACCTCTCTTATGCATACCATATTCCCTTCACTAACGGGGGAAAATTAGCCATGGGCATACAAGGAGGGTATACGTATTTCAACGCCAGGTTTAGTAAAGTTTCTTCTACCGATCCTACATTTGCAAATGGCGATGTGGTAGAGTGGCAGCCGAATGTCGGAGGCGGTGCTTATTACTATACCAAGCGCTTCTATGCAGGAGTCTCAGTACCACAACTTGTGCAAAACACCTTTGACAAAAACAACGAAGATTCGGACTCTAAACTTGTAAGACACTACTTTCTAACTGCCGGATATGTATTTGACATTAATGATGATCTTAAGCTTAAACCTAATGCTCTTGTGAAGTATGTGAAGGGTGCGCCTGTTGAAGTTGATGCGAATGTAAACCTTTTGATAAAAGAAGTTGTGTGGGTTGGGTTTTCATGGCGCTCGTTTGATTCAGTTGACGCCATCTTTCAGCTACAGATCACCAATAGATTACAATTAGGCTATGCCTATGACTTCTCTACCGGTGGAGAAATAAAGAGAGTTAATTCAGGATCGCATGAGCTAATGCTTAATTACAGAATTCCTACGATCAGGGATAGGGTTGTAACTCCTAGATATTTTTAATTGTTAATCTAAGAAGAAATGAAGAGAGCGAATTTCTTGCTTACCGGCATTGTTGTATTCATGCTGGTTTCAACTAATACATTAGCCCAAAAAGATCTGCAAAATGCGAATCAATTATTTTCAAAGCTGGCATACGCAGATGCAATACCAAAATACGAAAAGTTTATTGCAAATGATTCATCTGCATTAGAAGCTAAAGTAAAACTAGCGGACTGCTACAGAATGACTGGAAATTATGTTGAGGCAGAAAAGTGGTACGCAAAAGTCGCTGTAAATGAAAAGGCCACAGACCTGGACCGCTTTCATTATGGGCAGATGTTGATGAATAACGGAAGGTATGCTGAGGCAAAAAAATGGCTTAAAGTTTCTCAACAAGAAAGGCCGCATGATGAACGATCTGAAAACTTTCTAAGCGCTATTGATAAAATTGAAATGCTATTTGCTGATAGCGTTAATTATAAAGTTTCAAATCTTGCCACCAACAACAATGGTAATGACTTTAGTCCTGTGTACTACAAAGAAGGAATTGTTTATACTGCTTCAAAAACAAGTGTCCCTCATGCTAAAACACATTCTTGGACCGGTGAATCCTTCACAAAACTTTATCGCACTGAGAATGGTATGACGACTCCATTTGCAAAAGAAATCCAGGTCAAGTTTAACAATGGACCAGCTTCCTTCGGCTCCGAAAATGAGATCTATAGCACAACAAACATTTTGAAGGTCGCTAAATCCAAGCATGACATATACAAGCTTAATATTGTCTACTCGAAATTCAATGGCAAGAATTGGTCTAAACCTACAAACTTTAAATACAATAGTCCTCAATATAACATAGCACACCCTTCCGCCACTGCAGATGGAAAACGTCTTTACTTTTCATCAGACATGCCAGGGGGAGAAGGTGGAATGGATTTATACTATAGTGATCTAACAAGCGAAGGATGGAGCGCTCCAGTAAACTTAGGTAAGGACGTAAACACACCTGGAAATGAAGTGTTTCCCATGATCCATTTGGAAGGAGCATTATACTTTGCCAGTAATGGTCATGAAGGGATTGGTGGACTCGATGTTCATGTAACCTCCTTTGATTCTGTCTGGCAAAAACCAATAGCACTGCCTTACCCCGTAAATTCGCGATATGATGACTTCGGTTTCATAATAAATAACGAAAAAAATTCAGGCTATTTTGCTTCAAACCGTCCTGGTGGAAAAGGTGGTGACGACATATATAATTTTGAATTTACTCCCTCTCTTTTAGACGGTATTGTATTGAATGAAGATACCAAGGAAGTGTTGCCCAATACAAGAATCACCATTGTAGAGAGCGCTACAGGAAAGGCATTGACTGTTGTGTCAGACAACATGGGGAAATTTAAAACTCAAATATCATCGTGCAGGTCTTATGACTTTAAAGCAGTAAATGAGGATTATGCCACTGAGCAGGTTTTGCAATTAAAAACAAGTTGCACGTCAACCCAAGCAGGGAAATTAGAGATCCTATTTAAGAATCCTATATTAAAATTTGAAACTATTGATAAGTATAGCGGACAACTACTAGCTGGTTCTTTTATTGAAATTGTTGATTCAGAATCAAAAAAATTGTTGGCATCCGGCAAGGCTAGTGACCTTGCATTCAAAGCTGTTCCCTGCAAAGAATATAATGTGGTTGCTAAAAAAGAACCGCTACCAGATGTTAAGACTTATTTTAAAACTTCATGTGTTGCTCATGATGAGGTTGTAAAAATCTATATGGGTCTGCCACCTGTCGATCCTCTTTTCATTGGTGGAGTTGTATCTGATAAAGATTCGAAACAAACATTGGATAGTGTGGCTGTTGTTATATACAATATCAATAACCAGCCTGTGGCAACTGTTACATCGTCTGTCGATGGTAATTTTGGTATCACTGGTTTTCAAAACATCGATCGACTGGTGTTCTTCCGAAATGGTTATTTCAGTGTAACAAAGTCTGTGAAGAACGAAGCAAACAAGAAGAATATACTGGTGGAGATGCCAAAACTAAAGCTCGATGCAATTATCCAGCTGGAAGGAATTTATTATGATGTAGGTAAATTTACAATAAGGCCAGATGCTGCAAGAGTATTGGATAATGTGGTAAAAGTAATGAAGGAAAATTCATCACTTTTTATAGAGCTGGGCGCACATACAGATGCCCGTGGAAATGATAATTCAAATATGGTGCTATCGGATAATCGGGCGAAAGCAGCAGCGCAGTACATTATCGACAACGGAATAGATGCGAATAGAATATCCGGTAAGGGATATGGAGAAAGTATCTTAAAGAACGCTTGTGGTAATGGTATTAAATGTCAAGAAAAACAACATCAGGAAAACCGCAGGACTGAAGTGAAAGTTACTGCGTACTAGGTTTACTTCTCCAGGAAGACACTAGTACTACAATAAGACTAAAGTAATCAATAGATCCTGTCTCTCCGGGATCTATTGGTATTTCTAGCGCTAAAAAAACAACTTGTGCACTTTTATAAATGGAAAGTATACTTTACATTTATGAAAACACATATCGATGGACCAAATTACATTTCCTTATCCAGCATGGATGAAAGGAGTTGCTTTCATCCTAATTTTTATCTGGGCACCTTTTTCATTTTTGAGAAAATACTGGCAATTCGAAATGATGGATATTGAAATGGCGATGCAACCAGTTTGTATCGGGTTGGTGATACTCTATTTTTCGAAAGAAAAGAAAGATGATGAACGAATACATTATCTAAAATTCCGGGCATTCGCCTTTGCTGTAATCAACGGTCTTTTGCTAAGTTGGTTGATTACGAAGTTCATCGGTAATTGGAATTACAGTGTCAAGGCAAATTATGTTCATCCAATTTCGGCAAGTTTGTTTCTCGTTGTTACAATAGCTATTGCATATGCTAGATTATCTTACCTGAAGACTAAATTTTGACTGAAAAATTAATGTGAAAAATCATGTGAAGGCTATGCGGTCTCGCAATAACTTAACACAAACTGAATTGGGCGATAAAGTAAATGTTTCAAGGCAAACAATTAATTCCATTGAGTCCAGTAGGTATGTTCCATCCACAACGCTTGCTTTAAAAATCGCTAAAGTTTTAAAGTGCGGATTTGAAGATCTTTTTGAATTAGAAAAAACTGATTGGGACTAAAATTCGTGTTTGGAAGCGTAACACTCTATGTTTTCAAAAACGCGTTTAACGGCTATGCAGTTGTATGGGCACCTAAAACAAAAAAGAAAATCCATGAATCACCAAATATTTGAACCAAATCAAGATTTAACGGCACTTGTTAAATGTTATTGGACATTGGAAAGCCCGAAAGAAAAAACACCGGAAAGAAACACCATCGTTCCTGACGGCTGCATGAAAATGATCTTTCACTATGGTGATTTGTACAAGCATTACATCAAGAATATGCCCGACAGCAAGGCGGTTGAGTATAGTATTACGTTACCGAGATGCTTTGTCATTGGACAACTGACAGGCCCTTATGAAGTAGAGCCCATAGGAGAAACAGGGATTTTTTTTGTTTGCTTTCATCCGAACGGATTTTTGCCTTTTGCAACCATTCCCATAAAGGAAATGGAAAATACGGCTGTTCCATTGGAGAAATTATTCGGAAAAGACGGACTAGAAATCGAGCAAAGGATTTTAAACGCTAAGTCAACTTCGGAGAGGATAACGCTTATCGAAACATTTTTATTCAGCCGATTAAGTAACACCCACACCGTTGACCAGATTGTAAGATCAACCATTGAAACTATTTTGACGGCTGACGGACAACTTTCTATTGATGAACTTTGCAGGCAAACAAACATCAACCGCAGACAATTGGTGCGTAAATTCTCATCAACCATTGGTTTAAGTCCAAAACAACTTTCGAAAACGATAAGACTGCAAGCCACACTCAAAATGTTGTTAAACAAGAAAGTTACAAGCCTTACCACTTTGGCTTATGAAAGCGAATATTACGACCAGGCACATTTTATTAAAGACTTCAAAGAATTTACGGGACTTACGCCGAAAGAGTTTTATGGAGACCACCTAAAGATGTCTTTGATTTTTGATACAACAGATTAGGCTTGTCCCATTTTTACAATTTCAGGTATCAAGCTCATTGTAATTTTGCTGCCTAACATAAAATAATTTAACAATGAAAAATGCAAATCCTGTCGGGTGGTTTGATATCTATGTATCAAACTTAGAACGCGCGAAAAAATTCTATGGAATGGTATTTAACACACAGCTCTCTGACTTTCCAATTGAGTGGGGCAAACAAGCAGGCTTTCCTTTTGACAATGAAGGGCCGAATATTTCAGGTGCATTAGTTGAAAAAGAAGGTATGGTTGCAAATGGAAGCAATACTATCGTTTATTTTGTTTCTGAAGATTGTGTTACTGAGGAAGCTCGGGTAGAAAAAGCTGGCGGAAAAATTATCAACTCAAAAATGTCCATAGGAGAGTTTGGATTTGTTTCTCTAATAATGGACACGGAAGGAAATACTATCGGACTTCATTCAAGAAAGTGAATTAATGTACAGCAAACTGTAATAAAATGCTTATCGCTGTTGTCAAGTTCGCTTAGGAGCGCATCGAAAACTTTTTCATGAGAAGAAAGTGAGCCTAATCGGCTACACTTAATGGCTAACGTACTAACCTGCACGTTAGCCCTTTTTTTCTTAAATTTGTGCTAAGGGAAAATGAGGTATTTCCATTGCCCGCACTACTTTGAGTTGCGGAAGGTTGTTCGAAAGCCTTAATTAAAAGATTTCTCCCGCTTGAAATAGGTTTACACTTCATCAACTTATATACCGGGAATGTTGACAGCATTGAAAAAACAACACCAGAATTGAAATGACCAAATTATTGCCTTTATTGCTGGCATCTTTCTCCGATGTACTTGCACAACAAAAATCACAACGGATGACTCACTTCGAATTTAAGTTAGGTGTGAATCATTTTACGATTGGTATGGGATGTTGCTGCTAATGGAGCATTTACACAAACAGTTTGGACTAAATAGTTAAACATCCGATAACTTAGATTTACTTTCTTTCGCTTTCAACCGTGTATACAAAGCTATCTCCACGATAGTAGCCGTAGTTAAACTCTATTGGGTGTTTGTTCTCATCGTAGACTAAACGTTTCCGGAACAACACGGGATCATCCGCAGCTATGTTCAATTTTTTATGAATACTCAAAGGCGCTTTTATTGCAGTCAATTCCTCGTAGGAAAGAGATGCCCTAACATTGTACTTTTCTTCTAAAATTTCATAAAGAGGTTTACTGAAGTCCTCGTTTCCAGTCATTCCAATAGATGGATTGAAATAAGAGATAAAGTAGACGAATGGAAAATTCTCTTTACCGCGCAATCTCTCAAGGCATAAGACACGTGTTGCAGGTTTCAAATCAAAAAAAGACAGCACAGATTTTTCTGGAACCACCCAACTTAGATGCAACTCGAAATTGTGAACGGAAATCCCTAAAGCTTTCATCTCCTGCGAAAAACTAAGCCAATTTTTAGCTCTACCGAATACGCCCTTAGTTGAAACTGTAGTTCCAAAGCCTTTTTTACGTGACAATATTCCTTCGTTCACCAGCTTCGAGATGGCCTGCCGAAAAGTATTTCTGGAAATCTTCAGTTGGGTTGATAGTTCAACTTCGTTAGGCAGTAATTTTCCTTCCTGATATTCCTTTTTTTTGATGAGCTCCCTTAAAAGCATTTCTGCTTGTACGTGCAGAGGCGTTGAGCTATTATGGTCTATTTTTATTTTCACTCGTTAGTAAAGAATTTGAAAGCTTGTCACCAATTCTAACCATTTAATTGAACAAAGTTAGAAAATGTTTATTGAATTGTTCAACTCAAATGTTCAATGTGACAGAGCACAGGTTGTCAACCATATCTAAACTTCGTCAGTTGGGGCAACGATAAGGGTAAAGTGTGAGAAAGACTCTCTTTTTAAAATAAGTATATTCCCGAAGGCACCGTTTTCTCCTTCGGGAATGCACATGTGTATTGCTTTATTCTGTAGTAGTTATCTCCTTAACGGTGGTATAGTTGTAAACATTAGTACTGTTCACCTGCTTGTTAATTCTGGCGCCCACTCTAAGAAAATATTTTCGTGAATAATCTGGAAAGATTCTTTGTGAACCAGTGCCGATACCACCGGGCCAGCCAGTTGTGATGGAAACAGTTTCACCCAATACGGGCAAAGTTGCACCGGTTAATTTGGTAGAGTAATTCGGGCTATAGTTGAAATCTCCAACGTATTGATTCTCGCTGATATACAACCAGACCTCTGTCAGTTCCTGTTGATAATCAGGACTGGCAGTACCGCGGTGAATCTTTACCTGGACAGTTGCCGTGCCATTGTCATTAACCACCGGCTCCCCAACCCATTCTATACGCAAGAACGGCTCTACTGCATAATGTTTTTCAACCGTTCCGGAAATGCCAACTCTTTCCTCAGCCAATGGTACAAAGGCACCTTCGGGAGTTATACCGTATTCACCTTTAAATATTTTATTATTATTGAATTGACCATCCATCATTGTATACATGTCGAAGGGTGCAGGCGTTTCGCTCCAGCTATATTCCATCATCCTTATGCGAACACCAGTAGTGCCAATCGCTGTCTGAAAAGGTTCACCTGTTCCCGCATCGACAATAGAACCTTTGAATGTTTCAGCTGGAGCAGGATAGTTGTCATCTTCGCTGCAAGATGCAATAATTGAAATGAGAAGAAACGAGACTGCGATATGTTTAATGCTTTTAATGCTTTTTACGCTTTTCATACTAGAAAATTTGATTGAATTAGAAGCCTGGATTTTGTTTGGTATTTGGGTTCTTGTTTATCTCCGCTTGAGGAATCTGTTGGTAGTAGTACCTCGTGTCAAACGTAAAGAGGTACTGAAATCCGCCACGGGGTTCCTGGAATTTCACTGATAAAAAATACTTTTGCGCATCAGTTGAATAGTATGTGTTGAGAATTCTCCAGCGTCTATTATTCTGTTCTTCGTACAGAATCCTCCAGCGTTTAAGATCCCAATACGTTTTGTTTTCGAAAGCAAGCTCTTTGCGTCTTTCAGTTCGAATGATATTGATGTTGTTCAGATCGCCTTCGGCCGCGAGTAAGGTTGCACCTGCACGTTCGCGGATATTGTTGATGTTGGTAAAGGCTACGTTGAGATAGCTGTCTCCGGATGCTCCTGCAAGCAGCAACTCATAGGCGGCCTCTGCCTGATTCAGCAGCACTTCGGCATAACGGATTTCGATCCATGCCTGAGAGGCGTTGTTCCCATCAGTGGGACCACTTTCTCTAAGATATTTGGCAAGGTAGGTACCGCCAGTATTCCCAAAGTCCCATTGATTTACGGGGCCATTCTTACCAGCAGCATTCATGGTTGCTCCATGAGGGTCGCCGGCCTCCAGGTTTACCGTCGGATTGTTGCTTAACGACGTTGCAAGGGTAAGGTTCGTCTCACCGAGGTCCGCGACATTTCCGACATTCCCTTCGCTTTTTAATGGCGCAATTTCTTCATTAGCGGCATCGCCAGTATAGATCCCTCGTCGGATTTCAATAACCTGACCTCTGTACACGTCCATCGGGAAGATCACCGTACCACGTAAGCGCGGTTCTGCATCCGCAAAAGCATCAAGAGGAGAGTTGAAGAGATGGTAGTGACCGGTTTCATCGATGTTGTCGAAGTGCCCGTTCTCATCTTTAGCAATGCCATCGAACATCTCAATGAAGTCCATCGTGGGACTAATCTCTGAATCGTTACCACCTGTTTTAGTTTGATATGGTTGTGCCGATTCGTCGAAGTTATGTGCGCTGTTAATTCCATCGTAGTACTTCACAAAGATATTCTCATTCGATTCAGTCAGAAACAGAGCCCTGAAATTTCTGGCTTGGGCGGCCTTATCGCCTGCTACCCACTGCGCTTTGTAAAGTGCGTATTTACCTGATTGTACAACCAATTTCGCTGCATCGTAGGCTGCTTGAAAATAGTCGTTCGCGCGACCTGGTGGTACACCTACAACTTGTATATCCGTGCCGTTCTGATTCTGCGATAGTGTTATCATATTATATTTCGCAATACTTCCGGCGTGAAGCATGGCTCTCGATTTGAACGCTGCAGCCACGTACTTGTTAACACGTCCTTTCTGAGGAGAAGTTTCAGGAAGGTTCTCAATAGCATAGTCAAGATCAGCTTCGATCTGATCCCAGATCGATTCTTCAGAAGAACGGAACAGACGCGTTCCGGCTATGTCGATAGATGCCGGATAATCAATTGTAGTCGTTAACAATGGCACACCACCATATCGCTTCACGAGTGCATAGTAAGTAAATGCTCTGCAGAAATGGGCTTCACCCAGGAATGTCTTCGTAGGTATTTCTCCGAGCGCGGATGCATACGCTGGTAGATTTTCAATGATGGAGTTTATGTCGCGGATCTCTGCATAAGCTTCATCCCAATAAGGAATTGTCTCGCTCTCTTTGTCGGCACCTTGGGTGTCACGGCCAACAGCTTCACCTGTAAGAGCGGAGAATTGTTTGTAATGGGCACCACTGACGTTAAACACAGAAGGAGCTGGGCGTTGTGCGTCATAGTAATATTTAAAATCCTCGATAGGAAGCCTGCTGTATACCCGGGCCATATTACTCAGCACTCCATCAGTGCTACCATAGATATCGGCCTCGCTCACCACATTAGGCGGTGGTATATCGAGGTCGGTACACGCCGAAAAAGTAGCCGACAAACTTAGAGATAATAAGATTTTTCTCAGTTTCATGAATCGTGAGATTTAAAATTTTGCGGTTAAACCAATTGAATATGATTTGTTGAGGGGGTAGTTATAACCAAGATCGGTAAGACCTGATTTCGTGGTATCGTTGTTCGAGTAGAACTCGGGATCCATATAGCGCAGCTTCGTGAACGTAAGCAGGTTATAGGCGTTACCAAAGATTCTCACGCTCTGTAGCCCAATCCGGCCGAGGGCCTTACCCGGTACTGTGTACCCAATCTCTAAGCTCTTGAGACGGACATATGCAGCGTTCTGAATATTGAAATTAGACGTTTGATTTGGCGATACTCCAGTGTAGGCATACTCACCCGCTGTCCATTCCGTTGCCGGATCATAAGGGTCTGCGTTTACATCAGTAGGATGCCAGCGGTCGTAGAAGTCGGCAAGCGCGTTGCTATTTGACCAAAGCGGTTGATACAGGAATTCCCTTGCGATCATATACCTTTTGCCAGCGCCCTGCCAAAGCATGGTGAAATCGATGCCTTTCCATTGGGCGCTGAGGGTAACACCGTAGTTGATCAGCGGAAGATGCCCATTGGTCGCAAGGGGGTGAACGTCAAGATCGCTAATGTAGCCATCGCCGTTCCAATCCTCGTATTCGTAATCACCGAGTATGGAATTTCGGGCGATGTAAATCGGATTATAATAGATTTCGTCCCAGCTTGTTATACGACCGTTGCCTGTGTAGCCCCACCAGATGTTGTTGTTCCTCTCGCTGCGTCCATTACGCCAGTTCTGGTAAGAGTTGCCGGCCCTGGCCATCTCAGCATATATTGTTTTGATCCTCGTATAAGACATGTTCCCTCTTATCTGGTAGCTGATCTCGCCGATATGGTTCTCGTGACGCAGTTCTATTTCAAAACCGCGGTTTTGGTCGCTTTCCAGATTCTCCTGCGGAAGCACTGCTCCGACAATGCCGGGCAAGCTTTCTGCTCGCCTTGCATAAAGACCGGTGCGGTCTCTGTTAAAATACTCAATGGTAAAGCCGAACCGTCCATTCCATGCATCCACATCTATCCCGATGTTAGTTGTTTTCGACTCAAGCCAGGTTATATTCCTATTAGGGATTCCGGCGCTGGATGAAGAAGGAACGAATGAGTTTCCGAACATGTAACCTGCGGGCAGTCCGGTGCGGCTTCCGGAAGGAGCTGGATACAGGAAGCCTACTGCATACTGGTAGTTGAGCTCATTGTCATCGCCGGTAATACCGTATGATGCACGGAGTTTTACATTATTGATGAAATCCAATGAAGAGTTTCTCCAGAAGTTCTCTTCTGAAAGCCTCCAACCTGCCGACATGGCGTGAGAGAAAGCAAATTGATCCTCGGGGTATCTTGAATTACCTTCGTATCGGTATGAGAACTCAGCCAGATATTTTCCTTTGAAGTTGTACATCGCGCGACCTACGGATGCGCGATTGGCATAATCATAAAGAACACTTAGGTCTTGTGATTGAGAAGTTTCCTGCCTGTCAGTGATACCTGCAAACATTTGAGACAAAGGTAGTACCGCGAAACGACGGCCATTGAAGTTATCACCTTGGTAATGCGCATCTTCCAGAAGGTTCATCACATGGACGTAATGATCCCCAAACTGACGCTCAAACGCGATCTGCGCCCGCCACAAGTTTGCATTTTTTGAGTAGAAGAAGCGTGAGATTCTGCTATTTCCTGCTTGTTGTATATTCGCCATTTGCAGGTCGCCATTCGATTTATAAAGCGTGAAAGCTTTCGTGTACTCTTTATCGTCGTTCATGGTATAATCGTAGCTGTACAACCCACTTAATGAAAGACCTTTTAAGAACGGTGCGTCATATTTAAGGCTGATACTGGATTGCAGCCATTTGCTTTGATACTGGTTTTCACCAACCAAATTCTTATCCATCATGGCCACCGGATTGAGGATTACGTTCCAATCCATCATGCCGTATTTATTTTCATTCTCGTTATAGTAGATTTGATCGATTGGGCGATGCAGCCACATAGACCTTACGATGTCGTTCGAGCCGTAAGGCGCCTGTTGCCGTTCGTCCGAAAGTCCGGCCAGGTTTAGGTCGAACGTTAGGTTTTTTCTGACTTTAGCAGAGATGTTACTGCGGAAGTTGTACTTTTTATAGTTGATGGCATCCGTCTGAAGGAAGCTGCCCTGATATTGATAACCGATACTGGTATAATAGGTTATTTTGTCGTTACCCCCAGTTGCGCTTAGGTTATGTTGTGTTTGGGGTGCACTCTCGCGCAGAACTGCATCTCTCCAGTCGGTCGACAACTTTGTGCCACTGCGGTATTCTTCAATTTGCTCCGGTGTATACTTAAGTGTGGGATTGCTGTTGTCGACATTGTGACGGTCTCTTTCGTTGAAGAGCGTCATCCATTGTGCAGCATCCACAAGCTCAGGATAATTGGATGGTCGCTGCCAGCCCATATTACCTGAATAGGTTATACTTGGTTCGCCCGTTTTTGTTCCTTTCTTAGTTGTGATCAGGATCACTCCGTTAGCAGAACGCGCTCCGAATGTGGCTGCTGTTGCATCTTTTACTACCGAAACACTTTCGATATCTTCTGGATCCAGGCGCTGCATATTAGTGCGCGGTATTCCGTCGATTACCACAAGAGGACTAGTACCGTAACCACGAATATCAATGTTGCTGCTGAACCGACCTGGTTCTGCGTTGTTCTGACGAACGCGAAGGCCGGCGATCTTCCCCGTCAACATGTTCTGGACGTTCTCATTTTTCGTAGTCACAATTTCCTTGTTCTGTACCTGCGTTACGGCTCCGGTCACGTTTTCCCTGGCTTGCGTGCCGTAGGCCACTACCACAACTTCTCCAAGTTGCTGGATATCGGGAGTCATAGTCACATCTACTACAGATCTTGCAGACACCGGGATTTCTTGAGATGTGTAACCAATAAACGAAAATATCAACACGGCATCGGCAGCGGGAATCTGTAATGTATACTTGCCGTCCGCGTCCGTTGTAGTTCCCCGGCTCGTACCCTTGACAACCACGTTCACTCCAGGTAAGGGAGATCCTTCATCAGATGATGTTACTGTACCTGTTACGATGAAATCCTGTTGTCGCAGATTGCTAGTCAGGAAGCGAGTCGCGTTAGTTTCAGTCTCCTTATTAATCTCCAATGCGAAGATTGAAGTAGCGAGCATGCACTGAATAATCATTCCCCACATGGAATGCTTTATTCGTTTTTTTAGCAATTGTTTGTATTGATTTTCCATATCCTTAAATGGTAATGATTAAAGAAGAGCCTTTGGTCTTTATCTTATTTTCATTAGATAGTTTAGATGCTTCAGCGCTTTTAGTCGCCCGCAAACCAGTTTGTTTAGGTATCAGTTTTTTCATCGCATGGATTTATTTTAAATAAGAGTTGAATTCAATTACAGGAACTATCTCAATTTCTGAAGTCTGTTGATACTAGCTTCTTCAGTCACCAACAAAGTCAAATGATATGAGAACTCAATTCTAATAGGGTCGCTCAATAATGGTCTCATTTTAACAGTATGTAGGTTTTTGAAGGTTCATGTTCATACATATGCGCAATATATATATATTCCATAGCAAAGATCAATTCAAACGTTTGATTTCTTTTGAAAAATGTTTAAAAGCGTCAATTAAATTAATCTTTTCAATGATTGAAATATTAATAAGTATGAACATATTTCATTTTATATGAACATTTGATATAATTGATGAAAAATTTAAGCAGGGAGGAAGTGACCGCCTCAACCAGTATGGTTTCGGCTAAAGAGCTTTATCAATTTGACCTTCGGGATTTCGCAACGATGGAAAATTTTAAACATTTTTAACGTAATGAACAGACTACTTCTTTTTTTACTTCTATTATTTATCAGTACTGATCATTTAGCGGCCGAAGACATCTGGCGCATTGGTAAGAATGATAATTCCTCTGCCGACCTTGCTCTCGGGCCTGCGGACTACAAGAAGTTTCTGAGTAAGGACTTCGGTTTCGAAGACCGATTTTTTTTGATCGGAAGATCCAATGCTGCCACTGATTTTCCATACGTATTACCTGGCCCTGATGATACGTGGGGAGGAACTTGGGGCACGTCTGGCTGGCGCACACATGAGATTAATATTCTGTTCGCATTAAAGTCATTGCCCGCTGGTGGCAAGTGGAAGCTTGTTATTGACCTTGTTGATTCTCGTCCTACGAAGTCCTTGTTGAAAGTTGGCATCAATGACCAGCAGTATGAAAAGTTTTTGCTGAAAGGTGCTTCCGATACATCACTGACAGGTGAGGGTTCTGGTGCGGGCGAAAAGATTTTAGAAATACCTTTGCGAGATGGCGTGGTTCGTAAAAATGGTAACGCCATTACCATCACCGTGCTTGAAGGTTCGTGGGTGGTATTCGACCACGTGCACCTTGAAGGTCCCGATGGTGCCACACTCGCTTTAAATGACGAAGTATTCATTCGTAGCGTACAACCCGCTGCATATGAATTAAATCAAGATAAGAAAAATATTCAGCCATTGCTGGTGGATGTAGAGCACCTTAGTGGAAAGCCAAGCATAGAAGTACAGTTGGATAGTAAGTCAATCTACCAAACGATTCTAGACTCTGCCCGATACCAACTTGAAGCGCCAATGCCAGCTGTTACAAAAAAAACCAATAGCAATTACCGCATCTTGGTTAATGGTAAAGAAGTAGAAGCAGGAACCATTCAACGATCACCCGGTAAACTCCAAACTCCGGTAGACTATGTCGATACGCGCATGGGTACAGCACACTCGCGCTGGATGATTTCGCCTGGTCCATGGATGCCATTCGGCATGGTGAAGCTCAGCCCTGACAATCAGAACATGGGTTGGCAGGCTGGGTATCAGCCAACCTTCGAGACCGTTGGTACTTTCAGCCACATCCACGAGTGGACAATGGCGGGCTTAGGCATGATGCCTACAAACGGTGAGTTACAAACGAGGGTGGGCGATGAGTTCAATCCGGATTCCGGCTACCGGTCACGGATTGACAAAGCAACAGAAGAAGCTCCATTGGGCTACTACAAAGTATACATGACCGATACCCGCATTTGGGCTGAAGTAACTGCGACAGAACGGGGCGGCTTCCAACGGTATACATTTCCGAAAGATCAGGATGGCCGTGTAATGGTGGACCTGCACGTGCAGGGAGAATACGACTATAAGCTGCTGAATATCGAGATTAAAAAAGTAAGCGACTATCGGATCGAGGGGAGTAGCCATCAGATCTCACCCAGACCTACTGTATGGAGTGATGATGCTGACCAGGAATATACTATACACTTTGTGATCGAGTTTGACCAGCCCATCAAGAAGATCGGAGGCTGGCTGAATAACGAGCTCGTAGACATTAGTAAACTGCAAGGCAAGAATCTGAAAGATGCCGGAGCATATGTTGAGTTCGACACGAAGAAGTCGGCTGTAGTACAAGCCCGTTCGGGTATTTCCCTGGTAAGTGTAGCCAACGCTGCAGAAAACCTGGAGAAAGAAATCGCGAAGCCTTTTGGATGGCGTTACGATGCCGTGGTAGCTAACCAGAAAAAGGTCTGGAACAACTACTTGTCGCGTATTACAATTACCTCCGACAACCGCTTAGAGAAGATCCGTTTCTATACTAACTTTTTCCGTTCGCTGTGCCGCAATACGTGGAGCGATGTGAATGGTGAATGGATGGCACCTGATGAGACTAAGCATAAGTTCACTAACCCCGACCATCTGGCATTGGGTTGTGATGCATTTTGGAATACATTCTGGAACCTGAATCAGCTCTGGAACCTGGCAACACCGGAGTGGTCGTCAAAGTGGGTAAATTCTCAACTGGCGATGTATGATGTCAACGGATGGTTGGCAAAAGGCCCGGCTGGAATGGAATATATCCCCGTGATGGTTGCTGAACACGAAATTCCCCTGATGGTATCGGCATACCAAATGGGAATCCGAGACTTCGACAAAGAGAAAGCTTTCCAGGCAATGAAGAAAATGCAAACTACACCTGCAGGTCCTATAGCAGGCGGTTTCGCAGGCAATCGCGATCTGGTTCCATACATGAAGCATAAGTATGTGCCCGCAGACTTGGGACGATTCTCGAACTCACTCGAATATTCTTATGACGACTGGACCGTTTCGCAGTTTGCCAAAGCGCTTGGCAAGGAAGCAGATTACAAGCTGTTTGCCGAGCGCGGTGAATGGTGGCGCAATGCCTTTAATCCGAAGAATGGTTATGCACAATTGCGCGATAGCAAAGGAGAATTTACCGAACCATTTGATCCATTTCAGTCGGGCCGTAATGAGGAATACGTGGAGGGTAACTCGTGGCAATTGAGCTTCTTCGTTCCGCAAGATGTTCCAGCAATGGCTGACATGATTGGTCGTAAGACTTTTATTGATCGTCTGAACTGGGGCTTTGTTGCCAGCGAACCTTGGCGATACAATGCTCCGAACGACCAGTATTGGGATTATCCAGTGGTACAGGGCAATCAACAATCTATGCATTTTGCTTTCCTGTTTAACTGGGTAGATCATCCTTGGTTGACCCAGAAGTGGAGCCGCTCCATTCTTGAAGAATACTATGGTGGTGGGTTGGCCAACGCGTATCTCGGTGACGAGGATCAGGGCCAGATGAGTTCGTGGTTTGTCATGGCAGCGATAGGTCTCTTCCAAACTGATGGCGGATGCAGTGTTGAGCCAGTTTACGAAATAGCAAGTCCGTTGTATGAGCAAATTGTGATCGATCTGGGTGAACGCTACGGTCGCGGTAAGCAGTTTGTGATTGAAGCGAAAAACGCATCGCGAAATAACAAGTACGTACAATCTGCCACACTCAATGGTAAAACATTAAGTTCCTTTAAGTTCCCGGCAGGCGAGTTGTTGAAAGGTGGCAAGCTCACGCTGGTGATGGGTGATCAGCCAAATAAGCAGTGGGGTATTGAAGCAAGAGAAAAAAAATAGAAGTATAGAGGTGATCAGAAAGATCTTAATAGGCGGATGTGTTTTGGTGGCTATACTATTTCACATAAGCATCGCAGAAGCTCAACAGATTGAACTGTACTCGCCTGTGCCTGCAGAGGAGATCAAGGTGGAATCGAGCAGTGAGTTTCCTGGATTCCCAGATGAGGAGACCATTACTGGAAGTGGTATGAAAGGCCACGACCATATTGCTCACAACCTGGGAAAAACCATGTGGATCTCTAAGATTTCAGAAACATCCGTACAAGCTCGCCCGCAGACCCACGAGGGTGTGGTGTGGCTTCTGTATGCTTTCGACACAGAACGGCAACCTGCCTTTGTTGAGATCTGGAATCACAATCAACATGACCATACAAGACGCGGCCTGCGAAAAGTCTACCTGCAGTATTCACGCAATGGCCAGACGTGGCACACATTGAAAGATAGGGATCGAGATTATTTTCTGATCCCTGAATCTGAAGGAAAAAAAGAAGAGCCTGCAGATTTTCATCTTGACCTGTCTGGACTAAGCTTTAAGTATTTCTGCATTACAGCAGATAAACAGGAAGGGAATTATTACCACAATGGCTCGCCTAATGTAGTGGAAGATGCAAAGTGGAAAAATCAGAATGTCAATTACTATGGTCTTAGCGAGATTCGTTTCTACGAGAAAACGAAAAGGGCAGTCAATAGTATCGCGAAAATTAAGGATGTTTCGTTCATGCCAACACACGGTTATCGCAAGACACCTGAAGGGCCGCGCAGAGAGTATAGAGTAAACTTTAACAACGCACTGTTTGATGGAGGAACAATTGAGCTCAAATTTGGTGGTAAGAAAATTACGGAGCAAATTCCTGCGTCGAAAATGGGACTGTATGAACTGACAGCCTTATTTCCACCTGGCCTAATGGAACAAGCAATGTCAGTTGACGTGACATTTAAAAGTCGGCAAGGAACAGTGAAGCAGACCGTGATGATGAAAGGCGCACGTAAGTGGGAAGTTTACTTTCTGCCACACTCGCACCTGGACATTGGTTACACGCATCGTCATGAAGATGTGATGAGTCTGCAGTTGCGAAACATCGATCAGGCCGTTGCGCTGGCAGAGCGCACCAAAGACTATCCCGAAGGAGCCAGGTTTAAGTGGAATGTAGAAACCATGTGGCCTGTGAACGAATACCTTGAGCGTTACAAGAACACACCGCAAGTTGCCGCATTCAAGACTGCAGTGAAAGACGGGCGTGTTGCTTTAAACGCCTCAATTGGTAATATTCTTACAGGCCTTTGCAAGCAGGAAGAGATCACGCACTTATTTGATGATGCGCATCGCATTGGTAAGGAGCTGGGAGTAGATATTCATTCCGTCATGATGTCTGACGTACCGGGAGCATCGTGGGGAATGGTTACGGCTATGGCGGAAAACGGCATGAAGTATCTTTCCCTCGCGCCAAACTATGTTCCTTACCTCGAGACTGGTGGCAGCCGTGTAGGTTTAGCAAACAAGGAGTGGGGCGACTATCCGTTCTACTGGGCATCACCATCAGGTGATGAAAAAGTCCTGTGTTGGTCTACCGGAAAAGGCTATTCGTTCTTTCACGACTGGCTTGCAAGAAAGCTTTCATCCAGTGGACTTGATCCCATCTGGGAATACTTAAATAAACTGGAGACAAGTGAATTTCCATATCACATCTCTTATCTACGTTACACTATCAATGGTGACAACGGCCCACCAGATTCCGACATGCCCGACATTATCCGAAAGTGGAACGAAGAGTATGAGTATCCGAAGTTTCACATTGGCACAACACAAGAGTTGTTCACACGATTCGAACAAACATACGGAGACAAGCTGCCGACATTCAAAGGTGACTTTACTCCTTACTGGGAAGATGGCGCTGCCTCGACAGCAGAGGACCTGTCGCTGAACCGGTACAATGCCGAACGACTCAATCAGTTGGAGGTGCTATGGTCGATAACGGATCCTACGCGCTACCCATCGGAAAGTTTTTACCATGCGTGGCGTAATGTAACTTTGTTCTCAGAACATACCTGGGGAGCTTCCGCCAGTGGGCCCGAACCAGATTCGGAATTTACGCGTGCACTATGGAAACAGAAGCAAGCCTTCGCACTCCGCGCTGATTCTGTCATGAAGCAGATCACACAGGCATTCGATGCTGCAATCAATGTGAACGAACGCGGTCAGCATATACAAGTATTCAACACCAACCTCTGGCCGCGTACAGACGTGGTAACATTTTTAACGCCACAAGACCTTAACCGGAAAAAGCTTATTGATGAAAACAATCAGGAGACAAGCTTGCAAAAGACAGGAGAGAACACATGGATGTTTATTGCTACCGAAGTGCAACCGTTGTCGTCAAAGGTATACCGCATCATAGCGTCAAAAAAAACCACATCTGAGAGCACATTTGTAATCAAGGAAAATACATTGTCAAATGGCCTCATCTCGGTAACACTGGATGATCAGAACGGAGCTATCACATCCTTGAAAGACAACACGGACTTCAACTACGCTGAAGGAAAAGGACTTAACACATACATTTACACAGGTGCCAACGGATCTTCACCCCAGTATGTAACAAAAGTCAGAAGTATTGAGGTTGTGAACGATGGGCCGGTAATGGCAACGTTGCGCGTTACAGCGGATGCACCCGGCTGTTATGCGCTGACCCGTAATATCACTTTATATAAGAACATAAAACGTGTCGACATCCGAAATGTGATAGACAAGATTGATAATCGTGCAGACGAAAATGTTCGGTTTGCCTTTCCATTCAGCATCAAAAATGCTGAGACGGTTATCGACCTGCCTTTTGCAGAGATGCGTCCGGAGCGTGAGCAGTTATCGGGAGCGAACAAAAATTTTTATTCTGTCAATAATGGTGTGTCGATTTCAGGCATGCAACAGAATATACTTTTAACAACGGTGGGTACACCCATACTTGAGGTGGGAGGTATGCAAGGTCAAGCGTGGATGTCAGATACTCGTGAGTTTCTCGACTGGAGCCGTTCTGCTTCATCCTCACCAGCTGTGTATTCATGGGTAATGAACAATTCATGGGGGACGAATTACAAAGCATCCCAATCAGGTAAAGTGGAGTTTCGATATTCCATCATTCCATTGGAGCCTTATTCACATGAAGCCAAACTGCGTGGCGTTGAAATAGCACAGCCTCTCGTTGCTGTTGTGTGTGACAATGCGAAGCCTTTCAAGACTTTATTCAGCCTCATCGGTAACAACAAGATTGCTGTTTCCACAATCCGTCCTTCGAAAGATCAAAAAGGGTATTTGGTGCGATTAGTAAATCTCTCACCTCAGTCTGTACAGTCTACGTTCGCTTGGGGTGCGTTGAAACCTGCTGAAGTCGCGGAATGTGATAATGAAGAGCGGGGCATTAAGCCAGTCAGTAACTCGTTTTGGATGAAGCCTTATGGAACCACAACATGGAAGATAGAATGAAGATAGTGCGTAACATATCGCTGGCATTGCTGCTGATCATTGGTGTAATGAATATTGCCAGTGCACAGAGACCGCAGGAAGCATCGCAGCGTAAGCCGAACATTATCTTTATCATGTCTGATGATCACGGCTACCAGGCTATCAGTGCATACAGTAATAAGCTGATCCAGACGCCCAACATCGACCGCATCGGTCGCGAAGGTGCCGTAATGCGAAATGCTTTTGTAACCAACTCCGTGTGCAGTCCCAGCCGTGCTGTGATCCTGACCGGCAAATACGGACACCTTAATGGCCAGCGCGACAATGGTACGTACTTCGATGGCAGTCAGCAGACCCTTCCGAAGATATTGAAGACAAATGGCTATCGTACCGCGTTGGTAGGCAAGTGGCATCTGTTCAGTCAGCCTACGGGTTTTGACTACTGGAATATCCTTCCGGATCAGGGGCACTATTACAATCCCAAATTTATTAAGATGGGCAAGGATACTGCCTATAGCGGATACGTTACTGATGTTACTACAGACCTCGCCCTAGAGTGGATCGAACAGGACCGGAGTCAGCCATTCTTTATCATGTTACACCATAAGGCACCACATCGCAACTGGATGCCGCCTCAGCAATATCTGCAAGAGTATAACGATCGCCAGTTTCTGTTGCCTCATAACTTCTATGATGACTATGCAGGGCGCGAGGGATTGCAACGACAACAGATCTCAATGAAGGAAGGATTGGACGTGCGCTACGACAGTAAAGTACCGTGCGACACTTGTGCCATTACAAAAGTAAATCATTGGGCCCCCGAAGAGTTCCAGCGAGAGATGGAACGTTTGACTCCTGCTGAACGCCAGGCATGGGACAAAGCGTATGAAGATGAATATAAAGCTTTTGCACAGATCAAAGACAAAGACCAGTTGCTGAGATGGCAATATCAGCGCTTCCTGGAAGATTACCTTCGCTGCGTCCGTTCAGTAGACGACAACATTGGCCGCGTACTGAAGTATCTCGATGATGAGGGACTTGCGCAGAATACCGTTGTTGTGTATATGTCTGATCAGGGCGTGTATCTTGGAGAGCACGGACTATATGACAAACGCTTTATGTATGAAGAATCATTCCGCACACCAATGCTGATCCGTTTCCCTCAGGCCATTCAACCAAGTCAGAAGATTAACGCTTATGTGCTGAACCTGGATGTGCCTCCAACATTGCTGGAGCTTGCCGGCATCGCCATTCCTAAAGACATGCAGGGCGAATCCATGAAGAAATTATTGAAGGAGGGAAATGAGAAGGACTGGCGCAAAGAACTGTATTACCATTACTATGAGAAGTCGTTTGGCGCCACTGCTCACTATGGCATCCGTACAGAACGCTACAAGCTTATTCATTTTTACGATCCCGGCAATTCATGGGAGTTATACGATTTGAAAAAAGATCCTATTGAAATGCATAACCTTTACGGTGATGCAGCCTACGTTAAAATTATTGAGAAGCTCAAAGAACAGCTCAAAGCCTTGCAGAATAAATACAACGACCCCTATGACGAGAAGAACAATAAATTTTAAGACTGAAAGACCACTTCAAATGAAAACTCATGTTTTAAAGAATATACAGGCCGCGCTCATGTTGATCACCATTGCTACAACGGTGCATGCTCAGGAAGATTACACAAAATGGGTCGATCCGAATATAGGCACCGCACATAGTCGCTGGTTCTTTTATACGCCCGCAGGGGTACCGTTTGGTATGGCGAAACCCGCGCCAGCAACTAACGCGCACTATGGCAACGCACATGGTTGGGATGCCGTCGGCTATGATCATCGCCATGAGTCCATTGAAGGATTTCCTAACCTGCACGAATTCCAGGTAGGCGGTATCGTATTCATGGCCTCAACCGGTCCCTTGAAAACAATTCCAGGAAAGCTGGAAAATCCAGAAGAAGGTTATCGCTCACGTTTCGATCGGAAAGATGAGGTCGCGACTCCCGGATATTACTCAGTGATATTGAAAGATCACCACATCAAAGCGGAACTCACAGCTACTGAGCGTGTGGCGCTGCATCGCTACACCTTCCCAGCCGGGAAAGAGTCACATCTCTTGTTCGATATCGGCAACAAGCAGGGTGAGAGCGGAAATGTAAAAGACGCCAAGGTATACATGACGTCAGATGGCCGTATCGAAGGCTTTGTCACAACGCTTCCCGTATATGTTCAAAAGTATCAGCCGGGTGCCGAAGTCAGCATGTACTTTTCTGCAATAGTCGATAAGAAGCCTTCTTCGTTTGGTGTCTTTAAGGGCGCTACGTCACGTGTAGGAGTGTCCGAAGAAACAGGACCAGGAGCAGGTGTTTACCTAACCTTCGAGACACACGATCAGGAAAGTATTACTGTTAAGGCAGGCTTCTCATATACGTCCATAGAAAACGCTCGTCTGAATTTGCAGGCGGAAGCGAAAGATCTCACCTTCGATCAGGCAAAAACGAAAGCTCATGCTTCCTGGAATGATTACCTCGGTCGTATCCGTGTAGAAGGAAAAGTTCGCGAAGACAAAGTGAAGTTCTATACAGGTTTGTTCCATGCTTTGCTGGGACGCGGCCTCGCCAGTGACGTGAATGGAGCATATCCGAAAAATACTGGAGGCGTTGGACAGATACCCCTGGATGCAAAAGGCAAGCCCCTGCATAATCATTACAATACCGATGCCGTGTGGGGTGCCTTCTGGAACCTCACGCAACTCTGGGCACTCGCTTATCCAGAATACTATTCAGACTTCGTTAAAAGCCAACTACTGGTGTATCAAGATGCGGGTTGGCTCGGTGATGGTATTGCCAATAGCCGTTACGTATCCGGTGTGGGTACCAACTTCGTCAGTCTTGTGATGGCGGGTGCTTACATGTCGGGCATTCGCGACTTTGATGTAGCGAAAGCGTACGAGGCATCACTAAAAAACGAGATCGATGGAAAAGATCGTCCACACGGATCTGGTAAGTTAGATGTTGACCAGTTTGTGAAATTTGGATATGTTCCTCATCTGGACAAGGGCGTTGGCGGAGGAGAACTATGGCAGTACTCCGCTTCGCACACGATCGAGTATTCGTTCAGCTCATATGCTGTGGCACAATGGGCCAAGGCATTAGGGAAAAAAGATGATTACGAAAAACTGATGCGCCTATCCCGGGGGTGGGAACATCTGTTCGATCCGACACTGAAGCTTGTACATCCCAAACGGGCCGATGGGCAGTTCATTGATAACTTTAAGCCTGGCGAGCCGTGGCGTGGGTTCCAGGAAGGAAATGCCTGGCAGTATACCTTCTATGTACCGCACGACCCTGAAGCGCTTGTAAAAAAGATAGGTCGCGAAAACTTTAACATTCGCCTCGATAGCATCTTTACTACGTCACAGAAAAATGCATTTGGAGGTGGCACCACACTGGATGCATTCTCCGGTTTGGCGGGCCTGTACAACCATGGCAATCAACCCAATCTTCATACATCGTGGCTCTTCAACTTCTCCGGCAAACCTTCGCTGACTCAGAAATGGGTGCGAGCCATCTGCAACGAGTTCTACGGCACCACGGGCATTCACGGTTATGGATATGGGCAGGATGAAGACCAGGGGCAACTGGGCGCATGGTATGTTATTGCCAGCATCGGCTTGTTTGATGTGAAAGGCCTCACAGACCTAAAGCCCTCGTTTGGCATTGGAAGTCCCTTGTTCGATAAGGTTACCATTCAACTACGTGCGCCTTATGCAACGGGTAAGGAGTTTGTCATCGAGACACAGAATAACAATGGTCAGAATATTTATGTACAATCCATCAACCTGAACGGTAATACGATTAAGAAGTCATTTGTCGATCTCCAGGATATAAAGAAAGGTGGTAAGCTGATTTTGCAGATGGGCGATAAACCAAAGGACAACTATGGTAAATAGTATTATGGGACATTTGTAACTATGTTCATACATATGTACATTTAACAAAAAAATAACGAGCCATTTTTGAATTAATAAGATCTTGTTCCAAATAAATCAAACGATATAAAACGTTTAGATAAAAATTAAAAAGTTTGGGTTAAGGGTTGTCCGTTGCAGAGGGTCTACGTGGCCCGCTGCACGGAACAGCTCATAGTCAAGCAAGGGAGGCAACGGAAGAAAAACATTATGAGTACATCACGCTTAGCTATCCATTCCAGTTCTGAAGCCTCATCCGGCTTTGTGGTGAAGGTCTCACTCGTAGCCGCGCTTGGAGGATTATTATTTGGCTACGACACCGCTGTCATTGCTGGCGTTATTGGCTATTTACAGAAGCGGTTCGAGTTGTCACCTATCATGACTGGGTGGGCTGCCAGTAGCGCCATCTGGGGCTGCGCATTCGGTGCTATGATGGCCGGGTATTTGAGTGATCGGTTCGGTAGGAAAAAAGTGTTAATTGTTACTGCGATTCTTTTTATCATCTCTTCTATCGGTGCAATGATTCCCAGGAATCTTATTGAGTTTCTTATCGCAAGATTTATAGGCGGGCTTGGCATTGGTGCCGCTTCGATGTTGTCACCCTTATACATCTCGGAGATTGCTCCCTCACGAAACCGCGGCACATTGGTAAGTTTGTATCAGCTCGCAATTGTTATAGGGATCAATCTCATTTACTTTGTGAATTTACTCATCGCTTCCTATGGAGATGAAGCATGGAACGTGGAAACAGGATGGCGATATATGCTAGGCTCAGGAACAATTCCTGCAGTGTTATTTCTTTTACTTTTATTCATAGTGCCGGAGAGCCCCCGTTGGCTTGTGAAAAGAGGCAAGTATGACGATGCATTAGACACGCTTGAAAAAGTGAACGGGACGCAAGAAGGTAAAAATGTTTTGAATGAAATCAAAGCGTCACTTGGACAGGAAGTAGGAACACTTTCTGATCTTTTTAGCAAAAAGCTGAAGCCGGCTTTGGTCATTGGAATTGTGTTGGCACTCTTCTCTCAGATCACCGGTATTAACGCGATCATTTACTACGCTCCCGAAATCTTTAAGGGTATTGGATTCGCGGATGAGTCAGCCTTACTGCAAACTGTTTTGATCGGAGCCATCAATACTCTCTTTACTTTTGTTGCGCTCTGGCTCATTGATCGGGTAGGACGGAAAACACTTTTGCAATGGGGTGTAGCTGGAATGGTCTTATGTTTATTTGCAGTGGGGGTATGCTTTCACTTTAATTTAACCAACGGTCCGTGGTTAATCCTTTTCATTCTTGGATACATAGCGTGCTTTGCTTCCTCGTTAGGACCTATTCCCTGGGTGTTAATTTCTGAGATCTTTCCGACCAGGACAAGAGGCATTGCTATGTCATTCTGCACAGTAGTGTTGTGGATAGGCGTCTTGGCTGTTACACAATTTACACCATTCCTTCTACAACGTGTGGGAGGTGCCTATACATTTTGGTTGTTCATGCTCAATGCTATTTTTCTGCTGTGGTTTGTCTGGAGAAGAATACCTGAAACCAAACAACGTACCTTAGAGGAAATCGAACAAAGCTGGAAACAATAATACTGGGAAGCGGAATCGTGAAAGTCGCAATAGGAGTGGATATGGGAGGAACAAAGATCAAGCTCGGCTTGATTCATGATGGCAATATCATTGCGCAAGCATCGTTGGCAGCTTCGTCTCATATAAATCTTGTCACTCGGCTTGCAGGGATAGCAAACAAAGTAGATGAATTGCTAACCGCAAATAACGCAGCGCCTATTGGAATCGGAATAGCCTTTCCCGGTATAATTGATAACGTAAGTTACAGGGTATTGTCGGAATACGTGAAGTATCCGGATGCCCAGAATGTGGATTTTTCACAATGGGCATTAGAGCGATGGAATATTCCTGTAGCAGTGGAGAATGATGCAAAGGCTGCGCTCATTGGCGAATGGCAGTTTGGAAGCGGAAAGGGATGTAACGACCTGGTTCTAATTACGCTCGGAACGGGAGTAGGTTCTGCAGTAATGATCAACGGAAAAGTTTTGTCGGGAAGAAATTTTATTGCAGGCAGTCTTGGAGGCCACATGACTATCAACATGCATGGCAGCACCTGTAACTGCGGTAACATTGGTTGCCTTGAAACGGAAGCTTCAACTTGGGCGCTGGCCAACGAAGTGAATAGTGACTCTCAGTTCTTCAACAGTTCTTTGTCGAAAGAACCGGATATAGATTTCAAAAACTTATTCAAACATTCAGCGGAAGGAGATCTTTTAGCGACACAGATCCGTGACAAGTGCTTGAAGGCATGGTCTCTTGGTATTATTAACCTTATTCATGCTTTCGACCCGGAGAAGATTGTGATCGGAGGTGGCATCATGGAAAGTCATTACATATTACTTCCCTATATCCAAAGCATGATCACTTCTCACTCATGGGTTAAAAACAACCCTCCGGAATTGCTGGTCGCAACGCATCCCCAACTGGCCGGATTGTTAGGAATGTATCATCTATTGATCCAGGGTAAGAAAGTTTACACACCGATATTATGAAATCGAATTTTGATAAACATCCTTCTATAAAAGTTAGTTTCAGCAATGAAGACTGCATTGTAGGATGGAATAATATCGCCAGAGTAGTCAATGAATTTATTGTGGCGAAAGGGAAGAACCGTGTTGTCCTTGTGATTGATTGCTATCAAGGTGTATTACATGATGAAGTAGAAATGGCATTAAGAAGAGAACTTCGTTACAATCTTTTTGTGAAAAGTGCTGCAGCCTTTAAAACACCGAAAGATATAGCAACAATGGTCTACCCGGATGTCACCGATGACCAGGTCTTTGGTTTCATGACACGACTTACCATTGATAAATTTTTTGATCATGAAAAATTATCATCGCTTCGAAAAGAAATCGAAGATAAGACGGAGGGCGTTGTTATTGTATATGGGGAAGGCGCGGCCTATGTTGCAGCACAGAGCGATGTTCTAATATGTCTCGACATGGCGCGATGGGAAATCCAACTTCGCATGCGGAAGGGTCAGGTAAATAACCTGGGCGTTACGAATGCCGGAACAGAATTTTCGCTTCAATATAAACAGGCCTACTTCGTTGACTGGCGCGTGCTCGACAAGCACAAAATATCTCTTTTTGACAAGATCGATTTTGTCATTGACACGAACAAGCCTGGAATTCCAAAGATGGCCCCAGCTTCTCTGGTGGCCAAAGGTCTTGAAATAGCTTCTCATCAACCTTTCCGTGTGGTTCCGTTTTTCGATCCAGGACCATGGGGCGGGCAATGGCTGAAAGAAGTAGCTGACCTCGATCGGTCTGCTGTGAATTATGCCTGGGGTTTCGATTGTGTTCCCGAAGAAAATAGCCTCTTGCTGAAATTTGGAGATACGACTTTTGAAATACCCTCAATCAATCTGGTGTTAAGGAAACCTATCGAATTGCTTGGTGAAAAGGTGTACAAAAAATTTGGTGCTGAGTTTCCTATCCGGTTCGATTTTCTGGATACAATGGAAGGGGGTAATCTCAGCCTGCAGGTTCATCCTACAACCCAATACATCAAAGACAAGTTCGGTATGGAGTATACCCAGGATGAAAGTTACTATCTCCTGGATGTGAAAGATGGCGCGCATGTTTACCTTGGGTTAAGAGACGATGTTGATCCGGAAGACATGATTGAGGAATTGAAAATTTCCCAGGAAGATGGAAGGCAGTTCAATGCGGAGAAGCACGTTCAAAAGTGGCCGGTAAATAAGCACGACCACGTGTTAATTCCTGCGGGAACTGTACATTGTTCAGGCAAGGACAGTGTGGTGCTGGAGATCAGCGCGACACCCTATATCTTTACATTCAAATTGTGGGACTGGGGTAGGCTAGGCCTTGATGGAAAACCCAGACCGATCAACATCAGTCACGGAGAGAAAGTTATTCAGTGGGATCGAAAGGAGTCATGGACAAAAAAGAATCTCATTAACCGTTTTGAAAAGATCGGAGAAGGCGAGGGGTGGGTTGAGGAGCGAACAGGTCTTCATGAATCTCAATTCGTAGAGACGAGAAGACATTGGTTTACGGCCACTGTACCACACCATACGAACGGAGGCGTGAACGTGATCAACCTGGTGGAAGGAAGGGAAGCCATTGTTGAAAGTCCGGATCATTCATTCGAGCCTTTCATTGTGCATTATGCTGAAACGTTCATCGTTCCGGCTGCAGTGGGAGCATATACCATTCGTCCATACGGAGAATCTGTAGGAAAAAGGTGTGGTACGCTGAAGGCGTTTGTGCGAACCGAAGAGATAAAAAACGGATATCATTTCCGGACAATTTAGGTAAGACTAATCCATAAGGTTACCTGATCAGCGAGCAGCGCGCGAAGGATCTTCCCGCTCGTTTCATTTACACTCTATTGAATCGAGAAGACCGAAAGGATCCTTCGCTCCCTGCTGGCCGACACACATGCCGTGCTCAGGATAGGTTGATAGATGTAATATTCTTCTCTTCTTAGTTTTATATCAACAGCAAACACTTACAATACTCGCTCTTTTTCTAATCCTGATTCCTATTATTCTTATTTTAATGACAAGCTGATCAATCTTTAAAGCCTGCGATGCCAGCACCGTTTGTGCGAGATGTCTGCCAGAAACGAGCCCTGTTTCTCGCAGACTTGCCGCACGCAGGCCGCAGGCACGGTGCTGGCAGGAGTCATTTGGGATGGACTCTTTATACCTGGACGGATTTGATGAGGCATGTTTATGTTCGCAGGAACAACCACGTACTGTGAAAGTGGTGCAGGCGTATACTTTGGGAGAAGTAAACGTTTCAATAAAAATTTTAACAAAATGCAGGTTTTTAGAAATTAAATGAAATACAGGACCGGGACCAAGGTGTTCTTTGGCATTGGGAATTCAAAGGTAGGTAGGAGCTGTTCTTACTAATATCATTAAACCATCTTAAGCTCGCTCTGATCTGTAAAAAATTGCTAGCGGAATCACAGTGTAATACTGTTATAAACTACAACAAGTGATTTCTGGAAGAAGGTTTAAAAACAGTATAGATAGCTAGTAAAGCAAAGAATATTTCTTTACTAATATTTCGAAAGTGTAAGCAGTTTAAAAATCAAACCGCTTTTATTAGATGGCTGTAAAAAGAAATAGCCAGTTGATAACTTTCAACGCTTATCCGTTCGTTAATGCCGTGGAAGCCAAGAGGATCTAACATGGGACTGAATTTTATAACATTGTTGGTGAGCTTTGTAAAATACCGCGAATCTGTGCCGCCAATAAGAAGAAATGGAGTTGTTACCGTTCTAGGAAATGTTTTCTTAATGACCTTATTAATGGTTCTGTAGGCATAACTCTCCTGAGATGTGTAGCCGCCAAGTTGTGAGCTTTTGATAGTAGTAATATTAACACGGTCATCGTTGATTATCTTTTTGATGGACTGAGTAATATCTTCAATTGAATCATCAGGTAAAAGTCGGATATTGACAATGGCTGATGCAGCACTAGGTATAACATTATCTTTTAATCCGGAAGAAAGAATGGTGGGAACAATGGTGGTGTGATTCAACGCATTACCAGCTGAAGTTTTACTGTACAAGTGAATGATTAGATCACCGAATAACCAGGAATTGGCAAATACCATCCGTTTTACAAAAGGCATTTCAGGCCCGATTGTCTCTATGAAATCTCGCTGTGATTCACTTATACGTCCAGGCATAGGGTTGTTTCGCGTCTTATAGAGTGCTTTCGCTAGAATATCAATGGCAGTTTCAGGTTCAGGCATGGAGCTGTGGCCTCCGTTTTTGTTCACACCGAGTTCTATCGTAAGAAATCCTTTTTCAGATGTACCCAGTAGGGCAACGGGTAAAGTAAAATCTGGAATTTTTGTAGTGGTTATAAAACCACCCTCATCCAAAACTAATTCAGGTTTAACATTACGTTTCTGAAGCAAGTCTGCTATTGCCTTTGCACCATTCATTCCGCCTATTTCCTCATCATGTCCAAACACAAAATAAATTGTGCGTTCAGGTGTGTGCCCATTTTCTATCAATCGTTCCGCTGCTTCCAACATTGAAACTAGATTCATCTTATTATCAACTGACCCTCGTCCCCATATAAATCCATTCTTTAGGGCTCCACTAAATGGGTCAACGTCCCATTGATCAATGGTCTGCTCTTCCACCGGGACAACATCATAATGTGCCATCAATACAATAGGTTGTTTGCTTTCATCCTTTCCTTTCCAGATATAGAGAAGACTTAAGTCATTAATGATTTCGCGTTTCAACGTTTTGTGAACTTTGGGGTATGCATTGGATAAATAGTTGGCAAAGTTTTGGAATTCTGTTGTGTCGTACTTCTTGGCATCATCATAAGAAATAGTCTTAAACCTTACGGCATGCTGAAGGTGTTGAATTGAAAGATCAGATAATGAAGCCGGTGGAATCGTAGTAACGTTTTGAAGTTGCTTACTCTTAAAATTGATTGTATTGATAACAAGAATGATAATCAGCAGAGAAAGAACAAGTGCTATGAGCAAGAGAATACGTTTCAAAATCATTTAGATCTTTTGTTTAACAGAATCTGCATTATGAAAGAAATCTGGAACATTGAGTAGCAATAGTATTCTAGATTTTTGTCGTTATTATAATTTAAGCTTTAAAAGTATGCACTTATTAGAAATCGCTGTATAGTACTATTGTACCATTTAATTGCCGGTATTTAATTGTTGTATAGGGAAGAGGAAGTATTAGATCCAGCCCATGTTTCTTGCTATATGCACGGCCTGAATAGAAGTTTTAGAATTTGTCTTTTTGATTAGATTACTGATATGATTGCGTACCGTGAAACTGCTAATGTGCAAGTGATCTGCTATTTCTACTTTACGCATGCCTATTTCTAAACATCGTAGAATTTCCTTTTCCCGCGCTGTGATAGGTTTCGGGATGACCTTTGGAACATATCCGAGCGTTTTGCGAAACCGTGAAAGTTCCTTTGTGTTTGTATAGATATCCAGTGATGGAGACCACAATGGTTTAGGTGTTGTTGCAGCCTGTACAATCGAGAAATGAATGAATAGGTTAGGCTCGTATTGAACGCAACTTTTCTCATCCCTGATATAAAGATATTTTCCATCTGGTGCTTGCAAGCGATATTCAAATGAAAACTTCCAACGGTCAGGACGATAATTTTTTGATGCCATTTCTTTTTCCATTCGCGCATAGCACATCCTTACCGCTCTTGCATCATCAGGGTGAACTAAACTAAAGTATTGCTCAGGCGTAAAATTTTTTAACTGCATTGCCGTATAGCCCAAAATTTTGCTGCAGTTTTTACTTACATAAGACACCGAGGGATGATTTATTTTGCACAGCACTAATACTGAATTAGGAAAAAAGATTTCAAGATGTTTTATTCCGCTGTAGATCTTTCCTCCTTCAATACTATCAAAATTCAGAATTGGAAAATCTCTTTCTCTGACAACAACCCGCTTAAACCTTTCGCTTGTAAGATATGCATCTGTCATAATTCGTTTTTTCAAAATTAGTACAACTGACCTATATCGCTTTTGTTCTCATGTCATTTTTTTTGCGGCTTAAAGAAATAAATTATGAAGGCAATAAATATCATGTTAGTAATTACTGTGGCGCTTACTGGTTTAAGCGCGGGACTAGGTTTTGTGAATGCAATGGGCTATATACCAGCAATGGAAAATACTCCTGCCAATCATTTGCTTTCGTTCTGGCAACACGCGGATAACTACTTCAGGAAACGAATGCCTTTTTTTGGAAATGCAGTTTTATTGTCGTCCGTTATTACGTTGGTGCTTCTATATAAGGACTGGCGATCGATTGCTTTTCTTTTTTTTGCCTTGGCATTTTTAGTCAGTGTCGGGGAGTTAATTGTTATTGCTACACAGAATCTCCCTGTTAATAAGATAATTGTAACACTGGATGTTCAGAAACCGCTTGGTGCCGATTTCGAAATATTACGCAAAAAGGCAATAAGCGCTTTTTACCTCCGATCAATTTTAAATTTGCTTGCGTTTGCATTTACACTGAGCGGTGTAGTTTCTTATCTTAAAACAAATGTATTGGTGCTAAATAATTTCACTAGGAATTAGACGGTGTAATTTATACGTATCTTCATTTGGTGATCTTATTGTTATCTACATTTAGCCCTAAAAGGCTATTGTCAATATTTCCTGTGTCTGCTAGTTTCGGAAAACATCTAATTAATAGTTATGACCAGGCATTCGGGTTGGATTACAACCACTTTTTTCTTACTTGTCTTTTACACATTTGGAGCATCGCTGATGGACAGCTTTGCCATGTATCATACTTGGCGCTTTGTAGGCGAGGAGGAGTTTTCAACAATGCACGTTGAATCGGGAAAAAGAATTGTGATGGTTTTCGTTATACCCACTTTTCTGATGACGGTATTTCTGATTCTGTTTTTTTGGCATAGACCGAAATTTGTTTCCAGAAAATTAGTGTGGGCAGCGTTTGTATGCGGCATTATTCCATGGCTATCATCTGCGCTTATCCAAATACCCATTCAGATTAGACTTGATGGGGGAAAGGACCAGGCATTGTTGGAGTGGTTGATCTTGTCTGATTGGATACGGGTAGTTCCTGCGTTTGGTTTGATGGCTATTGCGTTCGTCATGCTTAAAATAATTATTGATGAGAGCTTACACGTAACACGAAAGTGATGACACCCACTTTTAATTGTGTGTACGTACAAAATTTAGAAGTTCGCGGCTGTTGCGCGCATTGACTTTCTTAAAAAGATTTTTCTTATGATTTTTCACGGTGTGAATACTGATCGATAAGCGATCGGCAATTTCCTGGCTTTTAAATCCTTCTTTCAGCAGTTGGATGATTTCAGCCTCACGAGAAGTAACTTTGGCATTTTGCTTCGCAGGAAAGTATTCATTGACTTTAATAGATTTATTTTTATCATAGCGAAAGAACTCAAGTTTAACACCTGGAAAGTTTAACGAGGATGTCACATCCCTCATAACGGTCAAGCCTATTTGCCGGCGATTTCGACTTTCGAGGGTGAGTTTTTCATCTTCAATATAAACGTAATGACCTTTCGCATGTTTTATTCTATAGTGCATTACATAGCGTTTCTCTATAATTTCGTCATGTCGTTGTCCCATCGTTGCCTGCACCATTTCTGTGAAGCAAGAAGAGACAGGCCCTACGTCGTCAGGGTGTATCATAGAAAAGTAATCTTCATTACTGATGTTTTTGAAAAACGAGCACGGATATCCCAACAAAGCAGTGAAATTGTCACTGATGTAATCCATGGTTTTATGCCTTGCATTACAAAGCATTACAACAGCATTAGGAAATAATTTCTCCGTAAACTTCAAACTCCACAATATTTCTGTATGATCTGTTTCTACTAGTGTTGGGTCCAGATTAGTATCGGGTATAATATCAGCTTTTAAAAATCTTTCTAAAGCGCTGGAAGCGGCAACTGCTTGGTTTTCCATAATAGTGGTTGATGAAAAATTAAATTATATCAAATTACGCTTCTTTTCCAGACAATTAAAATCAGTGCGTCAGAAATGATACTAAAGGGCTATACCAGTCGGCTGATTGTTTTCTCATTTTTGCCCGAAAATAAAAAATGCAATGATGAAAAAATGGGAAGGAATTGTATTTACTGCTTTTTGCGGATTATCTTTTTACAGTTTTGGTACAGCTTTAATGGATTACTTTTTAGTGTATCCATCAAGGGCAATAGTAGGGGAGGGTGAGTTTGTATCTTATCATGCACTTCTCGAACAGGCCATCTTACCGATCAGTGTTTTTCCCTTTCTTTTGATCACGATATTGAATGCTATACTCTTATTCCGAACGTTACCTTCAGTTTCCAAAGCACTGCTTTGGGCATCCTTTATCTGTATAATATTAGATTGGCTTTCCTCCATATTCCTCCAGATACCGATGAACCTGCAATTGAATGAAGGTAAAGATAGTGCGCTCATACAGCAAGTAATGGATACAAATTGGGGCAGAATAATCCTTGAGTCGTTGCAGACTGGTTTTGTATTTGTCATGATGAAAAATGTTGTATTAAAAGAATCTTAATCAGGTTGCTGAAATTGGTATGGCCATTGCCACAATTTAAAGTTTGAAATACTGGCATTGGTAATGGTGCTGTTAGAAAGTCCGTTAATGGCTGGCTTGCATCCATTGTTATGAGAAAGAATTATAATTTTTAGGACTACTAATTTCTCGCTACATAATTAACGGGTAGATGTTCTTAACGTTTATTTTTTTTGAAGAGCAGTTGTTTAGAGTTCTTAGATGTAAACCTGAATTTCTGCTGTAGATTAGTCATCGACTTCCACATAAAACGAAATGGTACTAAAGTACTATTACAAAGTTTCTCCCTGATTCTCATTTTTGCGCCCTTATTACAAGTATGCATCAACTACATATGAGAAGAAGAATTAAAACAATTTTATTAACGTATTTTTTTATTGCATCAGCATTGGTTTCTCTGGCGCAGGAAAACACTGATGGTTTTAAGCTGCAGGGAAAGGTCACTGATGCTGAATCAGGAGAGGCATTACCAGGAGTGAATATTATGGTGAAAGGTAAAATGTCAGGGACAACATCAGATGCAAATGGAGAATTTATAATCTCATTGAAAAGACTTCCGGTATCATTGATTTTTACCCGCATCGATCGCAAGACAAAGGAAATTGAGGTGACTAGTGCCACTAACTTATTCGTTGTAATGGAAGAGCAAAGTGTTTTGGGCAGGCAAATAGTTATTTCTGCTTCGCGTGTAGAAGAGGAGATTCTTCGCTCGCCTGTAACAGTTGAGAAGCTAAATTCCGATCAAATCAGAAATGTGGCTACAGATGATTATTATAAGGCTATCGCCAATTTGAAAGGCGTTGACCTGATACAAAGCAGTGTAAACTATACGGTCCTTAATGCGAGAGGTTTCAACGCAACGGGCAATGGACGGATGGTGCAATTCACCGATGGTATTGATACGCAATTGCCAAGTCTCAATCTTTCGGCCGCCAATTTAAACGGTCCGACAGAACTGGATGTCGAAAGCATCGAGTTTTTGCCTGGTACATCTTCGGCGTTATATGGACCCAATGCCTTTAATGGTGTTATCGTTCAAACAACCAAAAGTCCGTTCGATTATCAGGGATTAAGTGCCCGCGCGAAAGTTGGTGTTAATCATATCGATGATTCTGATTTCATTTCTGAAGGTCAAAGAAAAATGGGACCGGGATCTCCGCAGCCGATGTATGAAGCTTCACTCCGTTATGCTAAAGCTTTTAATGATCGTTTTGCTTTTAAAATTGGCTTTAGTTATTCTGAAGCAGAGAATTGGGTGGGCACTACTTTTAATGATCGGAATTCAGGTTTGAAACCTGAAGGATTTAATTTCAACCCGGCGGCTGACAGAATATTTTCATCCGGTGATGAAGTAACCGCTTCACTCGGTTTAATAAAACTACAGTTGGGTTCGAACGCAAATTTTTTAAACAGTCCCCTTGCACCATTGCTTCCTTTCTTGCCAAATCACTTGGTATCACGTACGGGATATGATGAATCATCGCTGGTTGATTATAATACTTACAGTGCAAAGATCAATGCAGCGTTACATTATAGATTCTTTGATAACCTGGAATTATCTTATAGCTTAAACGCAGGTAAAGCAAGCACTATTATTAATGCAGCGCAGCGCACGCCTGTGGAAGGGTTCTCTATGCAGCATCATAAATTGGAACTGAAGTCTCATAATTTTTTTATAAGGACTTACGCAGCATTGCCAGATGCAGGTAAAGCCTATAGCGGTGATCTCACCGGTGTATTAATCAATAATTCTTGGAAGCCACATGCTACTTGGTTTCAACAATATTCTCTTGCTTATTTAACTTCTCTTGCAACTCAAAGTAGTCAAGCAGGTTTTAATCCGAACAATGTCGGCTCACAAGAAATAGCGCATCAGGCTGCACGTTTGGCTGCAGATCAAGGAAGACTACTACCAGGTACACCAGAATTTGAACAAGTAAAAAATGAGATTACTGCTAACACCATTCCAATTGGTTCGCGCATCAAGGATAACACCAAAATGTATCACGCTGACGCGCAGTACGACTTCAGTAAGTTATTTAAGCCTGTAGGCATCCAGGTTGGTGGCAGTTACCGTTTGTTTGACTTAAATTCCAACGGAACTCTTTTTGCTGACACTTCCGGAAATGATATCGCCGTTCAAGAATTCGGTGCTTACGTTATGGGCACTAAAAAAATACTGGATGAACGAATAAAGATAACAGCATCGTTGCGCTATGACAAAAATGAAAATTTCAAGGCGCAATTTAATCCACGCGCGTCTGTTGTTTTTTCACCTTATGAAAATCATCATTTCCGTATTGCTTATCAAACAGGTTTTCGTAACCCAACCCTTCAAGGCCAGCATGTAGACTTTAATGCAGTTTCTTTAAGGATCCTCGGTGGATTGCCACAGTATGCGGAAGCACGTAATGTTTTTGAAAATGCTTTCCTGCTATCGTCTGTGCAGCAATTTTCTTCTGCAGTTTCTCAACAAGCAACGCCTGCAGCACCTGGCTTGCTTGCTAATCTTGATCTTCTTGTACCAGTAACCCGATTTGAACCGGTGAAGCCCGAGGAGATCAGGTCAATAGAAGTAGGTTACAGAACTGTGCTTGGCGAAAAACTCTCTCTTGATATTGTATACTATTATAATCGCTATAACGATTTTATTGCGCAGCGAACAATACGAAAAGCTTCAGCGCTAATCGACCTCGATGCTCCAATGTTTACTGTTGCCAACGCTGTTGCAGCCTCAAGCCTTCTTTCACCCGTTACAACGCCCGGTAAAGAGAATACATTTTCGATCTACACAAATGTAGACGACGAAGTTACCGCGCAAGGCTTGGCTGCGGGATTTGAGTATAGTCTACCAGCAAATTTTCTGCTTGGTGCTAACTATAACTGGAATAAACTGAATGAAGAAATCGGCAATGGCTTCATCTCTGAATTTAATACACCGGAGCAAAAATTTAATGTCAGCATAAGTAATTCAAGACTTACAGAAAAATTGGGATTTAATGTAGTGTATCGCTGGCAGGAGAAGTATTTGTTTGAGTCAACTTTTGCAAAAGGTGAAGTGCCCTCGTTTGGTCTTGTTGATGCACAAGTAAGTTATAAAGTTCCTTTAATGAAGTCAATTGTAAAGGTAGGAGGGTCCAATGCTTTCAATAAGCAATACATTCCAAATTATGGAGCGCCTACTATTGGAGCAATATATTATGTGTCAGTAACCTTCAATCAATTAATGAAGTAAGTCTATACAGGACTATTTAAACGAACATCACTAATCAATAAAGTGAAGATGGACTTAATTACAGAAGTACAGGTCAGGGCAACAGAGAAATTACTTTTGTATGCGGTGAAGAGGAGTGATGTAGCAATTTTAACAGAATTACTGCATGATGATCTGTTATTTGTTGCGCCCAACGGCTCTGTTATCACGAAAGCTATGGACCTCGATTCCCATCGTGCTGGTGCTATGGCAGTAAACTCAATGGAAATTTCTGATCAACGGATTAGCATCATTGGCGACAATGCAATTGTTACCATGCAAATGGAAACAAAAGGAAAAATGATGGGCGAGCATATTCAAGGGAAATTCCAGTTTGTTAGAATTTGAAAATCGTTTAATAATAAATTGAAAGTAATAGGAGGAGGTTGTGTCCAACTATACAATAATGTCTTATAGGTTCTTAACGTTTCATTGTTACTATATGAATAGAATTTATTTTTTCTGTATCGCAACAATTATAGTTGGCGGAAGCTTTACGAGATCTTTAGCTCAACAAGAGCCCTTTAAACTTTTAAGTGATGTCCATATTCCCATGCGTGATGGCGTAACATTAAGTGCAGATGTTGTGATCCCTATGAATACAACAAAAGCACCCGTAGTATTTGCTTTGTCACCTTACGCAACGGAGCGAAAGCTCATGCATGTGTATCGCTTTTCAAGTTCCTATGGATTTGTGATGGTGTGGGTCAATAATCGTGGAAGAGGACTTTCACAAGGCGACTTCAAGCCATTTGAAAACGAAGTAAACGATACTTATGACATAATTGATTGGATCAGTAAACAAACGTGGTGTAACGGGGAAGTTGGCATGGGAGGCGGATCATATCTAGGTTTTGTACAATGGGCTGCTACAAAAAAGATCCACCCGAATTTGAGGACCATCGCGCCTATGGTTGCCGTTGCACCAGGGATTGATTTTCCTATGACTAATAACATATTCATGGGCTATTGGCTTCGCTGGTTAAATTACACCACTAATGAACCTTTTTCAAATGACGTATACTTCCAGGACAATAAACACTGGTACAACCTTTACAATTCATATTACAGGAAGGGCGTGCCATTCTTACAATTAGATTCCCTTGATGGCAATGTGAAAGGTGCGTTTAAGAAAGCGCTTGCACACCCAGCTTATGATTCGTATTGGTCTGCTTTGATACCTTCTACTCCTGAAGAATTTAAAAATATTAAGATTCCTATTCTTACAATCACCGGCTATTTTGATTCAGACCAGCGAGGTGCAATCCACTACTATAATATGCATCAGAGATATGGTGACCCAGCATTTACCAAAAATCACTATTTACTCATTGGCCCTTACACTCATTCTGGGGCACAAACATTACCTTCTGCCAAGGTGGGTAATTTTAAAATTGATAGTGCAGCCATTATCAATATGTATGCCCTTGCGTTCGATTGGCAGGACCATATTTTAAATGATAAACCGAGACCAGAAATCCTAAAAGATAAAGTAAACTGTTTTGTTTTAGGCAGCGGGTGGAAGCATAGTGCTACGCTCAAAGATTTGTCACCCGATACACTTAAATTATTTCTTGATGGAACAAATAATAAGTTTAAACAACTAAAAGGCCAGCAAAGCCCGAAGGCCTCTTTCGCAGAAATCCAGTATCATTCAGCAATCACTAATGATACGATAGATGTCAGCAAGCACTCCCCGGTTCTCGAAGAGGAAGAGGTTAATGGTTTTTTTGATGAAGGCTATTTAGAAAGAACACATCAAATTATATTCGACAGCGAACCGTTGTCTGAGAACATGGAGTTAATCGGTTCGCCTGTGGGTGATTTGTTCTTACAAGTTAAAAACTTTAGAGACATTGATTTCGCCATTGAGTTTTATGAAGTGGATGCCAAAGGAGAAAGCTATCTCTTGTCGCAGCAGATCCAACGCGGGAGCTATGCCAGAAGTATGTCAAAAAGGGAGCTGCTAAAATCGGGAGCAGATTATCATCTCTCGCTTTCAAATACATACTTCATGGCCAAGCACATTGAAAAAGGATCAAGGATTCGTTTTGTATTTAGGATTTTAAACAGTCCGTTATGGCAAAAGAACTACGGGAGTGGAAAAGATGTGAGCAAAGAGACAAAGGAGGATGCAATGGAGGGCGTAATTAAACTTCTGATGGATAAGAAACATCCGAGTGCGATCTTGCTTCCTGGTAAAATCAGCAATGTAAAGTCTTAAGAAATTCGCCGTTAGGCGTACTGAGATTATAGTTCATCATGTGCATTGATAAAATCAACCCCCATAGTATTTGCACTATGGTATACTTCGATCACGCTACAAGTCATCAAGAAGTGTTTTGATGGAAAAACTATAAGAGAATCTTGATTCGTTGGTGTGTTTATTTAGAAAATGGGTTGAGGTTAGGTGCGCATGCTCTCATAGGTGCGCACCTTTATTATTTCACTAATTCATTCCTCACTTTGATTGGGCGTTAATGCTCTAAAACAATTCATCGTTAAATGCATCAGCAAAATACTAATGTCATTACTTCATCCACACGCATTGAAAATTGATTTCACTAAAGCAGTGACGATGGTCCTGTTCATACGGATTGACGAGCGGTATAATTTTCTTGGCTTCCAGATCTCTTTTATAGACGGCAAATAATTCCTGCTTCTCCTAGCTTTTAAAATCTAAGATATGATTTAGTCCTTAAGTACTATTTGTCTTGTTTGCCTAGCAAGCTTCTTTTGTGGGAAAATTACTAGAGGTGCTTAAGTGCTGTGTTAAGCTTGCTGTATGATAGCTGTGTCGCCGCTTAAAGAAGTGTTTTGTATAATGATAGATATGAAAGGAGGTATTGATGGAGAGGTAACGTGCTATTAAAATTTGTCTATAGAGCGTATTATTTTTTAGAGTTAATTTTAAAATTATGAATGAAGTGAAAGAGATTAAGTTTTCAATACTGTTTAGTGCTATTTTAGGCGCATTAGTTTTTGCAGCTTGTGATGATGATAAAGACAATAAGAAAAATATTTCCTATGGCCCAGAAGTAGTTGTCGGCAATGGAAAGGCGAAAAGCTTTATAAAGCTGGATGATGAAGGATTGCCAACAGAGGTTGGATTTACCTTTACGGAGGGCGCTTTACAAAACCTTCCGCATGAAGAGGCGGAGACGTTTCACTTATTACCACTTCCTGAGGAAAAATCTTTAACCCCTTTTGATCATATCTCTTTTGATTGGGCACCTCATGGACATGAGCCAGCAACCATTTATGATACACCTCATTTTGATGTTCATTTTTATTACGTAAGCGAATCTTTCAGAAGTGAAATTGTACCTGGGCCAGAAATGGAAAAACTCCCGGAAGCTAAATTCTTGCCGGCTAATTATATTGCTACTCCAGGAGAAGGAGTCCCTGGAATGGGTAAGCATTGGGTCGACGCAACGTCTCCTGAGTTACATAGATCACCCTTTACCCACACTTTCATTCACGGATCTTATAACGGCGAAGTAATTTTCCAGGAGCCCATGATAACACATAATTTTTTATTGTCTAAGCCTAATATTACTGTAGACATCAAGCAGCCAGAAGCAGTGAAGAAAAGTAGTAATTACCCTACCAAGTATACTGTTAAGTTTAATGAGGAGCGTAAAGAATTTACAATTGCCTTGATAGATTTTGTTGCTAAATGATAATGCTACTTATAACCCTCCAATAACCGGAGGGTTATGGCATGACACGGGCCGTTGACAGTAAAAAAGGACTGCTTAAAGGGCATGATCGATGGGAAATTCATTTCCGCTATAGGCTTTTTTACTGGTCCATGGCAGCCCGGGAGCTGACCAGTAGACATTTGTTGGAGGAAGGCCGAGGGGTAAAAAGGCCAGTGTGCAGAGATAGACGCTTCCTGTTGAAATGTAAAATTCTCCCACTGATGGCTGATGGCCGCAGAACCCGATCGTAAGCCAGTCATTGCTATCGAATGTCCCTTCCGGTTCAAGGCTGCGTTTTATCACTGCCGTCAATGCACTACGTACCTGTGCGGGAGGAAGCATTGATGGCAGCTGCTGTTGCAATGCCATCTGCGCAAGTAATTGAAAAGCACCACACCTATAGGCAAGGGACCTGCCAACAGGAGGGAATGTTCCTTCAGGCGAAATAAGACGTTCTAAAATCTCTGCATATCGCTGAGCGCGTTGTTTTATTTTTTTAACCTGATCTTCTGTGAATGCGCGTTCACCCTTTAGTACATCAGCAATGTCGAGTATCATCGGGTGAATAACGAAGCTGTTATAATAATCAAAGTGAAATTCTGGGCCATCACCATATAACCCATCTCCCTTATACCATTGCTCGTGCTGGTTGATTGCTTTGAGCACCGGAGCTGGATCGTATTGTTCTTTACTGAATTTAAATAGAACCGCTTCAACCATTGCAGAGAATAATAGCCAGTTACTCTGATATGGTTTTATCACACGGGTAGATAGGAGAGCAGAAATCAAAAGTGATTGTGTTCCTTTATCAAGTTTTCCCCATAGTTGTGTCGGAGCCCTGAGTAGTGCGTGACCCAGGAATGCAGCGTCAACCAGGGGCTGATTCCAATTTGTGAAATTGAGATAATCAGGAGATGAAGGATTGACTCCATTGCGTATAGAGGCAACAGCGAGATCAATAAATTCTTTTCGAAGCACTCCCTCTGGCGTATTATCTGCTCCAAGTTCAAGCCATGGTGCTAATCCGGCCAAGGTACGCCCCAATGCTTCAAGGTGAGTAACTTGTCTTCGTTCATCTATTGACGCCCCTGGGGCCGTTTCTACCGGCATTGATTCTTTCAAACTACCATTACTTAATGCCGTGAGCACGGGTCTTGATATTCTCGTAAGTAAAGCAACACAATAGGCTCGATCGTTTTGCGGTGCTGTAGAAATCACAGGAAACGAGTTCAGGATGCCTAGAGCACCAAATGTTGGAAGGTTATTGAGAAACTGTCTACGGATCATAAGTGTAATTCTTATGTTGGTCAAGTTAAGAAAACAAAATCGGTTACCCATCTGAGAGCGTCCCTGCACCGATAGCGCTGGCGTTTCGTTTTTTGATTAGCCGTTCATAGCACCGGAGTGATATTTTTCTGCGCCAACTTATCTGTGCGATTTTTTTTAAGTGGCACGAGACTTTAAATGTATTGACGCTCGCTTAATGGCTATTATTGCGCATCTGTCTGGAGGCTTTGGTGAGAAAAAATGGAATCCTTCAGACATAGTCCAATTTTAATTTATCCTCCAGCTCGACAAAGAAACTATTTCTGAAGTGAGAAAATTAAGGGCTACAGATTTCTTGACCACCTGATCGGTATTGTGAATGGGAACTGGTGTTGAATTCTTATTTAGTAACCCACCAGTTGAGGCAAGAAAGAAATTTTATATCCTGGTATCCCTGGTTTGCGACAACAACCGCATCTAGTTCCACTTATCGTTCGCGTGTTTTACAAAGTGCTTACACTACTTTAACCTTATTGACGTTTTCTAATACTATCTTTCCAATGTCTTCAAGTGGCCAAATTTCGTCAACAGCGCCTGCGGAAATTGCTTTTTGCGGCATTCCAAAAACCACACATGAATTCTCGTTTTGGGCGATTGTAAACGCTCCGTTTTTGCGCATTTCAAGAAGTCCTACCGCTCCATCATCTCCCATTCCAGTCATTATTATTCCTATTGCGTTTCGACCTGCAACTTCTGCGACCGATTTGAATAGAACATTAACGGAGGGTCTATGACGATTAACCAATTCCCCATGATAGGTTTGCAGGTGATATCGACCTCCATTTTTTTTAACGCTCAAATGTTTATTCCCCTGAGCGATGTAGACAGTATCGTCAGCCAACAGTTCATTGTCTTCTGCTTCCTTCACAGAAAGGTCGCATATGTCGTTAAGTCTTTTCGCGAAACTTGCCGTGAACTTTTCAGGCATGTGCTGTACAATTAGTATTGGCGGCATGCCTAATGACAAAGATTGCAAGAATATTCTTATTGCTTCCGTGCCGCCTGTTGATGCGCCTACAGCAATTACTTTGGGATGGCTTAATGGGGAATTAACACTGCTCTGTTTGATTGCAGAAGGATGATAGGTCACACTACCTTTATTACGTGCTGTGGGACTTATCTTTCTTTTACTTAGGAAAGCAGAACGTACTTTGTCAATGATAAGAATTTTTGACTCCTCAATTTGGGTTTGATTTGATAAATCTGGTTTGGTTATAACATCGACCGCACCAATTTCAAGTGCACGTAAGCCAACATTTGTAGAATGAAGTGTTTGGCTTGTAATTATCACCACAGGCATGGGAGCTTGATCCATTATCTTTTTCAAGAAGGTAAGTCCATCCATTCTTGGCATCTCAATGTCTAAAGTTATTACATCCGGTTTCTCCTTCTGAATCTTGTGAACCGCAACATACGGGTCTCCGGCTGTTCCAATTACTTTTATTTCTGGATCTGATTCTAGCAGGACCTTAAGGGTATGGCGTACAAGTGCTGAGTCATCTACAATTAAAACTTTTATAGGAGGCATGGTACTTCACATCTTTTGGTAAATCGCAGGCTGTAGATTTTTTAAAGGTAACGAGGTGCCTATTGCTGTTTCGGAATGGCCCAGAAACAGTAGGCCTCCCGGTCGCAATTTGTCAACCATTTTTTTTAGAACTTCTGCTCTGGTTTTCGCGTCAAAGTAAATAATTACGTTTCGGCAGAATATAAAATCGAAATGGAAAGGGAGGTTGTATTCTTTCTTATTCAAGTTAAATCTCGCGAGTTGTATTCGACTTTTTACTGCTGGATGATTAAATTTTAGATACTGTTCCTTGCCTTCAATCTTCTCAATAAAATACTTCTTCTTGTAGTCGTCTGGGATGGACTGGAGATCATTAGAAAAGCAGCCTACCGATGCCTTTTCGAGTATAGGGATTGAGATATCTGTTCCAATGATCTTGTAATCAATGTTCTTAACGCCTTCACCTAATTCATTAAGTATAATGCCGATTGAATACACTTCTTCGCCTGAGGAGCAACCCGCGCTCCAGATCGTCATTTGTCTTGATGAACTCTGCTGTGCATAATAACCTAGAGCGATCTTTTTGAAATATTCTAATTGATTGTTCTCCCGGAAAAAATAAGTTTTATGAGTGGTGACTATGTCTATAAAAAATTTGTATTCTTTATCGGTAGTTTTTCCCTCAAATAGATGTTTCACGTAATCGTCAATGGAGGTAAGGCTAAGTGCTGATAACCTTTTTATTATTCTCGACTCAAGAAGTACGCGCTTGTCTTCTGATATGCGCAGGCCATATTTGCTTGCTAAATAATTACTAAGGAGTTTAAATTGACTATCAGATATTTTTCCAAAAGAAGCTTGCAGGCCTTGTAGATCCTTCTCCATATTTTAACTACTTCAGTTTTTCAATTTCAGAGAATCTAGTATGAGCGCCATGCTTCCATCACCCAATAAAGATGCTCCTGAGAAGCACTCTACTGAATTCAATACTTGGTTTAGTGGCTTGTAAACTGTTTGGAGTTCTCCAATGATACCATCCACAACAACAGCTATTTTTGTGTCGTTTTTGTTTATTACAATTACTGTTTCGGTATTGGGAAATTCGCCAATGTTAAAATATTCGCGTAACGAGACAAATGGTAATAACTGACCCCCAAAAGATAGTTGCCTGCTTTTCTTACTGAATAGATTGACATGTTCTTCTTTGTAACAATACTCGATCTCATTTAGAGGAATGAGATATTTATTTTCTGAAACTTCAACAATTAAGGTGTCTAAAATAGTGAGTGTAAGAGGAAGTCGAAGGGTAAAAATCGACCCTAGCTCTTTTTCAGTTGACACTTCAATCTCCCCACGAATTGCGGATATTTCTTTTTTCACCACATCCAACCCAACACCTCTGCCACTCACCGTGGTTATTTTTTCAGCTGTTGAAAAGCCAGGTGTCATCATAATGTTCACCAAATCCTTTTCGGAAACTTTCTGGTCAAGATTGATGAGACCTTTCTCAATGGCTTTCTTCTTCACCTTATCAAAATCAATTCCGTTACCGTCATCTTGAATTTGAATAAAAACATGGTCGCCACTATTGTATGAGAATAATTTCAAGAGGCCTTTTTCGGGTTTGTTTCTTCTCTTCCGTTCTTCTGGTTTTTCAATCCCGTGGTCTAGGGCATTTCTAATAAGATGCATCAGTGGCGCTTCAAGTGCATTGATCATCGAGCGATCCAACTCCGTCTCTAATCCTTCTGTGATGAATTCTACTTCTTTCCCAAGTTCCCGAGATACACTTCTAATCAATCGCTCCAGTTTTACATTCAGAATGGTCAAGGGTACCAGTCGAATATTGAATGCGGAATCTCGTAGGTTAAGTGTAAGCCGATCTAGCTTTTCAATAGCCTCAACTACTTCTACTTTCTCTGAATTGCCAAGGAGGTGTTGCAATTCTGATCGAAAGATGACAAGCTCACTTACGATGTCGATCATTTGGTCAAGCTTTTCACAGGCAACATTAATCCGATTTGATTTCCTCGCTTTGTTAGTTGTTTTCTCTTGTGGTTTTTCAACTGTTTCAGATGTTGCACCGACGTTATGAGTGAAATCAAGGTCGACAACAGATTCATTGGCGTTGATTAATACAGGCAACAATTTCTTCACTAAGTCAAGTCGGTATTCAACTTGGCTCTGAGTAAGTGGGATAAGCTGTTGGTACTCGGCTGAGGTAAACAGAGTCAATGATTCTACTTGAAATATGGAATACTCGTGTGGCAGGAGAAACAAAAAGATATCTTTCACCTCTTGCAGGCTAGCTGCAGAAACAAGAATAACTTCAATGTGAGAATTAACATCTTTGTTTTCTAGTTGCTTCTCAAAGGGAATTAGTTCATTATGAATTATTAATTCGGATTGACCTATTTCTTCTATGTCTGCTAATATATTCTTAAAGTTTATCCCTCTTTTAAAGATGTTGTTATCTGGCTGCAGAACAATTGCAAAACATTTTTCTTCCTTTTTAGTAGCAGCAGACAAACCTTTGGAATCAGTACCAGAAGCTTTGATGACGATGATATCGTGCAATAATTCATCAATCAATGAAGGATTTGAATTGCCCTCCAGTAAAGTTTTAAGTACGTCTAATGCGTGAAGCGTCAAATCAAGCAAATCAACATCATTGGTACGGGTACCATCTCTCACATCAGAGTAGACGGACTCCAACTCGTGCGTAATCTTTTCAATATCCTTGAAGCCGAACATATCAGCCGTCCCTTTCAAGGTATGCAGGTATCGGTAAACATTGGCAATTTGATCCGCGTTTGCAAAGTCCTTTTCCAATAATAAGAGTGACTCCTCTAAATCCTTTAAAAGTTTCTTTGCTTCCTCTATATATTCTTGATGAAATTCAGTATTCATCGCAATGCCTTTTTCACTGTTTTGAGGAAGTCAGTTGTCTCAAAAGGTTTTTTTATCATCCCCGTTATATTCCCTTCGAGAGCCTGCTTAATTTTTTCTTCTTTTACCTCAGTAGTCAACAATAGAATAGGCATGTACTGATAACTTTCAATGGAGCGTACCTTTCTTATTAGTTCAGCTCCATTCATGTTAGGCATATTGAAATCCGTTATGAGTAAGTCAATATTTTTACCATCGAAATGTTGAACCGCTTCATTCCCGTCAGTTGCTTCCATTACAATGTACCCTTCCTTCACAAGCGTACTTACAATGATTTTTCTGGAAACATTAAAGTCTTCTGCAACTACTATCGTTTTACTCATATGATTCGAATTTAGCTATCGTTAATAATTCCTTTTCAAATACTTTTGACGCATTTAGTATCATATAAAAATTCTCGTCGCTTTTGAAAACGCCATTTAATGTTTCGCTATTGAATCCCAGGCTATCTAGCACGGGTGGGAGCAGTTTGGAGTTCGTTACTGTTATTACATCATGTACCTCATCAATCAATGCGCCTACTTGCAGCGAACCTTCATCGTGCTGAATTTGCAGGATAATGACTTTCGTTTTTCCATGTATTTCTGTTGCTCCTAGTTCTATTTTCTTTGCCAAGTCCACGACAGGTATGATGTTTCCTTCGATGCTAATAGCACCCGCAACAAAATCGGGAGCCATTGGCACTTTCATTAGGCGCTCAAGGTTTATTACTCGGAGTACGTCATTGACGCTAATGCCGAAGTGCTCTTTGTTCAAAACGAACATTAAGTGCGGTTCTTCTTTTTGCATGACTTAAGGATTCAGTGACGTGTCATCTTTTTTGCTTCCAGCCTTCACGTCTTTGTCCCTCTGCCCATTATGGCTAACGTTAATCGAAGTATGTGTTTCTTCAGCTTCGTAGTCTTCAAGTTGAATTAGTGGGCCTGTTGAGTCAACATCGTCCAAGAAGACACTGTTCGAACGAGCATTGGTACTTTTGCTTGTTATATGCTTACCCATGCCGTTGGTCTTGCTGGCATGGTCCTGCTCATTGTATGTCCCGTCTAGCAAAGCCCTTAATTGTTCAATTTGATATACAATTTTTTCGCGCTCATAGCTTACCTCGTCTTTTTTATCAAGCTTGAAAAAAGACACGGTATCACGTAGTTTTTCTGATTGTGAGTTGAAATTTGATGAAGCCGATGCCAGCTCTTCTGATGACGATGCATTTTGTTGAATCACTTGGTTGAATTGTGTAAGAGCCGCATTGATTTGCTCTGCACCCGACCGTTGTTCTGCGCTTGATGATGAAATCTCTCTTACAAGCTGGAATGACTTCTGGACTTCAGGCGCAAGTTCATCCAAAAGTTTGCTAGCGCTTTCCGCTTCGCGAACCGTACTCTTCGATAGTTCAATGATACCAATGGCCGATTTTTGACTGCGCTCTGCGAGCTTTCTTACTTCACTTGCAACTACTGCGAATCCCTTTCCATGTTCACCTGCTCTCGCAGCTTCCACTGCGGCATTAATGGCGAGTAAATTTGTTTTGTCAGCAATCTCGTTGATGATTTCAATCTTCTCTGTTATTTCCCGGATGGAGTCAAAAGTGGATCCAGTTGCTTGACGAACATTTTTCATCTTCTCCGCAGCTAACTTCGTCATCTCCTCAGCCTGCGCAGCGTTGTCAGCATTTTGATTAATATTGCTTACCATCTGTTCTACTGAAGTAGATATTTCTTCCAAGGAACTCGCTTGTTCAGTAGCGCCCTGTGCAACTATTTGCGAGCTCTTGTTTATCTCATTCGAACCGTAATTGATTTCGCTCGCGCTCTTCGTAATATCCGACACGGTTTCATTAAGCTTTTTAATCATAGTTTTTAGCGCTCGGTCCAGGTCGCCCTCTTTCAAGCTAGCTTTTGCTTCTTGTTGTGCACTATAGAGTTTGCCGTTGGAAACCAGGTTGGCAACTTCAATGCTATTTCTGAGGCTACCGATCATATTCTTAAGAGCCGTGTCAAGTTTTCCGTCTTTCAGCTTCTTACTTGACTCTTCTTGTGCTTTATCAACTTTTCCTTGTGAAACTAGATTTGCAACTTCGACGCTATAATTCAAGGTGGTAATTAAATTATTAACACAATGTTGCGTTTGTCCCAATTCATCGCTTGCTCTTACAGTAAGTGGTTCTGGAATTTTGCCATCAGCCAGTTGCACGGCAGCTTCTTGTATTGAAAGAATATCACTCGTCAATGCTCTTGAGAATTTCATCGCTAGAACAATTCCTATAACAAGCTGAATGATGAAAACAACAGCGAATAAGAGCATGGTTTGTGCTGTAATTGCGTCACTTCGATCTTGAACGGTTTTTTCTAATTTCTCGAGGAGTGGCTCGATTTTATGTATGTGTGACCTCATATCACCCATTAATCCTTCAGTCTCCGTCAACCCGATAGCTTTCTCGGCTTTGACTATATCGTTAAACTTTGCTTCATACACATCTAATTTTTCTTTCACCGCATTATTGTTGATCGTGGCTCGGAATGCTTGCATCTCTTCGTGGAATTTGTTCACGTATTCAAGGTCTTTACGAAGGAAAAAATCTTTTTCATGCCTGCGGAGCGATAGCAACTGACTCTTGTTTACGCCACCTTCTTGTTCAACGGACCGTATGGAGGTTCGCAATTGACCTTCATCGCCAAAGTCTAAGTAACCGCGCTTCATGTAGGCTTCAACGATCTTTCCGAAACTTTCGTGATATTCTTTTAGGCTTTGATTAAGGGAAACCAGTTCATCTTGAATCTGTAATTCTTCTGACCACTTTCCATTTAGCATTGATGCGATTAGAGAATCCTCTTTATGTAGCAAATCCGTCATCGTTGTTATGTATTTGCTTTTTCCAGTTTCCATAAAATCGGAACTTCGAGTTTCGCGCATCAGAAAGTCTTTTTCTGATTTTCGCATCTTTAGTACCATCTCATGGATGTTCTTAAAATTGTCTTTTACAGTGAGGACGCTGAGGATGCTCGTGATTGAGTAGTAGCCCCACACAGCCAAAAAAGTAGATAGGAGCAGAACTACGCCAAAGGCTCGCAAAAGCTTCGTCCTGATTTTGCTTGAATTGAATATGTCAAATTTCATATGAGTGTTTTCTTGTGATAAGAAGAAATGGGTGTCGAGCAATCGGAAAATGATCAGTCGCTAAATGCCTAGCTCCACCTGAAAAACTGTTGACCAAAATCCTCCCGTGGAAGTTTTTGTAATTTGGTCAATGCGATTTCCATAGATAATATTCGCTTGTACTTTCAAGCGGTGACCATTCAGATACTTGGTTACACCTAGCTCGGTTTGCTCAATTTTCTTTTCGCTGATACTTTCAAATTGATCGTTGTTGTAAAGAGATGAGAATGGTGTTACACATGAATAACGGCCTGCTACCTCTATGTTGTTTTTAAAAATATAACTCAGCTGGGAAAGACAACCGTCTCCCACATTTACCCATCTCAGTTTTGTTGCATCTGAATGATTCACTGTAATAGGGTTATCTGATTCTCGCCGGATATATTCGTTATAAAACGCCCATCCGTTATATTTAATAATGATATCCGCACCAATTGTAACAAAACTGCGTGGGTCGTATAAATCATTACCTAATTGACCTGCTTGTCTATTAGCAAGATGGTTAAGGCTATAAACGCCAGCTATTGATACTTTTGGTTGATGCTCGTGTTCTAAATCTCCTTCTGTGTAATCGTTGTTTCCTGTAAACCTTCCAAGAGGCAAGAACTCAACCCTTCCGGTATACGCAAGCCCTTTATTTGAATTGACTGAGTTTCTACCCTCACCGGATGTAAGGGCGGCACGCAAGTTTACGCGTTTTCCAGTATAGTGCGCAAAAAAACCAAAGTCGCGGTCGATGTTGTACGCCGCATTTACAATTGACCTGTCTGCAAATTGAAGATCTCCTGAAGAAACAACACGCTGACGATTGCCGGGCAGTTTTGTTTGGCCAAACGCAAACTTTAGTGTTTTAATAGGTGAGTAGAAGATGACAGCATCCCTTATAATGTTCGGACTTGAGTTAATCAGGGCATTATCAGTGCCCTTCCAATCCATATCTCCTCTTGAGAAGGATAGTTGTATATAATAGGTGATTTTAGGATTGTAGACAAACCCTTCAAGTTTCATTCTCAGTCGCCTTACTCTAAACTCAAAAGATTCTGCAGCTAAATCCTTTTCAGATGCCGAAACATAGGTGGCGCGATTCTGTATCCTGAATTGAAAGTTGAGTGAGAACGTGCTATCAGCGGTCACCAGGCCTATACCTTTCCCTTTCTTTGTGTAGAAATTTACTGCAGGTTGCGTTTGAGACTTTGCTTTCATTGAAAAAAGCAAAAGCATGCACAATGCGTAGCAACGGAGGTTTGTACACATAAGAGTAGGTTAAAGCGTGGGGTTAAACTTAACTTCTGTTATCTATTTAATAATTTGATAACATTAACTTAACCTATCAAAGATAAAAATTGCTTAACGCTAAAAAGTTCATGTGTTCTGACGAAAATAACTGAAGTATGAATTTCAAAGAAAATCAACGTTTGAAGAATTTGTTGTTCGCTGAGAACCTATTTGTTAATAAGGAGCAAAGTAGAAGACTGCCAAGAAAGCTTTAGTATTTCATAAAAGTATAAAAGCCAGTTTTTAAAGAGGACACTTGCTGAGGCTTATATCCGTCAACTAGAAAAGCCAAAACTAAAAATTCAATACACCGGCTATTAGAGCACAAGAAGCTCAGTTTGAAATGTATAGCTAGCCTGATAAAGTCCCTTTCTCAAAAAAATTCGGAGAGGTGTAATGTTCTTCGTATCTGGCCACTAAATATGGAAAAACGGAATTATGAAGAAATTAGACTTAGTTATCGTGTTGATTCCTTGGCTAACGCCTCGCTTGAGTAAATTTCTTTTTTAGGTGATAAAACAAACAAAGTGAGTAAAGATTTTTACCAGACGTCGATTTTACCCTTTGCAGGAATCATCATCAAAATCTGTAGGGCATATACTAATTCGCAAGAAGATTTTGAGGACTACTACCAGGAGGTTTGTCTGCAAATCTGGAGGAGCAAAGACAATTTTCGCGAGCAGTGCAAATGGTCGACGTGGGTTTATCGTATTTCTCTAAACGTGTGCCTAACGCTACTCAGAAAAAGGAAAAGGAATGGGAAAACGTATTTCATTTCGGATGTTTTACCTGATGTGATGATAACTGAAAACAGGGCCTTCGAAGACGAGTCTCTGAACCAATTGTATGTTGCTATCAGAAACTTGCCAGAAGTTGATCGGGCATTGATACTCCTGTATTTGGAAGAAAAATCTTATCAAGAAATTGCCGATATCCTTGGTACCAATGCGAACAACATTGGTGTCCGCGTGAACAGAATTAAAGAACGTTTAAAAAAAATACTCGATGAAAAATTCAATTGAAACAATTTGGAAAGAAGGCTTTTTAAATGAGAAGAGCTTAGTCGCTCCAAAAATTAATGACTTGTACAACCGAAAGTCACAGCACCTGGTTGATAAAATGAAAAAGAGATTCAGAGTCAACATAATTATTATTATCATCCTATCAATTGTTATACCGGTTGTACATTATTTCCTTGATGTCATTTGGCAGGGAGTTGCTGCCTCTGTACTTATTCTTCTTGCGGCATGGTACGGCAAATTGCAAATGTATGGTCTTAAAACGTTGGATCACGGAGCAACCAGTCTTGACTATCTAAAGTCCTTCGATCGATGGCTGAAAGATGTCCTCTTGAGAGGTAAAAAATTAGCACGTGTTTATTACACGCTTTGTTTTCTAATTGCAATGAGTACAATTGGATCGGCATGGAATAAAAGCGAAGAACTAGTCTCTGAAACCCATCGCAAATTTCCAAATTTAATATTTATTGGAAATATCCCTTTGGTTGCACTGATCATCGCGGGAGTGGCAACGCTGCTTATGTTCTATTTTTCTGATAGAATTTACAAATGGGATGTACGTTTAATGTATGGAGGTGTATTCGACAAACTGGAAGAAACAATTGCGGAAATGGAGAAGTTGAAAAAAGGATAGAAATGTCAGATTCTTTCTTCTTCCAAAAATTTATAATTGTTTTTCAGTTCTCTCGTCTCCACTGTCTTCAACCATTTTGATTTGTTGTGAAACTACTTCTTTTTCAATAAAACCAACTTAACATTTTATGTTGATGACGAATAAGTGCGCCAGCATTTTCGTGATCAGATTATTAATGGTAACGCTGCTTGGGGTATTGAGTGTTGCCAGTGCTTCTTATGAAATTGTTTCACTGGTGTCGGTTGTTATTTTCTTTGAGATGATTTTGATATGACACTTTAGGACGACTGGTGGTAATGGACATGTTACTGTCGTTAACCATTTCATGCTTTTCAAAAACTTAGAACAACTCATCAACTTTCTGTTCGGTTATTTCAAATGAAAGACTAGCCTAACCATAAACCCGGGACATGAAAGATCAAAGTTTCATTCGGGCAAAATAAACTCACGATGGGAATTTCAAGAGCTGACATAGCCACGGTTTTATTAAAGGAAATGGAAGAGAATAATTACATCAAATCAATGCCGATCATTGAGAGCTCGTGGATTGAATCTGATTACTAGCCGTAAGACCTTACTCCTTTAGTTCAATCCACACGGGTGCATGGTCACTAGACTTCTCCCATCCTCTAACGTCCTTGTTAACACCAGCCGCGATCAGCTTACTTTTCAATGACGGACTGAGCAGAAAATGATCTATGCGCAACCCAGCGTCTCGGCCATAGGCATTGCGGAAATAATCCCAAAACGTATAAATTTTGACTCCCGGGTTGAGTGTGCGAAGCGCATCTGTCCATCCTTGTGATACGAGTGTGTTGAACGCAAGTCTAACCTCGGGTCGGAAGAGCGCATCTTCTCCCCATCGTTCTGGCTTGTAAACATCAAGTTCGGTAGGCATTACGTTGTAATCTCCAGCTAGCACAACGGGCTTGCCGGAAGCAATGAGTTCAGCAGCATGTGCCGTGAGTCGGTCAAACCATTTAAGTTTATACTCGAACTTCGGACCGGGAGCCGGATTTCCATTTGGTAAGTACAGGCCTCCGATCGTAATTCCATTAATGATAGCTTCAATGTAACGACTATGAGAATCTTCGTCATCACCAGGCAGTGTTCGCCTAACTTCCTGAATATTGTCCTTGCGTGATAGAATCGCCACCCCATTCCAACTTTTTTGGCCGTGCCAAATAGCAAAGTAGCCCACCTCGCGCAGGGCGCTTTCCGGAAACTTCTCCTGTGGTGCTTTGAGTTCCTGCAGACAAACAACATCGGGAGTGGTTTCCTGTAACCATCGAAGCAATACTGGCAGGCGTGCAGTTATACCGTTAACATTATATGTGGCTATTTTCATAGGCTTAAATTTATAATATTAGTCGGAAAAAACATCGGCGACTTCTTTTGAAGCTCTCAGACCAGCAAAGGTGCCGTGGTTTCGGCAAGCTCAACCACCGGATCGGCAAGCTCAACACCGGATCAACCTCCGGCTTGAGGTTCAGTGATAGGGTTTCGTTGCCTGAGCTTGTCGTGTTGCCTGAGCTTGTCTCGTTGCCTGAGCTTGTCGAAGGCAACTGCGTATAATTTCTAGACAGCATAGGAAGCTTCTCATACTCTCCTCTAATTAGCGCCTCTTTCTTTCTCCTGCTCCATCCTTGTACCTGCTTTTCTCTAAAAAAGGCGGCATCAATACGATCGAACTCCTCGAAGTAGACCAACTTTACAGGCAATCGCTTTTTAGTGTGGTTTGCACCTTCACCAGCTTGATGTTGCAAGACCCGAAGCTCCAGGTATTTCGTACTACCAGTGTAATAGCTTTTATCAGCGCATTCTAGAATATACATGTATCCTTTCATGAACTTCCGGTGATGTATTTAATATCGAATAAACTAATGAACAGATGAGCGATATCACCCTTCGAATTTAATAAACACATCGAAGGCCCCCATTTTACTTTGAACCTAAATTAGCGATGTAGCGCGCTATCACGTGCTATTAAACAGATGTAAGTCAACCGCTATGCCGTTACTAAAATTGCTTGAGGAACTCATTGATTCGATCGTTGAGTTGTTGGTTGTCAGTGGCAATATTTTCGTGCGTTCTGCCCTCGTAGATGAAGAGTTCAAGTGAATCTTTCTTTCCTACTTTAGTCATTGCTACATGCAGATCATCTCCTTGAGACACGGGTACAATCCGATCCTTCTGGCCTAAGTGGAGTTGTGTTTTAGGAAGAAGATCTGCGAAATACACGGGTGAACTTGCTATCATTTTTAATCTTGCGGAGGGAACAGAACTATTTCCATCAACAAGATCACTGAGAAACTGGCATTGATAAGTTCTGTCATTTTCACTTTGAGTCGTTAGCTTCAAAAGATTAACTGGTCCGGCAACAGCAATCGCTCCTTTTACTCTTTTATCCCGCTCGGCTACCAATAACGCTACAGTTGCGCCTCTGCTGCCTCCTCTCACGGTTGTTCTTTGCGCATCGGCTCGGTCCTCGGTCTCTTCGATCACATTCAGAAAAGCAATGATATCATCGGCTGCGCCATCAAAGGCCTCACAATGTTCTCCTCCTGAAACAGGCGAAGTATACTCAACATCGTTGATCGTTATGCTGAGCGATTGTCCTCTCATCGCCGGAAACGCAAACACAAAAGGATCCGCGTTGGCATTACCATCCATAATCAATTTGATCGAATTTACAGTATTGTCGATAGCAAAACCTCCGACATAAAACCGGATAGGCATTTTTAAATTTCCTTCCGGGACTACCAGTGCACCATATTCAGTGTGACCACTAACATTAAACGATACAATCTTCAGCGTTACATTCGACCGCGCTATTTTAACCTCTTGCTCCAGCTTATAATTCTTCACCGACAAATCCCGGGACTGCCACTCCGACACAACAATATCCAGCTCACTTTGGGTAGGTTCAGAGAATAATTCATCTCGATTGTATCCTTCAAGAAAATCATCTTCCTTACAAGAGGTAAGGAGCAGACTGACAAACAAGATGGAAATACGGATTACATTTTTCAGGAGGAAGTTCATAGTCATCATTATGGCTATGAGTTCGAAAACAGCAAAAAAGTTTTATCGTGTGGAATATATATTCTTATCACCAACGCTCAAAACATCAACGACAATTGACGAGATGGCGAGTGACTCAGTGAAATTCAACGACTTAACATTTCAGGCCTTGGCGTGATCATCCCTGTCATTGCCGCAATGACACCCCACGTTTTTGTACTACGAGAACTAGCTTTGTCATCAACAACTCCGGTTGGGTCAACAGTCAAAATTAAGATTCATGACGGGCAGCGATAAAATGAAAATGATTTCAGTTATAAAAGCAACGGAAAGTAATTCAATTTCCATCGCCAGCATTGGCAGGATATCAGTAGAAGAATCTCACCGGGGAAGCTGTTCAGCAGTAGAGATGCAGGAATTTCTTGAGAAACATTATAACAACGATGTGATTAAGGAAGAGCTTAAGGATGTAGTTAATATTTACCATGTCATCAATTACAACGATAAGCCTGTTGGATTTTCAAAGATTGTTTTAAACACAGGTGGTCCAAACATTGCCAGCGAGAACGTTGCAAAGCTCGACCGCATTTATCTGCTAAAGGAGTATCATGGTCTGAAATTAGGTCTTAAGCTTTTTGAACATAATATAGCGCTCGCCAGAAATCATCATCAATCTGGCATGTGGTTATATACCTGGGTTGGTAATAGCAGTGCTATAGATTTTTATCTGAAAGCAGGTTTTAAGATCATAGGGAGTTACAATTTCCAAGTCAATGAAAACCACTACGACTTGTGCCACCAGATGTTTCTCAACTTCAATGATCGGGTGGTTTAGCGCTACGAATTCCGAGCCGAACTGGCGTGATATAACCTAGCAAGAACAAAGCGAACTTGAGCGGAATCCCGTTGAGAGCGAGTTCTTTATGCACTTCGTCGCAAGTGCGTAAGTCCAGGGGATTCCGCTCAGGAGAATTTCGCTTTTCATAGGCAATTATGAATGCGCGGAATGACGGTTCTTATTTTTCTGCGTTGTGCTTACGCAGTGAGTCGTCATCCCGCTGACTAGGACCGTTGACGTAATACATTCTGTCGAGCAGCAATTGGCAAGTGCCACGCAGTCCAATCGAGCGGTCATTCCGCCCTTGCATGATGACTACGAAGAGCAAATCTCGCTTGAGGCGTAATCGCGTGGGTAACGAAGTTGTCTTTGAAAAGCTTATCCTACTAGCGGTGTAACGCCATGGGCTACGCACACGACCGCCCTGATTTTCACATTTAACTCCTATCCTTAATTTATAACCTGTATAAATGTTCCTGCCTTTCCAAACCAATCATACGCCACCACTTCAACGCGGAGGCCGCTGATCTGCAGCGTTGATGGAGATGCGCGGTATTCCCAGTTCAGCTCCGCTTTCACAGCGGTGCCCGTTTCAAATACAGTACCGTCTGCATGGTAGAGCTTCAGCTCCATCCGTTCAATCTTCAACAGTATTTGTGGTTTGATGGTAATGATATTACTACGTTTACCTTTGTATTTTTTTATAATCACGCTATCAATTTCAGGTGTACTGGTGTAGTCTTTCACTGCAGCGGTGTGTGCTGAACGAAAATTATTAAGTCGTGCCATTACTGCATACCGTTCACTTACCTCTGGTTGCCGCAACAAGTGCCGAATGTGGTATTGCATACCGCCAAACTCCTGGCGTACTTTGGTTTGTGCTGAAGATGCAGGCTTGGTGTTTTCTCCTTTCCTGGCAAAAATGGTGCGATCGCCCAGTCGCCGAAAAACGAGGTCGTCTCCAAACTTGCCACTGAATGAACCAGTGATAGGGTTATTAACAATTTTTCCCATAGTAATTAACTTTATGTTTTGGTCAAAAGTAGGAGCCTACACCGCATCCTATGTGCGGAGACGAAATCTTTATTAATTTTTTATAGTGAAGGCTAGGCCTAAAAGAGCCAGATTAGCGATGTTTCTATATGAAAACAGGGGAGTTGCACATAAAAATGCTGGTTCTCACACAAAAAAGCCGTTTTTGTATTGGTTTCGTGTAGCATTCTTGTATCAATCGTGTAGCTACAGGATCTTGACGCTTTAACTTTGCTCGCATACCAATACGCCTTCAATGCTGAAACATGATTCCAGTGTTATTGTAGTATGCTTTAGCATAACCGAAGCTTAAACCTTTCTGCTCAATCCTTGTCGTGATCGTAGGTAATACCCAACACAACCATGAAAAAACCATAGGCAATTGTGCCAACCGCGGTGAAAATAAAGAACAGGTGACCTACATGATCACCAATAAAATCAAAAGCTTTATCAGTATTCACTACGTACACGGCATCTTGCAACAGCCCCGCTTTAAAAAAGAAGAAACCTGTGATGCCGAGAATAAAACCACGCGCCGAATATCCAACCAATGCCAGCCCGTGAACGGATTTCTCTATCAGCCCGGTAATATGATCGTCCATGTCTGTGCGTTCCTTATATCCCTGTGTAACGCCATAGAGAAATTGCACTACTGCAGTAAAACATAAAATGCACCCGATGCCAATCACAAGCGAAGGTCCTGCTTGCCCTTGCAGCATGTTGTTCACCAATTGCCTTTCCGAACTGGGTTGTCCGTGGATCTCAAAATTTGCAGTGCCTATGATCACTTGTAAAGCTGCAAAGGCAATGAGTATATCTGCAATCGTGCTCATCGCAATGCCTATACGCTTCGTAATGCCTTTCGCATTTCTGCCATATCCATAAGGATCCTGAATAACCTCATACATCCGCCATACGATATAGCTCAATGTGCCCAGTAAGATTATCCAGATAAAGATTGTCCCTACCGTTGACTCATGCAGTATGGCCAGAAAGCTGTTCTCATCAGCTCCACCGTCAACAATCCTTAAAAATGAGAGCATGGCAATTACTCCAATAGCACTGTAAATGATACCGGTGGCAATACATCCATATACTGGAAGATAATGAACAAAGCCGCGCCTCTTCCAAAGAGTTTTCATCACAGCAAAGGTGCATAAAAAATGTTGCCACGACGGGGATTAGGATTGCCTCGAAAATAATTTCTTGTATGTCATCAACTCGTAATTATAGAACGCAGCAAGTCAACTGTTTTGACAAACAGCTTGGGTTGGGCTTAATGCTTTTCATATTTGACGTGCAAGGCCAAGGGATTCCGCTCAGGGATAACTCGTTTTTCATAAACAGTTACAAATGCGCGGAATGACGGATTTTTAATTTGTGGGTGCATCATAAACGAATAAATGGGGATGAACTTTCAAATCTTCTTGTTCGGCATTCACCAGTTTCCTATTTTAGTTTTTCGATTCCTTGACCCACCTGATCCAATCCGATCGATAGCCCACTAGGAGTCTTGCGCATTATTTAACATAGAATGGCATTGTGCATCTAAACACTTCGCGGAGGGATGCGCCTGCATTTTGAAGTTAACATTGCTAATATCAAAGACTAACTTTCTTTTCATTATTGAACATAATTGCTTGCGTACCAAGCGCCAAAAATAGACATGAGGATAAAATTGCCAGCCTTGGAATTAAAGAATTTACACAATTCAGGTAACTCCATTGTTCATAATGTAAGTAAGAGTGTTGAATTAGAAGGAAATATTGAATCGGTCAACAGAAGCTATCTAGTTTTTAAATCAGATGAAGTAAGAGTTTGCTTTACAGGTAACTATAATGTAGCAGACACCCATTGCCAATACATCGTGGTTTGTAAGAGGGCGATCAAAGAAGAGCACTTGCACAATTTGGAAAAGCATTTTCTCCAATGGGGTAAGCATCCCATGCTTAAGAACTACACAACGGAACAGGTCAACGAAACGTGGAAAGACCAGTTTCATTTTCTTGAAGAAGATACCGTCAACAATGTCCGAGGTTTACGTAACCCGCAAGTTGGAGCAGTGTATTCAATTCTTGGACACCTAAAATTGGGTGAAGAAATTGGAACCGTTGTTTTACCTACTGGAACGGGCAAAACTGAGACTATGCTTTCAATATTAATTGCAAACCGCTGCAATAAACTTTTGGTCATCGTGCCTACTGATCCATTAAGGACTCAAATTGCTCGAAAGTTTAAGACACTTGGCTTTCTTAAAGAATTTACTGTTGTTGGGGAAAACGCAGTGAATCCAATTGTTGGCGTTATAGATCAAAAGTTTGATTCCGTTGACACACTGGAAGATTATTTTTCTAGATGTAATGTGATTGTATCTACTGCGAAAATATTTGAGTCTAACCCAGATCAGATTCTTAGGATACCACAATTATGTTCTCACCTTTTCGTGGATGAGGCACACCACTCTAAGGCTGCAGGCTGGGAACGTATAATTAAGCAATTCAATAAAGGCCGCATTATTTTATTTACTGCAACACCTTATCGTAATGACGGCGAACGCCTTGATGGTCGAATTATTTTTAATTTCACATTACGTAAAGCGCAAGAGCAAGGGTATTTCAAAAGAATTGATTTTCTGCCTATCCGGGAATATGATAACTCCAAATCCGATGAACTGATTGCCGAAAAGGCAGTAGAAAGGCTTCGAGAGGATTTGCTTGACGGATACGACCACATACTTATGGCGCGATGCAATGGTAAGGAACGAGCTCACGAAGTTTTTGAACATTACCGTATTCACCAGGATCTCAACCCTGTTATGGTTTTCTCTGGGATCCCATCGAAAGACCAGATTATTGAAGACATTCGAAACTGTCGTCACCGTATAGTCGTCTGTGTTGACATGATGGGTGAAGGATTTGATCTTCCGCAGCTAAAAATTGCTGCATTTCATGATATTCGGAAAAGCCTGCCAATAACTCTTCAATTCGCTGGTCGGTTCACAAGGACGAGTTTCGACACAAGTTTAGGAAATGCTAGTTTCGTGGCAAATATTTATCAAAGGGATGTACAAGATGAGTTGGAAGAACTTTATGCTCAAGATGCCAACTGGAATTTGCTACTTCCTGGAATTAGTGCGAGAGCAACACAAGAGCAAATCGACTTTAAAGAATTTCTTGACGGATTTCAGCATCTAAATGAGTCGTTAGTTCCTTTTCAGAATATTCGCCCTGCATTAAGTACAGTTGTGTATCGAAATCGTACAGACACTTGGAATCCAAGAAATTTTGAGGCCGGCATTCCAGCTCTGAATTCGTATACACATAAATTTTCATCGTTAAATCATGCTGCAAAAACGTTGGTGATTCTCTTGGGCCGACAGGTTCCTGTAGAATGGGGAAACTTTATTCAAATAGGGAATCTCGAGTGGAACGTTATAGTGGTATACTGGAATACTCTGCAAAATCTTTTGTACATACACGGGTCGGACAAGGGCGGACATTTCGAGCCGATGGCAAAAGCACTGCTGGGAGATGAAAATACTTCCATTATTGCTGAGATGGATGTGTTTAAAGTCTTTCATGAAGTTGAAAGACTATCACTATTCAATGTGGGATTGCGTAAAGTGATTAGCAAAGACTTAAGTTTTCAATCTTATATTGGCCGAAGCGTGGGCGAGGCACTTGATTACCTTGAACGTGGAAGGGGAATTAAGAATAATATTTTTGGTGTTGGATTTAGTGATGGCGATAAGGTTTCGCTAGGATGTTCAAAGAAGGGAAGGATTTGGTCATATGCCCGTGGAAATATTAAAGAACTTACGGAATGGTGTACGACTGTAGGAAGCAAGCTTATTGACCCTGACATTGATCCTGATGCAGTGTTAAGAGGGACATTGAAACCTGCTACTCGAACAACTCGGCCACAAGTTTTACCGTTTTTCGTTGACTGGGATCCATCAATCTACGATGCTAGAGAAGGAGCATTTGAGTTTCGAACGGAAAGAGCAGTTTATACAATTGCCAGTGCAGATTTGCGGTTAACGAATCCAACTGAAAGCGAGCCACTGCAATTCAAGTTTTGTACAGATGATCTAACAATAGAATTTCAGATGGATCTCAGCGAGCGAATCGATGATCAAGAATCGATTGCTGAATATAGTATAACGAAGTTGTCGAACGTATTAGTCACCGTTGTTATTGGGCGAAGGCAATTCACCATCGAAGAATTCTTTAAGGAATATGTGCCAATATTTTGGTTCATTGATGGTTCGTTCCTAGATGGAAATAGATATGTAACTGCAACTCAACAGTTACCTCCATTTCCAAAAGAAAGGATTATGGCGCGTGACTGGACAGGTACTGATATCGGTAACGAGCCTCAAGGTGTGAATCCATTATCTATAAATTCAATTCAGTACGCCATAATTCAAGAATTGGCAGCCAGCGATTTTGAAGTTGTTTATGATGATGACGGCTCAGGGGAGATTGCTGACGTCATTGCAATCAGGGACGGTGACACAATTGACATACACCTATTCCATTTGAAAGCATCTAAAAATGGAACTGTCAATAACGACATTACAAATTTGTACGAAGTCTGTGGACAAACCCAAAAGTCAGTTATTTGGAAGCATAAGAATTCGAAGGAATTTTTTGGTCATCTGTTCCGTAGACTCGAAAAGAGGCGAGGTATTCACACGATTAGTCGACTTCGAAAAGGAACTGAAGAAACGCTTGAAAAGTTTCATCGTATTGCAAAGAACCAGAAACCGACAAAGTTTTATATTACTTTAGTTCAGCCTTCAATTTCAAAAAGAGATGCCTCAGATAACATTTTGCAGCTTTTAGCAGCCACATCAAAGTATGTAAAAGACGTTGCGGCCATAGACTTAAAGGTAATCGGTAGCGCTTAGTTTTGAAGCGGTGAATATATGAAGAAAGTTAATTGAAGAATTCCGTATGGTTCGGTGTTTTTATCCCGCTTTTTAGGTCAACTGGTTTTATTGCATGACGCTCCGCATGAGCGATTGCAACGGAAAGCCCACAGCAGTAATGGCTTGTGTGTGGAGCGAGGACTTGTAGTGAAAAGCGCGACCCGTGAGCCAAGCCATGTGTGATGGCGGGGGCATGCCCAAGTGAAATACCAAATGGAGATCTTAAATTCCAAGGCCAATACCAAACAGCTAAAAGCCAACTGCCAAATGAGTGAATCTTTCTCTCCGCCCGGTTGTTAATAGCGCAGAACATTCATTATGAAGAAAATTGGATTTTTATCTTTTGGACATTGGGCTAATCACGAGGGCTATCAGACGCGTACGGCAAGTGATACTTTGCTTCAGTCTATTGACCTGGCAGTGGCTGCCGAAGAAATTGGGTTGGATGGTGCGTATTTCCGCGTGCATCATTTTGCTGCGCAACTCGCATCGCCATTTCCGTTATTGTCAGCCATCGGTGCGAAGACAAAAAAGATTGAGATTGGAACTGCGGTGATTGATATGCGCTATGAAAATCCGCTTTACATGGTAGAAGATGCCGGAGCTGCTGATCTCATCTCAGGAGGCAGGCTGCAACTGGGCATTAGCAGAGGTTCGCCAGAGCAGGTAATTGATGGATGGCGTTATTTTGGTTATGCGCCCGCAGAGGGAGAAACTGATGCGGACATGGGACGCAGGAAAGCCCTGGAATTTTTGGATATGCTAAGAGGTGAAGGATTTGCGCGTCCTAATCCAAATCCTATGTTTCCGAATCCTCCGGGGTTGTTAAAATTAGAACCTCATTCTGAAGGATTGCGCGACAGGATCTGGTGGGGTGCTGCGTCCAACGCTACGGCTGTGTGGGCTGCTGAAAACGGAATGCACCTACAAAGTTCTACATTGAAATTTGATGAGAGCGGAAAACCTTTCCATGTGCAACAGGCTGAGCAAATCAGGTTGTACAAAGAAGCATGGAAGAAGGCAGGGCACAAGGGTGAGCCAAGGGTTTCAGTGAGTCGATCGATCTTTGCGTTGGTAAACGATCAGGACTACTATCTCTTCGGACAGGAGCGCAATAAGACAGATAAAATCGGTTATATTGAGGCTGACAAACGTGCTATTTTCGGAAGAGGCTATACTGCGGAACCGGACCAACTCATCAAGGAACTGGCTACAGACGAAGCGATTCAGGAAGCAGATACACTTCTTCTGACAGTACCCAATACGTTAGGTGTTGAATACAATGTTCACGTACTGGATTCCATTTTGAAGTATGTGGCACCAGGGTTGGGGTGGCGGTAGGTCTTAGTCAGTACTGTAAGCTTTAGCTCTTTTTTCTCGCGGTCGTTTTTTTCTTTTTTGATGCTTTTGCTTTCTCGTTAAAATCGAGGCAAAGCTTTAACCAGTATTCAAAGCTTGACTTCGACTTGTATCCCTCTTCAGTAACATAGCAATACCCACGGAGTTGCTTTCCTTTCATGATCATTGGCTGAAAGCCTGCTCTTTCAGTCACTTCGTCTTCGAGCGCAGGATCGTAACGGCACATCAGATCTTCTCCACTTACATTTATGCACATTTTTCCATTGACCAGAAATGCAAGCCCTCGAAACATCTCTTTTTCTTCAATTTTAACCTTAGGAATATTGTCAAGATAGTTTCGTATACGGTCAGCGAGTGTTGTACTATAAGCCATTTGAATCTATTTTAAATTGATGATGAAAGTTAAGAGTTGAGGCAAAGCGCTGATTGAAACCGACATTTTTTTATGGGGCGTTTGCATCCAAATAGTTGATTCCCTCGCCGAAGTTTGTGGCACAGGGTTTGGGTGGCGGTAGTTTGAAGTCTTAGTGGATTGGTTCGATAGAAAATGTGCCCTCTCTTGATTGTCAGTACTTTGCCTACTGTGAGAAAAAAAATGGTAACAAGAATTAAGTTATTGACAGAACCGGATTAGAAATATGGAAATGAGAATGGTACGAAACTACCTTGATCCGTTATTCCATAAAGATTGTCAATCAAAGATGTCAACTTTGTCACCATCGTTTGAAGCAAAAACCATTCGCGGATGCGAGTCGATGTGAAAGAAATTGCCTTTATGGTCAAGCGCAATTGCTCCCGCAAACCCATCAAATGATTTTAGCTCCGCAAAAGTCTTGGTGCATGCGTCACTCAAAGACATTCCGTCTGTGACGCGTGTGGCAATCTTCGCGGCAACAGCACCGCTCACAATATCTTCACCGACACCGGTACAAGAAACACCACACACTGCGTTGGCGAAATTGCCGGCTACTGTAGATGAATCAGAAACTCTTCCGGGAATTTCGAATCCTTTGCCACCGGTAGAGGTTGCAGCTGCGAGGTGACCTTTGCCGTCCAGCGCTACGCATCCTACAGTACCGAGCCTTGCAGAACCTCGCTTGCCTTCATATTCTATTTTACGTTTCGCCGTTTCAGTGTTATAATACCCGAAGCCTTCCCTTCGTGCAAAATCAACGGCACCGTTACCGGCTAGTACCCGGTCATCCACTGATAATAAGCGCTCTGCTATGCGAATTGGGTTTTTGACATCCTCAATGTTAATTACCCCCGAAAACTTAAGGCTAACGCCGTCCATCAGCGAGGCACTCATGCGGATCTTTCCATCACGCTGAATTTGTGAACCCGTGCCCGCGTTGAAAAGGTCACAGTCTTCAAGTAACTCAACAGCATATACCACAGTCTCCAATGCACTATGCGTATGAAGAAATGCATATGCCTTCCGGATGATTTCGGTCAGCGCGTTCTGCTTACTTTTCTTGACCTCATCGGTAGTATCTGCTTCACTAAAGAAACCTCCATGTATGATGATCTTTGTCTGGCTCATGAATCGTGGTCTGGATTTTTTGCCAGAATTACTTTTTGTACTTTATGAACTGTGAGCTTGTGCGTTTCAAGATCGTATAAACTTCCCTTCGCCATAACATGTACAACGAGATTCTCAATGGAGATGGGTTCTCCCAATTCTATTTCCGTAAGATTTGTGTCATTGATAAAACGGCCATCCACTAGAATTACAAGTCCTGATCCCACTGCTTCCATTTTCTTTCCGTCTACGATGAGAAGTCCTGTATCTTCACCGAGTCCGATACCAAGCACGATAGGATTTCCTACCACGGCCTGAAACAATCTTCCGATGCGTCCCCTGTGAACAAAATGAGTGTCAATAATTACATGATTAATCAAACCCAGTCCACTTGTAATTTTTACTTCTCCCTTCAGCAACGCTTCTGTCGCTGAACCCTGGTAGATCATGTTGTTCGAACATGCTGCTGCTCCTGCTGAAGTGCCTGCAACCACAACCTGTTCGTTAGAATATTTGGACAGGAGGTTGTGATGAAAGGCAGTCCCCCCGATGATGGAAGTAATTCGCAGTTGATCACCTCCCGTAAACATCACGATATCAGCCTTCGCAAGCCGATCGTTTGCTTCTGTTCCGTTCGCTTCTTCTCTGGTTTTGATTTCAAGGATGCCGAGATTGGTAGCTCCAAGGTGACGGAAGGCGTTCTGGTATTCTAGCCCTACTTCTTCAGGTAACTGCGATGCAGTGGTAATAACCTCAATGCGTGAATTGTTGCTGGCCGCAGATTCCTTGACGATCCTGCGCAGGATTCCCTGTTCAAAAAAGTTAAAGTTCTTCTTCTCGTCCATTTCGTTTTTCTCTCCGGTAAAACTGCCCCTGTCGACAGCTCCTCCTACCACTATGAGCTTACCCTTTGGTACTTTATCCATCGATTGCTGAAAATATTTGTGGTAATGTTAGGTTATTCTTGCCTGGAAACAATTTGACTTTAGGTTATTAATTGTAACATTCGCTGGTAAAGCCAATTGACTACATATTAATGAAGATTCTCAAAATACAAGCGCTTCGCGGACCTAATATCTGGAGCGTTAACCGTAAGAAACTTATCCAGATGCGGCTGGACATTGAAGAGCTTGAAGATCAGCCGACCAATGTGATCAATGGGTTCGGCAAACGTCTTGAAGAGATGATCCCTACCATGTATGAGCACCGCTGTTCCGAAGGTCGGCCGGGTGGATTTTTTTATCGCGTGGAAAAAGGAACGTGGATGGGGCACGTCATTGAGCACATTGCCCTTGAGATTCAAACCCTTGCGGGGATGGAAACTGGATTCGGGAGGACGAGGGAAACAAAAACCAGGGGTGTTTATAATGTAGTATTCAGCTATGAAGAGGAAAATGTCGGAGTGTATGCAGGTGAAGCTGCAGTAAGGATAGCTGAATCGTTGATCTTAAACGTTCCTTATGACATTGGAGCAGACATACAGAAAATGCGAGAGATCCGCGAAGATGTACGCCTCGGTCCAAGCACGGGCTCACTGGTTAATGAAGCCGTATCCCGTGATATACCCTGGATCAGGCTTGGTACCAACTCTCTTATTCAGTTGGGGTATGGAGTAAACCAGGTACGTTTTCAGGCAACGATTACGCAGAATACCAGTCATATCGCGGTCGATATTGCCGGCAACAAGGCGCAGACAAAGAGACTTCTTGATATGGCCGCAATTCCAGTAGCGCTTGGCGACATCTGTTCATCCGAAGAGGATTTGAAACGCATCATCGCACGCATCAATTACCCGATCGTAATAAAACCGCTTGACGGAAATCATGGTAAAGGCGCGTCCATTAATGTGAACACCTGGGAGAAGGCTGTTAAAGGTCTGGGCTATGCGCAAAATTATTCGTCCAGGGTGATCGTAGAACGATTCATTACCGGTCATGACTTTCGGATCCTCGTCATCAATAATCAGGTAGTGGCTGCCGCGCAACGTGTTCCCGCCAGGGTGATTGGAGATGGTAAACATACCATACAAGAACTCATAGACATTGAAAATAAAGATCCCCGCAGAGGATACGGACATGAAAACGTGCTCACCGAAATTGCTGTGGACCGAGACACCATTGAGTTGCTTTCTCTAAAGGGATATACGGTCGAAACAATTCCATCAGCAGATGAGGTAGTCTATCTGAAATCTACTGCGAACCTCAGTACTGGTGGCACCTCTATTGACGTCACAGACAAGATGCACCCCGAGAATATTTTCCTGGCCGAACGCATTGCACATGTGATAGGTCTTGACGTTTGTGGTATTGATATTATGGCACCAAACCTTACCGAGCCCTTGAAAGAAAACGGAGGGGTGGTACTGGAAGTGAATGCTGCACCCGGGTTTCGTATGCACCTGGCACCTTCGGAAGGCCTACCGAGAAATGTCGCAGCTCCGGTGATAGACATGCTGTATCCACCTGGCAAGCCATCCCGAATTCCGATCATTGCTGTAACGGGTACCAATGGAAAAACCACTACCACAAGACTGCTCGCACACATCGTAAAAAATGTAGGATATCGGGTCGGGTTCACAACATCCGATGGTATTTATGTTCACAATCATTTGCTTGAGAAAGGAGATACAACAGGACCTTTAAGCGCTGAATTCATTTTAAAAGATCCTACGGTAGAATTTGCTGTGCTAGAAACCGCAAGAGGTGGCATACTCAGGTCTGGCCTGGGCTTCAGCCTGTGCGACATCGGCATTGTTACTAACATCACCGAGGACCATCTCGGTATCAGCGACATCGATACACTTGAAGATTTGGCGCTGGTGAAGTCGGTGGTGGTACGCAGCGTGAAGAAAGATGGATGGGCTGTCCTGAACGCTGAGGATCCTGGATGTGTCGGGCTGGCAAAGGGCCTTGACTGCAAAGTAGCATACTTCAGCATGAACGAGGAACATCCGATTATTGCTGAGCATTGTAAATCAGGCGGAGTGGCAGCAGTGTATGAGAATGGTTACGTAACAATTAAAAAAGGAGATTGGAAAATCCGCATCGAAAAGGTAACTACAATTCCGCTTACATTCGGTGGACGTGCTAAATTCATGATCGGTAACATCCTCGCTGCATCGCTCGCGTCCTACTTGTTTGGATTTAAAACAGAAACCATTAAGCTATCGCTTGAAACATTTATACCGTCACCTGCGCTCACGCCGGGGCGTATGAATATTTTCAATTTCAAGAATTTTACAGTCATGATAGACTTTGCGCATAATCCAGCGGGATTCATTGCTATCAATGAGTTCCTGAGCACTGTTAATTCTTCAAAAAAAATCGGCATCATGGCAGGAGTAGGGGACAGGCGCGATCAGGATATCGTAGAGATCGGCAGACTTGGTGCAAAAATGTTCGATCACATCATTATACGCCAGGAGAAACATTTGCGTGGAAGACTCGAAGAAAACATCGTTGCGTTAGTAGTCCAAGGCATCAAATCGGTTGACAAGAAAGTTACCTATGAAACCATTCCGAAAGAAGTAGAGGCCATTAAGCATGCAATTTCCATTGCTGAGCCTGGAACATTCATTGTTGCTTTAAGCGATGTGGTTACCAATGCGATCAATATAGTACAGGAGTATCTGGATAAAGATTCGGAAAACTTTTTATGAATTCATTTGTGGATAGTAATAGCCAGGGCTATCAAACGCACGGCAAGTGATACATTGCTTGAGTTTATTGACCTGGCAGGTGGCTGAAGAAAATTAGGGCTGACACACGTGCTATTTTCGGAAGAGGCTATGCTGCGGAACCGGATCAGCTCATTAAAGAGTTGGCTGCAGACGAGGCTATTCAGGAAGCAGATACACTTCTTTTGACAGTACCCAATATGTTAGGTGTTGATTACAATGTTCACCTATTAGATTCTATTTTGAAGTATGTGGCACCAGGGTTGGGGGTGGCGGTGATTTCAAAGTAATTCTCAAAAGTACTTCAGCCTTACATCTATGTCCATTTCGTTGAAACAAGTAGTTGTACCAATTGGTCTGGTGTACCAATCTTCGTGCCTTTTTGATGGATTGTTGAGTGGCAAGGCTGGTATTTTCATCTTGTTTATTTGTTGCAGTTTTCTTGCTCTATAGATGTTTAACACTACTGCCGCTCTACAATTCACAGATCTCCATTGAATCACTTTTTCGTCAACATGAACTTTGTCTGTAACAAAAAGTCATGAGAAGAATCGAATTCGAAAGGCATAACATTAGTCGATCACCTCAAAAAGTGATACTCATCAAAATCAAAGACCCTTATGAAAAAACTTCTATTGAACAAGAACAGGTTCTTCCTGCTACTGCTGCTTTTAAATTTTGCAGCATTTGTTGCGTTAGCACAGCCTTCTGGAGAACCGGACCCGCAGCCGGTTGAAATCCCGGAATTTCGACCACCAGAATATCCGGCTTATGAAAATGATCTCATCTTTGGAGTGTTTAATCCTAACGGAGAAGGCAGCACGGAGATTTACCGTTCAACAAATGAAACTGAAGGTTTTGTACTAGTAGCCTCGATTTCTGCCAGTGAGGAAACGTTCCTTGATCAAAATCTTCGGTCTAACACCATGTACTTTTACAAGATGCGTGCTGAACTGAACGAAGTGTATTCAGAATACTCTAACACTCTTTCGTTAACAACAGGTTCTAAACTCTATCCCCCGGAACTATCAGCGGAAGCAATCAATGGATCCAGTATAAAAGTTACTTTACAAGACGTCAGCTACAACGATGTTTCGTACGAACTTTGGCGGGAGTTGGGTCCAGATGCTGAGTTGATAGAAACAATAAGCGCTCCCGACTCAGGAGAAGTGTTCGTGATCACCGATACTGGGCTTGAGCCCAATACCAAGTATAACTACAGAGTAGATGTACGCGCACAAGGACTCGGAAATGTATTTTATCCCGGCATGGTGAGAACAAGTGCAACAACCACAAACCAGGAAGAACTTGAAACTCCGTACCTCGATCTCTCCCTATTGTATGAGACTACGATAGAGCTTACGGCCGAGAGCCGGACAGAAGGCGCGCAAATTGAATTCTATCGCGCGATGAATGAGCCGGAAAATTGGGAACGAGTTTCTCTCGAAAAAGAAAATTCAACTTACGTCGATCGGTATCTTAAACCGCGAACCACCTATTATTATCGGATTCGTACAGAAAAGGATGGCGTCTATTCTGAATACACACCGTATGTTGAGGCCACCACATATTCAATCTTTTATTATCCGGATCTGGAGACCGAACTTACGGAAGACAACAAGGTAAAGGTGACGCTAACTGACAACAGCTATGCCGATATAGCTTATACATTGAACAGACTTGACGACTCAGGAATATCGCAGCCAATTGAATTGCCGGACTCCGGGCAGACCTACACTTTCATTGATGAATCGGTGTTACTAAATAATACATATGTTTATTCACTCGATGTTATCATCGATGACGAAGGACGTCCGCAATACCATGACTTTGTGCGCGACACAATCTATGTTCCTGGTCCGGGATCTCTCTCTCCGCCTTTACTGAGTTTTACCGAACCTCCAACTACCTTCGACTGTGGTAACGAGATTTCGATGAACTATTTTAATCAGCACGATGGTGCAATTACTGAGATCTACAGATCGCGAAGTGCAGACGGAGCGTTTGAACGGGTTTTTGCAGGCACTGAAAAAACTGACACATATGTTGATCGCGGCCTTACGTCTCAGAAAAGTTACTACTATAAAGCGCGTGCAGTGAAAGGGGACTCTGTGTCGGAGTACTCGAACACTATTGCCAAACGATCAGGCTATGCATTTCATGAGCCTGAGTTTACTATCACCTTACAGGCAAACCAAACGGTGGAAGTGAAGGTTCATGACCGCTCTTACCTCGACTATTCTTATGAATTATATGGATGGAATGCGGAAGATGGTGTTCAAAGTATCAACACAACTTTTCAGCTGCCCGATTCGGGTCAAACATTTATGATCATCGACACACTGGTTGTTCCGGGAAAAACGTACACGCACCACGTAAACACTACACTCGACTGTGATGGATACCCTGGCACTGGCGAGGAGTATGTATCGAATCCCGTCACCATTCCGGAGGCAGAAGAAAAACCAATGGTCTATAGCTTCACCCTGGTAGACCCGAATACGGATATGGACATTGCCGAGATGTATGACAGTATGGAGTTTGCAGCGGCCGATCGTCTTAACATCAGAATAAATACCAATGCAATGACGAAAAGCGTTGCGTTCTACATGAACGGCAAGCGCTATTGGGGAGAGAACCAGGAACCCTATGCACTTTTCGGAGATCGCTTCGGTGACTACAATCGCGGAAGATTGACACCAGGGGTGTACACGCTCACGGCAGTACCTTACAGCGAAAATCTACAAAGAGGTATGGAAGGCCAGGCAATGACAATCACGTTCACTGTCACGGACGAGGATGGCAGTACGAACGCGAGGTCGTTCATTGAGGTAAACGTATTCCCGAACCCGGTAGTTGAAAAAGCGACAATAGAAGTTGCAGGCGAACCGAACACTGCAGTGTCAATGGAAATTATCGACCAACAGGGCACGTCCCTCAATAAGGTAAATGAACCACTTGACAACCAGGGATGGCTTGTTAAGGAATGGGCACCACAAAATTTGAAACGAGGAACGTACTACATCACCATAAAAATGAATGATGAAACGTACACAAAGAGGATAACGGTAAAGTAAGTAGGCTTAGTGCAACTGAAGAAGAGGCTGTCTCGAAAGGGCAGCCTCTTCTTGTTCTTCGCACAGTCTCCCACTTCGGGTTGGACAGGGTGAGGCAGATCGTCAAAGAATAGTTCGATGATGACTCACTGCGAGATACGATAATCTTTCTCGATGCGACATAGCATTACGCTTGGCGCGCCAATAGGAGGGAACCGACATGTTCATTGAAAGCGTTGGAAAGAATAATGAGCATCGGAATAGTTCTTACACAAGACTCCAATCCAATCCGTCCTTCTGTTAAATCTCCCGCCACAATCAAGGTAATTACTTATGCGGTACCCCTTAGCAATAGATAGACGTACGCCATCACCATGATCCAAGCTGTATTACAAACAACGAGTAACCGGTTAAAGTATCCTGCAATTGCAATCACTCCGGGTGGAACTGTGTCAGGCGGTGTTGCTCCGGGACCCATCGTAACGCCAGCTTGCTTGAAGCCATTCATCATTACGACCATGGAAATCCCCATCAGCACAAGGCTGATCCATATTGCATGGGCTGACAGCAGCGCTCCTGTTGAATATTGCGCCCAATCCGACCGTTGTATAAGATGGTAGCTGACTAGTAGTGCGCCGACCATGATGGTTGGAACGCCAAGCGCGAAGGCCGCACCATGCAGGGGATGCTTCAGATCAAATAGACCACCCATCAATGAACCAACGCCCGAAAGGAAAACAAGTACAAGCCCGACCTTCGACCAAAGGCCTGCAGTTTCATTCCAAAGCAAAAAGGGCAGCATCATGGTGCAGACTGCTGACAAGACAAAGAATGCGGTTAGGAGCGCCTTGTATTTTCCCATAGCGTATTCACTAATCATGCGCCAGCTCGCATCGTACTCTGGACTAAGAAAATGCAATAACAGTAGGCAAAGGAGGGACATCGCTCCCGTGGCTAGAATCAGTTTTGGTATTGAAGTTATCATATACTTTTTGTTTTGGTTAACAATGTATCGAGTTGTTCCAGGCCCTGTGTAAAACCTTCTTTGAATCCCATCTGGATCATTTGTTCGAGATGCTCCACTTTTTCAAATGATAACGTTATGTCAACGAGCGTACCTTCGTTGTCGCGACTAAAACGTGTTTCCCAATTGTTTGGCGGAAAGTCTGTATTAATCTCACCAGACTCATCCTTTGCAAATGCGTCTTGACTGGTAAAGAAGTTTTCCGAGACGATCGTCTGGTAATTCATAATGCACCAGTGTCGTTCGCTTCCGTCGGGACTCGCCATCGCGTAAAACCACTGACCACCGTCACGGAAATCCATACGTTGTGTTTCCACTTTCCATGGATGCGGAGCCCACCACTCATCAAGGATTTCTGCTGTTGTCCATGCTTGCCACACAAGGGGCAGTTCTGCATGAAAGGATCTCTTTACTTTGATGGTCTTATTTTCTTTATTGACAACGAAGTCGAACAAAATTTCCCTTTTCATCATTTTTTGTTTTTAAGTTTTGTGAGTACTGCATCCAGCTGATTGAAACGGTTTTCCCAGATTCCGCGGAACTGCTCCAGCCATTTATCAATTTCTTTCATTTTATCAATTTGAAGTTGGTAATGTATTTCCCGGCCGTCATGCTTTTGCGTAACGAGGTCACATTCGATCAGGACACGCAGGTGCTTTGAAACAGCCTGGCGGGAAGTGTCGAAGTGTTCAGCAATAGCATTAGGGGTCATTGAGTTTACTGCGATGAGCAACATAATAGCTCTTCGGGTGGGGTCGGCAATGGCCTGAAAAATGTCGCGTCTCATTGTGATCAGTATTTTGTTACGAAACCGAATGATTGCAAATATACACGCAACTGACCAGTTGCACAATGTTTTTCCTGGTAAAATTTGTGACTAGTTGAGAAATTCCGCGTATTCAGGCGGCAAAACTATTTCTGGAAAATGAATATTGGATTTAATTTCTTGATTTACAGATAGAAAAAAGCATCACTTCCCACACTAAGCCAACTTCTTAGCGACAGCGAATCTCCCTGGGCAATGTTGTCCAATTATTATCCGAAATAGATTGTTGACAAACTCTGCTCTTCTGTTTCTATATTTCAAATAGTAGGAATCTATTATTCGTTGGGAGCAACAATGCATTACCAAGGATGAGGTTGCTTTTAAGAACTCATTTCCGCCCCTAATCGCAAAAGTTTACTTTTTTTCAAGTGAATTTAGAAGCGTATTGATTTTCTTAATTATTGCGTCCCTTCGTTGGCTGTAGGATGCATTGATGTTTTGTGTGCCAGACCAATCTTCTATCCGAATATCTGTCCGGTAATTGTTTGGAAGAGGAGTAAACAAAATAATCTGGGTAACATTCACGGTGTCGGCCAGTGCTAATTTCTGAGGATTTTTATTTTGCTGTATGTTGTCTGCCTTCAGCCCTGCCCGGGTAGCTGAAGTAAGCGTTGAGTCAGGGGCAGTTGCCCGACATACAGCTTCGTAGTTTAATCCACGTTCAGAGGCAAGCTTATTGAAGTAGTCTGCCGCGATTACACTTTTCGCTGCGCCATGTTCACAAACGAAGACGACCTTTTGTTTTTGACCGTGAAGTTGTAACACACCGAGGAAGAAGAGAACACTTAGTATTAGTTTCATAAATTTGAATTTACAAAGTTGTGTGGACACTCAAGTTGTAGTTTGTTGCTCATCATGTTATTTCAAAGCCAGTTTTAGGAGAATACCTAATCCTGCCGCAGCCAGTATGATGAATGGTTCGTGTAGTTTCTTAAACCTGAACAAAATTACTTCAGTCGTTAGTGCAATAAGAACCATTGGGCGAACAATTTCTGCTAAACAGTATTCCGACCTGGCGAGCAGAACGCTGAAAGAGGATTTGGTGAAAGCAATAACACAACTTTGAGCCATCGATAGTTTTATTCGTACTGAAGGCTCTTCGAATATTGGCAACTGCATTTAGAGATAATTCAACGATTTATTCCTTCTACATAAGGGTATTGAATCACGTGAGGACTATAACCACCACACTACTTTTAAAACCAGGTTTTGATTTTGCCGCTCCCAGGGGTTGGTGCTTTTGTTATTTGTATAAACGAGGAAGACATCCGACAGCGGTTTATATCGCCATTGAATTTTTCCATAGAAGTTTAGGTTCTGACTTTGTGTGTTATACTGAACAACGGTATTAAGAAATAGAGATTTACTTAAAGAGATATCAGCTTTTGGGCCTATGAGATACAGCTTGTTATTTTCGTAAGGTTTAGGCATTTGTATAAACGTAGCATTGTAGTCAATTCCTATAAGTCCCCAAGGTTGTATTTTTCGGTTGAAGTAACCTGAAAGCATCAAGATGTTTCCATTGTAAAATTGACCTATGTCAGTATATACATGCCAAGAAAATTTTTTTCTAAGATCAGAAACATAATAAATTCTCAAATACGTGTAGTCATAATCAGTCCCTGCCGGCAACGTTAATGCGTCTTCTTTTCTGGAAGGATTAAAATCAGTTGTTAGTCGAGTATAATCTTTAAAAAGAAGTAAGTATAAGTAAGCTGTATTGTGCCAACGCCATTGTGCTCCTGTTATAATTCGTTGATCAGTTTTTACCTTCGCTAACGAATCAAGATACAACGTGTAGTGAAGAACAGGCTGAATAAAGTTTACTTTGTTCTTTTTGGGATAAAGAAAATAGCTGAGCTCCCCATATACATTGAAGAAACCCGCCCTTGGAACAAAACCTGCATCAGGCTGAAACTGAGGGTCAGCTTTTGTAACACCAACCCAGCTTAAAGTTCGTTTGGTTGTATATTGCAATAGCCCTCCTTGAGCGGATGATTTAACATTTTTCTCAAACAGCATATGATGAAACAGTTTGCCCGTCCATTTTCCATTGACTGACGCTAAATTATAATCTACACCGGCGAGGCGACTGAAGTCATTTTTATTAATGGAGTAGTCTGAGGTGCTATCGCTACCCATAGCCTGCCGTTGCGAAAAAATAAAACCGATGTTAGATCTTGAAAAAGTTTTTTGTTGCAAAGCAAATGCTGTGTAATTTTGACCGGGATAGAATTTTTGTTTTGTCTGTTCATCAACGGTCAGGCTTTCCTGGCTCGTTTGGGTATTCATGATACCAATCCGTAAGTCTTTGGTTAGTTTTCCGCTAAGCCGCAACCCTCCAAGTATACGCGACTGTTCATATAAACCAGATCTCTTGTTATAATGTAGTCCGATACGCCTTGAGTAAAACGGACGAATGGGCGAGGTGCCCCATTTCTCTACTCCAAACTGGCTGAACAAGTCGCTGTTCTCCACAAAAAACAGTCTCTTTTCCGGAAAAACCAATTCAAATCGCGTCAGGTTGATTTGTGCCTGGTCTACCTCGACTTGCGAAAAGTCGGGATTTATTGTTGCATCAAGATTTAAAGATGGTGTAACCGTAATTTTAGCATCTAAAGAAGGTTGTATTTGTGTTGTTATATCTTGCGTTTTATCTTGACCTGCCCGAAAGGTGATGTTGGGAATTATCGAAATATTTTTTGAGGCCTTTACTAATTTTTCCTGCCAATTTAGTTTGCCCGAAAAAGCAAGATTGCCTAAGCTGAAATACCGCGGCGTTGCTGCCCACGAGGAGCTTTCGTTATGAATAACATCATTGCGTAGGAAATTAATGTTCCAGCCCAAAACATCTTCCTTAAAACGTAAGTAGCGAAGCGGTATGGCCATTTCAACAGTCCATCCCTCATCGTCGTGTTTAACAGCGCTCGTCCATTTAATATCCCATGTAGCATCTGCTGTTGTGCCGCTAAATATCTGTTCATCCCGCTGAACACCATAAGCACTGACGTAGAAACCATAGCCATTGGTTCGGTCGTTAAACGGATCGATCACCATACCGAATGCATCATTTTCGAGAAAAGGAAAATCACGTTTTAATGATGAAGCGACATACTTCTGATAGCTGCCTTTGCTTTGTCGAATCTCCGCGCTGATGTAGAGGTACTCTTCATTGTAAAGAATCCGTGCAAAGGTTTGATGAGCAGCATGAATAGAATCCATAGGAAAATTAAGCCAAAAATTTGTTGCAGTTTCTGCCTCTGTCCATTCTGTTTCATCTAAACTACCATCAATAACAAGATCCTTCGCAATCTTTGTAGCATATAAAGACCGTTGGATCGGATCTTCAGCGTGCAGAAGAATTGAGATAACTGTAAAGGTTACTAAACTGGCAAAACGAAATACAGCTTGTGCTTTCATGACTTTTACTTTTTTCTTCAAAGAAGATAAGTTTAAATAAGCCATGCTCGTTTATTAGACTAACACTGCGTTAACAAGTCACTCTGCAATTAACTTCTGCAAAGTATCCTAGTATTAAAAATCGTGCTGTCTGTAAGGTAAGATTGCTATTCGTCTAAAAACCTGGTTTAAATGGCAGCAAATTCTGATCTTTACTGAAAAAAGTATGAGTGAGTCAAGGAGTAGACTTAGGCGGAAGCCGGTTTTTTTTGATTTACGGTTTGATATTGATGTTCTTCGACGTTATCGAATTGTAGGGCATATTATCTTTTGGCTTTCATATCTCATCTATGAAGGCCTTATATGGGGTATGGTAGATGGAGAATACGGCCAGCGATTAGTCTCGGCTTCAATTGAACTACCCATAAAAATTATAGCCACCTATTTTACTTTGTATGTACTGATCGATAAATTACTCATTCAAAAAAGGTATAACCTTTTTTTAGTCTCGCTTGTAACATCAATGATTGGTTTTGGTATCCTTTTGAGGATACTGGCCTATTATACCATCTATCCACTTTACTATCCCACGGCTACTAACATACCGCTGTTTTTCTTACCGAAAATATTAATTGCCATTTTCGTGATCTACTCTCTGGTCGCAATTGTTGCTTCATTTCATATTATAAAACATTGGTATGACCATCAACAAGCATCGCAGTTATTGCAGCAGACAGCCCAACAGTTGGAAAAAGAGAAGCTTGAGTCTGAACTTAAATTACTGAAGTCGCAGATAAACCCACATTTTCTTTTTAATACTTTAAACAACCTCTATGTGCTTACACTCAATCAATCTAAACGTGCTCCTGAAATGGTACACAAACTTTCAGAGTTGATGAGTTACATGTTGTATGATAGCAATCAAAATGAAGTGTCATTAAAAAAGGAGTTACAGTACATTGAAAATTATATAGCGTTGGAGAAAGTACGTTACGAATCAAGGCTAGATGTTTCTCTTAATGTTTATGATAACATTGAAGGCATTACCATCGCTCCACTTTTAATTTTACCTTTTGTTGAAAATAGTTTTAAACATGGTGTAAGTAATCAGCTTTCTAAAGGTTGGGTTCGCATTGATATTTCAGTTCAGGAAAACGTGCTGGTCGTTAAGGTTGAAAACAGTAAAGCCGCAAGTGATATTGATAAAATAATAAAGCCAGTATCAGGAATAGGATTGCAAAATGTAAAGAAACGTCTGGAGCTTATATATTTCAACCAGTATCAGTTGCAGGTTATCGATGAAGAAGAAACGTATCTTACCATTTTAAAATTAGAACTTTCAGAAGAAAATATTCGGCAGCGTGTGCTGTACAGACAATCAAAAATTGTTGACGTATGAAATGCTTAGTGGTAGATGATGAACCTTTAGCGCGGGAATTAATTGAATCACACATTAATCGTGTAGATGGTTTAACACTTGTAAAAAGTTGTGGTAATGCAATTGAAGCTTTTACAACCCTCCAGCAAAAACAAATCGATTTGGTTTTTCTCGATATTCAAATGCCACAGATAACAGGTATTGATCTATTGAAGTCGCTAAAGGATAAGCCTAAAATTATTTTAACGACCGCTTACCGTGAATACGCTTTTGAGGCGTATGATCTTGATGTGATTGATTATCTTCTTAAACCTGTTACGTTTGAAAGATTTTTACGGGGCATCAGTAAGATTTATGAAATACACCAATCCTTTTCAACTTCCGAAGAGCAGTCACTTCTTCAATCTTATGATGAAGCATACATATATCTTCGTGAAGATCGTGAGAATGTAAAGGTGTTCTTAAAGGATATTCTCTATATAGAAAGTTTACGGGACTATGTAAAGGTAAAGACGACTACAAGACAAATCATAAGTTATCAAAAGATCAGCTACCTTGAGCAGAAGCTGCCTGAAAGTAAATTTGTTCGCGTACATCGCTCATTCATTGTTTCTTTCGATAAGGTTGCATCATTCGCTATGAATGCAGTTAAAGTGGGTGAAATTGAAATACCTATTGGCAGGAATTACAAACAGCAGGTGATGAAAGCTTTAAATAAAAACAATATTCTTTATTGAATATATCTTATGTACTCCTGATTTAAATTAGGTAGAAGCGGCTAGTTCCAGCTACAAAAGGTGCCGAATAGGTAGTCGGTGCGTTGCTCAGGCCGAGCAACAAACTAGCAACAAAAATCAGCTAACTAATGTCGTTTATGCATGGTTGCACCAGTCGTAAAGACAGGAGGGATGTGTTTCACAAAGCCCTGTGGGCTCTTCTTTGTTCTTTACAACGCACTTTAACTTTTGGCGATTCCTTTTTTTCGAATCATTTTGTATTAACGGAAGTTATTTTTGTCCTTAACTCATCATCTTTCAATGCGAGCTCACCGAACAATGCGTTGTCAATGCCATCAATGATTCCCCATCACCCATGTTTTCATCGCATCGGGATTTACGACAATACCGCTGTCAACCGCTGAGATATGCGCCTACTCCACGACTTGCATTCGTAGGCAGTTGTGGCCTGTTTGATTTCTCTGTGACAAGTTTCAGGGTCAGCCATAGCTTAACGGTACCCCAACTTTAACGAATATACGTAACACTACGTATTTAATGTTCTGTAATACCTGGATTATTGGCTGAATAAGAATCATTATTCAAAGTGGAGCAGCGAGTAAAATCAGGATTACCCTGATTTTTAGGGTTGAGTTATTATGCACCTTTGTCTATAAGGACTTATCGTACTATTCAAAATCTACCGAAAGTGCCCGTTCCTCAATGCACATAAGATGAAGCGAATACCGTATCTGATTTTTTTTCTTACCCTTTCATTTGCTGGAAATGCTCAACCAAAAAACTTAAAGTTTGAGCACATTAGCACCGAGGCAGGGCTTTCACAGAGTCATATCCTTTGCGTTTTACAGGATAGCCGTGGGTTCATGTGGTTTGGCACGCGCGATGGTTTAAACAAATTCGACGGCTACAATTTTACCGTTTTTAAGAATGATGCGAAGAAGGTTAACACCGTGGGGCATGATCGCGTTAGTGACATGGCCGAAGACTCTAATGGCGATCTTTGGCTAGCTACATATGGAGGCGGACTCAATAAGTATGACTGGAGAAAAGAAGAATTCGTTCAATATAAAAATAATCCTCAAGATACGACTGATATTCCAACCGATCTCCTTCATTGTGTTGAGATCGATCAAAAAGGGAATATTTGGGTAGGTACATCACGTGCAGGACTCTCCATGTACGATCCTCTACAAAATTCCTTTATAAACTATTCTCTTTCTAACTTAAATCCTACCCAGAAAGATGGTTATACATTGACGGATATTGCAATAGATCATAATGACAATTTATGGATTGCGACACTTCGCGATGGATTGATCTTTTTCGATCGCAAGAGCAATACCTTCGAACGGTTTTCTCATGAGGATACTGACCCAACTTCGCTCAGTAATGACCGGGTCGAGGTGCTTTTCTTTGACAGTCGTGGACGGCTTTGGGTAGGAACGCGGAACGGACTTGATCTCTTCGATGCCGATGCAAAAACATTCATGCACTTCAAGTACGAATCTGGAAAGCAAAATTGTCCGGGTGGAAACGTTATCCTTTCTCTTCAGCAAGATGGAATTGGCAACCTCTGGATCGGCACGGAGAACGGCGGATTGAGTATTCTAAATTTAGACTCTGGACAATTTTATAACTATTTCCATGATGATGTCGACAAACTAAGCTTGAATAACAATTCTATATGGTCTCTTTTTCTTGATGCAAAAGGTAACATGTGGGTAGGGACGTTCAGCGGCGGAATAAATTTTGTTAATAGCAATGCAAGCAAGTTCTCGCACCACCGGCATACATCATCGTTAAATAGTCTGAGCAATAATAGCGTATGGGCTATCATGGAAGACGCTGAAAAAAATATGTGGGTAGGTACAGATGGCGGTGGGCTAAACCTGTTTGATAGAGAGAAGGGGACATTTACCAGCTACAAAAATACTGGAACAGCTAATAGCCTCGGTGGAAATTACGTTTTAAGTATTGCAGAAGACGGTGATAAGAACATCTGGGTTGGCACGTGGGGAGATGGTGTAACGGTATTTAATCCGAAGAGAAATACATACCGACATTTTCGATACGACGAAAATAATCCTGGTGGGCTAAGTAGTCCGAATGCCTGGACTATTTTCAAAGATTCGGACGATAATATGTGGGTTGGAACCTATAACAATGGCGTCGACCTTTATGACAAAGAAACGGATCGTTTCATTCACTACCGACACAACGATACCGATCAGTCATCCCTTAGCAGTAACACGATCAACACGTTCTATGAAGACAGTCAAAAAAATCTATGGGTTGGTACGCACGCTGGTATAAATCTGTTTAATAAAAAGTCAAAGACTTTTACTTCGTTTCGACATAACCCTACCGGTAACAGCTTAAGCAATAACAGAGTTTTCTGTGTTGTTGAGGATAAGTCACAAAATTTATGGATTGGTACCGAACTGGGCCTGAACTACCTAAATCAAAAAACTAACCATGTAACAAATTATTTTTTGAAAGATGGACTACCCGGAAACATCATTTATGGTCTTCTGATAGATGACAAGCAGAATGTTTGGATAAGCACCAACAACGGGGTATCGAGGTTTAACACACATACAAAGACTTTCAAAAATTTTGATGTCACTGACGGACTACAGAGTAACGAGTTTAAGAAAGCAGCATGGAAAAGTCTTACAGGACAACTTTACTTTGGTGGTATTAACGGGTTCAATGAATTCGCGCCGGATAGTGTAAAGGAAGATAAGTATGATTCCCCGCTGGTTCTTACTAGCTTTCAAGTGTTCAATCAACCCGTCAAGGTGAGCAATGGTCATGATGTGTCTCCCCTGAAGTCGAGCATCACTGCATCTGAAATCATTTCACTCTCACACGACCAGTCAGTGATCTCATTTGAATTTGCTTCGTTGAACTACGGAGAAAAGATGAAAGAGTACTCCTACAAGCTTGAAGGATTTGATAAGGATTGGAATTACATAGGCGAAAAGCACAGCGCCACGTACACAAACCTCGATCCCGGCGATTATACATTTTTTGTAAGGACTTTGGATAACACTGGTAATTGGTCTGAGAAAGGCGTTGCACTTGCTCTCACAATTACTCCTCCGTATTGGAATACGTGGTGGTTCAAATCACTTATGGCAGTTCTGTTTATAGGTGGTGCATGGTCGTGGTACAGGGGCAAGGCAAACGCTAATGAGCGACAACGACTTGCGTTGGAGGAACTGGTAACAACAAGAACCAACGAAGTAGTCAGGCAAAAGGAAGATCTTCAATCCCAGTCGAGATATCTTCAGGAAGCAAATCAAAAGTTAGTTACGCAGCACCAGGAAATTATTCTCCAAAGGGAGGAAGCAGAGAAGGCGAGGAGAGAAGCTGAACACGCAAATCAGGCAAAAAGTGTATTTCTTGCCGTGATGAGTCATGAGATCAGAACGCCGATGAATGGCGTCATTGGAATGGCATCTTTGCTATCGGAAACAACCCTAAATGCGGAACAGCAAGAGTACACCGATACGATCAAAAACTGCGGCGAAAGTTTATTATGTGTTATCAACGACATCCTTGATTATTCGAAAATCGAATCCGGTAAAATGGAACTTGAAGAAAAGGATTTCGACCTCCGTACCTGTATAGAAGAAGTCCTTGACGTATTTGCTCCCAAAGCATCCCAGGTTGGTCTGGATCTGATTTACCAAATAGATTATAGCGTACCGTCTCAAATTAAAGGCGACAGCCTGCGCGTTCGGCAAGTCCTGATGAATTTGGTAGGGAATGCCGTGAAATTTACACAACAGGGTGAGGTTTTCGTAGGCGTTCATCTATTATCTACGCATAGCGACAAGGTTGAGTTGGGATTCGAAGTACGCGATACGGGCATTGGCATTCCGAGCGATAAACTCGATCGTATTTTCGGCGCTTTCACACAGGTTGATTCTTCCACTACCCGCAAGTATGGGGGTACTGGTTTGGGATTAGTCATCTGCAAAAAACTGGTTGGCCTGATGGGCGGAAAGGTACAAGTGGAAAGTGCAGTAGGAATAGGCACAATATTTACGTTTACGTTGAAGGCTATGGCAAGTCAAGAAGCTACACGGACCTATGTTCATTATAATATTGGAGGAATAGAAGGTAAGCGCATATTGGTTATCGATGATAACCCGACAAATCGGTTAATCCTCAAAACCCAATTAGAATTGTGGAAGCTTGCGCCTACTCTTGCGGTGTCCGGTGAAGAAGGACTTAACATTTTATCCAGAACATCGGAGTTCGATCTCATCATTACAGATATGCATATGCCGGAAATGGATGGATTACAGCTCGCTAAAACGATCAAGCAAAGGAATCACCACGTGCCCATCTTGTTGTTGAGCTCCGTGGGCGATGATGCAGGCAAGCAACACCCAGAACTTTTTAAAGCTGTGCTTAACAAGCCTGTTAGGGAAGCTGCATTGTTCAAGCAGATTACTATGCAGCTGAAGCAGCAGGCAAGTCCTTTCAAAGACGATCCACAAGAAAAAAGAAAGCTCTCACCGGATTTCGCAAAGCAGTATCCACTAGATATTTTGATTGCAGATGACAACCCGGTTAATTACAAGTTAGCAGAACGCGTTTTGACAAAACTCGGATACTCCCCTGATAAGGCATTGCATGGCAGAGAGGCCTTGAACGCCGTGCAGCATAAACACTATGACGTTGTGTTTATGGATGTTCAAATGCCGGAAATGGATGGCCTGGAAGCGACTCGATGCATTCGTGCGCTGAATCTTCAACCGGTTATAATTGCGATGACCGCTAACGCCATGCAAGGCGACAGGGAAATCTGCCTTGCGGCCGGCATGAATGATTATATCAGCAAGCCACTAAGGATTGAGGGAATAGTGGATGTGCTCGAAAGGTGGGCGTTAGAAATGCGGCGAGACGGATAATCTAGACCGCGCTCTCCAAACCTTTTGTCGTCTTGAAGTATTGATCTCTCTGAAGAGAATCAACATTCTATATTGCGTATGCTAGTAGTGTGGTATAGGAACTGGCTTTACTCGTGGTGTCAACGTTTTTTTGTTTGAGGAACCAATGGATTGGAGTTGAATAGAAAGAAAAAAAAATTTAATTCCTAAATCGACCATGATATTTTTTTATGAATTTTTCTAGCCCTACTAAATCTTTTCATAAAGGTCAAAAGGATGGAAGATGCACTTGAAATTATGACAGTCTCTGTCAGTGAGTATGAAAAAATTTCCATTTTGGTTGTAAAGCTTGACCATTTTTTGGATCGGCACGCAGTTTGAAAAATTGTGGGCAGGATCGCGATCCTGATAAAATGAAAGATTAATTAACCGCACGGAAACGAAAGGAGGATTGAGCTATGAAAAACAAGAGCATTGCTAAAACCAATGGAAGTTTATTTCCGGCCATTCCCTCTCTAATGGATGATTTCTTCGGAAGGGATTGGTTGGATTCAAGTCTGGCTACCTGGAGAACTTCTGGTTCAACTTTGCCAGCCGTTAATGTACGGGAGACCAATGACGAGTTTATGATCGAAGTTGCAGCCCCTGGCATGAAGCGCGACGACTTCAAAGTTGAGTTAGATAATAACGTTCTCACAATCTCTTCTCAAAAAGAAGATAACCGCGAAGAAAGAGATGAGGTCGGTAATTACACTCGCAGGGAATTCAGCTATCAATCATTCCAGCGCTCTTTTTCACTTCCACAGAATACGGTGAAGGGCGATGAAATAACTGCAAAATATATTGATGGCGTCCTGCATGTCACCGTTCCAAAAACGGAAGATGCAAAGACTAAGCCCGCGAAACAAATAGCAGTGGCTTAAGTAAGAGGCGGGAAACACCCGCCTTTTTTGTTTGTATAAAGTTGAACTGTTTGTTTGAAAGGAGGGATTGTTATGAAACTAGCAGTAATTTTTTTCCTTTGCCTGGTTCCTGTAAGATTGGACACCGTCGGAATTGGAACGCCTGAAAAATACGTTTCATTTCCATCGGACGCTACGCGGGTCGAACAGGGCATTCAAAAACATTTACTCGCAAAACAACATGAAATTGATCCTGTTCATACTTTCGATCCTGGTGTTCATCCAGCGTTTGTACGGGGACCTGTGCTTTCATCCTGGGATGGCACCACATTTCCGATTCAACCAAACAATCATGAAACCAGAAGAGAGAAACCTTATGCGGTGATTCCGAACAATGGCGTTTCTACTCCTTATCTAAAAAGGCTTGTCGGGTTGCTAAGCCATCGACAGGGGAGAAAGCAGAAAAGCGAACTTAACTAGTATACTGTCCAGGCTGTTGTAGACAAGGACTGAAAAAATTTCCCTGTCCTTCCGACAGCGTGACAGTGTCTGGGCTTAGAGCACGGGAATTAAAAGCAAAATACTGTCAGTTTTAACCTGACAGTATTTTCGTATAAAAGTTGTTAAAGGAAAAATCGATTCATCACATAGGAAAGGAGGATTAAACTATGAATCTAGAAAGGAGAAACAATAAGAGACATAAACATAATAGATCCGATTGGGTTCAGCATGGTTGGGGTTTACCTGCCATGTTTGACGATTTTGTCACCCGTGATTTTTTCAAGCCTTCATTTAGCAATACTGGAGTTTCCACCCCAGCTGTAAACATTATCGAAACGAATGATGATCTCCGTCTAGAAATGGTTGCACCGGGTATGAAGAAGGAAAATTTTAACGTCGAGCTTCAGGATGATGTGTTGACTGTTTCTTACGAGCATGAAGACAATCGCGAAAGTGAAAGGCCCGATTGGAAGTACACCACCCGTGAGTACAATTATCACTCATTTGCCCGCAGTTTTTCTTTACCTGAAACAGCGGAGATTGATCAAATCCAAGCCAAGTATGAGGATGGTATTTTAAACCTTACCATACCAAAGAAAGAGGGAGCGAAAGGGAAACCTGTAAGGCAGATAAGAGTTTTATAACCAGCATCTATAAAGAAAGGAGGACTTTATGAATACGTTAAAGCAAACAATCAATCGACTTGAAAATTCATTTAGAGAATCAAGAGATTCTTTTTTTGGGCGGACTATTGATGATATTTTGGAAAACGATTTTTTCAACTCCTTCAATGCTAACATCCGTGACGATCATGATAGCTATCGATTAGAAATAGCGGTACCTGGAATGTCACGTAAAGACATAACCCTGGAAATTGATCAGTCGATCATGAGGATATCAGCACAAAGGCAGAAAAAGAGAAAATCCTGGAATACCGTTGAGTTCGCCACCAGTGAGTTTCACCGTTCGTTCGTTTTACCTGCGGATGCTGATATAAATAAAGTCAAAGCAAAATGCCGTGACGGGATTCTTACAATCAGGATAGGTAAAGTAAAGGATCTAGGCACACATCGCAGGATCAAAATTCAGGATGATGTGACTGAAAATAAGCGGTCAGGCAGAATGTTTTCGTGGTGGGAAACAATTAAGCACAATGTCAGGCAACTGTTTAAATAACGATTAGTTTTTTTTGATACTTGTATATATCAATTCGGAGACGCAATTGTTAACAGCCGTAGCAGGGATGCTTCTTAGCATCCTTTTGCTAAGCTGGTTATTAAAACCTCTGCGACAGCCTTATTTTGTTGCGTATATCATAGCTGGAATTCTTTCAGGCCCCCATGGATTGAAGCTATTTACCGATGTCGAAACGATCGCCCAAATAGGATCCCTGGGACTTATCATTCAAATGTTTTTCATAGGAGCTGAGATCGAAGTACCTGCGCTTATTAAGAACTATAAAACATTATTGATTGGAACAGTCGTGCAGTTGTTGCTAAGCTTTGTTTTCATTTCCCTGGTAGGTAGTCAATTGGAATGGCCGAAGTCTAAGACTATTCTTTTCGGCTTCATTATCAGCCTCAGTAGCTCAGCGATAATACTGGAATACCTACACAAAAATAAAGAGATCAATTCAAGACTCGGTACCATTACCACAGGGATACTGATTATGCAGGATTTTCTGATCGTGCCAATGATCATGATCCTGAATTTTTTGGCGAAGGCTGAATCAGATCCAACCCAATTAATTGTTGGGTTAATTGTGATGGTGCTCTTCATTCTATTCCTTCGAACAATTGTACTGAGAAAGAAGATACAAATTCCTTTTACCAATACCTTAAGAACAGATCATGAGCTGCAGGTTTTTGTTGGACTGTTCTTGTGTTTTGGCTGTGCATGGATCACAAGCCTCCTTCATCTATCGGGCGCGCTAGGCGCAATGCTTGCTGGAATGATCATTTCTCAGGCGGATTCAACCCGTTGGCTTGACAAGAGCCTCGTTCCGTTCAGGATATTTTTCATTTCCTTATTCTTTTTCTCAGTTGGTTTGCAAATTGACGTAAGCTTTATCAGTGAGTACTTTTCTCTTATTCTTTGTTTGGTATTCCTGATCTTAGTGATCAACAGCGGTATAAATGCACTGGTATTTAGACTTTTAAAGGAGACGTGGAAAAACAGTGTCTATGCGGGCGCATTGCTTTCCCAAATAGGTGAGTTTAGTCTTATTCTTTGTACCGTTGCTAAACAGCTAAGATTAGTGGATGATTTTTCGTTCCAGTTAACCCTTGCGGTGATCTCTACTACCATGCTGCTTACCTCGGCATGGATTACAATAATACGTGGCTTTTTATTTAAAAAGGACTAAAACTTCAATTAGCGGGATGTAGGAGAATCTAAGCGGAGTGTAGCAAGCTAGTTCCTGGCAGCTCAGTGAAGAATTGATAACGGTTCTGGCTGACTTATGGTAAGAATGCCAATGCCTCATGTTGAAGTAACGTTATACTTGTTAAAATCAGGTTGCCGTTCAAGTCTAAGTTTTGGTATTAGGGTTGCAGTGTCCGCGTAAACGCCATATGGGCAAATGAGTATCCCTTTGTCTCCTCGATTTGTCTCGAGGACATAGAGTATATCATTATCACCCGGATAAGACATACCTTCAAACCGATAATAATTTACAATCGTGATTTCATCAGGATGAAATTGTTGTTGTAGCGTTGGGGAATAAAGGCCGTTCTTATCTAAATAGAAATCATGACTGAACCCATGTTGCTTAAGATCTCTTATAGCATCTAAAAGAGTTTCATAATCTATACCCATAACTATCTCTTTTTTATAATTTTTTAAAAACAATGATAGTAGGAGACTAAGCTCCCACTATCTCTTTCTGACTATGTGCATTTGCCTCTTGTTTAGTATCAAATTTTAAGAGACTGTCAATAGACCACTGGCCGCCTCCTTGAAGCACAATGCCAAGTGATGAAGCGATTGCAAGAAGATGATATTCAAAACCTTCTCCGGCTTTTAAACCATGCCAGTTCATAAAGAACCCGTAGTTCCAATGCACAAGAATAAGTGCACCAATCATAATACTCATGATCCCGAATGCCATCACGCGTGATCCAAGCCCCAGGATTAAGCAGATTGCTCCAATGGTTTCAAAAAAGATTACCAGAAACGCGAGCACCGCCGGAAGATGCATCTGCTCAGTAAAAGTCTGCATAGTCGCAGTAAATCCCTGGCCGCCAAACCATCCGAATAGTTTTTGTGCGCCATGCATAAACATTACCGCTCCCAGTGTAACACGAATCAGCAAAGCACTGGCATTTGTTGGATCTGTTGAAAAGACTCTTTGAAGTGAATTCATATAACCTCCTTTTTTTAAGAACTATAGATGAAAACTATTTTTCCGTTCTCTCTTTTTTCAAAAAAAATACCAATCGCTATGGCAAGATGAAATTGGTTTAGTGGCCTTTTTTTGTCTGAAAAAATTTCCATTGCTGGGACATTCTGGCATTGCAACATTTATAATTAGCGTTAATACTCTAAATAAACTGACAGTGTCTGTCTGACTTGATACGCGAAGTGCAGTCTGGTATTTTGTTTGATATTTGTAACGCACTTAAAACTCTATTGGTAGTTGTGCTGGCTAGGCCTTATCTAACCGGCATTTTATTAACTCATTTTTTATTTAGAAGGCGTGACACTAAAACTAATTAAAGAAGGAGGTAATTATGAAGCGTGCAATCTTGACAATTACACTAGCAGCGTTATTGGGAAGTGCAGTTACTTTAAGCGTTTCTCAGTTCGTTCAGAAGGTTAGAACCGTAAAAATTGAACAGGTAAGTTCTTTTTCCGCTCAAAATGTCAGTCTTAAACCAGGTGATAAAAGGAATGTCATACCCCTGGATTTTACAGATGTGGCAGAGGCAGTGATGCCATCTGTAGTGCATATCAAGTCTGCCTCTAAATTTCCCAAACAAGACAGGATGTTTGAGTATAGGCAACTGCCTGACCCTTTCCGTGATTTTTTTAATGACAAATTTAACAGGGATTTTTACGGTCCAAGGTTCTGGCATCAGGCCCCTCGTGGCAATGATGAGTCCGCGATACGAATTGGCACAGGATCAGGCGTAATTATAAATGAGAATGGTTATATCGTAACGAATAACCACGTGATTGACGAGGCCGATGATATTGAAATTACGCTGGATGACAACCGGGTTTTCAAGGCCGAAGTTATTGGCACTGATCCTTCAACTGATTTGGCGCTATTGAAGATTGATGCTAAGAACTTGAAGTCAATACCTTTAGTGGATTCCGACAGTTCAAAAGTAGGTGAATGGGTTCTTGCTGTAGGAAATCCTTTCAACCTTAATTCTACTGTTACTTCAGGAATCATTAGCGCCAAAGGTCGCAGCTTAAACATATTGGATGACAAGTCTGCAATTGAATCATTTATACAAACAGATGCTGCTATCAATCAAGGAAATAGTGGTGGTGCTTTAGTCAATCTTCAGGGAGGCCTGGTAGGAATCTGCTCGGCGATTGCAAGCCCTACAGGTTCGTATGCTGGTTATGGTTTTGCTGTGCCTTCTAATATTGTAAAGAAGGTAGTGGAGGACTTACTGGAGCATGGTGTGGTCCAGCGTGGTGTATTGGGTGTTATGATTACTGGCGTGGATCGCAACCTTGCCCGTGAAAAAGATTTGGAAGTAACCTCAGGCGTTTATGTTGATAGCGTACTTGAAAAGAGCGCTGCGGGAAAAGCTGGGGTAAGTGTTGGTGATGTCATCCAGGAAGTTGATGGCAAAAAAGTTCGTACAGCCTCTGAGTTAAGAGAGCTCATTGCCCGTCATGACCCTGGAGATAAAGTGCGTATCAAGGTTGACCGTTCAGGTGAACAAAAGGATTTTGAAGTCATTCTAACTAATCCAGAAGAAAAATCCGGCAAGTCCAGAAAAGAACTGCCACCCGTTCTCTCCACACTGCGAGCGGAATTTAAAAATGCAGATAAAAAAACTTGTAAGCGTCTCGGTATTGAAGGAGGGGTGGAAGTTACAAAGCTATACCCTGGCGCATTGCGCATGTCAGGCATGAGAGAAGGTTTTATCATTACGGCAGTGGATGGAAAACCGGTTGAATCAATTGAGGAATTTTCAAAAAGAGTAGAATCAAAAAAACAAGGTGGAGTCATGCTCGAAGGTGTTTATGAAGATGCACCCGGAACCTACTATTATGCTTTCGGTATCTAGTTATAAGGTGATAGGATGCAAGAATCGGTCATTAGTTTAGCACTATAACTTGCAGCCCAGACTTTAATCAGTTAAAACTGAAATTTGAAAAATAGCTATGGATTACAAGGACTATTATAAAATATTGGGTATTACTAAAAGCGCAGATCAGGCCGAAATAAAAAAAGCGTATCGGAAGCTTGCTGTAAAATATCATCCTGATAAAAACCCAGGGAATAAAGCAGCTGAAGAACGCTTTAAGGAAGTTAGTGAGGCTTATGAAGTGCTCGCAGATCCTGAAAAGAAAAAGAAGTACGATAGCCTGGGCGAGAACTGGCGTAGTTTCCAAAATAATGGTGGCGCACGACACGGTAATTCAAATCCGCGAGGCCAGCAATATCATTATGAATTTGATGGTGATCCCTCCCAGTTCTTTGGTCAATCTGACTTCTCGGAATTCTTTGAGTCCTTTTTCGGACGAAGCGCAAAGCAGAATAGAAGCAGCGGTGACGAATCAGATTTCGGGTTTTCAAACGTTGGTACCGACTTAGCAGGGGAGATACCGATAACATTGCAAGAAGCATATGATGGCACAAAAAGAATCGTCGATATCGATGGCGAAAAGATCAGGGTTACAATCAAGCCTGGGGCTTTTGATGGTTTGCAGCTGAAAGTAAAAGGTAAAGGAGAGAAAAGTCCTTCCGGCAGAGCTGGTAACCTTTACTTAACCATCCGAGTTGCTGATCATCCTGTATTCAAACGGAAAGGCGATGACCTTTACATGGATGTTCCCGTTGATGTGTTCACGGCAATGCTAGGCGGAAAACAGGAAATTACCACCTTGTCGGGTAGGGTACACGTTACAATTGCCGAAGGAACACAGAACGGCAAGACATTACGATTGCCTGGCAAAGGTATGCCGGTTTATGGCAAGTCCGGGCAGTTTGGTGATCTGTATGTGAAGATCGACGTTGTTTTGCCAACGCATCTCACAACAGAGCAAAAAGATCTGGTGCGGAAGTTAAAAGAAATGTCAAAACTTGAATTTGCTTAAAGTTATGAGTAAGGAGAAGAAGCAATCATGGTCGTATTTCCTTGGGACCCTTGTTTCCTTTTTGATAATTCATTCACTACTTTTTCCGGATGTGGCAGGATATAAAGAATTAACATATAACGAATTCGTGAAGGCCGTGAATGAAAAGAAAGTTGCGCGACTGGTCATTTTTCAGGATAAGATTGTAGGTGAATTTAAAAATGACAAAGATTCGGCCTCTGCTGTAATGACGGATGCCCCATCTGCGCCATGGCGTGTCCAAATACCATCTATTGAAAATCAGGTACGCAGGCAATTTACCGTGAGCAGGATACCTGCCATTGAGGACGAGAACCTATTGCCTCAACTTATAGAATCTGGTATTGATTTTAAGGGTAAGTTTGAAACAAATAGTCTCCGAAATTTTTTATTAAATACCTTATTCCCATTAATTATCTTTTTTGCGCTCTGGTTTCTTCTGCTGAAGAAGACTAGCGCAGGTCATCCTATGCTTGACCTTGGCAGAAACAAAGCAAAGATCGTTGCGCAGAAATCGAAAGAGGCTATTCGCTTTGCCGATGTTGCAGGTGTCGATGAGGCTGTCGATGAAGTAAAAGAGCTTGTTGAGTTTTTAAAATACCCTAAAAAGTATACTGAGCTTGGTGGCAAATTGCCAAAAGGAATTCTGCTTGTCGGACCACCGGGAACTGGAAAGACGTTGCTGGCAAAAGCTGTTGCCGGTGAGGCCGGGGTTCCCTTCTTCAGCTTAAGCGGTTCAGACTTTGTCGAAATGTTTGTGGGTGTTGGTGCTGCCCGAGTACGTGATCTTTTTGATCAGGCTAAGAAGAATGCTCCCTGTATAATTTTTATCGATGAAATTGACGCCATTGGAAAAAGCCGTGCAAGGAACGCCATTTATAGCGGTGGATATGATGAAAGAGAAAACACATTGAACCAGCTCCTTGTTGAAATGGATGGATTTGATCCCGGTGCAGGAGTGATTATGATGGGGGCCACGAATCGGCCAGATGTACTGGATCCAGCTCTATTACGTCCAGGCAGGTTTGACAGACAGGTACTCGTTGACAAGCCCGACATGAAAGGCAGGGAAGCGATCTTCAAGGTGCATACACGCAAACTTAAACTAGATTCGGCTGTTGACCTGTCACGTCTTGCGGCTCAAACTCCAGGGTTCGCAGGTGCTGAAATAGCCAACGTTTGCAATGAGGCGGCTATACTTGCGGTAAGAAATAAGCACAAGCAGGTAACGTTGTCGGATTTTGAGGAAGCCATTGAAAGAGTGATCGCAGGCCTTGAAAAGAAAAACAAAATAATTTCCGAAAAAGAAAGGAAGATCGTTGCTTATCATGAGGCAGGCCATGCTATCGTAGGGTACTTTACACCCGGAGCCGATGAGGTTCAGAAAGTTTCTATTGTTCCAAGAGGATTCGGAGCACTAGGTTATACGTTGCAGATGCCCCTGGAGGATCGTTACCTTATGTCAAAGAGTGAACTGTCTGGTAAAATGAAGGGCCTTTTAGGTGGTCGTGCTGCGGAGGAGATTATTTTTGGTGAAGTATCAACGGGGGCATCAAATGATCTTGAAAAAGTAATGCAGTTAGCGAAAAACATGGTGACTGTTTATGGCATGAGTGATAAGCTGCCGAATCTTTCCCTCGTTAACAGAACAGGAATGAATTTCCTGTCAAACGGTTCTGCACTTGAAAGAAGGTCAGAGCATATTGAAAAGCTTATCGATGAAGAAGTATCAACTATCATAAACCAGTGTTATATGGATGCAAAGGAGTTGCTATTTCAAAAACGTGAACAACTTGAAAAGCTTGCTAACACTTTGTTGGAAAAAGAAGTGTTAAGCTACGATGAAATGAAACAGTTACTTGGCGAGAAAGTTAGAAGAAACGAAAATATTTTACACCCGATGAATAATTGAAAACGCAAACTAAAGGAGGTAAATATGGTGCGGAATCATACTACAGTATTGCTGATCTTAATGTTGGCGATGATCCTTCCGAAAAAAGAAAGTTATTCACAACAGTTTGGAAGGAACAAGCCGAATTATGAAAAGTTTGATTTTAAAATAAAGAAAAGTCCACATTTCGAATTGTATCACTATCTGAAGAATGACTCACTGGTGGAGACATTTTCTTCCGCCAGCGAGCGATGGTACCTCGCACACCAAAAAGTTTTCAGGGATACTTTCGAAACTGCAAACCCTATTATCCTTTATTCCAACCATGCTGACTTTTGGCAAACTAATGCAATTCTTGGCAGTGTGGGGATTGGAACAGGAGGTGTGACGGAGGCATTAAGGAACCGTGTGGTGCAGCCTGTGATGGAATTGAATTCACAGACTAATCATGTTTTAGGGCACGAACTCGTCCATGCTTTCCAATACAAGCTGCTTCAAAATAAGGAGGACTCACTTTCACTGGATAAGATTCAAAATTTACCATTGTGGATGGTGGAAGGACTTGCTGAGTATCTTTCAATAGGCCATATTGATCCGCACACAGCAATGTGGATGCGCGATGCTATTCGACAAAATAAGTTTCCATCATTAAAAGATATGACTCGCAATAGCGAGTATTTTCCTTATCGGTATGGTCAGGCTTTCTGGTCATTTATGACAGGGATCTTCGGAGACACCATCGTCTATCCCCTGTTTAGAAAGACAGCTAAAATTGGGTATGATGAAGCCATAAAGGAATTGACGGGGATGGATGAAAAAGCTTTTTCAGAAGCCTGGAAAAAGAACCTTACAGAATATTACGGCAAGTTCCACGCTTTAAAAGCAGATAGTCTGGCAGGAAGGCTATTGATTGGAAAGAAGGTTGGACGAATGAATATCGCCCCGGCAATAAGTCCTAATGGGCAATATGTAGCGTTTCTTTCTGAAAAAAATTTTTTTGGAATAGATCTTTTTCTCGCAGACGCAAAGACCGGAAGAGTTCTAAAGACACTTTCGTCAACAGCCCGTGAAAGTCATATTGATGATTTCAGTTACATCGAATCTACCGGTGCATGGTCTCCTTACAGCGATCGGTTTGCTTTTGTAAGTTTCAGCAAAGGAAGTAGCGTCCTTTCTATAGTTGATATGAACTCAAAAAACAAAACAACAACCATAAATATTCCGGACGTTCCTTATTTCAGCAATCCATCCTGGTCACCAGATGGAGAAAATATTGTGGTTTCCGGAATGGTGGATGGACAGGGCGATCTGTATCTGTATAATCTGAAAACAAAAAAAGTCACGAACCTAACTCAAGACTGGTATTCTGATATTCAGCCGCAATGGTCCCCAGATGGACAATTTATTCTTTTTGTGTCCGACAGGCCTGCTGCCGAAAGGGTGTACAAGTCAAAGGCACTCCAACTTTGTCTTTTTGATTTTGAAGAAAAAGACATAACAGTCCTAGATATTTTTCACACTGCAGAAAATCTTAACCCGGTATTCTCACCTGATGGACAATCGATTTATTTCCTCTCCAACCGAGATGGATTTAGAAACTTGTATCAATATCAAATATCCGATGGCAAAACATATCAGCTTACGAATTATCTAAGTGGTATCAGCGGCATCACAGCTTACTCGCCCGCGTTAAGTATATCGTCAGGCACAGGCGAAATTAGTTACACTTATTATTCGGACAACACATACTCGATCTATGTTGCTAAACCAAATGACTTTGTAAAGCGCGAGGTAAAGATTTCTGACGTAAATTTTTCTGCCGGAATGCTGCCACCAAAAGACCGCGCTGACAGCACATACAATTCCATAAAGGAAATTGAATTTACACGGCCAACAGGAATCGCTAGAACTGATGTGCCATACAAACCAAAACTCGGGTTGGAGTACATTGGCGACCAGGTGGGTATTGGCGTTTCGACAAGTACATTCGGCCCCAGGACTGGAATGGCGGGAGGAGTGGATATGTTGTTTGGCGATATGATGGGCTATCATAGGGTGTTTACAACGCTGGCCTTAAATGGCGAGATTTATGACTTTGGAGGTCAGGCTGCATATCTAAATCAAAAGAACCGGATCAATTGGGGCTTTGCTATTTCTCACACGCCTTATCGTTCTGCTGCAATGGGCTATAAGCCTGATACCGTGTTTACGAAAACTGATACACTGTTGACAACCAATATGGTTCTGGATGTATTCAGAGCTTTCGATAGCAATGTTAGTGGATTCGTCTATCTGCCGTTCTCTACAACCAGACGGCTGGAGCTTGGTACTGGCTACTCAACATATTCGTTCAGGCTCGACCGTTTTCATAACCACTACTTCGGCGGCTACAGGGTTCGTGAAGAGCGAGAAAAACTTGATGCACCAGAAAGATATCGCCTGGGTAATACATATGCAGCCTATGTTTATGATAACTCGTATTTCGGAATTGCATCTCCCATGAGAGGTAAGCGTTACAGGATCGAGATAGAAAAAACGTATGATGCGTTAGACTATAGTACATTAATGATTGACTACAGGCAGTATGCTTTTCTTAATCCTACCGCTCTCGCGTTCCGGTTCATTCATTTGGAGCGTTTCGGCAGGGATGCAGAAAGCGATCGGATTTATCCTTTAAGCTTTGCTTATCCAACACTTACTCGAGGCAACAGCCTGGACAACATCGAAGGCTATGCTACCGAAGCTGGCCAAGCATATTCGATTAATCAAATTTACGGAAGCCGCGTTTTGGTTGGCAATGTTGAATGGCGAATCCCATTTACAGGCCCTGAAAGGCTTTCAGGAATAAAGTCAAAATTATTATTCACGGAATTCGCTTTGTTTGCAGATGGAGGGCTTGCGTGGACATCACATGAAAAACCAAAACTCAAATGGGAATCGGAAACACCACACGACAGAATCCCTTTTTTGAGTGCTGGAGCATCAATGCGAATAAATGTTTTTGGTATGATGGTCGTTGAGCCTTACTACGCTCTGCCCTGGCGTGGCGATCAATTTGCAAAAGGTGTTTTTGGCTTAAACTTCAGCCCTGGATGGTAATAACATTTTATAGTATTAACTCTAAATTTGGATATGGAAAAGAATGCATACATAATCCCGTTGATTATACTGCTTCTGTTTTTTTTTGATAGCAATTTTATCGGTTGTTGTTCTTTTTTTGATTCGCTACTAAGATAGCGCGAAGGAAGAGCATAATTATTTATGCAGATCTTGATACTATGAATGATTAAACTCAGATTGATTTTAAATATTGTAAGTTAAACTCTTTCGAACTATGCCTGCCAGTATGGAAAGCATATTAGTGGATAGTTTACAGCGTGGAACTGCTATTGGCGTCAAATTAAAGAATAACACAGCAGTGATCGCCACTGCCGTTATCGGATTGGATACATTTAGTCATAAAAACAAATGGGTTGAGATTAAACCATATACTCTTTATGGATATCCGGTCAAAGAAACTGTGATTGATATAAGACAAATTGAATCAGTTATACCTTTCACCGTTCATTATGATGATCCGGTCTATATACGACTTAGGGAATTACGCGCAAAAATCCTTGAGATAAAATGATATAAATTTAGCAGAAGCACCTCTTTAATGTAAGCTGACCAAATGGGGGTGAACTAACAATTAAGCCATATGAAAAGAAATTTTTTTGGATAAATTCCGAAACTTTTTCCGCTCATTGCCTGTATACTGAAATGAAAAAATTATTTATCGAGTTAATATATGTTTAACAAAACATTTATATGCTATGAAAAAAATAATGCTTTTCGTGTTGTTATTCGTTGCAGTTGCAACAGTTAATGTTTTTGGGCAGAAGCCTAGTGTTGTAGCCAGTGATAAACCTGGATGGCATAAGATCGGAGAAGTGACTGCTGATCTTAAGACAGAAACTGAATCGATTGTTGTATTGGGAAAAGACGCATTTAAATCCATTAAGCTGAAGGTTACAGATGCTCCCATTAATATCGAAAGCCTTCAGGTTGTCTATGAATCAGGAGAAAAGGAAGATGTTTCTGTTGCAAATGAATTGACAGCAGGCACTGAAACGAAGGTCATCGATCTTAAAAATTCGGCTAAAGAAATAGAAAAAATAGTTTTCAAATATAAAACGATGCCGAGCTATAAAAATGAAAAAGCTCATGTAGAGTTGTATGGCCTTAAATCCTAGTTAAATGATAAGTGTGATAAAAAGCTGATCGCCAGGTCAGCTTTTTATATTTTCTGCACATCTAATCCAGTGTTCTTAAAAATTGAAATGTTCTATTTCGCATTTCATCTCGGGGCGTAAATTATCCTACTGTGCAATTAAAAATTGCACTACTTATTGCTCTAGCTCCATAGCCTAATGAATACTTCACAACTTGTTAAAGCCTCTAGTTTTAATTTGTCAGTCGTATGAGCGTATCGTTCCGTTGAAACAACATGCTTGTGTCTGAGTAGTTTTGAAACGGTATAAATGTTCACTCCTTCGGAAAGCAGGAGAGTTGCTTGGATGTGCCAGGCAAAATGAAAGGTAATTGTGTTTGGTCTGTCGGCAACGATCGCTCATTAGCATAGTTCGATTGTTGTTTTAGAACTATCAGTTACCTAAACCATTCTGATGAACGATCAGCCGCTAAAGGGATCGATTTAAATGGCATTCAAATTATTTCCCTTCAATGTAAAAGGTAAGCTCTTATGGCAACAATCAATCTGAAGGGGTTTTGGCAAGTGCTAAAAATGGCTGGCGCAGGGTTTATTCGGGATAAGGTTGTAAAACTTAGCGCATCATTGGCATATTATACTGTCTTTTCATTAGGTCCAATGATAATTGTTATCATTTTCCTTGGTAGCATTTTCTTCGAGCGGGAAGCTATAGAAGGTACGATCTATAATCAAATCGCGGGTTTTATTGGCAGTAGTGCAGCAGCTCAAGTTCAGCACATCATCAAGAATGCGGCTATCAGTAACAACAACCTTCTGTCTGGCACAATTGGAATCATTACACTTATCATTGGGGCTACTGGTGTATTTTCAGACATGCAAGATTCAATTAATACCATATGGGGACTCGATGTCAAACCAAACATCGGCTGGCGAAGCATGGCTAAGAACCGATTGTGGTCTTTCTCTATCTTGATCAGCTTCGCTTTTCTATTACTGATTTCCCTTATCATTAATACGCTGCTGGAAGGGCTAATGGGAAAGCTGTATCATTTTTTTCCCGATCTCGCTGTCATGGTGATTTATATCGTTAATCTTTTAATAACACTCATCGTTGTAAGCTGTCTGTTTGCAATAATTTTTAAGGTATTGCCTGACGCAATTATCGGTTGGAGAAATGTAATTGCCGGAGCGGTGTTTACTGCCGTGATGTTTATGATTGGCAAGTTTGGTATTACACTTTACGTAAATGTGACTGACTTGGGAAATACCTATGGAGCATCAGGCTCACTCGTTGTCTTACTGGTTTGGGTTTACTATTCTTCACTCATTCTTTTTTTCGGAGCAGAGTTTACAAAAGCGTACGCAGTTAAATTTGGCTCTGAAATCAAACCTAACCAATATGCCGTAACCGTTCAGCTCATCAGACTCGATAAAGGCGAAAAGAGCATTCAACAAAACGAAAAAGAAAAGAGACACGACAACGATAAGCAAAGTAATTAGCTCTGCCACTTGCATGTCTGCTGTAAACCTTTTTCTATTTTAAGTTCGTCTTCACAACTCTTAGCACTAAGGCACTGAAGTCGAAGCTTCCTAAAGTTGTTCGTTTCCTGAAGCTTGGCGTTCACTGTTTACTGTTTACCGTTACGTTGAATTTCTTAATTCATCACCAGGCTTGTGTGCAGCAACAATTTCTAAAAGTTGAGCTGAATTCTCACTCGATATGTTAATCTTTTTAAAATGGCCCGAAACTGGAAGGCCATAACTAGCACACGCTGCCATTGCCTTTTCAATTGCAGGGCTAAGTTCTTCAATAGACTCTATCGCAATTGCTAGCAGACCTGAAGCCCTGTATACCAACTTGCTGTCAACTACTGCATCTGCAAAATCATCTATTGATGAAGGGCTTTTAACCTGGGTTGTTTCAATGAGGTCGTACACATAAAGTTAGTTACTTAAAGTACATATCACCTTTTTGTGCACTTAGATGCAGACCAATTACGCCAAGCATAATCAGTACAATAGAAATGATTTTCATCCAATTCATCGGTTCACCGAATAAAAAGAAACCTACACTTACAATCAGAGCCGTACCTGCGCCAGACCAAATCGCATATGCGGTTCCGATTTCAACCTTCTTTAAAGCAAGGGCGAAAAGAATCAAACTGACGACATAAAAGAAGGCAACCAGAACAGACTGAATCAATTTTGTAAATCCGTCTGAATATTTCATTGCAGTAGTTCCGAAAACCTCTGCCACAATTGCAAGTGCTAAGTAGATCCAATACATATTTTGTTTTCAGCTGTTAATGTATTCTTCCTGTTGATATGTTTTAATCTTTAATTAATTCCACTTACTTCTCGTTTAGATCCTCATGTAGTTTTTGAACTGAATATCATCCTAAACCAAGTCGTCTTAAAAAAGTAAGCGCATGAATAATTCCATGCACTTACGATTAAAGCAACTACGTTAATGATAGTGTACCTGAATTCTTGATACGCTTAAGTCTGAAAGCTAGGATGATTAGTACAATTCCCGATGCAAGTTTAAATGCACCAATCATCCACATCCAGACTAATAGACCAACACCAGGAACAGCAATAAGTGCAAAGCCAAATAGCGTTGTTAGCGCGCCATCAAGAACTAGCATCCATTCACCCTTGATTTCCTTCCGTAACTTGATCGCTGCAGCAATTTCAATGATTCCCGATGCGATAGCCCACGCGGCCATAATGTAGAGCAAAGCAATAGCTGTGGCGATAGGTGCGAGGAATGTCACAACACCGGCTCCTATGCTCAGCAATCCCTGAAGAATTAGAATCCACCATCGGTCGTTTTCTTTCCTCGTTCTGATACCTGCGATTAGCAGAAATACGCCTTCCAATAGGGCGAACGATGCGAACAAAGCAACCAATACAACCAAGGTTACTTCAGGGAAAAAGAAGGAAATAATTCCAACAACAACAGCCAGTAACCCACGAAGAGCAACTGTCCACCAATTATATGCAAGTTGATTAATCATACTTTATAAATTTTAATTGAGTGTTCGGATTTTAAAACGATATGCCATAGTAAATGGCTGTATAGATGGGGAACAAAACGTGGCACTGCGTGGCAATTCATCCCAGTAAATGCGTGCTAGTGAAAAGGCATAATAAAATTAGCCACGCACGAGTCCGCAACCAAATACCAAGCGCTACCGAATGCTGTTTGTTAGGGTTGCTTAACGAAATGTCTAACCAATAATTAACAAAAAGGAGGTTTTATGTCGCTACTAACAAAAAATTCAAATTGGCCGATTGCAATGAGTTCGCTTCTTTCCAATTTCTTTGATGATGATCGTTTCGTTTCCCCATGGCTCCGGGGACAAAGTGTTCCCGCAGTGAATATTAAGGAGACTGACAACGCTTTTGAAATCGAACTGGCAGCACCAGGATATGATAAATCAGATTTTAAGGTGTCTATAGAAAATGGTTTACTCTCGATTGTCGGTGAGAAGAAATCTGAAAGAGAGAGCAATGAAGACAACTATAAACGCAAGGAATTTGAATACTCATCCTTTACACGTTCGTTCAACCTTCCTGAGAATGCAACCGATGATGATATTCAAGCCCGCTATGAAAATGGTGTTTTGAAATTATCGCTTGGAAAGAAAAAAGAAACATCGAAGCCTAAGAAAGCAATTGATATTAAATAGGCCTTGCAACGAAACAATTTTACCAAAGGGAGTTACATTGACTCCCTTTTGCCAAAACTTTCTGTTCCTAGTTACAGGTTCCTTAAAGGCAGAAGCCCAATTACCGACTTTTCTTTCCGGTCTGTTTTTTTGTTACTCAAACTGTATAGTAACAACAGAGTAACGAAGTGGTCTCTCTTACGTATTGATTTCAGCTTGATGAAAATCGCTGACACCTGGCCAGCTAGTCTTGCTAAAAGCAAGAGAATAGTCCGCTCCTCCCACCATTGGATAAAAAAATTTATTGGCGACGATGTCCCATTGATCTGGTTCATTGCCTCTTCTGCTTAATTATTCATTAAACAAATATTTATGGTAATCCTGGGTTTGAGTAAATTTGTCGAGCAACCAATGCTCGAACAGCAGATATCATTGTCCATTATTTACATGACTGACTACAGTAGTCAAGAGAAGACGCACACGGCTCTCTTGCGAAGTCACTTATACACGGCTAAAATAAGTGTGCATTGTGACAACCAATTTTAAGTGCATCAAAGTCAATTCCTGGTTTCCAACGTTGTATCTTTGGCTTATTAACGCAGCCCTTGTTATCTGTTATTCTCTAATTTATATAGAACTTGGACACTTCACAATTAATACCTTCCTTCGGATCCAGCTCTCCTTTTGAAATGCTTATCAATAACATACGCAAGCTTGTGTCACTATCTGAACAAGATGAGCATTTAATTAAAACAAATTTCACTTCGAAGCCATTGCTTCGCAAACAATTTCTATTGCAGCAAGGAGATGTTTGTAGGCATGAAAGTTTCGTCACTAAAGGTTGCTTTCGATCATTTTACTTGGATAAAGAAGGCAACGAGCACATCATACATTTTGCCGTAGAAGACTATTGGATAACAGATCTTGAAGGCCTTCTCGATGAAAGCCCTAGTGCTATTTATATTGAAGCTTTGGAAAGATCGGAGGTCTTGCAGATTGAGAAGACGAATCTGGATATGTTACTGTCCAGTAGTATAACATTTGAGAAGTTCTTTAGGATTCTTCACCAGCGTGCTTACATTGCTCAAAATAATAGAATATTGGATAATATTGGGCTGGATGCAAAGGAACGATACATGAAGTTTGCAAAAAAGCATCCTCACCTCTTACATAGAGTGGCTCAAAAATACATTGCTTCTTATTTAGGAATTACACCGGTATTCCTCAGCCAAATACAAAGGACATTGGCTGAAAATTAAAATAGTTTAATTTTTTCTATTAAAATAGTTTATTGTCCAGCTAGTAGAAGCGAACAGATATTTGTGTAATCAAAACACAAATATTATGAGTACTCTAACAACAGCTTCGTTATTCAAACCAGTGCGTGCTATTACGTTGGCAGCTAAAAATAGACTTGTAGTAGCGCCTATGTCCCGTGTAAGTGCCACAGACGATGGGAACATTACTAAGACAATGAGTGATTATTACCTGGCTTTTGCACAAGGGGGTTTCGGCATTATTATTACGGAAGGCATCTTTACAGATTTACACGCAAGTAGAGCGTATCCCAATCAACCTGGGCTTGTAAACCAACAACAAATGGAAAGTTGGAAGAGGGTTGTTGAGAAAATTAAAAAGTATGAGACAAAGGTTTTCTGTCAACTGATGCACGCTGGCGCTTTATCCCAAGCTCATGACCACACCATTGCTCCGTCCTCCATTCAACCACTGGGAAGAAAAATGACAGCTTACGGAGGGCTTGAAGGTAAGTTTCCTCTACCAAAAGAAGCCTCTTGGGAGGATATTAGAGGATTAGTAGATGGATTTGTTTCTTCGGCTCGACTCGCATTTATGGCAGGTTTCGATGGTGTTGAAATACATGCTGCAAATGGATACCTCCTAGACCAATTTCTCACACCTTATTTGAACAAGAGGCAAGACGCATATGGAGGAACTCCTGAAAATGAATTTAGGATTATTAAGGAAATCTATGAAGGTGTCCGTAATACCGTACCACCTGACTTTACAGTAGGTGTTCGGCTGTCGGAAGGGAAAGTGAATCATTTGGATTACCGCTGGGAAGAGGGGCCCAAGAGAGCGCGCGATATTCTTCAGCAAGCGGCCAAGGTATCACCATCCTACATCCACATTGCTGCCGAGAAAGGAGATTGGATGAAGGATTGCATGTATGCAGATGGGTCATCGTATACAAGCCTTGCGAAGGAAATTGTGCAAGCTCCTGTCATTGCAAACGGAGGACTTCATGATCTGCAAAAGGCGCGCTTGGTACTGGAAGGTGGTCATGCGGATTTAATATCAATCGGCAAAGCTGCACTTGCCGACCCCTACTGGCCGAATAAAAAATTTCAAAACATGCCAGTTGTTGAATTTAAACCAGAAATGATTAAAAGGGATGCTCGGATAAAGGAAAATCACCTGGACTTTCTAGCATAGTAAAGTCGTTTACCTCACAACTTGTTCGCGGAAATACAATGGCCTGTTCTCAGTAGCCTAAATTGACAAGAGTACATGGTGCATTAAGCATTGAGAGGAAGTTACCATTAATGTCAAATTAAATGAGAGGCACGAAAAGGTGTGGCATGTAAAGGGATAAATATTTTGAGTGCGATATGACATGATGGACTTTACATCCTGTGCAATGGAGTTCTTGAAAGCTATTGCCTAGGCTAGGAGCGATCACGAAACTCACGAAGTACATAGATGTTTTGCACCTACAAAGTCCCTTTTTCAATTTCTTCCAAATAATAAGCCACATTTCTTATTTTTGCATTAAGCCTTACCAAGATTATCGTGCGACCATTATTCCAAGTGAGAAAGAACGACGTTCAAAACGTACCGAAACTTCATCAAGAACTATCACAACTTTCTGAAATGATCCAGGAATCAGAAGTAAGCTTTCTTTATTGCCCACATCCTAAAAGCCTTGCCACGTTTGTTGAAAAATTGAAAGAGGCAAAAGTTTCTTATTCAATGCTTTCTGAATCTAATTTATCAAGCAGTTAAAATTTAAATGAGTTTAATTTGCTTTAGTCGTCAGTTGGGTACAATTGATAGGAGCCTTTAATGAGGTCTTCAGAAGCTCCATCTTTCAGTAATACAAAAGTTGATGGTTGGCTAAATTCAGCCAGGCAGGCCAATGCAAAACGGATATGTAGAGCGTTGCAATGGAAGTGTACGCAAAGAATTGCTTAACGCCAATATCTTTTATTCGTTTAAAAATGTTCGAAAAAAATGAATGGATGTTAGATTACAATCATGAGCGACCTCACGAATCACTTAACTACAAAGCACCAGCTGACCTTTTAGAAACAGCGTTTTGCTAGTATCTTCACGCTATTGTTGCTGTTGTCGATGTTGGAATGTGGGTAACTCCAACATTATATAGCATTTGATGATGAAGATAAATGAATGTTTGGGGTTATCCATATTTCAACATCAAACCCACGCGTTTCGCTCCACTTAAGAGCGTTCCAGATAAAAAATAAACTTTTAACTGGCTCTGTTTTGAGGGGACCTTACAGAATTATGCACGGGTAAATTATGATTGCAAGCCCAATTATATTTACAGTTTGACTTTTGCTATTTGTATGTCGCTTTTTTTTTAATGCTTGGACAAGGAATTGCTTTCTGAAATAAAACCAGCACGAATAATTGCTGAACAATGGACGGAGAAGAACTGAAAGTTTGCGCCGAAGGACAACCTCTTGAAGTTTAAGGGACATTATAATAAAATGTTTGAATAATATGCTGCTAGAAATTTTGACCGCCTTCGAGAAATCGGACTGAAACCTGATCTTCACGTTAAAGTCGTGCTGATAACATAATAAAACCAAAACCACTTCCCCATTACTCATTCTTTAAAGAATCAACAGGATTTGCACTTGCGGCTTTTAGACCACGATACCCTACTGTTAGCAGGGCAATCAGCATCAACATCATTCCACATGTTATGACCAATAGCAAATTGAAATTTACATGATAGGCAAATGAGTTAAGCCATTGATTCAAAACGTGCCAAGCGATCGGGAGGGCAACACCGAAACCAACCAGTAGAACAACAAGATATTGCTTGGACAACAATGCAACAACTTGTATGCGCGAAGCCCCGATCACTTTACGGATTCCGATTTCTTTTTTGCGTTGCTCAGTAGTATAGGAGGCAAGACTGTATAACCCCATGCATGCAAGGAATATTCCGATGATTGTAAAGTAGCCGACGATGGTGCCGAGTCGCCTTTCTTGTTCATAGAGCTTAGTATACTGATCATCAAAAAAAGTGAAGGTAAACGGATGTTCAGGATCAAAACGTTCCCACTCCCGCTTAACAAATTTTAACGTCTCTTCTGATTGTCGCACATCGATTTTAATGGAGTAGATTGAATACCATTTAGAAGGAGGGATAAAAAAAAGTAACGGTCCTATTTCTTCATGGATAGACCTGAAATGAAAATCTTTTACAACGCCCACCACATTTCCAGATGGCCGTCCCACAGCAGGCATGCTAAATGTTTTCAACAGCGGATCCTGCCAATTCAGCTGCTTCACAGCTTCTTCGTTAATTAAATAGGCAGTCGTATCAGTTACAACAACTTTTGAAAAGTTACGTCCGTAAGCTACTGTCATACCATACGTTTTCAGGAAATCCTGGTCTACTGCCATTACGCGAATAGAAGGGGAGTTGTCACCGTTAAATCCTTCCGGAAGTGTGGGTATTCCCCAATCGCTTCCTCCCGGAATGTTTCCGGATATCGATACACTTAATACACCGGGATGTTTGAGTAGCTCGTGCTTGACAGTTTCATAACTGTCCCGTAATTTGTCTGATTGAATTGGGATTGTGATAATCTGAGTTGGATCAAAACCCAGCGGCTTGCTTTGAATAAATTGCAGTTGTCGGAAAATAATAACGCTCGCGATGACCAGTATTGATGAAAGCGCAAACTGGAAAGCGACAAGAACTTTTTGAAGACTCACCTTCCCCGAAGGGCTCCATCTTCCCTTCAGCACCTGCATCGGTTTCAGGGATGATTGGTATAAAGCAGGATAGCTGCCAGCAAGCAGTGCCGTGAGTATTGTGATGCCGACGCTACCGAAAACGAAAATAGGTTGTGTGAGGTTGCCAATATCAATATTCTTAGCAGTAAGGTCATTCAAAACAGGAAGGGCGGCTACAGCCAGGAGTTGTGCTATTAATAACGATGCGAAACAGATAACAAAAACTTCGGTCAAGAATTGAATCACAAGTTGTCGTCGCGCAGCGCCATTTACTTTTCTCACCCCAATCTCTTTTGCCCGCCTCGTAGCGCGTGCAGTTGTCGTATTAATGAAATTGACAGATGAGATGGCGAGGATGAGCAACGCAATAGAGGAGAAGATATAAATGTACAGGGCATCAGAGTTTGCGTTCATCTCCCGGTGAAGATGCGAGCGCAAATGGATGTCCGTTAATGCCTGGAGGAAGGGCGTATAGTTTGAAGCAAGTTCAGGGGCCAAATTTTTCTGCAACATCACCATAATCTTATTTTCCACATCGTCAGTTACTGTGTGTTGCCGAAGTAGAAAATAAGTATAGAATTGATTCCATTCCGTCCAGCTGTGTTTTAACGGGTTCTGCAAACTAGGCATGGATAACAAATAATCGAACGTGAAGTGGGAGGTAGTAGGAATATCTTCTAGTATGCCTGTTACAATGTAGTCTTCATCACTGTCTATTCTTAATGTCTTGCCCCAAGCATCTTCATTACCGAAATAGCGTTTTGCGAATGTTTCTGTAATCACTATTTTTTTAGGACCAACAAGGGATGTTGAAGGGTCGCCTTGAATAAAGTCATAACTGAAAATATCGAAGACTGAGGAGTCAGCATAAAAACCATTTGGTTCGTAAAATTTCTGATTGCCGTTGTCGAACAAGAGTTCACCACAAATCACAAAACGCGTCATGGCTTCAATCTCCGGAATCTCTTGCTGAGCTGCCGGCCCCCATGGCCCGTTTACTTTTGCGATCCCTTCGAAGTCAGACCCCTGCACTGCTGTAGCAAGTCTATAGATCCTTTCCTTCCGCTCATGATGTTGATCAAAACTTAATTCATCAGCAACAAACAAAAGAATGAGGATACAACTTGCCAGCCCAATAGACAGAGCCAGTAGCATTGTAATTGTGTAAGCCTTCTGCTTAAGCAGGGCACGTGTTGCGATTTTGAGATAATAAAAGATCATCGGCATTTCGAATTAAAAGAGTGAGCGTATGCTGCAGGGCTTTAAGCTATTAAATTTCATGGCTAACGATTAGTCCATCAAATTCAAATTATATCGGTAACTCATTCGAGAATGATTAGTTACAGAAAAACCAATATAATTTTTATAAGGCCGACTTCGCTACCGAGCCGCTGGAAAAGTGTGATTGATTAGCATTGCGCTCGTTCAATACAAGACTCACTTGATTTGGACAAAAGGTTCGCACTCCTTAGAGATGGCAATTAAAATTCCATTGGTGGGCAGAAAGTAGATTTAATAGCAACAGTGAAAAGCATTATTGAAGACTTAGAGCTTTCAATGAAGGAGCATGAGTAAATGTAAATTTACCTATAGTCCCGATAATTAATGGATATCAAATGCTGATGAATCAGTTGTTTTACAACCCCTTTAATAATTCAACCAAGTTTCGAAGAAAGAGAGTCGCTGCTGAAATTAATATTAGTTTTTCAAGAAGTAGTTGAAAATGAAAATTGGCGAGGCTGCTGGTAGCTATTTTAAAATCATGTTCCAGAACAATGGAATTGATTGGACTCATATTACGGAGAGAAGATATTTGAATCTTTTACGAGACTACATTCCAAAGATAAATACGAAGGCGCAGGACTAGGTTTGGCGGTCTTCAGGAAAATTGTACTTCGCTATAAGGCTACATCAAAGCATCACGTGAATTGAACAAAGGGGCATCTTTTAAAATTTTTCTTCCAATATCTTTCCATCCTAAAGTCCCTTAATGTGAAAGTATTTCTCATAGATGGCCGATGAAGAAGCCGAACTTTTTGGTGATGCTCTTCTCAAATTGACGTTTACCCGTTTTCCACGTGCTTTGGTGCTTGATCCCTTAAACAAAGATTCCTGCATGAACTTGCATTCAGCGCAGGAATGAAAAAAGGCGAAACTTACTTTACTATTTGCTTCGCGGGGCGGGCTGCGGCGAAGTTGTAGGCCCTTCCACTACGAGCTTCCCATCGCTTAAGATCTTCATCCGATCAATAAAGACAACCCGTTCGTCACCTGTAGCCGTAGTGCGGGCATGATATACGCAAAACATTTCTTTCCCGTCCGGCGAGTATGTTACACTATTGTGTCCCGTTCCGGTCACTACTCCGCCCTCCTCTGTGTTTCTCTGCAACACGGGATTATTGCTTGCTTTAGTAAATGGGCCTAGCGGGCTTTCTGAAGTAGCGTATCCGACCGCGTAGTTCTTTCCGCCGAAGTAGTTGGCGGAATACATCATGTAGTACGTGTCTCTATTTTTGAAAATGAAAGATCCTTCAGTCCAACGTCGATTCACTTCTCTTGATGTTACTGACCGACTTTCCCATTCGGCCTGCTTATCATCCATTGTTACAGGAGGGCGTAATTGGAGCACAGGTTCTCCTATTACGCCAGTGAAGTCAGGTTTCAACTCAACGCCATAAACCCAGCTCTCCTCAATCACGTCGAACCATCCCTTTTGTCTTGCCCAGGCAGCTACTTCACTTTCTACGGGGTGTTTGTAGCAAGCCTGGGAGTAGTAGAGGTAAATTTTACCGGTACTGTCGAAAAGTACATTAGCGTCGATAATCGGATAACCAGGATCGAAAATAGGTTGGCTGGTCAGGTCAACAAAAGGTCCTGTAGGACTATCGGCCACAGCGACTCCTATACGGAAATTCTCCAGCTCCTTGTTGGGATTCTGTTTCCATTGAGCGCTGTAAAACATATAGAACTTCCCTTGATATTTATATACTTCCGGCGCCCAGTATGCTCCATCCCAGGCGGCAGTGGAATCACTCCAGCCATTAACGTTGCTTGCATAATATACTTGCCCCGCATGCTTCCAGTTCACGAGGTCGGTCGAAGAATAAGCTGCAAATCCGTTTTTGGCTTCGCTACCTGTTCCATACATATAGTATTTACCTTTATCGCGCAGCACATACGGATCTCCAAATGTCACGAACAATGGATTTTGATAGACCGTACCGGGCTGCGCGAACAAACCCGATCCATAACAGGCTACTGTTAAAACAATGGACGCTGCTAAAATCTTTACTGCTTTTTTCAAAGTTCAATTTTTATTCGGACAAATATAACCGCAAGGAGTAGCAAAAGGAAATGGAAAAGGTGGTTGAATTGATTTCAAGACCCACTTTGTATCACCAACTGAATGGCTGACTGGCGTTGTCGTTCATGAAATTGAGTCATGAGTATCACCGGATTTTCGGATGTGAATACCAGCGACTCTTATGAATTAAGAATTCAACCTGTCTCGGGGAGTCTTACCTCATCTCATCAGCACGAAGCAATTTTAGATTTCGTTTACATTTTTTTACAAGGCCTTCACAAAATCCAGTTTAAGATCTTTTTTAGATACTGGCCTTAAAAAACCGACCATGTGCAAAGAACTATTAATCCTAAAGAAGAGTGTCTTTTCTATGTCGAAAATAAACCAGTAATGTTAAGTAAGATCAATACCCCTTTTGGGTTACATTGTTAACGGTTGTGGTAGCAACTTATAACCTCATACATTACACCCTTATGGTAGATTGCTAATGAAAGAGATGCTATGAGCAACATAAGCCAATCGAGATTCCTTCCCAGCTTACCAAAGGGAGATTGAATCGAAGGTTTAATTGTGCTGTACTCAGCAGGTCACCCTTCCCTTCGTCAGACCTGCATCCCGATACAAATCAAAGTCACCCGTTGTCTTTCCTTGTTTTCCCTTTTTGGTGGTCACCAGTATTACGCCATTCGACCCATGTGATCCATAATCAACAAATGAAGGCGAGTATGTGAATATCAGTTTTTCCCATAGCACAAATATTAGAAATAGTCAGTCCCTTCGCGTTACTTTTGAATTTAATTTGCATCTAAATTCGCAGAACGATTTGAAATACAGGTTGCCCATTTTACAGCATTCTGGTAATTATTCTAGCCAACTAAAGAAATGAGAAAGAAAGAAAACAAATTCTCCCGCACACGGTCCATTATGCTGCTCGCTGCTCTTATCCTGCCCGTCTGTTCAATGGCGCAGCAAGGAATCAAACGAACAGAACTACAACGTTACGATTTGAGTATTCCTGGACGCGAGGCTGTGCAGGTACGAATTGACTTTGATGCTGGAACAGCCTTTGGAAATCACAAGCACCCTGGCGAAGAGGTTATCTATGTTCTGGAAGGTCTGCTGGAGTACAAAGTAGAGGGAAAACCCCCTGTTACGCTTCGGGCAGGAGAGGTTTTGTTTATTCCTGCAGGCGTGGCCCATTCAGCCAGGAACGTCGGCAATTACATTGGCGCTGAGCTTGCGACTTACATTGTCGAAAAAGGTAAGCCTCTTGTTACCCTCGTTGACGAGCACGATGAAAAAAAATAAGTTGTAGTATAAATAAAAATTCGTCAACGGCTACTTCCGGTTCTTCCTTTATCTAAACACTGCAATCGAGATGAGGCACGGAAACGATCAGCTTACGAACTGCGTCAATTTATAGTCAGTCCATTGTATTGCTGTATCGCTTCTTTGAGACAGGCGTGCTTAATACGAACGATCAGAAAGAGTTTGAAAGACGGAAAGGACGAGTGTATCCGCCTTGGTAGCTATGAACTGAATACTCCTTTAAGCCTTACGCATAATGGCGACACATTGTGAGGCAAAGTGCACAGAGCCATCATAACGAAGGTTTGTCTTCGATATGGAATCGCAAATCGAGGGCTTAGAATTTCTTTGCCCTTCCACGGTAGCGGTGTAAGTATGTCATGATCACATCATCATCACCGGCGAATTACATTACTCATTCGCCGGTGAAGGGGATGTCAACCAATAGAACTACTGACTTAAATTTTATAGAAGTGATTTATTGTTTCCTTACGATAAACATTAGTTTCCAAAGAAGAAATTTAACTAAGAAGGGTATAATTATTTAATCGTTTAAACTGAATCATTACGATAAAAAATTATGGGAAAGAAGGGAAAGAAATCATTTTATAAGAAGCAGCTAAGGCCTTTTGTGAAAAGTAATCAGGTTCTTTTAGCAGCTTTAGGTGGTGCTGCTGCTGGTATTACATTGTCAAGTTTATTGGGGACTGAAAAAGCAAAACAAGTGTTTGATACAGTTCAGACGAGTATGAAAGATTTTTCGGATAAAGTTGTCAACGGTCTTACCAATGACAAGCAAACCAGTAATGGTGAAAAGCGATCGAAAGCTGTTCCAGCAATGTAATGAAAAAGCTCCTTTTAAGGAGCTTTTTCATTGGTGTTAGGCTGGTTCACATTTGAGATAATATCTACCCAGTCATAAAAGTGGAAAGTTTTATCATTACTCATCGCAACAAAAATACCATTGGGAAATCCCGGTAGCGGTAAACTGCAAACATCATTGCCATCGCTTTCAATCGCAGCGGTCTTTACCATCTTTTCTAACACGTGATCGTGTTTATTTTTTGGCGTGCCCTGTCTGTTAAAAATCTGGAATTGATTCGCTTGTTGATCTGAAACAATGATGTATCCACGTAATGAATCAGACTTATAAATCGATATACCCTCGTGATTACCAGTAAAACCCGAGGTGCCGAAAAATGCCAGTTCAGCATTTGTGCTGTCAGGGTGCGCATAATATTTTCTTATTCCTGCATTTTCGTCTGAGTAATAAACGTATCCTAATTCATTGTCTACGGCAATTGCTTCAATCTCGTGCTTGCCACTGTACTTACCAAATTTTCTAACAAGGGTAGCTTTAACGTTAGAATTTTCTGACGTTAACAGGTATTGCCATAAGTAATTTTCTGATGGTCCATTTTTACGACTCACAATCACGAATATTTTGCCCTGGGGAGAAGTATAGAGCGCGATGCCCATTGGCAATCTGGAGGTGTCGCTTTCAAAAACAGGAATACCACCGCCATCGACAGCCGTCATGTCGGGTAACTTGAAAACACGAATAGAATTTGTATTCCGCTCTGTACAAACTGCAATATCAATGCTCTCATTTCCCATCATTAAATTGTAAGCTACGTCAATGTTATTCGGACGCTTTATATTCCTTACAGTTTTATCTTTCACTTCCTTGCCTTGCAGATCAAAAACATAGATCGCCCCATCTCCCGTATCACCACCCTTATCAGTTCCTAATACAAGGCTTTTAGAGAGGTCGTTGTGATCGATCCAAAATGCAGGGTCATCTGTATCATACTTTACAGGATCACTAATAAATACAGGTTTAATATTGATAGCAGAGTCAGTTTGAAGTGATTTTGAAATTACTTCCTTTTTTGAGCTGCACGAAAGGGCTAATGTGCTTACGAATAGAATTGTGATTATTATTTTCATGTTGTCGTGGGCGCTATCGTTCTTCTTATTTAAATGCAGAGATTATATTATTAGTCCTTTTTAAAGTTGAACGATATGCCAACATCTTTTCTAAATAATTCTTCTCCCTCTAAAAAGTTGTCTTCATCAATTACTATGAAAAAAGTAAATGTTATCTCGCCATCATCTTCGTTTGTTTCATATTCAGCTTCGATAATAAAGTCAAGTTCATCTTCGATTTTCCCATCTTCTCCTGCTATAAAATGACTTCCTTCCAAAGAAAGATCTCCATCCTCTGCTTCATACTCGGCTTCTAATTCTATCTCCTTATTTACTATTTCTGTTTCTGTTTCGCCATTTTCACAGGTAGTTACATCTTCCTCATCTTCAAGTTCAACCACCAATTTCATTTCCTCAAATTCAAATTCTGCTTTTATTTTTCCTGTTATGTCTTCAAATTCAAGATCACTTATATCAGAATTTAAGCAACCAAAAATTTCTTTGAAGTTTTCAAATTGTTCTTCATTCTCCAACTCCAACTCCCATTCGCCTGCTACATCGTTGTTCAGCGTTGCATACTCAAATCTTTTTGGTGCTCCCAGAATTACGTTGTTGGAAGCTTTGAGATCTGAAAGTTCAAACGCGAAGCTGCCCGATGCCTCGTCTTTACCCGGCAATGCAAAAATAATTTCAAAGGATTCGGGTACTGAACCCAAGTCATCATCAGAAGATATCGTTATGGTGCCCGATAATCCATCATTTGATGACGTGAATGCTAGTTCTCTTTCATAGACGCATCTATCTTTCTCAATCTCGTAAATTATTTTATCAATTTTAACTACCCCAATCATATCAGCTTCAACTTCTGTTATAGCATAGTCAACAGTGATTGATTCAGAAGGAAGTTTGCCGATATAGTCAGCAAATTTCACTTCAAGGTCATAGTCTTCTGCATCTGCGAGTTCTCCGCCTTCGGCTGCATCTACAATAAGACGCATTGGATACGCGTCATCATTTGGAGTTTGATCGAGTTCATTATCAACGCATCCTGTAGCGTACAGAAGCGATATAAGGATCATGACAAATATATTTCTTTTCATTTTTTTGATTTTAAAAGTCAAATTTTAAACCAGCGCGTGTCCACCAGGAATAAAATTCCCTTTGCGTGTACTGGTCTTTGCTGCCCTGATATACTTCGAAGGGTTGATTGGTTACATTAAGGAATTCGGTAAAAACCCTAAAGCGTGGATTCACCGTAAAGGTAGCGGACGCATCTACCTGGATTCTATCTTTTACATATAGATCTTCGGAAGCATCAGAACCAACCTCGCTTAAATATTCGCCATTAAAATTGCTTGAGACACGAATGTTAAAGCGTTTATAATCATAGGCAAGTGAAAAATTACCGACATTCTTAGCCTGCCCGGGCAACCTGATTTCTTCTTTTTCTTCCAGATCTTCCCGAGATTGAATATCAGCCTGGGATGAAGTAAGTGTATAATTGGCATAGATGCTCAAGCCTTTCAACAGGCCTGGGAGAAAAGTAAGGTTCTGTTGGTAGGCTACTTCAAATCCAAGCAGGTTAGCTTGCTCACCATTTCTTGATTGCGTAAGTGTCAGATCAACGCCTTCTGCACCAGGATAATTACTGGTTTCAAACCTGCGGCTGAAAATAAAGTCATCAAGATTCTTATAGAACATGCCACCTGATAAAATACCAACAGTGCCGAAGTAGTGCTCGGCCATGAAATCAATATTGGTAGCTGCTACAGGCTTCAATGCTGGATTGCCAATTGATCCTTCTCTAGCATTCAATTCTATTTCCTGGCTGGGAACGATATCCTGAAAGTTTGGTCTGGCGTAACTTCTCGTTGCTGCAAATCGCAAATTGGTGTTGTCACTAGCAAGGTATTTGAGATGAAGTTGAGGTAGAATAAATGCGTAATCAGATGAACCAGATACCGGAACAATGTCTTGAAGATCACCTTGAAAATCATACACTACTTCCTTTGAATTATAGGACACTTTTGTTAGTTCGTATCGAACGCCTCCCAGAATCATCAATTTGCTAAGCTGTAATTTTGCCATGGCATAACCTGCGTATACATCTTCCGTAGCGCGATACGCTTCAACTGCTTCTGCTGATAACTTATCCTCTACATTCAATTCATAAACTGAAGGATTTGCATTGAAGTGGTCGATTACTTTGTTGTCATCCGCATTCATGCTAAGCCTATATCTGCCATCAAGAAAATTATTATCAAGTGTGCCCCCCGCAAATTTGTCAAGTGTGTAATCACCTTCATCAAATCCCGTAAACGCTACATTCTCGCCAGTCCATTGAAATACATTTTCGGTGATGTCATATTTCTTTTCTTTCATTCTCACTTTTCCGCCAACTTTAAAAAGGCCGGTATTTTTTCCTGCATTAAAAGGAAAGCCTAGATTGATCTTTGCAGTCTTATTCACATCTAAGGCATAAGTGTTTCCGATGGTAAGTTCATCAAACTCATATAAGCGGTTATCCAGGTAGCTGTTGTTGCTATTGGTGTGCGGCAAATCATTCACCGAGAAAGAAGGAAACTTTGGATTGGTTTTAAAATCAATAGCTAATTCATCAACTTCAGCTATCGATCCAACCTCTATATCAAAAGGTGTATCTTGTATTGCTTCGGCATAAGCTACTTCATAATCTAGATTGAAACCTGTAAAGGTGTGTTTTGCACCAAGATTAAAACTTGTGACGCTTTGTTTTTCGAGCCTGTCTTTGGTAAAGCGTTCTATCTCGTGGTCTTCAAATGGTGAATCATCAACATTAGGAATAAAAATGTATCGCCTTCTCCACTCTCTGTCCGTAAACCTGTTGTAAATGGTCCTGAAGTAAACTTCGTTCTGATCATCAAACCGGTAGTCAATCGTGCTGCTTAGTCCCAATCTCGTTCTCAGTAATTCATAATCTCTCAATTCAAAATCATTATCATCACGCTCCCAATTGTCGGAACCTCTATCCGTTTCGTAATAACTTGAGTTAAGCATGATCCCCAATTTGTTGTTGAAGAACCGTTGGCTCATTTCGAGCGATCCCTGGAGGTTAGTACGGCCTACGAGTTTGTTATACCCTGCAAGCGCGGATGCGCTGATACTTGTCGTTTCTGTTTGTGCTGTTCTGGTAACCAGATTTACGCTGCCTCCAATGGCATCACCATCCATATCCGGTGTAAGTGCTTTGCTTACTTCTATAGAAGCTAGCTGATCTGCCGGTATTGCATCAAGCGCAACAAACCTAACCCCAGCTTCTGGTGATGGCACTTGTTCACCATTGATGTTGATGTTGGTGAACTGTGGTGCAAGACCGCGAACTAAAACATAACGTCCCTCACCCTGGTCGCGCTCAATGTTTACGGCAGGAACTCTTTGCAAGGCTTCTGCAACATTAGGATCAGGGAAACGCCCGATCTGGTCAGCGCTTACAATATTTTTAATGTTATCTGAAGTTTTTTGTTGATTCAATGCTTTTTGTTGCCCTTGAAGAACGCCTGTGATAACAATGTCTTTAAGCTCTACAGCATCACTGATGAGCTGGAAATTAAGTTCAGTAATTTGATTGTCTTGAACGTTTGCTAATTCTGCATATTTCCGATAGCCGATATAGCTTACTTCAATTTCTTTTTCACCCGGAGGAACACGAAGTATGAACTCGCCATTCACATCAGAGGTTGTGCCAATGGTAGTTCCTTTAACCATAATCGTCGCACCAGGTAAAACTTCATTGGTTCCAGAATCCGTAATCCGTCCGCGAACTCCGCCCATCACGGTTCCTGCGATTTTTTTAGTTGCAGGCTTCACCATAATGGTGGAGTTTACTTGTTTAAAAACAAAAGAAGTTTTGGAGGCAATGAAGTCAAGGGTTGCTCCAAGGTTTTTCTGTTCTCCAGTTAATGAAATAAGTTGGTCGAGATTGATACTATGGCTGCTATAAGTGAACTTGAAGTTGGTTTTCGTTTCAATTAAATGAAAGATTTCTTTTAAGGGCTTATTAGCAACCTTAAGTTCAATTTGAATTTCATAAATACTTTGCGCCGTACGCTTCTTGGCAAACAAGAGATTTAACAACAGGCACTGAAGGAGCAGACCAAAGAGCGCATAGCGGGAAATAATTTGAAAAAAAATGAATAGTCTTGATAACTTATGTTGCATAGGTCAATAGGTTTTCGTTTAAGTTTTTTCTTTGATTATCAATTGTTCTCAATCACACCCTTTGCCGGATAAAATGACGTCATTGTTAACTATCGTGTATTGGATATTGGTACTAAAGGCGATGGCTTCTAAAATGTGTTGTAAGGACTCATTCTTGAACGACCCCGTGATCACACATTTCTTTATTTTCTCGTCTCTGAATGTAAAGCTTACGTTATAAGCACGTTCGAGAATTTGTGCGGCTACTCCTATGGATGTGTCGTTAAATAGGATGGTGTTATTCATCCATGCCAGGGCTTTATCAACTTCTACTGTTTGTTTTTTAATCTTTGCTGTATGTGTCTCATAAATAACCTCATGGGCTGGCAGTAGGAATTCAGTATGCTCTCCATCTGTTACCTTAACCTGTCCCGTTGCTACAACAACACTAATTGTTTCTTCTTGTGCATTAATATTGAAAGATGTACCCAGTACTTCTGTGCGCAGGTTTTCTGTGTGTACGATAAAAGGTTTTTTCGGATCTCTTCGCACAGTAAAGAAGGCTTCACCCATGAGGTATACCTCCCGTTTATCTTGTGTAAATGTTTTCGGATACTTTAAAGAAGCCTCGGCATTTAATTGAACTACGGAACCATCAGATAGTGATATCGTTGTCTTTTCTCCGGCGAGTGTAGATGTAATAACATAAGCAATATTACTTTCGTTATTAAAATATTTCGGGTAAATAATGATTGTTGCCAGCGCAACGATCAGCAAAGTAACACTAGCCGCTACTTTTAACCATGGAATTGCTATTGTCTTCTTTTTCTCCGTATCGTTTGCTTCGATCTTACTATAGAGTGTTTGTAGTCCTTTCGTCAGGTTGTAAGGGTTCGCAGCAAAACGTTCCCTTTCCCATGCGTCTACATACTCCTGAAATATTTTTTGATTTTTATTGTCACGGCTTACCCATTCAAGCAATAGGTCTCGTTCTTCTGCTGATGCTTCAAGACTTAAGTAACGTATGATTAATTGTTCAGGTATTTCTTTCGACATGTGACAGGGTTCTATTGTAATAGAGTCACTTCAGACCCCTAATCCACTATGTCCTTCTGTTATCTGTTTGTTACCTTACTGTTAAGCAAATAATTGTTTTGTCGATTTTGATTTGAGGCAGGATTCAATTTCAACCTGAGAAAGGCTAATGCTTTAGATAACTGGTTTTCCACCGTATTCTCGCTAATGCAAAGTATTTCACTAATCTCTTTATATTTCAGTCCTTCATAGCGGCTCATGATGAAAGTCTGTCTACAGCCTTTTGGTAATAATGAGATTGTATTTTCTATCGATTGTTCTAACTCAAGGAACTGTATATGATCATCAGCCCTGGAGCTGTTGATAAGTTGATCACTGATTTCAGCATCGTTGATATCTATAAATAGAGGTAGAGGTTTTTTTAGTGCGGCAAGGCAGGCATTTCGAACACAAATAAAAAGATAAGATCTGAAATTTGTATTGATGTTCAACTGATTACAGTTTTTCCAGAGATTAAAAAAGACGTCAGCTATAATCTCCTCTGCTTCTTCTTTATTGTTAACGTAAGAATCAGCAAAGGTACACAATCGTTGATAGTAGTTAGTAAACAGTGTATTTAGTGCAAGACGGTCGCCTTGCTTCATTCGGTTGAACAAAGCAATATCATTTCCTTGACTTTCCATTTCAACTGAAAGGTCAATCTATAGGAGCGCTTGGTAAAATGTTAATGATTAATAAATTATTATTTATTTAAGAGGATAGTGGGGAACTGCAGGTAAATCATATTGAGGCAGACTACAGTAGTTATCACTGTAGTCCATGGTCGCGGCACAAGCACTGAAACATGGAGAGACGATGGACGGAGAATTGCCGAGGATGACCAGATCTGGATGCAGTATTATGTTGTCAACACCACAAGATCTCAAACAACTAGTGGCATCATACCTTTTTTTAAACACTTGCACCATCATTACGAATTTTCCTTGGAATTAACACTTACAGGTATTAGTTCATTTTTAATAATCCCCACCAACTGCCCTATTATTCAACACAGGATCGTCAAACTTTGGTAGTTTGTTAGGGCGGGATGTAAGGCCTGTTGTATCCGTTAATGCATTTATGAAATTAACAATTTGTTTCTGCTCCTGCGTTGTTAATCCGAGTTGATCTGGAGGTAGTGTCTGGTTTGTAAGGTGAATTCCTACACCTTCTCCGCCACCACGGTTATAAAAATCCATCACTTCTTCAAGTGTTTGAAAAACACCGTTGTGCATGTACGGAGCAGTTAAAGATGCGTTTCTGACAGTTGGTGTCTTGAAGGCATTTTTAAAGAGCTCTCGTTTGAAAGTATTGTATTTTCCCAGGTCTTTATCTAAGGTTGCGTTTAGTGTATCAAACCGTTCAGGGACACCCAACACTTCGGCTTCAGTATCATTGTAAGCCGGTGGAACTGTTCCATTAAACAAAGGGATAAAATGGCATGTTGCGCATTTTGCTTTTCCCATAAACAAATTAAATCCATTAACTTCACTACCGTTAAGTGACTTTTGATTTCCGCGCATGTATTGATCAAAACGAGAATTAAAGCCTTGTAGTGAGCGAATGTATGCTGCAAGTGCACTTTGGATTTGTCGATGATTAATTGAATCAATCTCTCCAAATGCTTCTTGAAACAATTGCCGGTATTCCTTGCTCTTCAGTAGTAATGCAAGTGATTTTTTTACATCTCCATGCATTTCATCTCGGTTTGTTATCACGTCATTGACCTGATCTTCAATGAAGTGAATTCTTTGATCCCAGAATTGTGATTTTTGAAAGCCTGAGTTTATAAGTGATGGCGTATTTCTGTTGATTTCGCCTGCAAAATTAAAGGCAACACTTTTTCTTTTATTATCTGCAAAACCTTTAGAAGGCTGGTGGCACGATGCACATGATCGTCTGTTGTTACCCGACAATACCGGATCGAAGAATAGGGTCTTCCCGAGTTGGATGGTTGCAGCACCAATTTCTTTTTTTTGAGAAGGCGTAAAAAATGGAGTATTGAGAATGTTTTCGGAAAAGAAGTCAGCTTCATCCATATTTACCGCAGTAACCAAATGGTTGTTTTCTATCCGTAGCGCAACCTGTAATTTGTAAATGCGTTTGGAGATTGGGGTGATATAACGGATTATAAAATCAGCGCGACTAAAGGAATTAAAGTTCTTATTGTTGTCTAAAAATTTATAGGCCTGCTTGAAGGCAGTGGTCAATGAATCGAAGGAAGATTTGTCCTCCATTTGATCATAATAAAATGACAAAATCTGTTCAATTCCCTGCAATGCTGCCTTAGCCTCTGGTATTGAATGTAATGCAACAGGAGAATCAAACCCTGAAATACCAAGACTAATTATTCTTAAAAGCTCCAAACGTACCGCTTCAAAAATATTTTTATCACTAAACTGATTACTCTCTAGCAGTTGTTTGAATCTTGTCTCAGCACTCAGCAATGTTTTTACTTCCTGAAGTAATTCATTTTTTGATGTAGTATCAGGTTGCGGAAAAATTAATTCTTCTATTACTTGAAAACCTGTGGCTTCAATTATTTTGTCATCGTAATCTTCTGATTCATCTAATGCAGGACCGTTGATGAACTCAGACATCACCGGGAAATAGAATTCGGAAATAGATTCAATCGCTTTGAAATTATCCCTGGCGGCGAAGAATTCATTTTGGATATTAATGGAGGGTTTATTGTATGCGATTGCAGCTTCCATCGCTTTTAAGTGATAATGCATCGAATCTATGTGAGCGATCATAAATCTATTCACGGCGATCAAAGGATCTTTTGGCTCTTTCTTGCAGGAAAATAAAATGACAATGAATGTTAAAGGCAGGACAACTCTCATATAAGGAAACAGAAAACTGCCAGGTACCATGTACCCGGCAGTTGGATCTACAAAATTTAAATATTATTTAGGCAAGCCTTTGATGATAAGTACTTGGCTTCCTTGTTTTTCATTGGGGCGAATTGAACCTCCATCAGGGTTTCTGAAATAGTCTGACTGCCAGGTATGAGGTTGAACATTGAGTAGAAATGTATTTTCAACACCAACGGTAGTAGATATGTCTATTAATGCACCATATTCCCAGTTGCCTTTTGTATCGTTAGATAGGAATTTAGCTTTTAGGTCTGGATTACTCCTCCCATGGTCCAGTTCAAAAACTTTCCTGAGCTCACCAGATGTAAGGTTATACTGGTAAACATATGAATCATGAGTTTCATCACCATAGGTGTTAGGGTCCTCCTGGATATATGCGAAGTTCTCCGTAACCATTATATTATCGGGGTTTTGGAATTCACTTGCCTTTCCACCATCATTATCACCATCCAAAACAAGCGTTAATTTACCTTTTAGTGGGTCGGTTTCGTTAAGTACAAGTTTATACGTTCTTCCCCGTTTTGATCGATCTAAATTTCCATCTTGTCCTGTTACATTAAAATATACCTCCCGGCTATTCGCGCCTGCGCCTTTTCGGTAGTCAATGTCTTCTACTCGGCCAAATGCAATGGAACTTACTTCAGTTGCTTTGCTGTTTATCTGAGCACCTGATAGGACTTTAATATCTTTGGCGTTAGCAATTAAAGCAAACTCAACTTCTAATTCCTGTCCTTCAGCGATATCCATTTCTCGGGTGTTTAGATCAACTCTTCTCAGTGCATATACACTTGCAGTTGGAGTGGATGGGTTTCCAGTTTCTCCTGTAAGATCGCCAACTTTCTCTGCGTCCGTTATATACATAGCCAACTGGCCACCATTAGGTCCTGAGTCATCATCACCAATTAAGATCACAGTTCGATCTGCATAAGCAGTTTTCGGAAGCGGAACAGCGTTCTCTGCATTCCATCGTCCAAAAGCAGAAATAGCTTTAGAAAAGCCAGCACCCGATGATGAAGCAAATGGATTTAATGCATGTGTTTGGGATTCAACACTTGATTCTCCACAAGTTAAATAAACGGGGCCAAATCCGTGTTCTTCAGGAGTAGCTAAAGTAGCTGAGCATAATCTCCATATCCCTCCGCTAGAATTAAGTAAATATTCTCCAGCAACAGGTTTAAATGATTTATCAAATGAAATCCTTGATACTGAAAAATTATCTTCATGATTCACCAAAAGAGAATAACCTGATGCTGTCTTCAATAATCCTGCTCCATCCGCTGAGCCTCCAAAAATAAAATTGGGAGTTTCAATAAGTTGATCCTCACTACTGATTAAAGGCATGACCTCAATATTTTCAAAACCACTTAACCTTGACACTAGGGAGGGGGTTATCGAATGTGCTTTCAAATCTACTTCCGTTGGGGGACCAGGTGCAGGATCTCCCTGATCACCCTTGTCACCTTTATCGCCCTTGTCGCCTTGATCTCCTTGTGGTCCAATTTTTCCATCCGGACCTTCACATGACGTTATGGTTAATGTTGTTGCCAACAAGATGCATAAAATTTGAGTAATAAGTTTTTTCATAGATTATATCAATGGGTTACAAGCTCAAAAGTATTATCGGCGTGTTCACTAATTATCAACCATATGTTATGCATGTATTACAATTTTTAATTTGTCCACTCCATCAAGAGCATACATTGTTTTTGAATAAAATTTCCAAGGATTTGATATTCTGTAACTAAGGTGAGCAGTACCGGTCCCTGTTCTCTACCAACTTTTATAGTTGCTCGCTAACAATTAATTCACATAGACTTCATGTTGGCGGTATTATTTTAGACAGTATCACGGTAAAATATTTTTAATGGACTACATGCAAATATTTCTTGGAATGGTGGGAGGGCTTGCATTGTTTCTTTATGGGGTTACACGTTTGTCGATAAGCCTCAGAAAATTAGCAGGGGATAAAATGAAGAAATTATTGGAGCGATTTACCAATAATATTTTTGTATCCATTCTTTCTGGAACAATAGCTACCATACTTCTTGACTCTTCTTCTGTAACTATTATTATGATCATTGCTTTAGTCAACGTAGGCTTGATCACTTTTTCCAGGGCAATTGGAGTAATTATGGGAGCAAATATTGGCACTACTTTTTCAAGTCAATTGATAGCATTTCAAATTGATCATTATTCATCCATTTTATTACTGGCAGGTTTTATCCTTTACTTCATTAGCAAAAAGAAAATGACCAAGTATATTGGGCTTGTGCTTTTTGGCTTTGGTCTTATTTTTTTTGGATTGGGATTAATTGGGGAAGCCGCAGAGCCGTTAAAAAATAGTGTTGCCATAACAAGCTGGTTACATTCCCTAGAAAATCCTTTGAAAGGCGTACTTGTCGGATCGGTAATAACAGCAGTGATTCAGTCTTCATCAGCCACTATGGGTATAGTCATCACTATGGCAGGGCAGGGGATTATTTCATTAGCCGCGGGTGTAACGGTAATGTTGGGCGCTGAAATAGGAACATGTGCCGATACACTCATCGCTAGCATTGGAAGATCCAGAGAAGCGATAAGGGCTGGTGTTTTTCACCTTGTATTCAACGTGACTACAGTTCTTATAGGTGCTCTACTTTACAAACCTCTTGCTGAAATAGCAAGTATGATTTCTCCGGGAGACAATATTGCAAGGCAAATAGCAAATGCTCACGTCATTTTTAACATAGGAGGTGTTCTATTACTGGTCTGGTTTGTCACCCCAATTGCTTCGTTTTTAGAACGGATCATTCCCGATAAGCCCTCGCGGGGGTTGATAACAGTTTAATTTTTACTACTTGTATGTTTTCAGTCTCGAATTGGCAATGCCTCCTTTCAGCTAAAGTATCTTTCTTTATTTTACACCAATGCAGGATCAATGTCTCATCATTAATTCGTTCGCCTAATACATTTTAGAAAGTTCGCTTTTTGCCTTTCTACTGGCAGCAATATTGATCTTACACCGAACCAAATCAAGTTGCTCTTTTGTATTCATTACTACGTTTCCCTCCATTACTACAGGCTCCTCCAGTACTTCTCCGGACGCGTAGATGAAGTGGACGCCTTCCTGTGTTGCAGTGATACAAATAGAATCTGCGTTCTTATCATACTCAATGAGCTCATTCTCAAACAAAAATATTTCGTCTAGCGGTGCGAAGCCCTTACCTGCAATAACATAGATAAAGGCAGTATGCAAGCGGGATACTTTGTGAAAAAACTTCCCACCGGGTTTGAGATAAACGTCCAGTAAGGTCGCAGTAGTAAGTGTATGAACATGTGCAGTCAAGCCAAAGGCCCTTCCTGCTAGAATTCTTATGCGTGCAAATGAATCAGGGTAAATTTCAGGAATCTGTAATGCCTTAACATAATAGCTTTCAGGCTGGTTTAACTTATCCTGTGCAGCTAAGTTTATCATCACCTGAAGCCCGTGACTTGGTAATTCCTGTATTGGAATGTACTCCTGTATGCAGCCAGTCCCTGCTTCTGCCCAATGTAAATCGCCGGGACCAAGATAAGTTACCTGTTTATCTTTCTCACTGCTCCAATTTAAAATTCCTGTTTGCGTATCTTCAAACAAGTATGTGGCTACAGCACAACCAGCATAAGCTTCACCTTGTAAGGGTATGGTAGTATCATTAAAAGAAGTTAATTCGAGAAAGGGGTTCATGATGAGTCCCAATGCCTCATTAACAGAAAAAGTTTGATGATTTTTTTGTGATGAGGATACAGCTACTCTCTTCCGAATAAGACGTCCAACAATTTTTCCCATGATGATGCAAAAGTAGCGCGCTTTCGAATATGCGTTGTAAAGAAAATGTTAGGGAATTATCAATTCTTATTAGGCTGCCAACATTAAGGCTATGCGTGTTTCAAGAATGATTTAAACATTAAAATTAAAGTATAGGTTGAGGTTTAAGAATTTGTTTCCGCCAGAATACTTGCCCGTCTTGCGAACTAAAGGAAGTATTTCCTAACAATATTCTTCAAAAGAGTTTACTCAGGGCTTGCTGTGATCGTACTATTTCTTTTGATGTTGTATTTTCTAAATTGATATTATCGGAATGTGAATCCACCATGACGGCTTGAACATTATCTGCCAATTGAATATTTATAATTTTTATGATTTGTTCTCGCAGTATTGCATCATGAATGGGAACACAAACCTCAATGCGTCTATAAATGTTTTTGTTCATCCAGTCAGCAGATCCTATATAAACCTAGTTTTCATTATCATTATTAAAAATAAAAACTCTTCCGTGCTCGAGGTAGCGATCTACAATACGGGTCACAGAAATATGTTCGCTCATGCCTGCAACGCCCGGTATAAGGCAACAGATGCTTCTTACAATTAAGTTTACCCTCACACCAGCATTCGAAGCTTCGTAAAGTTTGGAAATCAAAACCTTCTCTTCAAGGTTATTGACTTTAATCGTAATTCCACTAGGAAGCCTTTTTTTGCATGCGTAATTTCCCGCTCAATTAACGCTATAAAAGATTGCAGTAGGTTAAACTGCCCAACCAGTAGATGCTTGAAGTTTTTCCTCTTATGATCAGGAAACATTTTTCTTTTCTTCATGAATAGGAAAAGATTTTCTACTTCACCTAAGATAGCTGCACGCGCTGTCAAAAGGATATGATCGGCGTAATATTTTGCAGTGCTTTCGTTAAAGTTACCAGTAGCGAACAACCCTAGTTCGTAGACGATTTATGGAGGAGAGCTTTTACCTTTTGGCTATGGGAAGTAAGCTAAACCCAAAGGTGTCATCCCCTGGATGTGTGAAATCCGCTTCCGTTAGACTTAGCAATTATAACATTACCAACAGCATCCTCAGAATAAATACTTAATGGACGGCAATTTTTTCCATTAAAGTTTTATTGTTAACATTCACTTTAACTAAATATATTCCTTTTCCAGGAAGCTTGACTTGAAATGCGGTCAGCTCCGGAAGCACTACATGATCCTGAACTAAAATACCTGTAGCTGTAAATATCTGAATACTACGCGTCACGGATGATAGTGGTAGGTCCATCATAAACACTCCATCAGAAGGATTGGGATAAAGTGTTAATCCTAACTCATCAGCATCTATTCCAGTTACTACACTAACGTATTCGGCAGTAAAATCATAAGTAACATTATCGAGTAACTTGGTAATTACTTTACTTGCAGGAGTAAACACATAGTCTTCCTTTACTGGTGTTATCGTTCCTTCCCAAGACTCTGTTTCCAAGGTTTCGTAGTTTCCTTGAAAATTTGTGATTACAGGGTTACTAAATCCATTTAAAGTTACACCTGGCAACGCAATGCCGGCTAGGTCTTCTATCTTACCCGTTACTGAATATTTTTTAGGTAAGGTATTACTAGTCCCAGTAAAGTTAATAACGAGGTTGGAGGTTAGATTTGTAATCACGTATTGTTGTGGAATGAACGAATACCCGGAGAGACTGGGTACTAGGGTAAGGTTGATGTTTGCTGGGGCCGTTGTAACATACTCACCATTCACATCAGTTTTAACTTGTACGGTCAGACCACCAAGTGTAACATCTGCAAGAGGTTTTTCGTCTGGGCCTTTAATGCTTCCTGAAACGGTATAGTTTTTATTAATTACTGTAAATATTACTTCAAATAAAGTCTCCAAACCGTCACCGTCAATAACTTTCAATTGTACTTTTTCAGTACCAATCCATCCTGTTCTGGGCATAACAGAGAGTGTAATCAAGTTTAAGGGTGGATAAAAATCTAGTTCAGGATAAAGGTTTCCATCTTCACTGAGAAGATGCACCCCAAGATTCTCTAATGGCGTAACATCGTCTGTAATGTACTCGTTCAAATCCACAAGGATGGAAAAAGTTCCTGCCATCCGCACAACTGGGGGTATGGGCTTAACAACAGGAGCGAGAAAACCTTTGGAGAATTCTACATAGCTATTACTTGATTTACCCTGCTGGTCAGTCGCTTCGAAGATGACGTAATTCCGTCCACGCCAACCTATATTTTTGGGAGTTATCGTAACGATATTTTCTTCCCGGGCAACAACAAGGTCAGGTGCATCGCGCATGTCAATAACCCAAGTTATATCTTTTGGTAAAGTGGTATCATCGTTAACCGAAGTGAGCAAATCAATAGCGGTAAACGCGGAATCTTTGGGCGCCCGTTGTGGTGAGATTCTTACATTAGGAGGATAATTAAAAGGATCTTCAATAGTGAACACTACAGCGCGCTCGTCCGATTTTTCGTCACTATCTGTTGCTACAAATTTAATAATCTCTGAGCCGCGCCACGAAGGGTCAATAGGGGAGACTCGCAATATGTTATTTGCAACTTCTGTCTTCAAATGCTGTTGGCCTACAAACTTCCACTCAACTAAGGACGGTTTAGTATTATCGTCATATACAATCTCATCCAGTACCACTGGCGTAAAAGTATTGCCTACCATTATGACCTGATCCTGTATCTGAGATATCAATGGTGCTGTTCCTTCTTGTTCCTTTACTGATATACTTATTGTTAAAGCCATGTAAACATTTGGTTCAACTACAGTAACGGTAAATAAATCAGCTTCATTTGCTGATGGAGTGTGAGGAGTGAATTCCAACAGGTGCCCTTTTACAGCTACATTAAAATATTGTGATACACTTGTCACAGACTCTATACGCAAGTCTTCGACCTTGTTCAAATCGTCTTTTAAATATGGGCCTAAATCAATAATTAGTGGCTCGGTAGAACCTTTTACGTGATAGCGATCAGCTATAGGTGTAACTTTTGGAGCTTGATTTACTTTAGCAGGAAAGCGTATTGGCAGCACACCAGTCCCTACGCCTCCATCTCGATCGATCACAGTAAACCGGATCGATTCGCTAAACACAGGTCTCACGTTGCATTGATCATTATCTGTTACGTTTATATACCCTTCTGTAAAATCTATCTGCTTACCCAAATTATTTAATCGCTTTCTATCATCCGCATTGAAGGTCATATGCCAGTGTCGTGCACTGTCGTAATCGTCTATACCATAATGATGCAATGGAACAGCTACCAATGAATAGTAATACTTATTGACATCGGTCCCTGTTGAATCGGTGTAAGGAAAAACTTCTGGTATAGAAGAAACAACTGGCGAAGCATTAGTTTGATTGACAATTGATACCTTGACTACTTGTGAAGCAACGAGGCCGTCTTCATCAGTAACAAGTACTGTAAAACTCTCCTGTCCTATCCAACCGGGATCTTTTACTGATATCAATAATTCATATTCTCCTGCTTCTATCATTTTAGAAGTTATTTCCAGGTTGGCGGGCAATGACGCCACCGCCACAGTTAACTCCTCTTTGGCAGTAAAATCATCCTGAAAGGACATGGTAATTGAATGAAGTGCTCTTCCTGGCCTTACTTGTATGGATGTGTGTGATAGGTTAAGAACAGGAGCCTGAGGATTTCTACGCAATATTACTGGGCCATAACGAAGCACATTTCCAGCAGACTTGACAATAACGGCCTCGTACTTCCCGGCATCGGTGACAGGATCAAATGAAGGTATGCCATAGCTGACATTTTCAGTAAGTTTTGTTGGCATTCCAATTGGATTCAACTTCCACCACCCACCGAATGGGCCTTCCGGTACATAATTTTCAATACTTAACTCCACTGATGTCCCGGCAGCAGGAGATAATGTTTTAGTACCAGTCGACTGACCATGCGTATAAAGCCCCGGTACTAATCCAAAGTTATCACGAGGCCATTTCGTTCTTAATTGATCAACCTCCTGTAATAGAAATCGATTATTTGTAATGTCAAGTTCATCAATTAGCGTTGCATCAGTAGGGAAAGACACGTTGCCAGATAGCAGATTATTCGAAAAATTAAGCTTCACTTTAGTGTTCGTTCCCATCGGCCAGATTTCAGCGGGAATTGTTCCCACAATAAGGTTAAAACTTAAGTTGATGTCTTTTAACTGATCTGCGATCAGAAGCGGTGCGGGAAATGAGGTAAGATCATTATGAGCCAGACTGATAGATCGCAATGCGCCCATGTCTGCAAGTTCTGCAGGCAGCTCGGCGAGGTGATTAAAACTGAGATCAAGCGTTTCTAAATGATCAAGATTACGTAGCTCTTGTGGCAATTGTTGAAGGCCTAAATTGACCAGTCTTAGTGTTTTTAGCTGATGAAGGTTATTAAGGGTTGCAATGGAGGGAGGAAGCTTAGAACATACAATACTGCGAAAGATCAAATCGAAGCCTATGCTTAATTCAGTAACTTTTCCCGCTCCATCCGCAGTATAGGAAAGGCCGTACCACTCTTTCACCAACCTTGAAGGCCTGATGATGGTGGGACAACCCTCTGCTTCTAAGTCTTTAAGGAAGGCTGAAATAATTGTAGAATCTGCTGTATTAAGAGGCTGGCTGTATAAATTAAGTGAGGTGCCAAGTATAAATACAACGCCGCACCACCAGATCTTCACTATATGAAAGCGGAAGATGTGAGCTGAAAAACATTTCATAGTTTTAGAATTATCTAAAATATTTATAACTAATACAATAAGCGATCACTCAAGAAATATCTATTGTTGTTCTTCTTATTCCCTCTGGTCTTCCAATTTTCAATACAGGCAGTCGCGACATCAGCTGCAATACATTTTAACATTTAATATCACATCGCTGAGTGTCCAAAGTTTTGTATTCACTGCCCACCATCGGTCACACCTGTAATTGTCATCGACTAAGTAAAAACTTGAGATGCAATAGTTCATACGTTAGTTTCCGCTAACTCAGTTGACTTCGTGATTTCATTAAAATTTATTTAACGCCTTTAATATTTCAAATCCCATATCAGTTGAGAAAATTTCTGGATTCAACGATGAATTAACAAGGATCACTACTCCTGTGCCGCTGTCTTTATCAAAACCCATGAATGAGGAGTAACTGCCATTGCCTCCATTTTTCCAGGTGAAGTTGTGACTTCCTTTTTGATAAATATTCCATCCTAAACCAATTCCTGTAGTATAATCTCCATTGTTTGTAAATGTAAGCTTGTGTGAAAGTAACATCGCGTCATACAATGGAGTGTTGCTTAATCCCATATTTGCCTCAAGGAAAATTAGCTGATCATCCATACTCGAAATTAGCGCACCTGTTCCCTGTACAATGTTTTGCATGTACTGCGACCACGATTCAACTTGTTTGTTCCCGTTGTAACCTAGCACAAGGTTTTTATTTTGATCTGGCGTGAATGTAATGGTAGTATGCGGCATGTTTAAGGGCTGAAGTAGGCGTTCAGTTATCATTGTTTCATAGTCAGAATTGTTTTTATAGCTTAAGATCTGTCCAAGCAAACCGTATCCCACACCAGAGTACTCAAATTGTGCTCCTGGTTCTCGACTTAAGGTATAACTACTAATAAAGTCATACATCTTTTGTTCAGTATATCCTTTGTATTCGTTGTAAACGTCCTTGTCGGCATTTGTTGCAAACCTTGGAAAACCGGATGTATGATTGGCCAGGTGTAGCAATGTAATTTTCTTTCCTTGATAATGCGGAACTTGCAGGGAGGCTGGCAAATATTTCTCGATTGGATCATCTAAGTTCATTTCCCCTTTAAGTACCATGTCTGCCAATGCCACTGCTGTGTATAGCTTGGTAAGCGAAGCGATTTCGAGCACCGATTGCGATGTTATTTTTTCATTGCTCCCTAATACTTTTTCGCCAAAGCTATAGATCGTTTTCTTCCCATCGTTAATCGTGCCTACGATGACACCAACATCCGCGCCAAGCAGAATATAAGGCATAACGATATTGTTAATCGCTTCTTCAGCTTTAGCCGGTTCCGGAGTATCCTGACTACAGGAGAAGGCTATCCCGACGATGACAAGTAAATAAATGATTGGTCTGTTACGGATATATAAATCGATACTCATATAATTTGCAATAGGTTACCTTGACGGATCAGACTCATTTTTAATAGAAATATCCGCTTTCTTATCAATACAGATTCGAAACCCAGGATAAACATAGTTGTAAACACCAAATACCTTATTTGTTTTCGATAACGTTTCGATATCTGAATACACGTATAGCTGCATAGTTACATTGTATAATTGCAGTGTTTTAAATTTGATACCCATTGCAAAGGGAATCCCATAGCTGAAACGCTTTACATGGGAACTTATATCGGTAGTCTTACCATCGACATACTTTATTCTTGCACTAGTCAGATAGGCAAATTCAATCCCAGTCTGCACCATGAATACTATTCTTCGCCGGTCGACAGAATTGTAGCCCAACAACAGTGGTGTTTTCAAATAATTCAAATTTGTTTTCCGCTCCTGATACCCTCCACCTTGTAGCGAATACATAAGATCGACACCTACATGAAAATGTTGAAAGGCCTTATAAGTTAAGCCAATCCCTTGCGCGGTACGGACGCGAAAATAATAAGGTGCAGACACCTTGAGAAAATCTATAACTGGCCCCACACCCTGATTGAAGCGAAAGGTTGTCGCTTGAGGTATAAACCTGATCCCGTAATCAAACTTACTTTGTGCGTTACAAAATAAAGTAGACAGTAGTATCAACCCGGATACTATTACCTTATGCATTAGTTTTTCGTTCATGCCTACAAGAGACTACTTTTTAAATATTTCAACAAAAGTAGTTTCGTTTGACTTTATAAACGTTCGGGTCTATCCTTGAGAGCAAATTTTCGGATCTGATTATCAGTGAGTTGATAAATAAGAACCTGTATTGTTGTTGCTTTGATCTGCCTGATCTTTAAATTCTTTCGGGGATAAACCTGTATACTTTTTAAAGGCGGTATTGAAAGCGGTCTTTGAATTGAAACCACAGTCAAAGGCTATTCCAAGTATTGTCAGGTTCTTGTATTGAGGATCGATGAGCATCTCCTTACATTTATCAAGGCGGTACCGGTTTATAAACGTAAAAAAGTTTTCACCGAAGCAATTATTAATGAGGTAGGATGTCTGATAGGTAGTCAACTTAAGTGCATTTGACATTCTCGGCAGGGTGATCTCACTATCTAAATAAGGTTTTTCAAACGCCATATAAGTCAATAAGTGCTCTTTGTAATCATTTAATTTCTCATCGGAGATAACCTTTTTCTTGCCCAACAGCCTTTTTTGCAGGTTGTCTTCAGCGTCAATTAACACTGGCTGAAGGGATGGTTGATCAGATGAAATTGACGTAGGATCTTTTTCGCTGATTAGTTCAAAAACACTTATTGTCTGCTCCCGCGTGAAGGGAAAAACTTCTTTCTGCTTACTGAGTTGAATACCAACATAATAGAACCCAACTAGGTATGAAATGGAAAAAAAATTGGAGATGCGAATATTACTAAAGGTAAATTCAACAAACGAGATCACGAACAAAACGCTTAAGCCAACTATTGCTTTGTACAACCAGTGATAATCATTATCAGCAATGGTTGAAACGAATAAAGGAAGCTTTTGACGGTGCTTACCAAGCAGGCGTAACGAAAAATAAAGATAAAGGAAGATTTGAATAAAGAAGATACACACAAGTATGAGATCCGCCCCATCACTTTCAACAGTAACTACTTCATTTTCGTGAGGACGAATGACAAAAAATTGAAGGAGATACAAAGAGAGAATTAACAAGTAAGGAATGAAATGTAGTAGCAGTTTTGCTGACATTTTTTTTTCTGGAGTAGTTAAATGGTATGTCGCAAGATAGATTAGCGGTGGCAAAGCATACAAAGATGGCTCAAACGCAATAATCAAATGTGGATACAAAGTATACACATCAAAATATTCTAGTAATTCGTGTATGAATATGGCAGCAAGCACAATAAATACAAAAGAAAGGAAAAAATATCCGGTCCGTGTGTTACCCTGTTTCAATAGCGTTAAAAACGCAAGAAAGAACAGGCAGCCAATAGAAGCTGCATTAATAAGGTGAGTAAAAAGCATGAAATTTCTTATCGCGGTTCAAAGTTACAATAGATGCGATTATGTATGCTTGGATTAATTATGGTTTCTTTGGATAAATTTAATTTGGATCAAGTAAGACGTTTTATTCATCAGTAAGGGCGACCCACCGTGGATGACTCTACTACCAGCAATTATAAAATGAAATTTAAATACAATAATAAAGAATGTGATACTGAAATTTTTCGAATGATGAAGGTATTGCAGTGAAGTTTTACAACCAACAAATTGAGTCAAGTGAAAATTCAATAATTAATTATGTCTACGTCGACGCCGGGTATGGCTATATTTCTTTAAAAAGAAAAGGAGAAGATGGAATACTAAGCGGCTTTTTGAAAAAAGAGTTTTTTAATAACAGTATGATCGTTGAACGAGCGATTGATTTTGTGATTGAATTATTGCCTAATATGAACGAAGCCTATATCCCTTATAATCTTGAAAGAGTTATTGTCTTCGATGCAAAGACTTATTCGGGAGAAACCTATGATGACATAAAGGAGGATGAATAACAACTTGTAACAAAAGGTATGAGCCCTTGCAATCTCAAAAACAAACACTCTGTTGATTTCATCAACGGAACGCAGTACGTGGAGCTAAGCATGACTGGTAGCCCGCGGATTAGTTTTGGGCACCAGAAAGTATGCGAAAGCGATGTGTTCGTAAAACTAGTTTCCAAGTTATGTCAATGGCTTTACTGAAAGCTTGTTCACATTGTCAAACACTATATCCGGGCGCTTAATGCAGTAAAAAAGAAAAACGCTACATTTATTTCATTCCAGGGTTTAGTACGTTGTGATTTTTTATTCGCGGTCCAGCCGGATTTTGTATTTTGATTTAGCTACTGATTATCAAAATTTAATTTCTTCTTTTAAAACAAATTTGCACTAGGCACGAATTGTTCTTGTATTAAGGAACTACAAGTTGAAGACAACAATATTCAACGACCTCAGATGTATCAGTTCTTATTTTTTTTAAATCTATTGCCGTCTCTTGAGGGCATGGAATACTTTCCCATGCAGAATGGGTCCTCTTCTGATAATTAGTCTTATCCGCCTATGATAAATATGGTATTGGCATTCTCGATAAAAAGTTGCAGCGAAGCGATATCATTAAGCACGCCTAGCGAAGGCAAAATCAATAAATCAACCTCAGCACCATTCCTTTGCTACACACCTATTGGAGAACGGCACCGATCTCAGGTATATTCAAACACTGCTAGGGCATACCTCGCCTAAAACCACGGAAATTTATTCACAGTTTTAAACAAACATATAAAAGACAATTAAAAGCCCAGTCGACAACTTAACTATTAACTTTTGAATATTAGAAAAAGCGAAAGTGCTTGCATTAGTAAGTTTGAACAGATATCTTTTTCAGATAAAAGGAATATATAAGCAATGCCGATTTCATTTATGGTCTATCAGCAATGCTGATAGACGGTTGTTGGCAGTAATTGTAAAACGATAAAATGACAAAGGAAGATTTTCAAAATCAATGGACTTCAATTTATCCTAAGACGGTGCCAATTCCGTATTTGTTCAAACATGACTATTCGGACAGGTGGTTCAGAATTCATAGTTTGCCAGATTCAAAACGTTATGCTGACAATGAAGGAGAATGGAAAATACTTTTATCAAGACAAAATGAAATAATTACCGACTTATTGGGAGTTGAAACACCTATTTTATTAATAACAGGAGAATATAATTGGGGCGACCAACGGACAACTCATATAACGGACGAAGAAGAAGTATTCAAGCCATTCGTGTTTAAAAGGCTTGATAAAATAGAATTATTTAAAATTGACCCGGAACAATATGATGAACCTGATATTTACAGGCCAGCGTTTACAACGACAGTTTGGAAACCAAATTCCCTCAATAATATTTTAAGAGAAATTGCAAAAGACAACATCAGAGCATTTTTCGTTTCATTTGACAAAAATGTAATTGTGGCCCCGTATGACGGTGGGGTCGACTTTGTACTTAAAGACAAATTGACAAAAGAAAATTATAAAAATAATTATAAACAGTGGTTATCGGAACGAGAAGATGGACTTTAACCACGAAATAAAAACAACTACTGCCAACACGAGGCTATAATCTATGGCCGGTTTGTAGTGCAGAATACTTTTCTTCTTTTGACTATCTTTATCATGGGCGGAAAGTGAAGCGTGATAAACGGCCACAGATCATAGCTCAAACGTTAGCGGTAATTAGTTCTTTATGGATAAGAATAGAAAAAAAGAAATTTTAAACGAGTACAAAAGGAAGGAACTTGAAAAACTGAGTCAGTCAGACGACAAGATATGGCGAACTTTGCGAAAAATAAGCTAGGAGTAAAGTCGGATAAATTAGGAATTGAAAAGTTACGAAGTACTCAAGATGACATATTGATTGAAACCATCTCGGAAAAAATTAAGGAAGTTTTGGAAATTCGATATAAGTCCGATCCAAAACGGTATAAAAATGCGGACAATGTAATCCCGGAGTTGAACGCAGCTTTGAGGGCAGTTCATTTTACAAATCTTCTTGAGATGTATGTCATGATGGGCGACACTGAGAAATTTCTTGATGGAGCAACTGCATTTGAATTGACGGAAACAACAAACGGATATCGAATCCTTAACCTGGACAATGTTGCTCACAAGATTTCGCTTTGGTCAATAGATGGCATCGAAAAGGAGTTAAGTGACCAGGACAAAATTCAAAGAATAAAAATTGAATACATAAGGAAACATTTGAATGAGTTCGAGCTGAACTAACTACCGCGAATAATGCATAGAATTCGTGCCGGCAGATGTGGATGGTTATTATTAATTTCGTCTACCGGCACGCCCTATATGCGGACGTTATCGGTCATGTTGAGAACGGATGATACCAAAAATGGAACAGATTGAATTAAACAGAATAATAGACCAAATAGAGCGGCTGCACAACACTAATTGGGCGGGGTTTAACCTTTATGAGGTTTTAGACAGCATTACAGACTATTCCGCGAACCTTAAATTGCCTAATTTTAATAACACTATTCATCAAATAAGCCGTCATATTTTGGTTACTGAGTTTGTAGTTATAAAACGACTTCAGGGAATTGACTATACCGAAGAAGATTGGATGCCCGCTGACAGGATAAATTTTAAATGGACGGACACTGTAAATGCAATTAAAGAAAGCAAGAATGAGATAAAACGCAAATTGCAAAATCTGTCTGATGAAGACTTGAACAAACCAATAATAAAGAACTTTTCAAGTATTTATGTAACACTGCACGGCCACATTCAACATTCTTATTATCACTTTGGTCAAATTGTGTTGATGAAGAAATTTATTGAACATTTGCGGCAATAGTGACATTAGAGTTAAACTATATCTCACAAGCATAAAAGTTCTGTGTCATGGGCTAACGGAAATGAATTGCAAACAATTAGCGAAGGACTACCTTGGCTTTTTTAAACAAAAATACTTTTTGTCGGGGCGAGGCAAATTAAGCAAATCGACAGACGTTGACGCGACAAAGATATATTATGAATCACTGCCAAGAATTTCAGAGAACTGCGCATGTCACGAGTGCGCATGCTTTGAAAATAATGTAACGAATAAGGATATAAGAATTTTTAGAATTTTGCGAGACATGGTGGTGGACTTGACAAGACAACCAAATGTTAACCCTGACGGTATATGTTCAGTTGGAGAAACTAACAAATATAAAAGAAGTTACATTGGTTATCATCAATTCTTTGGACAACTCAATAAGACCCCAAAAAAAACACAAACAAGACGATGAGGGAGAAGTAGAGACGGTTGACTTTTATGAGACTACAGATGACACCAATATTCGGTATGAAATCAAAGCCAACATCAACGACAAATTAACAGTCGATTTCTATTTAGAGTGTGAAAAAATTAATGCGTGATAAAAACGCCCGCTAACTATGTGTATGTGCAATTTAAATTTGATTATTATTTTTAAAGGAAAATTTTAACTGCACATACAACGTTACCAAACATTTAAATCAGAAAACCAAATAAACCAGTTATGCCACATTTTGTAATTGACTGTTCTGAAATGTCATAAAAATAAAATCCGCGGAAGAAATTATTCAGAAGTATATGATACAGCTGAATCAACTGACCTTTTTCATAAAGGAGACATTAAAGTAAGAATTAACCCTTATAAATATTACAATATCGGAAATACAAAGATGACTTTATTCACATTTTCGCTAATATCATGGAAGGACGAATTGTTTCTCAAAAAAAGAATCTTTCTGAAAGAATTACTGCTGAACTGACATTAATGTTCCCAATATTAGGGATTTTGAAAAAGCAACTTATTGCAATAAATCAATGGTGTAATACATAACTAACTCAAACGGAATATAAAAACGCTGGTAACAATGTATAGAAATAACGCTATGTTAAGAGCTTAATCAAGAATTCGTGGAATTTTGTTACCTCTGATTTTCCTGCATTAGATCCTCGCACACAAAACCGCGCTACTCTTATACGCGCCCGTTGGGCGCAATAATTACTTTTTAATAAAGATTCTCCTAATGAGACAATTTCTTTTAGTCTCTTTTTCTTATCAAGCACTTTTTCATTTGGACAGAAAAGTGATTACCGACTTTTAAATCGTAATTGTTACACCCGACCTTTAATAAAATTACAAATATTTTAATGCGCGAAAAGGACAGAGGCATTCATATTGATGTGCTTAATCATAATTTAGATTTTTCAATCTGGAACTGTTTAACTAAGCATGGAAGATAGTAAGTCATTAAATCATCAGGTCTCCTCATTGGGACTACTTGTAGCACTCGGCATTATTTACGGAGATATCGGCACCTCGCCGCTGTATACAATGAAAGCGATAATTGGTGAAAATACCATCAGCGAAATGCTTGTCTTCGGTGGGATATCGTGTGTCTTTTGGACGCTCACGCTACAAACAACCTTAAAGTATGTAATCATCACATTGCGCGCTGACAACAACGGTGAGGGAGGCATTTTTTCACTGTATACACTGGTACGAAGAAGGGGGCGATTCCTGGCACTGATTGCCATAGTCGGCGGTAGTGCGTTGCTTGCTGAATTATTACTCCACCAATATCGGTTTCTTCCGCCGTTGAAGGCTTAAGGATAATCTATCCTGAGATCCCTACAATTCCCATCATTGTTTTAATTATTACGGCTCTTTTTGCTTTGCAGATTCTCGGAACTACCACTGTGGGCAAAAGTTTTGGTCCGGTAATGTTCCTATGGTTTTCAATGTTAGGGATCTTGGGGGTAGTCGGCATCTCATCTAATCCAGGAATTCTGGTAGCCATTAACCCTTTCTATGCTTATCAGTTGTTGGCGGAATTTCCAAATGGGTTCTGGATTCTGGGTGCCGTCTTTTTATGCACCACGGGTGCTGAAGCATTGTACTCAGACATGGGCCATTGCGGACGAAGCAACATCAGGGTCAGCTGGGCATTTGTGAAAGGTTGTCTGTTGTTGAATTACTTCGGACAAGGGGCATGGCTAATGACCCATGAAGGCGAATATTTAAACATAAACCCCTTTTACGGAATGATGCCAGAATGGTTTCTGATGACAGGTATCTTGATCTCCACACTGGCTGCAATCATTGCCAGCCAAGCGTTGATTTCGGGATCTTTTACACTTGTAAGTGAAGCAGTGCGGTTAAACTTTTGGCCGAAAGTGCGTTTATTATTTCCTTCAGAAGTAAGAGGGCAGCTATTTGTCCCTTCCGTAAATATGCTGTTATGGGCTGGTTGTGTTGGTGTCGTTCTTTATTTCAAAGAATCCGCTGCAATGGAAGCTGCATATGGTTTAGCAATAACCATTACAATGTTAATGACAACAATACTTCTAACTTTTTATCTAAGAATTAAGCAAGTCCCAGGATTCTTTATTATAATTTTCTTACTGGTCTACTTAAGCATTGAATTATCTTTCCTGGCTGCCAATCTTCTGAAATTTATGCATGGTGGCTATGTGTCGCTCATCATTTGTATTTTATTGATGGTTGTAATGTGGACCTGGAAGGAAGCATCTTCGATCAAAGATAAATTGACTGAATATACGGACCTTAACAAGTACATACCACTACTGAAAAAGTTGAGTGTGGATCAAACAATACCAAAATATGCAACACACCTGGTTTACATGACCAAATCAGATAGTAACGAAAAAATAGAAAACAAAATTATTTACTCTATTCTTCAGCAGCGCCCTAAACGTGCGGATATATATTGGTTCATTCATGTAGAAACAACGAATGATCCTTACACCCGAGAGTACCAAGTGGACATCATCGTTCCCCAGGATATTGTCCGAATTACCTTTAGGCTAGGATTTAAGGTTGAACAATTGATAGGAAGGTATTTTGAAAAAGTCGTTGCAAGCATGGTTCAAAATGGTGAGGTAGATGTCACCAGCAAATATCAATCATTGAGTGACCAGCAGACCACAGGCGATTTCACTTTTTTCGCTATGCAGAAATTTCTATCCAATGAGAATGAACTGCCGGCCTACCAGAGGGTCATCATGCATCTTCATTTCATTTTAAGACGCTTAACAGTTTCCGAGCAACAATGGTTTGGCCTCGATGACAATGACGTAGAGGTAGAAAAAATCCCGTTACTTATTTCTCCTGTTAAGGATTACGACTTGAAAAGAATCGTCTAAAGCGACAAAATTTTCATTACACGAATTAGAGATTCCGTAGCTGCATCATTATTTAACTCCATCGCCTTTAACCCTAATATTAAGACATGGAAACAAAATCATTATTAAGAAAAGTAGATTGTGCTCTTGGCAGCTTCTATAGTTTACTAGGCCCCACATTGGCCTGAGGAAGCTCACTCTTGGTATCATGTGATGTAGCACGAACTGTAGATGCAGCATTGTTGCATTATTGAAAAAAGTAATTTACATTGCGGACGTAATTGAATATGTTCAAACGGTTAACAAAGCGGAGATTCAGAAAAAGCGCCTGCCAAACGCTGACCTTCGCTTTATTAATATTTTACGTAGTAGGAACAGGAAAATTAGAAGTTGTTCACAGCATCTTCCATGATCACGCGGCTACAATCAGCCACACAGAAGAACAGGAAGAAGATCCATGTCACAGAGCGATTTATCACGATGATGTGGAAAAAGGATGTCATCATGCAACACACTTGATCGTTTCTGACAAGTGTCAATTGTGTGACTGTGCTACTCATAGTGATCAGTCATTGGTCTCTTGTCAAATTGATTCCTCTGGTCCATATGCCATAAAGGGGTTCATCAGTTACAAGGATAATCTGGACAGCTATTGCGCTTTCATATCTTCTTCCCGGGCACCTCCCGTTATTATTTAATCTTATTGAGCGCATAAGCTCTCTCATTTGCCGTCAGGCATCTATCTCTATTCATTAGTCTCTAATCTGTTTTGAAAAAGGAATGCTACCATTGCTGGCTTCACATATTTGCGTGGTCACGATTTCGCAGGCACAATGTAAGGGCTCGCTGAAGGGTCAGGTAATGGAAGTCAACGGAAGCCCAGTATTTGGTGGTGCTGTAGTTTTATCTAAAGGCGAAACCTTGCAGACAACTGGTTATGTTAAGGCACCAGCCAGATGGAGTGAAAACTGATACTTCGAATGCAACGACTGGTGAAGCTGACGTAGACATAGATTTCACCATAAACATCCAATAAACATAAACCATTGTGAATTCAATTATGAGAATATTTAATCAGGGTTTCCTTGATACTGCAGGGATGTGGACATCTGCTTTATGCGCTGCGCATTGTCTTGTTGTTCCGGTAATAGTTTCAATATCTGCTTTCAGCGGTTTTATTTTTCTGGAAAAGCCTGCATTGGAAAATACTATCCTTTTGATCAGTGCTGTTCTAGGGACAAGCTCTCTTTTTCCTTCATACTTCAGGCACCACAAAAGACTAACTGCAATCATTGTTCTCATGGTTGGATTTATCCTCATTGGGCTGAGTCCGTTTTTGGTTAATGTTAATGAATCAGTAATTACATCATCCGGTGCAGCGCTAGTTGCCTCAGCCCACTTTATAAACTTCACGCTTTGTAAAAAGCATCATAACAAACAGACTTGAGTATGAAGTTACCTTTTGCACTGTTCTTGCTAATCATCCATACTCTGCCAATTGACGGATGGGATTTGTTCGCACGCGTAAAGTTCACGCCAAAGTTTTATAAGGAATTGAATGAACAATATCTCGCACCTTTCCTTGATTCTAAGATCAGGTTTTACGAAGGGAAAGAGATATCGCTGAAAGGTCATTACCTCCCGTATGACATGGATGAAAAGAATACGATAATAATTTCGAAAGTTCCGTTTTCACAATGTTTCTTTTGTGGCGGTGCGGGCCCGGAGTCTGTAGCAGAGATTGTGTTTAGCGAAAAACGACCTCGTTTTAAGGCCGATGAAATCATTACTGTTATTGGTATTCTTAAGCTCAATGAGAAAGATATCAACCGGATGAATTTTATACTTGAACAAGCACGTATAGAAAAGGATTGATGCTATGAGATATCACATCATTATTTGTTTTACGATGCTTACATGTCACAGCTCACCAAAGGAAAACAAAAATCCTGAAGCTATCATACTCCACAATCCAATGGTGAAGAAGGCAAACATGATAGAGCATCGATTGAATGAAATTGCATCAAATACCATGGAAATCAACGAGGACTCAGTGCGTGTACTCAAAGAACTTCTCGATCAATGGAAATCGGACCTTATTGAAGTGCCAGGCAACGAGAATCATTATCATCATGAACATTCTCATTCGCATCAGCTTGCATCGGATGTCACCGATGAGCAAATGCTGGAAATACAAAAGGAGCTCGATGCGAGATTGAGTTTAATTGGAAAGCGAGCTACACAACTTAAACCTGGCCTGACCCATGATGAACATACCCATTAGTTTTCAACTTGTAAGTCTTTTTGCTTGCTGTTTCCTGTTTGCAGCCCATCCTATGTCAGCTCAAAGTTATTATTCATTGGGAGGAACAGTTATCGATGCGCAATCAGGGTCGCCTATTGAGGGCGCGAGTGTCATCATAAAGGGTACTGTGAAAGGTTCAAGTACAGACAACGCTGGAAAATTCACCATCCCGGATGTGGCAAAAGGCGATGTAATGGTAGTAACATCTTTTATTGGATACTTGAGCAAGGAAGTAAAAGTACGCATGAGTGGTGACAAAAATGACCTTCAAATAATACTCAGCCATGGTTCGACAGAATTGTCATCAGTGACCGTCATGGGTGAAACAGAAGGGCAAGCAGAGGCACGAAAAATTGTTAATAACGTAATGCCTGTCACAGTGATTACGGCCAAGCAAATTGAAAACCGCGCGGGAAACTTGAACGAGATTCTTGCTAGACAAGCTGGTGTACAAATAAGGTTGACTGGAGGATTAGGTAGCGAATCGCGTATCTCCGTGAGAGGCCTTGAAGGGAAACGTGTTCAGATTTTCCTTGATGGGAATCCGCTGAACTCGCCGGATGGAAGCCTGGGTATTAATGACCTTCCCGTCCAGATCGTTGAACGAATTGAAATATACAAAGGATCTGTGCCAGCATACCTGGGAGGTGATGGATTGGGAAGCGCAGTAAATGTTGTCTTCCGTCATCGTGACGTCAGTTACATTGATGCATCATACTCGAGACAATCGTTCAATACGCAAATCGCAAGCCTTATTCTCAAGAAAACATTTGGGAAACAGGGAATAGAAATGGGAGTGGGCGTATTCGACACCCGTACTGACAATAGCTATACGATGCTTTCCCCATACCAACCCGGACTAAAAATCAAACGAGACCATGACCAGTATCATTCGCTTCTTATAGGGGCGTCTGTTCGTTTTCACAAATGGTGGTTTGACGAAGTGGAAGTTGAAGGAGCTTTTGTTAAAAATGATCGGCGCATACAAGGCATTCAAAAGAATATCCAACATGTCGAGAGCAGAAGTAATGCGGGTGTAGTTGCCGTGAATTTAATTAAACAAAACGTCTTTAATGACAAGATCGGGTTGAGGTACAATACTATCCTTGCAAGGTTTGACGTTAAATTCATAGACACTTCATCCTATAATTACAATTGGGATGGAACGCGCTATGTCAGTTCCATTGGGCGAGGAGAGCTTGGTATCGGCCCGAACCTCTCGCGGAATCTACAAGAGGATTTCCGACAGCGAATTAACATTGACTATCGCCTCGATAAGAAGACAACCATTAACCTAAACAATACTTCACGGTATGCAACACTTGATCCGAACGATTCACTAGGCAATGAATATGCAGGAAAGAATTTGTTCAACTACCCTGGCTCGATTAAGAATACAATAACAGGCCTGACAGTTGAAAGGCGATTCTTTGATGATCACTTGTTGGCATCGACCGCTGGTAAGCATTTTTACAACGTAGTCAAAGGTTACAATACAAACATCTATTTGACAAATGACACCCCTGATAAATTAAATACCGTCACCAATGACTTCGGATACAATGCAGGGATTCGCTACAACTTCACTCGTGCCTTTATAGCAAAAGCCAGTTATGAGAGGGGAGTGCGCCTGCCAAACAATACTGAACTGTTTGGTGACGGCGTTCTAATTACGCCATCGACCACACTGAAGCCAGAGATTGCAAGTAACTACAATGCGGGAGTAGTATATGATCTGGCTAAGCATAATGGCAATAGGGTACAATGTGAAGTCAATGGCTTTTACATGGATGTCGAGAATCTCATTCAGCTGTCCGGGAACGGTTTGACCCTTGGCTATGTCAATTACGCAAAAGCTCAAATAATCGGTGCTGATTTCGATGTAAAAGGTGACATCACCAAAAATATTTATGCAAGCGTTAATGGAACATATCAAAGGCTGACCGATAAAAACAAATTTATTCCAGGGACAGAGGATGTAGAAAATCCAACTTACAATCTCATCATTCCCAATACTCCTCAATTATTCTTCAATTGGAGTGCGGAGTATCACAGGCAGGATTTATTGGCGAAACATTCCAGGACAAGATTCATTTACGATGGCACTTTCGTCAACAGGTTTGACTACGGTTTCAATATCAGCATTTACGATAATTTTTCGGTGCCTTCATATCTAACGCATACAATTTCACTTGAACAGTCATTTGAAGATGGACGGTACATTATTACTGGTGAAGTAAATAACCTGTTTGATGAGGTTGTCATCAACAATTACAACCAACCACTTCCAGGAAGAACATTCCGAATAAAGGTACGCTACCTGCTTTTGGGTAAAGGAGATGGTCATACACATCATTAAAATTAACCTACTAACGAATCATAAATGAAAAAAACATCTATCAAATTACTTTTAGCATTTTCCATTCTACTGCTGAACTCGTGTGATGATACAGACACGGATTTAACTGAAGGTCTTGACAAGCTCGTCATTGGTACAAACATTACCACGGCAAATCCCGTTATCGGATATGTGGGTACATTAAAGGATCTTACTGTCCCGAATTTTGACAACAGCAAATCGAGGCAGTCTACTCAATATCCATACGTTACACTCTATAAGAATGATGTATTTGTGATGCCATCACGATATGGTGACGTTGTAAGAAAGCATACACGGCAGGCTGATGGTACATTGTCCGAAAACGGAAGTTTTGCTGCACCTGAAGCTTCATCACCTTTAGGCGTTGTAGTTGAAAGTGAAACAAGAGCTTTTTGCTCGTTGTTTTGGGGCGGTAAAGTTCTCGTATTTAATCCTACAACAATGGCCGTCACCGAGACGATTGACCTTACAAGCTATGGCCTTGGTGATGCCAACCCTGATCCCAATATCATGGCTCTTCGTGATGGTAAACTTTATGTGGCATGCAGTCAAACTACTGACGGTTTCACAAGTAGTCATCCTGTTCAGGTTCTTATCATAGATGTGAATAATGGAAATACTATCGTGTCAGCAACGGACAATAGAAGCACATGGGCAGGAAGTGTTAATGAGCAGAAGTCAATCTTCTTTGATGAGAGCGGTGATCTTTACATTTTCTGCGTTGCCTCTTACGGGTTTGGTGGTCCGACTCAAAAAAGTGGTTTCCTTCGTATCAAGAATGGAGAGAGTTCATTTGATCCAAGTTATTTTTTCAATGTTTCAGATTTAAGCATTGAAGGAATTCCAGGCAATAAAGTTGATTATTTACAACGTATGCGTTATGTGGGAAATGGTATCCTATATTCGACAGGTAACATTTATGCACTAGCCAGCAATCCACCGGATTATGTTAAAGATAGAACCTACGGATCGTTTAAGGTAGATCTTGTAAAACAAACAATTGAGAAGCTTGATCTTCCATACTCCAATGGGTATGCTGCGTCTGTACTTCCTTACGAAAATAAAATTCTTTGGGGATTGGCAACGTCAACAGGCGTGGGAATATACTCTTATGATCCAACTGCCGGAACATCAACTTCAGAGCCGATTGTGAATACCCAAGGTGATCCAAATATCATTGAAGCGTTTGACGAGTAACTATCATCTGCAAATTGAATTTGTTTTTGCAATAGCAAGCTTAAGATTCTTCGACATTCAAAACGTTAATTCACTTCGACCCACTGAAGGGCGGAAGGAGATACTTGATGTAATTATCCAGGCGAAATCGGCTCTGTCTCATCGTGAAATCCAGGAATTACCAATTCGACTGAGCCCAATTACGACTTACCGGACGCTACTGCAGATGACTATTTTTTATGTTCCTATTTAGATGCAATAATGTTACAATTTTCATCTACAACTAGGCTAGAAGCAAAGAATCTGACAAAACAATTTGACGGAAAGGCAGCACAGGCTTGAAGAAATTTAAGAACGGCCAGTTGCAACATTGTATTAAATTATCCGGGTAATGATGGATACGCTTCCAGGAATTGTAATTCTTTTGGACATTTGTACGGGCTAGGCACTATTGTATAAGCCTCTAAATGAGGGGACAGATTTGTAACAGTTAATTGAGGAAACTATGTCAAGAGGTAAACGATCATTTATTCCAGAGGAACACAAAATCATTCGCTCTGTACCAGCCTTGACACACCTGATTCAGACACTTACTTTTGCTAACTGGCTCCAGTTAAAATGAAATTTTTGTGCAGTAAATAGGGGTAGATACAATATTAATAAATAAAATTTGGTACTATGAAATTTGTCTGTATTGGATATATAAATGAAACTAAGTGGAACACTTTTACACAAAAAGAGCAATCAGAAATTTTAGGTGATTATTCCAATTATAATAAAGAATTGAAGCAAAGCAAAGTATTCGTAGCTGGATTTGGACTACAATCTGTTTCTGAATCTTGCAAAATTATTTTGATTGATGATCAGATACAAGAAACAATTCTGGAACCTGATGTTGAGCAAATAGGTGGACTTTTAATAATTGAAGCCGAAAATCTAACAGAAGCCAAAACAATCATCTCCAAACATCCAGGACTGAGAGTTGGAGCATTTGAAATAAGACCAATTGATGATGACCTTTCAGAATTAGTAGGAGCAAAATGAAAAATACATACGGAAAAATACGGCATCTCCCACCAGAGGCAATCAAGTTTAGTAAATGAATCATTTTTTTGGAGTCCGCTTTGTATTTATTTAATGCGCAGTCTTAATATGCTTACGATATGAGTCCTCATCACGATACACCCCTAAAACTGTGACTTTTGCTGGATTAAGTTTTACGCGATTGCATACATCACTAGTACACCTTTTTCTTTTTGCACGTTTGGCAACATGACTTCAGTTGCAAGTCGATTGAAGTTTGCTAACATAGACGAATTCACTTCCATTTTAATAAGACGAATGAAAAGTTGTTCCCGGTTTGCTTTTTCCAATTCATTTCTCCTCACGTAAAAAATAGGATTCGTTTCAATCAACTCAAGACCCTTTACCATCTCCACTGTTCCCTTCTTATACTTCTGAAAATGTGGATTAACGATGTGCGCTTTACATCGGCAGAATCTGCGTCGTTTCTAAAAGTGTAACATGCTAATGAGATATAGTGAGGCCACATATGAGAATTACATCGCACAATTCCGTTTTTTCCTGACGTTTATTTATCCTCGACCTGCAGAGGATACTTCCGAACAGGACGTGCATGACCATTTGCCTTACCTCGTAAAAGATCAAGGGCACCAACGTTAGCTGTTTTTATGACATCCTGCTATTTGACAAAAATATCTTTCTTCTTGTCCCCATCTTTGACTTCTAATCGACATTAGCGTATAACAATCAAAAATTAAAAAAATGAAAGAATTCGTATTAGTTTTCAGAGACAGTAACAATCTAGACTTTAAGCCATCACCCGAGCAAATGCAGGAAGTGTTGTCAAGCTGGATGAATTGGATGGGTGGCATTGCTGCCCAAAACAAATTAGTAGACAGAGGTAGCAGATTATCTGTTAGTAACGCAAAAACTGTTAAGCCTAATAATGTAGTAACTGATGGACCTTACATGGAAATTAAGGAGTTTATCAATGGCTATACTATTGTGAAAACTGCAGATATTGATGAAGCAGTTGATTTAGCAAAAGGTTGCCCAATTCTTAAAATTGGCGGGAATGTGGAGGTTAGGGCTATTGTAGCATCTGATGACAACAGCTAATTAAAAAGTAGCCCTGTTCTAGCAGGCAGGGCTACTTTTTAGCCATAGATATTTACTTTGGTGGTAATTAAGTAGCCCCGCTAAAACAATATTTTCTTTTCAGTAACAATTTCTCAAATTATAAACAGATAGGTATTATGATTAAACTAAAAATACTACTATTATGCTTTGCATTAGTAGGATTGATAAGTTGCAAATCAAGTCAATTAAAACATTTACTCACCCCTGAAACGGGCATGTTTAAAGTAGAAATACTTTACCCGAATGAAGAAGGAGAGACCTTCGACATGGAGTATTATGAAAAAACACATATGCCTTTAATGGCTGGATTATTAGGTAAAAATTTAAAATTTTATGAAATTGACAAAGGTATAGGCGGCAGAACACCAAATGATGTAGTGCCATTTGTGGCTATAGGTTATTTCTATTGTTATGATGTTACTGAATATAACAAAGTAGTAGGACAAAACATCGTTATCATTCTCAATGACCTAAAGAAATTCACGAATATTCAGCCTGTGATACAAATAAGTGAAATCAAACAGTTGAAAAACAATGACCTAAAATAATGAATAAAGAGGTGTTTGACACATGGTAAATAATTTTCCAACAAGCAATGAATTATTACCCCATTTATTTAGATTAGAATATTCCAAAATGACGGCAGTTTTATGCCGTCTTTTTGGTTTAAAACACATTGAAATTGCGGAAGACATCGCAAGCGAAACATTCCTGAAAGCAACTGAAATATGGAGTATCAAAGGATTGCCTGAAAACCCAACGGCTTGGCTTTATGCTGTAGCTAAAAATAAAACAAAAGACTACCTAAAACGAAACGCAGTTTTTGAGCAAGTAATTACGCATGAAATCAAATCAGAAGAGATTCAAGATGCTGATCCATTCATTGATTTTACAAAACAAAATATTAGCGACAGCCAATTAGCAATGATTTTCGCTGTGTGCAATCCAGTGAATTCAGATGAAGCGCAGATTTGCTTAGCCCTTCAAATTCTGTGTGGTTTTAGCGTAGAGGAAATAGCAAGTGCTTTTTTAAGTAACAAAGAAACCATTAAGAAACGGTTGCTAAGGGCAAGAGAAAATTTACGTAAAGAAAATTTCAGTCTTCACAGTTTAAACACATCTGAAATAAAAGCAAGGCTTGATACCGTATTGATGGTATTATACCTGTTTTTCAGCGAAGGATATTTTTCAAAGTCTAATAACAGTCTTATCAGAAAAGACCTTTGTGCAGAAGCCATTAGACTAACCCTTATATTGACTGAAAATCCACAAACAGCCACAGCAAAAACAAACGCATTGCTTGCCTTAATGTGTTTTCAAAGTTCCAGATTAGACGCGAGAATGAATGAAATGGAAGAAGTCGTGTTGTTTGACGAACAAGATAAAAATCGTTGGGACAAAGAGTTAATTGATAGAGGAAATTATTACCTCGTCAAGGCTTGTTCAGGGAATGAAATATCAAAATATCATTTGGAAGCCAGAATTGCCTACTGGCATTCAACCTCTACTGACGTTAAAAAGTGGCAGCATGTTTTAGAGCTTTATAATATGCTACTACAAGTAGAATATTCCCCGGTCGCTGCATTGAACAGAACGTTTGCTTTTTCAAAAGTGTATGGAAATAAGAATGCCATTGCTGAAGCAGAGAAATTAGCGCTTACCGACAATCTTTTTTATCATTCCTTATTAGGTAACCTTTATACAGACCATGACAATAGTAAGGCCATACAACATTTTCGGACAGCATTACAACTTACAAAATCATTTTCAGACAAAGCGACTATTAATAAGAATATTGACAGATTAACCGCGGAGAAAAAAACAACAGCTAGCAAAATTTTATGCCGCTGCAAGTCCTTGTGAAATACACCTTAGAAATCGCACACACATTGCCAGGCCGCGCTTGCAGCCTACATCCAAAGCCAAGCAACGAGTGTGCTCAGTGTACTGTAAGTGGAAAAGTAGTCAATGACAAATGCCCCACCGCGCGACTGAATTATTAAGAGTAGTGTAACATTAACAGGTGACGAATGACATGGCTACGAATGAAGTGAGGAGAAGGCCCTACTACTGCCAACAAGTGCATAATCAATGGCGGGGTTCAGTGTAAATTTGTAGTTTAGTTTTTCAAATTACGTTTGGTGTCGTGGGACAGTGGCGCGCTTCGAATTCCCGCCACTCAAGCGCACGCACTTCAGGATCGACTCGCTTATAGGCAGGCTTAAGGCCTTCCCCACCTTTGCCCAGGTAGCGTTGTTTCCATTTTGACAACAGTGTAGGAGAAAGGTAATACTTCCATGTAACCCTCTCCTTCGGCTTCCTGAAGAAGGCTTAACCTTTCCTCTGGAGTCAATGATCGTTTACCTCTTGACATAGTTTCCTAAATTAACTGTTACAAAACTGTTTTCAGATTTCTGTCCAGCCATTTGGGGGCTAATACAAGGAGATGCCTTGACTAAACAAACTTCTCCCGAAACTGCAAATTGTACATTCCATACAAAAGGCAAAGAAGACTGAGAACTATCAGATAAAGTCTGTTTTTATAGATGATAGTGAGCCAGATGAAAGCACTCATTTGACGTGGTTCTGAAAATGGATTTAGGAAAATGTTGTAGACGCTGTATTCGAGTGGCTCAGCAAAGAGAAAAAAGATAAACGAAATAATGACGAGTACGATGGCTGTACCATTCCCGTTTTTGATCAGCGTTGAAAGCATGAAGGCCAGTGCAGATAAAAATGTAATCGGAAACAGAACCTGACCAATCATCGGCAATATGTCGAATCTATAAAGGGTCAGGTTAGCGAGGTTGCCAAGAATGAAAAGGATGAGGGCCGCGATTCCTATAGCGAGTACAAATCTCACGAGCCATACTTTATACCGATAGTTGGGAATGCCGAAAATCGTCTCGAGCATTTTTGAATCATCGTCATTCTGGATGCCATACGCCATAGGGTAGAAGATGAGCAAAAGCCCAGGGAAAACCAGAAATCCGTAGATCACGCTTTCATCAAATTCGGGGTCATCGAATATTGTAAGTGTAATGATGAACGCGAAGAATAAAAATGCAGCAACTACAAAGTAGACAAACTTACTGCCAAAAATCACTTTCACGTTGTAGATCATTAACCTATACGATAGCAGGAGCGAGCTCTTCATTTTTTTTTCTTGATTTACTTTTCATCAACCATAAATATGCATCTTCCAGATTCGCACGTACCTGAACGGCGTCGAATCGCGGCATCTCTTCCGACAAGCACTTCACGCGGATGTGGTCACCTTCACGCATGTGATGCACAATGAGGAATTTTTCTTTTTCCGTTTCGAATTGATCGGGTGTTAAATGAAACTCCCACACCTTTTCGTTGGCGAGCTCCGCCATTGTGGTCGGACTTCCAATGTATTCGATGTTCCCTGAAATGAGCACAGCAAGTTTATTGCAACTGCTCGCAATGTCTTCGATGATGTGCGTGGAGAATACCACAATCCTTTCACGGCTCAACTCCACCAGAAGGTTTCGGAATCTGATCCGCTCCAATGGATCGAGGCCCGCGGTTGGTTCATCCACAACCAGGATCTTCGGCAGGTGAAGCAGGATCTGTGCAATCCCGATGCGTTGCTTCATTCCTCCGGAGAAAGAGCCAATTTTCTTATGCTGATGCTCATCCATGTGCACGGCCTTAAGAACATATTGAACTCTTGCTTCGCGTTCTTTTTGATTAGAGATCTTTCGCAGAATTGCCTGGTAATCCAGGAATTCATAAGGCGTCATATTTTCATAAGTGCCAAATGCCTGTGGAAGGTAGCCGATGAGTCCCTGGAGTTCTTCTCTTCTTAAAGTTGTATCATGACCGTTGATCCAGATTTTTCCATAGCTCTGGTCCAGGATTCCGCAAAGGATTCGCATCAAGGTTGTCTTGCCAGCCCCATTGGGTCCCAGTAGTCCGAACATTCCTTGTTCGATGGTAAGGCTTGCGCCTTTAAGTGCTTTAAATTCTGCCTTCTGTGGTTTAACAAAAGGAATGGCGAGCAACATTTTAAAATACATCCGGCGGATTTTACCAAACCGCCCAGTGATCTCGCTAACATCAACAGGATTATGCTTAAGTTTTTTTGAAACACGAACGAGAAACAAACCGATGAACCATAATACGATAAGAATTACGCCAAAGGCTTTGATCTGGACGTCGCCGTACAAATAGATTGCGCTGAAAATCGGAAATGTCCAGTACAGTATAGTGTTGCTCAATCTTGCAATCTTTTTTCTCTCAGGAAAGAGTTGCATTACATTGTGAAGGATCGAAAGCAACAGGGAATGCAGACCAATCATGAAGACAAGTTGCCAGAATACTTTATCTAAATGGAAGTAAACGAAGTAGATTAAAAAGCCGATCAATGAGGTTTGCCAAATTAGATCCGAGAGAATACGGCCAGTCGTTACAGGTTCTTCGCCTCGTGCGGCAAAGAGATTCTTGTTTCCTTTCCATTCCCGGATCCAGCGCTTGTCGCGACCATAGACTTTGGTAAGGTTCTGAATTTTAATGTGCATCGCTTCACCTGGAGCGATCATTTTAGCATTTGCCTGGCGCAAAGACGACATGATGAAATGTGTACCACCTGGAATTAAAATTACGGCCCCGATATAGGCAATCATCTGCAACAGTACGCCTTCCAAACGTAATGAAATAAATACGCCTATCACGATCATCAACGCAATCTGAACTGCCTTGATAGCGGGCTTTAAATTCCGAAACCAATCAAGCACGCTTTCCAATCCTGCACTCATAGTCGGGATAAAAAAGAGCGTAAGGATTGTTGCGAACGCGAGTCCTCCCATTACCGTTACGGCAAAAGGTTGGCCGATGCTTAACACATACTCTGCTTCACCGAGTGCCAAAGGCAGCATCGCAATGATTGTTGTGATAGTAGTGATCAGGATTGGACGCAATCGCGAAATTCCACTCATGATCAAGGCGCGGTACTTTGAGTAACCTTCTCTTCGGAGAATGCGTGAATAATCGATGAGGATAATTCCGTTATTGACAACTACGCCAAGTAAGATGAGAAATCCGATCAACGTGTTGGTGCTGAGCAGAGAGTTGCCAGTGAGCGTGAGACTTAAGATTGCGCCAATCCCTGCAAGGGGAATTGAAAACATGATCACGATCGGAAGGTACAATGATTCGAACACCGCTGCCAGAATCATGAAGATAATAACGGTTGCTGCGAAAATAAAAAAGTAGAAGTCATCGTACATCCCTTCGTCATGGATCACTTCCACTACAATGCCAGACGGAATGTTCACGCCAGCCACAACCTGATCGATCTCAAGTCGTGAAGCATCCAATAGAGATTTTGAATTCACAACTTCTTCAATAAAGTTGTAAGTGATCTGAATGCGTTTTTCCTGATTCGTGCGCGTGATGGTGCTTTCTCCTGAGGAGTACAGTACATTGCCGAGATCAGATATTGCGTGTACTGAACCCGTTGTGCTGCTCACGCGCATCGCACGCAAGTCCCGCATTTCCTTTGCCCTAGTGTTCACCTGGTTCTCAGTGCGGATGGTAATTTCATACTCCTCACCACCACTGATGAATTTTGAGCCGGAGGTAAACGCAGGCTGAAAATCATTTAGCGCTACTGCTACATTTTGTAACGACACGTGGTTCTCACTCATCCGCGTCTGGTCAAACACCAGGTGTGCTTCCGGGCGTTGGGGACTCACATTGACAGAACTCCCAGCAACCGCCTGGATGCCGCCCACCATCGTATTAATGTCGTGCGCGATAGTCTGCATCAGCTCGAAATCCTGGCCCTTAATGACAATCCGTTCTGACGCGGTACCGATTCCCAACATTCGTTGAAAATCATCCTGGGCAGAACTTCCGGCTCCGCCACCACCGCCACTGTTGCGACTCGGTGGTTTTTCCAATGAGATGTTAACGTCCTGAAAATCCTTCGACAAGCCTGAGAGGCGATTACGCACATCTTCGACTGAGATTGAATCAAGATCACTAAAGCCTTCAACCAGCATGATCGTAATGACCCCATCGACATCGGAGACCTGACTGATTATTTTCTCAACCACCGGGATCTCCATCACCTTCTCTTCAATCTTCCTGATCTTGACATCAGTGGATTCCAGCGTACTACCCTGAGGCATGGTCACGAACAGATTCATGTCTGTAGTTTCTACTTCCGAAGGCCCGGTCATACTGACTAAAAGACCAACTGCGATAGTGACAAAGAACAAAACCAATCCACCCACAACTGTAAACATAGGTCTTCTGAAGCACGACTTCAGCAACACCATGTACATCTGAATGATGGGCTGACGGATAGAAGCATTTTTGATCAGTGGGGCGCTGTGTTGATCTTCCTTTCGGATGGCTGAATCCGCCAGCATTGGAATCAATACCAATGCAACCACAAGCGAGACCAGCAATGTGGATATGATGGAAACACCGATGTGTGTTCCAATAAGGGTGACTAGAAAATTACTGGAAAAGATAAACGGAAGAAATACCGTTACTGTTGTGAGCGTTGCAGCGATCACCGAGCGCATCACTTCATTTGTTCCTCTTACAATTGCTTCTTCTCTTGGTGTCTTATTTACAACATGTCGATAGATATTTTCAATTACGACCACGCTGTTGTCGACCAGCATTCCAATTGCCAACGCCATTCCAATCAGTGTGAGGCTGTTGATCGAGATGTTGTAGGCATAAAAGAAATTGAACGCTGTAAAAACTGAAATAGGAATTGACAGCGCTATGCTCAGAATGAATTTCATTCTACGCAGGAAGACCCAGAGAACAAATATCGCCAGCAGGCCACCGGTGATTGCGAGTTCTTTAATCTGATCAATATTCCTGGACATCATCTCAGCCTGGTTTTGCTGCACAATGATCTTTACATCCATTGCTTCGAGATCAGTATTGATCGCTTTGATTGCATCCAGGGTCCTTTCCGATAATGCAATTAGATTGGCCTGAGGATCTTTTGAGATGCGGATGGAAACAGCATCTTTGCCATTGACCCGGCTTAGCGATGTCTGCTCTTTAACGCCAAAGAAAACATCTGCAACATCACTCAGGAGAAGCGGTCCCTTCTCCAACACCACAAGGCCCTGAATGTTCTTAATATCTTTTAATTCTGCTGTAACGTTGACAAATACTTTTTGCCCGTCCACTTCCACCTGCCCCGCAAAAGCGCTCTTATTGGAATTGCGGAAAAGTACATTGCTAATTGTGTTAGGTGTAATTCCGTTTGCCTCGCAGATCGCATCATTCATGATGATCTCGACTGTCTTTTGTCTGCCACCAAAAACTTCAACACCTCCAACACCATCAACATCATTGAGGCGGTCAGTAACGTATTGATCAGTAATGTTACGTACCCGATCTACACCACCACCGCCAAGCACCTGCAAGTCCATGAAGCCATTTGAAAACTCTTCGGTATCGATCTTTATGATGTTGACGAAGAATTCAGGCGTGAGACTCGACTTGATCGCACCAACTTTCTGCTCAAGCTTTAAGTAAGCGTATTTAATATTGACGCCTTGTTGAAAAGAAATGAAGATCATTCCCTGACGACTATCTGCGTTCGCGGTGATCTCGGACACTCCCTCGAGTGTACTGATTGCACTTTCCAGTGGAACGATGGCCTGACGTTCCATATATTTTGGATCAACGTCAGTTGCCGACCGCACATGCACGATCAGTACAGGCAATTCAACATTGGGAAACAGTTCAACCGGAAGTTTAGTATACGAGATGTAGCCCATCACCGTGAATCCGATGAACAACATCGACACGAGAACTTTTCGCTTGATGATCGTTTTGAGCAGACTGTTATTATCCATGCGACACTTCGATTTTCACGTCTTTTTTACGGCTGATCCGACTCACAATGTTTTCAACACTCTCGTAGTAACAAGGGATAATGATCAGTGTCAAAAGCGTTGATGTTATCATCCCGCCAATTACGGCGATGGCTATAGGCGCACGCAATGCAGCGCTCTCTCCAAATCCTAATGTCAATGGAAGAAGACCTAAGATTGTGGTTAAGCTCGTCATCATGATCGGCCTCAACCTGCGCTCTGCAGCATCAAGGATTGCCGCTCTGAGCGGCATCCCGCTTTCGCGATTTTGATTAATACAATCAACAATCATAATTGAATTATTCACAGCAATGCCACCGAGTAGAATGATTCCGATATATCCCATCATGTTCAACGGCATTCCGAGTACAAAGAATGCGAGAATGGCGCCTACAACTGCAAGCGGTATGGTTAGCAAGATTGTAAACGGATGCAAGAGTGATTCAAACTGGGAAGCAAGGACCATGTACACGAGTACGATGGAAAGGATGAGCGCAAATGTCAGATTGTCTACAGACTCCTGGCGCCTGATCTCCTGGCCTGCAACTTTTATTTTGTATTGCGTGGGTACGGATAATTTCGAAAGGGAAGTTTGAATCGACTTCACCACCTGATCATATGGTTCATCCGGATTAACTCGGGCGCCAATCGAAACCGTGCGTGTTTGATTCCGTCTGTGAATTGAGTTGCTGGCGTACTCCACACTCACGCTTGCGATTTCACTGAGTGGAAACTGACGTTGGCCGCTTCTGATGCTGAGGTTCTGTAGTCCGGCTAACGACACTCCTGGTACTTTTATTTTGATATCCTGCATCTCACCGCTACGCTCAATGGTTCCAGCATTCTTACCCTCCAGCTGATCTTTGATCTGTACAATCACATCATCAATGGATAAATTGAAAATACCAGCTCTGTATTTATCAACGTCAACATGAATCTGAGGGACGCCTTCTTCAAGGTTCGACACGGGATCATAAACGTGTTTGTTCGAAGACATCACAAGCATGATTGAGTCGGAGAGGAGTTTTAGCTTTTCAAAACTTGCTCCGCTCGCTTCTACAACAAGGGGCATCTCATCCTCACCCATGACCGAGTACAGCGCACTTTCATCGTTGGAGAATGTAGCATTAATGCCAGGCAGTGCTTCAAAGTAAGCTGAGAGTTTTCCGGTTACCGGAGTAATGTCCAGTTCAATGTCTTCCCGAAAGATCAGCTTCAGTGTTGCCTTGTTTTCATTATAAACGTTTTCATTCTTGATCCCCGACTGGCTTTGCTGTGATCCGATGTGTGAATAGATTTTATCAAGCTGTCCATCGAAAAGCTGCATGAGCTGGCCTTCAATCTGTGTTACCGTTGCTGATGTTCTGGACAGCGGAGTTCCATTCGTTAACGTTACATCAACGGAAATCGCTCGCGTATCAGACTGTGGCATATACTCACTGCCAATAACGGGTAGCAATAGTGCTGCACCTAAGATCATGGCAAAGGATGCAATGATCAAAGCCGTCTTGTGATTCAACGCTTTTTCCAACGCTGAACGATAGCGCTTAAATGTTACGTGCTTCTCGTCCGAGAACACTTTCCGCTCACGCGCAAACACTTTATCTTTTTTGAAGAATTGCGTGAAAAGCATTGGGATCACGAGGATGGCAACAAACAGTGATGCAATTTGTGAAAATGCAACGGTCCAGGCTTGGTCTTTGAAGAGTTCTCCTGAAGGCCCTTGCAGATAGACGATCGGAAGAAACACTACAATACACGTAAGGGTGGAGGCTGTTATTGCACCGCTTACTTCGCTGGTTCCTTCGATAGCTGCATCGAGAACGCCCAGACCTTCTTCACGTTTGCGGAATATATTTTCAACGACCACGATAGCAATGTCGACCAGCATCCCTGCGCTCAAGGCTAATCCGCCCAGTGTCATGACATTGAGTGTAAGGCCATTAAAATACATCAGGTTGAAAGTTGCAATGATCGAAATCGGGATGACAATACTAATGATAAGTGTAGAACCGATTTTCCTGAGAAAGAGAAACAAAACGATCACTGCGAAAAAAATTCCGTAGAGGCCGGACTCTTTCACTTCGTCAATTGCACCCTGAATAAATCTTCCCTGATTCTGGATGATTACAAACTCGTACCCAGGCACCGTCTTCTTTAAGCGCTCGAGTGATGCAGTCAGTTCGTTCACAGCATTCACCGTGTTATAGTTCGTCTCTTTGTAAATCGACATTCCTATACTCCGCTTCTGATTAACCCTGACGATGCTACTCGCTTCTTTATCCAGGATTTTGATGGTTGCTACTTCGCGCAGCAGAACTGGAACCTGATCTGATGAATTGTTCGTTACCGGAGCAAGTGTTGTAGTCAACGCTGGTGCTTCAGGATTTGCAACCGGATTCTTTCGGCTTGTATAACCGACCACCAAGTCTTGCAGGTCTTCTGGTTTTTCAATAATACCCAGCCCTTTAATCACATACTTGCGTCCGAGCTCTTCAATAAATCCGCCTGATACGCTCCGGTTATAATTTTGAATTTTCGTTACGAGATCATTTACAGTCAAACCAACGGAGGCTAGCAGATCGGGATCTGTTTCCAAGACAACTTCTTTATCTTGCTCACCAGAGAGACGAACTTCGGCAATGCCCGGAAGTTTGATGAATTCGTTTCTGAAATTATTCTCGGCAATGTGCCGTAGTGCTTCTGTATCATTAGTGGCCGGATTATAAATGCCCAAAATCATAATTGGGGCCGCATTTGGATCAAACTGTGAGATGACGAACTCATCGATTTCATCGTTGAGCGAGAAAGAGGACAAGGATTTTTGGAGATCGAGAAATGCTTCGTCCATGTCTTTACTCCAGTCGTATTGAACTGTAACCCTTCCGTAGCCTGTCTGGCTCACGGAGCTTACTTCAACAGCACCGTTCTGCCGGATTGCAACGGATTCTATTGACTCGATAAATTGTTTCTCTACTTCTGACGGAGGCTTAATCCCTATTTTCAGTTCAACAAACAACGTTGGATTTTTTAATTCAGGCACCAGCTCAATGCCTAGTTTTCCAAATGAAATTGAGCCAAGTAAGAGTACGCCCAATACCAGCATGAGAATTGATACAGGGTAGTTTACGGCCAGCGAGACTATCTTCTTCACAAGATCTTTTGTTTAAATGCTATTGAATAACGCTCACTTTCGACTTGTTTCTCAACGTTTCATAACCCGAGATGACGAGTCTGTCGTTTACTTTTAACCCACTAACGACTTCAATCACGTTTGTATTTTCCAGTCCGGTGGTGATTTTCTTTTCGGTAGCAATGCCGTTCTCAACTGTGAAAACCACTTTACCGTCCTGGCGGGAAATTACAGTCTCCTTAGGGATCACAATTGTGCCCTCGCGCTTTTCAGAGAGGATAAATGCCTTGATGAACATTCCAGGGCGCAGCAATCGCTTCTCGTTATTGATTTGAAGAACACTTTGAAATGTTCTTGTGTCCGCGTTAATTACGGGGGAGATCTGGCTGATTTTTCCATAAATCGTGTCCTTCGCCATGTTATAGTTAGCGATCCGAACAACTTGGTTCATGGTAACTTCAGACAAATGCTTTTCGGGCAGCTTCACATCCATCAGCAGTTGGTCATATTGCATTACTTTGAGAAGTGGCTGACCTTGATCAATTCGTACGCCATCGGTGTGATAGGGGAGTTCCACGATGACACCATCGAACGGAATTTTCACCGTCATCTTTGCGACCTGGATCTCCGCATTTTCGTAAGCATACTTTGCATTGACATGTGCAATAGATGAATTTTTCAATTCGGTTTGCGTGACGCCACCTTTTTCATAGAGCAATTTTTGCTTTTTGAGATTGTTCTCAGCCAGCTCGAGGTTGAGTCTTTTGCCTTCGAGCTGAAGATTGTTTTCAAATTCTCTGTCTTCAATTCTGATAATAGCCTGACCAGCCTTCACCTGATCGCCAAGCGCAAACGGTCTTCCCGTTGCCGGATTTCTTTGCAGCTTGTAAATGCCATTGAGTTCTGATTTCATTACACCCTCCTTGAAAGAGTAAACGGTGCCTGTTGTCTCGATAAAACGGGAGATGCTCTTTGGCTTGATGCTTACAACCGAGACCGGAATTTTTATTTCAGTTTTGATGCTTGAGTCCTCGGGGTTGCAGGAGGAAATGAGGATCAACACCAGCAACGGAAGTATTCCCTGTCCGGTTATTGAGATGATGCCGTTAATCAGCTTTTTCATTATTAAATTGTTCAGGGTGAATATTAGTTTTTAGGAGAAATGACCGGTTGCTGTGTTTCGAAATCGTAAAGTGACAGGATCTTGAGATTTAATAATCCAATCTTGTAATTGATCAAAGCATCAGCATATGTGCTTTTCTTTTCTGAAAGCTGGCTTTGAAATCTATTGAGGTCCATACTGGTAAGATCTCCGTTCTTGTAGCGCTCCAGGTTAATGTCATACGTTAACGTTGCATTTTTTACATTCTGTTCAGCGATCAGAATTTGGTTCTCAAGGTTCTGCAGATTGCGGTACACTTTACGGATATTAATCATGATATCGTTTTTCTCCACTTCAAGGTCAATGATTTTGATTTCACGCGAGGCGCTTGCTGCCTCCATTCGTGCTCTTTTCTCTCCCCAGTCGAAAATGGGTATATTAAAAGACACAGCGATGCGTGGATTCACTGCTGGAACTTCATAGATATCCGGAGCACGAACGTTATCGCCAAAAACGCCTAACGACAATGACACCGCGCCTTTAAATTCATTCAATGATTTGGTGCGGATCAGCTCGAACTGAGACCGTTCAATTTCTATTGCGCGTTCCCTCAATTCCATTCGGTTTGTTAAGGCATGCTGCAGCGCCTGATTTAAGTCCACTTCTCGTGTTACAAAATTGATGTCAACTTCCACTGTGAGATTCTCTGTGAGATCTACTCCGAGCAAGAGTTTGAAATCATCTGCAGCATTGTCTAGCAACACCTGATTGTTTTCCAATGTCGATTTCGATGTGGCAAGGTTAAGCTCGGCCTGGTAAAGCTCTTCCTGCGCAAGAAGATCTGCATCTACTTTGTTCCTGGTGATCTCATAGCTAATCTTTTGATTTTCATATTCATCTTTTGCGATTTGCAAATTGTTCTGTCGTTGATAGAACGTATAGAATGATTGGGTCACGCTTTGTTCAAGACTTAATAATTGCAATGCATTACTGATTGTTGCATTCTCAAGATTCAACTCTAATTCCTTCAACTGAATCTTGGTTCTGTTGTAAGTAAAGATCGGTTGGTCTAACTGAAGGTATAAGTTGTTGCTGTAAGTCTTTGTTCGGAGGTCTTGAAATTCAGAGTAGTTATCTCTGTAACCGAGACGGTTGATCAATGAGATTGTTCCATCAGTTGCAACAATTGGCTGGCTTACCGAAAGATTGGCAAACGAATTATAAACTTCATTTGTGTTCCATCTAGAGAACAGATCATTGAAGCTCCGATTCCGATTGTAGTCGAAAGGCGTGATATCCAACGCGAATCGCGATTTTAACGCTGCACGCTGTGCATCGAGGCTTCGCTGGTTGCTGTAAAGGTTTAGCATCGACTTCTTAATATTACGACTACGGGCTTGTGCAATAGTGATCGCATCATTCAATCGCAGTGTAGTTTGCGCCCTCGCGACTGTAGAAATGATAATCAGGCTTCCCAGGAGCAAAAGAAAGACTGCGGTACTCTTCAAAAGCCTCAATGTCGATTGGCTCGGGTTAGTCTTTTCAGAAAAAATCATATCGATAGTGTTCTAGTGGTCTTATGAAGTAATTGCTTCTCTCTTTTTTTTAATTCGTGTTGTGAATATTCTATGTCATTGCTTCACCCATTTGACTGCGTCTGCGTACACCGTTCGAAGCTCGCATTCGTCAGTCAACGAAACGCTTCCTCCGGTTTTTTTAAAGTAGTATGATCCAAGGTAGTTCCAGCCGGATTCTGCGTTCGAGATATTGTAGTTCAATTCGTCTGTCCCATCAGCGTTCTTAATTTGATAGTGATAATTGAATTGCCTCCCATCTCCATCGTGTCCGACAAATTCGTTTTGATTTTTTCCCCTCATGTAGACGTAGATGTCATAGAAGCCTTCTTCTTTGAGCGTTGGTGTCCACGTCACAACTTTTTCACCATCGCCAGCTCTTGTGAAGTGCGCAGAACGGATCACGCTGCCAAAAAAATCAGAATCAGTTGTTGCAAGCCACTTGGAATACGAGCTGTCCCAATTACCATAATACTTTTGCCCGACCGTATCCCGGCCATCCAGCCAAGCCTTGAGCATTGTTGGCTTGATCGGACTGAAGTGGGTAAAGCCGGGATCTTCATTGTCGACAATAACTTCATACTGATCCGAAGGCGCGTCTTGTTCGACTACACGTTCACCATCGAACAACGCTCCGCCCTCACGCCTTGAAAGCGTTCCCATTGGTAAATTGATCACGGAAGGGATATTGCTGGAGATAATGGTATTGATACTGATGTCATTCGGCTTTTCATCCAGAACAAATCCAAACAGTTTTGTCTCTCCGTGTTTAATCACCGAAAGCCGACCAGCCTTTTCTTCTATCACTTCTTCATTCACCTTTGTATAGTTGTCGTCTTCATCATCAGACTGATCGTTGCTGTTTAATTTAACTTCCAACACACCGTCACTGTCACCAGAGTTTTTCGCTTTGACTAAAACCTGGTAGCGTTTTCTGTCACCATCCATCACTTCATATTTTTGAACGTCTAGAATTTCAAAAGCAGGCTGTGATGTTTCAGAATATACTTTGCGGATGATCGGATCGATATCAATGTTAAAATTTGCTCGCATCGCATTTCGAAAATCTTCATAGCTGGCCAGCTGATGTTGATGTTTGTTTACCCAGTCGTAAAGGAAAGTCTTGAAGTTATTTTCCCCGACTGTCTGCCCCAGGTAAGAGAACAAGTATTGGCTTTTCAGCGTCACGGATTTACTGATCTTACTAAACTCAGCTTCCGTCAGAATCTTTGTGAGTGATGTGCTTCGCATCAGATTATTGCACTCCTCAGTAAACGAAATGCCGTTGATGTTTCTGGAATAGTCGTTCTGAATCTGCTTATCATTTCTCAGGTAAGTTGCGATACTGCGATTCAGCAAGGCCCAGTCTTCACTTACGATTCCGGAATTGAAGTCATAGTAATTCGGAAAAAGTGAATAGTCAGGGTTGTCGATGTTCTTACCATCATATACCCAGTTTGAACCAATTTGTTTTGTGAATACTTTCCTGATCAAATCATTAAAGACATTGGCTTGCTTCTGCTTCTCAGTAAGGACCTGATTTGTTTTGGCTGCCTGTTTATTCATGTCTCTCAGTTGAATTCTAAAATCAAACTGACGTATCTCACCGCCTTCTTCTGGAACAAAAACAATCTCAGGCTGGACAAACGCCTGGTGACTCTCGTAGATTTTATTGTAAGCGGTGAACTGAAGCGGTACTTCAACCAATTGAAGTCTTTTAAACGGATAGAAGATCTTTTGCGCATCCTCGTATTCATCGACAACGTCTTTGATCAAGTAGGAGAGTGTATCGCTAAGCTGATTAAGTTGCTTTGCGAAGAAATCGTTTTTGGGATAGTGAAACACAGCGTAGGCGATGCTGTCTACAATGATTTCTTTCTTTTGATAATCGCCAATCACAAGCGAAATGTGAGGAAGCGGATACTCTGGTTTGAACTTGTGAAAGTTACCACTGATGAGCAATTCACCTTGTGAAATCGCTGTCATTCCTGCGGGAGCCTTTACATTTAATTCGAAGTCGATAAATGTTTGCCTTGCTTTTATAACCGATTGTCTATTGTAACCGATCTCGGTGTCCGGGTACCAAAGCACATCCTTGGTGAGAAGCACGTAGTCACCTTGGAGAAAAGAATATTTTTTCGGCAGCGAGAAGACGATATAGTCAACAGCGCTTTCGTATCGTGCCTGGTCAACTTCAAGGTGCGCTGCCAATTGCATTATGGGTCCATGATAACTTATGCGGACTTTGACTTGTTCACCTGCTGCGATCTTCCTGCCTTCCGTAATTGACATGATCTGGAAATTACGAGTAAAGCGCGCGGGTTTATTATTGACGAACACGGTGTCGACAATTAAACCGGGGTTCAACGTGAAGTAAATCGTATCAAGCGCTACGCCTGAGTTGTTCGTTAAGAGGAGGTCGGAGGTGCTGATGATCTCGTTACCCGCCCACTCAGTGGAAATGGTGTGCGATTTTATTTCAACGTTAGGAACATCGGCCCATTGCGCATTAACCATGATCATCTTTTGGCGCAAGTCAATTGGAAGCTGCCGCAGATCCCAGAGTTTGACCATCAGAAAAGCGGAGAGTGCAAGAAGTACGACACCTGCAATAGCCGTAGCGTTATGGGCGGCTTTGTGGCCAGATAATCGTTCGAGAAGAAATGCTGTTACAAAGAGACACGCAATGCCCGTGACAAAATAAAAGGCGCGCTGCCAGATGACGAACTCCAAATCAATAAACCCTGCAATCTCTGAGGCGAACAGTGGAATCCGAAAGGCAGTGAAATCTAAAATATTCGAAAACTTATCGAAGTAGTAAATGAGTTGAACTCCGGCAATGCCGATTAATAAAACAATTGAGATCGGTTGATTTCTAATGACAGTGACAAGGAGGAAAGCAATTCCAGTTGTAAATACTATGGCCGGAATGCTGATTAGCAATGGATAGATCACAAATGCCGTTGGATTAATAGTAGCAAAAGGATTTGTAAGGCCTACAATCAATGGAATGCACAGCAGCACCACGTTCAGAAGAAAGAAAAGTTTGAACAGTGCCAGTGCTTTTCCAATGACGTAATCAAGGTTGGTGATAGCTCTGACAAAGAAAACTTCGTTTGTGTCGAGCTTCTTATCTTTCTTGATCAGTCCGGTTGCTAGAAAGATAACGGCAGCCGCTTGTGGTATGCTAATCATGACTAAACTTGAATAGGGAAGCATCCAGCCAATAGCGAGGTCGCGCCAGTTCGGTGTGTCGAGTTCAGAAAATACCGCGAGATTAAAAACAGTCAGAAAGCCGATGCCGAGAATTGCGACAATGCGAAAGAACCAGTTTCTCCACAGCACTTTCGACTCGTATGATGAGATCGTCAATATGTTTTTAATCGAGATCATACCAATGAAACTCCAAATTCATTTTCCATAAAATATACATAGGCATGCTCCAGATTCGGATTGGCAAGTTTCGCGTCCGGATGTGGTTTTTCTTTGGCGATCAGTTGAACTTCCCATTTCCCATCGGCAGGAATGGTTGATACAACTGAATACTTTGACTTCAGAACATTAAATTCTTCATCATCGAGCATTATTTGCCAGACATGGCCGCGAACCTGATCGATCATTCCTTCGGGAGAACCCCTGAAGGCTACTGTGCCTTTATTAAGCATTGCCATATTGTGGCAAGTACTGCTGATGTCACCAACAATGTGCGTAGAAAGGATAATCGTAACGTCTTTTTGACTCAGATCAGAAAGTATGTTTCTGAAACGAATTCGTTCCTCAGGATCAAGACCTGTTGTAGGCTCATCAATTACCAATAATCGTGGCTCACCAATCAGTGCTTGAGCAATTCCAAGCCTGCGTTTCATTCCACCCGAAAGTTTGTTTGCCATTCGGTCACGCACATACAACAAGCCTACCTGATCGAGCAGCTTGTCAACCTTTGCAATGCGTTCCTTTGTCTTTAGTGTTGTAGATAGTTGGGCTGCGTAATCCAGAAACTCCCAGGTTTTCAGCTTAGAGAAAAAAGTGAAGTCCTGTGGGAGATAACCAACTAGTTTCCGGATCTCATGCCGATGTGTATTGATATCCAACCCGTCCATAGTAATGGTGCCGGAGGTCGCCTTTTGTACTGTAACAAGGATCCGCATGAAGCTTGACTTGCCTGCGCCATTGGGCCCAAGCAATCCAAACATGCCGCTGCCTATAGAAAGATTTATATTTCTGATCGCAGCATGCCCATTAGGGTAAACCTTGGAAAGTTCTGAGATCTCAATATTCATAACGCGGAGAGTTGAGTATGATATGGTCGTGAATCAGATTCATCGGGACGCCCAACATTTTATTAAGAAGTTTTTTTTAAGCTTTTGTTACACGCTTCGTCAACAATTACTAATAGATGCTCAAAGTGCTGGTGACATCTTTCTTCAATGTGATCTCCTCAATCTGCGTCAGTCGTAAAGAAGATTTGTTTTTCATAGAGCCTTCTACGAGCCTCACCGGAGACCAAACTTCCATTTCAGAATCTTTAAGGTTCAATGACAATGTATTCACACCCGGACTATTGATGCTAAGAAAAGAATCTTGTATTAGGTCAGATTGAATTTTGCCGATGGTATTGTCAGACATCCAAACCTTGGCATCGGTTTGCGATAGGATCAAAGCGTCTTGCTGGAGACCGTTAATTGTTAAACGGCAAGAGCTTGCTGTAATGGCTTTCAAACTGGCGGACGGGACGAAAATCGTGATCTTCATATTTTTAACATCTTGCGACTCAAGCGCTGATATTGTAAGCATGTCCTTAGAGATCCTGTACTTTAATCTTTTGAGAATGCCACCTGAAAGACTGCGTACTTGTAATACAGAACTATCAGACGCTCTAATTTGTACCTCTTTGTCGAGGTCGTTAAAAACAAGGTGCGTGATTCCTGAGATGTCAACGCTTTCTGCGATGCTGTTTTTTTCGTCAATGAAGTTTGGCGTGCCGGTCAACCTTAGTTCAGCAAAAGCTGCAGTAAGATATAGGAAGACGAAGCCAAAGAATCCGATTAGTATTTTATTGCTGAGCTTCATATTGTTCCGTTCAATGTTCCTAAATGTTTTTTCAATTCATCAGCGCTGATGCCGAGTAATGCGGCTTGCTTCAGGAATTCTGGAAGCACTTTATTGAAGAAGTCCTGTTTCTTCTCTTTTAGAATAATTTTTTTTGCCTCGGGATTCACAAAGTATCCGATGCCCCTTTGATTTTCTATGATATTCATAGCCTGAAGTTCACTATACGTGCGCATTACGGTATTAGGGTTGACGCCCATTGCAGCTGCGAGCTCTCGCACCGAAGGTATTTTTTCACCTGCAGGGAATTCACCGCTCACTACTTTCTCAGTTATCGTATCTGCTATTTGCAGAAAAATGCTTTTGCCATCCTGGAATTGCATATTACACCTCCCGCTCTTTTAGTTTCCGGTATGCCACACAGAGCATGATCATCGTTGCAGCAAAAAGCGCAACCGTGACAGCTTGCAATGCACCCCGCTCATTCAAAGGAACCAGTATCATTCGATCAGGCGGATTATATTTCCCAAGTCCTATGTGTTCTATAACTATGTAGCTATAGCCCACAAAGAGCATGACAACCGTGGCTACAGCAAAAAGTGATTTAACAAGAGGTTGTTTTGTAAACATTGCAGCTCCCGTGAACGCCAGCGAAAGGCAGAATAAGATCGCAGCCGTAACAAGTGAATAGATCATCGTAGGCACGTCCTCGTCAATCTTAACGATGTGTTGCAAGCCAATTGATTGGAAAACACGGTCGGTGAAAATAGCAAAGAAAAATCCTTGCAAGTGGTAGGTCAGCCAATACAGCACCGGCAAAGTCACGAGCACTAATCCGATTCTGCTGATAAATTCAAACACGAATTTCTCCAATGCAGAAGCGGGTGTCATCAGGTAACTGATCGTGCTTTCTTTCGAACGAAATGCAGGGAAGGAGTGACCCACGTACAAAATACCAAACACGACCACGAAGCTGATCAGAAAACCCTGAAAGCTGCTGAGGTCATGTGGTTGGAGGTCGTTACCAATTTGCGCGATAGACAATACAATAAAGATTAGTCCAATATAAGCGCCTGTCGCCAACAACAGGAATTGCGCGTTATGGATGAAATGCTGTTTGGACAGCATCTGTAATCGCTTCCAGCTGAATATATTATTTGACATATTCTCTCATTTTTTCAGTACCGTTAGAAATTGCATTGAAGAGTAGTTCAATGTCGACAGAAGAACTTCCGTCTGTCTGCGGAGTAATCACTTTGTATCCACCGGGCACCATTTCGTGATACAGGATATTTTCCCCATCCGGTGAGGTCATTGTGGAAAAATGAAGCTTTGAAGAGATCTCGTAGATATTCTTTTGCATGATGAATTTTCCCTGCTCCAGCATCAACACTCTGTCGATAAGGTTTTCTACATCCCTGACCTGATGGGTCGAGATGATCACCAATTGATTTTCGTCTAACGAACCTGCCATCACTTTTCTGAAGATCGTCTTTGATGGAATATCGAGGCCATTTGTAGGCTCATCTAAAACCAGTAATCTGGACTTCGTAGACAAGGCAAAGGAAATGAGGAATTTCTTTTTTTGTCCGTAAGAAAGCTGACTAAGATTTCTATTGTCGGGCAGCTCAAAATCGTTGATCAGGCGCTCAAGAAGGTCTTTGTCAAATCGCGGATAAAAGCCAGCATTTGCGTTTACATACTTAGCGATAGAAACACTAGGCTGGTGAAATTCTTCAGGCAGAAAGTAGACTTCCTGAAGTAGTGAGGGTTCGCGGTTTGAAGGTTCATGTCCCATAACGCGTACCGATCCCTCGGTGGGAGCGGACAACCCGATCATGAGTTTAAGCAGACTTGTTTTGCCAGCACCATTCTTACCCAACAGACCGACAATACTTCCAGCCGGTAGTTCACAGTTCAAATTCTTGAAAAGTGGCTGATGTTTCCTGGAATATTGAAATTTTAATCCATTGATACTTACCATTGTACCTGATTTACTGTATTACTTAACTAGTACGGTACAATAGTCAGGAAATGTTTTCTATTTTCCAAAACAAATGGAAAAAATAAGGGATTCTTGTGATTAGTATCCTTGCACGTGCATCCGAATCGTGGTTTTCATGATTGCTATTACTCCATAGGCACCTTTGCTATCCTTCACGTATCGCGTACTCGGCTTGCGGCCATACTTCATATTCATATTGAGGACCTTGCAAAGGCAAAGAAGAAAGATCTTTAAGGTTATGGTATCTGCCCCCGGGGATAATGTTCACACCATTGATATTAAAAGCAGTGTTCAGTGCAACAAGTGTCTCACGAGCAATTTCAGGAGCATGAAGAAAGCGAGTTGCAGATCCCCAATCTCTTCGATGGATTTGCTTTTCTATTTTCTTTGCCAGGTTCCCTGAAAATTCATCTTGTAAATCCAGTTCGGCGTCCCGTGTTATTTTTACGCTATGGCAACCCCTTATCCTATGGCCCGGAAATATCTCTAATAGATTTGCTTTGATTACGTCATCCAGAAACACTATGTATTGCACGCCCTCATAGGGAATGCTATAAAACCTTGGCAGTATATCGGAAGGTATGTTTACGATATACAGATGGTTTACTTGATCATGGGCAGTTGTAATAGAAAAGTATAGCTTATTATTTTCAGGAAAGAAGTTAGTTGCTTTCGTAATGCTGTGAATGCGAATGAAGCTCGCCACATGGTGTAAGAAGTAATCTTTGAGTGCCGGCAATATAATTTCAGGAACAGCTTCATTGTAAACAAGTTGAATGTTTACTTTATTTAAAGCGGGAAGTATTTGCGTTTTGATAATATAACCAAATTGTTCTTGCTGTTTAGTTATTTTCGCAATCACAGCACGAAGTCTTTGAACTGGTTTATCTTCCTGACGTATAGCGGAAATTTTTTTTGATGCCATCAATACCGGGATTCTTACCCGGTAGAATTCGTCAAGGTTAGAAGAAAAAATTCCAAGGAAGCGTATTCGCTCTAGTAAAGGAATTGAAGTTTTTTCTGCCTCAGTAAGTACTCTCTCATTAAAGGAAAGCCAGCTTAAATCCCGATCGAAAAACCTTTCTTTTGGTTTGCTTTTTTTTTCCTTCATTTAAGATCAGTACATGTTAGCGTCGATTAAGCTGTTATTGAAAGGTATATTGCTTGGCTTGTCCTAGTAAGGCAAGTGATAGATATCGCGATCCCATTGGCAAGATCAAGTATTTATGGTCCCGAATTTATCTCATGTTCTTTTTCGGGATTAATCCCAAAATATGCGTAAGCAGACGCCACAGCTAAACCCAGCCAAGATCTCCCCAAGGTAGTTAGGTCCGGCAGGTAGTCGGGATATTTCATTACTCCAATAATAAAAGAGGTGAGACCCAATCCAAGCCAAATAATTAAGTACAATCCAGTGAGAATCTTTAATATGGTGCTAACCTTTTTAGAATAATTGTTGGCAAGGATTTTTGCTGAGGGTGCCTTCCCTGATGGAGTGACGGCAAGTTCTGCAATTACTAAAGCAGAAACGAGTCCACCAACTAAGGATATCGTTGTTTGAAATCCAGATGTGAACATGTCTTTATTGTAGCTTGCACAACCATCGGAATGTTCACAAGCAACAATAAGTATAGCGACTATGACTGAATAAGCGTAAAGGCCAAGTAGAATAATAGCGATAACCCCTCCGAAAATTGCTTTCATTTCATTGTTAACTGGACAAACAATTTAATCAAATATTATTGATTGCTTTAAGGACGTTGTGGATTGCTATCGAAATATTTATGCAATTTCTCTTTCGAAGAGCAGAGTTAGAACTTGATTTAAAAAAAGAAACCCCCTCGTCTAGGGGATTTCTTTCAAAAATTTCATTAACCTAAACCATATATGAAATTCTATGGTAAAGATCAGTATTGTTTGTTACTCGAATATAACCGTGGTGTTACCATTTGAAATCAACAAACAAAATGCGCTTCATCTTCGCAGGAATAGTTTCTCCTCCTGATAACGTTGCTCACTGACTGGTAGACTTCTGCCAGGGGATTCCTTCATTGAAGCATGATCAGGAGCTATTCACCTAGGATCGAGGAGTGAAACCCTTATTTAAAAAAGATCCCTTTTATCGTTACAATCATTTAGATAAGTAAGGTCCGAATTTATTAATACAATTTAATTTGACTCCGTTATCATTTAGAATATACACATTATACCAGCTGCCTCCTGGCATAACGCGTAATACAACATGTCCGGAGGTACTTTTATATAGATCTGTTATTTTTTTTGGTAAGGTTGTTTTGAATGATTCATGGATATTATAAGTGAACAAGTCTATATTAAAATTTGACAACCTTTGCAGCACATCAACCTGAAAATGCGGATCATGAATTACTTGGTGAACTGCAACAGTGGGAGAAAGGGTTCTAAGAAAAAATGAATTGGTAGCATCATAATAACCGTGGTGATTCAAGGCTATTACATCCATCTTCCCAATTACCTTTGCTACTAAGGTTTCCATGTCAATGCCACCCCATTTTGTATAGCCATTCAAATCTCCTCCAGTATAGTAATCAAAATTTCCATAACTTATTTTTAACGCAAGACTTAATGCATTTTCATCTAGTTCTCCATCTCTCACCACAGGATGGTTAAACTCCGTGGTGCCATTTCCTTTTCCAGACCAGAGGGTTGTGTTGGCTTTCACATTTCTGACATTAAAACTTTTGTACTTCAAAGAATCTTTCTTTAAGATAATCTGATTGTTTCTGCCTGCAATTAACATTTCTACTTCAAGCTGCGAATGAGATTTCTGTTCGGCTATAAAAGCCAAGTAATTAGAAAAAGTCTTATCGTTTTGGTAAAGACCTGTTACCCTGGGCGTGGTATAACTTGGGTATCCTCTGTCAATGAGCTTTTTTATTGGTATAATATCGCCAACTTCAGTAATGCCTGATAAAAAATAACTTAGTTTTTGTGACTTCCTTGATCCAGAATCGATTTCGCCATAATGATCATTATGGAAGTGTGAGATCACTGCGTAATCAATTTCGGGAGTACTCCCTGCTGGGGCCATTTCCTTCACATAATACGCAATCCATTCACCAGTAGAAAGGGAGTCATTAGAAGGTGTAATAAAGTATTCATGTATTTTATCAACAGGAACTTTTTTTGCACCTACATCAAACAGCATCGTTGTTCCGTCCGGAAAGACAAAAAATGTAGCATTGCCTCTGGCCGTGTTTATATGGTGGATATCTAAATACCCTTCCTCCCATTTAAAAAATTCATCCAATTGTTGGCCATGAACGGGGAAAGCTGCACTTGAAAAGCAAAACAAAGTACAGCAGAGCAATTTGTACATATAGAATATTTGATACCAGTCTTAGAACTAAAGCGGAATATCTTTAAGAAGAATAACAAATGTAGAGGCAGCTTTTATACAACCTCTACATTCACTACAACAGCTATAAAGGATTTTGCACTATCCGTGATGGGTTAACATCTATCTGACTTTGTGGAACGGGAAAGATAAGGTTCTTTTCAGTTAGCGTGTTAGCAATACCAATAGTCGAAGCTTTACTGTTCAATACTTCTAGCGCGCGGCCCGTACGAATCAGGTCAAACCACCGATGGCCTTCAAATGCAAGTTCAACCCTGCGTTCCTGCTCCAACGCAAATCTCATCTCCTGCTGCGCTAAAGTTTCTTTCGCTAGTAATTTTGCCCGTTCTCGAATTCTATTCAGCAACGGTAACGCTTCTGATGTTTTCCCTGTTTCATTTAAAGCTTCAGCATACATTAGTATCACATCAGCAAAACGTATCACTGGCCAATTGTCTTCTGAATCATATTTAACAACAGGCGTGCCTGCATATTTCTTAACGTAATAGAAATCGATCTTTGCACCTTGTTCATTAACATAGCTGCTGGCCATTGAAACATCTTTTCTAACATCCCCTTGCTCATAAGCATTTTCCAGATCAGTGGTGGGCCGATTATTTCCATCTCCACCAAAAAGAATAACGGCGTTTCCTGATACCTGAGGAGCATAAAGATTTGCAAAACCACTACCTTCGCCTAAATTCCCTTTGGTATACTGAACTGCAAACACTGACTCCTTTCCGTTCTTGTTGGCTGTTTTAAATACGTCTGCATAATTAGGAAGAAGGCCATAAGTTCCTTGGCTTTCCATCTCCATTACCTCTTTCAACTTATTTTCTGCCTCCGGGTATTGTTTAAGTGTCAAGTAGACCTTTCCGAGTACTGCTTTCGCAGCACCGCTTGTTGCTCGTCCTACATCTGTACCAGCATAAGTTTGAGGTAGTGTTAATTCAGCTTCCTCTAAATCTTTTATAATCTGTGCATACACTTCCATGGCACTTGCCCTCCCATAATCATACCCCTCCTCAGTATTTTTGATTTCCTTTAAAACAAGGGGAACACCGTCAAAAATCCTTACTAAGTTGAAGTACATTAAAGCCCGCAGGAATTTAGCTTCACCAATAAATCTCATTTTTAAGGTTTCTTCCATTGGTACAATAAGTATGCGATCCAACAGCGTGTTACATCGGTATATTCCACGATAACCGTCACTCCACCTTTCGGCCAAAATAGGATTGGTGGTACGTAAGTAAAATTTATCGAACTCGTCCTGATTAGTAATAGAGCCTGACAAGGGTGGGGCTGTATCATCAGAAGGAATTTCGGATACAATAAAGAAGTTTCCGTATTGTCCAGGTAACTGTAAAGCACCATAAGCGCCGTTTAGCGCTAGGAGCATATCTGATGGTGTTTCGTAGAATGTGTTAGCATTGGCTGACGAGATGGGTGCTAAATCAAGGAATGCTTCTTCACAGGAAGCAAGAGTGAATACCAATAGAGCAGTATATAGAGAGCTTAGTTTCATAAATTTGTTTAGTTTAAAAACCTAGATTAACACCAATGGTATAAGTCCGGGCTACAGGATAAGAACCATAGTCAACGCCGCCTGTGAGTGCACTTTTTGCGGTAGGAGTTTCAGAGGTAGGAACTTCGCCTCCACTTATCGTACTTTCATAGCCACTAACCTCTGGGTTGTACCCTAGATATTTCGATGAGGTAAAAGCGTTCTGAACACCAGCGTAAATTCTAACGGAACGCCCTTTAATACGTTGTAAAAGTTTTTTAGGCACATTGTAAGCCAGGGTAATATTTCGGACACGGAAATAGGAGGCACTTTCAACCCAACGGGATGAGACAGCATTATTATTGCCTGTTGTTCTACTATTTGCACGAGGTGTGATACCATTACCTGGCTGCTCAGCAGATCGCCAGCGATCCAACACCGTAGTGATCTGGTTGGCATTACCTTCAAGGTTATCATAGAACCTGCGAGACAGATTTAATATTTGTCCACCTTGCACGCCTTGTATCATAACAGACAGATCAACTCCTTTAAAGCTAAAAGAATTCGTCATTCCATATATAAAATCTGGCTGGTTATTACCTAATATCGTCCGGTCGTTGGCATCAAGAATGGTATCATCATTTACATCTTCATACTTTACATCACCTGGCCGTGTGGTAGCAAAATGTGGGTAGGCTTCTAATTCTTGTTCTGAATTAAAAATACCCATCTGTTTATAGCCATAAATATTTCCTAAAGGCTCTCCAATTACAGTTATATTAGATTCGTCCACTCCAGTTCCACTACGAACAGGATCGCCGGCAGGGCCTAAAGCTTTAACTTTGTTTCGGTTAAATGAAAGATTGAAGTTTGTGTTCCATACAAAGTCGTTTTTCAAGTTGTGGCTTGTTACTGAGAATTCCATGCCTTTGTTTTCCACTTCACCAATGTTCTTAATGGATTGCGAAAACCCGGTAAGCGTTGGAACTTGTACCAGCAATAGCAGGTCAGTTGTGGTTCTAGAATAGTAATCAACATTTAAAAATACTCGATCTTGCCATAACCCAAGCTCGAGACCTACATCGGCTTGTAAACTTTTTTCCCATGTTAAATCATCGTTACCAATACTTGTTGTTGCCAGACCGTTAGCAAGTGAATTCCCAAAACTATAGTTTTGTTGATTGAGTAAACTAATTTGGGCATAATTACCGAACGAGTTGTTGCCCGATAAACCATAGCTCGCCCGTAGCTTTAACTCTGAGATAACATTAATACTTTTGAAAAACGATTCTTCAGATACACGCCATCCCACAGATGCCGAAGGAAAAGTACCCCAACGATGATTACTTCCAAACCTTGAAGATCCATCTCGGCGCACAGATGCATTAAAAAGGTATTTTTCTAGAAAGGCGTAGTTGAGGCGTAGAAAATAAGAGGAAAGTGACCACTGTTCTCGGAAAGAATTACCACTTGTTACTGTGCCTGCATTTACTGTACGTACAATGTCGTTGGCGAATTTATTGGCATTAACCTGACTGCGTTGGAAATCATTCTTCTGCGCTTCTGTACCCAATAATGCTTCTAACTGATGCTCCTTTGAAAGCGTAAATTCGTAATTAAGGGTATGATTAGTCACCCAATTAAAGTTTTGCGAGGAATAAGCAAAACCAAAATTAGGTGTTGGCGGAAGCTGGCTTGATAAGGGCAACGCCGATGATTGATAATAATTTTGCCGTTCATAGAGCAGGTCGGCAGCTATGGTACCACGATACTTAAGATCTTTTGTCACCTGAAGTTCTGCATGAGTATTGCCTAATAACCGTAAGTTCTCAAGGCTATTGTCAATCTCATTTATGTTAGCCACGGGATTAGGTACACCCGTCCAATTGTAAGTTGCCGCATATGCGCGCTGTCCGTTATAAGTTAAGCCATCAGCTTGATAAATGGGAACAAACGGCATCAGCGCTAAAGCGCTATTAATAATTCCATTTTCTGACCAGTGACCATCGCTGTTTACGCGAGCTTCTTTTGTAAAGGATGGACTAAGACTAAATCCTACTTTTAATTTATCACTCAATTTTGCGTCAACGTTTGCCCTAAGCGAATACCGGTCGATGCCAGACCGTTTTATAATTCCTTCCTGTTTTAGATAGTTTCCCATGATCGCAAATTGTACTGTTTCGCTACCACCTAAAGTTGATAATTGATAACTGCTAATGGGTGCCTGCTGAAAAATCATGTCCTGATAATTATAGTTAGCAAGACTTTCTGGATCATCGAAGTTGATTCCGGGAAATTCTCCTTGTGCATATCTAAAGCGCAAGTTGGCGGGGCGCAGGTTATTAGGGTCAGTGATTAATGCACCAGGGACGCGTTCAAGGTATGCAGTATTAACAGCATCTTTGCTAAATTCCGCGAATTGCTGTGCGTCTAAGGTTTCCATTTTTTTAGTCACCTCCTGAAGCCCAGTATAGTAATCAAAATTGATTTGTGTTCTACCCATTGCGCCTCGTTTGGTAGTGATCATAATGACACCATTTGAGCCTCTTGAACCATAAATAGAAGTTGCAGAGGCATCTTTTAAAACATCAATCCGCTCAATGTCATTGGGATTAATAAGATTTAACGCTCCTTCATTTAATGGTTGACCATCCAACACTATCAATGGACCGTTGCCTGCACTTATCGATCCCAAACCCCTCACTTTAATAGTTGGATTACTTCCAGGAGCACCAGTACTCTGCTGAATCAGGACACCAGGCAGCTGGCCCGCCATTTTCTCAGTAATGTTGGTTACTGGCTGATCTTGGATATTTTTGATAGAAACCGAAGAGACTGCACCCGTTAAATTTCTACGTTCCTGCGTACCATATCCAACAACCACAACTTCACGTAATGATTTGGTATCAGTAACAAGTTGAACATCGATTGTTGTTCGGCCCGCAATAGGTTCTTCCGTTGTCATGTATCCAACAAATGAAAAAACAAGCGTCCCGTTTATACTATCAGGTAAAGCAAGTTGATAATAGCCATCGCTATCCGTAACAGTTCCACTGGTTGTTCCAGCAATGAGAATATTTACTCCAGGTATTGGCTGTCCTTCCTCATCCGTAACGCGGCCACTAACCGTTGCAGGAAAGCGAAGGTTGTTGTCCAGGTTCTCTAACTGTTGAGGATTTCTTTTAAGAGAGGTGACGCTACCTTTGTTGAGAACAATAAAACCCTTTTCACTTAAATTAAATTTGATATTTGTATCCTTGAATAACCGTCCAAGGATGTGTAATAGTTTTTCCCTGTTTGCAGTTAATGACACTTTCTTTTTGGCGTCGATATGGGTGCTGCTATAAACAAACTTAATACGTGTTTTCTGAGATAATGCATCCAACGCCTCCTTAAGCGGGATGTTATCAAATGATATTGTTAGCTCCTGCTCTAAGGGATTTTGCGATAAATTACCGCTTGTTGCTAGTACCTCATTAGATAATAATGCTATAAGGATTGTGAAGAAGTAAGTTTTAAATAATTGCACCCTGGCAAGAAAGGTTATTCCTTTTCTTTTCATAATTTTGTAAAGTTTATGTTTTACTTAGACAATGGATTCCAATTTCCCTTTCTCCCAAAAGGGTTTGTTTTCGAATCTTGTAAAGGATTAGGAGTGGCGTACACTCCTAATTTTTTTAGTGATTAGTGATAATGATTATTTATATCATAGCCTTCTGGTTTAGTTGTACATGTTTATTTCTTTTATTCTCATCATTGGCAATCTGATACATTAAGTGTTATTAACTTTCCCTGCTGTTGGAAATTTCCGCCCAACGATTGCGTGATTAACTTAAGAGAAGTCACCAACGATTGATCAGTAAGATCCGCGCTGAGCACACAACGAGTGCTCCTCTCATTTTCAACCTTGACTTTGACGTCGAATTTTTGCTCTATTCTTCGAATAACTTCTTGGATGGGCGTATCTTCAAACAACATGTTATATTGTGTTCCTTCTAAGTATCCTTCAATTTTATCTTCTACTGATTTCGACAGCTTTTGTGTATTGGTTTTATACCGCGCTTTTTGATAGGGCTGCAGGATCATGTTCTCCGTGCCTGATGGATTGGAAAGGCTAACCTTTCCAGTGAAAACAATAACTTCAACTTCGTTAACATCCGGATTGCTTTTGATATTAAAACTGGTACCAACAACCTTGGTGAATAAGGAATCACACTGGATAATGAAAGGGTGAAATGGGTCCTTTGTTACTTCAAATAGCGCTTCGCCTACCAGTCTTACTTCGCGTTTATCTTCCCCAAAGGAGCTGGGATAATACAACTTGCTTTTACCTTTCAACCAAACTATTGTACCATCCGACAAGATGTATTTGTCAGTACCGGTAGTAGATGAGTTTTCATGATATAGTGTGGAGGTATTCATTTTCGATTCACCCAAAAATGTATAGATTCCTAAACAACAACCTATCAGTATGATGATTGATGCAGCCACTTTCAATAGTGAGAAAGTGCTTAACAATCTTGTCGAAGTCTTCACAATTTTAATTTGCTTTTGCAGGGAGGTCATAATATTCTTCCCGACTTGAATTTTCTGCTCTTGACCCCAATCTTCAAATCTCCCTTTTTTCTTTTCAAGTGAATCCAGCCACATCTCTAGCTGTTTTTTTTCCGCTGCAGAGCAAGAGCCGGTCTGATATCGATGAATAAGTTCTTCAAATTCCTTGTCGGTCATGAGTGAGCATTTATAATCGCACATGATAAAGCCAACAAAGAAGCTTCTTACACCTATGCGTGTTTAAAAAATATTTTTACCTTAGAAGATGTCTAAATATTGTTGGCCAGAGCCAGCAGCTTACCGAAGTAAAATAAGCTCACAGAATGAGGCGCTAAAAAAGAATGACTACAAAGCATAACAAGAAGTCTCCTAATCCATATCGGAGGGTCTTAAGTGCTTTTGATATTTGATTCTCGACTGTCTTTTGAGAAATGTTTAATGATATCGCGATGTAATCAATCGATTGATGTTCATTTCTACTTAATTGAAAGATTTCTCTACACTTGGGTGGTAGCTTTGATATCTGTACCCTAAGAGCGTTTTTTAGATCAATTTCATTGAGCATCTCCTCGGTATTATTGTTGTAATTGGATGTGATAAAATCTGTGAAGTCAACCGCATATTTTCGTTTTACCTGATCTGCCTTGATAACATTCAATATGCTGTACTTAACAGCTGTAAAGAGGTATGCGGGCAATGAATTTATTTTCTCGGCCCCACTGCGTTTGTTCCATAGATTTAGAAATACTTCTTGAACGATTTCTTCGCTGATATGTTGGGAGCTTAACCTATTGTAGGAATAGGAAAAAAGGGCAGTCCAATATCTATGGTAAATTTCTTCAAATGCCTTATGATCATCCTGCTTGAGAAGGATTAATAATTCATGGTCAGTATGGGTATTGAAGGATATAATGTATTTCTGTTTAAGAGTGTAAATGTCCAGTATAAAAGAGATTGGATGATTACCATAAAATAAAGTATTAGTTAAGCTAATGTTGTCTACACGTTTTAAAGGGACTGCAATTGCAATAGGACAAAAGGTCGAAGCTGATACGACTAACCACTAAAAACGTCCTGGTCTGGTTATTTAAGTAGCTTTCTAGAAGGCTTATAATCGCTTATGCGCCGGCGATGTTTCAACTAAAATTTCTGATGATGAATTTAAAATAATGATTCCACTTCTAGTACTGAAAGTTTTCCCAAATAAACACTTTGGTTAACACAATCGCATAGGATTGGTTGTAAAAGAACAGGATGTATTTAATAAAAGAGCTTATGGATGTGGTACCGTTTTTAGTTCGGCAATCGTCAGGATGCATTATTTTGCATTACGTTTACCATTACAGCCGCGTTCTGAAATTTAGCTATAAGGAGAATATGACAGTGAATAAAGTAAGCTTTATATTGATTTCATCTTGTCGAAAACCTTAGGTAATATGGGTGATGCAACTTGCATGCAATTAAAGAGTCAGATGAAGCAATTCTTAAAAGAAACTTTGACATACATTGAAAAGTTATTAAAAGTGGAAGGCGAACCCTCGAGTAGGATTCAAGCAATGCTTTTTATTATCGCTGTACTGATTGATTGTGTTTTGGCAATCCTGGTCTTCCTGCCGTAAAATTGTTTACATGGTAAATAAGAAACTTTAGGTTTATACCCCATTAAAAAGCAATCTTATTTCATTTCATTCCGGACGGATCGAAGACCAATTATAAAAAACAAGGCCACTAATTTGTTTAGTGGCCTCAAATTACTATTTCAGGTATTCCCGTGCTTTTAAAAAAGCATAGCTGATTTAAGGAAGCTAATTTTTAATTACGCGCAATAATTGCTCCTCATTGTTTATAGTAGATTTTAAAATATATGTGCCTTTACGCAAGCTGCCAAACAAACTTGAAATCTTATCCTGATGATCATCAATTGAGGTACTACCTTTGTAAATAATGATACCCTGGTCATTGCCGATTTCTATATCGATAAGGGTGTTACCCGGATATTCCGCTGATGTCAAATTTAATGTTCCTTTGGTAGGGTTAGGGTAAACATATAGATAGGTTTTCTTCTTTTTCACATCGACAATTCCAAACAAAGAAATTCTGGGTTGTGTTGATTCAAGACCATCTGAAGTCTGTGAAAGGTAGAAAGTGAGAAGTTCAACGGGCAACTCACGCTTTGTATCTTCTTCGGGTGTGATAGAAAAACTTGCTTCTGAACTTCCTGCAGGGATAAACACTTCTACTTTATTTCCAGTCACATTTTCTATTTGGTAATCCTGCCCAGGTATTATCCATGGTGTACTGTAAACGGTTATTGTTGCAGTTTGATCAGTAACTGGAGGAGTAGATAGGATTAGTTTTACCTCATACTCACCTGAACCTTCTTTGGCATGTGCGTATTTTTCTTTAAATGATATTGTCGGAACATCATTATCCTCAATCATTAAAGTAAATGTAGAATCGTTGCTGATGGTAATTCCATTTGCTGGTAGCAGCGTAAATATCGTATTCTCTTCTATTTCGTCAATGCTGTCGTTTAGTACAGTCACCTCAAAAGAGGCGTGGACTGCACCTTCTGCAAGCATCAGTTTAATAGTATCGGAATCGCCTTTTGGGGCGGGAGTTGTAACGAAATCAGCGTTAAGAATCGCGTTCCCACCCATCCTAATTTTAATCAAGGTTGGCTGTTTTATGGGTTTACTTACATTTATAGAAACAGTATAAGTAGCACTATCCTCGGTTAATGAGATACCATTATCAACAAATGACGCGATAGGTGCTTGTAATGCAAAGCGTGTTACTACAGGCAAGTGGTCAGAGGTTGTTGCTGCATAATTTTCAACCCAACGGAAAGGTGCAACGATCTGTGCCGATCCATTCAAATAGTCTTCAACTAGTTCATTTGATATGATCTGGTGATCTATTACATCGCCAAAACTTACTGTAGAGCGTGCACCTGCCTCGCTTAAAGCTTTTGATGGTACACCGTAACCTGCCGAGTCTGTTACAAAAGGTTGATAAGGTGTGGGAAGACCAGTTGCAATAGATTCATCCAGGTCGTCATTCAGATCTCCCAGAATAATGAAGTTAGCACTCTCAAAATGCGAATCAAGGGAATCTTTCAATACTGCTGCATCGTATTCTCTTCTGTTTCTATCTGCTGGCGTAGCACCAGACTTTGCGTGAATATTAATAAAAGAAATTTCCTCCGTTACACCTTCAATGGTTACATGGGCTGTCATCAAATAAGGAAGACGGCCACTGGAGTAAAAGCTTGAGGTATTTCCACTAGGATAGTTTGGTAAAAGAGAAGGATCAATTGTGCGTGCTGAGTCATATAAATTTTCAAAGAGCACGCTTTCGGAGACTTTACTGATCGTTAAAGTGTCGTAAATGAAACATACCTTCTGAGGCGGAAAAGTATTGTTAGGTCCTTCAAATGAGTAGGAGTAGCGTTCTGAGCATGTGTAAGCATAGCCATCAAGTTGCGAAACCAGTTGGCTGAAAAATGATTCATCCGACACTTCCTGTACAGCGATGATGTCGGCCTTCAAGGAGTCCAGAACCAATTTTATGTTAGTCAATTGAAGTACCTCGTCTTCGGGGCCAAATTCTTCATTGCCATAATCTTCGCTCCGGGCCCCAAAGAATTCAAAATTCCAGTTTACAACATCGAGTGTTTTACTTTTTGCAATTGAATCATAGGTATTAACCGGTTCGATGGCACCTGGAACATCTTGCGCGAAACGAGGCAGTAGCTGCGCATTCGCCCTAAATCTTCCGACTACTCCAGTAATATTGAAAGTATCCTGCGGCTTTTCTAAACCGGGTAGGCCTGTATCTCCATCTATTCTGATATCTGCCTGCGTTGTACCATTTGTAATCCGTTCTGTACTCTGTGGATAGAACACAAAAGTTTTGTTCACCAACTGCACATTTTGAACAGTAACCAACTGACCTTCATAAGCCGCCATAGAATCAAGTACAATTAGTTTTGGTGCTACAGATCGGGGAGCAGTTTCAATCCTTGTGTAGTCAATACCAGCACCACTGATTTGTACCTGTTCGTTAAACACGCCAATGGGACCTGTAACAATAACAGAATCACCAATTGCTGCATGTTGTGTTAGCGGATAGTAGAATGCCGGTATTCCCCCAGTTGCATCTTGAAGATATGCCGGATTTCCAAGTTCACCTGCAACTGTAATACGACCTGCAACTGTAACTTTTGTGCCTGCAATTTTGGTTCGTGCTTCGGATATAGAAATGATGTTATCGATAGGATCATAACCTATACCCGAAACTCTAATCGTTTCCTTAAGCGTGTCACTTGCATGTATAAATTCACCACTTACGCTACCAGAAGAGATTGGAGCGAAACGAACGTAAACCAGGCCGCCAGAAGAAGGAAGTATGGTAGCATACGAAAATAAAATGTTATCGTTCGATACCATGAATGACGTTGTCGAAGTTGAAATGGTTATCGAGTCGGTCAGGTTTGCCGTGATCACTTCATAACTTAAAGTATCGCTGTCATTTACATTTCGTTCACCAAAATTCAAAGCTGAAGGTGTCAGGACAATCATCGGTTCATCGGTGCTTACTCCTCGCGGTACAATTGAGAAATCATCAATGGCTAAACCATCATCAGAAGAGGCCGCATTAAAGTCAAGCCATCGGATAAAGAAGGTGCTATTAGGTTGGATCTGCAAGCCCGAAAGCTCGAACGAAATAGTTATCTGATTAGAAGATAAATTTCCGTTTAACGCTCCCACAGTGCCAGCGGTAACTGGGCTCGAGAAATCGAGTTCATCTACATTAAGCCAATCGCCACTCGCAAGCGAAGTAGCATCGGTGCTATATTGAAAATCAATCCTGTCGGCTCCACGCCCCGCTGCGCCGAGACGCCATTGCTCGCCCTTATAAGTAATGGTCAATGTAGTGATCACCGAGCCCGAGGCGTTGAAAAAACTTGAACCAATAACAGGACTTATGGAACCAGAAAGCAGACCTCCAAACGCCCGATCTGATGCATCGGTTCCAAAGCTATAAGTGTTCCCCGCGTTCGAAGATCCGGTGCCTGATGCATAAGTAGTATTAGCATTTGTCCCATACTCCAGAAATGACCAACCGGCGGGTACAGTAGCGATATCGTTAGTTGTACCACTGGCTGCAAGCATGTTGAAGTCTTGCGCATAAGGCGTGTTTAGCGCATGGAGTGTAATTTGGGCTTCCAAGCGCACTAAGGCCAGAAGCATGAGTAAGGTAATAATGTAGACTTTTTTCATACGGGTTATTTTGCATGAAAGCTACACCTAATGTGTTATTGAAATGTTTCTGAATAGTTAAGGTACGCGTAAAGTCGGCAAGAGTTATTGCCGGCCCAAAACGTGTACGCAAATTTGATAACTTTCATTCGTGGTGAACTGCCTGAGTTTTAAGTTCTCTCAAGATAGAACACACTCCATCTATTGATTCTTGATCAATTTTTTTTAGTTATTTTTAGATAAACAGGGGCTGCCAGAAACATTGTTAAAAGTGCTAGGTAAAGTAGTGTCATATAAAAAATATTTAAGAGAGCAGAAAAAATTAAGCTGCTGATGATGTAAACAAGTTACACCTGGTTTGTTATATGAAGATGAGGCGAACTTTAAGGATTTGTTTTATGAATGTTTTAATAGCCAAAATGTTACATGTGTATCCTTGCTGAATTTTTGCGCCTCGGTACTTGTGTTCGCCTTGATTTCTAATGAGTTTTCTATCGCAGTAAAGGGTTAGTTAAGTTTATATTGTTTGCGTGTCGATGATCCTTTTACTTGATCTTGTACTTTTTTTAGCTCGCGCGAACGGAAATGTTACCACATCATTAAGTACATGTTAACAGCTTTCTATTAGCGGAAGAAACTTCAACAGAAACACAATGGTACTTTAAATTTTAAGTGCTAAGAATGGCTTCGGTGGTATGAGGACAATATCGAGGATCGGGTTCTCCATCGTTCTTCTGAAGCCAAGAGTAATCATATAAATGGAAGGCGCTGAACAAAATCTTGACGGTTCCTGGTTATATCGCCGCTGGCCACATAAGAACTTAACAAATTGTTAAACGATCTGGATAGGTTGTATTCTGTATTTAAGCGAAATCGCTGCTAAAGATCTGCATAACCCAATGGCTTTGTCCGCGGTAATGTTCTTATTCTGAAATAAATAGTATTCTATCCAATTAATATAATAACGTAGACCGCTAATAATAATGAAAAACTTAATTCTGATTACAGCGTTGTTTCTGGCCTCATGTGAAAGTTCAACAGTTACAGAGTCACCAAAGAAATGGGTTGCATTTGCTCCTGCGGGTAATCGTTATTGCGAAATTAATAGAAATGGTGAAACGATTATTCCAAATGGCAGACTGCTTACCCCAATGGGTAAGCAAATTACCGTTGCGCCTCATCCGTTTGGATTAACAATGAGCGCTGATGGTAAAACAATTGTAACCTCAAATTCCGGAACCGGTCCTTTTTCAATATCTATCATCCGTGATTACAACGCTCCTTCGCCTTCCGTAAAACAAATTCCTGAAGGTGTAAAACCAGATAAAGGTTTACTTGAATCCGTATTTATGGGATTGGCAATAGCCCCCGACAACAAAACAATTTACGTTGCCGGAGGACAGGAAAATAAGATCCATATTTTTAACCTGGACAGTGGCAAGAAGCTTGGAGAAGTCAATTGTAATAAAACATTTGATGATGCTGATTACAGCGATGGCTATATCGGCGATATGGTCATGAGCAAAGATGGATCAAGAATTTACGCCGTCGATCAAATAGGTTTTCGCCTGATCGTGGTTGATACCAAAACAAGGCAGATCATTCACAATGTTCGCACTGGCCGTTATCCTTTTGGAGTAACACTCGCGCCAGATGAAAAAACAATTTACGTCGCCAACGTTGGCATGTTTGAATACAGCTATATTAAAACACTTGATAGAAGCAAGCTTAAGGAAACCTCACTTGATTATCCTGTTTCTGCTTTCAATTCAGAAGAAATGAAAAAAGGAATAAAAAGTGATACACTCGTTGTTGAAGGTCTCGGTGATCCAAATGCTCCTGAAACATTTTCTGTATGGGCAATAGATCTTACAAATCAGAAACCCGAGGTGGTCTCCAAAATAAAAACCGGAATTTTGGTAGGAGAGGAAGTAGAAGGTATTCCGGCTGTTGGAGGCTCAAGTCCGAACTCCATGGTTTCGACGGACAACTACGTGTATGTAAGCAATGGCAACAACGATAACATCTCTGTGATTGATACAAAGAAAAATAAAGTTACGGGCACAATTGAACTTCAGCTTGATGCACGACTCAGAAGCCTTAAAGGTGTTATTCCCTTTGGACTAGCAATCTCTCCTGATCAGAAAAGACTCTATGTCGCCGAAGCAGGTACCAATAGCGTTGGTATTATTGATACAGAAACACAAAAATTACTCGGACACATTCCTACAGGTTGGTTTCCTTCGAAGTTAAAAGTTACCCCAGACGGCAAGCAATTGATTGTAGCTAATGCTAAGGGATTCGGCAGCGGCCCGAATGGTGGAATGAATTACAAACCAGGTCCCGAAGGAGACTATATTGGAAGTTTGATGAAGGGAACCGTATCTGTTATTGATATTCCGGCCGATGATGCATTGCTGAAATTGTCTGAAAAAGTTATTTCTAACAACTTCAGTTTTAAAGAAGTTACGGCTTCAAGCGATAACCCGATTCCCAATTTCTCAAACTCAACGGAATCTCCTATTAAGTATATTGTCTTTATTTCAAAGGAGAACCGTACCTATGATCAGATCTTTGGTCAGTTAAAAAATGGAAAAGGCGACACAACGTTATCTATATATGGAAAAGATGTCTCGTTCACGAATCAAAAAAAGACTCTAAAGATTGAGAAGGCTACAGTAATGCCTAATCATCTAGCATTGGCAGAGCAATTTGCCATCAGCGATAATTTTTATGTTGATGCAGATGTTTCTGCTGATGGGCACGTTTGGTTAACCAACACATATCCCAATCAGTGGATGGAGACGCATCATCCTGCTGCCTATGGTGGAAAGCGTAGACAGAAAGAGGACTCTAAAGCACCCGGTAAATTTGGAATGACAGGTGCGGCTGGTGCAATTTTTCCGGAAGACTACAATCAGCATGGTTCGATGTGGGATCACCTTTACAGAAATAAAAGAGAGTTCTACAATTTCGGATTTGGTGTCGAATTTGATAACGGGAGCTTTGCTGATTCTACCATGAAGTATGGCGGGGTTAGATATCTGGTGAATTATCCATTACCTGGTCCGTTGTATGATCGAACTTCTAGGTTGTTCCCCACCTTTAATATGGCAATTCCCGACCAGTTCCGCGCTGATATTTTTATTCGGGAAATAAAAGAAAAGTTTATCGATCCAAAAAAGGAATTGCCGTCAATGTTGACTTTGCAATTGTTAAACGATCATGGAGCGGGGGAGAGGGCACACGCAGGCTTTCCTTTTAATGAAAGTTATATGGCTGATAATGATCTTGCATTGGGAAGAGTAGTAGAGTTTTTAAGCCACACGCCATACTGGAAGAACATGATGATCGTCGTGACGGAGGATGATGCCCAGGGTGGCAATGACCACATTGATGCACACCGAAGTATTTTGATGATTGTTTCACCTTATGCAAAAAGGAATTTTAATAGCCATCAGCACTACAGCTTTGGAAGTATTTTTAAAACGTTCTGGAACGTACTGGGAATTCCTTATTTAAATCAATATGATTTTAGTACGACAGGTCTTGGTGACTGTTTTACAAACAAACCTGATTTCACACCTTATAATGCAGTGCCTGTTGACAAACGAATTTTTGATCCGCAATTTGCACTTGATCCTTTCGATGAAGCGTTTGAATGGGAAGCAGCGCTGAAGTCTCCCAAGTTAGATGATCCGGATGAAATTCAGAAAGCACGTAAAGAAGATGAACGTTTGAAAGTTCGTCACTAAATCTTTTAATTTTTAAAGTATATATCAGTAATTATTTCCGTTTGAGGATGTGCGACTCCAAGTGTTTATGCTTTTGGAATTACCTTTGTTCAAACAGTCACCGCAGCAATCGTTTTCAAATTGGCCGACAGGCATAACGTTAAGTTCATTTCATTTCAAAGTGATTAAAACATTAACAACTGACAATTAAGTTATCATTTAGTTAAGTGTAAGTTTTCACCACGGATTGTATTCTGATTATCATGAATTTTGCAGCATCACTAACCGCAGATTAATGAAGAAACAATTACTCATTGGAATTTATCTACTGCTTTTCATTCCATTAATATCATGGGGACAAGCAACGAATGCTTCTTTTACAGGATTGGTTACAAACGATAAGAATGAACCTGTTCCTGGTGCTACTGTACAAATTAAAAATGAATCGACAGGATTTACAACCGGAACACAGTCTCAAGCTGATGGGCGTTATTTTCTGCGACAATTACCATTAGGTGGTCCTTATGTTGTAACAATCTCTTCAATAGGATTTGCAGCGGTGCAGCGCAAAGGCTATTATCTCGATCAGGGGAGTACTGTTAATATTGATGTTGCCATCCAGGAACAGGCCACGGCTTTGGACGAAGTCGTTGTTACGGGAAATGCGTTTGTTGATAATGTCACTGGGTTTGGCGCGGTTACCCAAATCAGTTCAGCTCAAATAAAGAGCTTGCCGCTGGAAGGCCGTAATTTTTCTAATCTTATTCGCCTGTCTCCCCTTCAGGGTGGTGGGGCATCAAACCTTGCAGGTCAGCGTTCGGGCTCCACTAATATTACTATTGATGGTGGAAATTTCAGAAGCCCGCTTTGGGCGGGTACCTCCGGGAGTGGCCCGCTTCAAATTTCGCAGGAGGCCATACGTGAATTTGAAGTTGTTACAAATGCTTATGATGTTACCACCGGACGCCAAGGCGGAGGTTCTGTAAATGCAGTAACAAAATCAGGAACAAATACATTGACCGGTACGGCTTTCGGTTATGCAAGAGCTGATCAACTTTCCAGCAATTATGACATTCGCGGCGTTGAACGTACGCAGAATTTTTCTACCTATCAATGGGGTTTTAGTTTAGGCGGACCAATCATAAAAGACAAACTTCATTTTTTTGCAGCCCTCGACCGTCAGGATGAAAGTCAGCCCATCATCATTGGCGACATTCGATCAGAAGCTGACGAAAGAAGGTATGGCATCAGAAAAGATACTTTGAATAAAGCAATCAGTATTTCAAGAGAATTATATGGTGTGAGCGACCAAACTCAAGTAGGCCAGTTTGGAAGAAAGACGACTGCCAATACTTTCTTTCTGCGTTTAGACTGGACTTTAAATGACAAACACAGATTAACCTTTAGAAATAATATCACCACATGGGACAACCCAATAAACGCTGATGACAATTCTAACATCGTTCTTCGCGAAACCTATAACACGCAGATCGCTCGTTCTTATACAGGTCTGGTCTCTTTGCGTTCGGCATTAAGTTCAAAACTTACCAATGAGCTTAAACTACAATATCAGCATGAGTATACAGCACAGGAACCGAGTGACCAGTTGCCATCCTTAAATATTCCGCGCGCTATTGTCAACGTTACTTCTCCCTTTCCAACTGAAGCAAATCCAAGTGCCACAACAACAAGAACGTTTCAACTTGGTGGACAACGTTTCACTCCTGAAAAAACAAAGTACAATCAATTTCATTTAATCAATACATCGTATTTAACATCGGGAAAAGTTGATCTTACTTTTGGAACTGATACTTACCTCACTTTTCTTGAAGATGTGTTTACCAGTGAACTTAACGGAAGATTCTTCTTTAACTCGCTACGTGACTTTGAATTAAAAAAACCGTCTCGTTATGTACGGGAGGTCTATCTTCCTGGTGGCGAACCATGGGTAAAGTATAATGTGTTAGACCTTTCTTTGTTTGCGCAGGCCGATTTCGATTTGACACGAAACGTGAAAATGTTTGCAGGCGTACGTTGGGACGGAACGGCTTTTCTTACCGGGGCTGACTATAACCCTCTAGCGGAACAGCAACTGGGTGTAAAAACAGATAGCAAGCCTGTTGATCTTGACAACATTCAACCTCGTTTGCAACTTACTTGGAATATTGGTGGAAAAGATACCGATATTCTCAAAGTAGGTGGTGGAGCTTTCTCCTCAATGGCAATGTATTACAATCAGGCTAATAACATGCTTTTCGATGGCTTGAAGGTCGCGTCAATAGACGTGAGAACTGATGTGCCAACTCCGGACTTTGAAAGCTATCGCAATGATCCTTCGACAGCACCTGGTGTACCTGCTGGTGTATCTTATGTTTCAACTATCAACACGGTGAACGAAGATTTTGAAGTGCCAATGAATTGGAAGGCTAACCTAAGCTATCACAGGATCTGGCTTCAAGGCCAGTTAAGAACCGGTATCAATGTGGTTGGCACAAGAACGGTTGATAATTATGTTTACCAGGAACGCAATCTTGTTGATGATCCTTACTTCAGATTAAGCAATGAAGACAACCGTGGTGTATTCGTTCCGGCTGAAAAGATCAATGCAAATGGAACATTAAACTGGCAAGACTCTAGAAAGTCAGCTGAACTGGGCCGGGTGTTAGAATTAACATCTGACGGTATATTGAAACAATATGCAGTGATTCTTGATGCAGAGTACAGAGTAGGTGCAGATGGATATATTGCTGTTGCCTACACCTATAACCAAACAAAAGATAACAGCTCATACAATTGCTGTGTGGCCAATACTTCAACGTTTCTTCCTGTCGTGGATGATCCTCGTGCTTTAAACGAAGGATTTTCTGATTCACATTTTACTTCCAAGCTTACTGCAAGTGGTAAGACACCAACATGGAAAGGTTTTTCATTGGGAGTAACTGCAATTGGTGAAGCCGGCACAAGATTCTCATTTCATGCGTACAGGGCTGGAACTAGTTTGAACGGAGATTTTAATGAGCAAAATGACCTGGCGTTCCTGTTCGACCCAAACGACCCAACTGTCTCGCCACAAATGGCAGAAGCTATCAACACCTGGTTCAATAATCCGGATGTTCCTGACTATGCGAAAGATTATTACAGGGATAACATGGGAAAAATCGCTCCCCGAAATGGCGGTATAAATCCCTTCTCTGCTACCATTGATGCAAGACTCACGAAACGTTTTAAAACTTTCAAAACACAGGCTATTGAGTTGTCATTTGATATCTTTAACTTCTCCAACCTTTTAAACAAGGATTGGGGACGCAACCAAAATCTTGGGCGTGAGCAAAGATTATTAAATATTCGTGGATTTAACACGACGTCAAGGCAGTATGATTATTCTTTGAATAGCAATACCTCGGCTGACCCGGTTGGAGGAATTCCCTGGAGAATTCAAATCGGCGCGCGATATAGTTTTTAGTAGATATTGTTAAGTAAGTTACTCTTGTGTAAGCAAAGCTTGGACTCTGCTTACACAATTATTTTTGATAATGGTTTATCGTTACCAAACTCAAATCAGTATGAAGCCACTCATTCCGTTTTTTATAGTTATTGTTTTAAGTAATTCATTTTTCTCCTGTTCTCAGCGAGAACAACAGGGCGCTGTTGATCAAGTAGCTGCCGAGTTGGAAAAACGCAGAGTTGTACTTCCCAACGGATGGGCTTTAAGTCCGGCAGGTAAAAGTCTTCCACTCGGCGACCTTCCGTTAAACCTGGTTCTGTCTTCTTCTGGAAAATTAATGGCTGCGACAAATAACGGCCAGAGTACACAAACCATCACACTCATCGATCCGGCAAGCGAAAGAATATTGGATGAAGTAGAAATTAATAAATCATGGTATGGCCTGGTGTTCAATCAGGACGGGACAAAGCTCTATGCTTCGGGGGGAAATGATAACATGATCGTTATTTATAATACTTCAAATCAGAAACTGGAGAAATTGGATTCAATTGTTTTAGGCAAACCATGGCCCGTAAAAATTTCTCCAACAGGATTAGCGATTGATGATGAAGCGGGAAAATTATTTATTGTCACCAAAGAGGATAGTGCTTTATATGTTGTAAATCTTCAGGATAAGGCCTTCCGGAGAATTGGCCTGGGCCATGAAGCTTATTCGTGTTTGTTGAGTCCTGACAAAAAATCTTTATATGTTTCTTTGTGGGGAGGAGATAAAGTTGCTATTGTAGATCCACTTGGAATGAGGGTGAAGTCTACGATCCAAGTAGGCAGTAATCCGAATGATATGGTGTTAACAAAAGATGGAGAATATCTTTTTGTTGCCCAGGCCAATGACAATTCCGTTTCAGTCATTGAGACTGCTGATGAAAAAGTAGTTGAAGTTTTTACTTCAGCTGTTGTATCTGAATCATTGGCGGGAAGTACAACCAATGCACTCGCTCTTTCAGCAGACGAAAAGAAATTATACATCGCTAATGCGGACAATAACTGTCTAGCTGTTTTTGATGTAAGTGAACCGGGAAAAGGAAAGAGTTTGGGCTTTATTCCCACAGGTTGGTATCCCACGGCAGTCAAATTCTGGAATGGAAAGATCTGGGTTGCCAACGGAAAAGGTGGTAAGTCACTGGCGAACCCTAAGGGTCCGAATCCCTATGAAAAAAGAACAGACTCTACGCAATATATTGGCGGCTTGTTCAAAGGCTCGTTAAGTATAATTGACGAGCCTGACGATGAAACATTGAAGGTTTATTCACAAGCTGTTTTCAAGAATACGCCTTACACAAAGGCAATAGAGGATTTAGCTGAAGGCGAAGAAGGCAATCCAATACCCAGAAAGAAGGGTGGTGCAAGCCCTATTAAATATGTGTTTTACATTGTGAAAGAGAACCGAACATATGATCAGGTATTTGGTGATATAAAAACGGGGAATGGCGATACTTCAATTTGCCTGTTTCCTGAAAAGGTAACGCCTAATCAGCATGCGCTGGCAAAAGAGTTTGTTCTGCTCGATAACTTTTATGTGAATGCAGAAGTGAGTGCAGATGGACATAACTGGTCTATGGCAGCGTACGCTAACGACTACGTTGAGAAAACCTGGCCGACAAGCTATGGCAATAGAGGCGGCTCTTATGATTATGAAGGATCACGGGAGATTGCATATCCGAAAGATGGATTCATCTGGGATTATTGTGCCAGGGCGGGCGTAAGTTATAGAAGTTATGGCGAGTTCATTGAAGATGGCAAAGCACAATTGAAATCGCTTGAAGGCCATTATGACCCTGATTTTCCGCAGTATAATTTAAAAATTGCGGACATGGTGCGTTTTCAAAAATGGCAACATGATTTCGATTCCTTGTTGTCGAAACAAGCCGTTCCGCAGTTTAGCACCATTCGTCTCCCTAACAATCATACAGCGGGAGCAAGGATAGGGATGCCAACACCTAGGGCTATGGTTGCAGAAAATGATTTAGCGCTGGGAAAAATTGTTGAACATATTTCTAAAAGTTCCATCTGGAATCAATCAGCAATTTTTGTAATTGAGGATGATGCGCAAAATGGTCCAGACCATGTAGATGCGCATCGCTCTACTGCGTTGGTCATCAGTCCATACACAAAAAGAAGAGTCACTGTCAGCGAAATGTATTCTACAGCTTCTATGCTTCGCACCATGGAGCTAATCCTGGGATTGCCACCGATGAGTCAGTTTGATGCTGCAGCAACCCCCATGTGGAAATGTTTTAATTCAAACGCAAATGTTACTGCCTTTAATGCTCTTCCGGCAACGTACGATATCAATGAAATGAATAAAGAAAAGACTGCGATCTCAGAGCTGTCGGCCGGCTTTAATTTAGAGGTGATGGATGCTGCACCTGATGTCGCATTCAGCGAGGTGATATGGAAGGCAGTAAAAGGCCTGAATGCAGAAATGCCTGCACCAGTAAGAAGTGCATTTATCATTCAACAAGAAGAATCTGAAGAAGATGAATCCGAAGAAGATGAATAAAATTATAGTATTTTTTATTTTTTGCTCTGGAAGTCTGTGCGCACAATCTATTCGCGCAACGGTTACAGATTTTAAGTCAGGTCATCCTGTTCCAGATGTATCGGTAAGGGTTTTAAATTCTAACCTGGCAACAGTCACTGACAGGAGTGGGAATTTTGAATTTTCTCAACTGCCATCTGCTGCAATACTATTGTTGACTGCAGTAGGCTATCAAAGTGTTGAGCAGTTGGCCTCCGATACAACTTCAAAGATTTTTATGGAAAGGTCATCCATTGTTCTCAATAACAATGTTACCATCACTGCGAGAAGATTTGAGACAAATCAATCAGATGTTACCGAGAGTGTAACGGTTGTTGATGGTCAGCAGCTCTATCAGACATCTCCAAGATCAACGCCGGAAGCGTTGATAGGCAGCGCAGGAGTTTGGGTTCAGAAGACAAACCATGGAGGTGGTTCACCAATTATCCGAGGGCTGGTTGGCAACCAGGTTTTATTAATGGTGGATGGAATAAGGATGAATAACGCCACGTATCGCTATGGACCAAATCAATATCTCTCTACCATAGATCCAGGATTGATTGATCGAATCGAAGCCACCAGGGGAAACGGCTCTGTACTTTACGGTAGTGATGCTTTGGGTGGAGTTGTTCAGGTGATTTCGCGAACACCTTATTTTCAATCTGCTGCAAAGCAGTTGCAGGGTCGCGTTTTTGGTAAGTGGATGAGTGGTGGAATGGAAAGAAGTGGACGGGCGGAGCTTCAATGGAACGGAGAACGGGTTGCTGCACTAGGCGGATTTTCTGTACGCAAGTTTGGCGATGTAGTTGCAGGCGGATCACTGGGAACGCTTGACCCGACAGGCTATGATGAAATTTCAGGAGATGGTAAAATCCTCTTTAAGGCAGGAACTAATGGAGTAGTCACGGCTGCATGGCAGCATCATCAGCAAAATAAGGTGCCTCGGTTTGATCAGGTTAGACAAGGTGGATATCGCTTTTATAATTTTGCTCCGCAGATTCGCCAGTTAGGTTATTTAAGATGGGAAACGTTTACAGAAAGCTCGTTGCTCAATGTTGTGCGCGTAACCGCAGCGTTGAATAGGTCTGTTGAAGGAATCAAGTCACAGAAAAACGAATCTGACGAGTTAAAGAACCAGGAAGATGTGGTAAATACTTATAACGGTACGGCCGAAGTCCATTCAATTCTCAATGATTTTTGGCAAGCGCAATCAGGAATTGAGTGGTATTATGATGTAGTTGACAGCAAAGCAAGTATTTTTAATTCAACCACACAAGAAGAGACCAGCGTAAGAGGCTCGTATGCCGATGATGCAACCTCAAGCAGTGTTGCTATATTTTCAACACATACATTTGATATCGATAAATTCAGTATTTCTGCGGGCGCTAGATTTAATGTAAATTCACTCGCAGTAAATGATGCTACTTTTGGTGATCAAAAGATTCAACCCACTGCTTTGGTCGGAAACTTGGGTGTTACTTACAGCATTGATCCAAAGTATCGACTAATTATTAATGGTAATACCGGCTTCCGTGCTCCCAATGTAGATGACGTAAGCAAATTTGGAACTGTAGAAAGCAGTGTGTTTGAAATACCAAGTGCTGATCTCTCTCCAGAAAAATCACGAAGTGTTGAAGCCGGATTAAAAGTAAATACAAAAAGATTTTTCGGTTCTTTCGCAGCCTATCAAACTGCCTTGATCAATTTGATTGAGCGCATGCCCGTTACTTACCAGGGGAAAGATACGGTGGAAAATCGTAGGGTTTATCAAAAGCAAAATGTGAGTGAGTCATTGATACGGGGGTTTGAAGCTGAAGGTGAGCTTAAATTGTCATCGGCTATGAGTATTTACGGAAATCTAACCTACACCTATGGGGAAAACATTTCGAAGAACGAACCAATGCGAAGAATCCCACCTTTATTTGGAAAGTTGGGGCTGCGTTATCAGCATCCTTCAGGTTTCTGGTTTAGGATCGATTACGTTTCAGCAGGTGAACAAAAGCGTTTAGCGAAAGGAGATTTAAGTGATGTTCGCATTTCCGTGCGTTTGAAAAATGGAATTGCGCCATCATGGAACATCGTGAATATCTACTCTGGTTATTCTTACAAATTCTTAAGTCTCGCAGTTTCAGCTCAGAACATTTTTGATCAACCTTACCGTGTTTATGCATCTGGCATCGATGCTTATGGCAGAAGTTTAAGTATTTCTTTAACAGGAAAATTTTAGCGTTTAGTATTATCAACAGTCAGTTGAACGATAGTACTTTTGTAACCTTGACCCATCTGAGACTGTAAGATTTAATTATAGACCTTATTTAATGAAAAGAAAGCAACTAGTATTTTGAAGTTCAACTATTGAACATTTCAAGCTTAATTTGCTTATGCTAATAGAATGTTTATTGTACTATTGACGGTCCAGTATAAAGGAACGAAGTTGGATTACTTTTCTTATATCGTCCTTTACTTTGACAGAGTTGACTTGACGTGGCACCAGCATACATAGCAAGCAGGACGTGTAATTTTTTTTCCAACGGCCGCCTTCGACATGGCAGGTGATATAAAGCGGTGTCAAAAAAAAAGGCCTTGCGAAACTCATTTTCGTAAGACCTTTCAAAACCACATAATAATAACCCGTTAATATATACGTAACACAGCTATATTTGTTCAATCCCGCGTTTAACCTTTGTGTCGCCATGCTCCAGTAAAAAAATCAATTAGGTATAAGTAAAGACCTTTTCTATCCTCTTATCCTTAAAAAGGTTGATATCAATGGCTCCGATTTACTACGACTTTCTTGAGCACAATACGTTCCAAATAATTAAGGGCCGCATCAACTGTTAATTTGAGGTCCTCCCATTTTTAGGACAGTTCAAAAATATAAAATCGGGTTTCTGTTCATATCTTTTTCGTATTCATCAGGCGTAATATCATCAATGGAGCTGTGTGGTCTGAAGGTATTATACTCACTT